>Ga0308161_1000031_pt1 | contig 439487 bp, 411 predicted proteins | sample PhyFR2_FD_201034 | JGI IMG/M metagenome (GOLD analysis project Ga0308161, IMG submission 201034) | Phyllosphere microbial communities from UC Gill Tract Community Farm, Albany, California, United States - DLSLF.R2 | ecosystem: Host-associated > Plants > Phyllosphere > Unclassified | place...
CCGCATTCCCCGTCGCCGCCGTCGAGGTCTCGCCCTCGGTGATCTGCACGGCATCCCCAACGACAGAAGCCGCCGAACGCAGCCCCTCCGGATCCACCGCCCACCCACTCACGTCGCACACAGTACCCGCCGTGCGAGAAAATCCGATCCCTCACGATATGAATTCACCCGCGCCGTACCTCGGTCGGCGGAAGGATCGTTCCCGGGTGATCCGCGCGCGTCCGCCCATCACCACCGCCAGACGATCGCCGCGCGGACATCATCCTCGTGGCGCGATGCCGGTAGGCTCGTCGGGACAGGGGGCGGTGGCCAAGCTGGTCAAGGCAGCGGGCTCATAACCCGACGATCGTGGGTTCAAGTCCCACCCGCCCTACCATCAGCGTCACGTGCGGCTCAGCCCCGCCCGAGGCGCGGCAGATGCAGACGGCGGAACGGGCGCACGCGGATGTCGCCCTCGACGTCGGCCGACGTGTTCTCGGCTCGCCAGGCGACGTCGCGCACGCCCGGAGCCTCGGCCAGCACGGTGACGACGCGGTCCAGGGCCGCCGCCGCGTTGCCTTCGACGAGCAGCTCGGCCTCGACGGTCGAGGTCTGCGGCTCGCCCTTCTCGGTCTCGTCGAGCCGGCTCGTCACGCCGTGGACGAGCAGGTCGGGCGTGTCGAGCGTGGCCGAGAAACGCGTCCGCAGCTCGGGCTCGTGCTCGTCGAGCACGCGCACCGTCAAGGTGTAGACGCCCACACGCTCGGCCTGCGCGGCCGGCGCGCGGTCGACGAGCCGCGCGAGGGGACGCAGCAGAACATGCGCGACCAGCACGAGAGCAGTGGTCGCGAGCGCGGGGATGACGTGCCCGCCGGCTGCCTGGCATCCGATCGCCGCCGAGCACCACAGGGTCGCGGCGGTGTTCAGGCCCTGCACCGAGAACCCCTGGCGCAGGATCACGCCACCGCCGAGAAACCCGACGCCCGACACGACGTACGCGGCGATCTGCAGGGGTGCGGCGGGGATGCCGGCCTGCACGCCGAACAACACGAACGAGGCGGCGCCGATGGCCACGAGCGACTGCGTCCGCAGCCCCGCGGTGCGGGAGCGGTACTGGCGTTCGAGTCCGATGAGCCCGCCACACGCGGCCGCCAGCAGCAGACGCAGCACGTAGTCGAGGTCGGATGGTGCCATCGCCCTGATCCCTTCGTCGCACGACCGCGGAGAGCGGCCGAGGCGAAGTCTACGAGGTGCGGGTGTCGCGTTACTTCACCCGGGGTTTGACGGGCTTGCCGTCGGCCGTGACCTGCGGGTGGTGGCGGGTCAGCTGGATGACGCCCCACGCGGCGATCGCCCCGGCGATCGCGAATCCGATCAGAGCCCAGGCCGGCGCGGTCGACGCCTCGCCGAGAACGGCGAGACCGATGAGCACGGCGACCATCGGGTCGATGACGGTGAGGCCCGCGATGACGAGATCGGGCGGCCCCACCGAGTAGGCGGTCTGCACGAAGTAGGCGCCGACCGCCACCGCGGCGAGCAGGGCGACCAGGCACAGCAGGGTGAGCCACTCGAAGTCGCCCGCCTGGATGCGGCTGATGACGACCTTGGCGAGCGTGGCGACGAACCCGTAGATGACGCCGGCGGCGGTGATGTAGAAGAGCGCCTGCGCACGGCGGCGCATCATCAGCCAGAACGCCCCGAAGACGATCACGACGACCACGAGGATGCCGAGGATGACGAGCAGCTCGCGCGACGTGACGACGTGCTCGGTGGCGAAGAAGGCGGCGATGGTGACGAAGACGAAGATGCCGCCGACGCAGGCGCCGATGGCGACGAGGGAGCGCCGCGTCGGCCGGTGCCGCGAGATCCGGGCGTTCAGCACCGTCGTGATCACCAGGGCGATCGCGCCCAGCGGCTGGACGAGGATGAGCGGCGCGAGCGACAGCGCGGCGAGCTGGCACACGATCGCGAGGCCGAGCATCACCGTTCCGGCGACCCACGAGGGACGGGTGAGCAGCGAGAACAGCTGCGACCGCGAGAGTCCCCCGGTCTTCTTTCCCGAGAGGCGCTCGACCTTCTGCACCCCCCGGTGCTGGTACTGCGCCCCGAACGACATGAACACCGCGCCCAGCAGTGCGAGCGGAATGCCCAACAGGATGCGGGGGTCGCGGAAGACCCCGACGAGGTTGTCGATTCCGTCGGTCAGTGCGGCGTCGAGCGGGATCACCCTCCGACACTAACCGCCCCACCGGCTGGTTAGGCTGAAGGCGTGGCCGTTCTCCCTATCCGCATCATGGGCGATCCCGTGCTGCACGCACCCGCCGCCCCGGTCGACGAGATCACCGACGAGGTCCGCACGCTCGTCGCCGACATGTTCGAGACGATGGACGCCGCCCCCGGCGTGGGCCTCGCGGCACCCCAGGTGGGTGTCGGCCTGCGCATCTTCACGTACACGTACGAAGACGACGAGGGGCGTCCCTGGCGCGGGGTCGTGATCAACCCCTCACTCTGGATCCGGCCGCTCGAGCCCGGCTACCCCGACCCCGACGAGGAGTCGGAGGGATGCCTGTCGTTCCCGGGTGAGCGTTTCCCGCTGCGCCGTTCCGACGCGGCGCTGCTGACGGGCACCGACCTCGACGGACGCCCCGTCCGCCTCGAGGTGACCGGCTGGCGCGCGCGAATCCTGCAGCACGAGTTCGACCACCTCGACGGCATCCTGTACGTCGACCGCCTCGACGACGAAGACAGCAAGGTGGTCGCGAAGATCGCCCGCAAACGCAAGTGGGGCCGGCCCGGTGCGTCGTGGATGCCCGGGGTCGACGACATCGACGCCTGAGCCGCTGTCGGGCGCGGGGGACGTGCTCGCACCGCGGGCGCGGTGCCGCGTGCTCGCCGCACCGCGGGCGCGGTGCCGCGTGCTCGCGAACGGACGCGTCGCATCGGCCCGCGACGCGTTCCGTGGGAGACAGAGAAGGCCCGGCGCTCTCGCGTCGGGCCTTGTCGTCGCTCCCCGGCTTGGACTCGAACCAAGAACCTATCGGTTAACAGCCGATTGCTCTGCCAATTGAGCTACCGAGGATCATGCCTGCTTGCGGCGGGCAACCAGACGATACTAGCAGGATCGATCGTGGGCCATGAAATCAGCCGACCGAAATGCGTCGCTCGGGCGCGCCGCCCGGGGTCCACAGCAGGTCGCCCGCTCCGTGGCCGAACGCGACCGGATGGCCTGCACGAAGGACCAGCACGTCGGCATCGAGGTCGTGCGCCGCGTCGGCGTCGTTGGTGACGATCAGCGACGCCATCCCCCGTTCGTCGCGTCGACGGCGCAGAGCATCGCGGACGGCGGCCCGCACCTCGAGGTCGAGGTTCGCGTACAGGTCGTCGGCGACGAGAAGACGCGGGTCGAGGACCAGAGCGCGGGCGAGGGCGACGCGCTGGCGCATGCCCGCGCTGAGCTCGTACGGATACTTCGGCGCAGCCCCCAGCGGCAGCTGCATCTCATCGAGCAGCGTCGCCACGCGCACTGACAGAGCGCGTTGGTCGACCCGCCGCGTGCGCATCGCGATCGGTTCGCTGATGACGTCGGACACCGTCAGACGAGCCGGCAGAGCCGCACCCGCCCCCTGCGGGAGGAAGCCGGTGTGGAACGTCCATTCGCGACGTGCCCGACCGGGGCGACGTGCAGAGATGCCGTGCACGCGAGCATCGCCGCCCACGACGGTCAGGCCGTCATCGGGCCGGCCCGCCAGAAGCGAGACGAGCGAGGTCTTGCCCGAACCGGTCCCACCCATCACGACGAGCGTCCCGGCCCGGGCGAGACGAAGACTGACCCCGTCGATGACACGGACGCCCGCGCGTCCGAGCGACAGGTCGTCGGCGTGGAGGACGACGTCGGCGTCGATGGCCCGAGGCATTCCCCCATCCTTGCCGACGTGGCATCCGGACGCCACCGTACGGATCAGACGTCGATCAGCCGTTGACGGTCGGCATCGAGCTCGCGCAGACGGATGCGCAACCCCCGGCCCTCTTCAGAGTCGGCCGGAACGCGTTGGATGCCGCGCAGCAGCTCGTCTTTCTCGCGCTGCAGCTCGCGCACCAGAACGCCGCGGGCGAGATCGTTCGCCGACGCGACGGCGGCGTCTTCGGTGCGCGCGGGGAACTCCGCGGTGAGCAGCTCGGCGGCGAGCGTGCGGAACGGCTCGCGCACGGCCTCGACGGCGGCGACCGCCCACCCCGGTTGCGAGAGGTCGGTGTGCTCGGCGAGGGCGACGCGCACGGCCTCGAGTGCCGGGTGCCCGAACGGCGTCTTGAGGGCGCGCAGGAACAGGCCGGGCTCGATGCGGTGGCCATACTGCAGGAACGCCATCATCGCCCCGCGCTCGAGGGCGACGTCGCGCGTGTTCGGCAACGAGGCCAGCGTGACCGAGACCGCGGCCACGGGGCGTTCGGGCTCGGATGCCGCATGCCGGGCCTCGTCGCGCCGCTCGGCGCGTTCGGCTCCCCGCGCGGCGCGTTCGACCGCTGCCTGCACCTCGGGGATGTCGAGGCCGAGACGGCGGGCCAGCACGCGCACGTATCCCGGGCGCAGGGCGGGGTCGCGGATGTCGCCGACGATCGGCGCGGCGGCGCGGAGCGCGCCGGCGCGGCCTTCGACGCTCGACAGATCGAAGTCTTTCAGGCGCTGGTCGATGACGAACTCGAACATGGGCGCCTTGGCATCCATCAGCGCCCGCACCGCCCCGTCGCCCCGCTGCAGGCGCAGGTCGCACGGGTCGAGTCCCTCGGGCGCGACGGCGACATAGGTCTGCGCCGCGAAACGCTTCTCGTCGGCGAACGCGCGCAGCGCCGCCTTCTGCCCGGCCGCGTCGGGGTCGAAGGTGAACACCACCTCGCCCGAGGCGCTGTCGTCGCCCATCACGCGGCGCAGCACCGTGATGTGGTCGCTTCCGAAGGCCGTGCCGCACGAGGCGATCGCGGTGGTCACGCCGGCCAGGTGGCACGCCATGACGTCGGTGTAGCCCTCGACGACGACCACGCGATGCTCGCGCGAGATGTCGCGTTTGGCCAGGTCGAGACCGTACAGCACCTGCGCCTTCTTGTAGATCGGCGTCTCGGGGGTGTTGAGGTACTTGGGGCCTTGGTCGTCGTCGTAGAGCTTGCGGGCACCGAAGCCGATCACCTGTCCGGTGACGTCGCGGATCGGCCAGACGACCCGGCCCCGGAACCGGTCGTACACGCCGCGCTGCCCCTGCGACACCAGCCCGGCCTGCACGAGCTCTTCCCGCGTGAACTTCTGGCCGAGCAGGTGGTCCATGAGGTGCGACCATCCCTTCGGCGCGTAGCCCACGCCGAAGTGCGCCGCGGCGCCGGCGTCGAAGCCGCGATCGCCGAGGAACCTCCGGGCCGCCTCGGCCTCGGGGGTCAGCAGCTGGGCGCGGAAGTACTCGGCGGCCGCGGTGTTCGCCGCGTAGAGGCGGGAGCGCCCCGACGTCTCGGGTGCCGCTCCCCCGTCTTCGTAGTGCAGTGTGTACCCGACCCGTGCCGCCATGCGTTCGACCGCCTCGGTGAACGACACGTGGTCCATCGCGCGCAGGAACGAGTAGACGTCGCCCGACTCGCCGCACCCGAAGCAGTGGTAGAAGCCCACCTGGGGACGCACGTGGAAGCTGGGGCTGCGCTCGTCGTGGAAGGGGCACAGGCCCTTCATCGACCCGACGCCGGCGGGTTTCAGCGCGACGCGCTCACCGATCACGTCGGCGATGTTGACCCGCGCCTTGACCTCGTCGATGTCGGCCTGCCGGATGCGCCCCGGCATCAGGCATCCGCTCCCGCGGCGACCGGCGGGCGCGTGCCCGGTGCCCAGACGCCGAGCTCGCTCGCGTCGATCTCGGCAACCAGCCGGTTGTGCCAGGCGATCGCGAGCTGGTCGGTGAGACTGGCGACCTGGTCGACGACCACCCGTCGCCGTGCGACGTCGTCGGCCGCGGCGGCGAAATCGGGGGCGTGCAACGCGTCGAGCGCCTCGGGGTGCTCCCAGAGGGCGGATGCCACGCGCTTGAGCACGTGGCGCTGCTCGCGGTACAGCACCTTGCGTCCGTCGATCGAGACGACCGTGGCCCCGATGATGCCCTTCAGCACCGCCATCTCGATCTCGACCGAGCGCGGGACCTCGACGTGCGCCCCGTAGCGGGTCAGCTCGGCGACGGGATGTGCGTCGCGCGTCGCCGTCGTCGCCGCCCGCGCGAATCGGCCGATGAGGTCGGAGGTGAGGTTCTTGAGCCGTGCGAGCGCCGGGCGCGTGCCGTCGAAGGAGTGGATCCACTCGGGCAGCGCCATGAGCCGCGACAGGCCGTGCTCGAGGTCGTCACGCGAGAACCCGTCGCCGACCCACTTCTGGATCGCACGCAGAAGCTCGTCGCGACTCGCCGGCGCCGCGAGGAAGGCGGGGTCGATGTAGCGGTTGACGACGGCATCCTCGAAGTCGTGCACCGAATAGGCGATGTCGTCCGACAGGTCCATCACCTCGGCCTCGATGCAGCGCGTGCGAGGCGGAGCGCCGTCGCGCATCCACCGGAACACGGGCTCGTCGTCGGGGTACACGCCGAACTTGAGTCGGCCGCCGGGGTCGGGCACGGGCTCGTCGACCGTCCACGGATACTTGCACGTGGCGTCGAGACTCGCCCGCGTCAGATTGAGGCCGAACGGCTCACCGGCATCGCCGAAGACCTTGGGCTCGAGTCGCGTGAGGATGCGCAGGGTCTGCGCGTTCCCCTCGAACCCGCCGATGTCTTCGGCCCACTCGTTGAGCGCCCGCTCGCCGTTGTGCCCGAACGGAGGGTGTCCGAGGTCGTGGCTGAGGCACGCGGTGTCGACGACGTCGGGCGACAGCTGCAGCGCCGTCGCCAGCTCACGGCCCACCTGCGCGACCTCGAGCGAGTGCGTCAGACGGTTGCGCGCGAAGTCGGCGGGGCTGGCAGGGCTCAGTACCTGTGTCTTGGCGGCGAGGCGGCGCAGCGCGGCGGAGTGCAGCACGCGCGCACGATCACGCGCGAAGTCGTCGCGCTGGGAGCGGTGCTGCTCGACGTGCAGGCGTGCGGCGTCGGCGGCGTCGTAACCGCGCGGACGGGCGCCGGCGTCGATGGACTCAACCGCCACTGTGGTGCAACTCCGCATCGGCGAGGGCGCGCCCGGCCTCGGAGCCGATCTCGCGCGAGTCGAGCCAGCCGTCCGGAAGGGCGGGGCGTTTGGGGGTCCCGGCGCGTCCGCGCTGACCCTCGGCGGCGGCGCCGGGATAGGGCGCGTCGAGCTCCATCGTGGCGAGCAGGTCGTCGATCTCGGCGAGCGTCGACGCGGTCGCGAGGCTCGCGCGCAGCTCTCCTCCGACCGGGTACCCCTTGAAGTACCACGCGACGTGCTTGCGGATGTCACGGCATCCGCGGCCCTCGTCTTCGAAGAACTCGACCAACAGCTCGGCGTGGCGGCGGAAGGCGCGGGCCACGAAGCCGAGAGTGGCGTCGACGGGGTCGCCCGAGGCGGCGCCCGGACCGCCGAGGGCGCGGGCGAGGTCACCGAACAGCCACGGGCGTCCTAAGCATCCGCGCCCCACGACGACGCCGTCGCATCCGGTCTCGCCCATCATGCGCACGGCGTCGTCGGCCGACCAGATGTCGCCGTTGCCGAGCACGGGCACGCTCGTGACCGTCTCTTTAAGCTTCGTGATCGCGGCCCAATCGGCCTGGCCGGAGTAGAACTCGGATGCCGTGCGCGCGTGGAGCGCGATCGACGAGACCCCTGCGTCTTCGGCGATGCGACCCGCCTCGAGATAGGTGAGGTGGTCGGCGTCGATGCCTTTGCGCATCTTGATGGTCAGCGGCAGGTCGCCCGCGGCCTTGACAGCGCGCGTCACGATGTCGCGGAAGAGCGAGAGCTTCCACGGCAGGGCTGCTCCCCCGCCGCGCCGGGTCACCTTGGGCACCGGGCAGCCGAAGTTCAGGTCGATGTGGTCGGCGTGGTCTTCGTTGACGATCATACGCACGGCCGCCTCGACGGTCGCCGGGTCGACGCCGTACAGCTGGATCGACCGGGGCGTCTCGGACTCGTGATGCCGGATGAGACGCATCGTCGTGTCGTTCCGCTCGACGAGCGCGCGCGTCGTGATCATCTCGCTCACGTACAGCCCCGCCCCGTACTCGCGGCACAGACGGCGGAACGCGGTGTTCGTGATGCCGGCCATGGGCGCGAGCACGACGGGGGCGTCGAGTTCGATGCCGCCGATGCGCAGCGTGCGATCGGGTGCCAGTGCCGTGTTCACCGTCTCATTCTCCCAGACCCGCCCACGCGTCGCCGCCCGCGCCCTCGCCCGGGTCGGGAGACCCGCCGCTGGGGAGGAGGGGTCACGCCTCCGCGGGCTCCGCCGCGGCCTCGCGGCGCTCGTTCCAGACCTGTCGCGCGATCTGCGCGAATGCCTCCACCGGCTGGGCCCCGCTCACGCCGTACTTGCCGTCGATGACGAAAAACGGCACCCCCGTGATGCCGTACGACTGCGCCTGTGCCTGGTCGGCGCGCACGGCGGAACGGTAGCGCTGCGACGCCAGCGCGTCGCGCGCGTCGTCGGCGTCGAGCCCCGCCTCGACGGCCAGCTCGACGAGATCGTCGTCACGGCCGACATGGCGTCCCTCGAGGAAGTACGCCGACATGAGGCGCTCCGCCAGATCGAGCTGACGACCCTGCTCTTTGGCGAAATGCAGCAGCTCGTGCGCCTTCACCGTGTTGGTGTGCTTGAGGATGTCGAACCGGTACGCGAGGCCCGCCTGGGCGGCGACACCGGTGACGCGGTCGAGCATCTCGCGCGCCTGGGAGGGAGAGACGCCTTTGTGCCGCGAGAGGTAGTCGACCTCGCCGCCGTCGAAGTCCTCGGGCGTGTCGGGCGACAGCTCGAACGAGTGGTACTCGATCTCGACGACCGGGGCGTCGTCGTCGGCGGCGGTGGCGGCGAGGCCGTTCTCGAGGTTCCGCTTGCCGATGTAGCACCAGGGGCAGGCGATGTCGCTCCACACGTCGATCTTGATGGCATCCGTCATGTCGCGTCCAACCCCTCGCCGCGGCGATCTATTCCGCTGTCGGCATTCATCGCGCGTCGGGCGTGTCGACGGCGCCGCCGAACCGGCGGTCGCGTGAGAGGTAGAGGCCGATCGCCTCCCAGAGGTGGGTCCGGCGGAAGTCGGGCCACAGCGTGTCGAGGAAGACCATCTCGGCGTAGGCCGACTCCCAGAGCAGGAAGTTCGAGGTGCGCTGCTCCCCGCTGGAGCGCACGAACAGGTCGACGTCGGGCATGTCGGGCTGATACAGGTTGCGACGGATGAGCTTCTCGGTTACCCCCGACGGCTTGAGCCGGCCGGCGGCGATGTCGTCGCCGATCCGGCGCATGGCGTCCACGAGCTCGACGCGGCCGCCGTAGTTGACGCACATCGTGAGGGTCAGCACGTCGTTGTGCTCGGTGAGGCGCTCGGCGTGCTGCAGCTCTTTGATGACCGAGCCCCAGAGGCGCGGCTTGCGGCCCGACCAGCGCACCCGCACACCCCACTCGTTGAGCTGATCGCGGCGCCGGTGCAGCACCTCACGGTTGAAGCCCATGAGAAAACGCACCTCATCGGGCGAGCGCGACCAGTTCTCGGTCGAGAACGCGTACACCGACAGATGCTTCACACCCGCCTGGATGGCCCCGGCCACCACATCGAGCAGCGCCGCCTCTCCGGCGCGGTGCCCTTCGACCCGCGTGAGCCCCTGCCGGTTCGCCCACCGGCCGTTGCCGTCCATGACGATCGCGACATGCGCCGGCACCGCGCCCTTCGGGAAGGCCGGAGGATGCTCGCCGGTCCAGTCGAGCGGGCGGTACGGGACCGCATCGCGGTGTGTGTAGGGCTTCGGGGTCATCGGTTCGTTTCGACGTGGGCCAGAGAACGGATGCCGCGCTCGAGGTGCCACTGCGCATAGGCGGCGACGAGCCCCGAGGCGGCGGCGGTGGCACCGGGGGTCGCGGCGTCGACGGCGTCCCACTCCCCCGCGATGAGCGCACGCAGCAGGGCGAGGGTCTCGCGCGCGACGCGGGGCGAGCCCGCGGGGGCGCAGTCGGCGCACACCGCGCCGCCGAGCTGGGCGATGAAGTAGGCGTGCTCGCCGACGGCGCCGCAGCGCGCGCACTCGCCGAGTCCCGGCGCCCAGCCCGACAGCGCCATCGCGCGCAGGAGGTAGGAGTCGAGCACGCTGCGGGCGGCGTGGTCGCCGCGGGCGAGCGAGCGCAGCCCGCCGACCAGCAGCAGGTACTGCTGCGGAGTCGCCTCGGCCTCGTTCAGGCGATCGGCCGTCTCGACCATGGCGTTGGCGGTCGTGTACCGGTCGTAGTGCACGGCGATGTCGGCGCCGTACGAGCCGAGCGACTCGGCCTGCTGCACGATGTCGAGCGTCCGCCCGCGATACAGCTGCACGTCGGCGACCATGAACGGCTCGAGTCGTGATCCGAACCGCGACGACGTGCGCCGCACGCCTTTCGCGACCGCGCGAATCTTGCCGTTGCGACGGCTGAGCAGGGTGACGATGCGGTCCGCCTCCCCCAGCTTGTGGGTGCGCAGGACCACGACCTCGTCGCGGTAGGTGGGCACAGTCCATTATCGGCCCGCCCGCCGTGAGCCGGCCGCACGCCGCGCTGTCGGCGTCGTGCGGCGCCTTCGCCCGTATGCATGGCCGGTGTGCCGCGGTGCGTCATACGAGTCCCACGCGTCATCATCTGCCCCTCCGGTCCTGCATCCGCGCGCTCCGCGCCGTGACGGCGCCGCGATCGGTCGCCGCCGTCACGGCGCGCTCTCGCCGTCGAGACGGGGCGAGCGTCGAGAATGGATGCCGTGAACCCGCCGATGCTCGTCATCCCCCTGTGGGCCGACCTCACCGCCGTGGCCCTGGGCGGGGTGCAGGGCGCCCTGTTCGCGTCGGGGTTCCAGGGGCAGCGTCGCCTGGACCTTCTCGGCGTGGCGATCATCGGCATCCTGCTCGGGATGGGCGGCGGGCTGATCCGCGACCTGCTGCTCGGGCAGGCGCCGTCGACGCTGCAGAGCAACTGGTACCTCATCACCGCGACGCTCGCGTCGCTCATGGGAATGCTGCTGTCGGGCATCTTCCAGCGCCTGAACCGGTTCATCGTCATGCTCGACGCCGTGGTGATCGGCCTGTTCGGCGCGTTCGGCGCGTCGAAGGCGCTGGCGCTCGGCCTTCCCCCCGTGCCCGCCGTCTTCGTCGGCGTCGTCGCCGCGGTCGGGGGCAGTGTGCTGCGCGACGTGCTCATGGGCCTGCCGGTGGCCATCATGCACGTCGGCTCGCTCTACGCGGTGGCCGCCGGCGGCGGGTGCGTGGTCCTGGCGGCGACCGCCTCGTTCGGTGTGCCGCTGCCGATCGCGGCGGTGATCGGCCTCGTCGTGACGACGGTCATCCGTGTGCTGGCGGTGATCTTCGATCTCTCGCTTCCCGAGCAGAGGATGCTCTATCGGCGCAAGGTCGCCGTCGAGACCACAGGCATTCCGATCGTCCGTCTCGACGCGGACGACTGAGCGTCAGACGTCGCGGTCGGGCAGGAGAGACCCCAGAATCCGGGCGGCGCGCTCCGGATCGACGTCGCGCAGCTCGGTCATGTCGAGGAAGTGGCGCGCGATCGTGACGCCCATGATGCTGGCGACGAGGAGCACCGCGCGGAGCCGGGTGTCGTCGTCGTCGCCGCCGAGGGCCTCCGCCCTGGTCTCGAGGTGGGCGCGCATCGCGTGCGCCGCCTCGGGCGTGGTGAGCATCGATCGCAGCAGCGCGCGGGTGGCGGGCGGCAGCTCGCGCAGCCGCACGTCGAGCACGTCGACCAGGTGCGACGACACGTCGCCGTCGGCGAGCTCGGCGACGGGCGCGACGGCCGTGGCGAACAGCTCGGCCTTCGATCCGTAGTGCTGCAGGACGAGCGACGGGTCGACCCCCGCCCGCTTCGCGATCCCGCGGATGGTGGCGCCCTCCATGCCGTGATCGCCGAACTCGTCTCGGGCGGCGCGAAGGATGCGTTCGGCCGTGGCGGCACGTCGCTGCGCGCGGGAATCCGTCATGGATTCACTCTACAAGCGATGAGCAAGGGCGTATGCTCGTACTCAACACATGTTGAGCGGAGGATGCCATGAACACGCACACACCACCCCTCGTCCACACCTCGGTGCTCGTCGTCGGCGCGTCACGCGGTCTCGGTCTCGCGATCGCCGAGACGTACGCATCGCGCGGGGCCCGGGTCACCGCCACCGTGCGCGGTGAGACCCCGTCCGCCCTGAAGGCGCTCGAGGGGACCGCGTCCTCGCGCGTCGAGGTCGAGCGCGTCGACATCGACGACGCCAGCCAGATCGACGCGCTCGCGCGCCGCCTCGCCGGGCGGGCGTTCGACCTGCTCTTCGTCGTCGCAGGGGTCTCTCTCGCCCCACGCGACCAGCCCGCCGCCGACATCGATACCGCCGACTTCGTCCGGACGATGACGACGAACGCGCTCGGGGTCATCCGCACGGTGGAGCGCCTGGAGCCGCTCGTCGTCGAGACCGGCACGATCGCGGTCATGTCGTCGGGCCAGGGCAGTGTCGCCGACAACGTGTCGGGCGGGTTCGAGGTGTATCGGGCGTCGAAGGCTGCGCTCAACCAGCTGATGCGCAGCTTCGCCGCGCGCCGGGCGAACGGGCGCCGCGCGCTGCTCTTGCTGGCGCCCGGCTGGATACGCACCGACATGGGCGGAGACGGGGCCGGGCTCGACATCGACGAGGCCATCCCTCCCCTGGTCGACACCGTCGAGACGCAGCGCGGCGAGCCCGGGCTGCGTTTTCTCGACAGGAACGGCGCGCCGGTGGCCTGGTGACCGCGTCAGCCGACGACGATCTCGTCGCCCTGGTGCACGACGCCACCGCCCCCGACGGGCAGCAGCAGGATGCCGAGCGTCGGCGCCTCCTGCCCGAACTCGGTCGTGAGCACGCGGAGCAGGCGCGCATCGCGTCGGCCCGTGTCGGGGTTCGCGGTGATCGCGGCGCATCGCTCGATCGGCCTCTGTACCTCGAACTCCACCTCCCCGATGCGGACCCGCCCGTGCCATCCCAGCTCGGCCCAGGGTGCGGCGCCCGACGCCACGATGTTCGACCGGAACCGGCGATCGTCGACGGGCGCCGGGACGGCGGCATCCAGCGCTTCGACCGAGGCCGCTGCGTGCAGTGAGACGAAACCGCGCGGACGATCCTGGAAGCGCGCGGTGCGGCCGTCGCCGAGAAGACCGAGGGGCAGGATGCCGTCGGCCTCCAGCAGCTTCGCGTCGCTGGTCGTGCGGAGGTAGGCGGTGACCGCCTCGCTGAGGCGCGCACGGCCCTGGTCGCTGAGATCGGCCTCGACATCGAGGTCGTCGACGCGGAGTCGAAGCGTCTGCGTCTCGTCGTCGAAGGTCAGGTCGACCCGGGCGAGCGAGGGGAATGTCATGAGGGCGAGGCCGCGGCTCTTGGGGTAGGTCGCGTCCTCGGGCTCGAGAGCATCCGCGAAGCGGAACACCAGCGAGCGGTCGCCTTGTACGCGGCCGTCGTCCTGGATGACGAGTCGCTCACGGCGTTCGGGCGTGAACCCCTTCACGGGGTAACGGTAAAGGGCGTCGACGCGGATCACTCACCGATCATCGCACCGACGCCCCTCCCGAACCCTCACCAGCGGGCGAGCACCTCGCCGTGCGGCAGGAGGATCCATCCGTCGGAGTCGGCCGCCCACGCGCGCCACGCGTCGGAGATGCGCTGAAGGACCGCGTCGTCGGCGAGGCCGAGCCGCTTCGCGTGTCCCGCGAACGCCGAGGCGAGAACCCGATCGGCCCACATCCCGCCCCACCATGCGCGCTTCTCTGGTGTGTCGAACACCCAGACGCTGGCGCTGGCCTCGATCCGCGAGAAGCCGGCCTCGCGGGTCCAGGCCTTCAGCACGCGACCGGCGTTCGGCTCGCCCGACACCCCGCGGTGCACGGCGTCGTAGAGCACGATCCACTCCTCGAGCGCCGGGATCCGCGGATGCCAGATCACCCCGCCGTAGTCCACGTCGCGTACCGCGACCAGACCGTCGGGTCCCGCCACACGCCGGAACTCGCGGAGCGCGTCGACGGGCCGAGCGAGGTGCTGCAGCACCTGGTGGGCGTGGACGATGTCGAACGAGGCGTCCGGCGCATCGAGCGCGTACGCGTCGTCGACACGGAACTCGACGTCGACGCGGTCGCCCGCGGCCGCGCGTGCCACCTCGACGACATCGGGAGCGGCATCCACACCCACGACGTGCCCCGGGGAGACCCGGTCGGCGAGGTCGGTGGTGATGGTGCCGGGCCCGGCGCCCACATCGAGGATGCGGGCGCCGGGGAACAGCGAACACACCAGGTAGGCCGCCGAGTCGGCGACGGTGCGAGCCGCGTGCGAGCGCAGAACGCTTTCGTGGTGTCCGTGGGCGTACGCCACGGCCGGGCCTCAGACGCCGGCGAGGGCGCCGGAGCGCTGCCGCGTACGGATGGCGCGGTTGACGCCCGACACGATCGCCTTCAGCGACGCGGTCGAGATGTCGCCGTCGATCCCGACGCCCCACAGGCGCTGGTCGTCGACCTGCAGCTCGACGTAGGCCGCCGCCTGGGCGTCGCCGCCCGAGCTGAGAGCGTGCTCGACGTAGTCGTAGAGCGTCACGTCGAAGCCCTGCTCTCGCACGATCTGCAGGAAGGCCGCCACCGGGCCGTTGCCCACGGCCGCGGCGGCATGCACGCCGTCGCCGTCGCGCAGCGAGACATCGAGGTGGACGTCACCCGACATGTCGCTCGACGAGCGCGTCGACAGCAGCTCGAAGCGGCCCCAGCGCTGGTCGTCGTCTTTCGACGGCAGGTACTCGTCGGTGAAGATGTCCCAGATCTGCTCGCTCGAGACTTCGCCGCCCTCGGCGTCGGTGCGGGCCTGCACGACCCCCGAGAACTCGATCTGGAGCTTGCGGGGCAGGTCGATCGCGTGGTCGGCCTTCAGCAGGTACGCGACGCCGCCCTTGCCCGACTGCGAGTTGACGCGGATGACGGCTTCGTAGGAGCGGCCCAGGTCCTTGGGGTCGATGGGCAGGTACGGCACCGCCCACTCGATCTCGTCGACGCTCTTGCCCTCGGCGGCCGCACGGGCCTCCATCGCCTCGAAGCCCTTCTTGATGGCATCCTGATGCGAGCCGCTGAACGCGGTGAACACCAGATCGCCGGCCCAGGGGCTGCGCTCGGGGACGGGCAGCTGGTTGCAGTACTCGACCGTGCGCTTGACCTGGTCGATGTCGCTGAAGTCGATCTGCGGGTCGATGCCCTGCGTCAGCAGGTTGACGCCCAGGGCGACCAGGTCGACGTTGCCGGTGCGCTCACCGTTGCCGAACAGGCACCCCTCGATGCGGTCGGCGCCGGCCATGTAGCCCAGTTCTGCCGCCGCCACGGCGGTGCCGCGGTCGTTGTGCGGGTGCAGCGACAGGATGACGTTCTCGCGGTGGTTGAGGCGACGCGACATCCACTCGATCGAGTCGGCGTAGACGTTGGGGGTCGCCATCTCGACCGTGGCGGGCAGGTTCAGGATGACCTTGCGCTCGGGCGTCGGCTGGAAGACCTCAAGCACCTCGTTGCAGATGCGCAGCGCGAACTCCAGCTCGGTGCCGGTGTAGCTCTCGGGCGAGTACTCGTAGAACACCTCGGTCTGCGGGATCGTCGCCTCGTACTTCTTGCACAGCCGCGCGCCTTCGAGGGCGATGTCGACGATGCCCTGCTGGTCCGTACGGAAGACGACCTCGCGCTGCAGCACGCTCGTGGAGTTGTACAGGTGCACGATCGCCTGCTTCGCGCCGGCGATCGCCTCGTACGTGCGAGAGATCAGGTGCTCGCGGGCCTGCGTCAGCACCTGGATCGTGACGTCGTCGGGGATCAGGTTCTCGTCGATGAGCTGGCGGACGAAGTCGAAGTCGGTCTGGCTGGCGCTCGGGAAGCCGACCTCGATCTCTTTGTAGCCCATCGTGACGAGCAGCTCGAACATGACGCGCTTGCGCTCGGGGCTCATCGGATCGATGAGCGCCTGGTTGCCGTCGCGCAGGTCGACGGCGCACCAGCGCGGTGCCGCCTCGATGCGCTTCGACGGCCACGTGCGATCGGGCAGCTCGACCCGGATCTGCTCGTGGAAGGGCCGGTACTTGTGGACCGGAGCGGACGTGGGCTTCTGGGTGTTCTTCATGATGTGTCGCTTCTTCGCATTCGTTCGGTGGGGCCGACGACGATCTCCGCGACGAGGAAGGCCCTTAGAACGAGGACTCGTCGCGGCAGCTAAGAAGAAGCAGGCCACCGAAGCGCATTGTGCGATCGTAGCAGGCCCGAGCGCGACGGGTCACCCCGCCGTCTTCCACTCGCGCGACAGGATCGCATAGTCGACCTCGTCGCTCCATCGCCCCTTGAACCACTCGTTCTCGACGAGGTGCGCCTCACGTCGCATGCCGACCCGCTCGGCCAGCGCGAGCGACCGGACGTTGTCGGCGTCGATGCGGGCGACCAGCCGACGCAGGCCGTACACGTCGAAAGCGGTGTCGATGAGGGCGCGCACCGCGTCGGTCGCCAGTCCGCGCCCGCCGGCCGCGGGGCTCATGACCCAGCCGATCTCGGCCGTTCCCGTCGCACCGTCGAGGTGGAAGAGCACGAGGTCGCCGATCACCGCCCCGTCGTCGACCCGTTCGATCACCAGCACGACACCGCCGCGCTCGCCCTCGAGGCTCGTGCCTCCGAGCAGATGCCCGATCCGCGCGCGGATGTCGTCGGGAGTCTGCGGATCGAACGGAAGGAAACGGCAGACCTCGGGATCGCCTCGATACGCCGCCATGTCGACCAGATCGGCGTCGACGAAAGGCCGCAACCTCACACGCGGGCGCACGACGTGGAGACGCGGAGGCGCCGGCGGCAGGATGAACGGCGAGGCGTTCACGGCAGGAGCGCGACCTTGCCGCCCGGGTGGCCCGACATGACGAAGCGCACCGCCTCGATGGCCTCGGTGAGCGGGACCGTGCGCGCGATCGGCACCTCGAGAGCACCGGATGCCGCGAGCTCGAGCACACGCGCACGCGCGATGTCGCGGAAGCGTGCGCTCTCGGGACGCGCCCCGGCGATCCAGAGGAACCCCTCGCGCTGGGCGCGGTCGGGGCGCACGATGGTCACGACGCGGTCACGCTCGGCGACCAGGCCCAAAGAGACGTCGATGGCCTCGTCGGTGCCCGCCGCATCCCAGGCCGCCGCGATCGGAGCACCGTCGGCCGCGGCCACGACGCGCTCCCGCAGGCCGTCGCCGTACGCGACGGCGACCCCGCCGTACCGGCGGACCCGGTCGGCCGACGAGGCGGCGTCCGGCCCCACCGTCCCGATCACGCGGATGCCGAGCTCGCGCGCCTGCTGCAGCAGACTGACGCCCACGGCACCCGACGCGGCGTGCAGCAGCACGGTCTCGCCCGCGCCGGCGCGGGTGACCTGGATCATCTCGGCGGCGGTCGTCCCGGCGAGCAGCAGGTTCGCGGCCTCGGGGTGCGACAGGTTGGCCGGTTTGGCGAAGACATCGCGGGCCGGCACGGTGATCTCTGTCGCGTAGGCGCCCTGCACGCGGAACGCGACGACCTCGTCGCCGATCCGCAGCGCACCCGAGCCGCCGACGGCGTCGGGACCCACCGCCGACACCTCGCCCGACAGCTCGTAGCCGATCGGCACCGGGAACTGCGCGCCCGGTCGCTCCTGCGCCACGTGCTTGGCATCCGCGGGATTGACGCCGGCGGCACGGACGCGGATCGTGACCTCTCCGGCACCGGGCGGCGCCACGTCGACCTCGTCGAACGTCCAGGTGTCGACCGGGCCGGGGGCCGGAGCCGTCCATCTCATCGCCATGACTGTGCCTCTCGTTCGATCGGTTAGACCGCGGCTCAGAAGCCCAGGCGCCCGAGCTGTTTCGGATCGCGTTGCCACTCCTTGGCCACGCGCACGTGCAGCGACAGGTACACGCGTCCGCCGACCAGGGGCTCGATCCCCTGACGGGCCCGGGCCCCGACGTCGGCGAGTCTCGACCCCTTCCGGCCGATGATGATCGCCTTCTGGCTGTCGCGCTCGACCACGATGTTGGCGTAGACGTCGGTGAGATCGCTGTCTTCCCGGGCGGCGACGTCGTCGACCGTGACGGCGATCGAGTGCGGCAGCTCGTCGCGCACGCCTTCGAGCGCGGCCTCGCGGATGATCTCGGCGATGCGGTCTTCGAGTGTCTCGTCGGTCACCACGTCGTCGGCGTAGAGCGCCGGCCCCTCGGGCATGAGCGCGAGCAGCTCGTCGCTCAGCACGTCGAGCTGCTCGTGGGTGACGGCCGACAGCGGGATCACCGCGGCCCAGTCCTCGCGCAGGGCGTCGACCTCGATCAGTCGCTCGGTGATCTGCTCGCGTGTCGCGGCGTCGGTCTTGGTCACCAGCGCCACCTTCTTGGCCCGCGGGTAGCCCGACAGCGACTCGGCGATCCGGCGATCGCCGGGGCCCACCTTCTCGGTGGCCGGGGCGCAGAAGGCGATGACGTCGACGTCGCCCAGCACCTGCTCGACGAGATCGTTGAGGCGCTGACCCAGCAGCGTGCGGGGCCGATGGATGCCAGGGGTGTCGACGACCACCAGTTGGCCGCCCGGGCGGTTGACGATGCCACGGATCGCGCGGCGCGTCGTCTGCGGCTTCTCGCTCGTGATCGCCACCTTCTCGCCCACCAGGGCGTTGGTCAACGTCGACTTGCCCACGTTGGGGCGTCCGACGAAGGTGACGAAGCCGGATCGTGTGTCGCTCATCTGTCGTTCCTCTCGCGCGCCTCGGCGTCGCTGTCGTCGTCGTCCGCGCGCTCCACGAACACGGTGGCGATGCCCCGGTTGCGTCCGCGCGACGCCCCGCCGGTCATCAGGAGTCCCGAGTGTTCGGCGGTGGCGCCCGGCTGTGGGATGCGTCCGAGCGCTTTGCCCAGCAGCCCGCCGATCGAGTCGACATCCTCGTCGTCGAGCTCGAGTCCGAACAGGTCGCCCACCTCGTCGAGGCCCAGTCGGGCGCTCACACGGAACCGTCCGTCGCCGAGGTCGACGACCTCGGCCGACGGCGTGTCGTACTCGTCGGAGATCTCTCCCACGAGCTCTTCGATGAGGTCTTCCAGGGTGACCAGACCCGACACCCCTCCATACTCGTCGATCGCGAGACACACGTGCACCGAGTCCCGACGCATCTGTTGCAGGAGCGTCTCGGCCTTCATCGACTCGGGCACGAACACCGCCGGCCGGGCGATCCGACGGATCGGCTCGTCGCGCCAGCCGCTTTCGCCGCGGAACCCGAACTGCACCAGGTCTTTCAGGTAGAGCATGCCGACGACGTCGTCGGCCTCGTCGTCGACGAGGGGCGCACGCGAGATGCCCTTGTCGAGGAAGAGCGCGAGCGCCTCGCGAGAGGTGGCCGCGGCATCCACCGTGACCATGTCGGTGCGCGGGACCATGACCTCGCGCACGTACCGATCGGTGAAGTCGAACACCGAGTGGATGAGCTCGCGGTCGTCTTGCTCGATGAGCTCGTTCTCGGCGGCCTCGTCGATGATGCTGAGCAGCTGCTCTTCGGAGGCGAACGACGTCGAGTGCGAGACACCGGGGGTGATGCGGTTGCCCACGGCCTCGAGTCCGTTCGCGAGCGGTCCGAGGAGGATTCGCATGCCCCGGATCGCGGGGGCGCCGCTGCGCAGCAGGCCGCGGGCGTGCTGCCGACCGACCGATCGCGGGCTGGCGCCGACGGCGACGAACGAGACTCCGGTCATGATGACGGCGGCGGCGACGACGGCGAGCCAGATCTCGTCGAAGACGATCATGAACGCCGCGGTCACGAGCACGGCCGCGGTCGTCTCGGCGAGCACGCGGATGAACCCGACCGCCGTGATGTGCGCGCTCGGGTCGTCGGCGATCCGCTGCAGCGCGCGAGCGTTGCGTCCCGCGGCGCCGAGCTCGGCGAGGTCGGCGCGCGAGGTGACGCCCAGAGCCGCCTCGGACGCCGCCATGAAGCCGCCGAAGGCGACGAGCAGGAAGGCGACGACGAGGAGGACGACAGGCGTCATGCGCGACGGTGCCGCTCGTCGGCCTGGAAGCCGGCGATCAGCTCGCGCTGGAGGCCGAACATCTCGCGCTCCTCTTCGGGCTCGGCGTGGTCGAAGCCGAGAAGGTGCAGCAGACCGTGCGTGGTGAGGAGGATCAGCTCGTCCTGCGTCGAGTGCTTCGCCGCGACCGCCTGCGTCTCGGCCACGGCCGGGCAGAGCACGATGTCGCCGAGGAGGCCGGCGGGCGTCGGCGCATCTTCTGAGCCCGGACGCAGCTCGTCCATCGGGAAGCTCAGCACGTCGGTCGGTCCGGGCTCGTCCATCCACTGCACGTGCAGCGACTCCATCGCGCCCTCGTCGACGAGCACGATGGCCACGTCGGCGTCGGGGCTGACGTGCAGCTCGGCGAGGTTGTGCTCCATGAGCCGCAGGAGCACCTGCTCGTCGACCTCGTAGCCGGACTCGTTGTTGATCTCGATCGTCATCAGCGGTTTCGTCTCGGGAGATGATCGCGGGGCCCCGCGGCACGGGGGCCGCGGCGCTCCGCACGGTTGGCGAACTCGGTGGCTTCGTCGCGCTCTCGACGTGCGACGAGACGCTTCTCGTCGTACTCGCTGTACGCGTCGACGATGCGGCCGACGAGAGTGTGGCGCACGACGTCGTCGCTCGTGAGGTACGAGAAGTGGATGTCGTCGATGTCGGAGAGCACGCGGGTGACCAGGCGCAGTCCCGAGGCGCCCTGGGGCAGGTCGATCTGCGTGATGTCGCCGGTCACGACCATGCGCGTGCCGAACCCGAGGCGGGTGAGAAACATCTTCATCTGCTCGGGCGTGGTGTTCTGCGCCTCGTCGAGCACGACGAACGAGTCGTTGAGCGTGCGCCCGCGCATGTAGGCCAGCGGGGCCACCTCGATCGTGCCCGTCGCCATGAGCTTGGGGACGATGTCGGGGTCCATCATCTCGTTGAGGGCGTCGTACAGGGGGCGCAGGTACGGGTCGATCTTGTCGGTGAGCGTGCCGGGCAGGAACCCGAGCCGCTCCCCCGCCTCGACGGCCGGACGGGTCAGGATGATGCGGCTGACCTCTTTGCGCTGCAGCGCCTGTACGGCCTTCGCCATCGCGAGATAGGTCTTGCCGGTACCCGCGGGGCCGATCCCGAACACGATCGTGTTCTCTTCGATCGCATCGACGTAGGCCTTCTGCCCGAGGGTCTTCGGGCGGATCACCTTTCCGCGCGACGACAGGATCGCCTCGCCGAGCACCTCGGACGGGCGTGGACCCCCGTCACCGCGGAGGATGCGACTCGAGCTCGACACGTCGGCCGGATCGAGGCCCTGGCCGTTGCGCGTCATCGTGAGCAGCTCGTCTACGAGGGCGCGCGCGGCCGTCACCTCTGCCGCCGTACCGGAGAGCGTGATCTCGTTGCCCCGCACGTGGACGTCGACACCGGGATGCTCTTTCTCGACCACGCGCAGCAGACGGTCCTGCGGACCGAGCAGCTGGACCATGGCGACGCCGTCCGCGTAGACGCGGTCGACGACGGGCTCTTCGGGGGAATCAGCCACCCAGGCTCTTTTCGTTCAGGCCGCCCGCGAGCACGTGGGCGTGCACATGGAAGACGGTTTGCCCGGCACCGGCGCCGGTGTTGAAGATCAGACGGAAGTCGCCGTCCGCGTGCGTGTCGGCGACCGTGTGCGCGAGCCCGACGACCTCGGCGAGCAGCCCGGGGTCGCCGGCCGCCAGCTCTGCCACGTCGCGGTACTGCGCGGTCTTCGGGATCACGAGGATGTGCACCGGCGCCTGAGGCGCGATGTCGCGGATCGCGAAGACGTTCTCGGTCTCGGCCACGATCTCGGCGGGGACCTCGCCGTGGAGGATGCGCGTGAAGATCGAGGGCTCGGTCATGGCATCCAGTCTATCGACGGGGTCCGACATGGGTGGGCTCCGAGGGCTGCGGGACCGGGAGTGCACGGCGGAGGCACCGCCGCGCACGCGGCGCTCGATGCCGACGAGCGTCGCGGACTACCACCGTCCGTACGCCGCCGACAGCACCGACAGCGCCGCCGCGCCGGCGGTCGAGGTGCGCAGCACCGTGTCGCCCAGGCGCACGACGCGTGCGCCCGCAGAAGAGAGGGCGTCGATCTCGTCGGGGGCGATGCCCCCCTCGGGGCCCACCACCAGCACGACGTCGCGTCCGTCGAGCGGCTCGGCGACCACGCCCGTGAGCGTCGCGGATGCCGAGGGCTCGAGCACGAGCACCAGCGCCGTCGCCGCGCGCTCGACGAGATCGACGGTGCGCGCGACGCTCTCGACCTCGGGGATCCACGCCCGGTGGGCCTGCTTGGCCGCCTCGCGCACGATCGTGCGCCAGCGGGCGATGCCCTTGTCGGCCTTGGCATCCCACCGCGAGACGCTCCGCGCTGCCTGCCAGGGCACGATCGCGTCGACGCCCAGCTCGGTGGCCGCCTGCACGGCGAGCTCGTCGCGATCACCCTTGGCGAGCGCCTGCACGAGCACGAATCGCGGCGCCGCGGCCGCGATCTCGGCGCGCGAGGCGACGCGCACGTCGACCTGCTTGGGGGTCGCCGCGACGACCACGCCCTCGAGCCACGTCCCGTGGCCGTCGCCCAGGGTCACGGCCTCGTCGACGCGCACCCGCCGCACGGCGGCGGCGTGGTGCGCCTCGGCGCCCGTCAGCTCGACGACATCGCCCGGACGTGCCGCGGTCGCCGCGTCGGCGACGAAATGCAGGGCCACGATCAGTGCCGGAAGCGGTCGCGGAACTTCGAGAACATGCCCTGCTGGTGCTCGGCGAGGCGCGGTCGCGGTGCTTTGGTGCGCTTCGCGAACTCCTCGATGAGGGCGCGCTCCTTGTGGTCGAGGCGCGTCGGCGTCACCACGTGCACGCCGACCTTGAGGTCGCCACGCTGTGAGCCGCGCAACGGCGTGATGCCGCGTCCCTTGATCGTCAGGACGTCTCCCGACTGCACGCCGGGGCGCACCTCGAGGTCGACCGTGCCGTCGAGCGAGTCGATCGTCGTCGTCGTGCCGAGGATCGCATCGGGCATCGACACCTCGAGCGTCGCCACCAGGTCGTCGCCGTCACGGCTGAACGAGTCGTGCGCCTCGACCGTGATCTCGATGTACAGATCGCCGTTGGGCCCGCCGGCGGGGCCCACCTCGCCCGAGCCGGGCAGCTGCAGCCGGAGCCCCGACTCGACACCGGCGGGGATGTCGACCGACACCGTACGGCGGGCGCGCACACGCCCCTGGCCCTGGCACGTGCCGCACGGGTACGGGATGGTGGTGCCGTACCCCTGGCACACGCTGCAGGGCTGACTGGTGACGACGTTGCCGAGCAGGCTGCGCACCGTGCGCTGCACGTGGCCGGATCCGTGGCAGATGTCGCAGGTGACCTCGCTCGTGCCGGGCTGGGTGCACGCGCCGTGACACGTCTCGCACAGCACGGCGGTGTCGACCTCGAGGTCGCGGTGAACCCCGAACACGACGTCGCCGAGCTGCAGGCTCACGCGAACGAGGGCGTCTTGTCCGCGCTCGCGCCGTGAGCGCGGACGCGCCCCGCGTCCGCCGCCCTGGCCTCCGCCGAAGAAGGTCTCGAAGATGTCGCTGAATCCCCCGAACCCTGCGGCGCCGCCCCCGCCGAACGGACTCTGGTCGCCGCCCATGTCGTAGCGGCGACGCTGCTCGGGGTCGCTCAGCACGTCGTACGCGTGCGTGACGAGCTTGAACCGCTCGGACGCGTCGTCGCCGGGGTTCACATCGGGGTGCAGCTCGCGAGCCAGACGACGGTACGCGCGCTTGATGTCGTCGGCGCTGGCGTCGCGTTCGACGCCGAGGACCTCGTAGTGGTCAGCCACAATCGCCTTCCTGCCCGCCGGAGCGGGGTCGTTCTCGTGGGGGATGCCGTCAGCGAGCGCTGTCGTCGTCTTCGAGCATCCGGGTCAGATAGTGCGCGACGGCGCGGACCGCCGCGAGGTTGGACGAGTAGTCCATGCGGGTGGGGCCCAACAGGCCCACACGGGCCCCGCCGGTCGTGCCGTCGTAACGGCTGGCGAGCACCGAGGCCTCGACGAGGCCGAACGGCTCGTTCTCGCGACCGATGGACGCCGAGAGACCCTGCTCGTCGGCGACCATCTCGCTCATGAGCCGCAGCAGGGTCACCTGCTCCTCGATGGCCTCGAGCAGCGGATAGATGCTCCCGCGGAAGTCGGACTCGCGCTTCGCGAGCGTCGCCGCCCCCGCCATCACGAGACGATCCTGTCGGAACTCCTCGAGCTCTTCGCCGACGACGCGCAGGACGCCGTCGGCGAGGGCGTCGATCATCGAGCCCGGGCGCGGGCCGTCGGAGACCTGGGCCGCCACGATCTGGACGCAGTCGCCGACGCCCCGACCGACGAGAAGGGCGCTGACGCGGGCGCGCAGCTGGAACACGTCGCCGTCGTCGGGCTCGGCGGGCACGATCGCGATGCGCTGCGACACACGGCCCGTGTCGGTCACGAGGATCACGAGCACGCGCGGGCCGCCGAGGGCGACCAGCTCGACGTGCGTGAGGTTCGCGCGTGCGAAAGACGGGTACTGCACGATCGCGACCTGACCGGTCAGCTGGGTCAGCGCGCGGACCGTGCGGGCGAGCAGGTCGTCGAGGTCGCCGGCCTCGTCGAGGAACGACGTGATCGCGTTGCGCTGCGCCGACGAGAGCGGCCTCAGCTCGGCCAGATGGTCGACGAAGACCCGGTAGCCCTTGTCGGTGGGGACGCGTCCCGAAGAGGTGTGGGGTGCCGCGATGAGCTCTTCGTCTTCGAGCAGCGCCATGTCGTTGCGGATCGTCGCCGCCGACACGCCGAACGCATGGCGGTCGACGATCGCCTTGCTGCCCACTGGCTCTCGCGTGTCGACGTAGTCCTGAACGATCGCTCGGAGGACCTGGAGTCCACGGGCCGTCACCATCTCGAGATCCTCCTTCCTGGCACTCCGGTCATGTGAGTGCCAATTCTAGAGGATGGGTCCGACCGCGGGCCGGATTCGACTCACGCGGTGAGCGCGCGCACCACGGCATCCGCGAGCAGACGCCCCCGTCGCGTGAGCACGACGCGCCCGCGCACGGCCTCGGCGCCGTCGATGAGCCCGTCGGCGATGAGGGATGCCACGGCCTTGCGCCCCTCGCCCCGAACCTCGGCGACGGCCAGCCCCTCGCGGATGCGGCTGCGCAGCAGCACCGACTCGAGCCGACGCGCGGTGTCGTCGGGGCGTTCCCTCGCGGCCGCGGGCGACTCGCCCGACGCGAGCCGCTGTGCGTAGGCCGCGGGATGCTTCACGTTCCACCAGCGGAGCCCCGCGACGTGGCTGTGCGCGCCCGGCCCGAAGCCCCACCAGTCGGTTCCCCGCCAGTATGCGAGGTTGTGCCGCGAGCGGTGCGCGACGCCGCGAGACCAGTTCGACACCTCGTACCAGTCGTACCCGGCTGACGAGAGCAGGTCGTCGGCGAGCTCGTACATGTCGGCCTGCAGATCGTCGTCGGGCATGGCGACGGAGCCCGACCGGATCTGGCGGGCGAGCTTCGTGCCGTCTTCGACGATGAGGGCGTACGCCGACACGTGATCGGGCTGCAGCGCGGTCGCGGTCTCGAGCGACGCGCGCCAGTCGTCGAGCGACTCCCCCGGCGCGCCGTAGATCAGGTCGACCGACACGTCGAGCCCGCCCCGTCGGGCGGCGGACACCGCCCCGGCCACGTTCGCCGGGTCGTGCGTGCGGTCGAGCGCGGCGAGGACGTGCGGGCGCGCCGACTGCATCCCGATCGACAGGCGCGTCACCCCCGCCGACGCCAGCATCTCGACGACGTGATCGTCGACCGTGTCGGGATTGGCCTCGACCGTCACCTCGGCGCCGTCGGCGATCCCGAACTCGCTGCGGACCGCGTCGAGCATACGAGCGAGGTCGCCGGGGGGCAGCAGCGTGGGCGTGCCTCCGCCGAAGAAGACGGTGGATGCCGTGCGCCGGGGGCCGATGGCATCCATCACCCGCCCGGCTAGGCGCACCTCGGACGCGAGCGTGTCGGCGAAGTCTTCTTGCCGGGCGCCGCGCAGCTCACTGGCGGTATAGGTGTTGAAGTCGCAGTACCCGCAGCGCACGCGGCAGAACGGCACGTGCAGATAGACGCCGAAGTCGGTCGACGGGTCGACGGCGAGGTCTTTCGGGAGCAGGCCGTCGGCCGGCGCGGGGTCTCCGAGAGGGAGGGGGCCGCCCATCAGGACGTGTAGAGCGGCGAGATGGCCCGCAGGTATCGGCTGAACAGCGCGCGGCGCCGGCGCCGGACGAGCCCCGGGAAGAGGCGGTACGTCGGCGCCGTCGGCCGGTCGAACGCGCGCACCACGAACCAGACCTCGTCGTTGTCGCGCCATTCGAGCAGGAACAGCTCTTCGCCGCTGACGATCGAATGTCCGACGGTGCCGAGGATGAACCCGATGCGGCGGGGCTCCTCGATGACCGAGATCACCCGCAGCTCGGCGTCGGCGCGGTGACCGTCGACCCGGCCGTGCAGTCGCACCCCGGTGCCCGGCCCGACGAACGGCGTGCCGTCGGCGGCGAAGCGCTGCTCGGCCTCGAGCCGGCTGGGCGCGATCGGGGCGCCGTCGGAGTCGAAGCCGACGCCCGCGTAGCCGCTGCTCGACGCCGGGGTCACGTCGCTGATGCTCAGCTCGCCGCCACGGAGCGGACCCCACGCCAGCAGCTGCTCGCCGGCGCTCGCGAACCTCTCTTCGCCGCTGCCGATGCGCCAGCCGTCTTCGGCCGGCAGCGACCGCTCGGGCGGATACTGCATCAGGTCGGGCGCCTGGGTGGCCCCGACCGCCGCGTAGTCGACGGTGTCGTCGGTGAAGCTCTGCCGGCGCATGATCTCCAGAGTACGTGTCGCAGGTGTGCAGCAGATGAAGGCGTTACTTCTTGGCCTCGACGTCGCCCGACAGCGCGGCGATGAACGCCTCTTGGGGCACCTCGACGCGACCGACCATCTTCATGCGCTTCTTGCCCTCTTTCTGCTTCTCGAGCAGCTTGCGCTTGCGGGTGATGTCACCGCCGTAGCACTTGGCGAGCACGTCTTTGCGGATGGCGCGGATGTTCTCGCGCGCGATGATCCGGGCGCCGATGGCGGCCTGGATCGGCACCTCGAACTGCTGACGCGGGATGAGCTTGCGCAGCCGTTCGGTCATCATGGTGCCGTAGCCGTAGGCCTTCTCGCGGTGGACGATCGAGCTGAAGGCATCCACCTTCTCGCCCTGCAGCAGGATGTCGACCTTGACGAGATCGGCGGTCTGCGAGCCGGCCGGCTCGTAGTCGAGGCTCGCGTAGCCCTGCGTGCGGCTCTTCAGGTGGTCGAAGAAGTCGAAGACGATCTCGCCGAGCGGCATGTTGTAGCGCAGCTCGACGCGGTCTTCGCTGAGGTAGTCCATGCCGAGCAGCGTGCCGCGGCGCGACTGGCACAGCTCCATGACCGTGCCGACGTAGTCCTTGGGCAGCAGGATGCCGACCTTGACGATCGGCTCCGACACCTCGGCGACGCGACCGTCGGGGTACTCGCTGGGGTTGGTGACCGAGACGGTGTCGCCGGTGTCGGTCGTCACCTCGTACGTGACCGACGGCGCCGTCGTGATGAGGTCGAGACCGAACTCGCGCGACAGGCGTTCGGTGATGATCTCGAGGTGCAGCAGGCCGAGGAAGCCGCAGCGGAACCCGAAGCCCAGCGCGACCGAGGTCTCGGGCTCGTACTGCAGCGACGCGTCGGAGAGCTTGAGCTTGTCGAGCGCCTCGCGCAGCTCGGCGTAGTCGCTGCCGTCGATCGGATAGATGCCCGAGAACACCATGGGCTTGGGGTCGGTGTACCCGGCCAGGGCGTCGGTGGCGGGCTTGCGGTGATTGGTGATCGTGTCGCCGACCTTCGACTGGCGCACGTCTTTCACGCCGGTGATGAGGTAGCCGACCTCGCCGACGCCGAGCCCCTTGGTCGGCACGGGCTCGGGGCTCGACACGCCGATCTCGAGCAGCTCGTGGGTGGCCTTGGTCGACATCATCTGGATGCGCTCGCGCGGCTCGAGCTTGCCGTCGACCATGCGCACGTAGGTGACCACGCCGCGGTAGGCGTCGTACACCGAGTCGAAGATCATGGCGCGCGCCGGGGCGTCGGCGTTCCCCACCGGCGCCGGGATCTGCTCGACGATGCGGTCGAGCAGCGCCTCGACGCCCATCCCCGTCTTGCCGCTCACGCGGAGCACGTCGTCGGGGTCGCCGCCGATCAGGCCTGCGAGCTCGGCGGCGTATTTCTCGGGGTCGGCGGCGGGGAGATCGATCTTGTTCAGCACCGGGATGATCTGCAGGTCGTTCTCGAGCGCGAGGTAGAGGTTCGCCAGCGTCTGGGCTTCGATGCCCTGAGCGGCGTCGACGAGCAGGATCGCCCCTTCGCACGCCGCGAGCGAGCGGCTGACCTCGTAGGTGAAGTCGACGTGGCCGGGCGTGTCGATCATGTTGAGCGCGTACGTCTCGCCCGAGGCGGCCCACGGCATGCGCACGGCCTGCGACTTGATCGTGATGCCGCGCTCGCGCTCGATGTCCATGCGGTCGAGGTACTGGGCGCGCATGTCGCGGTCGGCGACGACGCCCGTGATCTGCAGCATGCGGTCGGCCAACGTCGACTTGCCGTGGTCGATGTGAGCGATGATGCAGAAGTTGCGGATCTGCGCAGGCGGGGTGGCAGACGGCTCGAGAGGCTGGAGGGCGCGCGGTGACATGTTCCGTCGATTCTACGGGGGCGCGCCGACATCGCTGCGCCCCATCCCGGGCTCCCCGCTCGTCGCGCCGAAGGGATCATGGGGCTCGCGGCATCCGGTGAGTGCCTATCGTGGATGCCATGGCGGTGCAGGTCGTGCTGGTACATGGCATCCGCACGTCGGCGACCATGTGGCGCGCGCAGCTCGCGCACCTGGACGAGCGGGGCACTCCGGCGACGGCCGTCGACCTTCCGGGTCACGGCGCGCGCCGCGGTGAGGAGTTCACCCTTGACGAGGCGATGGCCACGATCGACCGAGCGGTTCAGGATGCCGCGTCCCGCGGGCCCGTGCTGCTCGTCGGCCACTCGATGGGCGGGCTGCTGTCGATCGCGTACGCCGGGCGCGCCGACCCGCTGCCCGTCGCGGGCTTCGTCGCGGCGTCGTGCACCGCGGTCCCGCCCGGCGTCGGGCTGGCCGCGTACCGTTTTCTGGCGCGCGGGCTCGATGCTCTTCCCGACCGCGGCCTGCGGGTGGCCGACTATGTGCTCGACCGCACGCTTCCCGTCGAGACGCGTCAGGACTTCGGGGCGGGCGGGTACGCGTTCGATGCTCAGGACGCGGCATTGCGGAGCCTGTCGGTGCTCGATCTGCTCACCGCCCTGCGACGTATCGACGTGCCGCTGTGGTTCGTGAACGGGCAGTGGGATCAGCTGCGCGTGAACGAGCGGCTCTTCACCTCGGTGGCGACGCACGCCGAGCTGATCGTCGTCCCGCGGACGACCCACCTGGTCACTGCGATGCGCCCGCGCGTCTTCAACGCGCTGCTCGACGTGGCACTCACCACGATCGAGGCCTCGACCTGTTAGACTCGGTTTTTGGCTTGCGTGTGGGTCTCCCAACCCCACGACCGCCGTGGGGCGTCCCTCTACCGCCGCCGGCACTTCCACAGAAACTCCGAACGAAAGACCGTCGAACGTGGCGAACATCAAGTCGCAGATCAAGCGCAACAAGACCAACGAGAAGGCCCGCGAGCGCAACAAGGCCGTCAAGAGCGAGCTCAAGACCCACGTGCGTCGCACGCGCGACGCCATCGCCGCGGGCGACAAGGCCGCCGCCGAGAAGGCGCTCGGCCTCGCGACCAAGAAGCTCGACAAGGCCGTGAGCAAGGGCGTCATCCACAAGAACCAGGCGGCGAACCGCAAGTCGGCGATCGCCAAGCAGGTCTCCGCTCTCTGAGCATCAGATCTCTGAAGCCCGTCCCGCATGTCGCGGGGCGGGCTTCGTCGTTCCGGGGGGGGCGCCTCCTTCTGCGGCGCGTCGGGTGGGGCACCGTCGAGGGTGACGCGTCGGCAGAACGATGCGGCACGGTGGCAGGCGGTGAGAGGCACCCCGGCGGACGGTGAGGCCCCCCGCACCCGTGTGTGGGTGGCGGCCGACGGGGGGTGCCCCGAGGTGATCCGGTGGCGTTCGGGCGTCAGCCGCCGTACGGTGCGCGGGTCGCGATGACGGTGATCATCCGCTCGAGCGCGAACACCGGGTCGCGCGAGGCGCCCTTCACCTCGGCGTCGGCGCGCGCGGTCGCGTGGATCGCCAGGCCGAGGGTGTTCTGGGTCCAGCCCACCAGGTCGCGGCGCGCGCGGTCGACCTGCCAGTCCTTCATACCCAGTCGTTGAGCGAGAGCAGCCGACGACTCCCGCGTCCCGGCGACGCGAGCCATCGTGCGCAGCTTCATCGCCACGGCCGCGACGAGGGGCACCGGGTCGGCGCCGGATGCCAAGGCGTGTCGCAGCGCCAGAAGCGCCTCGCCGTAGCGTCCGGCGATGGCCGTGTCGGCGACCGTGAAAGCGGATGTCTCGACTCGGCCGCCGTAGTATCGCTCGACCGTGCGCTCATCGATGTCGCCCGGGACGTCGGCGATCAGCTGCTGGCAGGCGGCGGCGAGCTCGGTCAGATCGTCGGCGAACGCCGCCACGAGGGAACGCAGCGCGACGGGGGCGATCCGTTTGTTCGCGGCCTTGAACTCGCCGACGGCGAAGTCGAACCGGTCGGAGTCGCGCTTCACCGCGGGGCATGCGATCTCGACACCGCTCCCCTGGCCCGCACGGATGGCATCCAAGAGCTTCTTGCCGCGGACGCTCGCGCCGGTGTGCCGGAGGACGACGGTCGCCCCGTCTTGCGGGTGCGACAGGTAGCTCAGGGCCTCGCTCAAGAACGTGTCGGAGCATTTCTCGACACCCCCGACCCGGACGAGGCGCGGTTCGCCGAAGAGGGACGGCGACGTGACCGCGAGCAGGGTTCCGGCCGCGTAGTCGTCGGCGCGCACGTCGGTGACCTCGAGGCTGGGGTCTTCGCTCTTCAGGAAGTCGCGGACCCCGGCGATCGCGCGCTCGGCGCACACCTCTTCGGGGCCCGAGACGAGCACGACCGGCGCCGGCTGAGGCGAGCGCCACGACAGCTGCGGGATGGCCGTCTTCGCCTTCGCGGGGGCGGAGCGTCGGGGGGCCGGGGTCACCGTTCCAGCCTAGTCGGGGCGTCCGACACCGCTCCCCTCACGGGACGACGATGCGGTGTTGCAGACGTTCGAGCGCGGGCAGTGCGGCGGCGATGGCGTTGCGATCGGCGTCGGGCATGTCGAGGAGCGCGGCCACGAGCACCCCGGTCGCCGCGTCGTCGAACGCCCGCAGTCGCGCGGCCGCCAGAGGTGTCAGGGCGACGACCGTGCGTCGGGCGTCGTGGGGAGCGAGCTGCCGCTCGACGAGCCCGGTCTGCTGCATCTGCGACAGAAGGTTGCTCACGGTCGATCGTGCGAGCCCGAGCGTGCCGGCGAGGTCGGAGGGAGATGTCTCGCCGGTGGCCGCCAGCGATCGCATGAGCTCGATCTGCGCGTCGGGCACATCGGGCAGATCGGCTGCCGAACGCGATGCGCGGAGCAGCGCGCGACGGAGCGGACCGAGGCGGTCGCTGAGCCGACGCGCGGTGTTCGTGGTGCCATCGTCCATTCCGCGATTCTAGGAGTGCAAATGGTTTGACACAAAACTATGTGCGGCGCAAAATCGATGCATGGACATCATCACCTCCGTCGCACAGCCCGAGCCGCCCCAGGATCTCTCCGGGATCGTGGGGCACCGTTTCATCTACACCTACGCCAACGGGTGGCAGTACGAGATGTACGTCAAGAACGCCACGACCATCGATTACCGCATCCACACCGGCCACGTCGGCGGGCGTTGGGTGAAAGATCAGGCCGTCGATCTCGTGGCCCTCGCTCCCGGCGTGTTCAAGGTCTCGTGGAACGAGCCGACGGGAACGAGCGTCGTCGTGAACGTCGTCCCCGCGTCGCGCGTGCTGCACGGCACGATCTTCTTCCCCCGCTGGATTCAGCTGGACGGCCAGAAGACCGTGCTGTTCCAGAACGACCACCTCGATGAGATGCGCCGGTTCCGCGACGAAGGTCCCACGTATCCGATCTACGTCGTGCCCGAGTTCGCGCACATCACCCTCTTCGAGCACGTCGGCGAGAACGACGAGACCGTCATCGACACCGCTCCCAGCGACCTGCCCGCCGGGTGGTCGGATCGGACCAACTGATGTCCGACGATCCCCGGGTGACTCCGCTCACCCTCGACCACCGAGGACGGACCCTGCGCGGGTGGCAGTGGGAGTCTCCGTTCGGGGCCTCTCCGGACGCACCGCAGGTGCTTCTCGTCCACGGCTTCAGCGCCGACGCGACGGGCGGGCACCAGCTCTTCGTGCAGACGGCGCGCCATCTGGTCGAGCGTGGTGCCGTCGTCCGCAGCTACAGCCGGCTCGGCCAGGGGCTCAGCGACGGGGTGTTCGCCGACATCACGATCCGTGACGAGGTCGACCAGGTCGTGGAGATGATCGGCGGTTTCGCCGCCGACGGCGGCGTCCACGTCGTCGCGCACAGCCTCGGGGCGGTCGAGTCGGCCCTTGCTGCCGCCCGCGTGCCCGGTCTCGTGAAGACGTTGACCCTGTGGTCGCCCGCCGGCGTCGTGGTGGACGACATCACGGTGCACGATGCGATCCAGGGCCAGCCCCTGGCCCCCGCGCGAGCGCGAGGATGGTTCGATTTCGGCGGCATGGCTCTGGGAACGGCGTTCATCGACGATGTCGCCGACGGCCTCGACGTCTACGGGCCGATCACGGCGTACACGGGTCCGGCGGACGTCGTGCATGGCACGCGGGATGCCATCGTGCCGCTGAGGTACGGCGAGCGGTATGCCGAGCTGTTGACCGGGGCGTCGCTGACGGTGGTCGACGGGGCGGACCACGGATGGTCGGCCGTTCCGCTCCGCGCGCGTCTGCTCTCGATCCTGGATGCACGAATCGGCCTGGGACGCTGATGACGGCGTACCGCCGAACCTCGGCAGCCGGTACGACGACCAGCACCGCGGTCACGGCGGCCGACAGCACGAAGACCCCGACGGCGGGACGCCCCAGAGCCAGCGCGAGCAGCGCTGCTCGTCTTCGTGACGGGCCTTCGAGACGATTCGATGGAGTTCGGCGAGAACACCCCCGTCGACCTCTCGCTCTGTCGCGATCTTCCGGAGCTCGACCAGCGGAGCTCGCAAAGGCTGTCGGGTCAACGCCGCGTTGGGCGCGCTAGGGGATCGGGACGGCGGGGCTGATTCGCGCGCTGCCGATGCCGCGATCGGTTCTCCCGACCCGGAATCGGACTCTTCCTTGCAGGACGGTCGCGGAGACCGCCTTTCCGTCGGCCAGTGACTCCGCGGGGAAGAGGGTGAACGTCCACGTAGCGTTGTAGTCGCTATCGGGGATCACGCCGGGCGGAGATTGCAGCAATCGCGCGCCCCACAGCTGCCGTGTCATCGCGTTTCTGGTATCGACGTCACCGACAGTGAACCGGTCGGATGGCGCTGAGACGATGTCGTCATAGCTGCCGGCAGAGACTCCGTAAGGTCCAACGATGGAGACGAATGGGGTCCACACCAAAGTCGGGCTTGTCGAATCGATCCCCGCGTCGAGCGAGGGATCGACGAAGTCTTCACCCAGGCGGGGGTGCAAGCTCCTGCGCAGCACCGCAGAGAAGGCGCCGCGGGTGTCGAGGAGACTCGGTGCAGGGACAAGGAGGACTCCGTACTCGACGTCAGTGGAGAAACGGAACTCGGCGAAATGCTCCCTGAGCTCCTTCTCGATGCGGGAAGCATGCTCCCACCGGTCGGGGCTCATAAACGTGGATAACGCGTCGACGGGGGCGGGGAGCCCCATCTCGTCGAGGAGCGCGCGAATCTGTTCGTTTTGCACCCATCCCGATCGCTCGATCCGGGTGAGCTCTCGCTCGCGAAACGCTTGAGACATGCTCATTCCCTTCCTCGTACCCAGGGAGCTGAAATCGGTTCGGTGGACACGGGTTGTGTGTCGAATTATGCCGCGATAGCGGCGTGTTCGCGCTTCTGCAGAAGCTCGACGACGATTGCGGGGCTGATTCCTGCGTGCGGTGGTCTGCGCGGGCTGCGGTGTCGCGCCCTGCGGAGAGTCGCCGCGATGCTGGGTCCACAACACCAGCCGTCCATCCCCGTCGTTCCACGCCGCGAGCGCTCCCCCGGTGTCGGTCCGCGCCACGGTCGCGCCCTCCGCCGCGAGCAGCGAGAGGACCGATGCGGTGGGATGCCCGTAGCGGTTGTCGGCGCCGACGCCGATGAGGCCGAGGCGAGGATGAAGCCGTCGGTAGAGCTCTGCGTCCTGGTCTCGGCTGCCATGGTGAGACACCTTCACCACATCGACCCGCGGCACGTCGACGCGGCGCGCGAGCGCGGCCTGGGCGCGGGCTCCCAGGTCTCCGAGAAGCAGCGTCCGGGGAAAGCCCGATCCTGTCACGTCGACCACGACGCTGGCGTCGTTACCGGGTGTGGCGTTCTCCGGCGGGCCGAGCACCGTCCACCGGGTCGCGCCGATCGCACCGCTGCGCGAGATGACCGCGTTCTCGACCCGCGCACCGTTCTCTTCGAAGTCGCGAAGCAGCCGTGCGTCTCCCGCGTCCCCGACGGGACCATGCACCACCAGATCAGCACGACCGACGATCGCCGCCGCTCCGCCGACATGGTCGAGGTCGTAGTGCGTGAGGACGACGAGCGCGAGGCGGTCGACCCCGAACTCCCGCAAGCACGTGGTCAGGAGCTGGGGGTCGGGTCCCGTGTCGACGAGGGCGACATCGTCGCCGGAACGCCAGAGGGTGGCATCGCCCTGGCCGACGTCGCACATGGCGATCTGCCAGTCCGCGGGAACGGTGGCACCGGCGGCCACCGTCCGCACGGCGACACCCCCGGCCGAGGTGCCCGCCGCCACCGCCAGCACGACGGCAGCGAACGCGCGCAATCGCCTCCGCGGCGGCCGGGTGACGGCGACGACCACCGCCCCGCCGACGACGCTCAGCAGTCCGGCACCGACGGGGCCATCGGCCCAGGGAAGGTGTTGGACCGACATCGTGGCGGTGGTGCGGGCCACCGCCGCGATCCACGAGGACGGGATCCATGCCAGCGCGGTGAGCCCGTCTCGCAGCCACGGAACCGGGGCGATGCACGCCAGCACGCCCAGGATCGTGGCCGGTGCCGCAGCCGGGTCGGCGACGAGGTTCGCCGCGATGCCCAGGAGCGGCACGTGGGGATCGATCAGCACGATGAGGGGGCCGCACGCGAGTTGCGGAGCGGTCGGCACCGCCAGACCGAGGGCCAACGTCCGCGGCATCCACCGTTCGAGTCCCGCGGCCAGAGGCCGGGCGAGCACCAGCAGGGCCGCGGTGGCGGCCGCGGAGAGGGCGAACCCGAGAGACCTGGCCATCCACGGATCGACGACCAGCACCGCGGTCACGGCGGCCGACAGCACGGAGACCCCCACGGCGGGACGCCCCAGAGCGAGGGCGAGCAGCGCGATCGCCGCCATCGTCGCGGCCCGCACGACGCTCGGCTCGGGTGTCACCAGGGCGACGAATCCGCCGAGGACAGCGACCGCACCCGAGATCCGCAACCATCGAGGCGCATGGCAAAGCCCCAACAGGGTGAACGCGGCGGCCACCACGATCGCACAGTTCGCACCCGAGACGGCTGTGAGATGCGAGAGCGACGACACCTTCATGGCTGTCTCGGTGTCGCCGTCGAGGCCGGACGTGTCGCCGACCGCGAGTCCGGGGATGAGCCCGGCGCCGGGCTGCGGCAGTCCGTGTGTGGACCGCATCAGTCCATCGCGGAGGCCGTCGAACCACGCCCACGCGCCGGTCGGCGGTGGTGCCGCCGCGACACGGTCCGCCCGCACGACGATCAGCGCACGCTCGCCCGGCGTCGCCGGGATGCCGCGACCGGAGAGGCTCACGTTGCTCCCCGGTCCCGCGCGGCTGACGGCGTCGCGGCTCGCGGAGGCGACCCCGATGCGCGCCGGAATGGCCCCGGCGACGTGCGTATCGCCGGCCCGCACGTCGTTCACGACGGCGTCGAACCACAGGTCACCGCTGTCGACGGACGTGAGATGACCGGTGACGGTCGCCGAGACCTCGAGATGACGACCGCCCTGGGCCTGCAGAGCTGCGACCTGGGCGCGCGTGGGCTCCACACCGACGACGACGCCGGCGGTCGCAGCCGCGCAGGCCATCGCGATCGCGAGCACGCAGAGGACGGCTTCACGACGCCATACGTAGAGCGCCGCGCACCCGAGCGCACCGGCGGCGGCCGCGGCGGCCAGCGGGAAGGCCGAGGGGCCGAGAGGCGCCACACCGGCGGTCAGCCAGGTCGTTGCCGCGACCGTGACCGCGCGGAGCGTTCGCCGGAGCCTCCCGGTCATACGCGCACCTGGTCGCGCATCGCGTCGAGCATCTTCTCGCCGATCCCGGGCACCGAGAGGAGATCATCGAGGGACGTGAAACGCCCGTTCTTGTCGCGCCACGCGACGATGCGTTGCGCCATCGCGGGCCCGATGCGCGGGAGGGCGTCCAGCTGCTCGACGGTGGCGGAGTTGAGATCGAGCTTTCCGTCCGCCGCGATTCCCGCGCCTGCGACCGCCGGTGCGCCGACGACGGGCACGACGATCTGCTCGCCGTCTGCGACCGGCCGGGCCAGGTTCACACCGGCCCGATCAGCGTCTCCCGTGAACCCTCCGGCGCGAGCGACGGCATCCATGACCCGCGAACCGGCGTCGAGGCGGTACATCCCGGGGCGGCGTACGGCCCCCGTCACGTGGACGAAGGTGCCGGCCCCGACGGGTCCGGAGGTCGGTGCGGTCGTCGATGTCGGTGACGATGACACGACGTGTGCGCCGGTCGCACCGCGGAACATGCCGATGCCGATCGTGACCGCGAAAGCGAGGAGGATCAGCAGGATGACCGCCCCCACTCCCAGGCGCCGACGCGCCGTGGACGGGGCCGCGGCATCTGTCATGGCAGCACGCTAGGGAACCACGCGGGAAGGGCGGATCGCTGGCCTCACCGATCGTGGACGCCGCGGGCGACCGGGCGTATGGGGAGGAGGCGTCCGATTCACGCGCCCGTCGTACGTGTCCGGCCTGGCCCGAGAGCGTCCGACCCATGATCAGGCGGCTCGGACCGCCGAGCCCTTGAAGGTCGCCAGAGCCCCACTGTCCCGTTGCAGGGGCGGCGGCGTGCGCGTGAACACGGCCGATCGTGGAGCCGACCGCTTCCACGGCCCGACGACGCCGGATGCCACGCCCCCGCTCCGTGAGCGCCGGGACGTGGCATCCGGGGTCGACCGTCACTTGGTCGAGAAGCTGACCACCTTCGGCGGACGGACGACGGCGCGCACGATCTCACGGTCGCCGAGAGCGCGGCGCACCTTCTCGTCGCCGCGGGCCAGGGCTTCGAGCTGCGCGGCGTCGATCTTGGCCGGCACCTCGAGCGTGCCGCGCACCTTGCCGTCGATCTGCACGACCGCCGTGACCGACTCCTCGACCAGCAGCATCGGGTCGGCCTGGCGCCACGTGACGAGTCCGACGAACCCGTCGTATCCAAGTACCTGCCACATCTCTTCGGCGGTGTGCGGGGCGAAAAGATCGAGGGTCATCGCGATCACCTCGGCCGCCTCGCGCACGGCGGGATCGCTCGCGCCGGCGGTGCCGTCGATGGCCTTGCGGGTGGCGTTGACCAGCTCCATGAGGCGCGCGACGACGACGTTGAACTTCGTCTGCTCCACCAGACCCGGGGCGTCGGCCAGCAGGCGGTGCGTCACGCGCCGCAGGGCCTGGTCGCCCTCGGCCCACACGACGTCGGTCTCGCTGTCGACGTCGTGCGCGATGCGCATCGCGCGTGCGAGGAACTTCGCCGCACCCGTGGTCGAGACGTCGTTCCAGTCCTTGTCGTCTTCCACGGGCCCGGCGAACGCCAGCGCCACGCGCAGCGCGTCGGCACCATGGGCGTCGAGCTCGTCCTGGAACAGGACGAGGTTGCCCTTGCTCTTCGACATCTTCGTGCCGTCGAGGATGACCATGCCCTGGTTGATGAGGCTCGAGAAGGGCTCGGTGAACTCCACCAGGCCCATGTCGAACAACGCCTTCGTGATGAAGCGCGCGTAGAGCAGGTGCAGGATCGCGTGCTCGACGCCGCCGATGTAGAAGTCGACCGGGCCCCACTTCGCGGCCTCTCGTGCCGAGAAGGCCTCGGTGTCGCTGTGCGGGGCGAGGAAGCGCAGGAAGTACCACGAGCTGTCGACGAACGTGTCCATCGTGTCGGGGTCGCGGCGCAGGACGCGTCCGGTCTCGGGGTCTGTCACCTCGACCCAGTCGGTGGCCGCGCCGAGCGGCGACGCCCCCTTGGGCTTCAGGTCGAGTCCCTCGACCGAGGGCAGCACGACGGGCAGCTGGTCTTCGGGCACGGGGATGATCTCGCCGTCGTCGCCGTGCAGCATCGGGATGGGCGTGCCCCAGTAGCGCTGGCGCGAGATCAGCCAGTCGCGCAGACGGTACGTCTTCGCGGCACGGCCGACGCCGCGGGCCTCGAGCTCTTCGATCACGCGGGCGATGGCGTTGCGCTTCGACAGACCGTTGAGCGAGCCCGAGTTGATCATGCGGCCGTCGCCGGTGAGCGCCACCCCCGTGCGGGCGGGGTCGAGCTCGTCGAGCTGTCCCTCGAGCGAGTCGATCGGCACGCCCTCGTCGTCGAGCTCGATCACCGGGACCGCTCCGGTCACGGGCGCAGTCGTGTCGACGACGACCTTGACGGGCAGGTCGAAGACGCGCGCGAAGTCGAGGTCGCGCTGGTCGTGCGCGGGCACGGCCATGACCGCCCCGTGGCCGTAGTCGGCGAGGACGTAGTCGGCGGCCCAGATGGGCAGACGCTCGCCGTTGAGGGGGTTGATCGCGTGATGGCCGAGGAAGACGCCCGTCTTCGGGCGGTCCGTCGACTGGCGCTCGATGTCGGTCGCGCGCTGCACGTCGGACAGGTACGCCTGGAAACGCTCACGCACCTCGACGTCGGCCGAGGCCGCCAGCTCGGCGGCGAGGTCGGACTCGGGTGCGACGACGAAGAACGTCGCACCGTGGAGCGTGTCGGGCCGGGTCGAGAAGACGGTGATCTTGTCGGCACGCCCCTCGATCTCGAACTCGATGTCGGCACCGACCGAGCGGCCGATCCAGTTGCGCTGCATCTGGATGACCTTCGACGGCCAGAAGCCCTCGAGCTGGTTCAGGTCGTCGAGCAGCCGGTCGGCGTAGTCGGTGATGCGCAGGAACCACTGCGTCAGCTTCTTCTTGACCACCACCGCGCCGCTGCGCTCGGACGTTCCGTCGGGCAGCACCTGCTCGTTGGCGAGCACGGTCTGGTCGACCGGGTCCCAGTTGACCAGGGCGTCCTTGCGGTAGGCCAGGCCCTTCTCGTACAGCTTCTGGAACAGCCACTGGTTCCAGCGGTAGTACTCGGGGTCGCTCGTGTGCAGCACGCGGCTCCAGTCGAACGAGACGCCGTAGTCGTGCAGGCTCTCTTTCTGCTGCGCGATATTGGCGTACGTCCACTCGACGGGGTCGGCGCCGCGCTTGATCGCGGCGTTCTCGGCGGGCAGACCGAACGAGTCCCACCCGATCGGGTTGAGCACGTTGTAGCCGCGGTGGCGCCAGAAGCGCGCGACGATGTCGGAATAGAGGTAGTTCTCGGCGTGCCCCATGTGCAGGTCGCCCGAAGGGTACGGGAACATCGCCAGCACGTACTTGCGGGGGCGCGTGTCGTCGTCGCCGCCCGCGCGGAACGGATCCTTCTCGGCCCACGCCTTCTGCCACTTGGCCTGGATGGCGTGGGGGTCGAACCCGCCGTCGGCGGGCGCGGAGGTGGGGGTCTGGGACACGGAGGAGCCAATCGTGGAGGTCGGGAGGCCGCACGGGCCAACGTCCAGGTTAGCGGACGCGCCCGCTCACCAACCGGGCGGGACGACCGCGCCGACGGCCGCGAGCGGCGCCCGCGCCTTGACGCCGACCTCGGCGACCTCGGCCGCCGCGACCGACCGCCACGTGATCCCGCCCCCGGCACCGACCCACGTGGCATCCGGCTCGCATACGATGCTGCGGATGACCATGGCCAGGTCGGTCGCGCCGTCGTCCCCGACCCATCCGAAGGCCCCGGAGTAGATTCCGCGCGGGGCGCCCTCGAGCGCGGCCAGGATGGCCATGGCCGACGCCTTCGGTGCGCCCGTCATGCTGCCCGCGGGGAAGGCGGCCGCGACCACGTCGTGCAGCGTCGTGCCCGGACGCAGCTCGCCCGAGACCTCGCTGACGAGCTGGTGCACGGTCGGGTAGGTCTCGACCTCGAGCAGGCGATCGACCCCGACCGACGCGGGCGTGCAGACGCGCGAGAGGTCGTTGCGCATGAGGTCGACGATCATGACGTTCTCGGCCCTCTCTTTCGGGTCGCTGCGCAGCTCGTCGATCAGCGCGCGGTCGTGATGCGGGTCGTCCGACCGCGGCCGCGTGCCCTTGATGGGATGCGTGTGCACGCGCCCGTCGCCGACCTCGACAAACCGTTCGGGCGACGCGCTGACGAGGGCGGTGTCGCCCATCTGAACGAGACCGCCGTGGTGCGACGACGCCGCACGGCGGAGCCGCCGGAAGGTCGCGACCGGGTCGACGGCCCCCGGAACCGAGAACCGCGTCGTGAGGCACAGCTGATAGGCGTCGCCCTCGCGGATCCGTTCCCGGCACGACTCGATGAGGCGGGTGTAGCCCCGCGGCGTGTGGCGACCGGATGCCACGCCTCGCGGTTCGGGAGCCGGTGGAGGCCCGGGCTCGCCGACGTCCGACAGGTCGACGTCGGGTCCGCCGGCGACGATCCATACGCATCGGCGGGCGTGGTCGAAGGCCAGGAGGGTCTCGACGCGGATCCAGGCGGGCGTCCCGTCGTACGGCATCCACCCCACCCATCCGCCGCGGAATCGACCGACCTCGGAGGGGACGGCAGGGGCGGAGGCATCCTGCCGCAGCGGCCGGAGCGGGTCGGGCTCCGGAGCCCCCGAGCCCATCCAGCTCCACCCCTCTGTCGCGTCGACGCCGGCATCGAGCCAGAAGGCGTGCGGACGGTCGGCGAAGAGGCGCACGAACGCCGCTTCGGGATCCACCCAGTCCGGGGCGACGACGGGGAGCGAGGGACGCGGCACGCTCCCAGGCTAGGACGCCGTCGCGCCTCTAGGCTGACCGAGGTGAACGAGATCCTCACGTGGCTGCTCGACGTCGTCCAGAACGTCGACCCCGTCGTGCGCACGATCATCGCGGGCGTCGCCATGACGCTCGAGACCAGCGTGCTGGTCGGGCTGATCGTCCCCGGCGACACGATGGTGATCGTGGCGGGAACCGCGGTCGCGTCCCCCCTCGAAGGCGTCGTGCTCGGCACGGCGATCGTCGTCGGCGCGTTGCTCGGCGAGAGCTTCGGCTTCTGGCTCGGCCGCTGGTTCGGTCCTCGCATCCGCGCGTCGCGTCTGGGGCAGCGGCTCGGCGACCGCAACTGGGACCGCGCCGACCGGTATCTGCGCCGCCGCGGCGGCCCGGCCATCTTCCTCTCGCGCTTCCTCCCCGTGCTGCACTCGCTCGTGCCGCTGACCGTCGGGATGAGCGGGTACCGCTACCGCCGGTTCCTCGCCTGGACGACACCGGCCTGCATCGTGTGGGCGTCGATCTACATCTTCGTGTCGGCGACGGCTGCGGGCACCTATCGCGAGCTGTCCGACAGCATCCACTACGCCGGGTACATCTTCGTCGGGATCATCGTGGGGTTCCTGCTGCTGGTGTTCGTCGGCAAGAAGGTGATCGAGCGCTTCGAGCGTCGTCACCTGGCCGACGACGACGACGGCATCGAGGCGACGTCGGAGGACGTGAAAGACTGAGCGGGATGCCACGCTCACCCCGCGCCAAAGTGCTCTGGTTCGCTCGACTCGAGTACCGTTTCCACTCCTGGCGCGAACGCCGCGCCCGTGCCCGGGGCCTCCGCCCCGCCGTCACCGGCTTCCCCGGCTACGGCGGCGAAGGCTGGGTCCGCGTACTCGGCCGGGTGCTGATCGCCCCTCCCCTGGCTCGCACCTCGACGGGCGAGTTCGCGAGTCTGCGGGGCTGGCGCAGCTTCGCGGCCGTGCCGGTGGCCCACGCACGGGTGACCGTCGTCGTCGACGGGGTGAGACACGAGGTGGTCGCCGACCGCGGCGGCGTGATCGACGCCAAGCTGCCGGCTCAGCTCGCGCCGGGATGGCAGACGATCGCGATGAGCGTCGAAGACGGCGAGCCGACCGAGAACCGCGTGTTCGTCGTCGGCGCCGACGTGCGTTTCGGCGTGGTGAGCGACGTCGACGACACGGTCATGGTGACGGCGCTGCCGCGTCCGCTGCTGGCGGCGTGGAACTCGTTCGTCCTCGACGAGCACGCGCGTCAGCCGGTCCCCGGTATGGCCGTGCTCCTCGAACGTCTCTCGCGCGAGCATCCCGGCACGCCCGTGGTCTACCTGTCGACCGGCGCGTGGAACGTGGCGCCCACGCTCATGCGCTTCCTGCGCCGTCATCTCTTCCCCGCTGGCGCGCTGCTGCTCACCGACTGGGGTCCCACGCACGACCGGTGGTTCCGCAGCGGACGCGCGCACAAAGAGACAAACCTTCGGCGTCTCGCCGCCGAGTTCCCCGACGTCAAGTGGCTCCTGGTCGGCGACGACGGCCAGCACGACGACGCGATCTACACCGCTTTCGCGATCGAGCATCCCGACAACGTGGCCGCGGTGGCGATCCGCCGGCTGTCGCCGGCCGAGGCGGTGCTCGCCGGTGGCCGCACCGTCGTCGACGACCACTCCGCGGCCGACGTCGCCTGGGTCACCGAGTCCGACGGCGCCGGTCTGCTCGACCGGCTCGAGGACGCGGGAGTCATCCACCGCGACGGCTGAGGCCGATGTCGGCTCCCCCGCGTACGGTGGAAGTCATGTGCGGTCGATTCGTCGTGGCGAACGTGGGCTCCGAGCTCGTGAGTGTGCTGCGCGTCGACGTCGTGGGCGACGGTCTTCCTGTGCCCTCGTACAACATCGCGCCCACGGCATCCGTGGCGATCGTTCTCGACTCGATCAAGACAGAGCCGCCGACACGGCGTCTCGAATCCGCGCGCTGGGGCTTGATCCCGGGATGGGCGAAAGACCCCAAGATCGGCGCACGGGCCTTCAACGCGCGGTCCGAAGAGGTCGAAGAGAAGCCGATGTTCCGCGCCGCTCTGATCAAGCGGCGTGCGGTCGTGCCGGTCTCGGGGTACTACGAGTGGACGACGGTCGAGGGTGTCAAGACGCCCCACTACATCCACCCCGCCGACGACTCTCCGCTCTTCTTCGCAGGGCTCTACGAGTGGTGGCGAGACCCCGCACGCGCCGACGACGATCCCGCCCGGTGGGTGTTGAGCTTCACGATCCTGACCCGCGACGCGATCGGCCGGCTCGGCTCGATCCACGATCGGATGCCGCTCTTCCTCGACGCCGACTTCGCGGACGCGTGGCTCGACCCCACCACCGAGAACGTCGGCGACATCCTCGACGCGGCCGTCGACGCGGCGCCCGATGTCGCCGAGACGCTCGACGACCACGTCGTGTCGTCGGCGGTCGGGAACGTCCGCAACGACGCCGCGTCGCTCATCGAGCCGGTGAGCCCATGAGCGCGGCCGTCGTCGATGCGCCCGTGCTCGCGCGAGAGGAGTGGACCGCGCGCGCCGCGGCGCACCTCGACCGGGCCGAGACTCTGACGGCGGCACATCGTGAGCGGGCCGGGCGGGGAGAGAAACACCCCGTCGAGGATTTCCTCTTCACCTACTACTCGTACAAGCCCGCGGTGCTGCGCAAGTGGCATCCGGGGGTCGGCGTGGTGCTGGCCGACGCACCGGAACGCGCGGCATGGCGCTGGTACACCCCCGTCGGCGCGGGAGTCGCGGTCGACGCGGCGACGTTCCGCTCCGAACGGGGCTCGCTGTACCGGGGCGTCGTCAACCTGCTGCGCGCGACCCGTGATCGCCGTGGAGTGTTCGGCTGCTTCGGCCTGCACGAGTGGGCCATGGCCTATCGCGCCGACGAGGTGCGGCACGAGGTGCCCCTGCGACTGGGACGGGACGGCACCGACGCGGTCGTCGAGGCGCACGATCTCCGCTGCACGCACTTCGACGCCTTCCGGTTCTTCACCCCCGACGCGGTTCCGCGCAACCGCATCCCGCTGTCGCGCGAGAGCCAGCAGCAGCGGGAACAGCCCGGATGCCTGCACGCCGGGATGGACGTCTACAAGTGGGTCGTGAAGCTCGGCCCGCTCGTGCCCGGCGAGCTGCTGCTCGATGCGTTCGAGCTCGCCCGCGACATCCGCACGCTCGACATGCAGGCGTCTCCCTACGACCTCTCCGGCTGGGGATATGCGCCCGTGACGATCGAGACTCCCGAGGGCAAGACGCAGTACGTCGAGAGACAGCGTCGGCTCAGCGATCGCGCCCAGACGCTGCGGAGCGCCGTGATCGACGCGGCGACACGCGCCTGAGCTGGCGTCGACACGCCCGGACCGCGCCTGGTTTTTGAGCCGTCGAACCGTGTTGTAAGCTTATGGAGTTGCCTCGAACGGGGCAGCGAGGGCCTGTGGCGCAGCTGGTAGCGCACCTGCATGGCATGCAGGGGGTCAGGGGTTCGAGTCCCCTCAGGTCCACCATCAAGAGAATGCCTCCGCTTCGGCGGGGAATTTTTCGTCGGCGGACACCCTCGTCGGAGAGTCCTCGTCGCCGGCGTGCTTGCGTTCGGCGGTCGGACCCCGGCTGGTCGGAGGGTTCGAGCGTCGCCTCACCGCCCGAGGGCGCGATCACGTGCCGCGGCATCCCGCCTTCCGGTCATGACGAGCTCGTCGTCGAGCCAGTTCGGCGCCCGGTTGCGCAGGCCGAAGACGTAGACCACGAGCGACGCGCCGATGATCGCCGTGACATAGAGGATGAAGAGCGGCACCTGTCCGGTGCTCTTCGCGCCCGCGTAGAGCAAGGGGGCGGTCCCGCCGAAGAGCGAGTTGGCCACCGCGTATCCGAGGCCGACGCCGAGCGCCCGCACGTGGGTCGGGAACAGCTGCGCCTTCACGAGCGCGTTGATCGAGGTGTAGCCGGTCAGGATGACGAAACCGCCGAGAAGGATCGAGAACGCCGCCAGCTCGTCGGTCTGCTGCGGAAGCACGGTGACGAGGAACCAGGTGTACGCCACTCCCCCGACGCCGAAGAAGACCAGGAGCGTCTTGCGTCCCACGAGGTCGGACAGCCAGCCGCCGAGAGGCTGCATCAGCATGAGAGCGATCAAGGCGATGAGGTTGATGAGCGTGCCGCCGATGACATCGCCGCCCGAGAACGCCGTCTTGACGATGTTCGGCCCGGTGACCGAGTACGTGTAGAACGCGACCGTGCCGCCGGCCGTGATGGCGAAGCACAGCAGCAGCGGGCGCCAATTGTTCACCAACAGGTCGCGCATCGATCCGGACGCCGTGCCTCGACCCGACGCGGCGTCGGCGATCGCGCTTGGCTCGAGCGACTCGTCCATGGTTCGCCGCATCCAGAACACCGCGACCGCGGCGATGCCGCCGATGCCGAAGGCGACGCGCCAGCCCCAGGCCGTGATGGCGCTCTCGTCGAGGGCGAGCACCATGATCAGCAGCGTGGTCTGGGCCAGCACGTGCCCGCCGACGAGCGTCACGTAGTGGAACGATGCCAAGAACCCCCGCCGCCCGGGCATGGCGGCCTCCGACATGTAGGTCGCGCTCGTGCCGTACTCGCCACCGGTGGCGAACCCCTGCAACAGCCGGGCGAAGACGAGGATCACGATCGCACCGCCGCCGATCATCCCCGCGGTGGGCGCGAACGCGATGACGAGCGAGCAGAAAGCCATCAGCGACACCGACAGCGTCAGAGCGCCACGACGCCCGTGGCGATCGGCGAAGCGGCCGAAGAACCAGGAGCCGATGGGACGCATGAGAAACGTCACCGCGAAGATCGCCCAGACGTAGACGGTCGAGTTCGCGTCGTCGGAGTCGAAGAACTGCGACTCGAAGTACACCGCGAAGACCGAGTAGACGTAGACGTCGTACCACTCGACCAGGTTTCCGGCCGAGCCCTTCAGCGTGTTGGATATCGAGCGGCGGAGGCTCGTCGGTGTCGTTGTCGACATGAGGAATCCGATCGTGGGGGACGATGTGCGTCTCGTCGATCGCCGACGGGGATCCCCGTCACCACGGCGAGACGTCTCTCGTTCAGTCTGACGGCCGCGGTCGCGCATCCGCGACGACGCGCGCGGCGACGTCCGTGTGCGCACGAGACGGGCTGACGCCACCCCCTGTCGTCGGCAGGACGCATGGGAGCATGATGGTCCCGATCAGCGACGAGGGTGCCGACGCGGATCGACGACGCACCTGACCGGAGATGAGGAAGACCATGAGCGACCTTCAACCAGACATCGATTCCCGCAACGTCCCGACGCCGGTCGTCTCGCAACGGGGATTCCCCGCACCGACGCCGCCGGTCGAGGGGCCTGGCATCGGCACCCCGTGGCTCGGTCTTCCCGCGTCGGACTACCGTCCGGCGGGTGGCGTCGACCCCGACCATCCACACCTGTTCCACCTGCAGTCCACGAACGCCGACATCTTCGACGGAGGAAGCCTCCAAGGCGCGCATTCCGGGGTCTGGCCGATCCTGTCGCAGCAGAAGGGCGCGGTCTATCTCGCCCGTCTGACGCCCGGCGGAGTGCGCGAGCCGCACTGGCATCCGAGTGCCTGGGAGATGAACGTCGTTCTGTCGGGACACGTGAGGTGGAGCTTCGTGGGCCCCAACTCGAGCCAGGACGTGTTCGAGGGCGGTGCGGGCGACGTGATCTTCGCCCCGCAGGGGCACTTCCACTATTTCGAGAACGCCAGCGAGACCGACGATCTGATCGTCCTGATCGTGTTCAACGCGGACTCCGCCGAGCCCCTCGACGACATCCCCCTCGCCCAGTCGATGTCGTCGATGCCGCCGCACGTGCTCGCCGCGGTTTTCGGCGTCGACGAGTCGGTCTTCGCACAGCTGCCGGTGGTCACCCAGCGGACGGTGATCGTCGACCGGCGCGCGCCGCGGTCGTGATCTGCACGGCATCCACGGACGGTATGCCGCCCGTGGATGCCGCGACCCCAGCCTTCTCGGAGCGCCCAGACGCGCTCAGTTGACGCAGGGAATCGCGCCCGACGGCAGCGGCTGCTGCGAGTCTGTGTAGCTCGTGGCGGTCGGCGACGGGGCGGGGGCCGGGGCCGAGTTCTGCGCCGGGGCCGAGTCGGTTCCCGACGCATCCGAGGCGGTCGCGGTCGGCGACGGCGCCGCGGTCGGTGTCGGCGGGTGGAGGATGTTGCTGACCGTCGCGGCGATCGTCTTCTGGTCGACGATGTTGACGCTCTGTCCATCGATCGTGCCGAAACGTTCGACGGGCAGCGTCTGGAACGTGATGTTCCCGCCCGAGAGCCGCTGCGCGGTCGACGCCAGGCTCAGCAGGTCGAAGCCCTTGTCGAGAGCCACGTACTGCTTGCCCGTGTCGATCAGCGACTGCAGGGTGCCCAGGTCGGTGAAGGTGTTGGCATCCTTCAGCTTCACCGCGAGCGACACCATGAACGCCTGCTGGCGACGCGTGCGGTCGAGGTCGGTGAGGAAGACGTTGCGATACTTCGTGTCGCGACGCTGCCGCACGAACGCCATCGCCTGCGAGGCGTCGATCTGCTGCATGCCGGCGCTGAAGTTGGCGCCCGAGAAGGTGTCGGCCGTCGCGTGGTTGAGGCATACGGTGATCGGCTGCACGGCCTGCGCCACCCGGTAGAAGGCGGCCATCGTCACCTCGATGAAGTGGTCGATAGGCACCCCGCCCAAGAACTTCGACACCGTCTGGATCTCTTCTTCGCGGGCGGCATCCCGCGCCTGCTGGTAGGCATCGTCGCTCGACACGCCCTTGTCGAGCAGCTCCTGCTGCTTCGCCTCGAGCTCTCGACCGTACGCCTCTTTGATCTTGCCCTTGCTCACGCCGCCCGGCGTGCCGGCGTAGGTGACGTAGTCGTCGCGCGGGATCGAGATGCCCACGGCCTGTCCTCCGCCGGCCGGGATGTGGATGTACATCAGCACGTTCGTGTTGTAGCCGCCGACCGAGGCGTCTTCGGCATGAATGGCGTCATAGATCTCTTGCGGATACGGCTTGCCGTCTTCGTCGACGCGACTGTCGAGCCCCATGATCAGGATGTTCTGCTCGCCCTCGTCCTGCGGAACGCCCGGAGACGCCGTCGGCAGGGCCACGTCGGACCGGTGGATGCCGCTGGCCGCTCCGGCGAGATCGATGACGACGAACGCACCGATGCCCACGAGCGTCAGAGCGACGAGCGACGAGACGATGACCAGGAGGCGGCGCCGGTTGCGGCGCACGCGGCGAGAAGTCCGTGACACCGGATAAGCATGCGGGGTGGTTCTTATGAATCAGGCGAGTGGGAAAAGCAGAACCCCCTGCCACCGGTGGCAGGGGGTCGGGCGACGACGAGGATCAGTCGGCGGCAGCCGGAGACGGCACGTCGATGGGAAGGACGGGGCAGTCCTTCCAGAGGCGTTCGAGGCCGTAATACACCCGCTCCTGCTCGTGGAACACGTGCACGACGAGGTCGCCGAAGTCCAGCAGCACCCAGCGCGACTCCTGGCGGCCTTCGCGACGCAGTCGCTTGTGCCCCGCCTCGAGCAGCTTCTCTTCGATCTCGTCGGCGATGGCGGCGACGTTGCGCTCGTTGCGCCCCGTCACCAGCAGGAACACGTCGACGAGGGGCAGGGGCTCCGAGACGTCGAGAGCGACGAGGTCTTCACCGGCCTTCGCGTCGGCGGCGATCGCGGCGATGCGCAGCATCTCGAGGCCGTTGTCGGTTGCGGTCATCAGAAGATTCCTGTCGTCAGTGCGTAGACCAAGAAGCCCACCAGGGTGAGTGCCAGCGCGCCGGCGGTGATCGCAAGAGCCAGCACGAGGCGGCTCCCCTTCTCGGGGGCCGGCGGGCGGATGATCTCGCCCGGCTGCTTGACCGTGCTGATCGCGGCGCTGGCGGCGATGGGGGTCGGAGAGGAGGCCGGGGGCAGCTCGCCATCGATGAGCACTGCGTCCGCGTCGCGGCCGTCGGTGGTGCCCGGGGCGTGCCCGACCGAGCCGAGACCCTCGGGAAGCTCGAAGGTGCCGGTGATGAGGATCTCACCGGTCGCCGTCACGGGCGCCACGAGCGGTGCGCCCGTGGGGGTCTGCGACAGGATCAGCGCGTTCGGCGTCGAGATCGACCCGGTGGCCGAGGCGCTGCGGGCGATGAGCTGGTCGAACGACGGCGGCAGTGCGACCTCGGGGGCCCCTCCGTCGAGCAGCTCGGAGCCCAGCTCAGGGTTGACCACCGCCTGCGGCGCGGCGGGCTCGGCATCCGCGGTCGCCTCGTTCACGACGTGATCCGTGGCCTCGTCGTCCGAGAAGGCGGGCCGGAAGATCGACGGCGTCTCGGCCGGCGCATCGTCGCGTGCGACGGGCTCGGCCGGAGGTGCCGCCGGGGCGTCGAGGTCGTGGCTCACGACCGGGATCGATGCCGTGCGGATCTTCTCCTGGGCCCGCGCCTGGCGTCGGGTGAGGCCGCTGCCCGCGAAGTCCATGGCGGCGTCGCTCACCGGCGGGGCGAACGAGACCGGGGCGGCGGGCCGCGCGAGGGGGGCCGAGGGGGCCGCCGCGGCATGCGGGGCGCTCGACGGCGGCGCCTCGGACGAGGGGGCGTCGGCCGAGGCCTCGCCCGTCGCCGGCTCGTCTCTCACGGGAGGCACGTCGACGACGGGCACACCGCCCTCGGGCGTGATGATCGGCGTCGCGCCGGTGTTGCGCAGTTCGCGCAGCTGCCGACGGGTCAGCGGCGGCGTCTCGGGATGCTCGGGAGTGCTCATGCCTTGCTCCGGTAGAGGTGGTGCTTCGCGATGTACTGCACGACGCCGTCCGGCACCAGGTACCACACGGGGTGGCCTCGGCGCACGCGGGCGCGGCAGTCGGTGGACGAGATCGACAGCGCGGGGATCTCCAGCTGGCTCACGTCTTCGGTGGGGAGCCCCTCCGTCGAGAGCACGTGGCCGGGACGCGAGACGGCGACGAAGTGCGCCAGATCCCACAGCTCCTGGTGATTGTGCCACCCCAGGATCTGAGCGACGGCGTCGGCGCCAGAGATGAAGAAGAGGTCGGCACCCGGCCGCTCGCGATGCAGATCGCGGAGTGTGTCGATCGTGTACGTCGGTCCTTCACGGTCGATGTCGACGCGGCTGACCGTGAACTGGGGGTTCGATGCGGTCGCGATGACCGTCATCAGGTAGCGGTGCTCGCTCTCGGTGACGTCGCCCTTCTGCCACGGAAGGCCCGTCGGGACGAACACGACCTCGTCGAGGTCGAACGACTGGGCGACCTCGCTCGCCGCCACCAGGTGACCATGATGGATGGGATCGAACGTCCCACCCATGACCCCGATACGAGGGGCGCGTGTCACCGACATATGGTGGGCCTCAGTGGCCGTGCGCCTCGGGGGTGGGCGTGCCGTTCTTGCGGGTGTACGCCTCGGCCTTGTGCGCGTGGCGGTTGGCGACGTTGCGGTACGACAGGGTGACGAGGCTCAGGGCCGCGAAGCAGACGAACGCGACGACACCGAACCACACGGTCTGCAGCTGCGTGTTGCCGTGGTGCTCGGCGCCTTCGGCGGCCATGGCGATCAGCGTGGCGTAGGTCATCAATGCTCCGTTCGAAAAGTCTGCGCGGCGCGCAGGGATATTTTATGCGGTCAGGCGCGGATCTGTCCGTCGCCGCGCCCGAGCCACTTGGTGCTCGTCAGCTCGGCGAGGCCCATCGGCCCGCGCGCGTGCAGTTTCTGGGTCGAGATCCCCACCTCGGCGCCGAAGCCGAACTCGCCGCCGTCCGTGAACCGCGTCGAGGCGTTCACCATGACGACGGCCGAGTCGACCTCGGCGAGGAACCGGGTGGCCGCCGCCTCGTCCTCGGTGATGATCGACTCGGTGTGATGCGTGGAGTAGCGGGCGATGTGCTCGAGCGCGGCATCGAGGTCGTCGACGACCCGGACGGCCAGGTCGAGGCTCAGGTACTCGGTCGCCCAATCGTCGTCGTTCGCCGGCACGACGCGTCCGTCGACCCGTGCGACGGTCTCGTCGCCGTGCACGCGCACGCCCGCGTCCGACAGGGATGCCACGAGCTCGGGCAGCAGACGGTCGGCCGCGTCGCGGTGCACGAGCACCGTCTCGACAGCGTTGCAGACGCTGGGACGCTGCGTCTTCGCGTTGAGCACGATGTCGCGCGCCCACGCGTCGCGGGCGGTCGCGTCGAGGTAGATGTGCACGACGCCCGCGCCGGTCTCGATCACGGGGACGGTCGACTCGGTGACGACGGTCTCGATGAGCCCGGCGCTTCCGCGCGGCACGAGCACGTCGACCAGTCCTCGCGCGTTCATCAGGGCCCGGGCGCCTTCACGGCCGAAGTCGTCGACCGTCTGCACCGCCTCGGGAGACACGCCCCGCGACGCGAGCGCACCCCGCATGACGGCGACGAGTCGGGCGTTGGTGCTCTGGGCGGCCGACCCCCCGCGCAGCACCACCGCGTTGCCCGAGCGGAGCGCGAGAGCGGCGATGTCGACGGTCACGTTGGGGCGGGCCTCGTAGATGGAGCCCACGACTCCGAACGGCACCGACACCTTCTGAAGGCGCAGCCCGTTCGGGAGCACGCGTTCGTCGAGCAAACGGCCCACCGGGTCGGGCAGGTCGGCGACGTCGCGGACGGCGGCGGCGAGCCCCGCGATCCGGGCCTCGTCGAGCCGCAGCCGGTCGAGCAGCGCGTCGCCGATGCCCTCGGCACGACCGCGATCGAGGTCTTCGGCGTTCGCGGCGACGATCGCGGGCGTCGCGACCTCGATGGCCTCGGCGATCGTGCGCAGCAGATCGGTCTTGGCCGTGGCATCCAGCAGCCCGACGACGCGCGCGGCGTTCTTGGCGAGCACCAGGCGGTCTTCGACGGTGGCGGCGATGGTGCTCATCGGCTCAGTCTAGTGCCGCCGCGACGGCGCCCACCGGGCCCGTCGACAGCGTCACGGGGTCGGGGTTCGGGGCGAACCACGTGCCCACCGCCTCACCCGCCAACGCCGACGCGACGAGGTCGGCACTGGTCACCAGCACGCCGACGCCCGCGGTCGAGGCCAGCCTCGCGGCCGAGACCTTGGTCGCCGCGCCTCCCGTCCCCACACCGTTCACGACTCCGGCGCCGAACTCGAAGTCGCTCAGGTCGTCGCCCCAGGCCACGTCGGTGATGGGTCGGGCGCCGGGCTCGCTCGGCGGACGCGTGTACAGGCACTCGATGTCGCTGAGCAGAACGAGGGCGTCGGCGCCGATCAGCTGCGCCACGAGGGCGCCCAACCGGTCATTGTCGCCGAAGCGGATCTCGTGGGTCGCGACCGTGTCGTTCTCGTTGACGATGGGCAGGATGCCGAGCCCCAGGAGCCGCTCCATGGCACGACGTGCGTTGGAGCGCGACGTGGCGTTCTCGAGATCGCCGGCGGTCAGGAGCACCTGCCCGGCGAGGAGGCCGAAGCGGTCGAGCGATGTCTGGTAGCGCCACATGAGCACGTTCTGCCCGACGGCGGCGGCCGCCTGCTGCGTCGCGAGGTCGGTCGGCCGCCCCCCGAGCGCGAGCAGCGGGAGCGCGGTCGCGATCGCCCCCGACGAGACGAGCACCACCTCGACTCTCCCGGCGCGTGCCTGGGCCAGCGACTCGACGATGGTGTCGATCCGGTGCGCGCCGTCCCCGCTGATCGACGAGGAGCCGACCTTCACCACGACGCGCGACGCACGCGGGATGTCGACGCGGCTCGACGCGCTCACCGGTCGTCGTCCTCGTCGTCGTCGAGGCCCGAGATGCGCTCCGCCTCGAGCTCGGCACGCGCCTCGGCCTTGGCATCCATGCGCTCGTGGTAGCGCTCACGGCGCTCCGACGTCGTGCGGCGCCCGCTCTGCACCAGACGAGGATCGGTGCCGCGGGGCGCGGTCATCAGCTCGGCGGCCGACGACAGGGTCGGCTCCCAGTCGAAGACGATGCCGTCGCCGGGGCCGATCACGACCGTCGCGCCCGCCTGGGCCCCCGCGCGGAACAGCTCGTCCTCGACGCCGAGGCGCGCCAGGCGATCCGCGAGGTAACCCACGGCCTCTTCGTTCTGGAAGTCGGTCTGCTGCACCCACTTGACCGGCTTGTCGCCGAGGATGCGGTAGACGGGGCCGTAGGTTCCGCCCTCGACCTTGATCGTGAAGTCCTTCTCGGAGCCGCGGGGCCGGATCACGATGCGCTCCGCCGGGGCGTCGCCGATCGTCGCCATGCGATGCTGCTCGACGATGTCGGCGAGGGCGAACGTGAGCTCGCGCAGCCCCGCCCGGCTCACGGTGGAGATCTCGAACACCCGCATTCCGCGGGCCTCGAGATCGGGGCGGACGAGGTCTGCGAGGTCATGTGCCTCGGGCACGTCGACCTTGTTCAGCGCGACGACCTGCGGGCGCTCCAAGAGCGGAACCTGTCCTTCGGGCACGGGGTACGCCCCCAGCTCCGCGAGGATAACGTCGAGGTCGGTCAGCGGGTCGCGGCCCGGATCGAGCGTCGCGCAGTCGAGCACGTGCACCAGGGCCGTGCAGCGCTCGACGTGGCGCAAGAACTCGAGGCCCAGCCCGCGGCCCTCGCTCGCGCCCTCGATGAGGCCGGGCACGTCGGCGATCGTGAAGCGGATGTCGCCCGCCTGCACGACGCCGAGGTTGGGATGCAGCGTCGTGAACGGGTAGTCGGCGATCTTCGGACGTGCCGCCGACACGGCCGCGATGAGGCTCGACTTGCCCGCGGACGGAAAGCCGACGAGAGCCACGTCGGCGACGGTCTTGAGCTCGAGGACGAGGTCGCCCTCCCACCCGGGCGTCCCGAGGAGAGCGAAGCCGGGCGCCTTGCGCTTCGGCGAGGCCAGAGCGGCGTTGCCGAGACCGCCGAGACCGCCGGGTGCCGCGACGAAGCGCATGCCCGGGGTGATCATGTCGACGACGACGGTGCCGTCCTCGTCCTTCACCACGGTGCCGACGGGCACGGGGAGCTCGAGGTGCTCCCCCGCCGCGCCCGAACGCAGATCCCCCATGCCGAACCCGCCGTTGCCCGCGGACCGGTGCGGCGAGTGGTGGTAAGAGAGCAGCGTCGTCACCTGCGGGTCGGCCACCAGCACGACGTCGCCGCCATGGCCGCCGTTGCCGCCGTCGGGGCCGGCGAGCGGCTTGAACTTCTCGCGGCGGACCGACACGCAGCCGTTGCCGCCCTTGCCCGCGCGCAGGTGCAGCGTCACGCGGTCGACGAAGGTGACCATGGCGGATCCTTCCGAGGCTGTGGCCGGCGGCTGCCGACACGGGGACACGAACCGGGCCGTGCCCGGGGAAAAGAAGAGGGGGCGGGCAGTGCCCACCCCCTCGAGAGCGCCGAAGCGCCGTGGATTACTCCGCTGCAGCGACGATGTTGACGACCTTGCGGCCGCCCTTGGTGCCGAACTCGACCGCGCCAGCGGCCAGAGCGAACAGCGTGTCGTCGCCACCACGGCCGACGTTCGCGCCGGGGTGGAAGTGGGTGCCACGCTGGCGGACGAGGATCTCGCCGGCGTTGACGGCCTGGCCACCGAAGCGCTTCACGCCAAGGCGCTGTGCGTTGGAGTCACGACCGTTGCGGGTGGAGCTTGCGCCCTTTTTGTGTGCCATCTCTGCGTCTCCTGGCTCTTACTTGATGCCGGTGATCTTGACGCGCGTGAGGTCCTGGCGGTGGCCCTGGCGCTTCTTGTAGCCGGTCTTGTTCTTGAACTTCTGGATCACGATCTTCGGACCGCGCTCCTCGCCGAGCACCTCGGCCGTGACCGAGACCTTCGCGAGCTTGTCGGCGTCGGTCGTGACGGTCTCGCCGTCGACGAACAGGACGGCGGGCAGCTGGATGCTCTCGCCGACCTTCGCCTGCTGGCGGTCGAGCACGACGATCGTGCCGACTTCGACCTTCTCCTGCCGGCCGCCGGCGCGCACAACTGCGTAAACCACTTCACACCTGTTTCGTTCGGGAGCGCACGGCTCCGGTTTGTCTGATGACGTCTGGAGGGTCTGATGACCCGAGTCTGGATGCGATCCGTCGGACCAAGGTCCGCGGGGTCCCGCGCCATGCGGGCGGACGCGACGCACCAAAGAGCGAGTTTAGCTCACCGACGGCCTTCCGGCAAAAGCATTCGTCCCGTGTGTCGCACGTAGGATCGCGGCGTGACGATCCTCATCGACGACCCTCAGTGGCCCGCACACGGTCGCCTGTGGGCCCATCTGGTCAGCGACAGCGACCTCGACGAGCTGCACGCGTTCGCGGTGGCCGCCGGCATCCCCCGACGGGCGTTCGATCTCGATCACTACGACGTCCCCGACGAGCAGCACGCCCGCCTCGTCGCGGCGGGCGCCGAGCACGTCGGCGGACGCGAGCTCGTCCGCCGACTCCGCGCGTCCGGGCTACGCGTCACCGCGCGCGAGCGGCGCGCTCAGCCCTCGTCGGAGGGCTGAGCGCTCACGGGGGTGCCGGTGAGCGCCGCCGTCGTCACACGGCGACGCGAGCGGCCCTGACCGGGCGCCTTCGGCTCGGGCAGCGCCTCGAGCACCGATTCGAGCAGCATGTCCTTCTCGGTCCGCGGCGTGCGGGGCTCGCGCTTCTTGCGCGGGCGCTTCTCGCGCACGGGCGCCTCGGGCTTGCTCTCCATGACCGCCTCGACCGACGCGACGACGGCCGCCTCGACCACGGCCGGATCGTCGACCGTCGGGTGGATCGTGGATGCCGCGATCTGCGCGAGCGCCGACTTCACGCCCTCGGTGATCACGTGCGTGCCGCCGGGCGCCGCGGCTGCGGTCGCGGCGGCGGAGCCGTTCTGCGGGGCGCCGGAGCCACCGTTGGAGTTCGCGCTGCCACCGCGTCCGCGACGGCCGTTCGACGAGCCGTTCCCGCCGTTGCCGGTGGGGCGGTGCTTGGCGACGGGGTCGTGGTGCACGATCACGCCGCGGCCCGCGCACACCTCGCACGGCTCGGAGAACGTCTCGAGCAGGCCGAGGCCGAGCTTCTTGCGCGTCATCTGCACGAGTCCAAGCGAGGTGACCTCGGCGACCTGGTGCTTCGTCCGGTCGCGGCTGAGGCATTCGATGAGACGACGCAACACCAGATCGCGGTTGGACTCGAGCACCATGTCGATGAAGTCGACGACGATGATGCCGCCGATGTCGCGCAGGCGCAGCTGGCGCACGATCTCTTCGGCGGCCTCGAGGTTGTTCTTGGTGACCGTCTCTTCGAGGTTGCCGCCCGACCCGACGAACTTGCCGGTGTTCACGTCGACGACGGTCATCGCCTCGGTGCGGTCGATCACCAGCGAGCCGCCCGAGGGCAGCCAGACCTTGCGGTCGAGCGCCTTCTCGATCTGCTCGGTGATGCGGAACTCGTCGAACGGGTCGTGGTCGCCCTCGTACTTCTCGACCCGCTCCAGCAGGTCGGGGGCGACGCTGGCGAGGTAGCTCGAGATCGTCGTCAAGGCCTCGTCGCCCTGGATCAGCATCCGCGTGAAGTCCTCGTTGAAGACGTCGCGCACGATCTTGACCAGCAGGTCGGGCTCCGAGTGGAGCAGCGACGGCGCCTGGATCGTCTTGACCTGCTCGCTGATGTGCTCCCACTGACTGGTCAGCCGCTGCACGTCGCGCGTGAGCTGGTCTTCGGTCGCGCCCTCGGCGGCCGTCCGCACGATCACACCCGACGACTCGGGCAGCACCTCTTTGAGGATCTTCTTCAGACGCGCGCGCTCGGTGTCGGGGAGCTTGCGAGAGATGCCGTTCATGGCACCGCCGGGCACGTACACGAGGTATCGGCCCGGGAGCGAGATCTGGCTGGTGAGGCGCGCACCCTTGTGACCGACGGGGTCTTTGGTGACCTGGACGAGCACGCGGTCGCCCGACTTGAGCGCCAGCTCGATACGACGCGGCTGGTTGCCCGTCTCGACGGCGCCCCAGTCGACCTCGCCCGAGTAGAGCACGGCGTTGCGGCCGCGGCCGATGTCGACGAACGCGGCCTCCATGCTCGGGAGCACGTTCTGCACACGGCCGAGGTACACGTTGCCGATCAGCGAGGCGTCCTGGTTGCGCGCGACATAGTGCTCGACCAGCACGTTGTCTTCGAGCACGGCGATCTGGATGCGGCCGGCCTTCGAGCGCACCACCATCACGCGGTCGACGGCCTCGCGTCGCGCGAGGAACTCGGCCTCCGTCACGACGGGACGGCGACGGCCCGCCTCCCGACCGTCGCGACGGCGCTGCTTCTTCGCCTCGAGCCGGGTCGAGCCCTTGATGCGCTGCGGCTCGGTGATCAGCTCGACCGCGCGCTGGCGTACGGGGGGTGCGTCGTTCTCGCTGCTGTCCTCCCCGGCGCCGCCGGGGGCACCGCCGCGACGACGATTGCGACGGCGCGCGTTCGTCGACCCGCGCTCCGCGCGCGGCTCGACGTCGCGGTCGTCGTCGTCGGTCTCGCGGGGCGTGAACGTCGGGAGCTCGGGGGCGTAGAAATGCAGCTCGGTCGAGACCGCCGAGACGAACACCTCGGGCAGCAGGCCGAGCGAGACGGCGGTCGGGCGCGCCGGTGCTGAAGCCTCGGCCCGGCCGTCGTCTCGCGTCTCCGCCCGCGGGGATGCCACGGGCTGGTGGTCCACAGCCGGCTCTGCGGCGAGCGTTGCATCCCGCTCGCCGCGGGAGCCGTCGCTCCGCTCGTCCGGAGCGCCCTCGACGACGTCGGTCTTCTCGACGGAGGGAGCGGGCTCCCGATCGGCGATGACGGCGGATGCCACGTCGTCGCGGTCGAGATCGAGCACGGCTGCCGGCGCAGAATCGCCAGCCGCGGCCGCCTCGGCATCCTCGACCGCGGCGGACTCGTCGTCGAACTCGACGACGGTCTCGTCGGCTGCGTCCACCACGTCGGTGGGTGACCCGTCGGTCACCGCGACCGGCTCTTCGACGTTGCTGTTCTCGTCCGTTGTATCGGCCATCTGAGGCGTACTCCCCTGGCCGGGCGACACCGCGCGTCGCCCGGCGAAATCTCGTGCGGCGCCGCACCCGGCGGGGCCGCGAACTCACTCGGTCTGCAGCCGGCCTGCGGCTCGGGCTGCGAAGGGCGGTCATCGCCCGAAGTCTTCTGGTGATGTCTCTGCGGCGCGGCCGCGATACATCGAGCCCCCATTATCGCACGGCCACGTCGGAACACTCGCGAGGTGCGATGCGACGCCGGATATCCACAGGGTCTTCCGCCCTCTCCCAGCCAATCGATAGGGTCGAGATTCCGGCGAAGGGAGCCCCATGACCCTGTCTGAAGACTCGCTCACCGCTCTGGAACAGGCGCGCGCACGCGTGCAGGCCCAGACCGCGCAGGCGCGAGCGTTGTCGCATGACGCGGCGCGCATGGCCGACGACGTCCGCACCGCGACGGCGACACGCATGTCGGTCGGGCGCGAGGTGCGTGTCTCAGCGGCAGCCGGCGGCCGGGTGGATCGCATCGACATCTCGCCGACGGCACTCGATCTCGATGCGGCGACGCTCTCGCGGATCGTCACCGAGACCGTGCGCGCGGCCCAACGCGACGCGGCAGACAACGCGCTGCGACGGATGGCCGAGAGCCTCGGCGAGACGTCCCCTCTCGTCGCGTCGACACGTCGGCGGATCGACGACGAATACGCCGACCCCACGACGAAGACCGGATGGTGAACCGATGATCGAACACCTCGAGGTCACGCCCGCACGGCTGGAGACGGCGGCGGCCAACATCAAGGCCGCCGGCGCGCAGATCGACACGCTCGTCGAGAACCTCACCCGCGAGGCAGCGACCCTGAGCACCCAGTGGAGCGGCGACGCCCAGGTCGCGTACGCGAACGCACAGGCCCAGTTCGGCGAACGGCTCGTGAGCCGTACCGCGCTTCTGGCGCGAATGAGCACAGCACTCGATGAGCTCGCCACGGCCTACACCGACGCCGACCTCGCGGGCGCACGTGGGCTGGGGGCGACCGCATGAGCCTGCGTCGGCGCCTTGCCGCCGTTCTCGTGCTGATCATCGGATCGACCATCGTGTCGGGCTGCAGCCAGCTCCCGTTCCATGACGACTCGTACAAGACAGAGATCCCCGCGGCTCTCGAGGCGGCCGATCTCGGGATCACCGACGCGTGGGCGGAGACAACGCTGAGCGGATTCACCGAAACCCTCGTCGTCGGCGGAACCATCGAGCCCACCGCGGTGGTCGGCAACGAAGTGAGCCCGGCCTTCGTGCAACGCGTCATCACCGTCGCCCTGGCCCACCGGTCACTGCCCATGAGCTATCTCGAGCTCGCGCTGAGTGTCAGCCGTGACAAGTTCGTGGACGTCGACACCGCTCTTGTCAGCCTCGGAGCATCGCCGCGAGGCGACGGAAGCATCACGATGGCCGACGCCGAGAAGATCGCGCGCGGAGGAAGCAGATGACAGCGGCAAACCAGCACATCGAGATAGATGGCCGCGTGTTGCAGAAGCAAGCGAGCGTGATGGCAGAGGTGGGCTCGTCGTTCGCGACGGCCAGCGGGGCCGTCAACGCAGCGCTTCCCGGCAATGCCTTCGGGATGCTCAGTCAGGGCCTCGTGGTACCTCTTGCGAACGCTCTTGCGGGGGCCTCACGCGAACTGCTCGCGACCGCGCACGACCTCGCCGATCGCGTCGCGACGGGTATCGAACAGGCGACGACAACGTTCTCTTCCGTCGAAGAAGGCGCCGTCGACACGTTCTCGAAGGCCGACCGATGACGACGGCATCGATGATCAGCGCCGAACTCTCCGGCGGCTCGTGGGCGGGCTCACTTCCGACGAGCGGACCCGGCGGTGACTACTGCGCCCAGATACCGGGCATCGCGGGTGTCGTCCTGCAGTACGTACAGCCCCTGCGCGAGTGGTTCGACCAGCTCCTCGGCGATCCCGCCGCCGTCGCGTCCGCCGCCATCGCGTGGGAAGACGCGTCGAGATCCTTGGCCACCGTTCCGGACGCGGTCGTTCAGGCCCGGTCATCGCTGAGCGAACTCGACGGTCGCACGGTACGTGCACTCCGCGAGAGACACGAAGACCTGCACCGCGTCGCACTCGACGCGGCGGAGTGGAGCGCCGCCACCGGTGCAGCGCTGCGCCTGGGTTCACGGATCGTCGAGGCGACGCGCTCGTTCGTGTGCGACGCCCTCGTACAACTCGGCAACTTCGCTGACGAGCTCTTCTCGTTCACCCTCAACCCTTTCGAGGTCGCAGATCGGATCGAGAACTTTGCACGCGCCGCATATGACTTCGTAGAGGCGACCGATCGCCTCGTCAACGATTTGCTCGAGGCGCTCTTCGCCCTCGGCTCGCTGCTCGACAAGCTGTTGCCCGTCCTCGCAGAAGGGCTCGCAGAGTTGCGGCAGATCGTCTCGCAGATGCTGCCCACGATGGGGGCTCTCTCCGGCGCTCCTCTGGGCCCACTCGGCGTGGCCGTCGGTCTCGTCCTCGGCGGGGCAGGTCAGAACTTCCTGCAGAATTCGACCGACGTCGAGGAACTGGACCCGGATGACCTCGGCGTCGAGGCACACAGAGCATGGGTGAAATCGCAGTCCGTCACACATATCGCATCGCTTTCTGATCTGGTGTCCGTCAACGGCACCACTGACGCGATGGGAGGTGCGGATGCGACGGTGATCGACATCAAGAAGATCAAGGGCCCTGATGGTGCGGAGCGCTGGGTCGTGTCCCTGCCGTCGACGCAGGATTGGCAACTCGGCGCCGATTCCGGTGCGCTGAACGACCGTGACTCGAACGTCGCATTGATGATGGACAACCCTGTGTTTCGCAGCGCTTACGAGCGGGCCGTGCTGGAGGCGATGAACGATGCGGGTATCCCGCCCGGCGGCGACGTCGTTCTGACCGGCTTCAGTCAAGGCGGGATCATGGCCGCCAACCTCGCTTCCGACCGAACATTCCCCTACAACACGGTGGGCGTCGTGACGAACGGGTCGCCGATCGACTCCTTCGACATCCCGCCCGACATCCCCGTGTACGCCTTCCAGCACGTCACAGACGTCGTTCCCATGCTGGACGGCAATGCGTACGATCCCACACCGGCCAATGTTCATCGCGTGCTCATGCCGGGCCCGGTGAGCCCGCTCGAAGCGCACGATAATCAGAACTACACCGACTCCGTCGCCGCGTGGGAGAAGCAGTATGCCGCAGCCCACGGCGGACCGCCGCCCGGGATGGACGTGTTCACCGGCGAGGTGGTGGACCACAGTGTCTTCACGACGCACGAGTGAGGTTCCAAGCGCACGCATAGACCCGTCGATGGAAGAATCGCTCTCATGAGCGAAACCATCAGTCCGCGTCGTCCGACCGTCTTCGCGGTGTGGCTGATGATCGCGGGGGCCATAGGGTGGTGGGCCGCCTTCTCACTGACGATGGAGAAGTTCCACCAGCTCACCGACCAGGGGGCTCCGGCATCCTGCGACTTCAGTGTGCTCGTGCAGTGCTCGGCCAACCTGCAGTCGTGGCAGGGCAGCGTGTTCGGCTTTCCCAACCCCATCATCGGCCTGGCGTGCTGGATCGCACCGATCGTCGTCGGAGCCGCCCTGCTCGCCGGGGCGCGCTTCGCGCGATGGTTCTGGGTGCTGTTCTGGGTGGGAATGCTGGGCGCGTTCGTCTTCGTGTGCTGGCTGATCGGCCAGAGCATCTTCGTGCTCGGCACGCTCTGCCCCTGGTGCATGGTGACGTGGTCGGTGACGATCCCCAGCTTCTACGTCGTGACTTTGCATCTGCTACGCACGGGCGTCGTGCCCGTCGGCGAACGCGTGCGCGCCGCGGCCCAGGGCCTCATCGCCTGGGTTCCGCTGCTGACGCTCGCCAGCTACGTCGTCATCGCCGTGTTGGCGCAGCTGCGACTGGACGTGCTGTCGCAGATCGGCTGACCGACCGTCGGTGACGCCGCGTGGAGCGGCACGCCCCCCGCGCCCCCGCGCGCCCGATCTGTGCGCCGAAGACGCCGGTGGCCGCCGTCCTCAGCGGACGACGGCCACCGAACGCAGGACGTCAGTCGAACCAGATCGCGAGCTCGCGTGCCGCGGACTCCGGGCTGTCGCTGCCATGAACGAGGTTCTGCTGCACGGGGAGGCCCCAGTCACGGCCGTAGTCACCACGGATCGTGCCCGGCGCTGCCGTCGTCGGGTCGGTGGTCCCCGCCAGTGACCGGAAGCCTTCGATGACGCGGTTGCCCGCGAGCCGGATCGCCACCGAAGGGCCGGAGAGCATGAACTCCAGGAGCGGCTCGTAGAAGGGCTTGCCCTCGTGCTCGGCGTAGTGCCGGGCGAGGGTCTCACGGTCGGGCTCGACAAGGCGGATGTCGACGAGCGCGTAGCCCTTCGCCTCGATGCGGGCGAGGATGGCACCGGTCAATCCGCGGGCGACGCCGTCGGGCTTGACCAGGACGAGGGTCTCTTCGGTAGCCATGGGTCATTCTCCGTTCGAGAGGTCGGGGTCGGCGGCGAGACGCGCATTCCTCCGGTCCAACGCCGCTCCCTTGATCGTCGCATACGCCCACATGGCACCGAAAATGAGCGCGACCACGGCGAGGGCCGGAACGAGGAACCCCCCGAGGGCCAGCACGACCTGCAGCGCCCAGCCGGCCACGATCGCCCAGCGGTGACGCAGCAGACCCGACACGGTGACCATCGCCACGGCCATCGCCGCGCCCCCGGCGATGCCCCACCACGGCTCGATGGCCTCGGGCAGCACGCGGAGACCGTAGACCACGAGACCGCCCAAGAAGACGATGATCGACTCGAACCCCAGCACAACCGCGCCGAGCGACTCCTGAGCGCCGCGCGTCCGACGCTCACGCGGGCTCACTGCTGCCACCCGGCCTTCCAGTCCTCGAGCTCAGACAGGCGCAAGGCTTCGCCGGCGAGCACCACCGATCCCGCGATCACGACGGCGCGGCGATCCGATTCGGCAGCCCAGGCGCGGGCGGCATCCGCCGCGTCCTCCAGGGTGGGGTGGACGGTGACGGGCAGGTCGCGCGCCTCGACGACGTCGGCGATGGTGTCGGGGTCGGTCGCGCGGTCGCTGTCGGGCGCGGTGGCGAAGACCCGAGCGACGGCGGGCGCGAGCGCGTCGACGATGCCGACGGCATCCTTTCCGCCCAGGACCCCGAGCACGACACCCCACTCGTCGATGTCGAAGGCCTCATCGAGCGCGGCGACGAGGGCGCGGGCTCCGTGCGGGTTGTGCGCGGCGTCGACGAGGACCGTCGGAGCGGTGCCGACGAGCTGCAGCCTGCCGGGCGAGGTCGCATTACCCAGGCCGTCGCCGACGACGTCGGGATTGAGCGGCTGGGTGCCGCCGCCCACGAGGGATTCCACCGCCGCGACCGCGAGGGCGGCGTTGGTCCCCTGGTGGGCGCCGTACAGCGGCAGGTAGACCTCGGGGTATGTGCCGGCGATGCCGCGCACCGAGATGAGCTGCCCGCCGACCGCGAGGGCCTGCGCATCGAGGTCGAACCCGTCACCCGCGAACGCGATGCTCGCCCCGCGCGCGGCAGCGGCGTGGCGCAGCACGGCGGCCGCCTCGGGCGTCTGCGCGGCCGAGACGACCGCCGCGCCGTCCTTGATGATGCCCGCTTTGACGGTGGCGATCTCACGAACGGTCGAGCCCAGGCGATCGGTGTGGTCGATGTCGATCGGCGTGAACACGGCGACGTCGCCGTCGGCGGTGTTCGTGGAGTCCCAGGCGCCGCCCATACCCACCTCGAGCACGAGCACGTCGATCGGTGCATCGGCGCAGACGACGAAGGCGAGCACCGTCAGCAGTTCGAAGAACGTCAGCGGCGCGTCGCCCGCCGCCTCCAGCTCCGCGTCGACGATCTGCACGAACGGGGTGATCTCGTCCCACGCATCGGCGACGGCAGCGTCAGAGGCCGGCTCCCCGTCGATCAGGATGCGCTCGGTGAAGCGCTCGAGGTGCGGGCTCGTGAACAACCCGGTGCGCAGCCCGAGGGCGCGGAGCAGGCTCTCGATGATCCGGCTCGTCGAGGTCTTGCCGTTCGTCCCCGTCACATGGATCACCCGGTAGGTGCGCTGCGGATCGTCGAGCAGCTCGAGCACGCGCCGCGTGCGCTCGACGCGCGGCTGCACCCACTGCTCCCCCTGGCGTTCGAGCAGGGCACCGTACACGGCGTCGGCTCTGGTGCGGTCGCTCATGCGGTGCCTCCGATGCGAGCGACGGCGACGGTGACGGCACCGACGTTCGCGTAGGTCTTGGCGGCGATCTGCGTCTCGTACTCGGCGGTCAGGGCCGCGCCTCGTTCGATGAGGCGGCCCTCGGGGCCGGCGAGCACGACGGCCTCGGCCAAAGTCTCGGATGCCACGCCCGCAACCTCGAACGCCTGAGCGACGGCCTGCGCGTCGGCGTCCTCGACGAAGGTCAGCGACAGGAAGATGCGGTCGCTCACGTCGAAGCCGGCGGCCTTGCGGGTGTCCTGGATACCGCGGATCATGTCGCGCGCCAGGCCCTCGGCCTCGAGTTCCGGCGTGGTGACGGTGTCGAGCAGCACGAAGCCTCCGCTCGACAGCACCGCCAGCGCCTCGCCCGCGGGTCGACCCGCGGTCTCGACGACGAGGTCGTATTCGGCGGGTTCCAGCGGGATGCCGCCGGCGACGACCTGTCCGTCGACCTCGCTCCAGTCGCCCTCGCGGGCGGCCTTGATGGCCTGCTGCACCTGCTTGCCCAGGCGCGGACCCGCGGCGCGGGCGTTCACCGAGAGGCGGTGGGTGATCCCGTACTCCCCCGCTGTGCCGTCCTCGAGCGCGACCTGCTCGACGGCCTTGACGTTGAGCTCCTCGCGGAGGATGTCGTCGAACTGGGCCAGGCCCGCGGCATCCGGGGTCACCACCGTCAGACGCGGCAACGGCAGGCGCACGCGCTTGCCCTCCTTCTTGCGCAGGGCGTTGGCGACGCTCGAGACCTCGCGGACGGTGTCCATCGCGGTGCGGATGTCTTCGGCCGCGGGGAACGCCGAGGCGTCGGGCCAATCCTCCAGGTGTACGCTGCGGCCGCCGGTGAGGCCCTGCCACACGCGCTCGGAGACGAGCGGGATGAGCGGGGCGGCGACACGGGTGAGCGTCTCGAGCACCGTGTAGAGCGTGTCGAAGGCCTCGCGGCTGGTCGGGTCGTCGGTCACGCCCACCCAGAAGCGGTCGCGCGAGCGACGGATGTACCAGTTGGTCAGCACCTCGGCGAAGTCGCGGAGACGCTCGGCGGCGGTCGTCGAGTCCAGACCCTCGAGGTCGGCCGCGACATCGCTGACGAGGTCGCCGGTGAGCGCCAGGATGTACCGGTCGAGCACGTCGGTGGAGTCGGTGCGCCACTCGGCCTCGTAGCCGTGAGCGCCCGACGCATTGGCGTACGTCGCGAAGAAGTACCACGCGTTCCACAGCGGCAGCAGGAACTCGCGGACGCCCGCGCGGATGCCCTCCTCGGTCACGACGAGGTTGCCGCCGCGCAGCACCGAGCTCGACATGAGGAACCAGCGCATGGCATCCGAGCCGTCACGGTCGAACACCTCGCGCACGTCCGGGTAGTTACGCAGCGACTTCGACATCTTCTGGCCGTCGTTGCCGAGCACGATGCCGTGGCACGAGACGCCCGTGAAGGCGGGGCGGTCGAAGAGAGCGGTCGAGAGCACGTGCATCACGTAGAACCAGCCGCGGGTCTGGCCGATGTACTCGACGATGAAGTCGGCGGGGGCGTGCTCGTCGAACCAGTCGTGGTTCTCAAACGGGTAGTGCACCTGCGCGAAGGGCATCGAGCCGGAGTCGAACCACACGTCGAGCACGTCTTCGATGCGGCGCATCGTCGACCGGCCCGTCGGGTCGTCGGGGTTCGGACGCGTGAGGTCGTCGATGTAGGGGCGGTGCAGGTCGACCTCGCCGTCGGCGTTCCGCGGGAGGCGGCCGAAGTCGGCCTCCATCTCGGCGAGCGAGCCGTACACGTCGACGCGCGGGTAATTCGGGTCGTCGCTCTTCCACACCGGGATGGGCGAACCCCAGTAGCGGTTGCGGCTGATCGACCAGTCGCGCGCGCCCTCGAGCCACTTGCCGAACTGGCCCTCCTTGACGTTCTCGGGCACCCAGGTGATCCGCTGGTTGTTCGCCAGCAGGTCGTCCTTGATGTCGGTCACGCGCACGAACCAGCTCGACACGGCCTTGTAGATCAGGGGGTTCCGGCATCGCCAGCAGTGCGGGTACGAGTGCTCGTACGACGCCTCGCGCAGCAGTCGGCCCTCCTGCTTCAACAGGCGGATGAGGGGGCGGTTGGCATCCATCCACAGCTCGCCCGCGACGTCGGTCACGGCCGAGAGGAACCGCCCGCCGTCGTCGAGCGAGATGATCGTCGGGATCCCGGCCGCATCGGCGACCCGCTTGTCGTCCTCGCCGTAGGCGGGGGCCTGGTGCACGATGCCCGTGCCGTCGCTGACGGTGACGTAGTCGTCGACGAGGATCTTCCAGGCGTTCCCGGTGCCCCATGTCTCGGCGTCGGCGTAGTAGTCGAAGAGGCGGTCGTACGACACGCCCTCGAGCTCGGCGCCCAGGATCGTCGTCTGCACGGCCTCGCGGGCGGCATCCGCGCTCTCGTACCCGAGGTCTTTGGCGTAGTTCGGCAGCAGGTCTTCGGCGAGCAGGTAGCGGTGCGCGACGGCCTCGAGGGACTCGTCGGGCGTGCCGTCGGGAGTGGTGTGCACGTCGGCGGCGCCGTTCGGGCCGCCCTCGACGACGGCGTACCGGATGCCGGGACCCACCGCGAGCGCGAGGTTCGTCGGCAGCGTCCACGGGGTCGTCGTCCACGCGAGGGCCCGGACGCCGGTGAGGCCCAGCGCCTCGGCCTTCGCCCCGACGAGCGGGAAGGTGACGGTGACCGAGGGGTCCTGCCGCATCTTGTAGACGTCGTCGTCCATGCGCAGCTCGTGCGTCGACAGGGGCGTCTCGTCGCGCCAGCAGTACGGCAGCACGCGGTAGCCCTCGTAGGCGAGGCCCTTGTCGTGCAGGGTCTTGAACGCCCACAGGACGCTCTCCATATAGCTGGTGTCGAGCGTCTTGTAGCCGCGGTCGAAGTCGACCCAGCGTGCCTGACGCGTGACGTAGTCCTGCCACTCGCGCGTGTACTCGAGCACCGACTCGCGGGCCTTGGCGTTGAAGGTCGCCACGCCCATGCGCTCGATCTCGTCCTTCTCGGTGATCCCGAGCTGCTTCATCGCCTCGAGCTCGGCGGGGAGGCCGTGCGTGTCCCACCCGAAGACGCGGTCGACCTTCTTGCCGCGCATGGTCTGGAAGCGCGGGACGACGTCTTTGGCGTAGCCGGTCAGCAGGTGGCCGTAGTGCGGCAGGCCGTTGGCGAACGGCGGGCCGTCGTAGAACACCCATTCCTCGGCGCCCTCGCGGTTCGCGATCGAAGCACGGAAGGTGTCGTCGGCCGCCCAGAACGCGAGCGTCTCCTGCTCGATCGTCGGGAAACGGGGGCTGGGGACGACGGATGCCGTGCCGGTAGCGCCCTGCGCGGTCGCCGGGGTCGTGGCATCCGGGGTCGACGCATCGGCGGCCGGGCCGAAGGATGAGGGGCGTGGGTAGGTCATGTCTCTCCGCAGGTCGCGATCCACCTGCGAGGACGACCCGTTCGGACCGCGGTACCACCCCGCATTGCGCCCGCCCCATGCAGGACGAGCACCTCTCTCACTGCGGCTGTGACGGGCCTGCCCCGCTCGGTTCTACTGAGGGTCGTTCGACCCCGTTCTTTCGAGAGCTCCCCGGTGATGGCCGGATCGGTGCTGATCCCCCCATTCTACGCTGCCGCTCTGGGGCGGCGGTTGCACGCTCCCGTCGGTTCGGGAATGACGATCGGAGCCCCAAGGTTTCTGGACTCGTGCCAAGATCTAGTCCCGTGACTGCTGCTCCCCCCGCCTCCCGCCCGGCCCCTTCCGCACCTGCGCGTCGCGTCGCGTGGGCCTCGATGATCGGCACCTCTCTCGAGTCGTTCGACTTCTACGTCTACGCCTACTTCGCCGCGTACTTCGTCGGACCGCTCTTCTTCGGGCCGCTCGGCGAGGTGGGCGGGACGCTCGCGTCATTCTCGACCATCGCCCTCGCGTTCGTGGTGCGCCCCATCGGCGCGATCATCTTCGGGCACATGGGCGACAGACTCGGGCGACGAGCGACCCTCCTGTGGACGGTGGCGATCATGGGCGTCGCCACAGGCCTCATCGGCGTGCTCCCCACCTACGCGCAAGCGGGCTGGCTCGGCGCGGCGCTCCTGCTCGTTCTGCGCATCGCGCAGGGACTCTCGCTCGGTGGCGAGTGGGGCGGGTCGATCCTGCTGGCGACAGAGCACGCCAGCCCCGTCAAGCGCGCGTTCTACGCCGCGATCCCCCAGCTCGGCTCGCCGGTGGGCTCGATCCTCTCGGCCGCGGTGTTCATCGTCATGACGTTCGCCCTGCCCGCCGACGAGCTCGCCGCCTGGGGCTGGCGCATCCCGTTCTTGCTCGCGCTCCCCCTGCTGCTGGTCTCGCTGTACCTGCGGTGGTCGATCGACGAGACGCCCGTCTTCGAGAACGTCGTCACCACGGGTCGTCGTGACCGGCTCCCGGTGCTGGCGATGTTCCGGGCACGCCCCGTGGCGGTCGCCATCGCGATCGGCGCCGCGCTGCTCGGCATCGGCTCGTACTCGCTGATGAACACCTACACGATCAACTACGGCGTCGAGCGTCTCGGCTTCAGCTTCCAAGACCTTCTCGTGGCGACCACGATCGGCGCGCTGCTGCAGCTCGTGACGATCCCGCTGTTCGGAGCCTGGGCCGGTCGTGTCGGCTCGGCGAAGGTCGTGGCGTGGGGCGCCCTGGGCACGTTGCTCATCACGTTCCCCCTGTACTACCTGCTGCAGTTCGCGACCTTCCCGATCCTCGTCGCGACCATGATCGTCGGCGGCATCCTCCCGACCATGTCGTGGGCGGCACTCGGCGGTCTGATGAGCGACCTGTTCCCGGATCATTTCCGCTACTCCGCCCTCTCGCTGTCGTACGCGATCGGCGCGACGATCTCGGGCTTCATCCCGCTGCTGACCGCACGACTCGGCACCGCCACGGGCTTCGCGTGGTGGCATCCTGGTGTCGTGCTGGCGATCCTGTCGGCCGTCACCCTCATCGCGGCGTGGGCGGCCTCCCGCCGCCGTCCCACTCCCGTCGAGGGCTGAGTGGCACGCGCCCGCGGCCCCCTGCCGCCCCGCATCTCTGCGCCCGACCTGCCCGCGCGGCTCGAGTCGGTACGGGGGCTGGAGCCGCGGGCGGATCTTCTCGGCTCATCCGTCGTCGCGCTCGACGGCGACGTGGATGCCGCGCACTCCCGCCTCACGGAGTGCGCGATCGCCGCGGCCTCGGTGTCGCGACTCGACCTGAGCGGCGCGACGCTCACCGATGTCGAGATCTCGACTCTCCGGGCGCGCGCGAGCCGTCGGGGTTGGCCGCCGGCCCGGTAGACTCGAGCGACATCCCATCAGGCACGCTCACACAGTGCCGCCCATATCGCTCGAGGAGTACCCATGTCGCTGATCCCGGACAAGCCCGTGCTGGAGGGCCTCGAGCAGAAGTGGGGCGCGGTCTGGAACGACCGCGGCACGTACGTGTTCGACCGCATCCGGGCCGCCGAGGTCGGGCGCGCCGGCATCTATTCGGTCGACACCCCGCCGCCGACGGCATCGGGAAGCCTGCACATCGGGCACGTGTTCAGCTACACGCACACCGACGTGAAGGTGCGCTTCGAGCGCATGCGCGGCAAGACCGTGTTCTACCCAATGGGCTGGGACGACAACGGCCTGCCCACCGAGCGCCGCGTGCAGAACTACTACGGCGTGCGCTGCGACCCGTCGCTTCCGTACGATCCCGACTTCGCGCCCCCGTTCGCGGGCGGCGACAACAAGAGCACGAAGGCCGCCGACCAGGTGCCGATCAGCCGCCGCAACTTCATCGAGCTGTGCGAGCAGCTGACGATCGAAGACGAGACGGCGTTCGAGGCGCTGTGGCGCGATCTGGGCCTGAGCGTCGACTGGACGCAGACCTACCGCACGATCTCTGACGATGCGATGCGCACGAGCCAGCTGGCGTTCCTGCGCAACGTCGAGCGCGGCGAGGCCTACCAGGCGCTCGCGCCGACCCTGTGGGACGTCGACTTCCGCTCCGCCATCGCCCAGGCCGAGCTCGAAGACCGCGACCAGCCCGCCGCCTACCACCGCGTAGGCTTCGCCAAGACCGACGGCTCGGGCGACGTGTTCATCGAGACCACCCGCCCCGAGCTGCTGCCCGCGTGCGTGGCCCTGGTCGCCAACCCGGATGACGAGCGCTACCAGCCGCTGTTCGGCACCACCGTGCGCACGCCCCTGTTCGACGTCGAGGTGCCGGTGCTCCCCCACCCCCTCGCACAGAAAGACAAGGGATCGGGCATCGCCATGATCTGCACCTTCGGCGACGTGACCGACATCATCTGGTGGCGCGAGCTCGACCTGCCCAACCGCACGATCATCGGCAAAGACGGGCGGATCGTCGCCGACGCGCCGGACGTCATCGTGACCGATGCCGCGAAGGCGGCGTACGGCGAGCTGGCGGGCAAGACCGTGTTCAGCGCCAAGAAGCGCATCGTCGAGCTCCTGCAGGAGTCCGGTGCCATGGAGGGTGCCCCGAAGCCCTTCACCCACCCCGTGAAGTTCTTCGAGAAGGGCGACCGGCCGCTCGAGATCGTGTCGACGCGCCAGTGGTACATCCGCAACGGTGCGCGGGATGCCGAGCTGCGCGAGCGTCTGATCGCGCTCGGTCGCGACATGTCATGGCATCCGGACTTCATGCGCGTGCGTTTCGAGAACTGGACCAACGGTCTGACCGGCGACTGGCTCGTGTCGCGCCAGCGCTTCTTCGGCGTGCCGATCCCCGTCTGGTACGCGCTCGACCAGAACGGCGAACGCGACTACGACCGCGTGCTGACCCCCGACCTCGCCTCGCTCCCGGTCGACCCGACCACCGACGTGCCCCCGGGGTACACCGAAGACCAGCGCGGCGTCGCGGGCGGCTTCGACGCCGAGCGCGACATCCTCGACACGTGGGCGACGTCGTCGCTCACCCCGCAACTGGCCGGCGGCTGGCAGCGCGACGAGGAGCTGTGGAACCTCGTCTCGCCATTCGACCTGCGACCGCAGGGCCAGGACATCATCCGCACGTGGCTCTTCTCGACCATGCTGCGCAGCGCCCTCGAAGACGATCGGGCTCCGTGGACGGATGCCGCGATCTCGGGCTTCATCGTCGACCCCGACCGCAAGAAGATGTCGAAGTCGAAGGGCAACGTCGTCACCCCGGCCGACATCCTGCAGCAGCACGGCTCGGACGCCGTGCGGTACTGGGCGGCGTCGAGCCGCCTGGGCACCGATGCGGCCTTCGACCCGCAGAACCCCACGCAGGTCAAGATCGGCCGTCGCCTCGCGATCAAGCTTCTGAACGCGGCCAAGTTCGTGCTGTCGTTCCCCGTGCCCGAGGGCGCCGAGGTCACGCACGCGCTCGATGCATCGATGCTCGCCACGCTGGACCGTGTCGTGACCGACGCGACCGCGGCGTTCGAGGCGTACGACCACGCCCGCGCGTTGGAGGTCACCGAGTCGTTCTTCTGGACGTTCTGCGACGATTACCTCGAGCTGGTGAAGGAGCGCGCATACGATCGGTCCGACGTCGGTCAGGCCTCGGCGGCCCTGGCGCTGCGCACCGCGCTGTCGACCCTCGTGCGTCTGCTGGCCCCCGTGCTGTCGTTCGCGGCCGAAGAGACGTGGTCGTGGTTCGAAGAGGGCTCGGTGCACACGGCATCCTGGCCGCAGCCCCTGGGCATCGACGGCGACCCGGTCGTGCTCACCGCCGTCGGCGAGGCGCTGATCGGCATCCGTCGCACCAAGACCGAGGCGAAGGTCTCGCAGAAGACGCGCGTGCAGTCGCTGACGATCCACAGCCCGCACGTCGCGGCCCTGCGCTCGGCCGAGGGCGACCTGCGTGCCGTGGGACGCGTCGACGACATCGCCTTCGTCGAGGCCGAGACCACTGCCGTCACCGATATCGTGTTCGCACCCCAGGAGGACTGATGCAGCTCGGAACCCGCTGGACCGCCCGCGAGCAGCCCCCCGCCGCCGTGCCCGCGCGTCTGCATGCCCAGATCGCCGCGGTCGAGGCCGGCCTCACGCCCGACGGGCTGAGCGCGCCGGCGCCGAGGTGGACACTCACGTGGCTCGAGGGGCGTCCGATCGCCGAGCTCGACACCGGCGTCGTCGTCACCCTCGATGCGTCGGGCGAGGTCGTCGTGCGGCACGACGACGACGAGTTCGTCTAAGCCCTGATCGCCGTCGTCGGGCGCGAGGAGCACGTTCACGCCTCACCCGCGCGCTCGGGGCCCGGGGAGTCGCCTCGTCGACGTGACTAGGCTGAAACGATGACGGATGCCGTGACCAATCCCCTCCTCGCTCCGACGTCGCTCCCCTACGGTCTGCCGCCCTATGGCAGCATCCGTCCCGAGCATTACCTCCCGGCCTTCCGGGCGGCGTTCACCGCCCACCGCGACGAGATCGACGCCATCACGGCCCGCGACGAGGCGCCGTCGTTCGAGAACACCCTGCTCGCCCTCGAACGCAGCGGTGAACTGCTCGACCGCGTCGCGCGCACGTTCTACACCGTGTCGTCGGCCGACGCGACCGACGAGATCCAGGCCGTGCAAGAAGAGCTCGCTCCGCTCATGGCCGCCCATCACGATGCGATCCAGCTCGACGCGCGCCTGTTCGCACGCGTGTCGGCCGTGCACGCGCAGCTCGACGAACTCGACCTCGACCCCGAGAGCCGTCACCTCGTCGAACGGCACCATCGCGAGATGTCGCTCGCCGGTGCGGGGCTCGACGGAGCCGACAAAGAGCGGCTCACCGCGCTCAACCAGCGCCTGTCGACCCTCACGACCGAGTTCGGGAAGAATCTCCTGGCCGACACGAACGACCTGGCCGTCGTGTTCGACGACGCCGCCGAGCTCGACGGCCTCTCGGAAGGCGAGCTCTCGGCAGCCGCCGCGGCCGCGACGGAACGCGGTCTCGACGGCCGTTACGTCGTCGCACTGACCCTCTACACCGGGCACCCCGCCCTCGCATCGCTGCGCGATCGCGACAGCCGCCGGCGGCTGCTCGACGCCTCACGCAGCCGCGGCGCACGCGGCAACGCGCACGACAACCGGGCGGTGCTACGAGAGATCGTGCGTCTGCGCGCCGAGCGGGCGGCGCTGCTGGGCTACCCGTCGCACGCGGCGGCCGCGCTCGCCGACCAGACGGCGGGGTCGCCGGATGCCGCCCGCAGCCTGTTGCGCCGCCTGGCGGCTCCCGCGGCCGAGAACGCGCGCCGTGAGCAGCAGGCTCTGCAACGCCTCATCGACGCCGAGCCGGACCCGTTCCCGCTCGAGGCCCACGACTGGGCCTTCTACACCGAGAAGGTACGGGCCGCCGAGTACGACCTCGACCGCGCCGCCCTGCGGCCGTGGTTCGAGGCGGAACGCGTGCTGCGCGACGGTGTCTTCTACGCCGCCGAGAAGCTGTACGGCATCCGGATGACCGAGCGTCACGACCTGCAGGGCTACCACCCCGACGTGCGGGTGTTCGAGGTGCACAACGCCGACGGCAGTGCCCTCGGCCTGTTCCTGTTCGACCTCTACACGCGCGACAGCAAGCGCGGTGGCGCGTGGATGAACTCGATCGTCGTGCAGTCGGCCCTGCGGGGCACCGCGCCGATCGTCGTCAACAACCTGAACGTGTCGAAGCCGGCGCGGGGTCTGCCGACGTTGCTGACGCTCGACGAGGTCACGACGATGTTCCACGAGTTCGGCCATGCATTGCACGGCCTGTTCGCGTCGGTGACCTACCCCCACTTCGGCGGCACGGCCGTACATCGCGACTTCGTCGAGTTCCCGAGCCAGGTGAACGAGATGTGGATCTTCTGGCCCGAGATCCTCGAGAACTATGCGCGTCATTACGAGACCGGCGAGCCGCTCCCCGCCGACGTGGTCGAGCGCCTGCACGCGTCGGAGGCGTTCAACCAGGGCTTCGCGACGAGTGAGTACCTCGCCGCCGCGTGGATCGACCAGGCCTGGCACGGCCTGGGCGTCGACGAGGCTTCGGCCGACATCGACGTGGCCGATTTCGAGGCCGCCGCCCTCGCCGACATCGGGCTCGACAACCCCGCCGTGCCGACCCGCTACGCGTCGACGTACTTCGCCCACGTGTTCTCGGGGGGATACAGCGCCGGCTACTACTCGTACATCTGGAGCGAGGTGCTCGATGCCGACACGGTGGAGTGGTTCCGCGAGAACGGCGGTCTGAGCCGGGCGAACGGCGAGCGGTTCCGCGCACGCCTGCTCGGCGTCGGCGGGTCCGCCGACCCGCTGCAGGTCTACCGCGACTTCCGAGGCCGGGATGCCGAGATCCAGCCGCTGCTCGAACGCCGCGGGCTCACGACCTGACCGCGTACTTGAAGCCCACGTGCGAGTCGACGAAACCGAGTCGCGTGTAGAAGCGGTGCGCGTCCACACGCGCGGCGTCGGAGGTCAGCTGGACGAGGCCGACCCCGAGCGCGGGCGCGGCGACGTGCATGACCCATTCCATGAGCGCGCCGCCGATGCCGGCCGAGCGACGGGTCGACGACACACGCACGGCCTCCACCAGCAGGCGCGTCGCGCCCTGTCGTGCCATCCCGGGGATGACCGTGAGCTGCAGCGTCCCGACGACATCGCCCTTGGCATCGACCGCGACGATCAGGTCGTTGCCGGGGGTGCCGAGCACGGCATCCCCGGCCCGCGCGGTACGACTCCTCGTCGTCGGCGCTCGCGCGGTCGCCGCGTGACGCGCTGATCGGGTCGTCGGAGAGCAGGCGGACCACGGCCGACAGGTCGTCGGGTGTCGCCCGGCGAACGCGCACCGGCCCGCGGGGGCTGTCGAGGGTGGACGGCAGATCGAGAGCATCGAGCATGCGCCCAGTCTCTCTCATGCCCCTTCAGGTGTCGCCGAGAGCCCCGACGAAGCGGTCCGTCATTCGAGAAGCCGGCCCGCTCGGAGCCGGAGGCTCGGGCGCGTCGCACCTCCGGCCGGGCCGGGGCGCTCGCGCCTCGGTCGTCAGGCGCTCTTGCGCTTCTGCGCGAGTACCACCGTCGCGGGAGCGCCGTCTTCGACCGCCGCGCGGGTGATGACGACCTTCGCGACGTCGTCGGCCGAGGGCACGTCGAACATGACCGGGCCGAGCACGTCTTCGAGGATCGCGCGCAGACCGCGCGCACCCGTCTTTCGCGCGACCGCGAGGTCGGCGATCGCACGAAGGGCGTCGTCGTCGAACTCGAGCTGCACGCCGTCGAGCTCGAACATGCGCTGGTACTGCTTGACCAGCGCGTTGCGCGGCGTCGTGAGGATCTCCATCAGCGCATCCTGGTCGAGCGGCGACACGGATGCCACGACGGGCAGGCGGCCGATGAACTCGGGGATCAGGCCGAACTTGTGCAGGTCTTCGGGGAGGACCTCGCTGAAGAGGTTGAGGTCTTCGTCTTTCTGGTGGAGCGGTGCGCCGAAGCCGACGCCGTGCTTGCCGACGCGCGACGAGATGATGTCTTCGAGACCCGCGAACGCCCCCGCGACGATGAACAGGACGTTCGTCGTGTCGATCTGGATGAACTCCTGGTGCGGGTGCTTGCGGCCGCCCTGCGGCGGCACCGAGGCGACCGTGCCCTCGAGGATCTTCAGCAGAGCCTGCTGCACGCCCTCGCCCGAGACATCACGGGTGATGGAGGGGTTCTCGGCCTTGCGGGCGATCTTGTCGACCTCGTCGATGTAGATGATGCCGGTCTCGGCACGCTTGACGTCGAAGTCGGCGGCCTGCAAGAGCTTGAGGAGGATGTTCTCGACGTCTTCTCCGACATAGCCCGCCTCGGTGAGGGCCGTGGCGTCGGCGACCGCGAACGGCACGTTCAGACGCTTCGCGAGTGTCTGCGCGAGGTAGGTCTTGCCGCATCCGGTGGGGCCGAGCAGCAGGATGTTGCTCTTGGCGATGTCGATCTCTTCGGCGCGCTGCTCGGCCGACTGCAGCGTTCCCAGCGCGCGGACGCGCTTGTAGTGGTTGTACACCGCCACCGCCAGTGCGCGCTTCGCGGGCTCTTGCCCGACGACGTACTCTTCGAGGAACGTGAAGATCTCGCGCGGCTTGGGCAGGTCGAACTCACTGACCTCGCCGGTCGACGACTCGGCCATCCGCTCTTCGATGATCTCGTTGCACAGCTCGACGCATTCGTCGCAGATGTACACGCCGGGACCGGCGATGAGCTGCTGCACCTGCTTCTGACTCTTGCCGCAGAACGAGCACTTGAACAGGTCAGCGCTTTCCCCGATGCGGGCCATTCCTGTTCCTCCTCGTCCACCAGCCCCCCGGCCGGTGTCCTCCGAGCCTAACCGGTGCCCCCGACATCCGAGGGCATTTGTGTCGCCTTCACCGTGATCGCCCACAGCGGACGCGCCCGCGGGCGTGGCATCCGCACCTCGTCCCGCCCGTCGTGTCCACCCCGCCGGGCGCCGCGGACACGACGATGCCCGCCGACACGGGGTCGGCGGGCATCGCGGCAGACGGTCAGGCGGTCAGTGCCGCCGGGACGCGCTTGCGTGTCGTGAGCACCTGGTCGACGACGCCGTACTCCATGGCCTCGTGGGCCGAGAGGATCTTGTCGCGGTCGATGTCTTTGTTGATCTTCGCGACGTCCTGGCCCGTGTGACGCGCCATCGTCTCTTCGAGCCACGTGCGCATGCGCAGGATCTCTTGCGCCTGGATCTCGATGTCGGAGGCCTGGCCGTGGCCCGACTCGCCCATGGCGGGTTGGTGCATCAGGATGCGAGCGTTCGGCAGCGCGAGACGCTTTCCGGGGGCGCCGGCCGCCAGCAGCACCGACGCGGCCGAGGCGGCCTGGCCGAGCACGACGGTCTGGATCTGCGGCGAGACGTACTGCATCGTGTCGTAGATCGCCGTCATGGCCGTGAACGAGCCGCCGGGCGAGTTGATGTACATGATGATGTCGCGGTCGGGGTCCTGCGACTCGAGCACGAGCAGCTGAGCCATGACGTCGTCGGCCGAGGCGTCGTCGACCTGGACGCCCAGGAAGATGACGCGGTCCTCGAACAGCTTGTTGTACGGGTCCTGGCGCTTGTAGCCGTAGGCCGTGCGCTCCTCGAACTGGGGAAGAACGTAACGGCTGCTGGGCATGTGGGCCGCGGCGCCGCCGAAGGTGGGGATGGTCATGTCGGTGTCCTTTCCTGCCGGCCTCAGGCCGCGGTCCCGCCGCCGCCGGTGACGTCGGTGGCGTGCTCGCGCATGTGGTCGACGAAGCCGTACTCCAACGCTTCCTGGGCAGTGAACCAGCGGTCGCGGTCGCCGTCCTCGTTGATCTGCTCCACGCTCTTGCCGGTCTGCGCCGCGGTGATCTCGGCGAGACGCTTCTTCATCGACAGGATGAGCTGCGCCTGCGTCTGGATGTCGCTGGCCGTTCCGCCGAAGCCGCCGTGCGGCTGGTGCAGCAGCACGCGGGCGTTGGGGGTGATGTAGCGCTTCCCCTTCGTGCCGCTGGTCAGCAGCAGCTGCCCCATCGACGCGGCCATGCCGATGCCGACCGTGACGATGTCGTTGGGCACGAACTGCATCGTGTCGTAGATCGCCATGCCGGCCGTGATCGAGCCACCGGGCGAGTTGATGTACAGATAGATGTCGCGTTCGGCATCTTCTGCGGCGAGGAGAAGGATCTTCGCGCAGATCTCGTTGGCGTTCTCGTCGCGCACCTCCGAACCGAGCCAGATGATGCGGTCCTTCAGCAGCCTGTCGAAGACGCTCGTTGCCATAAGGGGTTCGGGCATGTGTGCTCCTCTTCCGGTGATCTGCAACGAATCTACCGGCGCGCTCCGGGGCCGGATGCCGTGTTCGCCGCGGGCGGATCAGCCGTGTCGATCGGTGATCTCGCGGGCGTATCCGGTCACCGAGCGGGTGTAGCGCGGCAGGTGCGGGGCGAGCGCCTGGAGGGCGATGGATGCCGCCCGCTCGGGCTCTCCCGACGACACCAGCGCCAGAGCGTAGAACGCCGCGGCGGCGTCGTGCAGGGGGCCGCGGGGCTCACGCTCGTACTCCGCGCGCAGCATCTCGCGCGCCTCGTCGATCCTGCCCAGATTGCGGATGGTGCTCGCAAGCTGGATCGTGGCCCGCACGCGTCGGTCCTCGTCGAGACCCGACGCGAGCGCCCCACGGTACAGGGGCTCGGCCTCGGCCTCGAGCCCCGCCGAGTCCCGGGCCCCCGCACGCTCGAACGACGCCACCGCGTCGCCGTCGGGCCTTTCCTCGGCGAGTCGATCGATGCGCTCGATCACGTCGGCGGGCGCCAGCGAATCGTCGGCCCAGACGGCATCCACTCTGCTCTGCCAGTCGTGCACGGGGTGCTCCTTACGGGGTGTCGGTCGTCGGGTGCCCGCTCCGCCATGCTCGTACCCGGCTCGTCCGGGTCGACCGGCCAGGGGCGCGGGGGCGGTCGGGCGTCTCGGATGTGCCTTGCGGGATTCTTCCCGCGACGCAGGGCGGGACGGGGATGCGAAAGGGGGCGGATGCCGCAGCATCCGCCCCCTCGTCACGACTTACTCGCTGTCGGCGTCGGCCGCGGGCTTCTTCTTGGCGGGAGCACGCTTCTTGGCCGGGGCCTTCTTCGGGGCCTCCTCGGCCGTCGGCTCCTCGGCGGCAGGCGCTTCGTCTGCCGCCTCGTCATCGGCGTCGGCGGGCTCTTCGCCCTCGACGGCGACGAAGCCGGTCAGGTCGACGGGCTTGCCGTCGGTGTCGACGACCGTGGCCTTGCCGAGCGCGATGGCGAGGGCCTTGTTGCGGGCCACCTCGCCGACGAGCGCGGGCAGCTGGTTGCCCTGCTGCAGGGCGTTGACGAAGTCCTGCGGAGCCATGCCGTACTGTGCGGCCGACTGGATGAGGTACTGGGTCAGCTCGTCCTGCGAGACCTGGACATCGGCCTCTTCGGCGATCTTGTCGAGGATCATCTGGGTACGGAACTGCTTCTCGCTCGCCTCGGTGACCTCGGCGCGGTGCGCGTCGTCTTCGAGACGGTTCTCACCCTCGAGGTGCTGGTGCACCTCGTCTTCGATGAGCTGCGGCGGCACGGGGATCTCGACGGCCTCGAGCAGCGCCTCGACGAACTTGTCGCGCGCCGCGGAGCCCTGCGTGAAGACCGACTGCTGCGACACGCGCTCGCTGAGCGACGCACGCAGCTCGCCGATGGTGTCGAACTCCGACGCCATCTGGGCGAAGTCGTCGTCGGCCTCGGGCAGCTCGCGCTCCTTGACGGCCTTGATGGTGACCGAGACCTCGGCCTCTTCGCCGGCGTGGTCGCCACCGACGAGCTGGGAACGGAACGTGGTCTCTTCGTCGGCGGTGAGCGAGTCGATCGCCTCGTCGATGCCCTCGAGCAACTCGCCCGAGCCGACCTCGTACGACACGCCCTCGGCGCGGTCGATCTCGGCGCCGTCGATCGTGGCGACGAGGTCGAGCTCGACGAAGTCACCCTTCGCGGCGGGACGGTCGACCGTGATGAGCGTGCCGAAGCGCGCGCGCAGACGGTCGAGCTCGGCGTCGATCGCCGCCTCGTCGACCTCGGCGGCGTCCACCGTCACGGTGATCGACTCGTAGGCGGGAAGCTCGAACTCGGGGCGCACGTCGACCTCGACGTCGACGACCAGGTCGCCCGAGAAGTCCTTGACGTCGGGCACCTCGACGATCTCGGCGCTCGGACGGCCGATGACGCGCAGCTCCTGCGCCTCCACTGCCTCGCGGTAGAAGCCGTCGAGACCCTCGTTGACCGCGTGCTCGATGACGGCGCCTCGGCCGATGCGCTGGTCGATGATCGGTGCGGGCACCTTGCCCTTGCGGAAGCCGGGGATCTGCACGTCTTGCGCGATGTGCTCGTAGGCGTGGGCGATGCTCGGCTTGAGCTCGTCGGGCGAGACCGTGATGTGCAGCTTGACCCGGGTCGGGCTGAGCTTCTCGACGGTGCTGTTGACCATGCGGTTCGTTCTCCTCGTGTGGCCCGCGCGCACGCGGGGGCCGGCTAGGCCTGTGGTCTGGGGGCCGTCACGTCGGGGCGACAGGATTTGAACCTGCGGCCTCCCGCTCCCAAAGCGGGCGCTCTACCAAGCTGAGCTACGCCCCGGGGCGACGCGCGATACACGCCGACGAAACGACCCTCGGAAGTCTAGTCGATCGGGCTGCGTCTGCAGGTTTCCGGATACCGCCGCGTCGCGACCACGAGGCCGGACACCCCGCGGTCGCGTTCACGACGCCATCGAGAGTCCAGTAGAGTAGACATCGCTGCGGTTCGCCGCCGCGGGGATGTAGCTCAATGGTAGAGCCTCAGTCTTCCAAACTGATGGTGCGGGTTCGATTCCCGTCATCCCCTCCACCTACCAGCCGATGGGCTCCAGAAGTCCGTGATCGCGGTCGACGCCACCGGCGCCCGAAGAACGCGCGCAGCATCGACAGCCTGCTCCGGCCACTCGCATCTCGCGAGGTCATCCGATGTCATCGGCCCCGGCGTGCCGCTCGGCGTGAGCGAGGTAGATCTCCGCGTTCCGCAGGATCTTCGCGCGCTCCTCGTCGGTGAGCTCGCGTCGCACCTTCGCGGGAACGCCGGCGACGAGCGACCCGGCCGGGATGACGGTGCCCTCGAGCACGACCGCTCCCCCGGCGACGAGGCATCCCGGGCCGATGACGGCGCCCGAGAGGACGACGCTGCCCATCCCGATCAGTGAGCCGTCGCCGATCGTGCAGCCGTGCACGACGGCGTTGTGCCCGACCGACACGTCGTCGCCGATCGTCACCGGGCGTCCCCGGTCGACGTGCACCGAGACGTTGTCTTGCAGGTTGCTGCGGGCGCCGACCGTGATGCGGTCGCTGTCGCCCCGCAGGACGGCGTTGTACCAGACGCTGGCGCCGTCGGCGAGGCGCACGTCACCGACCACACGGGCACCGGATGCCACGAAGACCGACTCGGCGAGCCGAGGAGCGGCGCCGGGCAGTGAAAGGACGGAGGCGTCGGCGGCAACGGTCATGCGGCGACACTACCGGGACGGCTTCTCGCACTACTCATTCCGTACCCCGTTCGCCGGATACCGAGGAGTCACGGTACTCATTCGTTTCCTCAGTACTACGGAAAGACGCCCACTACCGATGTGCGGGCACCGGTCTGCGCCCTAGCGTGCGAACCGTCACCCGCACCCATCGCACCTGGAGGTCACCATGACCGCTCTCGACCCCGCCGGCCCGGCCGTGGCCACCCGGCGTACCCGCACACGCAGACGCGGCGTCAACGGCAAGGCCATCGCCGCCATCGTGGCGGGCACGGCGCTGCTGCTGGGCGGAGGCGGCACCTATGCCTATTGGTCGACGCAGACGGCTCTGACCGCCGGAACGGTCAACTCGGGAAACCTGGCGCTCTCGCTCGGCACCGGATCGTGGACGCTCAAGGGCGTGCTCGGCGCCGTGACGCCCGTGACCAACCTGGCCAACGTCAAGGTCGTTCCCGGCGACGTGCTCACCCTGACGCAGCCCGTCACCGTCACGCTCGTGGGCGACACCCTGGTGGCAGACCTCGCCGTGACGCAGACGTCGAGCTTCGTCACCGGTCCCGCCGCCCAGTACGTGAAGGTGGCGGTGAGCGTTCCGGGTCTCGGCGCGCAGACGAGCGCGAACACCTACCGCGTCACCCCCGCGACCGCGGGAACACTCACGGCGACGGTGACGGTCACCTTCGACGGCGCGACCCCCAACCAGGTCGGTGTCAACACGGCGATCGATCTCAACCAGCTGGCGTTCTCGCTGACTCAAGCCTCCAGCTGAGGACCGCCGCATGCTCCCGCGTGAGGAGACATCGGCGCGCCGTCTCCGCTGGGCGGCGTTCGCCGCGGCCGTGCTCGTGTTCGGCACCGGCACCGCCGCGGCGCACGCCGCCTGGCAGGATCGGCGGGCGCTGGCATCCGGGACCACGTCGACGGGCTCGCTGAGCGTCTCGTCGACGTGGACCGGGAGCTGGAGCGCATGGCAGCCGCTCTTTCCCGGCACGCACAGCGACACCGCGACCCTGCGCGTCACCGCGACGGGCGCGGGCGACACGCTCCGATGGAAGGTTGGCGCCACCCCCTCGGTGTCGGCGGCGCTCGCCCCCTATGTGAGCACGCAGGTGTACGTGGGGGCGTGCGGATCGGGCACGCCCCTCCCATCGAGCGGATACGCGCCGGCGGGAGGGTACGCACTCGGGCAGTCGGTCGACCTGTGCCTGCGCGTCACGCTGTCGCCGAGCGCACCGACGACGGCGCAGGGCGCCACCCTGGCCCCGCAGATCGCCGTGTCGGCAGACCAGGTGACGTCGTGAACGCGCGCCGCACGCGCCTCGCCGCCCTGGTCGTGGCCGTGGTGCTGATCGTCGCGGGCGCCCCCGCGGCGGCCGTCGCCGCGTGGCGCGCGACCGCGACCGCACCGGCCTTCAGCCTGAGCACCGGGAGTCTCGCGGCACCGACGACGACATGCACGTCGAAGCCCGCGGTGCTGGGCCTCTCGTCGTACGCGCAGATCTCCTGGCCCGCGGTCCCGCGAGCGTCGTCGTACACGGTGGTCGCGACCAACACGGCCAACGGCGCCAGCGGCGTGCTGGCCTCGGGCGTCACCGGCACGTCGATCGATGTGACGGGCACCCTGCTCGGAACGTTGCTCGCCGCCGTCCTCGACGCGCTGCTCGGCGGAGGCAACGTGGTCGTCACGGTGACCGCGGTCGACCAGGGCTGGACATCGCCTCCGAGCAACGGACACGGCATCGTGCTCTCGGGCATCGTGAGCGGACTGCTCGGAGGAGTGAAGTGCCAGGGCACGTGACGACGACGCGACGGTGGCATCGGGCACACACCATCATCGGCGCCGTCGTGCTCACTGCGGTGTCGGCGTTCGCGCTCATCACGGTCGTGATCCCCCTGCTGCTCGGCGCGCAGACCTACACGGTGCTCACCGGCAGCATGCAGCCCGGGATGCCGCCGGGCACGCTCGTGGCCGTGCGTCCGACACCCATCGACACCGTGCGGGTGGGCGACGTCATCACCTACCAGATCCGGTCCGGGGACCCGGCCGTCGTCACGCACCGCGTCGTCGGCTCGACGCTGAGCACCGGGGGCGACCGTCTGCTGATCACGCGCGGCGACGCCAACGACGCCGACGACCCGCCCGTGCAGTCCGCGCAGCTGCGCGGCACCGTGGTGCTCGCCGTCCCGCTGCTCGGCTACCCCGGCGTGCTCTTCGGAGGACAGGAGCGGGGGGCCGTCATCGCCGCGATCGGCGTCGTCGTGGTCGGCTACGGCCTGGTGCTGCTGGCATCCGACCTCGTCCGTTCGCGGCGCCAGGCCGCAGCGGCCGCCGCCGTGCTGCTGTGCGTCGCGGTCTCGTGCGTCTGGACCCCCGTCCCCTCCTCCGCGGCCGCCGCCGGAACCGACCGTCTGCTGCTGAGCGACGACGGCACGACATTCAGCGACAGCGGCGACATCGCGCCGTTCCGCGCCCTCGGCGCGCTGGCCCCGGGCGACGTGCGCACCGCGCCCCTCTGGATACGCAACGCCGGCGACGACGACGCGCGTGCGACGGTGCGCCTCGAGATCGCCCCATCGTCTGCGCGTGCCGCCGACATCGGGTTCGCCCGCGCCCTGACGCCGATCGTCGACGGTCAGGACGTGGCATCCGGCAGCGACTGGACCAGCGGGACCATTCGCGCAGGAGAGACCCTCCGCGTCGAGGTGGGGGTGCGAATGGATGCCGCCGCGACCAACGACACCCGCGACGCCCGTGTCTCTGTGGCGCCCACCGTCGGGTTGGCGCAGGTCGTCGGTGAGGCGGGCCCGTCGTCGGCGCCGTCGCCCGTGGGCGATCTGGCGGTCACGGGTCTCGACGCCCGGCCTCTGGTCGCCCTGGGCGCGGTCGCGACGGCCGCCGTGCTCATGGGGCTGCGGCTCCGTCGGCCGCGGCACGGCCGGCACGCGCAGAGAAGGTAAGGATTTCCTCTCTACCGGGGGTTTAGCCCAGCCTCATCTTGCTTGCGGAATGTCACGAGCCGAGTACCGTTGCATTCACCACGACGATTCACGCATCACGAGGAGCATCCATGAGCACCGTCCAGACCCCCGCCGCCACCACCGTCGACTCGACCATGGCGTCGAGCACCGCCCAGTTCCTCTCGCCCGTCGTGATCGGCCTCGAGGCCCTCGTCGTGAACGGCAAGCAGGCCCACTGGCACGTGCGCGGCTCGAACTTCATCGGCGTGCACGAGCTTCTCGACTCGGTCGTCGCCCACGCGCAGGAGTGGGCCGATCTGGCCGCCGAGCGCATCGTCGCCCTGGGCCTGCCGGTCGACTCGCGCCTCTCGACGGTCGCCGCCAAGGCCAAGGAGACCGCCGTCCCCGCCGGCTTCGCGCAGTCCGACGTGATCATCCGCGCCGTCATCGACGACATCGACACCGTGCTCGTCGACATCCAGACCGCGATCGACGGTCTCGACGAGACCGACCTGTCGAGCCAGGACGTCGCGATCGAGATCAAGCGCGGACTCGACAAGGACCGCTGGTTCCTCTTCGCGCACCTCGCCGCGTAAGTCCTCTCCGTCGACAGGGGGTCGGTGCTTCGGCATCGGCCCCCTGTCGCGTCGTCAGGACACGACTCGCCCCGGGACGCCGGTGCGGGCCAGGGCCGGAGGGTCAGCCGCCGTGCGTCACCCGCCCGCCGACCAGCGTCGCCCGCACCGGCATCGCGCGCAGGCCCCGCTCGTCGGCCGAGAGCGGATCGGCGTCGACGACCAGCAGGTCGGCCAGCGCACCAGGGGCGACCTCTGCCGGCGCCGTCGAGCCGCCGGCGGTCGACGCGGCGATCGCCGTGTCGATGTCGACGCACTGATGGGGCTGCCAGGGCTCGCGGCCGTCGCGCGTGCGGAACACCGCCGACGCGATCGCCGCCCACGGGTCGAGCGCCGCGACGGGCGCATCGGAGCCGAAGCGCAGGTTCGCACCGCTGTCGGCGAGGGCCCGCAGCGGGTAGGGCTGCGACGACTGCCCGGCCCAGATGCTGTCGGTCATGTCGCGATCGTCGAGGGCGTGCTCGGGCTGCACGCTCGCCGCCACGCCGAGGCGGGCGAAGCGCGGGAGGTCCTGGTGCGCGACCAGCTGCGCGTGCTCGATCGTGCCCGTCGCGCCCGTCAAGGCATAGGCGTCGAGCGCGTGGGCGTTCGCGACGTCGCCGATCGCGTGGATCGCGCACTCCAGGCCGGCCGCGGTCGCTCGTGTCATCAGCTCGACCAGCTCGTCGCGCGGCACGGTCAGCAGCCCGTGGTTCGTCACGTCGCCGGGATAGTGGTGGGCGCACGCCGCCGTCCGCGTGCCGAGCGACCCGTCGGTGATCGCCTTCAGCGGCCCCACCCGCACGAGGTCGTCGACCGCTCCGCGCACCGGGTCGCCCGTGCGCAGGCCCTCGGCGACCGCGCGGTCGAGGTGCTGCGGGTATGTGCCGTACGACACCCGCAGGGTGTCGAAGCCGCGCGCGACGCGCCGCTGCCACGGCTCGTCGTTCCAGGTCATGTCGAGGTCGACGAGCCCCACGATCCCCCGCGCCGCTGCGGCGCGCGCCATCCGCTCGACCGCGGCGTCGGCGTGATCCGGGGCGACCGCGTTGAGACGGCGCGAGATCTCGAAGGCGTGCTCTTCGCGCAGCACCCCGTCGGCCTCGGGCGCGAAGCCCTCGCGCCGGAAGGCCGCCGAGTTCATCCACACGCTGTGCACGTCGGCGTTCACGAGATACGTGGGAACCTCGCCGGTCGCGGCATCCAGGAGCCCCAGATCGGGCGCATCGGGCCACAGGCCGTCGCGGAACCCCGCACCGACACGGCGTCCGTCGCGCACCGGCGCGGCGCCCATGACGGCGGCGGCCTCGCGTGCCGAGCGCACCGTTCCGAGGTGCGTCCGCTCGGCCGCCAGCGCCCATTGCACCACGTGCACGTGGTGGTCCCACAGGCCCGGCAGCAGCCACCCACCCTCGCCGTCGAGGACGGGCCCACGTGGACGCAGCGCGCCGGTAGGCGCGATGTCGGCGATCCTCCCCCGCTCGATCACGACGTCGACGGGCTCCGTCGTGGGCAGCAGCTCTCGGCCGGGCCCGACGACCCGCACGGCTCGGACGAAGCCGACACGCTCGCCGATCATGCGCGGGGACGCGCGTCGCGCGCGCGGCGCATCTCGGCCGCCAGACCGGGATTGTGGAACGGTCCCTCGTCGGCGAGGGCGCCGATGATGGTGTCGACGACGTCGGCCGCGCGGTTCTGGCTGAGCTTGCGCTTCGCGACGACGCGGGTCGGCGTCAGCCGGAACCCGACCGTCCCGCGCTCCAGCCGCTCCACGAGATCGGCGTCGTTGGGCAGGGTGTAGAGGCCCCGCGCCTCGTCGCCCGTGCCTTCGAAGCGATCGACGAGACGGGCGAGCACACGCAGGTTCTCGTCAGGCGAGAGGATCTCGGGCACCCCCGAGAGGTGCGCGGCCACGAAGTTCCACGTCGGGACGGCCGGAACATCGCCGTACCAGCGCGGTGAGACGTAGCCGTGCGGCCCCTGAACGACGACCAGCAGCTCTCGCTCGCCGAGACCGAGGATCATGTCATCGGGCTTTCCGACGTGTCCCACGATCGTCAGGTCGTCGCGCCCGTCGTCGAGCATGATCGCGTAGTGCGACGCCACGAGCCCGTCGGTGCCGGCGGCGACGAGGAGCGCCCACGGGTGCAGATCGATGAGCCGTCGGATCTCTTCGACGTCGGTCATCGCGAAACTCGGGTTCTGTCTCACCGGATCAGCCTAGAACCCTCCGTACCCGACCCCTGGGCGTCGCGCCGTCAGGCCTGGCAGCGGGGGCACCAGTACAGCTTGCGGCCGGCCGCCTCTTCCATCAGCACCGTGGTGCCGCAGACCCGGCACGGCAGGCCGGCGCGGTGATAGACCCAGTGGCGGTCGTCGCGATGCGCCATCGCCCGGCGATACGCCTCGGGGTCGAGGTCGTCCATCGTCATCATCTGCCCGGTCTCGACGCCGATCGACAGCAGCCGCACCCAGTCGCGCCACATCTCGCGCACGACCTCTTCGCGCACCTCCCGGCCCGGCGTGTGGGGGTTCTGCCGCGCCCGGAACAGGATCTCGGCCCGGTACACGTTGCCGATGCCGCTGACGACCGTCTGGTCCATGAGCAGCAGGCCGATCGCGGTGGGCTTGCGACGGACGACCGAGACGAAACGCTCCTCGCCCTCGGCGACGTCGTCGACGAGCGGGTCGGGGCCCAGCTTCGCGATCGTGGCCGCCACCTGCTCGGGCGTCTGCAGCTCGCACGCCGTGGGGCCGCGCAGGTCGGCGCACGTGGTCGCGGTGAGCAGCCGCAGGCGCACCGCGCCGACGACCGGCGGGGGCCACTCGACCTGCTCATCGAGCCCGGTCGTCTGCTCCGACATGCGCACCCGCGCCCGCCGCGGAGCCCCGATCGACGACAGCGAGTTCTCGCCGGCGGCATCCAGGATCGGCTCGTCGACCACGGTGCCACGCTGGTTGGTGTGCCCCATGCGTCCATTGCTCGATGCGATCGTCGCGTCGACGGCGATCTCGCCGGCGAAGTCCCAGGCCCCGTACATGCCGAGGTGCACGCGCAGCCACACATCGCCGTCGAATGCCAGGAACATCTGCTTGCCGACGGCTCGCGCCTCGATCGCCTCGCGCCCGTCGATCACCGACGCCCCCTCGGCGAACCGCCCCTGAGGGCTGGATGCCGCGACGACGCGCCCCACGACGTTGCGGTCGAACTGGCGCGCGATGCGATGGACGGAATGCCCTTCGGGCATCAGCCTGCCTCGGGGTCGAACGACGCGCTCGCGTCGAGCACGTCGGGCGTCGCCTTCTCGGCACGGGGGTCGGGGAGCAGCGCGCCGTCTCTCTCGTACGCCGCGAGCTGGCCGATCCGTCGGGCGTGGCGCTCCTCGCCCGAGAACGGCGTGGCGATGAAGCGGTCGATGAACGACGCGGCCTCGTCGAACGTGTGCTGGCGGGCGCCGATCGAGATGACGTTCGCGTCGTTGTGCTGGCGAGCGAGCTCGGCGGTGGAGATGTTCCACACGAGCGCGGCACGCACGCCGACGACCTTGTTCGCGGCGATCTGCTCGCCGTTGCCCGAGCCTCCGAACACGACGCCGAGGGCGTCGATGCCCGCGGCCTGGTCGCGCACGACCGCCTGGGCGGCGCGGATGCAGAACGCGGGGTAGTCGTCGAGCGGGTCGTACTCGACCGGCCCGTGGTCGATCACCTCGTGCCCCTGCGCGGCGAGGTGGTGCTGGATCCGGGTGGAGAACTCGAGACCGGCATGATCGGTGCCGATGTGAATACGCATGATTGGCATCCTATTGAGGTCGACCGACGTCGCGGGCGCAGACGCCGGTGCCGCCCGCCGTGAGGACGGACGGCACCGATGCGGTCTCAGGGGCGCAGGCCCGCCGCGACCGGCTTGAAGCCCGCGCGCACGTTCTCGCAGCAGCCCGGGCGGCAGACGTCGTACCAGGGCCCGAGGTCGGTCACGTGCGGACGATCCGCCCGCGGCGTGCCCGTCAGACGCTCCTCGACGAGGTCGACCAGGCCCGAGACGTATGCGGGGTCGACTCCCGGCGTCGGTGTGCGCACCGCGCGGATGCCCGCTTCTTCGGCGGCCTCCATGGCCTCGGTGTCGAGGTCCCAGAGCACCTCCATGTGGTCGCTGACGAAGCCGAGCGGCACGATGACGACGGCCTCGGCACCCCGGCCGGGAAGCTCGGCGATGACGTCGTTGACGTCGGGCTCGAGCCACGGCTGCGAGGGCGGGCCCGACCGCGACTGGTACACCAGCTCCCACTCGACGTCGGCGACGGCCGCGGCCACCTCGGCCATGACGTACGCGGCGACGGCCTTGTGCTGCGCCTCGTAGGCGCCGCCGTCGCCGAAGTCGACGTCGCGGGGGCCCGACCGCTGCGCGTCGGCGGTGGGGATCGAGTGGGTCGAGAACAGCACACGGATCTTCTCAGGGGCGATGCCGTCGGCGACGTACGCCGACACGGCCTCTTTCACGCCCGCGACGAACGCCGAGACGAAGCCGGGGTGGTCGAAGAACTGACGCACCTTGTCGATCGTGACGGTGTCGCCGAGACCGGTCGCCTCCAGCACCCGGGCGTAGTCCTCGCGGTACTGACGGCAGCTCGAGAACGAGCTGTAGGCGCTGGTCGCGATGGCCAGCAGGGTCGTGTGCCCCGCCTCGGCGGCCTCGGTGACGGCCTCTTCGAGGTAGGGAGCCCAGTTGCGGTTGCCCCAGTACACCGGCAGACCCAGCCCGCGACGGGCGATCTCGGCCTCGAGGGCGGCCTTGAGGGCGCGGTTCTGCGCGTTGATCGGGCTCACGCCGCCGAAGTGACGGTAGTGGTGCGCGACCTCTTCGAGACGCTCGTCGGGGATGCCGCGGCCACGGGTGACGTTCCGCAGGAAGGGGATCACGTCGTCCTGCCCCTCGGGGCCGCCGAAGCCGGCCAAGAGGATGCCGTCGTAGGCCACCGGCGTCTCGACCCACTTGGGGCCCGAGGCCGCGGCGGGCGACGCGTAGAGGACGGTGTCGGTGCTCGTATCCGTATCGCTCGTGCTCACCCCTCCATCCTCGCACCTGCGTGGCTAGGCTGGGACGGTTGTCGTCGACGCCAGCAGCGTCATCCGCGGCGATCCACCCACATCATCGGGAGCAAGCACGTGCCAGGAGAGAACCTCACCCGCCTCGAGGCGCAGCAGCGCCGCGCGATCATCGACCCCGCCGCCGGGTCGGGCATCACGTATGAGATCACCCTCGACCTGTTGCGGGGCGCCGAGGTCTTCGGTTCCCGCACGGTCGTGCGCTTCCCCGCCACGGCCGGGGCGTCGACGTTCATCGACCTCATCGCGCGCGAGGTGCACGCGATCACGCTGAACGGCCGCGACGTGCCGGTCTCGGCGTTCGCCGACTCGCGCATCGCCCTCGACGGGCTCGCCGCCGAGAACGAGCTCGTGGTCGACGCCGACTGCGAGTACACCAACACCGGTGAGGGCCTGCACCGCTTCGTCGACCCCGTCGACGGCGAGGTCTACCTGTACACGCAGTTCGAGGTTCCCGACTCGCGTCGCGTGTTCGCGGTGTTCGAGCAGCCCGACCTCAAGGCCACGTTCCGGTTCACGGTGACCGCGCCCTCGTCGTGGGCCGTGGTCTCGAACTCGCCCACGCCCGAGCCGCAGCCCGCGGGCGACGGCGCCGCCACCTGGGCCTTCGCGCCGACCGCGACGATCTCGTCGTACATCACGGCGCTCATCGCCGGCCCCTACGCCTCGACGTTCTCGGAGCTGACGAGCGCCGACGGCCGCGTCATCCCGCTCGGCGTCTACGCCCGCAAGAGCCTGTGGCAGTTCCTCGACGCCGACTACGTGTTCGAGAAGACCCGCCAGGGCTTCGCGTACTACGAAGAGAAGTTCGGCTTCCCCTACCCCTTCGAGAAGTACGACCAGCTGTTCGTGCCCGAGTTCAACGCGGGCGCCATGGAGAACGCCGGCGCGGTGACCTTCACCGAGACGTACGTCTTCCGCAGCAAGGTGACGGATGCCGTGAAGGAACGCCGCGTCGTGACGATCCTGCACGAGCTGGCGCACATGTGGTTCGGCGACCTCGTCACCATGAAGTGGTGGAACGACCTGTGGCTGAACGAGTCGTTCGCCGAGTGGGCGTCGACGATCGCCACCGCCGAGGCCACCGAGTGGGAGGCCGCCTGGACGACCTTCAACGCCATGGAGAAGACCTGGGCGTACCGGCAGGACCAGCTGCCCTCGACGCACCCCGTCGTGGCCGAGATCACCGACCTCGAAGACGTGCAGGTCAACTTCGACGGCATCACCTACGCCAAGGGCGGTTCCGTCCTCAAGCAGCTCGCCGCCTGGGTGGGCATCGAGCAGTTCTTCGCCGGCGTCGCCGCCTACTTCCAGAAGCACCAGTGGTCGAACACCGAGGTGGGCGACCTGCTCGTCGAGCTCGAGGCGACGAGCGGCCGCGACCTGGGCGATTGGGCGAAGAAGTGGCTCGAGACCGCCGGGGTCAACACCCTGACGCCCCTCATCGAAGAGGGCGCCGACGGCACGATCTCGCGCTTCGCGATCGTGCAGACCGCGCCCGCCGACTATCCCACGATCCGACCGCACCGCCTGGGTGTCGGCTTCTACTCGCTGAACGACGCCGGCGCCCTCGAGCGGGTGCATCACGTCGAGCTCGACATCGACGGCGACCGCACCGAGGTCGCCGAGCTGCGCGGCATCCGTCGCCCCGACCTCGTGCTGCTGAACGACGACGACCTCGCCTACGCCAAGATCCGGCTCGACGAGCGGTCGCTGGGCTCGGCGATCGCGCACCTGAAAGACATCGCCGATCCGCTCGCACGCTCGCTCGTCTGGGGTGCCGCGTGGGACCAGACCCGGGATGCCGAGGCCTCGGCGTCGGACTACATCGACCTGGTGCTGCGCAACATCGGCTCCGAGACCGAGTCGACGACCGTGCGCACGACGCTCGCTCAGCTGCAGCTCGCCGCGAACAGCTACGTCGCGCCCGAGAAGCGCGACGCCGCGCGCGAGCGCGTGGCCGACGGCCTCTGGCAGCTCGCCCAGGACGCGGCGCCCGGCAGCGACAGCCAGCTGCAGTTCGTCACGGCGTTCGCCTCGGCGGCGGCGACACCCGCGCACGTCGAGACGCTGCGTGCGCTGCGCACCCACGAGACCGTGCTCGACGGGCTCGAGATCGACACCGATCTGTCGTGGCAGCTCCTCGTGGGCCTCGCCGCCGGCGGGGCGGTCGACGCGGCCGAGATCGACGCCGCGCGCGCCGCCGACAACACGGCGAAGGGCGGCGAGTTCGCGGCACAGGCCCACGCGGCCCTGCCCTCGCACGACGCGAAGCAGAAGGCCTGGAGCTCGCTGATCGACCGCGCGGACGCGCCGAACACGATCGTGCGCTCGACCGCCCTCGGCTTCACCCACCCCGCGACCGTCGAGCTGCTGGCCGACTTCGTCGAGCCGTACTTCGCGATGCTGCTGCCGATCTGGGAGTCGCGCAGCTACCAGATCGCCCAGTACCTCATCACGGGCCTGTACCCGGCCCCGTTGGCCGACGAGGCCCTGCGCGACGCCACACGCGCCTGGCTCGCGCAGCACGGCGACGCCGCGCCCGCCCTGCGTCGTCTCGTCAGCGAGAACCTCGCCGGGGTCGAGCGCGCCCTCGCCGTGCAGCGACGCGACGCACAGTAGGCCGCGAACGACGAGAAGGATGCCCCCTCCCGCGCGGAGGGGGCATCCGTCGTTCCGCCCGACATCATCCTCGAGAAGGACGCGCCGCTCTCGACCTCAGCCGCGCGACGGATGCGTCGGCCCGGCGCGACTCCCTAGCGTGGAAGGCATGATCGTTGCAGAGCACCTCACCAAGCGGTACGGAGACAAGACCGCCGTCGACGACGTGTCGTTCACCGTCGCACCCGGGAGGGTCACGGGCTTTCTCGGGCCGAACGGCGCGGGCAAGTCCACGACGATGCGCATGATCGTCGGTCTCGACCGCCCCAGCGCCGGACACGTCACCGTCGGCGGCCAGGACTACCGCCGGCTGCGCTCCCCCCTCACCGAGGTCGGCGTGCTGCTGGATGCCAAGGCCGTGCACACCGGTCGCTCGGCGCGCAGTCACCTGCGTGCGATGGCCGCCACGCACGGCATCGGCCGCGCGCGCGTCGACGAGGTGATCGAGCTGACGGGCATCGGCTCGGTCGCCGGCAAGCGCGCCGGCGCCTTCTCGTTGGGCATGGGCCAGCGTCTCGGCATCGCCGCCGCCCTGCTCGGCGATCCGCACACGCTCATCCTCGACGAGCCCGTGAACGGTCTCGACCCCGAGGGGGTGCGCTGGGTGCGGCAGTTCGTGCGGCACCTCGCGGCAGAGGGCCGCACGGTGCTGCTGTCGAGCCACCTGATGAGCGAGATGTCGCAGACGGCCGATCACGTCATCGTGCTGGGCCGAGGAAAGGTGCTGGCCGACGCCCCGCTGTCGGAGCTGGTGCGCACGTGGACGGCGACCGCCCTCGTCGTCCGCTCCCCACGGCTGAGCGAGCTGGTCGACGCCGTGTCGGCCCCGGGCGTCGAGGCGACCGCGCTCGAGCCGGGTGCTGCGCGCATCACCGGGGCGACGCCCGCCGCCGTCGGCGATCTCGCCGCATCGCTCGGCATCCCGCTCCACGAGCTCAGCCCGATCTCGGGCTCGCTCGAAGACGCCTACCTCGCGCTCACCGGCGAAGCCGTCGAGTACCGCACGAAGGAGATCGCATGACCGCCACCGCCACGCCGACCGCCGCGCACCGCTCGCGCGTGTCGACGACGCACCGCCTCACGTTCCTCCACCTGCTGCGCAGCGAGGTCATCAAGATCGTCAGCCTGCGCTCGACCTGGTGGTCGCTCGGCATCACCGCGGCCATATCGGTCGGCATGTCGCTCCTGGTGACCGCCGTCGCCCGCGACCTCGACGGCGGCTACCCCGCCATCTCGGCGATCGTCGTCCCCACGCAGTTCACGATGCTCGTGGCCGGCATCCTGGGCGCGATCGTGGTCACCGGCGAGTACTCGACCGGAATGATCCGCTCGACACTGACCGCCGAACCCCGACGCGGCGCGGTGCTCGTCGCGAAGTCGATCGTCGTCGCCGCCGTGGTCGCCGTGACCACCGTCGTCGTCTATGCCGCGTCGATCCTCCTCACAGCACCCCTCGTGGCACAGGGCATCGACTGGACCACGCCGGAGGCGTCGACCGTCACCCTCGCCTGGGGCGTCGCCGCCATGGCCGCCTTCACCCTCATCGGCGTCGGCTTCGGCTTCCTCATCCGCAGCAGCGCCGGAGCGATCGCCGCGACCGTCGGGGTCCTGTTCGTGCTGCCGATCGTCTTCACCATGTTCGCCTTCGCGGGCGAGAGCTGGCGCTGGATCGTCGACGCGGCCCAGTATCTGCCGTCGAACGCCGCCGCCACGCTGACGTCGACCGGCGTCGACGACCGACTGCCCTCGGTCGTCGCCCTGTGCGGGTGGGTCGCCGGTCCGCTCGTGCTCGGCTGGATCGCCCTGCGCTCGCGCGACGCCTGAGCCCTGTGCGGGGGCGGCGCGATGACCGCCGCCCCGCACTCAGGCACCCCCGGGTCTGCCGTCGCTACCATGAAACGGATGTCTGTCCTCGCCAGCGCTCCCTCACCGTCCTCGAGCCCGACCTCGCCCCCCGATCTGGCGAACCCCGACACGTGGGCCTGGGTCGGCGACCAGCTCGTCGGGTTCGGCGGCGTCGTGCTGCAGGTGCTCTGCGTCGTCGTCGGCGCCGTCGCCGCGTCGTGGATCCTGCGCGTCATCATCCGGCGCATCGTCGACCGCATCGTCAACGGCGCCAAGAGCAAGGCGCGCGTCGACGACACCCAGGCGCTCGACCGGTCGCCCCTCGCCGCGGTCCGCCTCGTGCAGCGCACGCGCACGCTGGGCACGATCCTGCAGAACATCGTCAACGTCGTGATCGTCGTCGTCGCCCTGGTGTGGGTCGCCAGCATCGTGGCGCCGGGCGCCCTGGCATCCCTCACCCTGTTGACGGCCGCGGTCGGAGCCGGACTGGGCTTCGGGGCCCAGAACATCGTCAAAGACGTCTTGAACGGCATCTTCATCGTCGCCGAAGACCAGATCGGCATCGGCGACGTCGTCGACCTCGGCCTGGCGACGGGCATCGTCGAGTACGTCAGCGTGCGCGTCACCCACGTGCGCGACGTCAACGGCACCCTCTGGTACGTGCGCAACGGCGAGATCACCCGTATCGGCAACATGTCGCAGGGGTGGTCGCGCGTCATCATCGACCTCGCCGTCCCCGTCGACGCCGACCTCGAAGAGGTCGAGAAGGCCATGCTCGACGCGGCAAAGGGACTCGCGAAAGACACCAAGTGGCGGTCGCGCATCATCGAGCAGCCCGAGATCTGGGGCCTCGAGTCGATCGGCGGCGAGGCCCTCGTCATCCGACTGGTCATGAAGACCCGGGCGAGCGCCAAAGACGACGTCGCGCGCGAGCTGCGCGTGCGGCTCAAGCGCGCGATGGACGCCCTCGGCATCACGCTGCCGCACATGAACTCGATCATGCTGACCGGCACCGAAGGCGCCCAGCGTGTACGCGGCGCCCACCCGCCGAAGACGAAGCCCACCCAGGTGCCCGTCGCGGTCGCCGAGCGTCCGGTCTGGCGCCCCAAGCGCCGCAAGGCGGCGGCCCCGGACGAGCCCACGCCCGCCGCTCCCCCGGCGACCGACGACGCGCGCCCGGCGGATCCCGGCAGCGACACGCCCAAGCCGACACCCCCGGCCACCCGCGCCGACGACGGGAAGACGTCGTGAGCGAGCCGATCAGCTTCTACGAGCAGGTCGGCGGCATGGACACCTTCCGGCGCCTCGTCGACGCCTTCTATCGGGGCGTCGCGGGCGACGACGTGCTCAAGCCGATGTATCCCGAAGAAGACCTCGGTCCCGCCGCCGAGCGTCTGACGCTCTTCCTCGCGCAGTACTGGGGCGGTCCGACCACGTACGGCGAGAGGCGCGGGCACCCGCGGCTGCGCATGCGTCACATGCCGTTCCACGTCGATCCCGACGCCCGTGACCGGTGGCTGCGGCACATGCGCGCCGCCGTCGACGAGATCGCCCTCCCCCCGATGCTCGAGGCACCGCTGTGGGACTACCTCGAGCGCGCCGCGTACGCGATGGTCAACACGTTCGAGCCGCGCGCCGCCGGTCCGGCGAGCGGCGGAGGAGCCGGCCCGGCCCTCCCCCCGCACCCGGCCGGCTGAGACGCTCAGCGTCCGAACAGGTCGCCGAGCCCCGGCACGTCGAGGTCCGACAGCTGCTCACCCCACCCGCTGAGCCGCTCGCCGGCGCCCGACACCGCCTCCTGCGCCCCACCGGCCCACTCGCCCGCGGCGCCCAGGTCGATCCCGGATGCCATCGCCTCGACGTCGACGCCCTCGGCCAGGCCCACGAAGTCGATGCCCGCCCGGCTCGCCTCGGCGAGGAGCGGCCCCGCGACGGCACTGGCCACCGCCCCGCCCGCCACGACCGCGAGCAGCCCGCCGACGCCGACGACCCCCGCGCCGACGACACCCCCGCGACCGACACGGGCCAGAAGCCCGCTCATGCGTCCGGGACGCATCGCCTCGGCGCGCGCGGCCGCCCGCCCGAGGTCGTCGGCCGAGACCGAGCGCGGGCGTTCGGCGGGGGCCAGCTCGGCGTCCATGCGCTGCTTCACCTGAGCACGCTGCGAGGGCGAGAGGCGGGCGAACGCCTCGCGGTGCATCCGCTCGACATCGTCGGGTGCCGCGGTCTTGAGCAGGTAGTCGTAGCGGGCGATCGCGGCGCGGTCGTCGCGGGTCGTCGCCGTCGCGCCCGCGGCGGGCGACGCCGACCGGCCGTGCGCGGCCGGAGGGGCGGGCGGCGGCGCGTAACCCGCGTCCGCGTGCGAGGTCCGAGGGGGCGTGTGCGAGCCGTCGCGCCCCTCACCCGTCACGGCATCGGCGGCCTGACGAACGATGCCGCGCCAGTCGCGCGTGCCGCGGGGCGCCGACCCCGGCGACCCCGAGTCGGACGTCATCTTGTCGACGGCGCGAGACGCCAGACCGAACAGACGGGAGAACGATGCCATGGGAGACCTCTCGACGGGCGACCGAAGCCGCGGCGTCAAGGTCTCCTCCGCCCCGATGGGACCGGCAGACCCGGAACCCTCCGACGGATTCGTGATGACGGGCCTGCTGCGACGGGAGTACTCCCCTTGCTGCGAGCGACACTACCGAGCCACGCTGGGAGGGTGCTGATCAGGCACCCGTGCTGCGCACCGCGGTGAGTCCCGCACGCACCGATCCCCGCACCAGCACGTGCCCGCGCGACAGGCTCAGCCTCGTCCACGGCCCGTTGCGACGCACGACCGCTTCTTCGGCGCCGCCGATGAAACCGAGGGCGAACGCGGCGAACGCCGTGCCGAGCGGCAGGCCGCCCAACGCGTCGTCGGGCTGCCCCCACACCTCGGCCCGCACCGCGCGCACGACGTCGTCGCCCGGGTCTGTCGGCAGCGCGTCGGCGACGGCCGCGACGCCGAACTGCGCACGTGCCGCCAGGACAGCGGCATCCACCGTTCCCGTCTGCTCCCAGCCCCGCCGCGGGGGCGAGATCCCCGCCCACGTCGCGGTGAGCGCCGTCTCGGGAAGCACGACCGCCCGCGCGTCGTCGGGGGCGGCGAGAAGACCGGATGCCTCGACGACGAGGTCGCATTCGACCTCGGGGTCGACCTGCGACACCCGCAGCCCCAGCACCGTGGGGGTCGCGTCGAGCAGGCCCCTCGGGGCGAGCGGCGCCGCGGTCGTCACGAGCACCCCGCCCTCGGCGCGCAGCCGCACCGCACCGTCGCCGAGACGGACGGCGCGGGAGGCGAAGGTCAGCAGATCGGCTGCCGCCTGGGGGTCGAGGAACAGCAGGCGCGCGGACACCCGCCCTAAACTACCAAGCGGCGCGGGTCCGTCGCGCCGGAACGGGAGTGAGCGTGACCGACGCCGTCGACCCCGTCGCCTCGCTGCTCGCGGTGCTCGACCTGCACGACGCCGGGGCGCGGACGACCGAGGACATCTTCACCGGACGGTCGCAGCCGATGCCGCAGGGGCGCGTCTACGGGGGCCAGGTGCTGGCGCAGTCGGTCGTCGCCGCCGCACGCACCCTGCCTCCCGAACGCACGGTGCACTCGATGCACGGGTACTTCCTGCGACCCGGCGACCCGCGCGCCGCCCTGACGTTCGCGGTCGACCGCATCCACGACGGGCGGTCGTTCTCGACGAGGCGCACGCAGGCCTACCAGTCCGGGGTTCCGATCTTCTCGATGATCGCGTCGTTCCAAGACGATGACCCGGGCCTGGAGCATGCCGAGCCGATGCCCGACGGCATCCCCGATCCCGAGGACGTGCCCCCGTTCGACCTGACGGGCCTGCACCCGCTGAGCCGGCGCCTGTTCGACGACAGCCCGGTGGACGTGCGCCACGTGCCGTCACCGGTGTACACGTCGGTCGCCGAGCCCTACGTACCGAGACAGGCCGTGTGGATGAGGGTGCGGAGCCCGCTTCCCGACGACCCGTCGATCCATCGTGCCGCCCTGGCCTACATGAGCGACAGCACGATCCAGGAGCCGATCATGCGCGCGCACGGGGTGCCCTGGGGCACCCCCGGGCTCAAGGTCGCGAGCCTCGATCACGCCATGTGGTGGCACCGCCCCGCGCGCGCCGACGAGTGGCTGCTGTACGTGCAGGAGTCGCCCAGCGCGCGCGGCGGCAGAGGCCTGTCGACGGGCCGCCTGTATGCGCGCGACGGCCGCCTCGTGGCGAGCGTCGCTCAAGAGGTGATGGTGCGTGTGCCCCGGGAGTGACCGCGACTCAGCCGCGTGACGGCCGCCGACGGTACTCGATCGGATCGCCGACGAACGGCGTCCAGGCGGCGCGCTCGGCCTCCGACCAGCGGATGGGCCGGCCGCTGTGCGTGTCGACCAGCACCACGACCGCCGTCGCCCGCGCATAGAGCACCTGCTCGTCGTCGCCGGCCGGGCTGAAGACCTCGAAGCACACGTCGGCGCTCGACCCGCCCATCGCCCCGATCCACATCCGCACGTCCAGGGGACGCTGGCTGTACGGAACCGGCCTCAGGTACTCGATCTCTTGACGAGCGATGAGCGTCGCCCGCTCGCCGCCGCTCTCGAGCACGTCCATGTCGAACACCGCGGTCGGCAGCGTCTCGGCGTCGTCGCCGCGCCAGAACGCCCGCAGACGTGCTTCTTCGAGCAGCTTCAGCATCGAGGTGTTGTTCACATGCCCGAGGGCGTCGAGATCGCCCCAGCGCAGGTGGATGGGCACGCGCACCCGGGCGGGTCCGGTCGCTGCCGAACCCGCCTCGGTGGATGCCACGCCGCTGCTCTCGGACACGTCAGTCGCGCGTGAGCTTGCGGTAGGTCGAGCGCGACGGGTTGGCCGCGTCGGCGCCCAGACGCTCGATCTTGTTCGCCTCATAGGCCTCGAAGTTGCCCTCGAACCAGTGCCACTGGTCGGGGTGCTCCTCGGTGCCCTCGTACGCGAGGATGTGCGTCGCGATGCGGTCGAGGAACCACCGGTCGTGCGTGATGACGACGGCACAGCCGGGGAACTCGAGCAGCGCGTTCTCGAGCGAGCTCAGGGTCTCGACATCGAGGTCGTTCGTCGGCTCGTCGAGGAGCAGCAGGTTGCCGCCCTCTTTCAGCGTGAGCGCGAGGTTCAGTCGGTTGCGCTCACCGCCCGAGAGCACGCCGGCCTTCTTCTGCTGGTCGGGTCCCTTGAACCCGAACTTCGAGACGTAGGCGCGCGAGGGGATCTCGGTCTTGCCGACCGTGATGATGTCGAGTCCGTCGGACACGACCTCCCACAGTGTCTTCTCGGGGTCGATGTTCGCGCGCGACTGGTCGACGTAGCTGATCTTGACCGTCTCACCGATCTTCAGCGTGCCGCCGTCGAGCGGCTCGAGGCCGACGATGGTCTTGAAGAGCGTCGTCTTTCCGACACCGTTCGGGCCGATGACGCCGACGATGCCGTTCGGAGGCAGGTTGAAGCTCAGGTTGCTGATGAGCGAGCGATCGCCGAAGCGCTTCTCGAGCTTCTTGGCGTCGATGACGATGCTGCCCAGGCGCGGGCCGGCGGGGATCTGGATCTCGTCGAAGTCCAACTTCCGCGTCCGCTCGGCCTCGGCGGCCATCTCTTCGTAGCGGGCCAGACGCGCCTTCGACTTGACCTGACGGCCCTTGGCGTTGGAGCGGACCCACTCGAGCTCGTCCTTCAGGCGCTTGGCGAGCTTGGCGTCCTTCTTGCCCTGCACGTCGAGACGCTGGGCCTTCTTGTCGAGGTAGGTCGAGTAGTTGCCCTCGTACGGGTACAGGTGACCGCGGTCGACCTCGGCGATCCACTCCGCGACGTTGTCGAGGAAGTACCGGTCGTGGGTGATCGCGATGACCGCGCCCTTGTACGCCTTGAGGTGCTGCTCGAGCCAGAGCACGCTCTCGGCGTCGAGGTGGTTGGTGGGCTCGTCGAGCAGCAGCAGATCGGGCTTCTGCAGCAGCAGCTTCGCGAGCGCGACACGACGGCGCTCACCACCCGAGAGCGGAACGACGGAGGCGTCGGCCGGGGGTGTGCGCAGGGCGTCCATCGCCTGGGCGAGCTGGGAGTCGAGGTCCCAGCCGTCGGCGGCGTCGATCTCTTCCTGCAGCGTGCCCATCTCGGCGAGCAGCGCGTCGAAGTCGGCGTCGGGGTCTGCCATGAGCGCAGAGATCTCGTTGAACCGGTCGAGCTTCGGCTTGATGGCCACGCCGTCCTGGATGTTCTCGAGCACCGTCTTGCTGTCGTCGAGCTCCGGCTCCTGCATGAGGATGCCCACCGTGAAGCCGGGGCTCAGCCGCGCCTCGCCGTTGGACGGCGTGTCGAGACCGGCCATGATCTTGAGGATCGTGGACTTTCCCGCACCGTTCGGACCGACCATGCCGATCTTGGCACCGGGGAGGAACGACATCGTGACGTCGTCGAGGATCAGCTTGTCGCCCACGGCCTTGCGCGCGCGGACCATGGAGTAGATGTATTCCGCCATAACCCGTCCAGTCTAGGGCCGGGCGCCTCGCTCACTCTGTCGCCGCGTCGGCCGACCCCCTCGACCATCACCGATCGGCGCGGCCCGGCGCGAAGGCCTTACCAGTCGATCGCGCGGGTCTGACCGATCAGGCATCCACCCGAAGCCAGTCCCGGCAGCACCGCGGTCACAGGATCGCCCGTCGACGGCCCGACCTGGCCGACGAGGCAGGAATCACCGAGACGCACCGAGAACTGGATGCTCTCGGCCGCGTTGCCCACGGTCGACTGGTCCGCGGTGACCTGCATCGCCTTCTTGTCGAACCCGCCCGCGGTGAGCGCGTCGATGTACGCGCGTCCCGACGCTCGGTCGGCGCCCGACCACACGCCGGCGACGATGCGCGAGAAGTAGGGGAGGTTCTGGTCGGCCGTCCCGCCGGCGACGAGTGTCGGCTCGGGGCTGGGCGCGGGGGCCGCACTGCCGGACGCGGAGGGACTGGACGCGGCTCCCGTGTCGTCGGGAACCGGCTGAGGCGCCCCCATCGTGCAGCCGGCGAGGCCGAGCACGGACACGAGCGTCAGGATGCCGGCGAACCGGTGGTTGGGACGGGCCACAGGGTCGATTGTACGGACGCCCCTCGGAGGTGTCAGAACGGCGTCGTACCGTCGCCGACCCCCACCGCCGCCGGCGGCCGCTCATCCGCCGTCGACGAGGACGACTCGGACGATGTCGACACCTCGTCGTCTGCGCGCCGGTCGACGACCTCCGCCCCCGCGTCGCTTCGCCCCTGCCCGGCGGCCGTCCCCTCGACCGTCTGCCCCGGCACCGCCCAGGCATCGCCGTCGCCCGCCGCACGCGCGGCGGCCGCGACGCGCGCGGGCTCGGGCCGCGGCGTGCGTTCGAAGTGCGAGACGCCCCAGCGCAGGTCATGGCCGATGGCCTCGGCGGCGACGTCTGCGCTGACACCGCGCTTGGCCTCGGTCTCCCACTCGCGCAGTTTCAACCGCCCCATGACGATCACACGCTCGCCCTTGCGGAAAGACGAGAGCGCGTGGCGTCCGAGCTCGCCGAACACCGAGACGGAGAAGAAGTTCGTGTGCCCGTCGACCCACTGGGCCTTGTCGCGATCGAACCGCCGCTCGCTGACGGCGAGCCGGAACGCGGCGATGGTGTCGCCGCTGCGGGTGGTGCGCTGCTCGGGGTCGCCGACGACGTTGCCGACGAGGGTGATGTTGTCGCTCATGAGCGTTCCTTTCTGGAGGGGTTCTGCCCCGGCATCCGTGTGCCCGACGGATGCCGGGGGCGGATCCAGAGTCTCCGGAAGGGGTCCGCTCCGGGGACGGACGGTCGCCGATCCGGGGACGGATCCGCGAGGTGATCTGCTGGGGAGGACCGGTGGCCACACACCCCCACGCCGATGTCGGAGGTCGCTCGTACCCTGGGCGCATGATCACGCCTCTGTACAACGACCCGGCGCCCGCACCGCTCGCCCTCGGGTGGGGCGCCATCACCCACGTCGCCGCCGGGCTCTGGCGCATCGCCGATCCCCGCGGCGTCGTCGTCGGGCACATCCGCGCCATCGCCGCCGACGGAGGCTGGCGCTACGCCGCCGAACGCTTCCAGTCGACCTCGGGCGGGTTTCGTCGCCTGGGCGAGTTCTGGTCGTCGTCCGACGCCCTCGACTGTCTCCGGTACGCCCGCTGACGCGCCGCGTCCGGCTCAGACCACCGCGGCGAACGGATCGATCGCGACCGTCGAATGCCCCGTCCCGAGCTGCGACCACGTCTCGTGCAGCACGTCCACCGCGCGGACGAGGGTCTGCGGGGGTGCGGTGAAAGGAACCCGAAGGCGACGGTCGTGCCCTCCCTCGACGGCGAATCGCGAGCCCGCCGACAGATACAGTCCACGGGCGCGGGCCGCCATCACCAGCGGCCCGCTGACCGGCTCGCCGATGCCCACCCACAGCGCGACGCCGCCCTCGACGTCGGGCACCTCCCACTCGGGCAGACGATCGCGCAGCGCGCCCGCCAGCGCGTCGCGTCCACGCCGCAGCAGGTCGGCGCGCTGGACGGCGATCTCGTCCAGCCGCGGCACCAGTGCGGCGGCGACGGTCTGCTCCAGCTCGGGCGTGCCGAGGTCGAACACCGGGCGCTGGGCGGCGAGACGACGCACGACCGCCACGTCCGCGCGGATCCACCCCACCCGCAGACCGCCCCACACCGTCTTGCCGAGCGAGCCGAGGCGGACGACACGTTGCTCGTCGGGAAAGCCGGCGGCCGGCTGGACGCGGTCGATGTCGAGGTCGGCCGTCGTCTCGTCGAGCACGATCACCGTGCCGGCCGCGTGCGCGCCCGCGAGCACGGCGTCCCTCTCGACAGACGTCATCGTGCGCCCCGTGGGGTTCTGGAAGTCGGGCATGAGATACGCGAGCACGGGCATGGTGCGGGCGAACGCCTGCGCCGCGCGATCGAGGTCCCAGCCGTCGCGCACCGACACCGGCACCCCGACGAGACGGGCGTCGGCCCGACGGAACGCGTCGGCGGCGTGCGGGTAGGTGGGCGTCTCGATGAGCACCCGGTCGCCCCGGCCCACCAGCGACGACGCGATCAGATGGATGGCGCTCTGCGCGCCGTTCGTGATCAACACCTGGTCGGGGGTGGTCGGAACGCCGCGCCGGGTGTACCTCTCGGCGACGACGGCGCGAAGACGGGGGTCGCCGACGACGTCGTAGCCGGTGCGGGCGACCAAGGCGGCGGCATCCTGCATCGCTTCTGCCATCACCGAGGGAAGCCCCGGCCAGGCCGCGGGACTCGCCTGCTGCAGATCGATGGCTCCGGTGTCGGCCTCGCCACGGCCGGGGTCGTCGCGCCGGAGCGGCAGGGTGATGCTCCCGCTCCCCCGGCGGCTCTCGATGTGGCCGCTGTCGCGAAGACTGCGGTAGGTCGCGGCGACCGTCGTCCGGCTCAGCCCCAGGGCGGCCGCCAGCTCGCGCTCCGCCGGCAGCACCGTGCGCGGGGCGATCCGGTTGTCGAGGCACAGCAGACGAATGGCGTCGGCGAGGGCCTCGTACGCGGGGCCGGCACCACGCCACCCTCCGAGAGCAGCCGCGAGGGCGCGCGCCGATATGCGGGAGTCCATGAAGCCACGTTAGTCGAATTGGACCGATCCCAGAAGGCCACTGTGATGATTGGATCGGAACATGCCCCGCAGGATCGCCCAGCTCATCATCGGATTGGCCCTCTACGGATTCGGCTGCGCCCTCACGGTCGCCGCAGGACTCGGAGTGGACCCGTGGACCGTGTTCGCCGAGGGCCTCGCCCGCGTCACGGGAATCGGCGTGGGATGGATCACCAACCTCGTGGGGCTCACCGTGCTGCTGCTGTGGATCCCGCTGCGGCAGAGGCCCGGGGTCGGAACGCTCGCCAACATCCTGCTCGTGGGGACGACCATGCAGATCGCGCTCGACGTGCTCCCCCACCCCGACGCGCTGTGGCTGCAGGTCGCGATGCTGCTCGCGGGCGTGGTCACCGTGGCCGTGGCATCCGGGATCTACATCGGCGCGCACTTCGGCCCCGGACCGCGCGACGGCCTCATGACGGGCCTGAACCGACGGTTCGGATGGCCGATCTGGGCGTGCCGACTGAGCGTCGAGGGCTCGGTCCTCGTGCTCGGATGGCTGCTGGGCGGGACGGTCGGCATCGGCACCGTCGTCTTCGCGCTCGGCATCGGCCCGCTCGTGCACGTCGCACTGCCCCTGCTGGCCGCACCCGATCCGCGCAGACGTCCGCGTCGCGCGGACCGGGCGCCGCTGCCGCTCAGTGCTCCCGGAACTCCGGTCGATCGCTTCCCGGCTTGAGGTGGCTGTGCAGGGCGTTCTTGGCGATCTGCATCGACGGGTAGACGCCGAGGCGCTCGTCGGCGCCCGCCATGTGGACGGCGTAGCCCGCGGCATCCTTCTGGATGGTGCCGACGACACCGCCCGGTCCGTACGCCACCCACAGACGACGCGTCACTGTCTCGGTCATGGTGCTCCTTCCCTCAGGTGGCCTGGAACATACGCCTGCGGTCACCGGCGCACCAGGGGGTTGCCGTCGGCGGAGCCCGACGACGATATCCTGGTGCCGACCCCCAGTAGCTCAGTGGATAGAGCAGCGGCCTTCTAATCCGCCGGTCACACGTTCGAATCGTGTCTGGGGGACCAGATCCGCCCGCGCCCGCCGTCACTAGGATGAGGGGATGGTAGGAGCTTCCGAGAACGACAGACTCGTCTGGATCGACTGCGAGATGACGGGCCTCGACCTCTCGGTCGACGAGCTCGTCGAGATCGCGGTCGTCGTGACCGACTTCGAGTTGAACATCGTCGATCCCGGGTTCCAGATCGTGATCCGCCCCGACGACTCCGCCCTGGCCAACATGGGCGAGTTCGTCACCGAGATGCACCGCTCGTCGGGACTGCTCGACGAGATCCCGAACGGCGTCAGCCTGGCGGATGCCGAGTTCCAGACGCTCGAGTACATCCAGCGCTTCGCCCCCCTCGAGGGCAAGGCGCCGCTCGCCGGGAACACGATCGGCACCGACCGCATGTTCCTCGCCAAGTACATGCCGCGCGTCGATCGGTGGCTGCACTATCGCAGCGTCGACGTGTCGAGCATCAAAGAGCTGTCGCGTCGCTGGTACCCGCGGGCGTACATCCACGCCCCGGCGAAGAACGGCGGACACCGCGCCCTCGCCGACATCCGCGAGTCGATCCGAGAGCTCGCCTATTACCGTTCGGCCGTCTTCGTGCCGCAGCCCGGCCCCACGAGCGACGAGGCGCGCGCCGCGGCGGCCGATGTCGTTTCGGCCTACGACGCTCGGGTATGATTTAATCGTTCAGTTGTCCGCGCGAGCGGGCACATGGTGGCTATAGCTCAGTTGGTAGAGCACCGCGTTGTGGTCGCGGGGGTCGCGGGTTCAAGTCCCGTTAGCCACCCCACTCTCGACGAAGGTCCGGTTCGCGCCGGGCCTTCGTCGTTTCGGGATGCCGCCTCCCTCACGCCCATAGAATCGTGTGATCACCCCGCTGCTCGTGCCGGCGGTGACTCCCCCCATGGATCCGACATCCGGAAGGCCCGCAGTGAACGACGACGTCGAGGATCTGCCGTCGCTCGATCTCGACCCCGAGGCGTTCGAGTCGATCGTGGTCGATGAGCTCGACCGGCTGCCCGACGACATGGTCGCCGGTCTCGACAACGTGGTGTTCGTCGTCGAGGACCGCCCCGAGGACGGCTCCCTCGATCTGCTCGGCCTCTACGACGGCTGGGCGCTGACCGAGCGCGACCGCTACGGGGCGGGCGAGCTCCCCGACCGGATCATCGTGTACCGCGAGCCCCACCTGGCCGCCTGCGTCGACGAGGACGAGCTGCGGGACGAGATCCACACGACGCTCGTGCATGAGATCGCGCACTTCTACGGCATCGACGATGCGCGGCTGCACGAGCTGGGCTGGGCGTGATGGCCGGCCTCGCGACCCCAGATCTCGATCTCGACGAGGTCACGCGCCTCGACGCCGTGCCGCCGTCGGCCTGGCAGACGGTGGTCTGGAACGACCCGGTGAACCTGATGAGCTACGTCGCCCACGTCTTCCGCACCTACTTCGGCTTCGACCGGCAGAAGGCGCACCGGCTGATGCTCGCGGTGCACCACGACGGCCACGCCGTCGTGGCGCGCGGCCCGCGAGAGCTGATGGAGACGCACGCCCAAGCCATGCACGACTTCGGCCTGTGGGCGACCGTGCGGAAGGACCCCGCATGAACGGCCGCATCGTCGTGCTCGAGATCAGCAGCCTCGAGGCACTGCACCTGGCCGGCATCGTCGGCCAGTTCCGTGACCTCGTGACGGGCGCCCGGCACGATGACGACCCCGCCGTGGCGCGGCTGGTGCCCGACGCGTATCCCGACGACGAGGCGGCCAGTCGCGAGTTCCGCCGCCTGACCGCGAACGACATGCTCGCGCGCCGTGCCGACGACGCCCGGACGGTCCTCGCCACCCTCGGGATGGACGGCACGGCGGTCGACCCCGAGAGCGACGCCGATGCGACGATCGCCGTCGCCCTCAGCGAGATCGAGGCGCAGGCGTGGATGCGCACACTGTCGGCCGTGCGCCTCGTGCTCGCGACACGCCTCGGCATCCACGAGGACGACGACCACGATCCCGACGATCCGCGGTTCGGCGTCTACGACTGGATCGGGTACCGCCTGGACGGGCTCGTCACCGCGCTCGACCGCGGCTGACCGGCGGCTACGGCACGCGCACGACGATCGACGCCAGCGCGGCCGGGTCGTGCGCGGCGATGTGACGGTCTTCTTGGGCGGCCCAGCGCTGCCAGTGCGGCCGGTACGTCTCGCCGTCGCGGGCAAGGCCCCGCGTCTTGCGCGACGCGGCGGGCGAGTCCACCCACACGCGCACGTCCCCGAGCACCGCCGATGCGGGTGTCAGAAGGCCGGCCCCCTCGACCACGAGCGGAAGGGACGGGTCGACCGCGTGCGCCTCCGCGCGTGTGTCGCTGCCCCAGTCCCACCGCTCCCACACGCCGATCACGCCCTTCGCATGCGGCGTCAGCACGGCGTCGTGAGCGTACCGGGCACCGGCCTCCAGGCCGTCCCACCCGGGGTACAGGTCGTCGAGGGCAACGAGCTGCACCAGCCCGGGTCGGGGCCACGCCGCCACGACACGACGGGCCAACGAGCTCTTGCCGGCCCCGCTGCGCCCGTCCACGAGCACGACCGGGTTGCCGGCGCCCAACCCCGCGACCGCGGCGAGCACGGCGTCGACGCCGGCGCTCAGCGCGAGATCGACGGCGTCGGGCTCACTTCTTGAGAGCGCGGATGACACGGCTCAGGGCACGACCGGCCACCCACACGAACGGCACACCCACGGCGAGGAGCGCGACCACATTGGGCTCGAACCGGAGGTCGTCGCCCCGGCGCACGTAGGCACCGAGCGGCAGCGTGTATCCGCCGCCCCCGCCGCCCTCGTTGCCCGTCTCGTCGGATCCGCCACCGAAACCCGCCCACGTGAGCGCGACGGGCACGATGCGCACCCCGTCGACGTCCTGCTGCTCGCCGTAAGCGGCACTGACGCCGAAAGAGGTGGAGAGCTTGCCGAGTTCCAAAGCGATGTTGGGCATGTCCCTACCGTAGCCGCCGCGGCGCAGCCCGCCCAGGGGCGTTGCCCGCGGCGGGTTCCCGTGTCAGTGGTCGTACGACGGCAACGGATTGGTCGGCAGGGTCCCGCCGCCCCGCGCGGGGCCCAGCAGGGCGGCGCGGGTGACCGCACCACGGCCGAACCTGGCGGCCGCCCCGTCGAGCGCCCCCTCGACGCGACGCCACTCGGCGTCGTCGTCCCACAGCGTGGCGGCGACAGCGGCTTCGGCGAGCCGCTCGCCCCGCACGCCGACCAGGCGGACGGCCTGCCGCCGGTCGATGCCGTCGAACAGCTCGATGGCCGCCTCGCCGATCCGTTGGCCGACCGACGTCGGCTCGGTCAGGGTGCGGGAGCGGCTGACGGTGGTGAAGTCCTCGAACCGCACCTTGATGGCCACCGTGGCGGCCTCGACCCCCTGCGAACGCAGGCGGGCTCCGACGCGATCGGCCAGACGACGCAGCTCGACGTGCAACGTCGCCGTGTCGGAGATGTCGCTGTGGAACGTCTCTTCGTGCCCGACGCTCTTCTCGACGCGGACGGTGTTCACCTCGCGTGGATCGATCCCCCGGGCCAGCTCGGCGACCCGCTGCCCCATCGCCGCGCCCAGCACCTGGTCGAGCACGTGCGCCGGTGTCTGCAGGATGTCGGCCACCAGGCGGATCCCCCGCGATTCGAGCGCTTCGGCGGCTTTGGGCCCGACCCCCCACAGCGCGCGCACCGACCGCGGACGCAGGAACGCGTCGGTCTGAGACGCGGGCACGATCAGCAGGCCGTCGGGCTTCGAGATGGTCGACGCCATCTTCGCCACGTGCTTCGTGGCGGCCACGCCCACGCTGCACGTCAGCCCCGTCTCGGACTGCACGGTCGCCCGCAGCCGTCGCGCGATCGTGCCGGGACTCCCCCACAGGCGACGCACCCCGCGCACGTCGAGGAAGGCCTCGTCGATCGACAGCGGCTCGACCAAGGGCGTGATGCGGTCGAAGATCGCCATGACCTGCCGAGACAGTTCGGTGAACCGCGCGTACGGAGGGTTCACCACGGTCGCCGTCGGGCACAGCCGCAGCGCCGTGGCGACCGGCATGGCCGAGCGCACGCCGTATCGCCGCGCCTCGTACGAGGCGCTCGACACCACGCCGCGCCCCTCGGATCCGCCGATGATCAGGGGCTTGCCCGCGAGCGAGGGGTCGTCGAGCACGGCGACCGACGCGAAGAACGCGTCCATGTCGACGTGCAGGATGCCGGTTCCCGTGTCGTCGGCATCGGCCGGCGACACCATGCGCCCCGTGCCGTCGCCGCGTCCCATGGCATCCATTGTCGCCCGCCCCTCCGACATCGGGGCGGGGTGGTCAAAAGCCCGGGCTGCCGCGAGACGCACGACCTCGGTGATCTGCACGGCCTCAGACCGGATCCCGCGATCGTCACGGAGCCTGCGCGTACACCTGACCTCGCGCACGGGCCGGGCGCACCCCGCCGACCGCCGCGCTCTCACGACCTCGGCGATCTGCACGACCTCAGCCGCGGACCCCCGGCAGTGGCGGATCGTACGCGCATCGCTGACCTTGGGCAGGGGGCTGCCGCCCTCCGGCCCTCCACGAGAAGGCCGCCCGACGGATCGGCGCAGAACGACGGATGCCACGGCACCGGGCCCGTGCGGGCCGTCGGTGCCGTGGCATCCGGTGTCTTACTGGGCGGCGCGCTCCAGCACGAGCTCGCGCACGCGCGCGGCGTCGGCCTGGCCCTTCATCGCCTTCATGACCGCACCGATCACGGCGCCGGCGGCCTGCACCTTGCCGTCGCGGATCTTCGCGAGCACGTCGGGCTGCGCGGCGAGGGCCTCGTCGATGGCGGCGATGAGCGCACCGTCGTCGGAGACGACCGCGAGTCCGCGCGCGTCGACGACCTCTTGCGGGGTGCCCTCTCCGGCGATGACGCCCTCGAGCACCTGGCGCGCGAGCTTGTCGGTGAGGGTTCCGGCGTCGACCAGCTTCTGCAGAGCGGCGACGTTCTCGGGAGACACGAGGTCTTCTGCGTCGCGCTCCTGTGCGTTGGCCACACGGGTGATCTCGCCCGTCCACCACTTGCGAGCGGCGGCGGGCGCGGCACCCGCGGCGACCGTCTCGGCGACGGCGTCGAGCAGGCCGCCGTTGGCGACGTCCTGGAACTCGAGGTCGGTGAAGCCCCACTCCGCCTTCAGCCGGCGGCGACGGGCGGCGGGCGGCTCGGGGAGCGCGGCGCGCAGCTCCTCGATCAGCTCGGGCGCGGGCACGACGGGCAGCAGGTCGGGCTCGGGGAAGTAGCGGTAGTCGTCGGCATCCGACTTCGGGCGACCGGGCGACGTGCGGCCGGTGTCCTCGTGCCAGTGCCGCGTCTCTTGCGTGATGGTGCCGCCCTTGGCGAGGATCGCGGCCTGACGCTGGATCTCGTACCGCACGGCGCGCTCCACCGAACGCATCGAGTTGACGTTCTTCGTCTCGGTGCGGGTGCCGAGCTTCTCCTGGCCGCGGGGGCGCAGGGAGACGTTCGCGTCGCAGCGCAGGTTGCCGCGCTCGAGCCGCGCCTCCGAGATGCCCAGGGCCCGGACGATGTCGCGGATCGTGGCGACGTAGGCCTTGGCCAGATCGGGGGCCGAGTGCTCCGCCCCGAAGATCGGCTTGGTGACGATCTCGACCAGCGGTACGCCCGCACGGTTGTAGTCGACGAGCGAGTACTCCGCGCCCTGGATACGGCCGGTCGACCCACCCATGTGCGTGAGCTTGCCGGCATCCTCTTCCATGTGCGCGCGCTCGATCGGCACCGTGACGATCGTGCCGTCGGCGAGCTCGACCTCGACCGAGCCCTCGAAGGCGATCGGCTCGTCGTACTGCGAGATCTGGTAGTTCTTGCCCAGGTCGGGGTAGAAGTAGTTCTTCCGCGCGAACCGGCTCGACGGCGCGATCGAGCAGCCGAGGGCCAAGCCCAGGCTGATCGACGAGCGGATCGCCTCGGCGTTGACCACCGGCAGGGCGCCGGGCAGGCCCATGTCGACCGGGGCGACGAGCGTGTTCGGCTCGGCACCGTGGTTCGCCTCGTTGGCGGGGTTGGGCGCGGCCGAGAACATCTTGGTCACGGTGTTCAGCTCGACGTGCACCTCGAAGCCGAGGACGGGCTCGAACAGCTCGAGCGCCTCGTCGAAGTCCATCAGTGCGTCTTTCGCCATCAGAGCGACGCTCCGTTCGTGAGAGAGGGGGCCTTGTCGAGCAGCGGTCCGCCCCACTGGTCGACGAGCAGTGCCTCGAGGGCGGCGCCGACGCGGTACAGACGCGCGTCCTCGCGAGCGGGGGCGAGGAACTGGATGCCGACCGGCAGGCTGTCCTCCTCGGCGAGGCCGCTCGGGATCGAGATGCCCGGGACGCCGGCGAGGTTCGCCGGGATCGTGGTGATGTCGTTGAGGTACATCTGCAGCGGGTCGTCGATCTTCTCGCCCAGACGGAACGCCGTGGTCGGGGCGGAGGGGGTGGCGATGACGTCGACGTGCGCGAACGCGGCGTCGAAGTCGTGCTGGATGAGCGTGCGCACCTTCTGGGCGCTGCCGTAGTAGGCGTCGTAGTACCCGGCCGACAGGGCGTACGTGCCCAGGATGATGCGGCGCTTGACCTCGGGGCCGAAGCCCGCGTCACGCGTCGCGGCCATGACGTTCTCGACCGTCGCGGCGCCCTGGGGGTTCACGCGCAGACCGAAGCGCACCGAGTCGAACTTCGCGAGGTTGCTCGACGCCTCGGCGGGGAGGATCAGGTAGTACGCGGCGACGCCGTACTCGAAGTGCGGGGCGCTGACCTCGACGATCTCGGCACCCTGGGCCTCCATCGCGGCGAGGGCCGCGCGGAACGAGGCGGTGACGCCCGACTGGAAGCCGGTGCCGTCGAGCTCGCGCACGACGCCGACCTTCAGCCCCTTCAGCACCTGACCGGTCGCACCCTCGCGGGCGGCGGCGGCGAACGACGGCCACGCGTCGGCGAGCGAGGTGGAGTCGTTCGCGTCGTGTCCGCCGATGACGTCATGCAAGAGGCCGGCGTCCAGGACCGTCCGCGTGACGGGACCGACCTGGTCGAGGCTGGATGCCAGAGCGATCGCGCCGTAGCGGCTGACCCCGCCGTACGTGGGCTTGACGCCCACCGTGCCGGTGACGTGTGCCGGCTGGCGGATCGAGCCGCCGGTGTCGGAACCGAGGGCGAGCGGAGCCTCGAAGGCCGCGACGGCCGCCGCCGAGCCGCCGCCGGAGCCGCCGGGGATGCGGTCGAGGTCCCACGGGTTGCGGGTGGGGCCGTAAGCGGAGAACTCGGTCGACGAGCCCATGGCGAACTCGTCCATGTTCGTCTTGCCCAGCGGCACGAGGCCCGCGGCGCGAGAGCGCGCGACCACCGTGGCGTCGTACGGCGAGATGTACCCTTCGAGGATCCTCGATCCGCTCGTGGAGGGCATGTCGGTCGTGACGAGCACGTCCTTCACCGCGAGCGGCACACCGGCCAGCTCGTGCAACTGCTCGCCGGCGGCACGACGCCGGTCGATGTCGGCGGCGACGTCGAGAGCGTGGTCGCTGACGTGCAGGAACGCGTGGACGTCGCCGTCGACGGCGGCGATGCGGTCGAGGTGGGCGCGCGTCGCCTCGACGCTCGACACCTCGTTCTTCGCGAGGGCGGCCGCGAGATCGGCGGCGCTCAGACGGGTGAGATCGCTCACTGTTCCTCCCCCAGGATGGCGGTGACGCGGAACCGACCGTCGGCCTGGTCGGGCGCGTTCTGCAACACCTGCTCGCGAGTGAGCTGCTGCTGCACGACGTCGGGACGGAAGACGTTGGTCAGCGGGATCGGGTGGCTCGTCGCGACCACGTCGGGGGTGGCCACCTCGGACACCTTCGCGATGTTGTCGACGATCGCGTCCAGCTGGCCGGTGAGGCTCTGGACCTCTTCGTCGCTCAACTGGATCCGGGCGAGCACACCGAGATGGCGCACGAGATCAGGAGTGATTTCAGACACCGTACGAGTCTAGTTCGCGGCCGGCCCGGCCCCGGGACGAGCGCACCCCTACGCTGGAACCGTGACGAGCTTCGATCCGCCGCGCCCATGGACCTCGAGCTACGCCCCCGGCGTCCCCGACGACCTCGACGAGCAGACGGGCTCGCTCGTCGACATCGTCGACGCATCGACGCGCAACTACCCCGACGCGCCGGCGCTCCAGTTCTTCGGGCGGACGACGACGTACGCTCGGCTCTCGGCCGACATCGCCCGCGCCGCCGGCGCGCTCGCGGCGCGCGGCGTCCGCGCGGGCGACCGTGTCGCGATCGTGCTGCCCAACTGTCCGCAGCACATCGTCGCGTTCTATGCGGTGCTCAGACTGGGTGCCGTGGTCGTCGAGCACAACCCGCTCTATACGGCACGCGAGCTGCGCAAGCAGTTCGAGGACCACGGGGCGCAGCACGCCATCGTCTGGAGCAAGGTCGTCCGCACCGTGCAAGACCTTCCCGCCGACCTGCGAGTGAAGACCCTCGTCTCGGTCGACGTCACCGAGGCCATGCCGCTCCCCGCGCGCCTCGCACTGCGCCTGCCGCTGGCGAAGGCCCGCGCGGCGCGCGCCCAGCTGCACGAGAAGACCACGGATGCCACGCCCTGGCACGATCTCGTGCGCCACGACCCGCTGCCCGACGCGCACCCGCGGCCCGTGGCATCCGACCTCGCGATCATCCAGTACACCAGCGGCACGACCGGGGCTCCCAAGGGCGCGATGCTCACGCATGCCAACCTGCTCGCGAACGCGGCGCAGGCGCGCGCCTGGGTGCCGCAGATCGTGCGGGGCGAGGGCTGCGTCGTCTACGCGGTTCTGCCGATGTTCCACGCGTACGGGCTCACCCTGTGCCTGACGTTCGCGATGTCGATGGGCGCGCGGCTGGTGCTCTTCCCGAAGTTCGACCCCGACATGGTGCTGGCCGCCACGAAGAGGCATCCCGCGACCTTCTTGCCCCTCGTTCCCCCGATCGCCGAGCGCCTGCTCGCGGCCGCGACCGTGAAGGGGGTGTCGCTGCGCGGCACCGACATCGCCATCTCGGGCGCCATGGCGCTCTCGCACGACCTCGTGCTGCCGTTCGAAGAGGCCACCGGGGGCTATCTCGTCGAAGGATACGGACTCAGCGAGTGCTCGCCGGTGCTCATGGCCAACCCCGTGGCCGACAACCGCGTGCCGGGAACCGTGGGCCTTCCCCTGCCCGGCACCGAGTGCCGTGTCGTGGACCCCGACGACCCGCGCGCCGACGTCGAGCCGGGCGACCGCGGCGAGCTGGTCGTGCGCGGTCCGCAGGTGTTCTCGGGTTACTACGGCCGCCCCGAAGAGACCGAGGCGGTCTTCGTCGACGGGTGGTTCCGCACCGGCGACATCGTGACGATCGACGACGACGGCTTCGTCCGGATCGTCGACCGCATCAAGGAGCTCATCATCACCGGGGGTTTCAACGTCGCCCCCACCGAGGTCGAGAACGTCCTGCGGCAGCACCCCTCTGTGGCCGACGTCGCGGTGGTCGGCCTGCCGAACGAGCACTCGGGCGAAGAGGTCGTCGCCGCCGTCGTGCCGTCGGCCGCGGGCGAGTTCGACGCCGAGGCGGTGCGCACGTTCGCCCGCGGCATTCTGACGCCCTACAAGGTTCCGCGCCGCATCGTCGTGGTCGACGAGCTGCCCACCTCTCTCATCGGCAAAGTGCTGCGCCGGCAGGTGCGCGAGAAGCTGCTGCAAGAGAGCTGAGGCCGCAACCCGGACGGTCGACGGCCGCCGAGGTCACCCGTCGCCGTCGGCCGGGGCGTCGGCAGCGCCATCGGCTGCCGACGCGTCGACGTCCTCGGCCGGCGCGAGGGCGGCGGGGCCCTCGGTGACCAGGACGTGGAACTGCGCGGCATCCAGGATCCGCAGACCCAGCTCTTCGGCCTTGGCGAGCTTGGAGCCGGCCCCGGGCCCGGCGGCGACGAAGTCGGTCTTCTTCGACACGCTCGAGGCGGCCTTGCCCCCGGCCTGGATGATCGCCTCCTGCGCCCCCTCGCGCGTGTAGCCCTCGAGCGACCCGGTCGCCACGACCGTGAGCCCGGCGAGCACGCCGCCCGCCGCGGCCGCGGCGCCTGGTCCGGGGTGTCCGGGGATCGCGAACCGCACCCCCGCGGCCTGCCACCGGTCGACGATGTCGCGATGCCAGTCGACCTCGAACCAGTCGATCACGGCATCGGCGATGATCCCGCCCACGCCCTCGACGGCGGCGAGCTCTTCGCGCGTGGCCGCGCGGATGGCGTCGAGCGACCCGAACCACTGTGCGAGCGCCCGCGCGGCGACCGGGCCGACGTGGCGGATGTTGAGCGAGACGAGCAGGCGCCACAGGTCTTTCGTCTTGGCGCGCTCGAGCTCGGCGACGAGCTTGATCGCCTGCTCTGAGGGGAGCACCTCGCGGTGGTCTTTGCGGATGCCACGGCGACGGCGCTCAGCGGCGTCGAGGTTCTCGGTACCGGGCGGGTAGGTCGCGGGCCCGAGCTTCTGGAAGGGCGCCCGGCGCACGAGCTCACCGGTCTCGGGGTCGACCTTGCGCTCGCCCGTCTCGGAGTCGCGGACGACGACCTCGATGGGCACGAGCTCGTCGACGGTGAGGTCGAACAGGCCCGCCTCGGTGTCGAGCGGTGGGCGGTCGGGCACCTCGGGCTGCGTGAGCGCCGCGGCCGTGACCTCGCCGAGCGCCTCGACGTCGAGGGCGCCGCGCGAGCCGATGTGCTCGACACGGCCCCGCACTTGGGCGGGACAGGAGCGTGCGTTCGGGCAGCGCAGGTCGATGTCGCCCTCTTTGGCGGGGCGCAGCGGTGTGCCGCACTCGGGGCAGTCCTTCGGCATGACGAAGGGGCGCTCGCTCCCGTCGCGCAGCTCGACGACCGGCCCGAGCACCTCGGGGATGACGTCACCCGCCTTGCGCAGCACCACCGTGTCGCCGATCAGAACGCCCTTGACCTTCACGACGTCCTGATTGTGCAGCGTCGCCTGCCGCACGACGCTTCCGGCGACACGCGCCGGCTCCATGACGGCGAACGGCGTCGCCCGGCCCGTCCGCCCCACCGACACCACGATGTCGATCAGCTTCGTGTTGACCTGCTCGGGCGGGTACTTGTAGGCGATCGCCCACCGGGGTGCGCGGCTGGTCGCCCCGAGCTCGTCGTGCAGAGCGAGCTCGTCGACCTTGACGACCACGCCGTCGATCTCGTGCTCGACGTCGTGCCGATGCTCGCCGTGGTGGGCGACGTAGGCGAGCACGTCGTCGATCGTCGGCTCCACGCGGCTGTAGGGCGAGGTCGGCAGGCCCCACGAGGCCAGCAGCGCATAGATCTCGCTCTGCGAGGCCACCGGCGGGTCGGGCCAGGCGCCGATGCCATGGACGTACAGCGCAAGGGAACGGATGCGCGCGAGACCCGCCTCGAGCTCGAGACCGCTCTTCTTCTCGATCTGCTGGCGGAGCCCGCCGCTGGCGGCGTTGCGGGGATTGGCGAACGCGGGGAACCGCCGCGCAGCGGCCTGCTCGGCCTTCTCTTCGTCGAAGGCCCGCGCCCCGCGCCGCGCGGCGGCACGCTCGCGCGCCTCGGCCACGGCGCGCTCGCGGAACTCGCCCTGCAGGCGGTTGAGCTTCTCGAACTCGGCGACGGGGATGAACACCTCGCCGCGCACCTCGACGAGGGCCGGGTGCCCGTCGCCGTCGAGCTCGCGCGGGATGCCCGCCACCCGCAGCGCGTTGTCGGTGACGATCTCTCCGACCCGCCCGTCACCGCGGGTCGCCGCCGAGGTGAGCACGCCGTGCTCGTAGCGCAGGCTGATGGCCAGTCCGTCGATCTTCACCTCGCTCAGCCAACGCACCGGCCGCCCGGCGGCGGCCTCGGTCTTCACGGCCCAGTCGCGCAGCTCGTCGGGCGAGAACACGTTGTCGAGGCTCAGCATCCGCTCGGCGTGCTCGATGGTCTGCAGATCGGTGACCTCGGCGGCACCGACCGACAGGGTGGGGCTGTCCTGGCCCTGCAGCTCGGGGAACAGGCGCTCGATCGCCTCGAGACGACGCATCCACCCGTCGTAGGTCGCGTCGTCGACGACCTCGGCGTCGCGACCGTAATAGGCGTCGCGGGCATCGACGATGCGCTGCGTGAGGTCGGCCGCCTCTGCCCGTGCGGCATCGAGGGAGAGGTCGGGAAGCGTGTCGTGCTCGGTCACGCTCCCAGCTTAAAGAGCGGCTCGGACATCGCCCGCGGGGGTTGCGAGCGCGGAGCGGTCGCCGAGCGCCGCGTCGCACGGAGACGCGCCCGGCGGCCTGCCCGCGTCGCCGATGTCCATCCATGGCGAGCCGGACCGGCGAGCCCGAAGGGCCCCGCCCGGTCACCACACGCGCGTGAGCTTCTCGGGGTTCGACACCCGCCGGACGCCGCACACCCGCCCCTCGCGCAACTCGAACGCGATCACGTCCGGGGCACCCGGCCCGGTGAGCGAGAGCGCGACCTCGCCGTTAACGTCGACGACCGCCGCCACGACCCGGTCGCCGCGGGCATGGATCTTCTGCATCACCCCGGCGAAGAATCGGGCGATGCGGACCGGGCCGAAGATCGGGTTGCGTGCGCTCTTGACGATGCCCCCGCCATCCGCCCACAGCACCGCGTCATCGGTGAGCAGCGTGGCGACCGCGCCGACGTCACCCGACTCGACCGCGTGCACCAGGCGCTCCACCACGGCGGACACCGCCGCACGGGAGGGCCGTTCCTCCGTTCCGTGGAGCCGCTTCTCGCCGCGCGAGATCAGTTGCCGCACCGCGGCCGGCGATCGCTCCAGCACCGACGCGATCTCGGTCGAGCTCATGCCGAAGGCACGATGCAGCACGATCGCGGCGCGCGTGTCGGGCTCCAGCTGCTCGGCCAGGTGCAGCACCGCGATCGAGAGCATCTCCCGCCCGGCGGCGACGTCCTCCGGCAGGCGGTCGGTGGCCACCGGCTCGGGCAGCCACGGACCGGGGTAGTCCTCCCGCATCGCCTGCACCTGCCGCAGACGGTCGATCGACCGTCGCACACACACCGTCGTCAACCATGCCTCCCACGAGCGCACGGCGGACGCCGACGAATCGGATGCCTCGACCCGCAGCGCCTCGACGGCGACGTCGGACACCACGTCTTCCGCCGCGCCGAAGTCGCCCAGCATCCGGTACGCGATACCGACCAGTCGATCGCGCTCACGGCTCCAGGCGAGGCTGGCGGGCGTCGTCACGCTCCCGACGCTACCGACCCCGCGACACCGCCCGCTCACGCGACCGGGTGGGCGTCGTCGACCGGCGGGGTCATGCCCGTGGCCAGAGCGATGCGGTTCCACACGTTGATCGTCGCGATCGCGAGCACGAGCGCGCCGAGCTCCTTCTCGGAGAAGAACCGCGCCGCGCCCTCCCACACGTCGTCGGTCACCGACTCCGGCCCGACCCGCGTCACCGCATCGGTGAGCGCGAGGGCCGCGCGCTGGCGCTCGTCGAGCAGATCGCCGGAATGCTGCCACGCCGCAACCGCATGGAGCGTCCGTCGCGGCACGCCCCGGTCGGCGGCATCCGTCGCGTGCATGTCGACGCAGAAGCCGCACCCGTTCAGGATCGACGCGCGCAGCTTCACCAGTTCGTACAGGGTCTCGTCCACGTGGGTGCGCGCGTAGGCCTCGAGGCCCAGGACGGCGGCATAGCCGGTGCGGTTGGTGCGGGACAGGTCGATACGACGCATGGCGATCTCCTCGGCTCGGGCGGTCGGAACGCCGCCTCTGTCAGGAGTGTCGTGCGCGCGCGACGAAGTGTGACAGCCGTCAGGCCTCGACCGGGACCGCCGACACCGTGCGGTCGATCGTGAACTGCCCGATGACCCGCGTCCCGTCGTACAGCACCGCCGTCTGTCCCGGCGCGACGCCGTCGAACGGGGCCTCGGGGCGCACCGTCAGCACCCCGTCGGAGAGCGTCGCGGACGCCGGCACCGGGTCGGCGTGCGCGCGGATCTGCACGTCGCACGCGAAGGTGTCGGATGCCGGGGGCCGCCCGGCCCACGTAAACTTCTCGCCCGCGATCTCGGCGCACGCCAGCGCCTCTTTCGGTCCCACCACGACGGTGTTCGACACCGGACGCACCTCGAGCACGAACCGCGGCTTGCCGTCGGGCGCGGGGACGCCCAGCTGGAGTCCGCGGCGCTGTCCGACGGTGAAGGCGTGCGCGCCCTCGTGCCGGCCGACGACGGCGCCGGTGCGATCGACGATCTCGCCCTGTTCGGCCCCCACGCGCTCGGCCAGCCAGCCGCGGGTGTCGCCGTCGGGGATGAAGCAGATGTCGTGGCTGTCGGGCTTGTGCGCCACCGTCAGCCCGCGCTGCTCGGCCTCGGCGCGGACGAGCGCCTTCGAGGGGGTGGAGCCGAGCGGGAAGTACGTGTGGGCGAGCTGCTCGGCCGTGAGCACACCGAGCACGTACGACTGGTCTTTGGCGTTGTCGGACGCACGGTGCAGCTCGCGCCCCTCGGGCGTCTCGACGAGCGTCGCGTAGTGACCCGTGCAGACCGCGTCGAAGCCGAGCTCGAGCGCGCGTTCGAGAAGGGCGGCGAACTTGATGCGCTCGTTGCAGCGCATGCAGGGGTTCGGCGTGCGTCCCGCGCGATACTCCGCTACGAAGTCGTCGATGACGTCGTCGCGGAAACGCTCCGAGAAGTCCCAGACGTAGAACGGCATGCCCAGCTTGTCGGCGGCGCGCCGCGCGTCCATGGCGTCCTCGATCGTGCAGCAGCCGCGGCTCCCCGCCCGCAGGGTGCCCCCGGCGCGCGACAGGGCCAGGTGCACGCCGACCACGTCGTGCCCCGCGTCGACCGCCCGGGCCGCGGCCACGGCCGAGTCGACTCCCCCGCTCATCGCCGCCAGAACTCGCATCGTCCCAGTCTACGAAGAGCGGTCTGGACGGGCGCCGGATGCCACGGCACGGGCGTAGGCCTCGGGGAGCCGGTCGAGCGCCGCCGCGACGTCCGCGTCCGTCGAGGTGCGGCCGAGCGTGAACCGCAGCACCGAGCGCGCGGCGCGGTCGTCGAGGCCGAGAGCCAGGACGACGTGCGAGGGCTCGGCGACCCCCGCCTGGCACGCCGACCCGGTCGAGACGGCGATCCCCGCCATGTCGAGCAGGAACAGCAGCGTCTCGCCGGCGGCGTCCGGGAACAGCACGTGCGCGTTGCCGGGCAGGCGATCCGTCGGATCGCCCAGCAGCCGCGCGGCCGGCACGCGGGTGCGGATGCCGTCGACCAGGCGATCGCGCAGTCGCGACACGCGCCGGCTCTCGGTCTCGCGCTCGGCCTCGGCCGCGGTCGCGGCGGCGGCGAAGGCGGCTGCGCCCGCGACGTCCTGCGTGCCCGCGCGCAGCGATCGCTGCTGGCCGCCCCCGTGCACGAGGGGGGTGACGCGGGCGTGGCGAGAGATCACGGCCGCACCCACCCCGACCGGTCCGCCGACCTTGTGCGCCGACACCGACATCGCGGCGAGCCCTCCGGTACCCGTGCCCCCACCGCGCCAGGCGGCGAAGTCGACGGCGACCTGCCCCAGCGCCGACACCGCATCGAGGTGGAGCGGCACGGCGGCGTCCGAGGCCAGCTCGGCCAGGCGGGCGGCATCCTGCAGCGTCCCGACCTCGTTGTTGGCCACGAGCGCGGTGGCCACGGCCGCGCCCGGCAGCTCGCGGGCGAAAGCGCCGGGATCGATGCGGCCGAGCGCATCGAGCGGCACCGACCGCACCGCCGCGCCTTCGGCGGTGGCCAGCCAGCCCACGACGTCGAGCGTCGCGTGGTGCTCGCCCTCGGGCAGCACGACCGCATCGGTCGCCGAAGGGCGCGACCACCACAGTCCTTTCAGCGCCAGGTTCGCCGCCTCGGTCCCCCCGGACGTGAACACGATCTCGATCGGCTGGCAGCCGAGCACCGCGGCGAGCTGCTCGCGCGCGTTCTCGAGCACCCGGCGCGCCGCCTGGCCCGCACCGTGGATCGACGACGGGTTGCCGAGCACGTCGTGCGCCGCGAGCCACGCCTCACGCGCCTCCGGGCGCAGCGGGGTCGTCGCCGCATGGTCGAGATAGACGCGCACACTGCCCTCCTCGAACGCTCCGCCGACAGCGTTCACTAGCCTAGAGCGCATGGTCCGACCCGAGCCCGCCCCCCTCGCACGCCCCGGCCTCCTCGATCCCGCCCTCGACGACCTCGGCGTCACCCTCTCGGCCGACGGCGGCACGCTCCGTGTCTGGTCGGGCCACGCCGACGCGATGCAGCTGCTCGTCTTCGACGACGTCGACCTCGACTGGGCCGTCGAGACCATCCCCATGGAACGACTCGCCGGCGGCGTGTTCGCGGCATCCACCCCGCTGCTGCGGCCCGGCGCGCGGTACGCCGTGCGCGTGGCGGGACCGCACGGGCCCGGGAACACCTTCAACCCGCAGTCGCTGCTCGTCGAGCCGTACGCGCGCGGGCTCGTCGCCGGGGGCTTCGGAGACTGGCGCTCGGCGGTCGTCGACGGCTCGTTCGACTGGGGCTCGTCGGTGAAGCCGCGTGTTCCGCTCGACCGCACCGTGATCTACGAGGGGCACGTCAAGGGACTCACGAAACGCCACCCGCACGTGCCCCCGGCCCTGCACGGCACGTACGCCGGGCTGGCCCACCCCGCGATGATCGAGCACTTCCTCTCGCTCGGCGTGACCAGCATCGAGCTGCTGCCCGTGCACGCCTTCGCCACCGAGCCGCGCCTGCTGCAGCTGGGTCTCACCAACTACTGGGGCTACAACTCCCTCAACTTCTTCAGCCCGCACGCGCCGTACGCGACCGCCGCGAGCCGCGCCGAGGGCCCCGAGGCGGTGCTGCGCGAGTTCAAGGGCATGGTCAAGCTGCTGCACGAGGCCGGGCTCGAGGTCATCCTCGACGTCGTCTACAACCACACCGCCGAAGAGGGCATCGGCGGCCCGCGCACGAGCCTGCGCGGCATCGACAACCGGTCGTACTACCGGCAGACCGACGAGGGCGCCTACATCGACGAGACCGGCTGCGGCAACGCGGTCAACACGGCCACGGATGCCGCCGCCCGGCTCGTGCTCGACTCGCTGCGCTACTGGGCGAACGACGTGCAGGTCGACGGCTTCCGGTTCGACCTGGCGGTCACCCTGGGTCGCGATGGACGCCACGCCTTCACGCCCGACCACCCCCTGCTCGCGGCCATCGGCGACGATCCGATGCTGTCGGACGTCAAGAGGATCGCCGAGCCGTGGGACGTCGGCATGGGCGGCTGGCAGACCGGCAACTTCGGCGACGGCTGGCTCGAGTGGAACGACCGCTATCGCGACCGCGTGCGCAACTTCTGGCTCAGCGACATCGACTACGCCCGGCGGGCCGACACCGCCCCGGTGGGGATCGGCGGTTTCGCCACGCGGCTCGCGGGATCGTCGAACACGTTCTCGGACGAGCGCGGCCCCCTGGCGAGCGTCAACTTCGTGACCGCTCACGACGGCTTCACGCTGCGCGACCTCGTGTCGTACGACGTCAAGCACAACCTCGGCAACGGTGAGCAGAACCGCGACGGCGCCGACACCAACCGCTCGTTCAACCACGGGGCCGAGGGCGCGACCGACGACCAGCGCGTGCGCGCCACGCGGCGGCGGGCGATGCGCAACCTCATGGGCACGCTGCTCCTGTCGGCGGGCGTCCCGATGATCACCGCGGGCGACGAGATGGGGCGCACCCAACGCGGCAACAACAACGCCTACTGCCACGACTCGGCGCTCACCTGGCTCTCGTGGGACCTCGCGCCGTGGCAGCGCGACCTGTTCGCTCACACGCAGCGCCTGCTGCGGTTGCGGCGCGAGAACCCGGCCCTGCGCCCCATCCGCTTCGCCCGACTGGGCGAGCGCATCCCGTCGGCCTCGATCATGGAGTGGTTCGACGAGCACGGCGAGACGATGTCGAGTGAGCGCTGGACCGACCCGTCGCACCGCACGCTGCAGTACCTGGCGACCTCGACGCCCGAAGAAGAGGAGCCGAACCGCATCCTGCTCGTCGTGCACGGCGACGAGCGGCCCGTCGACGTGACCCTGCCGGCCCTGACCGACGCCGTGTCGTTCGTCTCGCTCTGGAACAGCGCCGACGAGTCGCCCGTCGACGACACGCCGGGTTTCGCGCCGGGCGACGTCGTGCCGTTCGCGGGCACGTCGATGCGGCTCTTCCGCGTCGAGTAGCGGCCGGAGCCCGTCGCCCCCGCGACGCCCGCTGTCAAGGCCGCGACGAACGCTGCAGAGAGATCGCCCGCCCGCGATAGGTTCGGTCCGTGGCCACCACGACGATCCTTTCGCCCGCACAGCCCTGGCGCAGCGCCGCCTCGATCCCCGTCCGCCCGGTCAAGGCGACGCCGAGCACGAAAGGCGTGGTCACCCCGCGCATCCCGCTCGCGCTCCCGCACCCCGACGTCCCGGGTGGGCGCTTCCGCCCGTCGGCATACGTCGGCGAGGCCGTGCCCTTCACCGTGACAGCCTTCCGCGAGGGGCACGACCTCATCGGCGTGCACGTGCGCCTCTTCTCCCCCTCGGGCGACGAGTCGTTGCACCGCCTGTCGCCGCTGAACGACGGGTTCGACCGGTGGTCCACGCGGATCGCCCCGCTCGAGCAGGGCGTCTGGAGGTTCCGGTTCGAGGCGTTCGCCGACGAGTTCGCGACGTGGCAGCACGCGGCCGAGGTCAAGATCGCCGCGGGCGTCGACACGGCCCTCATGCGCGAGATCGGGGCGAGGCTGTTCGACCGGGCCCGCGGCGAGAAGAAGCGCCCGGGCAGCGACAAAGACGTGCTGTACGAGGCCGCGCGCTCGCTGCGCGATCCGGATGTGCACGACGACGGCGCCCTGGCGATCGTGGCCGATCCCGCCATCGCGGCGATGTTCGCCGCCCGCCCCGTCATGGGCCTGGTGTCGGTGGGCCGCGACGCCGAGCTGCTCGTCGAGCGCGAGCGCGCGGGCGTGGGCGCCTGGTACGAGTTCTTCCCGCGCTCCGAGGGGGCGACCCGCGCCGACGACGGCACGGTCGTGAGCGGCACCTTCCGCACGGCCGTCGACCGGCTGCCGGGCGTCGCCGGCATGGGCTTCGACGTGCTCTACCTCCCGCCCATCCACCCCATCGGCGAGACCAACCGCAAGGGGCCGAACAACACCCTGGTGACCGCCCCCGGCGATCCCGGCTCGCCCTGGGCGATCGGTGCGTCGACCGGGGGGCACGACGCGGTGCACCCCGACCTCGGCACCCTCGACGACTTCCGGGCGTTCGTCGCCGCCGCACGCGCTCAGGGCATCGAGATCGCTCTCGACCTCGCCCTGCAGGCCTCGCCCGACCATCCCTGGGTGACCGAGCACCCGGAGTGGTTCACCACGCTCCCCGACGGCTCGATCGCGTACGCCGAGAACCCGCCCAAGAAGTACCAGGACATCTATCCCGTCAACTTCGACAACGACCCCGACGGCATCCGTGCCGAGGTGCTGCGTGTCGTGCGGCACTGGATCGCCCAGGGCGTGCGGATCTTCCGGGTCGACAACCCGCACACCAAGCCGCTGCAGTTCTGGGAGTGGCTGATCGCCACGGTCAGCGCCGACGACCCCGACGTGGTCTTCCTCGCCGAGGCGTTCACGCGTCCCGCCCCCCTGCAGGGCTTGGCGATGGCCGGCTTCCAGCAGAGTTACACCTACTTCACCTGGCGCAACACGAAAGACGAGCTCGAGGAGTTCCTCTCGAGCCTGGCGCACGACACCGCCGACTTCCTGCGTCCGAACCTCTTCGTCAACACCCCCGACATCCTCACCGAGTACCTGCAGTTCGGAGGCCGCCCGGCGTACAAGATCCGCGCCGCCATCGCGGCGACCGCCGCTCCGACGTACGGCGTCTACGCCGGCTACGAGCTGTACGAGAACGTCGCCCGTCCGGGGTCCGAAGAGAACATCGACAACGAGAAGTACGAGTACAAGTTCCGCGACTGGGCCGCAGCCGAGGCCGCGGGCGACTCCCTCGCCCCCTACCTGCGCGCCCTCAACGGCATCCGCCGCGACCACCCCGCCCTGCGCCAGCTGCGCAACCTCGACGTGCACTGGAGCGACGACGACGCGATCCTCGTCTACTCCAAGCACCTCGACGCGGCGCTCTCGCCGACCGGCGAGTCCGACACGATCATCGTGGTCGCGAACGTCGACCCGCATTCGGCACGTGAGACGACCGTGCACCTCGACACCACCGTCTGGGGTGTGCAACCGGGGGTGACGTACGAGGTCGAAGACCTCGTCACCGGCCAGGTGTGGACCTGGTCCGACCACAACTTCGTGCGCCTCGACGCATTCACCGAACCCGTGCACATCCTGCACGTGAAGGAGACCCGATGAGCGCCCTGTCCCCCGACCTTCTCGACGCCGTCGCCCACGGCGCGCACCACGACCCCCACAGCGTGCTGGGCGTGCACCGTACGTCGGACGGCTGGGTCGTGCGCGCGCGGCGTCCGCTGGCGCGCGAGGTGAGCGCCGAGCTCGCCGACGGCACCACGCTCGCCCTGACCCATGTCCGCAGCGGCATATGGGAGGGCGCCGCCGACGCGCGCCCCGGTGCGTTCGTCGTGCGCGCGACCTACGACGACGGTAGCTCGCACGTCGCCGACGACCCCTACCGGCACACGCCGTCGGTCGGCGAGCTCGACCTGCACCTCATCGCCGAGGGGCGGCACGAAGAGCTGTGGCGCGTGCTCGGCGCGCACCTGCGCGACCTCGACGGCTCGAGCGGCACCGCGTTCACGGTGTGGGCGCCCGACGCCCGCGCGGTGCGCGTGATCGGCGACTTCAACGGATGGGACGGCACCGGCAGCGCCATGCGATCCATGGGCGGCAGCGGCGTGTGGGAGCTGTTCCTGCCCGACGTCGGCGCCGGCGCCCGATACAAGTTCGAGATCCTCACGCGCGGGGGCGCCTGGATCCAGAAGGCCGACCCGATGGCGCGTCTGGCCGAGGTCCCGCCGGCGACCGCGTCGGTCGTCACGGCCTCGGCCTACACCTGGGCCGACGACGAGTGGATCGCCGAACGCTCGCGCACGGCGCCGATCGACCGGCCCATGTCGATCTACGAGCTGCACCTGGGTTCGTGGAAGCCGGGACTGTCGTACCGTGACGCGGCCGACGAGATCATCTCCTACGTCGGTGCCCAGGGCTTCACGCACGTGGAGTTCCTCCCCCTCGCCGAGCACCCCTTCGGCGGCTCGTGGGGCTACCAGGTCTCGGGCTACTACGCTCCGACCAGCCGCTTCGGCGACCCCGATGATCTGCGCCACCTGATCGACCGCCTGCACCAGGCCGGCATCGGCGTGATCATGGACTGGGTCCCCGGCCACTTCCCCAAAGACGACTTCGCGCTCGCCCGCTTCGACGGCGAGCCCCTCTACGAGCACCCCGACCCCCGCCGTGGCGAGCACAAGGACTGGGGCACGCTCATCTTCGACTACGGCCGCAACGAGGTGCGCAACTTCCTCGTCGCGAACGCGCTGTACTGGTTCGAGGAGTTCCACGTCGACGGGCTACGGGTGGATGCCGTGGCATCCATGCTCTACCTCGACTACTCCCGCAACGACGGCGAGTGGGCGCCCAACCAGTTCGGCGGGCGCGAGAACCTCGAGGCGATCCGCTTCCTGCAAGAGGTCAACGCGACCGCCTACAAGCGCTACCCCGGCATCGCGATGATCGCCGAGGAGTCCACCAGCTTCCCCGGCGTCACCGCCCCCACCTCGCACGCCGGCCTCGGCTTCGGGTTCAAGTGGAACATGGGGTGGATGAACGACTCGCTGCAGTACATCGCACGTGACCCGATGTATCGCTCGCACCACGAGGGCGAGCTGTCGTTCTCGTTCGTGTACGCCTTCAGCGAGAACTTCATCCTGCCCATCAGCCACGACGAGGTCGTGCACGGCAAGGGCAGCCTGTTCGGCCGCATGCCCGGCGACCACTGGCAGAAGCTGGCGAACATGCGGGCGTTCCTCGCGTTCATGTGGGGGCACCCCGGGAAGCAGCTGCTGTTCATGGGCCAGGAGTTCGGCCAGATGTCGGAGTGGTCCGAGTCCCGCGGGTTGGACTGGTGGATGCTCGACCAGCCCTCACACGCTCAGCTGCACTCCTTCGTGGCCGAGCTGAACCGCGTGTACAAGGACCAGGCGCCCCTCTGGTCGCGGGACCACGACGGAGCCGCGTTCTCACGCCTGGGCGCGCCCGCCTGGAACCCCAACGTGCTCGCCTTCGCGCGACGCGACCACCACGGCAACACCGTGGCCGTCGTCTGCAACTTCTCGGGGGTCCCCCTGAGCGGCTTCCCGCTCGACCTGCCCGAGGCGGGCACGTGGACCGAGGTGCTCAACAGCGACGCCGAGGCGTTCGGCGGCTCCGGCCAGGGCAACCTCGGCTCGATCACCACCGACGCGCGCGGTGCGGCGGTGCTGACCCTTCCCCCCCTCGGCGTGCTCTGGCTGCACCACCGCGCAGGCTGACGGCGCGCGGCGCCCGCACACGCGTCGGCGTCTCTCGAGGCGACGCGCGCGCTCAGCGGCGTCCTGCCCGCCATGCGCCGTCGCCGACGACGCGGTCGTCGCGCCCGAACGACGAAGGCCCCGTCCGAGGACGGGGCCTTCGTCAGAGGACTCAGAAGAGCAGGGATGCCAGCCGCGACCGTGCGCGGATCACGCGGGCATCGTCGTCGCCGACGAGCCCGAACAGCTCGAGCAGGCGCTCGCGCACCGGTGCCCGCTCGTCGCTCGGCAGGGCGGCGAACAGGTCGAGAAGCCGGCCGAAGGCGTCGTCGACGTGCCCGCCGGCCAGATCGAGATCGGCGACGGCGAACTGCGCCTCGACATCGTGGGGATCGGCGGCCGCGGCCGCACGCGCCGCCGCCAGGTCGGCGCCCTGCACGCGATCCAGCAGGCGCACCTGGCCCAGACCGGCCCGCGCGTCGGCGTCGCGCGGGTTCTCGGCGAGGGCCTGCTCGTACGCCCGGATGGCACGGGGGTAGTCGCCTTCTTCGATCGCGGCGAACGCCTCGGCGTGCAGCGGCGGCAGGGGTTTCTCGTCGGCGCTCTCTCCCGCGTCGGCAGCCCCGTCGACGGGGACCACACCGGTCACCCCGTGCTGCGCCGCGAGCTGCAGCAGCTGCGCGAACACCTCGCGCACCTGCTGCTCGGGCACCGCACCGGTGAACAACGGCACGGGCTGACCGGCCACGAGGGCGACGACCATCGGGATGGACTGCGCGCGGAAGCCCTGTGCGAGCTGCGGGTTCGCGTCGACGTCGACCTTGGCCAGCACGACCTTTCCGGCCAGCTCGGTGACGACCTTCTCGAGCACCGGGCTCAGCTGCTTGCACGGACCGCACCACTCGGCCCACAGGTCGACGACCACGGGCACCGTGCGCGACAGCTCGAGCACCTGCCCGAACGTCGCGTCGGTCGCGTCGAACACCAGCGACGGGGCCGAAGAGGGCGCGCCCCCGGCCTCGGTCGCCTCGCCCGCGGGCGACGACGGCTGGGGGCGGTTGCGCAGCGACGAGAGATCGACGGCGCCGCGCAGGACGGAACCGGGGGCAGGAGTGCTCACGGGGACACCTTCGCTTCGAGGAGGTTGGACTGGTAGCCGAGCAGCCGGATCTTGTCGTTCGACCCCTGCGCCGGCACGTAGAAGAAGATCTGGTCGGAGTACGTCGTCGTGAACCCGGTCGCCGACTGCTCGACGCCGGTCAGCGCCTTGACCGCCGGGTTGTTGTCGAGCTTGATCACCGCGTCTTTGTTGGTGGGCTTCGCGGTGTCGCTCTCGTAGACGTTGACGGCGACGATCGCGCCCGTGTCCTGCGTGGCCAGCGCGATCGGGGTGGCCGGGCCCGCGGTCGCCGAGAAGCTGATCTGCGCCGTGCCCTGCCCCGTCTGGTTCAGCTCGTCGGTGCGCTTGCGCTTGTTGTCCTCGATCGCGGGCAGCAACAGGTCGTCCGTCGTGTCGAACTTGGCCCACGACGCACTCTTGTCGCCGTTGTTGATCATGTCCGCGTACGCGGCCGCGACCTTGTCGGGCGCCATCACGAGGAACGACGAGTCCGGCGGGACCTGGGTCGCGCCGACGTACGACGCGGCCACCTCGGGAAGACTCGTGGATGCCTCGAGATTGCCGACGTACGACGCGCGGTACTCCGACCACGGATCGTTCTGCGTCATCATCATGATCGTCGTCGACGGGGTGGCATCCTGCGACTCGACGACCGCCATCACCGACCGCGGCCACCCGCCGATCGTCTGCGGCAGCACGATCTTGACCGGCTCGGCGGGGATCGCCGGGAGCGCCGCGCGGGCGGGGATCGCCTTGCGCAGCGCGTAGTTGGTCTTGCGCTCGGCCAGTGCCGGGCCGCTCAGCCGGGTCTCGGCGGCGGCCGAGTCGAGCGACGCGTCGGCCTGCGCCACCGTCGCCGACAGGCGGGCGATGATGCGCTGCGCCTGCGCCTCGGTGACCGCCGGCGGGAACTGCCCGTCGGGAACGATGACGGTGGGCGACGGGCTCGACGACGGCGCGCCGGCGAACTGCGGCCATGCCTCGGCCGAGCATCCCGCGAACATCAGCGCCGACAGGCCGATGACGGGCACGGCGACCAGGGCGCGGCGTCCGGCGCCGAGCGAGCGACGCCCGCGGGCGCGGCCGTCGGGGCTCGCGCTGATCACGCCCTTCGCCTCGTCCGCTCCGGCGACCGCGATCGGCTCGGTCACGGGCAGCGGGAGGCCCTTGCGACGGGGGCGACGCGAGCGCCGGACGTGCCGGATGCCGAGGACGTACAGGACGACGCCCGCGAGCAGCACGAGCGCTCCGCCGATGATCAGCGGCCCGGCCCACGGTGTCGAGTCGTTGAGCGGCCACGTCACCGTGACGTTCGACGGGGCGGGAGCGCTGCCGTCGGAGGCGACCAGCACGCTCATCGTCGACGGCAGCTGCAGCGTGGTCGCGAGCGAGCCGTCCTGCTCGAACTCGTCGAGCCAGAGGTCGGACCCGACGGGGTTGCGGGTGGCATCGCTCGGCGCCGAGGCGCCGGAGGCCTGCACGGTCGGCGCGACCGTGGTGCTCTGCGGCTTGCCCTGCGCGTCGAGGGTGATCGCGGTGTACGAGGTGTCGGAGAGCCACGCCTTGACGTCGGCGGTGCGGCCGTACGACGCGAACACCTTGCCGTCGCCCGCGATGTGCAACGTCTGCGAGCCCGGGAGGGCGTTCAGCACCGACCCGTCGATCAGCGTGAACGCCGTCGTGCCCTGGGTCTGCAGGGTCTCGCTGCTCTCGGACGGACCGTGGAACACGGTGCGCTGGGCGATCCCTGCACCGATCATGACGGCGGCGATGATGAACGCCACCACGGCCCAGACGAATCGCACGCTACACACCATCCCCACCGGCGGCTCGGGCGTCCGCCGAAGAATCGACGTTCCAGCGTATCCGAGGACGCCTGAAAGTTCCCACCGAGGCCCGTCGGTGCCGCGGTGCCCGACGGACTCTCAGTATCCTGACGGAACGGGCCGTCCGGTGGTCCGCCCCAGACGAGGAGTCGATCGGCATGAAGATCCACAACCCCTTCCGGGTCGCGCTGCTCGCGACCTTGGGCGTCGGTGTCGGCCTGCTGCTCATCGGCAGCGTGGCGAACCTCTCGACCATCCTCCTGTACGTGGGGACGGCGCTGTTCCTCTCGCTCGGCCTCGACCCCGTCGTGACCTTCCTCGAACGCCGGGGGCTCCCTCGCTGGGCAGCCGTCCTGCTGACCATCCTCGGCGTCCTCGGCGTGTTCGCGGGGATCATCCTGATGGTCGTCCCCATCATCGTCAGCCAGATCAACCAGCTCATCGTCCAGATCGAGGCGCTGCTGCAGCCCGATCGCTGGAACGAGGTGGTGCGCGACGTGCAGGCGTGGGCGTCGACCACTTTCCCGTGGCTGAAGCTCGACCAGGTGTGGAGCGGCATCCAGAACTGGTTCACGACGCTCGACTTCGGATCGATCTCGTCGATGGTCGGCAACAGCCTGCTCACGTTCGGCGGCGCCATCGCCGCCGGCCTCGGCGGCGCGTTCATCATCCTGATCCTGACGATCTACTTCACCGCGTCGACCCCGTCGCTCAAGTCGGCCGTCTACCAGCTGGTGCCGGCGTCCAAGCGGGCCCGCTTCATCGAGCTCTCCGAGAAGATCACCGACTCCGTCGGCTACTACGTCATCGGACAGGTCAGCCTCGGTGTCATCAACGGCATCCTGAGCGCGATCTTCCTGACGATCATCGACGCGCCCTTCCCCGCCGTGCTCGCCGTCGTCGCCTTCTTCTTCTCGCTGATCCCGCTCGTCGGCACGCTCACGGGATCGACCATCATCGTGCTCACCTGCCTGATCCCGGGCCTCGGCTCGCCCACGATCGCCCTCATCGCGCTGATCTACTACCTCGTCTACATGCAGATCGAGGCGTACGTCATCTCGCCCCGCATCATGAACCGCGCCGTCTCGGTGCCCGGCGCGGTCGTGGTCGTGTCGGCCCTCGCGGGTGGCGCGCTGCTCAACCTGCTCGGCGCGCTGATCGCCATCCCCGTCGCCGCCAGCATCCTGATCATCTACCGCGAGGTGATCATCCCCCGGCAGAACGAGCGCTGACGCTCAGTCGACGACCGGACCGTCCCAGACGGTCGGCAGCGGCAGAGCCTCGGGGTGGACGGCGGCGACGATCTCGGTGAGCACCCGCCGCGTCTGGTTCTCGCCGACCCACAGGTGCTTGCCGCCCTCGACGGCGATGAGCGTGGCGTCCGGCACCGACGCGAAACGCTCGCGGGCCTCGTCGGGGCGCAGGTAGTCGTCGAGCTCGGGCACGAGCACGACCATGCGCCGACGGTCGCCCGCCCACGCCGCGACCTCGTCGGCCGTCGCACGATGCAGCGGCGGCGACAGCAAGACGACGCCCTCGATGTCGTGATCGCGTCCGTACTTGAGCGCGAGCTCGGTGCCGAACGACCATCCGACCAGCCACGGGCGCGGCAGTCCGCGCTCACGCACGAGGTCCATCGCCGCGGCGACGTCGAAGGCCTCGGACGCTCCCCCGTCGAACGCGCCCTCGCTCGTGCCGCGCGGCGACGACGTGCCGCGGGTGTTGAAGCGCAGCACCGCCAGGTCGGCGAGAGCAGGAAGGCGGCCGGCCGCCTTGCGCAGGATGTGGGAGTCCATGAACCCGCCCGCCGTCGGAAGCGGGTGCAGCGTCACCAACGTGGCGACGGGATCGCGCTCGAGCGGCAGGGCCAGCTCGCCCACCAGCGTCAGGTCGTCGACCGTCGTCAGCGTGACGTCTTCGCGACGAGCGGGCAGCAGGACGGGGCCACGGATCTCCATCAGGCAATCCTCCAGCAGTGCGTGTGCCAGTGACGGCGTGCGGCGAGGTCCGCCGCATCGCCCAGGACGCCGTCGGCGCGCCACACCACGACGTGCGCCGTGCCGACGGCCACCGTCCGCGCGCAGCCCGGGCAGAGGTACTCCTTCTGCGCCTGCGGGGCCGAGATCGGCTGCACGGTCCACTCGACGCCGCGTCTGACCTCGGTGCGTTTCCAGCCCGCGATCAGACGGTCGAGCGAGTCGTCGTCGTGCGGACGCTCAGGACGATGTCGACGGGAGCGAGGCATCGCCCCCGCTCACCACCAGTGGTTGCTGGACCAGAAGGCGTATGCGCCCGCCCAGCTGCCGTAGCGGCCGACGGCGTAGCCCGTCGCCCAGCGCAGGTTGTCGACGGGGTCGTAGCCGTTGCCCGGCACCTTGCCGCACGGCAGCGCCTGCACCAGACCGCACGCGCCCGACGAGCGGTTCGTGGCGTTGGGGTTCCAGCCGCTCTCGCGGCTCACGATGTAGTCGACGTACCCCATGTCGGCTTCCGAGATGCCGGCCGAGGCCATCCACTCGGCGGGGGCCCCGCCGCCCGAGTAGAGCATGGGCCCGGCGCTCTTCGTGGTCGACGCCGACGACCCGGTGGTCTTCTGCGTCGAGGGGGCGGGCGGCGGCGTGGGCTTGGGCTTGATGAAGACGTTGTAGCTCGCGCGGTCGAGGTTCGGCGACTGCTTCTCGCCCGCGACCGACACGGCCTGCGTGTCGTCGAGACCCTCGGCGTACAAAGTCACGGTCTTCGGCTCTTCGGCCTGGGCGCGCATCAGGGCACCGCCCATGGGGCCGACGTACGCCGCAGCGAAAGCCAGCGCGGCGCATGCCCCGAACACTCCCACGACGCCCCGTCGGCGCGACCAGCGCGGCGTGTGACGCGGCGGGATCGCCGGGGGGACGACATCGACGGCACCGCCTGAGAGGCGGGCGGCGCGGCGGGAGGATGTGCGCGAAAGGTCGGGTCCGGACGTCACAATGTCCTCGAGTGTACCGTCGCGATCGGCCGGATGCCATCAACAACGCTCATCCGACCGCCAGCATGACCTCGATGACGGCGTCGAGGACCGCATCGACCTGGGTCTCTCGGTACCCGTTGCGCTGCATGCGGAACGCCACGGCCCGCACCTGCTCGGGCGTCACGGGATCGCCCGTCGACAGGTACCGCGAGATGCGTTCGGCCACCACGTCGACCTCTTCGACCCGGTAGCCGTAGTGCCACAGCCCGACCCGGTCGAACCGTCGGCCCGCCGGCCGTGTCAAGCGGTCGAGCACCACCTGCGCCGTGTCCCGTGTCTCTGCGACCCACGCGCGCGCCCCCAGTCGCGACAGGGCGTGCTCGCGTTCCCGGGCGGCGAAGGCGTCCTCGACGCGGCCCAGAGCGGCGTCGACCGGGCCGATCGCGTATCCCCCGCGGACGACGGGGAACGCGACGGCCCGCACCTCCGCCGAACGGAGCACCCCCGGTTCGTCGGCCTCGAAGGCGGCGCGGGCGTGCGACAGGAACGCGTCGACGGCTCGCTTCTCGTATCCCTTGCGCCCGCGCGGCACGGTGGGGAACGGCGTCGCGGAGGCTCCGCGGTCGGCGGTCTCGATCTCGGTCATGACGCTCCCAGCGGAGAGAGGAGGTAGAACAACGCCAGCGCCGCCGTGGCCGACGGAAGGATGGAGTCGAGCCGGTCGAGCACGCCGCCGTGGCCCGGAAGCCACGAGCTCATGTCTTTGATGCCGAGGTCGCGCTTGAGCATCGACTCGCCGAGGTCGCCGACCGTCGCGGTCGCCAGCACGACGGCGCCGAAGACGAGGCCCGCCCACCACGGCACCTGCAGCATGAGCACCGCCAGCAGGACGCCCGCGACGAGCGCCGCGACGAACGCGCCCGCGAAGCCCTCCCACGTCTTCTTGGGGCTGATGCGCGGGGCCATCGGATGCCGCCCTCCGCGGCCGAACGTGAGCCCCGAGACGTACGCGCCCGTGTCGGACACGACCGCCACGATGAGGAACGCCAGGACCCACCATTCGCCACGGTTCTCGGACAGGAGGATCGTCGACATGCTGCCGAGGAAGGGAAGGTAGAGCTGCACGAACGCCGCGACCAGCACGTCGCCGATCACCTCGAGGTACGTGCGGCCGTCGCGTGCGGCCATCTGCCCCAGCAGACGCCAGACGACGACGATCGCGACCGCGGCGATCACCGCGACCCAGTGCATCCACAGCCCGACGAAGAAGCCGCTCAGCAGCAACAGCGTGCCCACCACGAGCTGGGGCCACACGTCGACCCGACGGCCGGCCACCTGCAACGCGCGGGAGAACTCGAAGATCGCAAGACCGACGGCGGCGGCCGCGAAGACGACGAAGAGCGCCTTCACGAAGATCAGCGACGCGATCACCACCACGCCGATGGCGAGGCCGATCGCGCTCGCCACGATCAGATCGCGGCCGGTGCGCTCTTTGATGCGTTCGTTGGCCTGGTCGAACTCCGCCCGGGCGTGCGCGAGGTGCTGCTCGGCATCCGATCGCATGGCGCGCAGCTGCGACTCGATCGCCGTCACCGCCTCGCCCGTGGGCGGTCTGCGCCGCGACGCGTCGACCGGACGACGTGCGGATCCGTCGTCGGGGGGCTCGGTATCACCGGCCGCGGGCACCTCTGTCATCCGCGTCAGACCTCGAGGAGCTCGGCCTCTTTGCGCTTGAGCGCGTCGTCGATCTGGTCGACGTGCGTGCGCGTGATGCCGTCGAGCTCCTTCTCGGCGCGGACCAGCTCGTCTTCGCCGACGTCGCTCTTCAGCGCGTCGAGGTCGTCCTTCGCCTTGCGGCGCAGGTTACGCACCTGCACCTTCGCGTCCTCACCCTTGCCGCGCACGAGCTTGACGTACTCTTTGCGGCGCTCCTCGGTGAGTTCCGGCATGGTGACGCGGACGATGTTGCCGTCGTTGGTCGGGTTCACCCCGAGGTTGGGCATGTCGCGGATCGCCTGCTCGATGGCCTTGAGCGCCGACTTGTCGTAGGGGTTCACCACGAGCGTGCGGGCCTCGGGGTTGTTCAGCGAGGCCAGCTGGGCCAGCGGCGTGGGCGAGCCGTAGTAGTCGACGAGCACCTTCTGGAACATCTGGGGGTTCGCGCGCCCGGTACGGACGGTCGCGAAGTCCTCCTTGGCGGCCTCGACGGCGCGATCCATGCGCGCTCCGGCATCGGCGAGGACATCGGCGATCACGGTGACTCCATTCGTTGGAACTGACTTCCCAGTCTAGTGGCGGGGGGGCCCGCCCCCCGGGCCCGCACGGCGCGTCACGAGGTGACGAGGGTGCCGATCTGCTCGCCGAGCAGCGCCCGGGTGACGTTGCCCGCCGGCTCCATGCCGAACACGCGCATGTCCATGCCGTTGTCCATGCAGAGGCTGAACGCCGTCGAGTCGACGACCTTGAGGCCCTGCTGCAGGGCGTCGCCGTAGGTCAGGTGGTCGAGCTTGGTGGCCGTGGCATCCACACGCGGGTCCGCGGTGTACACGCCGTCGACGCCGTTCTTGGCGACGAGCACCTCGGACGCCCCGATCTCGAGCGCCCGCTGGGCCGCGACGGTGTCGGTCGAGAAGTACGGCAGGCCCGCGCCCGCGCCGAAGATGACGACGCGGCCCTTCTCGAGGTGACGCGCGGCACGGCGCGGGATGTAGGGCTCGGCCACCTGCGTCATCGAGATGGCCGACTGCACGCGCGTGGCCGCGCCCGCCTGCTCGAGGAAGTCCTGCAGGGCGAGCGAGTTCATGACCGTGCCCAGCATGCCCATGTAGTCGGCGCGTCCGCGGTCCATTCCGCGCTGGCTCAGCTCGGCCCCGCGGAAGAAGTTGCCGCCGCCCACGACGATCGCGATCTCGACGCGGTCGACCGCCTCGGCGATCTCACGGGCGATCTGTCCCACGACGTCGGGGTTCACGCCCAGCTGGCCTCCGCCGAAGGCCTCACCGGAGAGCTTCAGCAGAACCCGGCGTCGCTTGGTCGCTTCATTGATCACGTGTCTTGTCCTCTCGTCGTGTTCAAACTATCCCCCTGCCCGCGGGCCCGACACGGGCCGCGGGCAGGGAAAAGGCCCGGGATGCCATGGCATCCCGGGCCTCTCATGGCTGCTTACGCGCCGACCTTGAAGCGGGCGAAGTCGGTCAGGGTGAGACCGGCGTCGGACGCGACCTTGGCGACCGACAGCTTGTTGTCTTTCGCGTAGTCCTGGTCGAGCAGGGCGACCTGCTTGAAGAACGCGTTGACGCGTCCCTCGACGATCTTCGGCAGGGCGGCCTCGGGCTTGCCCTCGTTGCGCGAGATCTCGGTGACGATCTCACGCTCCTTCTCGACGTCGGCCTCGGGCACGGCGTCGCGGGTGAGGTACGAGGGGTTGGCGAACGAGATGTGCTGCGCGATCGAGCGAGCCGTCTCGGCGTCGTCGCCGGTGTAGGCGAGCACCACGCCGACCTGCGGGGGCAGGTCCTTGCTGGTCTTGTGCAGGTAGACCTCGAACTTGTCGCCCGAGATGGTGCGCACGCGACGCAGTTCGACCTTCTCGCCGATGATGGCGGCCTCGTCGGAGATGAGCTGCTCGACGCTCTGTCCGCCGGCGTCGGCGGCGAGAGCGGCCTCGACGGAGTCGGCGCCGGCCGCGGCGGCCGCGTCAACGACCTTCTCGGCCAGGGCGATGAAGCGCTCGTTCTTGGCCACGAAGTCGGTCTCGCAGGCCAGCTCGAGCAGCGTCACCGAACCGTCGTTCTCACGAGCGACCACGAGGCCCTCGCTCGTGGAGCGGTCAGCGCGCTTGGCGTTGCCCTTGGCACCCTTGAGGCGCAGGATCTCGACGGCCTTCTCGACGTCACCGTCGGCCTCTTCGAGCGCCTTCTTGGTGTCGACCATGCCGGTGCCGAGCTGCTCGCGCAGCGCCTTGATGTCGGCGATCGTGAAGTTTGCCATGGTGTGGCGTCTCCTTGTCGTTGCGTTCTAGATGTGAGCCCGGCGGGGCCGTGTCGCCGCCCTCGCGAGGAGGGGGCTGTCACGACCCCGCCGAATCGTAGCCTGTGCGGGTGACGCCGCGGTGTCGCGGCGAACGCCCTTACTTGCTGTCGGCGGCCTCGGCGGCGGCGACCTCTTCGGCCTGCTCGCCCGACGCGGCGGCGACGGCCTCGTCGTGGGCCTCGGCACCGGCAGCGTCGTCGGCCGACTCGGTCGTGGCCTCGGCGACCTCGGCGGGCGTCTCGAGAAGCTCGCGCTCCCACTCGGCGAGGGGCTCGGCGGCCTCGTCCTCACCGGCGGGCTGGTGACGCTGGATCAGGCCCTCGGCGGCGGCGTCGGCGATGATGCGCGTGAGCAGGCTCACCGAGCGGATCGCGTCGTCGTTGCCGGGGATCGGGTACTGGAACTCGTCGGGGTCGGCGTTCGTGTCGAGGATGCCGATCACGGGGATACCGAGCTTCTTGGCCTCGTCGACGGCGAGGTGCTCGCGCTTGGCGTCGACGACCCAGATCGCCGACGGGGTCTTCTGCAGGTTGCGGATACCGCCGAGCGACTTGTGCAGCTTGTCGAGCTCGCGCTTCTTGAGCAGCAGCTCCTTCTTGGTGAATCCGCTCTCGGCCGGGTTCTCGTAGTCGAGCTCCTCGAGCTCCTTCATGCGGGCGAGGCGCTTCGACACCGTCTGGAAGTTGGTGAGGAGGCCACCGAGCCAGCGCTGGTTGACGTAGGGCTGGCCCACGCGGGTCGCCTGCTCGGCGAGGACTTCCTGCGCCTGCTTCTTGGTGCCGACGAAGAGGATGGTGCCGCCGTGCGCGACGGTCTCCTTGACGAACTCGTACGCCTTGTCGATGTACGACAGCGACTGCTGGAGGTCGATGATGTGGATGCCGGAGCGCTCGGTCAGGATGAAGCGCTTCACCTTCGGGTTCCACCGGCGGGTCTGGTGTCCGAAGTGCACGCCGCTGTCGAGCAGCTGGCGGATGGTGACGACGGCCATGGTCGTACTCCTGTTCTGGGCGCTTGCGCGCCGTGGTTGCGGTTGTTCGCGCCGGCCGATGGGCCGACGAGCCTGGTGCCCGGCGCACACCCGCCTTCCGCCGGAGCGGAGGACCGAGGGGTGTGGATGCCGCGCGATGCGCTGATCCGAAGATCAGTGCGGTGCGCTGTGGGCACGCGGAGTCATCCCGATTGCACGGGATGCGGTCACCAGCATACAGGACACCTCCTCCCCCGCCGACGATCCGCGGGCTTCGCCCCCATCGGCGGTCCGTCCACCGGCATCCGTTCCGCTCGGCGCGCACACTCGGAGCATGCGTCCACGTCGTTCGATCCTGCTGGCCCTCGTCGTGCTGCTGTCCGTCGCGCTCGCGCCTCTTGCGGGGCTGCCCGCGTGGACATCGGACGACCTCGGGTCGCGAGGCTGGGTCTGGCCGGTCGACCGGGTGCGGATCACGCGGCCGTTCATCGCGCCGCCGCACCCCTACGCACCCGGTCATCGCGGCATCGACCTCGAGGCCAGCGGGGTGGTGCGCGCGCCGGCCGACGGAACCGTGGCCTTCGCCGGCGAGGTAGCCGGCCGGCCGATCGTGACCGTGGATCACGGCGACGGGCTCGTCACGACGTTCGAGCCGGTCTCGAGCGATCTCGCCCCCGGCACGCGCATCGCACGGGGCCAGCCGGTCGGCGCGCCCGCCCCCGGCGGCCACACCGCGGCGAGCGAGGTGCACTTCGGCGTACGCCTCGACGGCGAGTACATCAATCCCCTTCGCCTGCTGGGCGGAGTCCCGCGCGCCGTGTTGCTGCCCTGTTGCTGAGGGGCGGGGCCAGCCGTATCGCCGCCCCGGCATCGCCCGGCGCACAACTCGGACAGGCTCACGCGCGGGGGTGGGCCTGCCGATACGCGTCGCGCAGCCGTTCGGCCGAGACGTGCGTGTAGATCTGCGTCGTCCCGAGACTCGCGTGGCCGAGGATCTCTTGCACGGCCCGCAGATCGGCCCCTCCGTCCAGGAGGTGCGTCGCCGCCGAGTGACGCAATGCATGGGGACCGATGGCCTCGGATCCGACCGCGGGACCGACCTTCCGCGACACGAGGTCGTGCACGGCCCGCGGGCCCAGCCGTCGCCCGCGCGCCCCGACGAAAACGGCGGCGCCGGCCGCGCCGTCGCTCCGCGCGGTGAGCACAGGCCTGCCACGGACGATCCACGCGTCGAGGGCACGAGCCGCCGCCCCGCCATACGGGACCACGCGCTCTTTGTCACCCTTGCCTCGCAGGCGCAGCGTGCGACGCCCGGGATCGATGTCGTCGAGGTCGAGCCCGCAGATCTCGGACACCCGCGCCCCCGAGCCGTAGATCAGCTCGAGCAGGGCACGGTCGCGGAGTTCGCGCGGTCCGCCCTCGGCGGCGGCTCGCTCGGCATCGTCGAGCACTGCGGCGAGGGTGTCAGCCGTCGCCACCGTCGGCAGCGTCCGCCCCCTCTTCGGAACCGCCAGCCGCCGCGAGACGTCGGATGCCACGAGCCCCGCCTCGTAGGCCCAGGCCAGCAGGCCTCGCACCGACGCAGCGCGACGGGCCGACGTCGCTTTGGACAGCCCGGATCCCGCGGCCTCCCACTGCCACGCGCGCAGGTGCTCGAGATCGAGATCGCGAAGCGGGATATCGTCGGTCGCCCGCACGAGGTCCCCCAGATCGGAGCGATAGGCCCGCACGGTCGCCGGCGCCATCCTCCGCACGACCTCGAGGTGCCGCACGTAGGCGTCGACGGCCTCGCTGATGCGCATGCCACCAGGATGCCCGGAACACGACGACGCCGCGCGGAGGCCACGCGCACCGGACTCGCCGTCATCTTCGGCGTACACGCAACCAGGCCCCGTCACTGCGGCGGACGCGCCCATCGAGCTCGCCGAGCCCCAGCACGGCGCGCACGTCATCGACGGCCAGGCCGCAGCGTCGGGCGACCTGCTCGGTGGAGTACGCGACCCGGTCCGACAAGGCGTCGATCACCCGGGTGGTCTCGTCGGTACGCGGGCCGTCGACGTCCGCACCGCCCGCGTCGAGTCCGAGCATCTCGCGCACGTCGCCGGCCGACGTGACGCATGTCGCACCGTACTCCCGAAGGATCCGGTGACACCCGGCCGACGCCGCGCTCGTGATGGGTCCGGGCACGGCTCCGAGCGATCGACCGAGGGTCGCGGCGTGCGCGGCGGTGTTCAGCGAGCCGCTGCGCCAGCCGGCCTCGACGACGACGACCGCGTCGGCCAATCCCGCGATCAGCCGGTTCCGCGCGAGGAAGCGCCACTTCGTCGGCGCCGAGCCGCACGGGGTCTCGCTCCACACGGCGCCCGACACCGCGATCCGATCGAGCAGCGACTCGTGGCCGCGCGGATACGCCCGATCGACGCCGCCCGCGAGGACGGCGACGGTCCGACCGCCCGCCCCCAAAGCAGCGCGATGGGCGGTGCCGTCGATGCCGTACGCGGCGCCGGAGACGACGACCACGCCCTCGGCGGCCAGCTCGGCCGACAGATCGGCCGCGACGCCCTCGCCGTAGGCCGTTGCCGCCCGCGCGCCCACGATCGCGACCGCTGGGACGACACGCGCGTCGTCGACCGACCCGCGCACCCACAGTGCGACGGGGGCGTGGGGTCCCAGATCGTCGAGACGGTCGGGCCACGCCGGGTCACCCGGAATGACCAGGCGTGCACCCGCCCGGCGCGCTCCGTCGAGCGCCGATTCGGCCGCACCGGGCCGCCACCGGGGTTCCCACCTCGCACGGGCCTCGACGACCGCGGCGGAATCGGACACGGCCGCGACGCGCAACGCCTCGACGGGGCCGTACGCACGGATCAGCTCACCGGCGGCGCCGTCCCCCGGCTCGAGCAGCACGCTCCAGAGGGCGCGGGCCCACGCGTCGAGCGCACGGCCGTCGTCGTCGCGTACTCCGTCGACGACGTCGGCGACCTGAGCCGAAGAGATCTCCGGGACCTTCATGCCGACGCCCCTTGGCGCAAGAACAGGGCGCGGCCGACATCGTCGACGTGCAGCGTGTCTCTTCCCGCGAGATCGGCGACGGTCCAGGCGACGCGTAGCAATCGGTCGTATCCCCGCAACGTCAGCAGCCCACGCCGCAGCGCGGTGTCCAAGGGCTTCACCACGTCGCCGCCCGGCGCCGCCGGACCGCGCAGCCACGTTCCGGGAACGTCGGCGTTGCGACGCCACGGGGTGTCGGCCCACCGCCGCGCCGCGCGGTCCCTCGCCCCGGCCACGGCGTCCCGGGCCTCGCGCGTCGTCACCACGCGTCGCTCGACGTCACGCTGGGCCGTCGACACCCGCCGTAGACGCAGATCCATGTCGATGCGGTCGAGCAGGGGGCCGGACAGCCTCCGCGTGTACCGACGAATGGCCTGGGGCGCGCACTCGCAACGACCGCCGGCAACGCCGTACTGGCCGCAGGGACACGGGTTCGTGGCGATGACGAGCTGGAACCGAGCCGGGTACGTGGCGGTGACACCCGAGCGGTGCAGATGGATCACACCGCTCTCGAGCGGCTGGCGCAGCGCGTCGAGCACGGAGGCGGGAAACTCCCCTCCTTCGTCGAGGAAGAGGACGCCGTCGCTGGCTCTCGCGATCGCTCCCGGGCGGATCACCCCCGACCCTCCCCCGATCAACGAGGCCGCGCTCGCGCCATGGTGCGGGCTCTCGAAGGGCGGCACACGGGACAGGCTCGACACGGCGACGCCCGAGAGCGATCGGATGGACGCCACCGAGAGCGCCGCGTCGTCGTCGAGGTCGGGGAGGATGCCCGGCAGCCGTCGCGCGAGCATCGTCTTGCCCGCGCCCGGCGGGCCGCTCATGAGCACGTGATGTCCGCCGGCCGCGGCGATCACGAGGGCGTCCACCGCGTCGGGCTGGCCGACGACGTCGGCCAGCTCCGGGGTCTCGACCGCGGCCGACACCACCGGCGCGGATGCCACGCGAGCCAGGTCGGGCGCATCGCACGCTCCCCCGTGCCAGCGGACGACCTCGGCGAGGCACCCCGCGGCCAGCACGTCGACCCCGTCGACGAGCCGCGCCTCGTCGGCGTTGGCCGCCGGCACGACGACCCGGCGCATGCCGGCGCGCCGCGCCGCGACCACCGAGGGCAGGACGCCGGGGACGGGGCGCAGGCGGCCGTCGAGCCCCAGCTCGCCGACGTGCACCGTGTCGGCGACGCGAACGGCCTCCATGCGTCCCGCCGTGGCGAGAGCGGCGACGGCGATCGCGACGTCGAACCCCGACCCGCGCTTGGGCAGGCTCGCCGGCGACAGATTCACCGTGAGACGCCGCTTGGGGAGGTCGAGTCCGCGGTTTCCGCACGCGTTGCGCACGCGGCGGCCGGCCTCGCCGAGTGCTTTGTCGGGAAGCCCGATGATCGTGAACTCGGGCGTCTGCGACGACAGGTCGGCCTCGACCTCGACCATGTCTCCCCGCAGCCCCGTCAGGGCCACCGCCCACGTGCGGGCGACGGTCACAGGGCGTCCTCGAGATGCTCGAGACGGGCGGTGCGCGGATCGTCGCCGACGATCGCGATCGCGTCGAGCCGCAGTCGACGCCCGCGCGCGTCGAGCGGGTGGGCCGAGATCCAGGCCATCGCCAGCCGCCACAGGCGCTCGGCCTTGCGTCGGTCGATCGCCTCGAAGGGGTGGCCGAAGGCCTCGCTCGTGCGCGTCTTCACCTCGACCACCACGAGCGCCGCCTCACGCGTCGCGACGATGTCGATCTCGCCCTGCGGGCACCGCCAGTTGCGATCGATGATGCGGTAGCCGCACGCGGTCAGGTGGGCCGCGGCGCGGTCTTCTCCGGCTCTGCCGAGGTCGTCTTTGTCTGCCATGCCCGAGAGCGTGGCATCCGCCCGCGGCGGGGCTTCGGCGCGTTCGCCCCGTCCGTGGACGATCCCCGAAGGTCGTGAACTGGGGAGGAGTCGTCAGCTGTCGAGCGAGAGCTCTTCGGGCAGCTGGAAGTCACGGCGCGACAGCTCCTCGACGTTCACGTCTTTGAAGGTCAGCACGCGCACCGACTTCACGAAGCGGTCGGCCCGGTAGATGTCCCACACCCAGACGTCGGTCATCGAGATCTCGAAGTAGAAATCGTGCTCGGTGTCCCGCCGCACGACGTTCACGTCGTTGGCGAGATAGAACCGGCGTTCGGTCTCGATCACGTACTGGAACTGCGACACCACATCGCGGTACTCGCGGTACAGGGCCAGTTCGAGTTCGCGGTCGTAGTCCTCGAAGACGTCGTCATCCATGGTCCCTCCATCCTAGGCGGGCGCAGAGACCCGTCTGCGCCTCAGAACAGGGTCGGTGCGGACGCGATGGCCCATGAGCTCCGGTGGTGCACGCTCATCCCGTGCACGCCGATCGCCGTCCGGTGATCGAGGCTCGCGTAACCCTTGTTGCGCGCCCACCCGTAGGCGGGCAGGTCGTCGTGCAGCCCCGTCATGAGCGCGTCGCGTGCGACCTTGGCGATGACGGATGCCGCCGCGGCACTCGCGCAGTCGCGGTCGGCCTTGACGATCGGGCGCACGCGCAGGCCCGGCTCGCCCGCCGGCGTGATGTAGTCGTGGTTGCCGTCGAGGATGACGAGCGCGTCCTCGGCCACCACGCCGTGCGCGCGCAGATCGGCGATCGCGCGCACCGCCGCGAGGCCCAGCGCCCCGATGATGCCGATCTCGTCGATCTCGTCGGAGCTGGCCCACCCCACGGCGCTCTCCTGCACGAACGCTGTCGCGCGAGCGGCCACCTCACGACGGCGTCCCTCGGGGATGAGCTTCGAGTCCCTCAGACCGACGGGCACGCGCTTCCGCGCGCGTGCCGGGTCGATCGCGACGGCGCCGACGGCCACCGGTCCGGCCAATGCCCCCCGCCCGACCTCGTCGCACGCGATGATCAGCGCGTGCTGCTTGAGCAGACGTCGTTCGAGCGTGAACGTGGGCTCGATCACTGCGTCGCCCCCGGGCCGGGCACCCCCGCGAACACCTCGTGGTGGAAGTCGATGAGGCCGAACCGGTCGAACGGCCATGTGATGAGGAAGGCACGCCCCACGACGTTGTCGATCGGGACGAAGCCCTTGCCGGGCTGGTCCTGGTTGTAGCGGGAGTCGCGAGAGCTGTTGCGGTTGTCGCCGAGCACCCACAGCGACCCGTCCGGAACCGTGACGTCGTACGGCACCGGCTCGGGCTCGGTGGCTCCCGGGGCCACCTTGACGTACGGCTCGTCGAGAGGGACGCCGTTGACGCTCGTCTGGCCGAGGGCGTTGCAGCACACCACGTGATCGCCCGGGAGCCCGATCACGCGCTTGATGAGGTGGTCATCGCTGTCGGGGGCCGACAGTCCGAAGAGCGACAGCACCCAGTCGATGCCCTCTTCCCAGGCCGGACGCGCCGCCGGCGACGACGGCGGCAGCCATCCGCCCGGGTCGCGGAACACCACGACATCGCCGCGCGAGTATCCATCGAAGCGCGGGGTCAGCTCGTCGACGAGGATCCGGTCCTTCACCATCAAGGTGTTCTCCATCGACGCCGACGGGATGTAGAACGACCGGACGACGAACGTCTTGACCAGGAACGACACCAGCAGCGCGATGACGACGATGACGATCAGGTCGCGCGCGAAGCGGAGCCAGCCGCGGCCCCGCCGTGGGCGAGAGGTGGTCGTCGTGGCATCCGGGGCCGGGGCGGTCTGGTCGCTCATGTAGATCCTTCACCGGGCTCACCGCACGCCGGAGAACCGCACGAACAAGGGTCGCACATCGGGTGCGCTCCCCACGACAGCACCGCCCCGGAAAACGCCGAACGCCCCGCGGCAAGGCCGACGGGGCGTTCGCGTGGAGAGAAGACTCAGCGGTCGCGCTTCTCTTTGATCTTCGCCTTCTTGCCGCGGAGGTTGCGCAGGTAGTAGAGCTTCGCACGGCGGACGTCGCCACGGGTCACGACCTCGATGTGGTCGATCACGGGGCTGTGGACGGGGAACGTGCGCTCCACGCCGACCTGGAAGCTGACCTTGCGGACGGTGAAGGTCTCGCGCACGCCGTCGCCGGAGCGGCCGATGACGACGCCCTGGAAGACCTGGATGCGCGAGCGGCTGCCCTCGGTGATGTTGACGTGCACCTTGACGGTGTCACCGGGGCCGAAGGCGGGGATGTCGGAGCGGAGCGAGGCCGCGTCGACGGCGTCGAGGATCTGCATGATCGTCACTTCCTGCGACCGCCACAGGTCGATCGCACGATGAATGGGAAAAGATGGAGCGTGCCCGAGCCGCACGAGCGGCGGACTCCCCTGAGGCAGAGCCGGTCAGGGCACAAACGCCCATTCTGCCACGTCGAGGCGCAGCCGCCAAAACGCGAGGGTGTCAGCCGTGTCGCGGGCTCTCGGTCACGACGATGACGTCTCGCTTCTCGGGGGGCTGCGTCCGCTCGCGCGTCGGCGGGGTGTACGCCGTGCCGTCCTGCGCATGCAGCACGGCGATCGACCCGCGGGCCTCGCGCCACACCTGCGCCAGGCCCGACCAGAACACCGCGAGGGCGCCGACGAACGACAGCACCACGAGCGGGAAGAACGTCCGCCCGTCGAAGAACCCGAGTCCCACGATGACGAGGTGCCAGAGCCCGAACGCGAGCACGTCCCCCCACGAGACCGCGCGGACTGCACGAACGCTCGCCCGCGCACGCACGAGCAGGGTCAGCAGCAGTTGCGACACGAACACCGCGGGAACGGCGACGAAGAGCCACAGCAGGGCCCACCCGCTCCCGCCACTGAACACGATCCAGCCGACGAAGAGCCACAGGGGCAGGACGAACGCGGCCGGGAACAGCCAGCGGAAGAACACGCGACGCAGCACCATTCCCCGATGCTATGAGGCGTCGTTGAGTGTGAACCGTGAAGATCCGAGCGCCGGAAACGGCGGCGCGGTCCGTATCGGAGAGAATGGAAGGCGGACGAAGGGACACCACCATGATCGAACTGCGCACACCCGCCGAGATCGACGCGATGCGGCCCGCCGGCCGATTCGTCGCCGAGGTCTTGGCGACGCTGCGCGACGAGACCAAGGTGGGCACGAATCTGCTGCACCTCGATCGTCGCGCCCACGACATGATCCGAGCGGCGGGGGCCGAGTCGTGCTACATCGACTATCACCCGTCGTTCGGCGCGAGCCCCTTCGGCAAGGTGCTGTGCACGTCGATCAACGACGCTGTGCTGCACGGCCTCCCCCACGACTACGCCCTGCGCGACGGCGACCTGGTCTCGCTCGACTTCGCGGCCTCGGTCGACGGCTGGGTCGCGGACTCGGCGGTGTCGTTCGTCGTCGGAAGCCCCCGCGACGAGGACCTCGCCCTCATCGACACGACGCAGCGCGCGCTCGCCGCGGCCATCGCCGCCGCGACCGTCGGCAACAAGATCGGCGACATCTCGGCGGCCGTCGCCGCCGTCGCCCACGCCGACGGGTACGCGATCAACACCGACTTCGGCGGACACGGCGTCGGGCGCACGATGCACGGCGACCCCCACGTCCCCAACGACGGCAAGCCCGGCCGCGGCTATCCGCTCCGCGAGGGTCTCGTCGTAGCCCTCGAGCCGTGGTTCCTGCAGACGACCGACGGTCTCGTGACCGACGCCGACGGCTGGACGCTGCGCAGCGACGACGGATCGCGTGGCGCGCACTCCGAGCACACCGTCGCGATCACGGCCGACGGCCCCGTGATCCTCACCGACCGCTCGTTCCTCGGCGTCGACTGAGACGTCGCGCCGTCCGGCAGGTCTCTCGGATGCCGCCGGCGACGCCCCGGCGTTCAGTCGGGCAGCAGGTCGGGCCGACGCGCGCGCGTGCGCTCGATCTGCTGCTCGCGACGCCACGCGGCCACCGCCCCGTGGTTGCCGCTGAGCAGCACCGGCGGGACCTCGTGCCCCCGCCACACGGCGGGCTTCGTGTACGACGGGTACTCGAGCAGGCCGTCCTCGTGTGACTCCTCGACGAGGCTCTCAGGGTTGCCGACGACCCCCGGGACCAGCCGGCCGATCGCCTCCACCATCGCCATGACGGCGACCTCACCACCGTTGAGCACGTAGTCGCCGAGGCTCAGCAAACGGACGTCGCCGATGGCGGCGGCGTGCTCGAACACCCGCTCGTCGATCCCCTCGTACCGGCCGCAGCCGAACACGATGCGCGGCGCGGACGCGAGCTCGCGCGCCGTCGCCTGGGTGAAGCGCTCGCCGGCGGGCGACGGGAAGACGATGACGGGCCGCTCGGCGGCATCCGGCACGAGGTCGTCGAGCGCCTCGCCCCACGGCTCGGGCTTCATCACCATGCCCGCTCCGCCGCCGTAGGGCGTGTCGTCGACGGTGCGGTGACGGTCGTGCGTGTAATCGCGCAGGTCGTGCACGCGGATGTCGAGCAGGCCCGACTGACGGGCTTTGCCCAGCAGCGACACCTCGAGGGCGTCGAAGATCGTCGGGAAGATCGAGACGACGTCGATGCGCACGTCAGTCCTCGCCGTCGCGATCCTCGGTGTCGGCGGCGGCGCTGTCGGAACGCGGGGTGTCGTCGTCGACAGGCAGCTCCTCGAACAGTCCCGTCGGCGGCGTCACGACCACGCGACCGCCCGCGATGTCGACCTCGGGCACGATCGCGCTGACGAACGGGACGAGCACCTCGCGGTCTTCGCCCTCGCCGACGGGTCGCACGATCAGCAGGTCTTGGGCCGGCAGGTGGTCCACGCGCACCACGCGGCCCACGACACGGTCGTCGCGCACGACGTCGAGGCCGATGAGCTGGTGGTCGTACCAGGCGTCGTCCTCGACCGGCGCGGCCGACGTGTCCTGGTCGATCCAGAGGATCGCCTTCACCAGCTGCTCGGCGGCGTTGCGGTCGTCGACCCCCTCGAAGAAGGCGACGGGGTGCGAGTTCATCCAACGGAACTCGCGCACGGTGAGGTCTTTGCCGTGCCACGGCGAAGACTCGGGCACCTGCAGCGTGAAGGTGTTGCCCGGGACGAAGCGTCCCTCGGGGTCGTCGGTGTAGAGCTCGAGCTTGAAGGCGCCTTTGAGCCCGTGGGCCTTGACCAGACGTCCCACACGCAACTGGGTCTTCGCGGACTCGGGGCCCGCGTTCTCGACGGCCGCCATCAGTCGTCGGCGACGTCGACGCGCACGCGGCGGCCGTCGGCGAGAGCGGAGATGACGGTGCGCAGCGCCTTGGCGGTGCGTCCGCCGCGCCCGATCACGCGACCCCGGTCGTCGGGGTGCACGCGAACCTCCAGCACGTCACCGCGGGGCGACGAGCTGGAACGGATGGTCACGGCATCCGGGTGATCGACGATCCCCTTGACGACGTGTTCGAGCGCGGCAGACAGCACGGGACTTACTCGGCCGAGGTCTCGGCGTCGTCGGCGGCCTCGGCCGCGGGGGCCTCTTCGGCCTTCTTCTCGGCCTTGGGCTTGATGACCGACTTCTTCGACGCGTCGGCCTCGAAAGCGGCCTTCTCTTCGCGCACCTTGACGGTGGACTTCGCGTCCTTGTCGCCCTTGTGGCGACCCCAGTCGCCGGTGAGCTTCAGGATCGCGAGCACCTGCTCGGTCGGCTGTGCGCCGACGCCGAGCCAGTACTGCGCACGCTCGGAGTCGACCTCGATGAACGAGGGCTCCTCGGTCGGGTGGTACTTGCCGATCTCTTCGATCACACGACCGTCGCGCTTGGTGCGCGAGTCGGCGACGACGATGCGGTAGTAGGGCGCACGGATCTTGCCGAGACGCTTGAGACGGATCTTGACAGCCACGATTTCTCCTGTGGTGGGAAAGGAACGAACCGAACGCCTGGAGCGTGGGGTGCACACCCGGCGGAAGCTCAATGGGTGGACCGACACCGGATAGAGGGTCGAGTGACGGGTCCAGCCCTCTATTCTGCCAGATGACGCGGCGAGGCGCGAAACGTCGAGCGGCGCGTCCATCGTGTCAGACTGACCCCATGAGGCTCCCGTTCGCGCCGTCCGCGCGCTCGTCCGTCGGACTCGAGTGGGAGCTCATGCTCGCCGACCGCGAGACCGGCGATCTCGTGGGCCGCGCGCCCGAGCTCCTCGACCTCGTCGAGGACGCCACCGCCCTCGAACGCTTCACCGTGACGGGCGAGCTGCTGACCAACACGGTCGAGGTGACCAGCGGCGTGGGGGCCACGGTCGCCGCGGCCGTCGACGACATCGCCGACGCCATCAACGCGCTGCGCGCCGAGACCGAGCCCCGCGGGATCGAGCTGTTGTGCGCGGGCAGCCACCCCTTCGCGCAGTGGTACGACCAGCAGGTCACCGACAAGACCCGCTACCACACGCTCATCGAACGCACGCAGTGGTGGGGGCGCAACATGATGATCTGGGGCGTGCACGTGCACGTCGGAGTCGACGACGTCGACAAGGTCATCCCGATCGTCAACGCGCTCAGCGTCTACCTTCCGCATCTCCAGGCGCTGTCGGCATCCAGCCCCTTCTGGGCGGGCGAGCGCACCGGATACGCCTCGAACCGCTCGCTCGTCTTCCAGCAGCTGCCGACGGCCGGTCTTCCCTGGCAGCTCGACGGCTGGGACGGGTTCGAGCGCTACCTCGACGACATGGTGCGCACCGGGGTGATGGCGGATGCCAGCGAGGTGCGGTGGGACATCCGTCCGGCGCCCAAGTGGGGCACCGTCGAGATCCGCGCGTGCGACGGCATGTCGACCCTGCCCGAGCTCGCCGCCGTCGCGGCCCTCGCGCAGACGCTCGTCGAGCGGTTCTCGCGCCTCATCGACGAGGGACGCGAGCTTCCCGGCATCCCGCCCTGGTACGCCCGTGAGAACAAATGGCGCGCGGCACGCTACGGCCTCGAGGCGCGGGTGATCGTCGACCGCGACGGCACGCAGGTGCCCGTCGTCGAGCACCTGCGGCAGACGATGGAGCAGCTCGCCGACATCGCCGTCGAGCTGAAGTGCGCCCGGGAGTTCGCCGGTCTCGAGACCATCCTCGCGACGGGGGGAAGCAGCGCACGCCAGGTGGCGGTGGCCGAGGCGGCCGACGGCGACCTGCGGGCGGTCGTGCAGCACCTCATCGGCGAGTTCCGCAACGGCCCGACCCTGCGCGAACATCTCGCGGCGCTGCGCGTCTGATCCCGCGCCGCTCATAGGTCGGCGATCTAAGATCGCGCCATGACCGCTCGGCGCACCGTTCTGACCCGTTCGTTCGCCGCGGCCTCGGTCGGCGTGCTGGCGGGTCTCGCGGGCTGTTCGGCGGCACCCCCACCCGCCACGACGCCGACGTTCGTCTCGCCGGCCGCGAGCCCGTCGTCGACGTCGAAGGGCACGCCCCGGGTGCGGGTCGCCACGGTCGGCGACTCGCTCATGTCGGGGTTCGGCCTCGATCTGGGCGACGCGTGGCCCGTCCTCCTCGCCGGGCGCGCGCACCTCTCGCTGACCAATCTCGCGTGCGCCGGCATGGGCTTCGTCGTGTCGGGCGACTGCGGCACCCCGTACTCGGGCTTCGCCCCCGCCCTGGCGGCGCTGCAGCCGCAGATCGTCATCGTCGAGTCGTCGAGCAACGACTTCGGCCAGAGCGCCGACGACATCCACTCGGCGACGATCACCACGGTCGAAGAGATGCACGAGGCCGCTCCCAAGGCCCGCATGGTGGGCTTGAGCACGATCTGGAACGACGAAGAGACCGTGCCCGAAGACACCGCGGTCACCTCCGACGCGTTGAAGGACGCGATGGGCATGGTGGACGGCACCTTCATCGACGTCGGGCAGCCCCTGCAAGGCCACCCCGACTGGATGCAGGAGGACGACGTCCATCCGACGCCCCGCGGTCAGCGCGCCATCGAGCAGACCGTGATGTCGAAGCTCCAAGAGGCCGACATCCTGCCCTGAGCCCCGCGCGCGCCGCCCGACGGCGTCAGCCGCGACCGAGCATCTTCTGCAGCTCGGCGAGGTCGGCCTCGCTCGGTGCCGCCTGACCGCCCAGGCCGAAACCCGACCCGGTGGGGGCGGTGGATGCCGTGAGCCCGGCGTTCTCGGCCGCACGCTTGGCGGGGTTGCCCGAGCGTGAGCCCTTCGCCTTCTGCTGCTTGCCCCGCTTCGACGACGCGCCCGGCTTGCCGCCGATCGGCCCCATGCCCGGGATGTTGGGCACACCGCCGCGGGCCACGGTCTTCATCATCTTCGACGCCTGGTCGAAGCGCTGGACGAGCTGGTTGACGTCGGTGACGGTCATTCCCGACCCCCGCGCGATGCGCAGGCGACGCGAGCCGTTGAGCACCTTCGGGTTGCGGCGCTCCCCCGGCGTCATCGACCGGATGATGGCCTCGGTGCGATCGATCTCGCGCTCGTCGAAGTCCTCGAGCTGCTGCTTCATGTTTCCCATGCCCGGGAGCATCCCGAGCATCTTCTTCATGGAGCCCATCTTCTTCATCTGCTGCATCTGCTCGAGGAAGTCCTCGAGCGTGAACGTCTCGGTCGCGAGCTTCTCGGCGACCTTCATCGCCTCGGCCTCGTCGAAGGCCGACTGCGCCTGCTCGATCAGGGTGAGGATATCGCCGAGGTCGAGGATGCGGGATGCCATGCGGTCGGGGTGGAAGGGCTCGACGTCGTCGAGACCCTCACCGGTGGACGCGAAGATGATGGGGCGGCCGGTGACCGACGCGACCGACAGCGCGGCACCACCGCGGGCGTCGCCGTCGAGCTTCGACAGCACGACGCCGGTGAAGTCGACGCCGTCCTGGAAGGCCTTGGCCGTGTTCACCGCATCTTGACCGATCATCGCGTCGATGACGAAGAGCACCTCGTCGGGCTGGGTGGCCGTGCGGATGTCGGACGCCTGCTTCATCAGCTCGGCGTCGACGCCGAGGCGTCCGGCGGTGTCGATGATGACGATGTCGTGCTGCTGGCGGGTCGCGTACGCGACGCCGTCGCGCGCGACCTTCACCGGGTCGCCGACGCCGTTGCCCGGCTCGGGCGCGTAGATCGCGGCGCCGGCGCGCTCGGCGACGACCTGGAGCTGGTTGACGGCGTTCGGGCGCTGCAGGTCGCAGGCGACGAGGAGGGGGGTGTGGCCGTCCTTCTCGAGCATCTTGGCGAGCTTGCCCGCGAAGGTGGTCTTGCCCGAGCCCTGGAGACCGGCGAGCATGATGACGGTCGGCGGGTTCTTCGCGAACTGCAGACGGCGCTGCTGACCGCCCAGGATGCCGATGAGCTCGTCGTTCACGATCTGCACGACCTGCTGCGCGGGGTTGAGCGCCCGGTTGACCTCGTCACCCAGCGCGCGCTCGCGGACGGCGGCGGTGAACTCCTTGACGACGGGCAGGGCGACGTCGGCGTCGAGCAGCGCACGGCGGATCTCGCGGACGGTGCCGTCGACGTCGGCCGGCGTGAGCTGCCCCTTCTTACGCAGATTGCGGAAGGTGTCTGTGAGCCGGTCAGAGAGGGTGCCGAAAGTCGCCATGATGAGACGAGTTTACGCGGGCGCGGCGCAGTGCGCTTTCGCCCGGGCCGCGCACGACCTCAGCGATCTGCACGGCCTCAGCCCGCACCGGGCGGATGCCGCTGACCCTGCGCCGACGACGGGGTTCGCGCCGCCCGTGTGCCGCCGGATTCAGGCGAGGGCCACGGCCTCGGCGAGCACCTCACCGAGCGGACGCCCCGCGCCCGTGCGATCCGCCCACGCCCACACCGCGGCCAGCACCGCCGCCGACAGGGCACCGGCCCGGACCTCCGCGGCGAGGGACGGCATCCCGTCGCGCACGAGGCGCGCCGCGAGCTCGCGCTGCAGCCGGAATTGGCGCACGGCACGATCGCGGTCGAGCTCGGGCGCGATGCCCATCGCCTCGGCGTTGGTGATCGCGAGGGCGAGCGCGTCGGGGGCGAGGCCCGCGCCGAGACCGGTCAGCGCGTCATCGACGGTGTCGCCGCCGCGCAGGCGCCGGGCCGCGGCGTCGATCTGCTCATCGAGCCCCGACCACAGCACGTCGCTCTTGGCCGAGAAGTAGTTGAAGAAGCTCGACCGGCTGACTCCGGCGCGACGTGTGATGTCGGAGACCGACGTGGCGTCGTACCCCTGCTCGAGGAACAGCTCGCAGGCGGCCTCGGCGAGCACGTCACGCGACGAGACGCGGGGTCTGCCGCTGCGGCCCGCGGATGTCATGGCCTCAGCCTAGAAGAACCGGGCGCATGTATTCTTAGACGCAATCCAACAACATTGGGAGCGGTGATGCTCGACATCGACCACGTGGGGTTCTCCCCCGACTACGTGCCCTACCTGGACGCGTGGGCGAGACAGCGCGCCGTGCACGCCGACGTGCTCGCGGGCGACCGGCCCGACACGCTGCTGCTGCTCGAGCACGAGGCGGTCTACACCGCCGGCAAGCGCACCGAGGCACATGAGCGTCCCGTCGACGGCACGCCGGTGATCGACGTCGATCGCGGCGGCAAGATCACCTGGCACGGCCCGGGGCAGCTGGTGGGCTACCCCATCGTGCGCCTGCCCGAGCCGATGGACGTCGTCGCCCACGTGCGCCGCCTCGAACGGCTGCTCATCGACGCGCTCGCGATGCACGGCGTCGACGGGTTCCGCGTCGAGGGCCGCAGCGGCGTCTGGGTGCGCCGCCCGCTCGGCGTCGACAAGGTCGCAGCGATCGGCGTGCGCGTCGAGAAGGGTGTCACCATGCACGGGTTCGCGGTCAACTGCGACAACTCGCTGGCCGGCTTCCGCGGGATCGTCCCGTGCGGCATCACCGATGCCGGGGTGACGACCGTGAGCGAGGTGAGAGGCGTCGAGGTCTCACCGATCGACCTGCGGCCGTCGATCGAGAGCGTCTTCCTGGCCGAGTACACGGCGGTGGCCGCGTGAGCGCCTGCGGGACCGGCAGCGCCGGGGCCGCAGCGTCCACCGCTCCGAACGGACGCAAGCTGCTGCGGCTCGAGGTGCGCAACGCCCAGACGCCGATCGAGCGCAAGCCCGAGTGGATCAAGACCAAGGCCAAGCTCGGCCCCGAGTACACCGCCCTGCAGAACCTCGTGAAGACCGAGAAGCTGCACACGGTGTGCCAAGAGGCGGGGTGCCCCAACATCTTCGAGTGCTGGGAAGACCGCGAGGCGACGTTCCTCATCGGCGGCTCCCAGTGCACGCGCCGCTGCGACTTCTGCCAGATCGACACCGGCAAGCCCGCCGACTACGACACCGACGAACCGCGCCGCGTCGCCGAGAGCGTGACCCGGATGCAGCTGCGCTACGCCACCGTCACGGGTGTCGCACGCGACGACCTGCCCGACGAGGGCGCGTGGCTGCACGCCGAGACGGTGCGCCGCATCCACGCCGACAACCCGGGCACGGGCGTCGAGATCCTCGCCACCGACTTCTCGGGCAACCCCGCGCACCTCGACGAGGTGTTCTCGTCGCGGCCCGAGGTGTTCGCGCACAACGTCGAGACGGTGCCGCGCATCTTCAAGCGCATCCGTCCGGCGTTCCGCTACGAGCGGTCGCTCGGTGTGCTGACCGCGGCACGCGACGCGGGCCTCATCACGAAGTCGAATCTCATTCTGGGCATGGGCGAGGAGCCCGAAGAGGTCGTCCAGGCGCTGCACGACCTGCACGAGGCCGGCACCGACATCATCACGATCACGCAGTACCTGCGCCCCACCCCGCGCCACCTGCCGGTGCAGCGGTGGGTGAAGCCGGCCGAGTTCGTCGAGTTCAAGGAGGAGGCCGAGCGCATCGGCTTCCTCGGCGTGCTCGCCGGTCCGCTCGTGCGTTCGTCGTACCGCGCGGGTCGGCTGTGGGCGCAGTCGATGGTGTCGAAGGGGCGCGAGATCCCCCCGCACCTCGCCCACCTCGCGAAAGACATCGCATCCGCGGACGCCGGGTTCGCTCAGGCCGTCTGACCCACCCCGCGACGGGCGTCGACCGGATACGCCGCCGCGGACCCGAGAACGGCCGCGGACGCAGAGGGGCGTGCCCTCAGTCGGCGCTCGTCACCGACTGCACCTGACCGTCTGATGCCAGGTTGACCAGCAGCACGTCGTCGGTGGCATCCGGATCGAGCGCGTACTCCAGCACCGCGAACGGGTCGGCCCCGCCGTGCTCGTCGGCGAGGATCGTCATGCTCATCAGCTGCAACGATTTGATGACGTCGATGTGCGTGTCGCCCGACGCGTCGACGAGCAGGTCGTCGATGCCGTCGCCCAATGTCGCCTGCTGCTGCAGGATGTACTCGGTCACCTCGCTCGTGCGGTCGTCGAGCTCGTTCACCATCGCGTTGCGCGCAGTGAGGTCGATGTGCTCGAGCGACGAGATCATCGCCGCCGCGACGTCGAGCGCGTCGATCGAGACGTCGTCCTGATCGGGCGCGGTCAGATCGACGGTCACGCTCTGATCCCCGAACTCCACGTTCTCCGACCAGAAGATGGAACCGTCCGGACCCGACTCGAGGAGTCCGAAGAAGTCGTGCTCGATCGCCATGTCCCTATAGAACCAGCCCGGCGCTCGCCGGGAAAGACGACCCGCCCGACGCGCCGTGGGTTCAGTCGACGAGCGAGGCCGCGAACACGTGCGGGGTGAAGCCGGTCAGGTCGTTGATGCCCTCGCCCTGACCCAGCAGCTTCACCGGGATGCCGGTGCGCTCCTGCACCGCGAGCACGAACCCGCCGCGGGCCGACCCATCGAGCTTGGTGAGCACGAGCCCCGTGACGCCGGCGCTGTCGAGGAAGGCCTGCGCCTGCATCAGGCCGTTCTGCCCGGTCGTGGCATCCAGCACGAGGAGCACCTCGCTGATCGGCGCCTGCTTCTCGATCACGCGCTTGATCTTGCCGAGCTCGTCCATGAGCCCGCCCTTGGTGTGCAGGCGGCCGGCGGTGTCGACGAGCACGATCTCGGTGCCGGTCTCTTTCGCATGTGCGACGGTCTGGAAGGCGACGGATGCCGGGTCCTGACCCTCGTGCTGAGGGCGGACGATCGTGGCTCCCCCGCGCTCGGCCCACGTGGCCAGCTGGTCGACCGCGGCGGCGCGGAAGGTGTCGGCGGCCCCGACCACGACCGTCCGTCCGTAGCGCTGCAAGAACTTGGCGAACTTGCCGATCGTCGTGGTCTTGCCGACGCCGTTGACGCCGACGACCAGCACCACCGCGGGGCGCTCGGTGAGCCTCAGGGTGGTGTCGAACTTCGCGAAGTGCTCTTCGAGCGTCTCGCGCAGCATGCGCTGCAGGTCGCGCGGGTCGGTCGTGCGGTAGCGCTCGACCTTCTCACGCAGCTCGTCGACCAGGCGCTCGGTCACGTCGGGGCCGAAGTCGGCGGTCAGCAGAGCCGTCTCGAGGTCGTCCCACGTCGTCTCGTCGATGGTCGGTTTGACGAACAGCCCGCGCAGCGCGCGGCCGAGCGACCAGGAGTTCTCAGCCATCCCGTCAGTTTACGGGGGCGGCCTCGGCCCGGACGGCGGCGCGGTCGCCCACGCGCTGCCCGACGACCGCCGAAACGCCGTCCTGCCGCATCGAGACGCCATAGAGCGCGTCGGCGATCTCCATCGTGCGCTTCTGGTGCGTGATGACGATGAGCTGGCTGCTCGCTCGAAGCTTCTCGAACACACCGAGCAGCCGACCGAGGTTCGCATCGTCGAGGGCCGCCTCGACCTCGTCGAGGATGTAGAACGGGCTCGGCCGGGCGGTGAAGATCGAGGTGAGGAACGCCACGGCCGCCAGGGACCGCTCGCCGCCGGACAGCAGGGAGAGACGCTCGATCTTCTTGCCGACCGGCCGCACCGCCACCTCGATGCCGGTGGTCAACGGGTTGTCGGGATCGGTGAGCGAGATGCTGCCGGAACCACCCGGGAAAAGGATCGGGAAGATCTCGGTGAACGCCGCCCGGGTGTCCTCGAACGCCGCGACGAAGATCGTCTGCATCCGTTCGTCGAGGTCGGCGATGATCGTCAGCAGGTCGGCGCGCGTCTGCTGTAGGTCGGCGAGCTGCTCGGTGAGGAACGCGTGCCGCTGCTCGAGCGCGGCGAACTCCTCGAGGGCGAGCGGGTTGACGCGACCGAGCTGGGCCAGCTTGCGCTCGGACTCCTGCAGAAGGCGCTTCTGCGCGGGACGGTCGAACGCGACCGTCTCACCCTCGACGTCGGAGGGGATGGGCTGGTCGGGTCCGTACTCGGCGACGAGCACCTCTTCGTCGAGGGCCAGCTCCGACTGCACCCGCTCGAGCAGGCTCGTCACGTGCAGCCGCTTCTCGTGCATCTGCAGCTCGAGTCCGTGCACGGTCTCGGTGAGCCGTGCCAAGCGCTCACGCACCGCGGCCTCGTGCGCCCGGGCCTCGGTCAACTCGGCTGTCACGGCCGAGCGTGCCGCCTCGGCCGCCGCGAGCTCGACGCGCGCCTGGCTGACCGAGCGGTCGACCGAGTCGAGCAGCGCCGGCAGCTGCGCCGCCACGTCGGCGGCGACCTGACGCTGCGCCCGACGGATCACGGCCCGGCGGGCCGCCTCGTGCGCCGCCGCCTGCTCGCGCTCGCGCTGCTGCACGAGCTGGACGATGCGCGCCTCTCCCGCCCGCACGCGCTCGCGCAGGGTCTCGATGTCGAGGCGGGCGCGCATCTCGCCCTCCCGGGCCGTCTCGACACGCTGCTGCATGCCGTCGCGCGCCGACACGTCGAGGATCGGCCGGGGCGCCTCGACGGCGCGTTCGAGGTGGGACTCGGCGACTCGCAGGGCGTCGTCGGCCTCGGACACCGCGGCCTCGGCCTGAGCGAGGCCCGCAGCGAGCCGCTCGCATTCCGCCACGGCCGACTCGTGCCGCACCGTCACGCGGTTGAGCTTCTCGGCGTGGGCGGCCAGGGCGGCGTCGTGCGCGCGCAGGGTCGAGAGGGCGTCCTTCGTGCGCTGGCGCGCATCTCCCACCGCGCGGGTGTGGTCGCTGAGGGCCTCGCGCAACGAGTCGGCCACCACGGCGATCTCGGCCAACCGCTCGGCGGCGGCATCCCGTTCGGCCGCGAGCTCGAGCCGCGACCGACCCGACCCCGAGCCGGCGCGCAGCGTGTGGGCGGTCACGACCTCACCGTCGCGCGTCACGAGGGTCGTTCCCGGCGCCAGCGCGCTCCAGGCCCCCTCGACCGCGGCCAGGTCGTCGACCACCACGACGTGCGCCAGGATGCCGCGCACCCCCGCCGGGGCGCTGACGACCTCGACCGCGGGCACGCCGCCCGCGACTGCCTGCACCGTCGACGGCGCGTCGCCCCGGGCATCGGCGATCGCGATGTCGACGGTTCCGAGATCGCCCCGGGCGGCCGCGCGCGCCGCGGCGAGGGCCGCGTCGGCGTCGTCGACGAGCAGCCCTTCGGCGATGGCGCCCAGCGCGGCGGCGATCGCAGCCTCGAATCCCGGCGTCACCTTGATCGCGTCGCCGACGAGGCCGCGGACCCCCGCGCCCCCCGCCGCCGCGAGGTCGGCCGCGGCGTTGCGCAGGTCGAGGGCGCGCCCGAGCGCCGCGGTCTGCGCCGAGAGCGCGTCGCGCTCGCGTTCGGCCGCGTGCAAGCGCTCGCGCAGCGACGACAGCGCGGTCTCGGCCTCGGTGGCCTCGCGTTGGGCACGTTCGTACGCGGCGGCATGCTCTGCCGTCGACGCCTCGGGAACGATGTCGGGGTCGAGCTCCGCGCGTTCGCGCGCGGCCTCGTCACGCCGTGCGACCGCCGCGTCGAGAGCCCGTTGCTGGCGCTCGACGCCGGCACGCAACGCGGCGAGGGTCGATGCGGCCGCCTCGGCCGAACCGCGGAGGGTGGTCAGACGCATGTCGTGCTCCGACACGAGCGCGCTCTGCGCGGCGATCTCGACGTCGAGGGCGTCGAGCTCGGCCCGCGCGCGCGACACGGCATGAGCGGCCTCGGCGGCGGCATCCTGTGCCGCGCCCAGACCGGCCGAGAGGTCGTCGACCTCGGCACGCGCGTCGTCGATCATCTGCGGCGTCACCGTCGTCGCGTAGGCGGTCGCGTCGGCATCGTCGTCGGAGAGCAGCGCGAGACGCTGACCGGCCAGGCTGTACAGGCCGCGCAGACGTTCCTGCACCTGTTCGAGCGAGAACGCCACGCGGCGGGCCGCATCGACGGCCTCGGAGCGCTGCTCCTCTTCGAGGCGCTCGACGCGGGCGCGCAGGTTGTCGGACTGCTCCTGCAGCACGAGACGCTCGGTGTGACGCTCGTGCTCGGCGCGGGCGGCGTCGCCGAGCTCGGCGCGCAGCCGTACGAGCTCGTCGGCGAAGAGCCGCGCCTTCGCATCGCGCACCACCGCCGCGATCCCGGCAGCCTCGCGGGCGATCTCGGCCTGCTTGCCGAGCGGCTTCAGCTGGCGGCGCAGCTCTCCCGCGAGGTCGCTCAGGCGCGTGAGGTTGGCCTCCATCGCCTCGAGCTTGCGCAGGGTCTTCTCTTTGCGGCGCCGATGCTTGAGAATCCCCGCGGCCTCTTCGATGAACCCGCGTCGATCCTCGGCCGTCGCCTGCAGCACGGTGTCGAGCCGACCCTGCCCGATGATGACGTGCATCTCGCGCCCCAGACCCGAGTCGCTGAGCAGCTCCTGCACGTCGAGCAGGCGGCACGTCTGGCCGTTGATGGCGTACTCGCTGGCACCGGTGCGGAACAGGGTGCGGCTGATCGTCACCTCGGTGTAGTCGATCGGCAGCGCGCCGTCGGAGTTGTCGATCGTCAGCTGCACCTCGGCGCGGCCCAGGGGGCCACGGGTCGACGTGCCCGCGAAGATGACGTCCTCCATCTTGCCGCCGCGCAGGGTCTTCGCACCCTGCTCGCCCATCACCCAGGCGAGGGCGTCGACCACGTTCGACTTGCCCGAGCCGTTCGGGCCGACGATGCAGGTGACCCCGGGTTCGAGGGCGAACGTCGTCGACTGCGCGAAGGACTTGAAGCCCTTCAGCGTGACGCTCTTGAGGTGCATCGCACGCCCTTCCGACCCGGTCGAGTACCGCCTCACGGTACCCGAGAACACGCGCCGATCCGCGGCGGCGAGCCGCGGAACCGCACGCGGCGCGCCCGGATGTTCGTCGATTCTGGACGTTGGCTTGACATTCGCTGACAGCCTTGGTTACCGTCGAATGTCCGCACCGACGAGAAAGGAGGTCACATCATGATGAACATCACCGCTGAATACGCAGCCGCCGGAATTACCGCCGCTGCCCGTCGCTCCGATGTGGCCACGCTCGCCGGACCGACGTCTCGCCGAGACAGCTGAGCCCCGTCGCGTAGAGACGCCCGTCGTCTCCGCCCGGTCGGCGTCCGATCCCGGATGCCACGGCCTCTTGCGCTCTCCCCATCGCACCGCCCCGCAGGCGCACAGCCGCCGCACGCGGACCGCGATCCCCTCCCGCGGCTTCGCGGCCGTTCGCCCTCGCCTCCCTCGGAGAACACCATGCACACCGCTCTCACGCGCGCCCGGACCGTCCTGGTCGCGCCCCATCTCGACGAGTCCCTCGTCGACCATCGGCTGACACTCGCCGAACGGCTGTCGCTGCGTCTCGGCCTCTGGCTGCTGCTGCGCAGCACGCGACGCCTCGCCGACGACGCCCCCGTCGCCGACCGCGCCTCCCTCGCCACGGCTCGCGAGGCGTTGATCGCCCGCGAGCAACGCGAGCGCGCCTGGCGGCACGCGGCTCACCTCAACGGGCCGTTCGTCTGAGCGGTGGGGCCGGCGCTCCCGGCCCCACCGCTCGCCCCGACATCTCCCTCAGAAAGACAGATCATGACCTCTCTCCCCGCCGGCCTCGAGCTGCGCCCCTTGACCGTCCCCGACCGCATCGACGCGGCCGACGCCAGCGACTTCCGCGAGATGTCGCGCGTGCGCAACCTCGTCTACGCCGAGGTCTCGGGGCACACCGACCACGACGTGCCCGCCGACGAGCTGCTCGGCATGTACCGTCCCGACCCGTCGCGCGCACGATTCACCTGGGTCGCCGTCTGGCACGGGCGGGTCGTCGGCCGCGTCGGTCTCGACCTTCCGCAAGAGGACGGCGCCCGCACCGCCATGTGGCTGATCGAGCTGCTCCGCGAAGCGTGGGGCCACGGCATCGGGCGCGCGGCGTTCGACCTGGTCGAGCGGGCCGCCCGTGCCCACGGGCGCCGCGTGCTGCAGAGCTGGGCAGAGCATCCCGCCGCCGACGGCCCCCGCCTCGGCGCTCCGACGGGATTCGGCTCGATCCCCGCCGACCGCGCCGCACGGTTCCTCGTCGCGAACGGCTGCTCGCTCGAGCAGATCGTCCGCGTCAGCGCCTACGACCTCACGGCAGATCCCGCCCGCCTGGGCGCGCTGCTCGCCGAGGCCGAGGTGGCATCCGCGGGATACCGCGTGGTCCAGTGGGAGTTCCCGACTCCCCCCGAGTTCGTCGACGACTTCGCCACGATGAAGGCGCGCATGGTCACCGACGCCCCCTCCGCCGACCTGGAGTACGACGAAGAGACGTGGGATGCCACCCGCGTGCGCCGCTACGAGGCGTCGTACGTCGACGTGGGACGGCGGGTGCTCGTGACCGCGGCCCAGCACGTCGACAGCGGCGAGCTCGCAGCGTTCAACGAGCTGACGATCGGGAAGGACCTCAGCCGTCCGACCTTCCAGGAGGACACGCTGGTCGTCGCGTCCCATCGCGGACACCGCCTCGGGATGCTCGTCAAGTGCGCCGGGCTCTTGGCCTGGCGCGGGATCGCTCCCGACTCGCCGCGCGTGATCACCTACAACGCCGAAGAGAACCGACCGATGCTCTCGATCAACGAGCGCATCGGCTTCATCCCGACCTCGTACGAGGGGGTCTGGAAGAAGGTGCTCGCGTAAGCGCGCGTCTCCGGCCTCGCGCGGCCCCGCAGCCCTGCGTCGACGAGGCGCCCGCATCTCACGGAGCCTCTTCGACGCGGGGGTCTCGGGTCGGCGCGAGATCACCAGCCGCTCGGGGGTCCGGAGCGACCACGTCGACGCGTGCGGCGATCACGAAACCGCCCCTCACCGGGTGGGCGTGACCGCCGTGCCGCCTACCGCCGACACTGGCAGTGCGGACAGAAGTGGCTGGACCGGTTCATGAACGACACCCGCACGATCGGGCGGCCGCAGCGCGGGCACGCCTGCCCCGTGCGCCCGTAGGCGTTGAGCGAGTGCGCGAAGTACCCCGCCTGCCCGTTGACGTTCACGTACTGTGCGTCGAAGCTCGTGCCACCCTCGGCCAGCGCCTTCTCGAGCACCGCCCGCACCTCGCCGAGCAGCCGGTCGACCGCGCGGGTCGGCAGAGCGGATGCCGCCGTCTCGGGGTGGATGCGCGCGGCCCACAGCGACTCGTCGGCATAGATGTTGCCGATGCCGCTCACCACGGTCTGATCCAGGAGCACCCGCTTGATGCCCGACGACGTGCGCGCCAGGCGCCCGCGGAAGGTGTGGTCGTCGAATGCCGGGTCGAGAGGGTCCCGCGCGATGTGGGCGACCTGCGTGGGCACCCGGGGCAGGGCGGACCCGCGACCACCGGCCGCTCCGTCAGGAGTGGCGACCAGCTCGTCGAGCGCCAGCGATCCGAACGTCCGCTGATCGGCGAACACGACCGACAGGGCCCCGTGCCGAGGATGCTCCAGCTCGATCCGGATGCGCTCGTGGCGCTCCTCGGGTGCCCCGGGGGCGCGCAGCAGCATCTGGCCGCTCATGCCGAGATGAGCGACGATCGCCTCGTCGTCGGCCAGCGGCATCCACAGGAATTTTCCGCGACGGACGGCCGACCAGATCGTCCGGCCTGTGAGCTCGCTCTCGAAGTGCGCCGCGCTGCCGGTGTGTCGTGTCAGTGCCCGCTCGTCGCGCACGTCGACCGCGCTGATCAGGGCGCCGGTGACCGCCGGCTCGAGGCCCGCGCGGACGACCTCGACCTCGGGCAGCTCAGGCACGGGCGCTGAGCTCGCGCCACACGGCCAGGGCGGCGGCCATCTCGGCCTGCTTCTTGCTCGTGCCCACCCCGGTGAGGGCGAGATCGCCCACCTTGACCGTCGCCGTGAACGTGCGGTCGTGGTCGGGCCCCGCCGCCTCGACCGAGTAGGCGGGCGCGGCGTAGCCTCGCCGCGCGGCGAGCTCTTGCAGGCTCGTCTTGGGGTCCATCGCCGCACCGTAGCGGTCGGGGTCGTCGAGCAGCGGCTCGACCAGACGCAGCACGAGCGCGGTCGCCGCCTCGGGGCCGGCCGACAGGTACGTCGCCCCGATCACCGCCTCCATCGTGTCGGCGAGGATCGAGTCCTTGTCGCGACCGCCGGTGAGGTTCTCTCCGCGACCGAGGCGGACGTACTCGCCCAACCCGATGCCGCGGGCGACCTCGGCCAACGCCACGGTCGAGACGACGCTGGCACGGCGTTTCGCGAGGCTCCCCTCGTCGAGCTCGGGATGCCCGGTGAACAATCGCACCGTCACCGCCTGCCCGAGCACCGAGTCGCCGAGGAACTCGAGGCGCTCGTTGTGCGGGATGCCGCCGTTCTCGTAGGCGAACGAACGATGGGTCAACGCCAGCGAAAGAAGCTCGGGGTCGATATCGACCCCGAGCTTCTCGATGAGCGTGGAGATTCGCGTCACGAGACGCGGATCAGACGTCGGCGACCTTGCGGCCCTTGTACTCCAGGAAGAGTTCGGTGCCCTGCGAGTCGGTGACGACCTTGGCCTGGTGGGGCCGGCTGTAGACGACCTTGCCGTTCTCGACCGTCTTCACCAGGGCGGGGGCTTCGGCCTTCCACTGCGCGCGACGCGAGCGGGTGTTCGAGCGGGAGACCTTCCGCTTCGGGGGGTTACCTGCCATGACTAGCTCTTCTCTGTCTTGGGGGCGGCGCGGAGCGCATCGCCGTCGTCTGGGGTGAACTGCTGGAGCGCAGCCCATCGAGGATCGACGGACATCTGCTCCGTGTCGCCGGCGCTCTCCGTCAGCTTCTCACCCGTGACCGGGTCGAGCCCGAGGCAATCCGGCTGACACACCGGCTGGAACGGAAGCGACAGGACAATGGCATCCCGGACCAGATTTTCAAGATCCACGTGGTCGTCTTGAACTTCGAAGTCGTTCGCTTCGTCCCCAGGATACGCGAAAAGTTCTTGGAACTCGACTTCGACAGGCTCGTCGATGTCGATCAGACACCGTCCGCACACGCCGGTGGCCGTCGTGTCGACGGTTCCCGACACGAGGATGCCCTCGTGCACCGACTCCAGGCGCACATCGAGCTCGAGCAGCTCGCTCGCAGCGATAGACAGCAACCCCTCGCCCCATTTCTCGGGAGCGGGGAGGTCGAGCACGTGCTCGCGCATCTCGCCCGGCTTGCGCTCGATGTCGCGCACGGGGAGCTGGAACGGTCCGGGTCGGTGGGTTCTCACGGTGGTCCATGCTACCCGTGACCCCGTCGTGGAGGGCCGGCTCAGAGGCCGCGGGCACCGGTGTCGAGGAAGCGCGCCACCGCCGGAGGGACGTACGGCGAGACGTCGCCGCCCAGGCCCGCCACCTGGCGCACCAGCGAGCTCGACACGAGGGCGTGCGAAGGATCGGGCAGCAGGAACACCGTCTCGACGTGGGCGAGGTCGCGGTTGACGATCGCCATCGGCGTCTCGTAGGCAACGTCGACCTGCGAGCGGATGCCCTTCACGAGCACTCGGGCGCCGACCTCGGTGGCGTAGTCGACCAGCAGCCCCATGCTCCACGACGCGACGACGACGTCGCCCTCGATGCCCGCCTCGTCGATCGACTGCTCGAGGAGTGTCTGGCGTTGGGCGATGGGCAGCATCGCCTCTTTGCCGGGGTTGTGCACCACGAGCACGTGCAGCTGGTCGAACAGCCCCGCCGCCCGGCGGATGACGTCGAGATGCCCCAGCGTCGGGGGGTCGAACGAGCCGGGCACCACAGCGATCCGCGGGTTCATGAGACCAGCCTATCGATCACGATTTCGCCAACGCGGCGCGTTCTTCGACGCCGACGCGACGTTCGAGCGCCGCAGCCAGCCCCGGATGCCGCACGAGAGCGGGGTCGTCGGCGAGCACGCGCTCACTTTCACGGCGGGCCTCGGTGATGAGATCGGCGTCGGTGACGACGCGCAGCAGACGCAACGACGAGCGCGCCCCGGACTGCTGCGCCCCGAGCACGTCGCCCTCGCCGCGCAGCTCGAGATCGACCTCGGCGAGCTCGAAGCCGTCGAGCGTACGCGCGACCGCCTCGACGCGCGAGCGCGCCGAGGTTCCGGGACCGGCCTCGGTGACCAGCAGGCACAGCCCCGGGACGCCGCCGCGCCCGACGCGGCCGCGCAGCTGATGCAACTGCGACACGCCGAAGCGATCGGCCTCGAGGATGACCATCGTCGAGGCGTTGGGCACGTCGACGCCGACCTCGATGACCGTGGTCGCGACCAGCACGTCGACGTCGCCGCGCGCGAAGGCCTGCATGACCGCGTCTTTCTCGTCGGCGTGCATCTTGCCGTGGAGGATCTCGACACGGATGTCGGCGAAGGCGGGCAGCCGCTCGAGCAGTGCCTTCACCTGCACGACGCCCCACCTTGTGCGCGGGGGCTCGGCCGGTCCTGCCCCGGTCTGCCCGGGCGGCGGCTCGTCGCCGACCTCGTCGGCCGTGAGCTGCTCGGCATCGATCGCGGCGCACACGACGAACGCCTGACGCGACTGCGCGACCTCTTCGGCGACGCGATCCCACACCCGCGCGAACCACCCCGGCTTCTCGGCGAGCGGGGCGACGAACGACTGGATGCCCGCCCGGCCCGCCGGCATCGTGCGGATCGTCGACACGTCGAGGTCGCCGAACACCGTCATGGCGACCGTGCGCGGGATCGGCGTCGCCGTGAGGACGAGGGCGTGAGGCGTGTCGCCCTTCGCGCGCAGGGCCTCACGCTGCTCGACGCCGAAGCGATGCTGCTCGTCGACGACGACGAGCCCCAGGTCGGCGAACGTGGTCGTCGAGCTGAGCAGGGCGTGCGTGCCGATCACGATGCGGGCCTGGCCCGAGGCGACCCGCAGGGCCGCCTTGCGACGCTCGGCGGCGGGCAGCTGGCCGGTCAGCAGCGTCGGCATGAGCTCGGGCGCGAGGCGCGGCCCCAGCATGCGGGCGATCGAGCGCAGGTGTTGCGCGGCGAGCACCTCGGTCGGGGCGATGAGCGCGGACTGGCCGCCCGACTCGGCGACCTGCAGCATCGCGCGCAGGGCGACGAGGGTCTTGCCCGATCCGACCTCGCCCTGGACGAGCCGGTTCATCGGCCAGTCGCCCGTGAGGTCGTCGGCGATCCGGTCGCCCACGCTCTGCTGATCGGGGGTGAGCGCGAACGGCAGATCGGCATCGAACCGCTCGAGCAGGCCGCCGGACGCCGCGGGCCGACGGGTCGCCGAGAGCGCCCGGACGAACTGCCGCTGCTGCAGCAGGGCGGTCTGCAGCACGAACGCCTCGTGCATGCGCAGGGTCGCCACGGCGGGGGGCACGTCGTCGTCGGTGATCGGGCGGTGGATCTGCTCGAGGGCCGTGCGGGCACCGAGAAGACCGCGCCGGGCCCGCAGCTCGTCGGGGAGCGGGTCGTCGACGTCGCCGAGGCTGTCGAGCACCAACGCGATGGTCTTCTGCACGAGCGTGCTCGGCACCGAGCTCGTCGCCGGATAGATCGGGATCGGCCGCCCCGCGTTGACCGCCGCCTCGACGCGCGCCTCTTCGATGTCGTCGAACAGCTCGTAGTCGGGGTGGGTCAGTTGGGTCTGGCGGCGGTACTCGCCGACCTTGCCCGAGAAGATGCCCCGGCGTCCGGGGGTGAGGTCTTTGAGCCGCCACGACTGGTTGAAGAACGTCAGCGACATGCGACCGTCGCCGTCGCTGATCACCACCTCGAGCAGCGACCCCCGGCGGTTCTGCATCCGGCGCTCGGTGGCGCTGACGACCTCGGCGACGATGGTCACCGGCTCACCGAGCGGCAGCGACGCGATCGGCGTCAGCTCGCCGCGGCGCGCGTACCGCCGCGGGTAGTGCTCCAAGAGCTCGCCGACGGTGGTGACGCCGAACGCGCGCTCGAACGCCGACGCCGTCTTGCCCCCGACGGCACCGTCGAGTCGTGACGAGAGCGAGAGTCCGGGCATGCTCCGAGTCTAGGCAGGGGCGCCGACAGCGGCTTTGTAGGGTGGGACGGTGACGCGCATCATCTCGGGCCTCGCCGGCGGCACGGTCCTCGACGTCCCCGCCAAGGGCACGCGCCCGACGAGCGACCGTGTGCGCGAGTCGCTTTTCGCGGCGCTCGAGGCAGCGGGCCTGCTCGACGGCGCGCACGTCGCCGACCTGTACGCCGGTTCGGGGGCGCTGGGTCTCGAGAGCCTCAGCCGGGGGGCGGCCTCGGCCGACCTCGTCGAGCTGTCGGCCCCCGCCGTATCCGTCATCCGCGCCAACGCCGCGCGTCTGCGCACCGCGGGCGTCGACGCGCCCGCGCGCGTGCACCGCGCAAACGTCACGGCCTACCTGGCGACCTCGAACCAGACGTGGGACCTCGTGTTCCTCGACCCGCCGTACGACCTCGCCGACGACGAGCTCTCGCGTGCCCTGGCGGCCCTCGCACCGCGGCTGGGCGACGACGCGGTCGTCGTCGTCGAGCGCGCGACGCGGTCGGGCGCCCCGGACTGGGCCGCAGCGGGACTCGAAGCCGATCGCGACCGCGTCTACGGCGACACCGCGATGTGGTGGGGCCGTCCCGCGGTGTGACGCCCGCTCAGCCCCGGCCCGCGTCCCAGTCCCGGTAGGGGTCCCACCCCGACGGCCCCGTCCAGGGGCGGCCGTCCACCGTCACCGGCGCATCGGCGCGCTCGACGACCGTGCCGACCCGACGGCCGACGGCAGTGGCATCCGGGGGGAACGTCACGAGGAACCCGTGGTCCTCTCCCCCGCCCATCACCGCGGCCACGTCGTCGCCGAGGGCGTCCGACGCGAGGTCGACGGTGACGCCCGAGGCATCGGCCAGGCGAGCGGCATCGAGCGCGAGGCCGTCGGACACGTCCATCATCGCGGTGGCGCCCGCGTCCGCGGCTCGCAGCGCGTCGGCGATCGGGGGGCGCGGACGCAGCTGACGCGCGAGACCGTGGGCATCGTCGGGGGTCAGTCCGGCGCGGGCCTCGGCCGTCACGGGCACCGGCGAGCCGGTGGCATCCACGAATCGGTCGAACAGCACCGACAGGCCGCGCGCAGCGACCCCGAGCTCGCCGACCACGTGCACGGCGTCGCCCACACGCGCACCGGAGCGCCGCACGGGCGTACGCCCCTCGAGGCTGCCCAGGGCCGTCACCGCGATCGTCAGGGTGTCCGACACCGTCAGGTCTCCGCCCTCGACCGCGCATCCCGGGGCCAGCTCGGCACACGCGAGCGCGAGTCCGTCGGCGAGGCCCCGGACGAACGAGAGCGGGGTGTCGTCGGGCATCGCGAGCGCGACGAGCAAGCCGATCGGCCGGGCCCCCATCGCGGCGACGTCGGCGAGGTTGACCGCCGCCGACTTGAATCCGAGATCTTCGGCCGACGACCAGGCGAGACGGAAGTCGGGCCCGTGCACGAGGGTGTCGGTCGTGGCGACCACACGCCCGTCGGGAACGGCGAGCACCGCGGCGTCATCGCCCGGGCCCACGGGCGCGGTCGAGGGCGGGAGGCGGTCGAGGATGCCGCGCAGGATCTGCCCCTCAGAGAGGTCTCCCACGGTCGGCTCGGCGTCGGTCACTCCCCCACGCTATTAGCCTGGAGGGGTGCCCCGCTCCCGTCGCGTCCTGTCGCTCGTCGCCGCCCTGACCCTGCTGCCCGGGCTGGCCGCGTGCAGCACCACGGTCGCGATGGAGCCCGCGAAGCAGGCGAACGACCCGGGGTGCGCCCAGGTGATGGCACGACTGCCCCAGACGATCTCGGGCCAGGCCCGACGCTGGACCGACGCCCAGTCGACGGCGGCGTGGGGCTCACCGGCGAGCATCCTCATGACGTGCGGGCTCGAGACGCCGGGGCCGTCGACCCTGCCCTGCCGCGACTTCGAGGGCGTCGACTGGCTCGTCGACGAGTCGCAGGCCAAAGACAACCGCTACACGCTGACGACCTTCGGACGGAACCCCGCCGTGCAGGTGTACCTCGACTACGAGTCGGCCAGCAGCGCCGACGTCGCGCAGGCCCTCGGCCCGCTCATCCGCGACTACCTGCCCGCCACCGGCGCCGTCTGCACCGCGGTCGACGACGTGACCGGTGCGGCGACGCCGTCGCCGACGCCCACGCCCTGACCCGCCACGCCGGCCGAAGCGGGCCGCCGCGTGGCGATCAGCGGCGCGTCAGTGCGTCGTCGAGCAGGTCGCTGATCAGGTCGGGGTACGACAGCCCCGAGGCGATCCAGCACGTCGGGAACATCGAGATCGGGGTGAAGCCCGGCATCGTGTTGACCTCGTTCACATAGAACTCGGTGCCGGTGAAGAAGAAGTCGACGCGCGCGAGCCCCTGCCCGCCGATCGCCTCGAACGCCTGCGCGGCGATCCGCTGCATCTCGGCGAGCTCGCCGTCGGCCAGGTCGGCGGGGCACACGAGCTCGACGCCCGGCGCATCGAGGTACTTGGCCTCGAAGTCGTAGAACTCCCGACCGGTCACGACGATCTCGCCCGCGACGCTCACGCGCACCGGCCCGCCGTCGCGCCCGGGCAGCACGCCGCACTCCACCTCGCGGCCGACGATCGCCTGCTCGACGAGCACGAGGCCGTCCTCGGCGAAGGCCGTGTCGAGGGCGGTGTCCAGCTCGTCCCACGCCGAGACCTTCGACACCCCCACGCTCGACCCGGCCTCGTTCGGCTTGACGAAGACGGGCAGGCCGAGGGCGCGGATGCGGCGCTCCCACAGCTCGCGGTCGCGCGCGAGGTCGGCGCGCGTCACGGCCACCCACGGCACGACGGGCACGTTCGCCGAGCGCAGCACGCGCTTGGTGACGTTCTTGTTCATGCCGATCGCCGACATGAGCACGCCGCCCCCGGCGTAGGGGATGTCGAGCAGCTCGAGCAGGCCCTGCACGGTGCCGTCCTCGCCGAAACGGCCGTGCAGGATCGGCAGCACGACGTCGACGTTCCCGAGGGAGCGGGTGCCCTCGGCATCCGTCACCGTCCACTCGCGCGTCAGCGTCGAGTCGGGAAGGCGCACGCGGGTGCCGTTGTCGACCACCTCGGGCAGGGCCTCGGGGCGCAGGGCGAACTTGTCGGGATCGTCGTCCTCGAGCACGAAGGCGCCGTCGCGGGTGATGCCGACCGGGATCACCCGGAAACGGTCACGGTCGATCGCTCGCAGCACCCCGCCCGCCGTGGCGGAACTGATCGAATGCTCGCTGGAGCGCCCGCCGAAGAGCACCACCACCGCCGGTCTGGTCATTCTGCGTCCTCTCGCCCTGCGGCTGGTCGTCGTCCGTGGTCAGATGCGGCCCGATGTCGCGCGGGTTCATGGTGCCATCCAGCACCATCTTGACCTGCCGCACGATCGGCATGTCGACGCCGACCTCGCGCGCGAGCTGCAGAACGGGGGCGACGGATGCCAAGCCCTCGGCGGTCTGCTGCATCTGGGCGACCACTTCTTTGTAGCCGTAGCCCTGTCCGAGCAGACGCCCGGCGGTGTTGTTGCGGCTCAGCGGCGACTGGCACGTCGCGATGAGGTCGCCGAGGCCGGCGAGACCCTGCAGCGTCTCGGGCTGCGCCCCCTGCGCGACGGCGAAGTCGGTCATCTCGACGAGCCCACGCGTGATGATCGAGGCCTTGGTGTTCTCTCCGTAGCCGACGCCGTCGACGATGCCGATCGCGACCGCGATGAGGTTCTTGAGCACGCCCCCGAACTCGGTGCCGATGACGTCGGTGTTGACGAACGACCGGAAGTAGCGGTTGCGTGCGCGCCGGGCGACCGCCTCGGCCGTCTCGGGGCTGAGCGAGCTGATGACCGCCGCCGTCGGCTGCTCGCGCGCGATCTCGAGCGCGAGGTTCGGTCCGGATGCCACGGCGATCCGCGCCGGGTCGCAGTGCAGCACCTGCTCGATCACCTGGCTCATGCGCAGGCCCGTCGACTTCTCGACGCCCTTCATCAGCGAGACGATCGGTGCGTCGGTGCGTTCGACCAACGGCCGGATCGCCGCCAGGTTGTCGCGCAGCGCCTGGCTCGGCACCGAGAGGTAGACCTGCTCGGCACCGTCGAGCGCGGCGGCGAGATCGGTCGTCGCCGTCATCGAGCGCGGCAGGTTGATGCCCGAGAGGTAGCGGCTGTTGCGCTTCGACTCGGTGATCTCGGCGGCCAGCTCGGGGCGACGAGCCCACATCACGACCGAGGCGCCGCCGTCGGCGAGGATCTTGCCGAAAGTCGTGCCCCAGCTGCCGGCGCCGACGACGGCGACCTTCGGGGTCGGGGTCTCGCCCTTACGACTCAAGGCGACCCGTCTCGTTCTGCCCGTGCTGCGACGGGTTCCAGCGTTCGGCGGGTGCCGGCACGCCGCGGATCCCCGCGAGCATCGCGGCGATGCGCGCCATCAACTCGTCGGTCGCGCGGGTGAGCGTGGCCGGCTGACCGGGCGTCGCGCGGTGCTCCGACAGATCGATGGCCGGGCCGAACTCGACGACGACGCGCGAGCGCCGCGGGAAGCGGAGCTTTCCGTAGCGCGGCAGGATCTGCTGCACACCCCACTGCGCCACCGGGATCAGCGGCAGGTCTGCGGCCAGGGCGAGGCGCACCGCGCCCGTCTTGCCGCGCATGGGCCACAGGTCGGGGTCGCGGGTGAGCGTGCCCTCGGGGTAGACGATGACCCCCCGACCGTCGCGCGCGATCTGTTCGGCGGCCTTCATCGACTGGTTGGCGCTCGTCGAGGCGCGTGGAACGGGCACCATCCCCGTCGCCTTCAGCGCGGCCCCGAGGACGGGCACCTTGAAGAGGCTCTCTTTCGCCATGAACCGGGGAGCCCGTCCCAGACGCCACACAGCGACGGCGACGACCACCGGATCGAACTCCGAGTTGTGGTTGGGGGCGAGCACGTACGCCCCCTCGCGCGGGAGGTGCTCGGCGCCGCGGATCTCGATCCGAGCGAAGAGCCCCGTCACGGGGACGATGATCGCCGCAAGCGGCCAGAACGCGCTCGGTCGGCTCTTCTCGGGGGTCGCGACCATGGGCTCAGCCGACGACGTCGAAGTCGGCATCGAGAGCCGTGAGCTTCTCGAGGAACTTCTCGTATCCGCGGCGGATGATGCCGATGTTGCGCACGGTCGACTCGCCCTCGGCGGCCAGGGCGGCGATGACGTAGCTGTAGCCGCCGCGCAGGTCGGGGACCTCGACGTCGGCGCCGTGGAGCGGAGTCGGACCGTTGATGACGGCCGCCTGCTCGAGCGCCCGGCGCGGCACGCGTCGGTCGGGGCTCTCGAGGCCCTTCGGGTGCACGACGATGTCGGCGCCCATCTTGTTCAGCGCCGCGGTGAAGCCCAGGCGGTTCTCGTACACCGTCTCGTGGACGGTCGAGGTGCCGGGAGCCTGGGTGAGCGCGACGATGAGCGGCTGCTGCCAGTCGGTCATGAAGCCGGGGTGCACGTCGGTCTCGACCATGACGGGCTTGAGCTCGTCGCCACGACGGAACAGGATGCCGTCCTCGCGGACGTCGAACCAGCCACCGGCCTTGCGGAAGACGTTGAGGAACGTCAGCATGTCCTGCTGGCGAGCGCCCTTGGCGAAGATCTCGCCGTCGGTCGCGAGCGCCGCGCACGCCCACGAGGCGGCTTCGTTGCGGTCGAAGATCGCGCGGTGGTCGTAGCCGACGAGCTTGTCGACGCCCTCGATGAAGATGACGCGATTGGGCTCGTACGAGATGATCGCGCCCATCTTCTGCAGCACCGCGATCAGATCCATGATCTCGGGCTCGATCGCGGCGTTCCGCAGCTCGGTCACACCTTTGGCGCGCACCGCGGTGAGCAGCACCTGCTCGGTGGCTCCGACGCTCGGGTAGGGCAACGTGATGTTCGCACCGTGCAGGCCGTTCGGTGCCGTGATGCGGATGCCCTCGTAGCTCTTGTCGACGACGGCGCCGAAGGCGCGCAGCGCGTCCATGTGGAAGTTGATCGGACGGTCGCCGATGCGGCATCCCCCCAGATCGGGGATGAGCGCTTCGCCGAGCAGGTGTAGCAGCGGCCCGCAGAAGAGGATCGGGATGCGCGAGGACCCGGCGTGCGCGTCGATCTCTTCGAAGTGCGCGGCGACCGCGCCCGAGGGGTCGAGGTGGAGCGTGCCCTCCTCGTCGCCCTCGGTCACGGTGACGCCGTGCACCTCGAGAAGCGAACGGACGACCTTGACGTCGCTGATGTTCGGCACGTCGCGCAGCGTGCTCGTGGTCTCGCCCAGAAGCGCCGCCACCATGGCCTTGGTCACGAGGTTCTTCGCGCCCTTGACCTCGACCGTCCCCCGCAGCGGCCGGCCACCGCGGATGGCGAGGGTCTCGGCCGCCTCCCAGTCCGGCTGCCCGATGGGGTGTTCTCCGGTGTCGGAAACGAGTGTGCTCATAGGGGGTGGACCTCACTTCATGGACGAGGGGCGGCTCGGCCCGATCGGGTCGATCGGGCTCAGCGGACCGGAAGGGTCCGCGGCCGCCATGCCTCGCGGCGCGCCTCGAACTGCGCGATCTTGTCTGCATCGCGCAGCGTGAGCCCGATGTCGTCGAGCCCTTCGAGAAGCCGCCACCTAGTGTAATCGTCGATCTCGAAGGGGACGCGGAGCCCGCCCACCGTGGCGGTCTTCGCGATGAGGTCGACGGTCATCTCGATACCCGGCTGCGCCTCGAGCACGGCCCAGATGCGCTCGAGATCGTCCTCGCTGATCACACCCGTGACCAGCCCCTGCTTGCCCGCGTTGCCGCGGAAGATGTCGGCGAACTTGGGGCTCAGCACGACCGAGAAGCCGTAGTCGCGCAGCGCCCACACGGCGTGCTCGCGGCTGGAACCGGTGCCGAAGTCGGGACCGGCGACGAGCACGGATGCCGAGCGGTAGGCGTCCTGGTTCAAGACGAATTCCGCATCCTGGCGCCAGTTCGCGAAGAGGGCGTCGTCGAAGCCGGTCTTCGTCACGCGCTTGAGATAGACCGCGGGGATGATCTGGTCGGTGTCGACCGCGGAGCGCTTCAGCGGAGCGGCGACTCCGGTGTGCGTGGTGAACTTCTCCATGTCAGGCCTCCGCCCCGGTCGAAACGGTCTGCGGCTCGGCGCCGAGCGGGTCGAGATCGGCCGGGCTCGACAGCGTGCCGCGCACGGCGGTGGCCGCAGCGACCAGCGGCGACACCAGGTGCGTGCGCCCGCCCTTGCCCTGACGACCCTCGAAGTTGCGGTTCGAGGTCGAGGCGCAGCGCTCCCCCGGCGCGAGCTGGTCGGGGTTCATGCCCAGGCACATCGAGCAGCCCGCGAAACGCCATTCGGCGCCGAAGTCGGTGAAGACCTTGTCGAGACCCTCGGCCTCGGCCTCGAGACGCACGCGCGCCGAGCCCGGCACGACCATGACGCGGACGTTCTCCGCCTTGGTGCGGCCCTGGATGACGGACGCGAAGGCCCGGAGGTCTTCGATGCGGCTGTTCGTGCACGAGCCCATGAACACGGCATCCACGGGGATGTCCTTCATGGGGGTGCCTGCCGCGAGGTCCATGTACTCGAGGGCCCGCTCGGCGGCGGCGCGCTCGTTGGGGTCGGCGATGTCGGCCGGGGTGGGGACGACGTCCGACAGTGAGACGCCCTGGCCGGGGTTCGTGCCCCACGTGACGAAGGGCTCGAGCTCGGCGGCATCCAGGAACACCTCGGCGTCGTAGACGGCGCCCTCGTCGCTGGGCAGCGTGCGCCAGTAGGCGACCGCGTCGTCCCAGTCCTGGCCCTGCGGGGCGTGCGGCTTGTCTTTGACGTAGGCGAAGGTCGTGTCGTCGGGGGCGATCATGCCGGCGCGGGCACCCGCCTCGATCGACATGTTGCACATCGTCATGCGCCCCTCCATCGAGAGGGAGCGGATCGCGCTGCCGCGGAACTCGAGCACGTAGCCCTGGCCGCCGTTGGCGCCGATCTTGGCGATGATCGCGAGGATGATGTCTTTCGCCGTGACGCCGGGCTTGAGGTCGCCCTCGACCGTGATGGCCATGGTCTTGAAGGGCTTGAGCGGCAGCGTCTGCGTCGCGAGCACGTGCTCGACCTCGCTCGTGCCGATGCCGAACGCCATGGCGCCGAACGCGCCGTGCGTCGAGGTGTGCGAGTCGCCGCAGACCACCGTGATGCCCGGCATGGTGAGGCCCAGCTGCGGGCCGACGACATGAACGATGCCCTGCTCCTTGTCGCCCAGCGAGTGGATGCGCACGCCGAACTCCTCGGCGTTGCGACGGAGGGTCTCGATCTGCGTGCGGCTCGTGAGGTCGGCGATCGGCTTGTCGATGTCGAGCGTCGGGGTGTTGTGGTCTTCCGTCGCGATCGTCAGGTCGAGGCGGCGCACCGGGCGCCCCTCGGCGCGCAGGCCGTCGAACGCCTGCGGGCTCGTGACCTCGTGCACGAGGTGCAGGTCGATGTAGATGAGATCGGGCTGGCCGTTCTCGCCCTTCACGACGAGGTGGTCGTCCCAGACCTTCTCGGCGAGGGTGCGGGGGCGGTCCGGGATCCGGATGCCATCGGTGGGGATGCTGCTCATGATTCTGCGTTCTCCTCGGAGGGGTGTGAGGCCCGCGACGAACTCCGCGACGAGAGAGGCCTAGAAGAACGAGGTCTCGTCGCGGCCGCTAAGGAGGAGGCGAGCGATCCGCACCCCGCCACGATACCACCGGCCTTCGCGACGCCGCCGCGGGCGCCCGGCCCGGCCGCGCGTAACACGGCGCCGCACGTTTCGCGGCGGCCGTGCGCCGCGTGCGAACCTGTGCCCACGTCTCAGGAAGGAGCGGGCCGCATGGGCATCGACAGAGGATTCTCGACCCGCCAGGTGCACGTCGGCGCCACGGCCCCCACGGCGTCGCCGCGCGCGACGCCGATCTACCTGACCGCCAGGTTCACGTTCGACAGCCTCGACGAGTCGGCCGCGCACTTCGGCACAGGGACCGGCTTCGGCTACACGCGCACCGGCAACCCGACGGTGCAGGCCGTCGAGCAGCGTCTGGCCTCGCTCGAGGGCGGCGACCAGGCCGTGCTCGTCTCGAGCGGTCAGGCCGCGGTCACCGTCGCGCTCCTCGCTCTGGCCGGGGCCGGCGATCACATCGTGGTCTCGGAGCACATCTACGAGGGCACCCGCGGCCTGCTGCTCGACAACCTCTCCCGGCTCGGCATCGAGACGACCTTCGTCGACACCTCAGACCTCGACGCGTGGCGCGCGGCCATCACGCCGCGCACCCGCGCCCTGTTCGCCGAGACGCTGTCGAACGCGCGCAACGACGTGTTCGACATCGCCGCGGTCGCCGCAGTGGGCGCGGAGCGCGGCATCCCCCTCGTCGTCGACAGCACGTTCACGACGCCCTACCTCGTGCGCCCCATCGAGCACGGCGCGGCGGTCGTGGTGCACTCGGCGAGCAAGTTCCTCGCGGGCCAGGGCGCGGTGCTCGGCGGGGTCGTCGTCGACGACGGCCGCTTCGACGCGGCGGCATCCGGACACCTCTTTCCGTACCTCGTGTCGGCCGATCGCCTCGGCGGGGCCAGCTTCGCCGAGAGGCATGGGCGACGGGCCCGCGGCGCCTACATCCGCGAGAGCGTGGCACCGCGTCTCGGCCCCGCACCCTCGCCCCTCAACGCCTTCTTGATCGGTCAGGGCATCGAGACCCTCAGCCTGCGGGTGGAGCGGCAGTCGGCGAACGCCCTGGCCGTCGCCCGCTGGCTCGAGGCGCGGCCCGAGGTCGAGCGGGTCGACCACGTCGGGCTCGAGAGCCACCCGCACCACGCCCTCGGACGCCGATACCTGACGCGGGGCGCCGGCTCGGTGTTCACCGTCACCCTGCGCGGCGGGCTCGACGCGGCACGACACCTCGTCGAGTCGGTCGAGCTGATCACGCACATGACGCACCTCGGCGACGTCCGCTCGCTCGTACTGCACCCGCAGAGCACCTCGCACGCCGGACGCACCGTCGCCGAACGCGAGCGCGCGGGGGTCTTCCCCGGCACGATCCGCCTCTCGATCGGGATCGAAGACGTCGACGACATCGTCGCCGACCTGCAGCAGGCGCTCGAGAGCGTGCCGGCGACCGAGCGCGAGACGGTCGTGCTGTGACCCGGCTGCAGCACTTCGGCTGGTTTCTCGCTCGCGGCTTCGGCCCGCACGGATGGGGGCACCCGTATCTGCGCTGGAACCATCGCTGGACCGAGCCCGACCTGTACCAGGACTCCGCACGCACGCTCGAACGGGCGGGCTTCGACCTGCTCATCATCGAGGACGCCCCTTCGCTCGGCAGCGCCGAGACGATCGACCTGCGCGTGCGCCACGCGTTCGGCGGCCCCAAGCACGATCCCCTGCTGCTCGCGCCCTACCTGTTCGCGGCCACCCGCCACCTCGGCGTCGTGCCCACGGTCAACCCGGCCGCGTACCTGCCATACACCGCCGCACGGCAGTTCGCGACGCTGCAGCATCTGAGCGGGCACCGCCTGGGCCTGAACGTCGTGACCGACACGGGCAGCGCCCGGCACTTCTCGTCGGCCCCGCAGCTCGGGCACGATGCGGCGTACGACCGCGCCGAGGAGTGGCTCGACGGCATCCGTCGGCTCTGGCGCAGCTGGGGCGAGGGCGCCCTCGTCGTCGACGAGGAGTCGGGCGTCTACGCCGACGGCACGAGACTGGATGCCACGCGCCACCGCGGCGCGCACTTCGACTTCGACGGGCCGCTCAACGCGGTGCCCTTCACCGACGGGGAGCCCGCCATCTTCTCGCCCGGCGGCTCGGGCCGCGGCCTCGCTTTCGCAGGACACAACTCCGACGTGCAGCTGGCCCTCGCGCCGCTCGACGAGGCCAGCATCCGCGGGTACCGCGGCCGCATCCACGCGGCGGCCGAGGCCGCGGGCCGTCGGGCCGACGACATCAAGATCCTGTTCGCGATCCAGCCCGTGCTCGTGTCGTCGCCCGAAGAGGCCGACCGCCTCGTCTCGGCCTCCGCCCATCCCGACGACGCCGCGTTGCGCGCCGTCGCACGCAAGCAGTCGAGCGACCTCGAGACCGACCTCACGCTGCTCGACCTCGACAGACCGCTCGACCGCGCGATCTTCGGCGAGCACGTGTCGCAGGGCAGCATCGCCCGCCTGGTCGGAAAGCACGACGACGACGCCCCGCTGCGGACGCTGCTGGCCGCCCACGCACGACTCGGACGGCTGCACGACGGCTCGGGCTTCGTCGGCACGGCCGACGAGCTCGCGGATCGCATCGAAGAGCTCGGCGCGTGGGGCAACGACGGCGTGCTGCTGTGGGGCGACCTGCACCCCGTGACGGTGCACCGCACGCTCGACGACCTCGTGCCGATCCTCCGCCGCCGCGGCATCCTGCGCGAGGAGCACGTCGCCGGCGGTCTGCAGGCGAACCTGCACGCGTTCTGACCCCGGATGCCACCGCCGCCCGGGCGCGTGGCATCCGGGATCACTCGCTCGGGGTGGCGGTCCCCTCGCGGCGCGCGGCGACGAGGCTCGCGATCGTCGCGACCGCCATCGAGGCCACGATCACGCCGAGCGACACCCACGTCGAGATCTCGGGCGCCCACTCGATGGGCTCTCCGCCGTTGACGAAGGGCAGCTCGTTGACGTGCATCGCGTGCAGCACGAGCTTGACGCCGATGAAGGCCAGGATGAACGCGATGCCGTAGTGCAGATAGCGCAGGCGGTCGAGCAGGTCGCCGAGCAGGAAGTACAGCTGCCGCAGGCCCATGAGCGCGAAGAGGTTGGCCGTGAAGACGATGAACGGGCTCTGCGTGATCCCGAAGATCGCGGGGATCGAGTCGATCGCGAACAGCAGGTCGGTCACGCCGATCGCCGCGAACACGATGATCATCGGTGTGAACACCTTCTTGCCGTCGACGCGCGTGGTGATCCGGTTGCCGTCGTACGACTCACTCATCGGCAGCACGCGACGCAGCATCCGGACGATGAGGGTCTCTCTCTGCGCCTCGTCGTCGTGGTCGTCGCCGGGGAACGCCTGCCGGATCGCCGTGTAGACCAGGAACGCGCCGAACAGGTAGAAGATCGGGCTGAAGTTCTCGATGATCGTCGCGCCGACCAGGATGAACAGCCCGCGCAGCACGAGCGCGATGATGATGCCGACCATCAGCACCTGCTGCTGATAGCGCCGAGGCACCGAGAACTGCCCCATGAGAAGGACGAACACGAACAGGTTGTCGATCGAGAGGCTGTACTCGGTGAGCCAGCCCGCGACGAACTGCCCGGCGATCTCTCCCCCGGCGACGATCCACAGCACACCCGCGAAGACCAGGGCCAGCGTGACGTAGAACACCACCCACAGGGTCGACTCGCGCGGGGCCGGGATGTGCGGACGCTTGACGATGATGAGCAGGTCGGCGACCAGCAGCAGCACCAGAGCCGCCAGCGTGATCGTCTGGAACCAGGGGTCGAGCGTCGGCATGCCTCTCGGCCTTTCGTCTGGGGGAAGGCTCGATTCTATCGAGCGGCTGTGAGACGGGCCGGGCGGCGCGGCGCCGTCGATCGTCGGCCGATGCCTCCCGAGGGCCGCGGCTGGGCATCGCCCGCCAGAACGACCTTGCTCCGACAGACGACGAAAGCCTCGACCATCTGGTCGAGGCTTTCGTCGTGTTGGTGACCCCAGCGGGATTCGAACCCGCGTTACCGCCGTGAGAGGGCGGCGTACTAGGCCGCTATACGATGGGGCCGCGTCGCAACCGTTCAAGTATGCAACATGTTGCCGGGCATGCCAAATCGGGGCCGCCGAACGAGGCGTCCCGGGCGTGTCTGGCAACCGTAGCGCGTCCGATCGCCGAAGAACAGAGGCACGACGTATTCGTTCACCGGCATGCCTCCCGGGCGCCACCGCTTGCGGGCGCCGCACGCGCGGAGTTGACTCTGATCATGCGAGTCACCAAGCACGAACACGCCGCCCTGGTCGTCACCGAGGTCGGCCGCACCCTCGTGATCGATCCCGGCAGCTTCACGAGCCCGCTCGACGACCTCACCGACGTCGTCGGCATCGTCCTGACCCACGAGCACGCCGACCACTGGACGCCCGAGCACCTCACCCGCATCCTCGAAGCGAACCCCGGGATCCCGATCTACGCGCCCGAGGGCGTGCAGAAGGCCGCGGCCGGCTTCGACGTCACGGTCGTGCACCCCGGCGACACGGTCGCCCTCGATCCGTTCCGGCTCGAGTTCTTCGGGGGCCGTCACGCGGTCATCCACGAGTCGATCCCCGTGGTCGACAACGTGGGCGTGCTGGTCGACGACGCGCTGTACTACCCGGGCGACTCCTACACGGTGCCGAAGGGCGCTCACGTGCAGCTTCTCGCTGCCCCCGTCGGCGCACCCTGGCTCAAGATCGGCGAGACGATGGACTTCGTGCTGGCCGTCAAGCCGCAGCGCGTGTTCGCCACGCACGACATGACCCTGTCGGTGGCGGGCAAGCAGATGGGCGCCGCGCGGCTCGCCTGGGCGGCCGAGCAGAACGGCGGCTCGTACGTCGACCTGCAGCCCGGCGACAGCACCGAGGTCTGACGCGCCCGATAGAGCGTGCCGGGCTCCGGAGAACAGAGCCGGCGGCGGCTGCATCGGGGGCGCCGCGGCGGAATCCCCCCGATTCGTCCGGAGCGCGGCACACGCCCGCGCGCGAGAACACCGGATGCCACGAGCCCTGGGGCCCGTGGCATCCGGTGTTGTGGTGCGAGGTGCTTACTGCGCGTCGAGGTCGGTCTCGAGGAGCGCGACCAGCTCGTCGAGCGCCTGCTCGGCGCCCTCGCCCTCGGCCTTCAGCGTCACGACGGTGCCCTGGGCCGCACCGAGGCCCATGAGCGACAGGATGCTGCCGGCGTTGAGGTCGGGGCCGCCCTCGACGGCGATGGTGACCGGGACCTTCTTCTCTTGCACGGCCTGCACGAAGAGCTTCGCGGGACGGGCGTGGAGGCCGGAGCTGCTGGCGATCGTCGCCTGGCGTTCTGCCATGGGTGTTCCTTCCGGATCGGGGTGTTAGGCCGCCACGGTCGCCACGGAGGCGTCCTCTGCGACGGGGGTGTCCTTGCGCCGTCCGATGCTCTTCAGAGCGACGACGAGCAGGGCCGTGACGACCGTACCCGCCGCGATCGCGATGGCAAAACCCCAGAACGGGTCGATGGCGAAGAACACGAAGATGCCGCCGTGCGGGGCGTAGGACTGCACCCCGAGAAGCATGCTCAGCGCACCCGTGACGGCGCCTCCGACCATCGAGGCCGGGATGACGCGCAGCGGGTCGGCCGCGGCGAACGGGATCGCGCCCTCGGAGATGAACGACGCGCCCAGCAGCCACGCCGCGGCGCCGTTCTCGCGCTCCACCGGCGTGAACCGCGGACGGGCCAGGACGGTCGAGGCCAGCGCCATGGCGAGCGGCGGCACCATGCCCGCGGCCATGACGGCGGCCATGATCAGGTAGGGCGCGGTGTTCGTCTGCGACGCGGCCGCGAGGCCGGTGGTGGCGAAGACGTACGCGACCTTGTTGACCGGGCCACCCAGGTCGAAGCACATCATGAGGCCGAGGATGATGCCCAGCACGACCGCGCCCGCGCCGCTCGAGGCGAGCGAGGTGAGGCCGTCGGTCAGCGCCGCCATGAGCGCGGCGATGGGGCGTCCGAGGAACAGGATCATCAGACCCGAGGCGAAGATCGAGCCGACGAACGGCACGATCACGACCGGCATGAGGCCGCGCAGCCAGCGAGGCGCGTCGAAGCGACCGAGCCACCAGGCGATGAAGCCGGCGAGCAGACCGCCGATGATGCCACCGATGAAGCCGGCGTTCATGAGGACGGCGACGGCACCGGCGACGAAGCCGGGCGCGATGCCGGGCCGGTCGGCGATCGCGTACGCGATGAAGCCCGCGAGCACCGCGACGATGAAGCCCATCGAGGTCGCGCCGATCATGAAGGCGACCGAGCCGAGGTACTGGCCCAGCGGGCCGAACGACGACGTGATGTTCTCGGTCGGCAGGTTCCAGAGCGAGTTCTGGATGATGACGTTCGAGGCGTCCTTGGTGACCTGGTAGCCGCCGAGCAGGAAGCCCAGGGCGATCAGCAGACCGCCACCGGCGACGAACGGGATCATGTAGCTGACGCCGGTGAGCAGCCAGCGCTGGATGCGCCGGCCGACCGACTGCTGCGCGACGGGGGCGTCGGACGCGGATGCCGCGGCGGCGCCGCCCTGGACACGCGCGGCGTTCGGGTTCTCGGAGGCCGCGATCGCCTCGGCGATCAGCTGCTGGGGCTGCTCGATGCCGCGCTTGACACCGGCGCGGACGACGGGCTTGCCCGCGAACCGCTGGGGCTGGCGCACGTCGACGTCGACCGCGAAGATGACGGCGTCGGCCTCGTCGATGACGCTCTGCGGCAGGGCCTTGTATCCGCTCGAGCCCTGCGGCTCGACGACCAGCTCGACGCCGTCGGTCTCGGCACCGGCGGCGGTGAGCGCGTCGGCGGCCATGAACGTGTGGGCGATGCCCGTGGCGCACGCCGTGACGGCCACGATCTTCTTGGGGCGACCGGCGGCCCGCGCCTCGGCGCGCGTGGCGGCGGGAGCGGCGGCCGCCGGTGCGGCGACCGGTGCCTCGGGCGCCGGGGCCACGGCATCCGTGATGATGCGCACCGCCTCGGCGGGCGTCGACGCCGCGCGCAGGCCCGACATGAAGTCGTCCTTCATGAGGCTGCGAGCCAGCTGCGACAGCACCGACAGGTGGGCCTCGTCGGCGCCTTCGGGGGCGGCGATGAGGAACACGATGTCGGCCGGGCCGTCGGGGGCGCCGAAGTCGACGCCGGGGGTCAGACGGGCGAAGGCGAGGGTCGGCTCGGTCACCGACGCGCTGCGCGCGTGCGGGATGCCGATGCCGCCGGGAAGACCGGTCTCGTCTTTCTGCTCGCGCGCCCAGGCGTCGTCGAACAGCTCCTGGGCGCTGCGCGCGCGGCCCTGCGCGACGACGCGCTCCGCGAGCGCGCGGATCACCGACTGCTTGTCGGCGCCCAGAGGCACGTCGAGAGTGACGAGCTCCGGTGTGATGATGTCGGACATTGTTGTCGACCTCCGTGGTCAGGATGTTGCGGTGGGTGTGGAGAGATCGGAGACCGCGATCGGCCCTGCGGGCAGATCGGCCGGTGTCGGGGCTTGGGTGCCGGGGAGCGTCGCGGCGGCGGCTCCGTAGGCGATGCTGCGCGAGAGACGGCCGGCCGCATCGGCGCCGTCGAGGTCGGCGAGAAGGTAGCCGGCGAGAGAGCTGTCGCCCGCGCCCACCGTGCTGGCCACACGGATCTTCGGCGGTCGACCGCGCCAGGCCCCGTCGGCGGTGAACAGCAGCGCACCGTCGGCGCCGAGCGTCACCAGAGCGGATGCCACCCGCCCGGGGACCAGGGCGGTGGCGCGCCGCGTCGCCGCCTCCAGGACGTCGTCGTCGTGCGAGGGGTCGTCGCCGACGAGCTCGGCGAGCTCTTCGTGGTTGGGCTTGATGAGGTCGGGGCGGGCCGTGGCCACGACGGCGGCGAGGGCCGGGCCCGAGGCGTCGACGGCGATGCGGGGCGCGGCGCTCCCCCACCGGCCGCGCACGGCGGCGATGAGGTCGGCGTAGAACGTGTCGGGGACGCCCGGGGGCAGCGAGCCGGCCAGCACGAGCCAGGTCACTCCCTCGGACGCGGCGACGACGCCCGCGACGAGGGCCGCGGACTCGTCGGCCGACAACTCGGCGCCGGGGAGGTTGAGCTTGGTGGTGTCGCCGTCGGGGTCGGTGATCGTCAGGTTCGCCCGGGCACGCCCGGCGACCGCGATCGCGTCGACGGGGATGCCGGTGTCGTCGAGCAGCAGACGGTACGGGTCGTGGTCGTTCACCGGGACGACCGCGCGCGTCGGGGCACCCGCCGCGGCGACGACGCGCGACACGTTGACGCCCTTGCCCCCCGCGTCCTCGCGCGACGACAGCGCGCGCTGCACCTCGCCGGGCTGCAGCGCGGACGCGAGCTGCACCGCGCGGTCGGCGGACGGGTTGGCGGTCAGTGTGACGATCATGCGACTCGCACCTCGGCGTCGGCGTCGGCGAGGGCCTGAGCGAGATCGAGCGGAGGCGGGGCGTCGGTGACGACCACGTCGATCTCGTCGAGACGTGCGAAGCGCACGAGCAGCTCTTCGCCGAACTTGGCGGCATCGGCGACGACCACGATGCGTCGCGCCGATCGGATGATGGCGGTCTTGACCGCGGCCTCTTCGGGGTCGGGGGTGCTGAGCCCGAAGGCGGCGCTGAGCCCGTTGGTGCCGACGAACGCGACGTCGGGCCGCAGCTCGCCGATCGCGCGCACGGTGTGCGCTCCGACCGCCGCCGCCGTCACGCCGCGGACGCGCCCTCCGACGACGGTCAGCCCGATGCGCTCGTCGCCCGAGAGCAGGTGGGCGGCCTCGAGAGAGTGGGTCACGACCTCGACCGGCTCGGACGACTCGCCCAGCGCCGCGGGAAGGGCAGCCGCCACGGCGGAGGCCGTGGTGCCGGCGTCGATGAAGACCGACCCGCGGAAAGACGACCCCAACAGGCGGGCCGCGGCGGCCGCGATCGCGAGCTTGGCGTCACCCTGCCGCAGCCGACGCTCGGTCAGCGAGGTCTCAGCGGTGCTGGCGCGCCCGATGTCGACGGCCCCGCCGTGCACGCGTCGCAGTGCGCCGTCGCGTTCGAGGCGATCCAGGTCACGTCGCACCGTCTCGGTGGTGACGTCGAAGCGCCGGGCGAGATCCACGACGCTGACGCGGCCCACGTCGCGCAGCTCGCGCTCGATGAGCTTTTGGCGCTCCATTGCGTACACGGAAATCCCCTTCGAAGATTCCCACACAATACAACACAGCCCAACACAGAGCAACACACTCGGGCACCCTGGCGCCCCGCGCGCGACGCCCGGCGCCTACGGGGCGATGACCGAGATCGTGAACGCGTGCTGCTTACCGTCCGGTCCGGTCAGCGTCGCCGCCGTCGTGCCGGTCTTGTGCGCGACGAACTCGGGGGTGAAGGTCGCGCCCTCCGAGGTCCCCCCGGCCGAGAACGACGCGACATCGGGGTCCGCCGTGGTCCCCGTCCACTGCGCCTCGGTGCCCTTGTCGACCGTGATCGCCAGGGCGGTCCCGATGACCACGGGCACGGTCGTGCCGTCGAGATCCTTCGCGGCCACGACGGTCGGGGCCGGTGCCTGCGTGCTCGACGACTCCGAGACCGCCGGGGCCGGCTCGACCGCGACGGGCGCATCGGATGCCGCCGGGGTGCAGCCGACGAACAGCAGGGGTGCCGCGAGCACCAGGACGACGAGGGGCGAGCGCTTCACGAAGACCTTCTCTCGACGGGGGACGGCCGTGCGCCGTCCCGTCTCGGAGGGTAACCGCCGACCGTATGAACGCGCCGTCAGCAGCACCGTCGTCGTGCGGCCCGTCGCCGAGAGCCGCGGGCTCAGTCCTCGGGGTGGATCCGCTCGGGAAGCACCGACCACATGTAACGGGCACGGCGCACCTCGCCGTCCTCGACGCGATCCGCGCTCAACGCCTCGTACTCGTCGAACACCTCCTGCACACGCTCCTGCAGGCGCCCGACCTCGTCGGCGTTCAGCAGCAGGTGCCCCGTCGCGAGGACCATGTAGACGATGTCGGCGTCGGGCGCCCGGACCGACCGAGCGGCCAGCACCTCGTCCATCCGCTGGCGCATGGGCATCAGACGCGAGTCGATCAGCACCATCCGCTGCACGGCATCCGACTCGACGCTCGCCACCAGCGAGTAGCTCGGCGCCGTCGGCAGCCACGGGCGTTCGCGGGCGTCGGACGACTCGCCGCGCCGGATCAGCCCGGTCGCCTCGACGGCCCGCAGGTGATAGCTCATCGCGCTCGGCGACAGGCCCACCAGTTCGGCCAGCTCGGTCGCCGTCGCCGGCCCCTGTCGTCGGTACAGCTCGTCGACGGCGACCATCCGCAGCGGGTTGGCCATGGCGCGCACCGCGCGCGGGTCGGAGATGATCAGGGTCTCGGCAGACATTGCGTCACAGTCTGCCGTGCGCGGGGGCGCCGCGCACACCGAAGGGGGCGCGGCGCCCGTCACGACCAAGCTCACACCCGGCGACGCCGTCGCCACAGCAGAGCAGCTCCGACGGCGACGAGCAGGCCCGCACCCACCGCGACCACGGCCACGAGCCCTCCGTCGACGCCGGTCGCCGCCAGCGACCGGGCCGACGGAGGCGCCGCCGCGGCGGCCGGTGCAGCTGCGCCGCCCGAGTCGGCGGGCGCCGACGGCGTGGCGGACGCCCCCGGCGCCGGGCTCGCCACCGTGGCGTCGGTCGGCGTGACGATGTCGGCCCGTGTGTCGGCTCGGCCGCGCAGGTGCAGCACGAGCACCTGGGGCAGCACGTCGCCCTCACGGGCGACGGCGAGCGTGCCCGCCCGATCGGCGAACAGGCTGGTGCCCGATGTGCCGAACCGCAACGCGGGGTGGAACGCGTCGATCTTGGCTGCCGTGGTCTGGTCGACCAGGGCGCTGCGCAGCCCGCCGTCGAAGCCGGGGTTGTAGTACGAGCGCGTCTGCACGATGTACGACACCGTCGTGGCCGTCGTGTTCGCGGTGTATCCGAGCTTGTCGAGCGACACCGACAACGTCGCCACCGTGTTGTCGAACACGTTGGTGTCGTCGTCGCCGTACACCCCGTTCACCGGCCGCTCCTCGCGCACGTCGCCGGTCACGGCATCCATGGTCACCGCCATCGGCACGTCGCCGGCCTCGCCCTCGCCCGGCTGCAGCTGGATGACGAAGTCCGACCTGCCGTCGCCGTTCACGTCCATCTGCACCATCGGCCACGTCAGAGGCGACATCCGGGCCCACTCGCCGGCCATCTGCACGCCGAAGGTCAGGACGCCCTTCGTGGGGTCGTCGAGCAGCGGAGCGGTCGACGACGCCCCCACCGCGAGGATGTCGGCGCTCTCGAGGGTGTGCTGAGCCGAGCCGGCGGGGAAGCTGTCGTCGGGATCGGTCGCTCCGAGGATCAGCGGCACCATCAGCGACCGATAGCGCTCGGTGCCGTCGCCCTGGTCGACACCGCGTCCGGCGACGGCGAGGGTGCCGGCCGAGCCGTCGAACGCCAGCCCGGCGGCGTGCGTCTCGGAGTACGGTCGCGGCGCGGCGTACACTGCGAGGCGCGTCGGCACGGTGCCCACGTCGCCCGTGGCCTCGATGACACCCGAGGCGTCGGTCACGAACTGGCGGGGAGCCCCGCCGGCGACGGTCTTCGACATCGTCGGGTCGATCGTGCGACGCAGCGCCGCCGGATCCGACACCCGCAGGGTGAGCGTGACGTTGACGACGCCCCCGGCAGGGACGGTCACCGTCGACGGCGAGACGTCGTACGAGACGCCCGGGGTCTCGGTGCGCGCCGCGTAGCGCAGCTGCAGGGTCGTGGCATCCGGGCCGTCATTGCCGACGCGCACGGTGCGGGTCTGCGTGACGGGCTCCGTGCCGACGTTCACGACGCCGAACGAGGCGCTCAGCAGCTCGCCGTTCTCGAGCGACCGCAGGCTGATGCCGCCGCGGACGGCGGCCAGCGCGTCGACGCGGCCGGTTCCGACGCGCGCCGGGCCGTAGGCCACGGGGCTCGCCCCGACGGTGACGACGTCGTGCGCCGCGGTGTTCATGATCTGCTGCTTGACGCGCTCGCCCGACCAGCTCGGGTGAGCTTGTTTGACCAGTGCGGCGACGCCCGCGGTGTGGGGCGTGGCCATCGAGGTGCCGCTCATGACCGCCCGACCCGTGCCGGTGCCGTTGCCGGCCGAGGTGATCGTCACGCCCGGAGCGGCCACGTCGGGCTTCAGCACGTCGTCGATCGACCCGTGCGTCCCGCGCGAGGTGAACGAGGCGATCGTGTCGACGCGCGACGGGTCGGTGTGGTCGATCGTCTGGCGCAGGTCGGAGCGCAGCTCGACGACGAGATCGCCGGCCTCCATCGCCGGACGCAGCCGGTCGGTGTCGCCGCCCGTCAGCTGCGCGCCCGGGATGTCCTGGTTGCCCGCGATGCCGTTCTCGAACGAGTCCGACTGGCTCGTCAGCACGACGCCCTTGGCGCCCGCCGCGGTGGCGTTGTCGAACCGCCTGGCCGAGCCGCAGGCCACGTCGTCGTCGTTCCACTCCAGCCACACGATGGCGCCCGCGACCCGTTGCCGGTCGGCGTCGTCGAAGGCACGGCATCCGTTCGCGTTCGCGGTCTCCGACAGGGCGACCACGCGCTCCTTCACGTCGAAGTCCCACACGAACTGCTGGCCGTACTGCACGCGCACCTGCTGCGCCGCGTTCTGCGCCGGGTCGCCGATCGTGGCCAGTGCCGCGTCGGCGAGGCCGTGGCCGCTGGCCGACGCGGCGACCGTCAGGGCCCCCTCGGTGGTGCCGGGGCTGCCGGCGACATCGGTGACGTCGCCCGAGTTGCCGGCGGCCACGACCGGCAGCACGCCGGCCTTGACGAGCTCTTCGAGCTTCGCGTTGTCGGGGTCGTCGATGGCGCCGTAGTTCGTGCCGAGCGACAGGTTGACCACGTCGATCTCTGTTCCGGATGCCACCTTCTGCGCGATCCACTCGAGCGCCGCCCCGGTGAGCGACGTGCTGCCGCCCCCGTCGCCGAAGACCTTCAGCGCGATGAGACCCGCCTCGGGGGCGGCACCGGGGCTGATCGAGAAGTCCTTCTGCACGCTCTCGGACGACAGGGCGGTGTAGTCGCCGCGGAAGGTTTTCCGGTCGGTCCCCACTCCGCGGCCGAGGGTCGTGCCCGCGACGTGCGTGCCGTGGTTGCCCCCTCGCCCGTCGATCGGGTTGGCGTCGGGACGCGGGATCGGGTCGTATCCCGGCTGTCCGATCGCCCCGTTGTAGGTCGCCCCGGCGAAGTCCCAGCCGCCGAGGTACACGCCGGCGTCGAACCACTCGGGCCTCGGCGCGTCGGTCGAGGCCAGTGCCGACGCGTACGCGTCGGTCGTGCCCGGGCCTCCGAAGTCGGCGTGGGTGTAGTCGACGCCCGTGTCGACGACCGCCACGGTCACGCCCCGACCCGTGCGCCCGGTCTGCTGCCATGCGTCGACGGCCCGGGTGAGCGCGTCCGACGCCCCGTTCGACGGGGTCGCCCCGTCGGCGGCGGGCAGCTGGATCGCCTGCGGCACGATGCGCGAGATCTTCACGACGTCGGGGCGGTCGGCGATCTTCTCGAGCGTGTCGGCATCGGCCGTCACGGCGACCCCCGGCACCGAGTACGTCGACGTGTACAGCACCTTCGCGTCGGCGTCGGTCGCGGTCACCTCGTCGGCGACCTTCTGCGTCGACTCGGCGTTGTGGCTGGCGACGTCGTCGGCCGCCGCGGTGGCCGAGCGCGTCGATGCGCCCTGCTCCTTCTTCTCGGTGCTGGCGGCGAGAGCGCTCTGCCCCTCGGTCTGGATGAACACGTCGACGGGGCCGTCGGCGTGCGAGATCGAGTCGGGCAGGGGTACGACGCCGTCGCCCGAGCGGGCGGGTGCCGTGGGGATCTCGGCGAGATCGGTCGGGGCGGCGTCGACGGGTGCCGCCGCCGCACCGATCGCCATCGAGGCGACGAGCAGTCCGGCGCCGGCGAGGGCGGCGAGGCGCGAGCGCGGGGTGTGTGCGATGTTCATGGTGTCCTGGCGTCTCAACGGGTGGGTACGGAGGGGATCGGCTGCGCGGTGGGGGCGAGTCCGGCGTCCATCGGGTCGGGTGCCGCCGTGCCGGTGGGCTCGGGCGCGGGGACCGCGGGGGCCGGGCGCGGCGACGACAACGGGGCGGCCGGGGCGATCGGCGCGAGGGGCGCGTCGGGGGTGACCCGTGTCGACGGCACGGCCTTCGCTGCGGGCGTCGATCCCGACTGCTCCGCGGACGGGGTCGTCGTCGACGGGGTCGGCGCGGCGTCGCCGGTGACCTGCAACGGCAGACGGAGGTTGTAGGCCAGGTCGCCCGGGCCGCCGAAGGCCCACACCGTGTAGGAGCCCGGTGCGATGGTCTCGAGGGTGACGAGCGGCAGCGACACGCGTCCGTCTTCGTCGACGGTCGCGTACGCATCGGCGCCGACGGTGAGCGGCATCCGGTTCCATCCCGCGTCGCGGAGCGAGACGCGCAGCTCGACCCCCGGTGCCGCGTCGGCGCCGACGAGCACGACGCCCTTGGCCGGGTCGCCGAGGTCGGCCGCCGCGATCGTCGTCGTCGACAGCGAGAACGTGGATGCCGGCAGCCCGGGGCTGTCGGTGACCCGGAACGTCGTGGTGGCGTAGTGGCCCGTCGTGGTCGACCGGGCCTCGAGCCCGTAGACGCCTTCGGGAAGGCCCTTCGGAGCGAGGATGGCGTTCGTCCCGACGCCTTCGCCGTTGGTGCGGGAGATGCCGAGGGGCACGATCACGCCCCGGGATGTCGTGAGGGTGGCCTCATAGGTGTCGAAGGGAAGGAAGCCCGCGACCGAGTAGCCGAGTCCGGGATCGGCCGCGAAGGCGGCCGCGGCGATGCTGGGCACCGCGGTGGTCACCGTCTTGTCGGCCACCCGCGGGGCTCCGGGTGTGACGGCGAACGTGGTCGAGCCCGACGAGTCCTGGTCTCCCGACTGGATGCTCACCAGCCAGGTGCCGACCTGTGCGTTGACCGACGGCACGATGAGCTCGTACGAGAACTCCCCCTTCTCGTCGGAGTGGAGCCCCTCGTTGGGCCCGACCTCGAACATCGACGTGTCGGGCATGCCCAGGTTGAACAGCACCCGCGTCAGCGGGGGAAGCCCGCTCGCGTGCACGGTGACCGGGGTGTCGAGGAAGGCGTCCTGGGTGATCGAGGCCGGATCGGTGCGGACGACGAGCGCCGAGCCGGGGGCCGTCGTCACCGTGAGCAGGGCGGCGCCCGACTCCCCCGCCGACGTCTCGACGCCGATCTGGGCCACGCCCGCCTCGGGCGTGGTGTTCTCGGGGTCGACGTCGAGGGTGCGCACCCTGGTCACGAGGGTGCCGTCGCCGTCGACCGTGACCGGCGCCCATTGCTTGCGGGTTCCCGAGGGGAACGTGATCGACACACGCGCGGTGGATCCGGGGGTGAGGCCGTGCGCCGTGACCTCGACGCCCGACGCCCAGAGCCAGTACTGCTCGATCGATGCCTGGTCGAGCGACACCGGCACGGTCGTCGTGCCGGCGGGCGCCGGCGCGGTCACGCGGGCGTCCGCGGGCACCGACGACGGCCCGTCGCTCTGGGCAAGGGTCCACCCGTCGGCGCGGTCGAGCGCCGCCGCGGGCTGCGCCGCGACGGCGCGCGCGGACGACGGTGCGGAGGGGGCGTTCTGCGCGACGGCGACGGAGCCGACGAGCAGGACGACGGCGGCGACGGTGCCGCCGACGAGCACGGATGTTCGCTTCATGGAAGGAGGCCTCACGGAGGGAGCGGATCGAATGCGCTCAGTGAAGCACGTTGTGAAGGAATTTTTCATATTTGGGTCGAACGTTTACACGACCGTCACACGAGACGCGATGAGCGAGCGGCGGGGCACCGGCGACGCACCGGGACGCCCGCACGGACGCACCGATCGCCCGGGCGAAGCGGGTGATCGCGCCCCGGGCCGCGCGACGACGACGTCGGCGAGGTCGTCAGGCGAGCGGATGAGCGGCGAAGAACCGCTCGATGAGCGTCGTCGCCGAGATCGTCTGCGTGGTCTCCCCCGGCCCGTCGCGTCCCGCGGCGCCGGGCCAGGTGTGCCCTCCCCCGTCGATGCGATAGTGCACGACGGCGCCGGGGGCGCGGCATCCTGACCACGTCTGCGCGACGACGTCGGCACCGATGCGCGTCTCGGACGGCGTGGACGCGCATCCGTCACGGTGCACCTGCTCGTCGAGCCATTGGTCGACCGACGCGAAGGCCGTACCGTGCGCCGTCCCTCCCCCGTAGGCGATGACGGGATCGGCGGTGCCGTGGAACTCGATGACGGGCACCGGACGGGCCGAGGGGCACGGCGGGTTGTGCGCCGGGTAGATCGCTCCGGCCACGACGGCGAACGCCGCGATGCGCCCGGGAAGGGCGCACGACAGCAGCGAGACGAACCCTCCCCCGTTCGAGATACCGGCCGCGCCGATGTGCGCCGGGTCGACGCAGAAGCTCGCCTCGAGGTCGTCGAGCAGATCCGACACGAAGGCGACGTCGTCGGCGCCCGACGCGTACGGGGCGCCCTGCCATCCGTCGGCGGGGCTCGTCCCCGACGCCTGCGGATAGACCGCGATCGCCGCACCGTCGTCGAACCCGCTGAAGGCCTCGAGCGTCGACGGTGCCATCCCGTGGCCGTGGAACGCCAGCACGACCGGGGTCGGTCGCGCCGCGTCGTACCCGGCGGGCAGGTGCACGGCGTAGGTCCGCGCCCGGCCGTCGACCTGCAGTGTGCGCGACGTCGTCGTCCCGGCGTCGCGCGTCGCCCGGCCACAGCCCGTCGGGTCGGCGGATGCCACCGGCCCGACGGGCTGCGAGACCGTCGGCGCGCACGCGCTCAACAGGCCCAGAGAGAGCAACAGGCCGACGAGGACGATTCGACGCACGCGCACGGGGGGATCGTACGCCCCGCGGGCGCACACGCCGCGACGACGACGGTCGCTCCCCGGGGCACGTTCGACGAGACCGTGCGCCCGGGGAGCGTTACCCGTCACCGGCGCGTCAGCGGACCACCGCCGTCGCCGGGCTCGACACCTGGGCGTAGTCGAGCTCGGCGTAGTTCTGATTGTCGAGGTGGGTGATCGAGATGGTGTTGTCGCCCTGGTTCAGGTCGACCGTGGTCGTGAAGACCGCGAACGATCCGCCGTTGCCGCCCCACTGCCCCGTCGTGGGCAGCGTCAGGTTCGACGCCGAGCCTCCGTTCACCGACATCGCCACCACCGCCTGGGTGGTGCCGTTCTGCGTCGCGTCGCCCCCGTTCGCGTAGCCGAGCTGCAGGCGGTAGGTGCCCGCCGCGGGCACGTCGACCGTGAAGGTCACGGCGCTGTCGGAGTTGTTGAGGCCGGCGACGTAGCCGCCGTTCGAGGCGTTGTCGGATCTCAGGACGTTCCCGTCCGTCACCGCCGACGACTCGGCCTCGACCCGCGACACGAAGCTCGCCTGCGACGGGTTCGCCGGCGCCGACCAGGCGGGCACCGACGACCGCGACGTGACGGTGATCGAGTCGAGCTCGGCGTACCCGACGCCGCCCGAGAACCCGGGCGACCCCTTGGCCAGCCGCACGACGTTGTAGCCGGCCTTCAGCTGAAGGGTCGGGCCGTTCACGCTCGCGAACTGCCCCCAGCCGGCCGTCGCCGGATACGTCACCGTCGACCAGGCGCCGCCGTCATAGGCGATCCCCTGGGTCGCGTCGGCACCCGTGCCGTTGGCGTACCGGATCGACAGGTCGTACGCCCCGGCCACGGGAGCGTCGACGAGGAAGTCGACGAAGCTGTCGTTGCGCACGTCTCCCGAGTTGTCGAGACCCCCGACGTAACCGCCGTTCGACGCGTTCGCCGAGGTGTAGCGGATGCCGTTCACGACCGACGCGTTCTCGGCCTCGTAGGTCTGCTGGTACGACGTGGTCGGCCCCGTCGACGGCGTCACGACGATCTGGTAGGCCGCGCCCGGGTCCTGCTGCGGAATCGAGACGGTCACCGTCCCGTTCACCACGCGCGCCGTCCCCGACCACACCAGTGTCGGTGCGCCCACGTTGTGGAGGCGCCCCGAGTCGGGCGTGCTCTGGATCGTCACGGCCACGTCGTCGCCGAAGCCGCTCAGGTTGTCGACGATCAACGCGTTGTCACCCGTTCCCCCGCCGACGACCGCGGTGAGCTTCTTCTGCGTCGTGTCGAGCGACGCGACACCGTCCTGGGCGCCGTTCTGCGTCGTCGAGACGATGTTGCCGGTCATCTCGCCGTACCACTTGTACAGCCAGTAGGTGCCGGTCGGCTGGCCGTTGTAGAACAGCCCGTCGACGGTGCCCGACTCGTACCAGTAGGCGCGCTCGGCGTCACGGACGTCGGTCGACCGTTCGAAGGTCGCCAGGTACCGCAGCGCCTGCGCGGGCACGTCGACCTGGTTCATCCACGAGTACTCGTTGATCGAGACCGGTCGCGGCGAGATGCCGAGCGACGACTCGATCGAGCGCAGGTCACTCAGGGCGCCCGGCAGCGCGTCGGCGCTCCAGAGGTGCCAGCTGATCACGTCGGGGAGGGTGTTCGTGGCCTTGGCGTTCGTCAGGAACGACTCCATGAAGTCGTGGTTGTACGACGAGATGCTCGGACCGACGATCGGCGTGACGGTGTCGTACTTCTTGACCTCGTTGTAGATGCGGGTCCACCCGTCGTCGAACGATCCGGCGTCCTTCGTGTCCCACGTGCCGTCGGGCTCGTTCCACAGCTCCCAGCCGTTGATGTTGGTGGTGCTGTCGGCCGACAGACGCTGTTGCACCATCTTGTCGACCTTGCCGAGATAGTCGCTCCAGCTCACCCACTTGTAAGGGAAGTCGGGATAGATGTCGGCCATCCGCACGGTCTCCTGCGCACCGGCAGAGATCGCAGAGCTCGCGACCTTGAGGGCGTCGCCGCTCGGCTCCGTCGCGCCGTTGCCCAGCTGCGTCGTGCCGGGGGCCGGCTGGGTGAGCTGGTTCAGGTGCAGCGGGGCGAGGGTCGACGGGTCGGGCGTCGTGGCCGAGGCCAGGGCGTACAGCCCACCCGAGCCCACGTGCGTCACCGGCCGGACGACCGATCCCGCGTCGACCGTGATGTTCGTCGTCGGCACGGCGGCGGCCGGGACCACCGCACCCACCGCGACGACCGCTGCCGCCGCACCCGCGACCGCGACGGCCACGCGCAACCGCCTCTGGGCTCCGCCCGACCTCGACGACGGATGTTGCAGATCGTGCATGATGCTCCTTTGCACCTCTGTTGTCGCTTCTCCGCCTCGTCGCCTCGACGAGGCTGCCTCCCCGGACCACGGTCACGGGCCGACGCCGCGCGTCGCAGAGACCGCCATCGCCCGCCACCCGTCATCATCGAACCGGTTCGATGGCGATGCTACTCCCGGGAACGACGAGCGATCGGAGCTGTGGGCAGATTCTTATGCTGCGCACAACGATGACCAACCACGGTCGCCTCCGCACGCGCACGGTGACGAGCATGGACGGCGTCAGGGCATCTCGGCACGCGGGCAGGGACGGGCGTGGACAGCCTCAGGGTGCTTCGGCACGCGGGCGGTGAACAACCCCGCACGATCCGTCCGTCTGGCGCTACGGCGTCAGCACACCGTCGAGAAACGCGAAATCCCCGGCGGATCTCGTCGATCACCGGGGATTATTCGAAGCTGGGGTACCTGGACTCGAACCAAGAACAACGGAACCAGAAACCGCCGTGTTGCCAATTACACCATACCCCATGGCGCAGAACCGAAGTTCGTGCCGAGGGTCAAGCTTAGACGACGCCGAGTCAGACGCCAAACCGACACCCGCCCGCGCGCGTCGCGCCGCCACGTCGGCAGGCCTGCCCCGCGCTCGCACATCAGCCCGCGATCCACGCCCGGCGCGCCGCCGCGGCCCGCAGGACCCACCACCATTCCGACACCCCACCGCCCCCACCAGTCGCCACCTGCCCCACCGACCCTGCATACCGACCCGCACACCCCACACGAGCCCGCCCAGCCCCACCCGCCCACCGGCCCGCACGCACGCGCCCACCCGCCCACACGCGCCCACCCGCCCACACGCTCGCAGGACCCACCGCCGCCCCCACACCCCGCAGGCCCCACACGCCACCGTCTGCCCCACCGGCCCGGCAAACTGACACACCCGCACTCCGCACGAGAGCCCGACCCCCGCCCACCGCGAGTCGTCCCCACCGCCGCGCCCGCGGGGCGTCCACCACACGACAGAGCCCCGCGGCATCCGATACGGATGCCGCGGGGCTCGTGACCTCGTGCGAGAGCCGCGGCTCAGCCCACGTGCTGCGCCAGGGCGCGCAGGCGGCGCAGCGTCTCGTCTTTGCCGAGCAGCTCCATCGACTCGAACAGCGGCGGCGAGACGCGCCGCCCCGTGAGGGCCACGCGCGGCGGGCCGTAGGCGACGCGCGGCTTGAGACCCAGATCTTCGACGAGCGCGCGCGACAGGGCCTCTTGCACGGCCATGGCGGTGAAGTCTGCGACGCCGTCGAGCGCTCCCACCGAGGCCGTCAGCACCTCGGCCGCGTTCGCGGGCAGCCCCTTCATCGCGTCGTCGTCGTACGACACGGCGTCGACGAACAGGAACCCGAGCATGCCGGGCACCTCGCCCAGCAGCTGGACGCGCTCCTGCACCAGGGGCGCGGCGGCCGCGATCAGAGCGCGGTGCGCGTCGGACGGGTCCTCGTCGACCAGCCCGGCACCCGCGAGGTAGGGGACGATCCGCGACGCGAAGTCGGCGGCATCCAGCATGCGGATGTGGTCGCCGTTGATCGACTCGGCCTTCTTCTGGTCGAAGCGGGCGGGGTTCGGGTTGACGTCGGCGATGTCGAAGGCCGCGATGAGCTCGTCGAGCGAGAACACGTCGCGGTCGTGCGACAGCGACCATCCGAGCAGCGCCAGGTAGTTGAGCAGGCCCTCGTGGATGAAGCCCTTCTCGCGCTGCAGGAACAGGTCGGCCTGCGGGTCGCGCTTCGACAGCTTCTTGTTGCCCGTCTCGCCGAGGACGAGCGGCATGTGCCCGAACCGCGGCACGTACGAGGTGACGCCGGCGTCGATGAGCGCGCGGTACAGCGCCAGCTGCCGGGCGGTCGACGGCATGAGGTCTTCGCCGCGGATCACGTGCGTGATGCCCATGAGCGCGTCGTCGACCGGGTTCACGAAGGTGTAGAGCGGGATGCCACCGGCCCGCACGATCACGAAGTCGGGGAACGAGCCGGCGGGAAAGGTGACCTCGCCGCGGATGAGGTCGTCGAACGTGAGGTCTTCGTCGGGAACGCGCAGGCGCCAGGCCGGCTCGCGGCCCTCGGCACGGAAGGCCGCCTTCTGCTCGTCGGTCAGGTCACGGTCGTAGTTGTCGTAGCCGAGCTGCTTGGCGCGACCGTTCGCCTCGTTGCGCGCGTCGATCTCTTCGGCGGTCGAGTAGCTCTCGTACACCGCCCCCGCGGCGATCAGCTTGTCGAGCACGCCCCGGTAGATCTCGTGCCGCTGCGACTGACGGTAGGGCGCGTGCGGCCCGCCGACCTCGACGCCCTCGTCCCAGTCGATGCGCATCCAGCGCAGCGCCTCGAGCAGCTGCTGGTAGCTCTCTTCGCTGTCGCGTGCGGCGTCGGTGTCTTCGATGCGGAACACGAGCTTTCCGCCGTGGTGACGCGCGTAGGCCCAGTTGAACAGGGCCGTGCGGATGAGGCCGACGTGCGGCAGACCCGTCGGAGACGGGCAGAACCGGACGCGGACGTCGGCGCCGGTGGCGGTCGTGGTGCGGGGATCGGGCGTGGCAGACATCCCCTCGATCCTAGCCGCGGGCCGTCACGGCACCCGCGGGGTCCGCGTAGTCGGCGAGCACCTCCGACACCACCTGCAACGCCGCGCCCACCGCCGGCACGCTCTCGGCGCCGCGCGCGGTGACCACGTGGAGCGTGCGCGCCTCGGCGTCGGGCAGACGCGTCGCCACGATCCCGTGGAACATCGGGAACGACGCCACCGCCATGCGCGGCAGGATCGCCACCCCGACGCCCTGGGCGACGAGGTTCTCGACGGCGATGTAGTTGTCGGTCTCGAAGGCGATGTCGGGTGTGAACCCGGCACGATCGCAGGCCTCGAGCAGGTGACCGCGGCACTGCGGGCAGCCGGCGATCCACCGCTCGTCGGCGAGCCGCGTCAGGTCGATCGGCTCGTCGCCCGCGGCCGGGTGGTCGACGGGGAGGACGACGACCGTGTCGTCTCCGCCGACGGTGCGAAGGGAAAGGCCGCTCGCGGCGGAGTCGAGGTGCTCGCGCCGGTCGCCCGGATAGCTGTAGATCAGGGCGATGTCGGCCCGGTCCTCACGGACGGCGGCGATGGCCTCGGGCGGCTCGGCCTCGACGAAGCTGATCGACACGCCCGGGCGACGCGCCGTGACCGCCGCGATCGCCCGCGGCACGACCGTCGACGACGCCGACGGGAACGCGGCGATCCGCACGCGTCCGGCCCTCAGCCCGCGCAGCTCGGCGAGATCGCCCGCGGCGGCGTCGAGCGCCGTAGTGACGGTCGCCGCGTGCCGCGCCAGCACCCAGCCCGCCTCGGTGAGCCGCACTCCGCGACCGACGCGCTCGACGATGGGCATGCCCGCGCGGCGTTCGAGTCGGCGCAGCTGCTGGCTCACCGCGGGCTGGCTGTAGCCGAGCGAGCGCGCGGCGGCCGTGATCGACCCGGTGTCGCCGATCGCCTTGACCACGCGCAGGGCGTGCGCGTCGAGTGCATCGTCGTAACCCGTCTCCGCCATACCGATACATAACCAGCGTGGATACTTCTCATGCAACACCTGGCCTGGTGCAATACGCCATGCTCGCGCATCCTCGAAGCGTGACCAGCTCTTTCGCCTCGCAGTTCGTCGGCGGTCGCGACTATCTCGCGGCCTGCACCCTCGGGCTCCCTCCCCGCGCCACGATCGCCGCCGTGCGGGGCGACCTGGAGGCCGCCGCCCACGGGCGGCCCGACGTCGCGGGCGCCACCCGTGCCGTCGAATCGGCCCGCGCGGCCTACGCGCGGCTCGTGCGCACACCCGTGTCGTCGGTCGCCATCGCCGCACAGACGTCGGTGATGGTCTCGCTGTTCGCCGCGAACGTCCCCGACGGCGCCGAGGTGCTGTGCGCCGAGGGCGACTTCTCGTCGCTCGTCGCCCCCTTCGCCCACGCGGGACGCGGCATCCGCCTGCGCACCGCCCCGCTCGCGTCGCTCGCCGAGGCCGTCTCACCCGACACGTGGCTCGTCGCGTTCTCGCTGGTGCAGTCGGCCACGGGAGACGTCGCGGATGCCGCCGCCATCGCGGCCGCGGCCGCCCGCGCCGGCGCACGCACCCTGTGCGACCTCACGCAGGCGGCGGGGTGGCATCCGGTCGACGCGACGATGTTCGATGCGACCGTCTGCCACGCCTACAAGTGGCTGTGCGCGCCGCGGGGAGTCGCGTTCCTGACGGTGTCGCCCGCGTTCGCGCACGAGCTGCGCCCCGTGCAGGCGGGCTGGTACTCGGGCGACGACCCGTGGGCCTCGTGCTACGGCACGGGCGGCACCCTGGCCGGCGACGCCCGGCGGTTCGACGTGTCACCGGCGTGGCAGGCGTTCGTCGGGGCCGCCCCCGCGATCACGCTCTTCGCCGACGCCGACGCCACCGAGCTGTACGCGCACGCCACCGGTCTGGCGGCCGAATTCTGCGACGTGCTCGGGCTCGATCGCCCCGCACGCCCCTCGGCGATCGTGACCTGGCCGGATGCCACGGGCTGCGCACTCGCCCGACTGACGGCCGCCGGCATCACGGCGTCGGGTCGCGCGGGCCGCGCCCGGGTGGCCTTCCACGTCTTCAACGACCACGACGACGTCGAGCGCGCCGCGGCCGCACTCGGCGCGGCGAGGACGGCCGCGCTCACCGTCGTCGCCTGACCAGCGCGGCCCCGAGCATCACCGCGCACACGGGCACGAACGCCCACAGGGCGAGTCCGCCGTATCCGGCCACGCCGAGGATCACGCCCGCGAGCACCGACCCGACCGCCGCGCACGCGGTCATGAGGGTGTCGCTGCGTCCCTGGCGACGCGGGCGCCGCGACAGGGGCGTCGCCTCGGTCAGCAGCGCCGAGCCCGCCACGGTCGCGGCGCTCCACCCCAGGCCGAGCAGCACGAGGGCCACGAGCACGCCCGCCTGCGACCACGGCAGCAGCGCCGCGATCGCGAGCGACGCGGCCAGGAGCCCCTGACCGAGCAGCACGACCGCGACGCGCCCCCATCTGTCGGCCAGGGCGCCGAACACCGGCGAGAGCCCGTACATGCCGAACACGTGGAGCGCGATCGTGACGCCGACCGCCAGGGTCACCGCCCCGGGCGCCACGATGTGCGAGAGGTGCACGGGGGTCATCGCCATGACCGACGCCATCGTCACATGCGAGGCGGCGATCGCGAGCATAGCGAACCGCGCGCGCCAGGGACGATCGGCCTCGGGCGCCGCCGTCGCGACGGTCGCGGCCTCGCGATCCCGACGCTGCGCGAGCAAAAGCGGGTCGGGGCGCAGCGCGACCACGTACAGCGCGAACGCGCACGCCTGCGCGGCGAACGAGAACAGGTACGCCCCGGTGAGCCGCGGCATCCCGATCGCCGCGCCGACCAGCTCGCCCGGCGCCAGCAGAAGCGGGCCCACGACGCCGCCGACGGTCGTCGCCCAGACGACGGTGGCGAGATCACGCCCACGGCGCCCGGGGTCGCTGAGGTCGGTCGCGGCGAACCGCGACTGCAGCGTGCCGGCGTTGCCCGCCCCGATCAACGCGATCCCGACCAGCAGCAGCGGGAACAGCCGCAGCGTCGCCGCCGTGATCACCGCGGCGATGCCCACGAGAGCGGCGAGGTTGCCGGTCGTGAGCGCGACCCGTCGCCCCCGGCGGGAGGCCAGGCGCGCGAGGGGGATCGCCGTCAGCGCCGCACCCAGGGTCACCGAGGCGGTCGCGAACCCCGACAGCGCCTCTTGCCCCGACAGGTCGGCGGCGAGCAGCGCACCGAGCGACAGCGTCGCGCCGAACGCGACCCCGGTGAGCACCTGCCCCGCGGCGAGCACCCGCACGACGCGCCGCTGCGTCACCGCCAGGTCGACGACGGTCGAAGGCGCGGCGTCCGTCATCGTCAGGCGTCGCGCACGGTGTTGCGCAGCACGCCGATGCCGCTGACCTCGACCTCGACCACATCGCCCGCGACGAAGGGGCCGACGCCCGCCGGCGTGCCCGTGAGGATGAGATCGCCCGGCAGCAGCGTGAACACCGACGAGGCGTAGGCGATGATCTCGCCGATCGAGTGGATCATGTCGGACACCGCGCCCTGCTGACGCACGTCGCCGTTCACCCGCGTGGTGACGGTCGTCGTCTCGGGGTCGATCTCGGTCTCGATCACCGGCCCCACCGGGCAGAAGGTGTCGAAGCCCTTCGCCCGCGTCCACTGCCCGTCGGCGCGCTGCAGATCGCGCGCCGTGACGTCGTTGGCGACCGTGTATCCGAAGACGTACTCGCTCGCCCGCTCGGCCGGGACGTTCTTGGCGATACGACCGATGACCACGGCGAGCTCGCCCTCGTAGTCGGTCTGCGCGCTGAGGGCGGTCGGGCGCACGATCACGTCGCCGGGACCGATCACCGAGGTGTTGGGCTTCAGGAACAGGAGGGGCTCGGCGGGCGCCTCGCCGCCCATCTCGGCGGCGTGATCGTGGTAGTTCTTGCCGACGCAGACGACCTTCGAGCGCGGGATCACCGGAGCCAGCAGCGCCACATCGGCCAGAGGGACCCGCTCCCCCGTCGTCTCGAATCCCGCGAACATGGGATCGGCGCTGAGGACGACGAGCTCGCCGTCATCGACGATTCCGTAGCGGATGGCATCCTGGTGGCTGAATCGAGCGATCTTCACGCGTTCAGCCTAACGGCGGGCCCCGACACGCACGGCGCCGATGCCGAAGGGGCCCCCGCGACGCGGAGACCCCTTCGACGACATCGACCGTCAGGCGTCGAGACGGTACATCCACCCGTGCGTGTCTTCGGCCCGTCCGTACTGGATGTCGGTCAGCTGCTGACGCAGCTCGAGCGCGAGAGTGCCGGTCGGCTGCTCGTCGATGAAGTCACGGCCCTTGAGCACACCGATGGGCGTCACCACGGCGGCCGTGCCGCACGCGAACACCTCGACGATGTCTCCGGATGCCACGCCCTGCCGCCACTCGTCGAGAGAGACGTTGCGTCCCACGACGTGGTGACCGCGGTCACGCGCGAGCTGCAGGAGCGAGTCGCGCGTGATGCCCTCGAGGATCGAGTCGGACTGGGGCGTGACGATCGTCCCGTCCTTGTACACGAACACGACGTTCATGCCGCCGAGCTCTTCGACGTTGCGGTCCTGGTCGAGGAAGACGACCTGGTCGCACTCGTTCTCGTAGGCCTCGGACTGCGGCAGCAGGCTCGCGGCGTAGTTGCCGCCGGTCTTCGCCGCGCCCGTGCCACCCTTGCCGGCGCGGGAGTAGTCCTCGCTCAGCCAGATCGACACCGGCTGCACGCCGCCCTTGAAGTAGGCGCCCGCGGGGCTCGCGATCAGGTAGTACGCGACCTTGTGCGCGGGGCGGACGCCGAGGAACGCTTCTTTCGCGAACATGAAGGGGCGCAGGTAGAGGCTCTGGTCCTCGCCCGAGGGCACCCACGCACCGTCGACCGCGATGAGCTCGCGCAGCGACTGCAAGAAGTACGGAACCGGCAGCTCGGGCAGCGCGAGGCGGCGCGCGGAGCGCTGCAGACGGCGGCCGTTCTGGTCGGGGCGGAAGGTGTGCACGGAGCCGTCGGCATGGCGGTACGCCTTGATGCCCTCGAAGATCTCCTGGCCGTAGTGCAGAACGGCGGCCGCGGGGTCGAGCGAGATCGGGCCGTAGGGCGAGACGCGGGGGCGGTGCCAGCCGCCGCGGACCGACCAGCAGATGTCGACCATGTGGTCGGTGAAGCTCTGCCCGAAGCCGGGGTTGGCGAGGATCTCGTCGCGCTGAGCCGTGCTCTTCGCGGCGAGGTTACGGGTGACGGCGAACTCGAGGGGCTCGAGTCCGGTGTCGGGGTCGGTGTCGATGGTCGTCATGTCTGCGCTTTCGTGCGGTCGAGGGGGCGCGTGCGGGGGCGGGGCCGATCGGTCCAGGTTACGCCCGGACCCGGTCGGCGATGGCGTCGCCGATCTGCGCGGTGGTTCGCGTGGAGGCACCACGGCTCGCGATGTCGTCCTCGACCGCGCGGGTGACGCGGGCGGCCTCGTCGGTGAGCCCGAGATGGTCGAGCAGGAGGGCGACGGAGAGGATCGCGGCCGTGGGGTCGGCCTTCTGGGTTCCCGCGATGTCGGGCGCCGATCCGTGCACGGGCTCGAACATCGAGGGGAACGCGCCATCGGGATTGATGTTGCCCGAGGCGGCGAGGCCGATGCCACCGGTGACGGCGCCGGCCAGGTCTGTGAGGATGTCGCCGAAGAGGTTGTCGGTGACGATCACGTCGAAGCGACCCGGGTTCGTGACCAGGAAGATCGTTGCCGCGTCGACGTGCAGGTAGTCTACGTCGACTCCGGGGAACTCGGATGCCACGGCATCCACGATGCGCTTCCACATTCCGCCCGCGTGCACGAGCACGTTGGTCTTGTGCACGAGCGTCAGCTTGTTACGGCGCCGCTCGGCGAGGGCGAACGCGTACCGGACGACGCGCTCCACGCCGTAGGCCGTGTTCACCGACGTCTCGTTGGCGACCTCGTGCGGGGTGCCCTGGCGGATGGCGCCGCCGTTGCCGACGTAGGGCCCCTCGGTGCCCTCGCGCACGACGACGAAGTCGATCTCGCCCGGGTCGGCGAGGGGTCCGGACGCACCGGGGTAGAGCTTGGACGGGCGGAGGTTGACGTAGTGGTCGAGCTCGAACCGGAGTTTGAGCAGCAGCCCGCGCTCGATATTCGCGTCTTTCAGGCGCGGGTCGCCCGGCACTCCCCCGACGGCACCGAGCAGGATCGCGTCATGCGCCGCGATCGCCGCGAGGTCGTCGTCGGTGAGGGTGTCGCCGGTCTCGAGGAAGCGGCCGGCTCCGAGCGAGAACGGCGTCTTCTCGAACGACACGTCCGACTCGGCGGTGACGGCGTCGAGCACCTTGACGGCCTCGGTGACGACCTCGGGACCGATGCCGTCACCGGGGATGACGGCCAGCTTCACGACGCGCGACATCGTTCTCCTCAACGCTCAGGGCTCGTCACTTCGTCGACGCGCCGCGGGTTCCTCCCAGGGTAGTGGCAGCGATCCCGCCGGCGATGACGATGAGCCCGGCACCGATGAGCGCGGTGATGACGACGCCCGAGTCGAACGCGTGTGCCGCGGCTGCCCGGAGCGACTCGGCGAGAGCGGCGTCGTCGAGCGTGTGCGACACGGCGACCGCGCCCGCGAGCGTCTCGCGCGACGCCGCAGCGGCGGCATCCGGAAGGCCGGCGGGAAGGACCAGCTGCGACCGATAGAACGCGGCGAGGATGCCACCGAGCACCGCGGTCCCCAGGACCGCGCCCACCTCGTAGGCGGTCTCGGAGACCGCGCTGGCGGCACCCGCCTTCGCGGACGGCGCACTCGAGAGGATCAGCTCGTTCGAGACCGTCTCGGCCGCTCCGATGCCGATGCCGAGGAGCGCGAAGGCGACGATGAGCTGCACGAGGTCGGCCGTCGACAACGCGACCAGGATGTAGGCCACGACCGAGAACGCGAGCGCGACGGGGACCACGACACGCGGAGCGAAGCGTGCGGCGACCGGGACCACCGCGAGGCCGGCCACGATCATGAGCGCGAGGCCGGGCAGCAGGGCGAAGCCCGCGACCATCGGCGACAGGCCGACGACGAGCTGCAGATGCTGCGCGACGAAGTAGAGGAAGCCCACGAGGCCGACCACGCTGAGCAGGTTCACGAGAATGGCGCCCGAGAAAGTGCCCCGGCGGAACAGCGACATGTCGAGCATGGGCGTCGCGAGGTTCTTCTGGCGACGCACGAACAACCAGCCGAAGACCGCACCGATCACGAAGAGCCACAGCGCGAGCGCCGTCGGACCATCGACCGCGAGCTTCTTGATGGCATACACGACCGGCACCATGGTCGCGAGCGACAGCACGACGCTCAGCGGATCGAAACGCCCGGGCGCGGGGTCGCGACTCTCGGGTACGAAGAACGGCGCAAGCACGAGCAGCGGCACCAGGACGGGCACCGCCATGAGGAAGACAGAGCCCCACGAGAAGTGCTCGAGCAGGAATCCCCCGACGATCGGGCCGAGGGCGGCACCGGCCGAGAAGCCCGACGCCCACACGGCGATGGCCAGTCGGCGCTGGTCGCGATCGCGGAAGATGCTGCGCAGCAGCGACAGCGTCGAGGGCATGAGCATGGCGCCGAAGACGCCCATGAGGGCGCGGCCGGCGATGAGCAGGGCGGCGGTGGGCGCGAACGCCGACAGCGCCGACACGGCGGCGAACCCGGTCGCGCCGATCAGCAGCATGCGCTTGCGCCCGTAGCGGTCGCCGAGCGTGCCCATCGTGACGAGAAGACCGGCCAGGACGAGCGGGTAGACGTCGATGATCCAGAGCTGTTCGATGCTCGAGGGCTGAAGGTCGAGCGCGATCTCGGGCAGCGCGAAGCTCAGCACCGTGTTGTCGACCGACACCAGCAGCACAGGCAGCATCAACACCGCCAGCGCGAACCACCCGCGCCAGCCGGCGCGGGTCACAGCGATGTCTTGCGTGGGCAACGACGAGGTGAGCATTCTTGCATCCGTTTCTAAACCGTCCAGCCGGTATAGTATCAGACCTAGAGACCCGCCGCCAGTACGATCGAGGAGCCATGAGCCGCCCTCCCCACGCCCGCGACGCCGTCCTCGACGCCTTCACCCGCATCCTCGTCGACGACGGTGAACGCGCCGCGACCATGGATGCGACCGCGCGAGGTGCGGGAGTCTCGAAGGGCGGCCTGCTGTACCACTTCAACTCGAAGAGCGCTCTCGAAGCCGCTCTCGTGGAGCGCCTGGAGCGACTCGCCCAAGAGGACGTGGATCAGATCGAACAGTCCGACGAGGGTGTCGTCGCCGCGCACCTGCGGTCGTCGCAGAACACCGGATCGCCCCTCGACGTGACGATCCTCGCCGTGTCGCGGCTCGCGCAGAACGGCAACGATGCCGCCTCGGCATCCCTTCGCCGTGTGCGTGAGCTCTGGGAAGACAGCCTTCGCCCGCACACGCGCGACGAGACGGCCCTGCAGATGGTGCTGCTCGTCAGCGACGGTCTCTACTTCAACGCGGTGCTCGACCTCAACGCCCTGCCCGGCCCGCAACTGCAGGGCCGCGATCTCGACGCGCTCATCGCCGCGGTCGTCGCCGCGACGACCTGAACCCGGCGCACAAGCTCGGCGATCCGCGCGACCTCAGCCCCGGCAGCCCCCGCCCCGCTGACACGGCGCAGATCGCTGAGCGCGGGCCAAGAGCGTGGATGCCGCCGCACGTACCGCCGCGCAGCCGCCCAGCGACGACGGAGGGGGCCGCCGCAGCGAACCCCTCCCCCGAGAACGAACGGCGTCAGCCCTCGACGATCTCGATCTGACGGAACAGATCGGCTCCGACGGCCTCGCGCATCGCGCCGAGGATCTCGTCGGGCACCGGCGAGTCGACCGTGAGCACCGAGAGCGCCCGGCCCGTGGCATCCGGAGCCGCCACCTGGAGACCGGCGATGTTGATGCCCGCCTCGCCCAGCTTCTGGCCGTAGATCGCGACGATGCCGGGGCGATCGGCGTAGCGCATCACGAGGTGGTGCTGCTCGATCGGGACCTCGATGTCGTAGCCGTTGATGGAGACGACCTTGGGAACCATGCGCGTGCCGGCGAGCGTGCCCGCGACCGTGAGCGTCGAGCCGTCGGCGAGGGTGCCGCGCAGGATCGTGATGTTGCGGTACAGCGGGCTCTCGGCCTCGACGATGAGGCGCGCCTCCACGCCGCGCTGCTCGGCGAACAGCGGTGCGTTGACGTACGACACCGTCTCGCTGACGATGCGGCTGAAGATGCCCTTCAGCGCCGCGAGGCGGTACACGCTCACGTCGTACTGCGCGAGCTCGCCGCGCACCTCGATGTCGAGGCTCGTGAGGGCGCTGTCGGCGAGGCCGCTGAAGAACTGGCCGAGCATCTCGACAAGCGCGATACCGGGGCGCACGAACGGGTCGATGGCGCCGCCGGCGACGTTGACGGCATCCGGAACCAGGTCGCCCTCGAGCGCGAGCTTGACCGAGCGGGCGACCGAGACGCCCGCCTTCTCTTGCGCCTCTTCGGTGCTCGCGCCGAGGTGCGGGGTGACGACGACGTTCGGAAGGTCGAGGAGCTTGCGGGCGGGACCGCCCTCGGCCGGAGGCTCGGTCGAGAAGACGTCGAGGCCGGCGCCGGCGATCTCACCGGTCGTCAGCGCGGTGTACAGCGCCTCTTCGTCGATCAGCCCGCCGCGGGCGACATTGATGACGTATGCGCTCTTCTTCATGCGGCGCAGCTGCTCGGCGCCGATCATGCCGGTGGTCTCGGGGGTCTTGGGCATGTGGATCGTGACGAAGTCGCTCTGCGCGAGCAGGTCGTCGAGCGACACGAGCTGCACCCCGAGCTGCTGCGCCCGGGCGGCCGTCACGTAGGGGTCGTAGGCGATCACGCGCATGTCGAACGCCTGCAGGCGCGCCGCGATCAGCGCGCCGATGCGGCCGAGGCCGATGATGCCGACCGTCTTCTCGAACAGCTCGGTGCCGGTGAACGAGCTGCGCTTCCACAGGCCCTGGGCGAGCGACGCGTTCGCCGCCGGGATGTGGCGCGCGAGGCTGAGCACGTGCCCGACCGTCAGCTCGGCCGCCGAGATGATGTTCGACGTCGGCGCGTTCACCACCATGACGCCCGCGGCCGTCGCGGCCTTGATGTCGACGTTGTCGAGGCCGACCCCGGCCCGCGCGACGACCTTGAGCTGCGGAGCGGCGGCGATCGCCTCGGCGTCGATCTTCGTGGCCGAGCGCACCAGCACCGCGTGCGCGTCGGCGAGGGCCGACAGCAGCGCGGGGCGGTCGGTCCCATCGACGTTGCGCACGTCGAAGTCGGGGCCGAGCGCGTCGATCGTGGCGGGAGAGAGTTCTTCGGCGATGAGCACGACGGGCTTCGTCACGGATGGTTCCTTCGAAACGGTGCACGGGATCGCCCGCACACCGCACGCCTGCCCGGCGCGAGCCGGACGCGCGACCCGGTGCGGGCCAGTGTCAGCCTAGCGCGGCCCGGCGGCAGACCCCGACCGTGTGACGCCGCGCAAGACGGCATGCGTCCGTCCGCCCATGTCGTGCCGACACGTCGCGGGCACGCCGCGCCCCAGACGTCGACCGGATGCCGTCGCGGCGGACGATCGGGGGCGTCTCACCCGCCGTACAGCGTGTACGACGTCGCTCCGTAGCCGACGATCGCCAGCCAGAACGCGGACGACACGGTGAGGCCCGCCAGCATCACGAGAGCGAGCTCGCCCGCCCGGCGTTTCCATCCGATCGCGAACGCCACGCCGAACGCGGCGAGCGGGAAGACGATCGGAAGGATGTAGACGAACCAGCCGAGGGCGTTGAGCCCCAGCGCCCCCGCGGCCTGGCCGATGAGCAGCGCCACGGCGCTCCACACGATGTAGGCGTAGAAGAGCCCGAACAGCCCCGAGATCGCGACGATGATCCACCGCGGCATCCGGCGTGCCGACGAGAGGGCGCTCACGACAGGACCCCGTTCGTCGAGAGGTAGGGCCACGGCACGAGGAGCAGCACACCGAGCACGAGGATCAGGAAGCGCTGCCAGCTGCGTGCGCGCCGCGTCAGGGCGAGCACCGCGACGAACCACACCGGAGGCGACAGGGCGGCGCCGATCGTGAGCGCGACGACGGTGACGTCGGGGATCGGGAGGCCGGCGCCCAGCAGCCGCATCCCGGCCACGAACCAGCCCAGCGCGAACAGCAGGAAGGTCGCGGCGATCATGCCGATGCCGATCAGCCCGGCGTTGCCGAGCGGCGCGGCGCCGTCATCGTCGGGGACGTCGGAGGCGGGCGCCGTTTCGCTGTCGGGTCGGCGCGCCGGGGGCGCGGCATCCGGGACCGGGGTGCGCGGTGCGCTCCCCCGCTCGGCCGGAGGCGCGGGGCGGTCGGATCCGACGTCGAGGGTCGGATCGTCGTCGCCGTCCCACGAGAGGGCGTCGTCGTCGCGCGGGGTGCTCACGCGTCCACCGTAGCGGCGCTCCCCCGCCCCGGGGCCACGCCCCGCCGCAACGGCGAACGCCCCGGAACCGTGGTCCCGGGGCGTTCGTGACGAGAGAACTCAGCGCGCGGCGGAGCCCACCGCGATCGCCTGGGCGATCGCTATGGATGACGCAGCCTCCGGCGGAGGTCAGCGCGCAGCGCTGCCCTCCGTGTAGTCGCTGTCCTGCTGCTTCCACGCGAACAGACCGCGCAGCTCCTTGCCGGTGGCCTCGATGGGGTGCCCCTGCTCCTTCTCGCGGAGCGCGAGGAACTCGGTGGCGCCGTTGTCCTGGTCGTCGATGAACCGCTTCGCGAACGCGCCCGACTGGATGTCGGCGAGCACCGCCTGCATGTTCTTCTTGACATCGGGAGAGATGACGCGGGGGCCCGAGACGTAGTCACCGTACTCAGCGGTGTCGGAGATCGACCAGCGCTGCTTGGCGATGCCGCCCTCCCACATGAGGTCGACGATGAGCTTGAGCTCGTGCAGCACCTCGAAGTAGGCGATCTGCGGCTGGTAGCCGGCCTCGACGAGCGTCTCGAAGCCGTACTGGACGAGGTGGCTCATGCCGCCGCACAGCACGGCCTGCTCGCCGAACAGGTCGGTCTCGGTCTCTTCGGTGAAGGTCGTCTTGATGACACCGGCACGGGTGCCGCCGATGGCCTTGGCGTACGACAGGGCGGTGTCCCACGCCGAGCCCGAGGCGTCGCGCTCGACGGCGATGATGTCGGGGATGCCGCGGCCCGCGACGTACTCGCGACGCACGGTGTGACCCGGGGCCTTGGGGGCGACGAGGATGACGTCGACGCCCTCGGGGGCGTCGATGTAGCCGAAGCGGATGTTGAAGCCGTGCGCGAAGGCGAGCGTCTTGCCCGCGGCCAGCTTGTCTTTGATCGAGTCGGCGTAGATCGAACGCTGGTGCTGGTCGGGCGCGAGGATCATGATGAGGTCGGCCCACTCGGTCGCGTCGGCGACGTTCTTGACCTCGAAGCCGTCTTCCTGCGCCTTGGCGGCCGACTTGGAGCCGTCCTTGAGCGCGATGACGACCTCGACGCCCGAGTCGCGCAGGTTCTGGGCGTGCGCGTGACCCTGCGAGCCGTAGCCGACGATCGCGACCTTCTTGCCCTGGATGATCGAGAGGTCGGCGTCGTCGTCGTAGAAGATCTCTGCCATGGGGATGTTTCTCCTTGAGTACGGGCTCCGCGAGGGGAGCCGCTGCTGAGTGGAAAAGGGAAGTTCAGCCGCGCAGGACGCGCTCGGTGATGCTCTTGCCGCCGCGGCCGACGGCGAGCAGACCCGACTGGGCGAGCTCCTTCACGCCGAAGGGCTCGATGGCCCTGAGGAACGCGCCGACCTTGCCGGAGTCGCCGGTGATCTCGATCACCATGGCGTCGGGGGCGTAGTCGACCACCGACGCGCGGAACAGGTTGACGACCTCGAGCACGTTCGACCGGCTGGCGTTGTCGGCACGCACCTTCACGAGCACGTGCTCACGCTGCACCGAGCTGGCCGGGTCGAGCTCGACGATCTTGATGACGTTGATGAGCTTGTTGAGCTGCTTCGTCACCTGTTCGAGCGGCAGACCCTCGACGTCGACGACGACCGTGATGCGCGACAGCCCCGGCACCTCGGTGACGCCCACGGCGAGCGACTCGATGTTGAAGCCGCGACGCGCGAACAGGCCGGCGACGCGGGTCAGCAGACCCGGCTTGTCCTCGACGAGAAGACTCAGAACGTGGCGAGACATCTCAGTCCTCCTGCTCGGCGAAGGCGGGCGAGTGGTCGCGCGCGTACTGGACGTAGCTGTTGCTGACGCCCTGCGGAACCATCGGCCACACCATGGCGTCGGCGCTCACGACGAAGTCGATCACGACCGGACGATCGTTGGTGTCGAGCGCGAGCTGAATGGCGGCGTCGATCTCGTCTTCCTTCTCGACGCGGATCCCGAGGCATCCGTATGCTTCGGCGAGCTTGACGAAGTCGGGGATGCGGCGCGTGCCGTGACCCGTGTTGAGGTCGGTGTTCGAGTGACGGCCGTCGAAGAACAGCGTCTGCCACTGGCGCACCATGCCGAGGGAGGAGTTGTTGATGATCGCGACCTTGATCGGGATGTCGTTGATGACGCAGGTCGCCAGCTCTTGGTTGGTCATCTGGAAGCAGCCGTCGCCGTCGATCGCCCACACCACGCGGTCGGGCTCGGCCACCTTGGCGCCCATCGCGGCGGGGACCGAGTAGCCCATCGTGCCGGCGCCGCCGGAGTTGAGCCACGAGTTCGGCCGCTCGTACCTGATGAACTGCGCCGCCCACATCTGGTGCTGACCGACCCCGGCGGCGTAGATCGCCTCGGGCCCCGTCAGCTCGCCGATCCGCTGGATCACGTGCTGCGGAGACAGCAGACCGTCGGTGGTCGGGGTGTACCCGAGCGGGAACTCCTCGCGCAGCCCGTTCAAGAAGGTCCACCACTCCGAGTAGTCGACCTCGGTCTCGGCCGCGGCCGCGCGGAACGCGGCATCCAGGTCGACGAGCACCTCGCGCAGGTCGCCGACGATCGGGACGTCGGCCGTGCGGATCTTCGAGATCTCGGCGGGGTCGATGTCGACGTGCACCACCTGGGCGTTCGGCGCGAACAGCGCCGCCTTGCCGGTGACGCGGTCGTCGAAGCGGGCACCGAGCGAGACGATGAGGTCGCTGTCCTGCAGCGCGAGCACCGCGGGCACGGTGCCGTGCATGCCGGGCATGCCGAGGTGCTGCGGGTGCGAGTCGGGGAACGCGCCCCGCGCCATGAGGGTCGTGACGACGGGCGCACCGGTCGCCTCGGCCAGCACCTTCAGCTCGGCCGACGCCTGCGAGCGGATCGCTCCGCCCCCGACGTACAGCACGGGTTTCTTGGCGGCGGCGATCATCTGCGCGGCGGCCTGGATCTGCTTGCCGTGCGCCTTGGTGACGGGACGGTAGCCGGGCAGGTCGATCTTCGGCGGCCACACGAACGGCGCCTCGGCCTGCTGCGCGTCTTTCGTGATGTCGACGAGCACCGGGCCCGGACGACCGGTCGACGCGATCTCGAAGGCCGCAGCGATGGCGCCGGGGATGTCCTCGGCGGTCTTCACCAGGAACGAGTGCTTGGTGATCGGCATCGTGATGCCCACGATGTCGGCCTCTTGGAAGGCATCCGTGCCCATGAGGGTCGAGAACACCTGCCCGGTGATGCAGACGAGCGGCACCGAGTCCATGTAGGCGTCGGCGATCGCCGTGACGAGGTTGGTCGCGCCCGGGCCCGACGTCGCGATGGCGACACCGGTGCGCCCCGACGCCGCGGCGTAGCCCTCGGCCGCGTGGCCGGCACCCTGCTCGTGGCGGACGAGGATGTGGCGGACGTGCTCGTCGTCCATGAGGGGGTCGTAGACGGGCATGATCGCGCCGCCCGGCAGACCGAACACGTCGGTGACGCCGAGCAGGTCGAGCGAACGGACGACCGCCTGTGCGCCCGTGAGCACGGGCGCCGGAGCGGTGCGAGCGGGGGGCCGGGGAACGGCCGCGGCGGATTCGGCGGACATGGTGATACCTCGAGAACCGGAAGAGGGTGAGAAGGGAACGGCCGTCAGCCCGTGACCGCGCCCTCTGCGGCGGAGTGCACGAGCTTGGAGTACTTGGCCAGGACGCCACGGGTATAGCGCGGAGGAAGGGGCTCCCAGCCGTCGCGGCGGGAGGCCAGCTCGGCTTCGTCGACGATCAGGTCGAGCGAGCGAGCGGCGATATCGACCCGTATCAGATCACCATCGCGCACGAAGGCGATCGGACCAGCGTCCACCGCTTCGGGAGCTATGTGGCCGATGCACAGCCCGGTTGTGCCGCCTGAGAATCGACCGTCCGTCAAGAGTAGTACATCTTTTCCGAGCCCCGCGCCCTTGATGGCCGCGGTGATCGCGAGCATCTCGCGCATGCCCGGACCGCCCTTGGGGCCTTCATAGCGGATGACGACGACGTCGCCGGCCGCGATCTCGCCGGCCTCGAGCGCGTCCATGGCGGCGCGCTCGCGCTCGAACACGCGGGCGGGACCCTCGAAGACGTTGCCGTCGAAGCCGGCCGACTTCACCACGGCACCCTCGGGGGCCATCGAGCCGTGCAGGATCGTGATGCCGCCGGTGGCGTGGATCGGGTCGTCGAACGAGTGGATGACCTTGCCGTCGACGGGGTCGGGGTTCAGGTCGGCGAGGTTCTCGGCGAGGGTCTTGCCCGTGACGGTGAGCGCGTCGCCGTGCAGCAGGCCCTCGTCGAGCATCGCCTTCATGATGACCGGGATGCCGCCGTGCCGGTCGACGTCGTTCATGACGTACTGGCCGAACGGCTTCATGTCGGCCACGTGCGGCGTGCGGTCGCCGATGCGGTTGAAGTCGTGGAGGGTGAGCTCGACCTCGGCCTCGTTGGCGATGGCGAGCAGGTGCAGCACGACGTTCGTCGAGCCGCCGAGCGCCATGGCGAGGGCGATGGCGTTCTCGAACGCCTCTTTGGTGAGGATGTCGCGCGTCGTGATGCCCTGACGCAGCAGGTTGACGACGGCCTCGCCCGAGCGGTGGGCGAAGTAGTCGCGGCGGCGGTCGGCGGACGGCGGGGCGGCCGAGCCGGGCAGGCTGAGACCGAGGGCCTCGGCGACGGATGCCATGGTGTTGGCCGTGTACATGCCACCGCAGGCGCCCTCGCCGGGGGCGATCGCGCACTCGATGCGCTTGAGGTCGGCCTCGCTCATCTTGCCCGTGAGGCACGCACCGACGGCCTCGAACGAGTCGATGATCGTCACGTCTTTCTCGGTGCCGTCGCTGAGCTTGACCCAGCCCGGCGCGATGGAGCCCGCGTAGAGAAAGACGCTCGAGAGGTCGAGGCGAGCGGATGCCATGAGCATGCCCGGGATCGACTTGTCGCAGCCGGCGAGCAGCACGGAGCCGTCGAGTCGCTCGGCCATCATGACGGTCTCGACGCTGTCGGCGATGACCTCGCGCGAGACCAGCGAGAAGTGCATGCCCTCGTGGCCCATCGAGATGCCGTCGGAGACGGAGATCGTGCCGAACTGCAGCGGGTAGCCGCCGCCGGCGTGCACGCCCTCTTTCGCGCCCTGGGCGAGGCGGTCGAGGCTGAGGTTGCAGGGGGTGATCTCGTTCCAGCTCGACGCGATGCCGATCTGGGGCTTGTCCCAGTCCTCGTCACCCATGCCGACGGCGCGAAGCATGCCTCGCGAGGTGGTGGCTTCGATGCCGTCGGTGACGACGCGACTGCGGGGCTTGATGTCGAACTCGCCGGTGTTCGGATTCTGCGGTGCGGGCATTCTGGCAGTCTATTCCGCGTGCGCTGCTCGTAACCGCGCCACGGCGTCGAGCACGTCGACGAACGCCGCGATGTCGGGCACCGAGAGCGTCGCCGCCGTCGGGCCGGTGCCGACGTGCACGCCGAGGTCGCCGTGGTCGAGCGCGCGCAGGGCGTCTTCGTCGGTGACGTCGTCTCCGGCGAACAGCACGGCGGTGGCGCCCGTCCGCTCCCGCAGGGCCCGGACCGCGGAGTCCTTGCCCTCGTGCCGGAAGGCGAACTCGAGGATGTCGTGACCGGTCCGGCGACGCCAGCGCGGTGCCTCGTCGGCGACGAGCCGATCGGCCAGATCGCGGGCGGCCTCGGCGGTGGCGGCGTCCGCCCGTCGCGTGTGCACGCCGAAGCCGTATTCCTTCGGCTCGATCCACACTCCCGACAGGCCGGCGGTCTCGCTCCGCATGCGCTCGCGCAGCCGGTCGCGCAACGCGAGGTCGACGGCGTCGTCGGGAGTGGACTCCACGCCGTGCCCCGGGACCCAGAACTGGGCGCCGTGCGAGGCGGAGAGCCACACCCTCGACGCGTCGTCGTGCTCGGCGATCTCGCGCAGATGGCCGAGCGAGCGGCCCGACACGAGGGCGACGACCGTCTCGGGCAGCGCAGCGAGACGGTCGACCGCCGCGCGGGCGCCCGGGGTCATCCGTGCGGTCATGGGCTCGTCGACCAGCGGCGAGAGCGTGCCGTCGAAGTCGACGGCGATCAGCAGCGTGCCGGTCGTCGCGACGGCTTCGACGGCCGCGTCGGCGGCGGTCACGCCGTGGCCCCCGTCGCGCGGCGGTGATACGCCGACAGGGTGTCGAGGAAGTCGTGCGACCAGTCCTCGACGTCGTGCTCGCGCACGCGCCTGCGCAGGGCACGCATGCGCCTGCCCTGCTCGGCCGCCGGCATCTCGATCGCGCGCATGACGGCATCCTTCAGCCCGTCAATGTCGTGCGGGTTGATCAGCAGTGAACTCCCCATCTCGTCGGCGGCGCCGGCGAACTCGCTCAGCACGAGCACGCCGCGGTTGTCGATACGGCTCGCGACGTACTCTTTCGCGACGAGGTTCATGCCGTCGCGGAGGGCGGTGACCAGCATGACGTCGGCGGCGAGGTACAGGGCCACCATCTCTTCGCGCGGGTACGACTGGTGCAGGTAGCGGATCGCGGTGTGGGTCGTGGTGTCGTGGTCGCCGTTGATGCGTCCGACCGTCATCTCGATCTCGTCGCGCAGCTGCATGTACGCATCGACGCGCTCGCGGCTGGGGCTCGCGACCTGCACGAGGGTCGCGTCCTCGACCGACGCCCGCCCGTCTTCGAGCAGCTCGCCCCAGGCCTTCAGCCGGTGCCGGATGCCCTTGGTGTAGTCGAGCCGATCGACGCCGAGCAGGATCTTGCGCGGGTTGCCCAGGCCCTCGCGGATCTCGCGCGCCCGCTGCCGGATCTCGGGGCGCTGGGCGAGCTCGATGTACGACTCGGCGTCGATCGAGATCGGGAAGGCCCGGGCGAGAGCGACGCGCTTGCCGTCGCCGTCGGGCACGACGATGCCGCTGGCCTTGGTCTCATAGCGCAGCTGACGGCGCACGGCGCGGGCGAAGTTGCCGGCGTCGGCGACCCGCTGGAACCCGATGACGTCGGCGCCGAGCAGTCCCTCGAGCACCTGCTTCCGCCACGGAAGCTGCGCGTAGAGCCCGTAGGCGGGGAACGGGATGTGGTGGAAGTAGCCGATCGTCAGGTCGGGGCGCAGCTCGCGCAGCATCTTGGGCACGAGCTGCAGCTGGTAGTCCTGAACCCACACGATCGCGTTGTCGGCGGCGACGTCGGCGGCGGCCTCGGCGAAACGGCGGTTCACGCGCACGTAGGCGTCCCACCACGCGCGCTTGTAGGTCGGCGTCGCGATCACGTCGTGGTAGAGCGGCCAGATCGTGTCGTTCGAGAAGCCCTCGTAGTACAGCTGCACGTCGGTGGCCGAGAGCGTCACCGGCACGAGGTGCGTGCCGTCGAAGTCGAACGGCTCGAGCTCGACGTCGGGCTGCCCGGGCCACCCCACCCAGGCGCCCTCGGTGCGCCGCATGACGGGCTCGAGCGCCGTCACGAGGCCTCCCGGAGAACGGCGCCACCCCTCTCCGTCGGGGGTGCGATCGACGGGCAGTCGATTGGCGACGACGACGAAATCGGCCTGGGTCACAGGTCCTCCTCGGGGAATCCTCCTCAGGCTAACAGCGCCGCCGGCGGACGCACGGGGGTGGACAGCGCGCGAAGAACCTCTTCTCGCGCGAGACACGTCGTCGCTCGCCGCGTGTCGCGCGAGGGCGCGTCCACCGGTCGCGCGACGCGCACGCTGTCAAGACGCGCGCGGCCGCACACGCCGAATCGGTAGGTTGGGGCGCATGCGGCAGTACATCTTCGGAACGGGTCTTCTCAGCGCCATCACCGGCGGCATCACGCTCCTGCGCGGACTGCGCCAGCACGAGGAGTTCACCTGGCGAACGGCGCTCGCCTGGGTCAGCTGGGGCATCACGCTCGCGCTCGCGATCGGCGCCGTCGTCGACACGCGCCGCGCCCGGCGCGGCCGGCGCATCGCCGGCGACTCCCCCGTCGCCGGCAAGCAGAAGAAGCTCCTCAAGAAGCGACTCGCGAGCTGACCCGCGCCGCGGATGCCACGGCACGGGCCCGGCATCCGCTCACCGCGTGAGGATCAGCGCGTCGCCCTGCCCGCCGCCGCCGCACAGCGCGACGGCCGCGGTGCCGCTCCCCCGACGCACGAGCTCGTGGATGGCGTGGACCACCAGGCGGTTGCCCGAGGCGCCGATCGGGTGGCCGATCGCGATGCCGCCGCCGTGCGGGTTGACGACGTCGTCGGACAGGCCCAGCTCGGCCTGCGAGCGCGCGACGACCGCGCCGAACGCCTCGTTGATCTCGACGTGGTCGAGCGCGTCCGGACGGATGCCCTGCCTCGCGCACGCCGCCGCGATCGCGTGGGCCGGCTGCTCGTGCAGCGAGTTGTCGGGCCCGGCGACCTGTCCCGACGCGCCGACGACGGCGAGCACCTCCCAGCCATGCTGGTCGGCGGTCGCCCGGGTGGCGAGCACCACGGCCGAGGCGCCGTCCGAGATCTGCGACGCGTTCCCGGCCGTGATCGCACCGCCCTCGGCGAACGCCGGACGCAGCCGGGCGAGCGTGTCGACCGTCGTGTCGGGGCGGATGCCCTCGTCGGCCGACACGGTGACTGGGTCGCCCTTGGGGCGGGCGATCTCGACGGGCACGATCTCGGCGTCGAACACGCCCGCCGCCTGGGCGGCCGCGGCGCGCTGGTGCGACCGCGCCGCCACCGCGTCCTGGGCCTCGCGCGACACGCCGAACCGCGCGTTCGCGCGCTCGGTCGAGGCCCCCATGCTCTCGCGGTCGTACGCGTCGGTCAGCCCGTCGTGGGCCAGATGGTCGAGCACCTCGATCGAGCCGTAGGCGTATCCCTCGCGCGAGCCCATCAGCAGGTGCGGCGCCCGGGTCATCGACTCCATGCCGGCCGCCACGACCACCGTGGCGTCGCCCAGGCGCAGCATGCGCGCGGCGTCGATCACGGCGGTCAGCCCCGACAGGCAGACCTTGTTCACGGTGGCGGCGTGCACGTCCCACCCGATGCCGGCGGCGATCGCGGCCTGCCGGGCGGCGTTCTGGCCGGCACCGGCCTGCAGCACCTGCCCCACGAGCACCGCGTCGACGGTCTCCGCGTCGATGCCGCCGCGCGCGAGCGCCCCCGCGATCGCGGCGGCCCCGAGCTGCACGGCGGTGAGCGGGGCGAGCTGTCCCTTGAGCCTCCCCTGGGGAGTGCGGGCGGCGGCGACGATCACGACGTCGGTGGGGTTCATCGGGTGTCCTTATCGGTGAGAGCGACGATCAGCGGGGGCTCGGTGGCATCCATCACCTCGTCGACGGCGACCCCGGGGGCCACCTCGACGAGCGCCAGGCCCGCGGGGGTCACGTCGATCACGGCGAGGTCGGTGATGATCCGGTCGACGACCCTCCGGCCGGTCAGCGGCAACGAGCACGCGTCGACGATCTTGGGCGAGCCGTCTTTGGCGACGTGCTCCATCAGCACGATGACGCGGGCGGCGCCGTGCACGAGGTCCATCGCCCCTCCGGGGCCCTTGACCATCTTTCCGGGGATCATCCAGTTGGCCAGGTCGCCGGATGCCGACACCTGCATCGCCCCGAGGATCGCCGCGTCGATCTTGCCGCCGCGGATCATGGCGAAGCTCAGGGCCGAGTCGAAGAACGCCGCCCCGGGCAGGGTCGTCACGGTCTCTTTGCCGGCGTTGATGAGGTCGGCGTCGACCGCGTCGTCGGTCGGGTAGGGCCCGACGCCCAGGATGCCGTTCTCGGACTGCAGCACGACGGTGACGCCCTCTGGCACATGGTTGGGCACGAGCGTGGGCAGGCCGATGCCGAGGTTCACGTACGAGCCGTCGGTCAGCTCGCGCGCCGCGCGGGCGGCCATCTCGATGCGGGTCAGGGGCACGGCTCAGCCCTCGGTCCGGACGGTGCGCTTCTCGATGCGCTTGACGATGTCGGGGCCGACGTCGACGATCCGGTGAACGAACACGCCGGGCAGGTGCACGCGGTCGGGGTCGATCTCGCCCGTCTCGACGAGGTGCTCGACCTCGGCGATGCACACGCGGCCGGCCATGGCCGCGAGCGGGTTGAAGCTGCGGGCCGCCTTGCGGAACACCAGGTTGCCCTGGCGATCGCCGGCGTAGGCGTGCACGAGGGCGAAGTCGGTCGAGATCGCCTCTTCGAGCACGAACTCGCGGGGCTCGCCGTCGACGACGAACGTGCGCACCGGCTTCGGCGGCGACGCCAGCGCGACGCCGCCCGCTCCGTCGTAGCGCTGCGGCAGCCCGCCGTCGGCGACCTGCGTACCGACCCCCGTCTGCGTGTAGAACGCGGCGATGCCCGCGCCGCCCGCACGCAGCTTCTCGGCGAGCGTGCCCTGCGGGGTCAGCTCGAGCTCGAGCTCGCCCGAGAGGAACCGCCGCTCGAACTCTCTGTTCTCGCCGACGTACGACGACGTCATCTTGCGGATACGGCCGGCGCCCAGCAGGGTCCCGAGGCCCGCGTCGTCGACGCCGCAGTTGTTCGACACGACGGACAGGTCGCGCGTGCCTCGAGCGAGCAGCGCCTCGATCAGCGCGGTCGGGTTGCCCGACAGCCCGAACCCTCCGACGGCGATCGACGCGCCGTCGGCGATGTCGGCGACGGCGTCGGCGGCCGAGGCCCAGGTCTTGTCGATCACGCGGACTCCTTCGTGCGGTGTGCTCCCATCGTGCCGCCCGTCCGTCCGTCCCGGCTGTTCCGTGCTTGTCATGTGGATGCCAGCCCGCGTACCGTCCACATGGTGGACACCCCCTCGTCGCGGCCGGCCGTCCCGGGCGCCCAGGCCATCGCGCGCGCCGCGCATCTGCTGCGTCTGGTCACCGCCGCGGGCACGGACGGCGTCGCCGTGCACGACCTCGCCCTCACCGCCGGCCTGACCCGACCGACGACGCATCGACTGCTCACGGCCCTGCGCCAGGAGGGACTCGTCGACCGCGACGACGAGACCGGCCGCTGGCTGCCGGGACCGGAGCTGTATCTGATGGGGAGCGTCGCGGCATCCCGGTTCGACATCACCGGCGTGGCCCGCGACATCGTGCGCTCCCTGGCGGTGCGCACCGAGGAGAGCGCCTTCCTCTCGGTGCGCCGCGGCGACGAGACGGTGTGTCTCGTGCGCGAGGACGGCAGCTTTCCCATCCGGTCGTTCGTCCTGTCGGAGGGCGTGCGCTTCCCTCTCGGGGTCGCGTCGGCGGGACTGGCGATCCTCGCCTTCCTGCCGCCACCCGAGGTCGAGGCCTACCTGGCACGGCATCCCGACCTCGCGCAGCGCTGGGGCGCGTCGCACTCCCCCGCGCCGCTGCGTCGCCGCATCCACGAGACGCAGCAACGCGGCTACGCGGTCAACCCCGGGCTGATCGTCGAGGGCAGCTGGGGCCTGGGCGCCGCCGTCTTCACGCGGAGCGGCGACCCGCAGTGGGCGCTCAGCCTGACGGGCGTCGAGTTCCGTTTCTCGGGCGAGCGCCTCGCCGAGCTGGGTCGAGTGCTGCTCGCGCACGCCCATCAGCTGTCCACTCGGATCTCGGCACGTTAAATACCTTTGATATATATCTGCGGTATGATTTTGCCATGACCCGTGACGACGACCTGCAACGTCTGCTGGCCGCGGTGCACTCCCTGACCCGCATCGCCGCCATCGACACCAAGAACGACGCGCCCGCGGCCCAATGGCGCACCCTCATCCTGCTGCGCGACCACGGCCCGCAGCGCGTGGGCGATCTCGCGATGCTGAGCCGCGTGAGCCAGCCGGGTATGACGCGCCTCGTGCACCAGATGGAGGCCGCCGGCCTCGTGACGCGCAGCACCCTTCCCGAGGACTCGCGGGTCACGGTCGTGACCGCGACCGATCGGGGCCTGCGCGACCTCGCCCTGTGGCTCACCGACCTCAGCGCCGCACTGTCGCCCTACGTCGCCGACCTCACGGACGACCAGTGGGACGCCGTGCGCACCAGCGCAGACGCCCTGTCGGCCCGCGTCGGCCTCGTGCCCGAGGTCGTCCGGTGAGCGGCGCCGCCATCAAGACGAGCGTGTGGCGCCAGCCCGCCCAGGTGTGGGCCGTCGCGTTCGCCTGCGTCGTGGCGTTCATGGGGATCGGCCTGGTCGACCCCATCCTGCCCGCGATCGCCGAAGCCCTGCAGGCGAGCCCCGTGCAGACCGAGCTGCTGTTCACCAGCTACCTCGTGGTCACCGGCCTCGCGATGCTCGTGACCAGCTGGATCTCGAGCCGCATCGGAGCGAAGGCGACGCTGCTCGTGGGGCTGGGCCTCATCGTGGTGTTCGCTCTGCTGTGCGCGCTGAGCGGCAGCGTCGACGCGATCATCGGCTTTCGCGCGGGCTGGGGCCTCGGCAATGCGCTGTTCATCTCGACCGCGCTCGCCACGATCGTGGGCGCCGCCTCCGGCGGCAGCTCGGCCGCCATCGTGCTCTACGAGGCGGCGCTGGGCCTCGGCATCGCCGTGGGGCCGCTCCTGGGCGGCATCCTGGGCGAGGTCAGCTGGCGTGGACCGTTCTTCGGCGTCGTGGCGCTGATGGCGATCGCGTTCGTCGCGGTGTCCGTGCTGCTGCGCGGGCCGTCGCCCGAGCGCACCCCGGTGCCGTTCAGCGCGCCGTTCCGCGCCCTCGGACGGCCGGCCCTGGCGATCCTCGCGGCGACCGCCCTGTTCTACAACATCGGGTTCTTCACGCTCCTGGCGTTCTCGCCGTTCCCGCTCGGGTTCGGGGCGATGGGCATCGGCTTGACGTTCTTCGGCTGGGGCGTGGGCCTCGCGGTCACCAGCGTCTGGGTCGCACCGCTGCTGCTGCGTCTCATGCGACTGACGAGCGTGCTGCTGCTCGCCCTGCCCCTGCTGACGGTCGACCTGCTCGTGGCGGCGTTCGTGGTCGGCTCGCCGACGGCGCTGGTCGTGTGCATCGTCGTCGGCGGTCTCGTGCTGGGCGTGGTCAACACGGCACTGACCGAGGCCGTCATGGAGGCCACCGACCTGCCCCGCTCGGTCGCGTCGTCGGCCTACTCGGCCGTCCGCTTCCTCGGCGGCGCCGTGGCCCCGCCGCTCGCCGCCTTCCTGTGGCACGCGGCGGGTGCCGGGGTCCCCTACGTGATGGCGACCGTGTCGGTGGCGATCGCTGCCCTGTGCATCCTGTTCGGCCGGCGCGCCCTGGCGCACGTCGACCAGACGCATCCGGATGCCGCCGACGAAGGCGCCGCGGTGCTGGTGGGCGACGCGGCCTGACGTCGCTTCCGGCGGGGGCCGGCCGTGATCGACGGCCGGCCCCCGCCGTCGTCTCGGCTCACCCGGCGGTTCACCCGTGTCGGTCGCGCAGACGGCACCTGCCGGGTGATCGGCTGAGCGCATGGTCGACATGTGGTCCGCGCTGATCGCCGCACTCGTCTGCGTCGCCGTCTTCGTCGGCATCGCGATGGTGCTCCGCCGCCGGTGGAGACGCGAGCGCGCCGCGCTGGTCGAGCGCCACGCCTTCGAGTCGGCCGCGCACGAACAGCGCTTCGTCGAAGCGACGGCGTCGCACGCCGCCCAGATCGAGGGCACCACCGCGCGGCTCTCCGCCGAGATCGCCCGCGAACGGCACACCGTCGAACAGGAACGCCTGGCCATCGCCGAGCTGCGCGACTTCGGCCGCCGCGCGATCGGCTGGGACAAGCTGTCGCGCGACGACGTGCTCGCGTCGCTCGAGTCGGCGGGCGTCACCGCACTCGTCGCGACGAACACGATGATCGTGCACACGGGAGACTGGGGACGCTTTCTCACCCAGATCGACCACGCCGTCTTCACCGAGCACGCGTGCGCGATCGTCGAGAGCAAGAGGTGGAAAGGGCTCGTCTTCGACGGCATGAAGCCCTCGGAGGCCGTGCCGGCGCTGGCGGCGCTGTTCCCGGACGACGATCTCGAGCCGCCGTTCGCGGTCAACGTCAAGAGAGACACCTCGATGACGTTGGTCGTGCGGGTACACCAGGCGCGCGAGGCCGGCGGCACGAAAGACCTCCGCCCGCCACGGCAGCAGGCCCGCGCCCAGGCGGTCCACCTGCGCGACGAGCTGGCGAGACACGACGTCGTCGTGCCGTGGGTCTCGACGGTCGTCTACTACTCGCATCCCGATGCGACGGTGTTCGCCGCGCCCGGCGGCCCCAAGACCGATGACCGTACCCGCATCGCGAGCACGCGCGCCGAGCTGACGCAGGTCTTGGCGGGGCTTCTCGCCCCGCGCGCCGCCGGCCCCCGACAGCGGGCGACCGTCGACGTCGACAGCGTCGCCGCCGTGCTGCACGGCTGGGGAGCCGATCTGCGCGGCACCGGCGAATGGAAGGACCGGTGGCAGAGTCCCCTATGACTCCGCGCGGGCGCGCAGCACGCCCCACAGCCGCTCGAACCGCACGTTCCAGGGCGTCGCGAACAGCCCTCGCCGCCAGCGGCGTTCGACCTCGTCGAGCGCCACCCACTCGGCATCCCTCACCTCTTCGGGATCGGGCACCGGAACGGGCTCGCCCGCCACGCGTGTGAGCCACAGGTCGAACAGGGCGCGCTCCTCGACCACGCGTCCGACCAGCTCGAGATCGTCGGGGTGCACGTGGATCCCCGTCTCTTCGCCGAGCTCGCGCGCCGCGCCGCGCCGGCTGGACTCGCCTCTCAACGCGCTTCCGGCCGGGAACTCCCACGCGAGCGGGTAGTCCTTGCCCTCGGCGCGCCGCGAGACGAGCACGCGTCCGGTCGCAGCGACCACGCAGACGGATGCCACCACGTGGAAGGCGCCGTCGGGCACGGGCCCGTCGCCCCGCCGATGCAGACCGCCCGTCGGCACGCCGTGGATGTCGGTGATGTCCCAGATCTCGTCGTCGGCCATGACGACAGTGTGACCGAGCGGCACGGTGTCGGCGCGGAGGCGCGAGCGGCGCGCACCGAACGCCCGACGCGGCCCCCGACGCCATCGACCCGCACGATGGAGCCCGGTCACCGCTCGCTCTCGAGTACGGATGCCGCTCGTCGGGACGGCAGCGACACCCCCACGACCAGGGCGAGCCCCGCCCCCACGAGCAGCGACCACCCCGCCGCCGGCCCCGCGAGGGCGGACGACGACACGACGAGCACCGGCAGCGCCGCCGCCGACAGGCCCCACGACGAGCCGACGACCCCGATGGCGGCGACGTGCAGCCGATGCGGCGTGCGGGCGAGGATGGTCGGCACCATGCCCGCCGACAGCAGGAGCTCGGCGACGGTCCACCCGACTCCCAGCACCACCCAGCTGTCGGTCAGAGCCGCGGCCAGCGCCGTCACCACCCCCGCCAGGGAGCCCCCGACGAGGTACGCGGTCGCCCTGTCGTCGCGCAGCAGTCGCACGGCCATCGGCTGCAGCACGAGGATGAGCACGCCGTTCAGGAGCGCGGCAGAGACGAAGGCCTCGGGATGCCGGGTGAGCAGGGCGAAAGCGGTTCCGAGACCCTGCATCAGCGCCGTGGCGCCGATGCCGACCGCGAGCGCACACCCGAGGACGCGGACGTCGCCCAGGCGCAGTGTCCGCCAGGCCCCGAGGTTCGGCACGGCGGCGGGGCCGAGGGCGAGCGCGATCGGGGCCACCGCGAGCAGGATCACTCCCTCTACCGCGAACAGCATCCCGTACTGCTGGCTCGTGGCGGTGACCAGCCCGGCGATCGCCGAGGCCGCCGCCGCGCCGAGGTTGGCCGCCCACGCGATCGTCGACTGGACACGGGTCTGGCCGCTGCCGGAAGAGGCGAACGTGATCAGGGTGCCAAGGAGCGACCGAGACGCACCCGACATCGCGCCGACCAGGAGCATCAAGACGACGGTGATGGCGAGCGGTCCCCCGACGGCCGCCGGCAACAGCAGCATGAGCACCCCGTTCACCGCCATGGCGAAGGCGAGCACCGGCGTGAGCGTCCTCGCCCGTACGAGCAGACCGGCGAGGGCCGGGAACACTACCGTGCCCACGCCGAACGCCGACAGCACGAGCGCCGCACCACCGGCCGAGTAGACGTCGCGGAACCAGACGACGGCGACGATCGAGCTGAAGCCGCCGGCGCGGACGAGCACCAGCAGCACGAGCGCCAGCACGAAACGGGGGCTCACGCCGCTGCCCCGGTGCCGCAGATCCAGGACTCGATGGCGTCGAACCGGCGTCGGGACGCGGGCGGGAGCGCGTCGAGGACGGTCGGGTCGGAGCGAGCGACCAGGATGCCGCGGGCGATCCGTCCGAGGTCGGCGGCATCCAGGTCTCGCTCGAGAAGCGGGGCGAACCGCTCCGGATCGGTGCGGTGACCGCCCCGGGATGACGTGTCGAGCTCACGTCCGCGCAGGTGCGGCAGATCTCGCAGCGCGAGGTCGGCGTCGCGACGAGTGAGCCCCAGCCGGGCCAGCCACCACCGGATCCGGGGCGCGCCGTAGGTCTGGAGGAGCCCCGACAGCGACGCCGCGTCGCGCGCCGCCGTCCGGGGGTCGGCACCGTCGACGCGGATGTGGTGGTGCACGTGCAGGCGATCCGCTGCGGGAGTCCCGAGCGCCGCGCAGAGCAGAGGGACCACCGTCGTGTGCAGGTTCACCACCCCCTTCCCGAGCACCTGGGTGCGGCTCGCCGCCGTCGCCCACCCTCCGGCGGCGGTCGGCATGAGGTAGCAGGCGGCCACGACCAGACCGGAGTGGATCACCTGATCGGGATCGTCGGGCACCGGAACCCCGACGCCCCGCGTGCGGGACACCGACCGCGAGACGCTGATGAGGGCCGGCGGAGGCGGCGACGTGCGCGCGGCGGCTGCCGCCGGCCCCATCGTCGTCACGGTCTCACGCCACCGGGCGAGGTAGTCGGCGAAGGGCTCGGTGCGCAGGAACCAGTTGCGCTCGACCCGGTCGCGGACCTCGCCCCCGCACGCGGGGCAGACGGAGACCCGGGCGGCCGCGTCGACGTACGCGTCGCAGACGTCGCACCACGGCGCCACGAAGGCGCCGGTCTCGAGCACGCCGAGCGCCTGCAACCGAGCCCACACCTGCTGTGTCCACGCCGCCGCCTCGGGGGTGCGTGTCGACCCGATCACGACAGGGTCCCCGGCGAGCGCCGTCGTCGCCGCCGCGAAGTCGCGTGTCTCGGTGTCGGCCGCCGCACGCACCGACGGGATGTTGGTGTCGTCGCGTGTCGCACTGATCGTCACGTCGTCGCACGGACGAAGCGCCCGCAGAGCGCCCGCGACCAACAGGTCGATCGCGAATCCCAGGTGGTCGAAGGCATGCGCCGATGCCGACGGCACGGTCACCAGGTGAGGGTCGCCCATCACTGGTACATCGCGTTGCCGATGTAGTTCGGCAACGCCTGGAGGCGCTTCTCGAGATCGTCGAGGTCGGCGGGGTACTCCTCGCGGTAACGCTGGGTGATGCGATCCACGTCGTACCACGTCCGAGGGAGCCCCTCGGGGGCGTACCGGTCGGCGATCTCGTCGTACAGGGGCGTCCCCGGGCGGAGGAAGAGCTGGTTCAGCCCGAAGTAGCCGGGAAGCGACTCCGCCCAGTCGACGATCTCTCCCGAGACGCAGGTCGGGTCGTCGGGCAAGCCGAGCAGGACGAACGCGAACGGCGTGATCCCCGCGTCGCCGAGCTTCTCGATCGCCGCCTGGATCTTCTCGGCGGGGATGCGTTTGCCCACCCCGGTCTGGCTGACGGCCGGCGACTCGGCTCCGAGCCACATGCCACGGCATCCGGCGTCCGCCCACGTCGACACGTCGGTACGCAGGACGACCTCGGTACGGGTCTGGCCCGACCAGCTGATGCCCGTCTGCGGAAGCTCCGCACACAGGTCGCGGTAGAAGTCCTTGTGCAGCCCGAAGACGTAGTCGAGGAAGAACATCTCCGAGACGCCGCGCTGCATCTGCTGGTCGATGGCGGCGAGGGTGGTCGACACGGGCTCGGCACGCATCTTGGTGCCGAACGGCAGGTGGCAGAACGAGCACCCGTAGGTGCACCCCCGCACGCCGAGCACGATGCCGCACGTGTTGCGGCGGACGCCGCCGTCGGCGAACGTCTCGGCCGTGTACAGCGCGGGATCGATGAGGTCGTAGTCGGGAACGGGAAGGGACTCGGAGGGGATCGGAGGAAAGACGCCGGCCGCCGGAAGAATCCTGCCGAGCGCGACGGCCCCGGATTCGAGAAAGGCGATCGCGCCGACGGCGGCCGCATCGGCCTCGCCCCGCGCGACGTAGTCGACGGCGATGTCGTCGAGAGTCGGGACCGGAAGCTGTGTCCCGTGCGGACCGACCGCGATCACCGTGCTCTCTGGCCACCGGTCGCGCAGTCCGGTCACGGCGGCACGAACGGGAGCCAGGTCGAGCGGGTAGCACTGGGCGCGGTCGGCGATCGCCGTGACGACGACGACGTAGCGAGGAGTGTCGTCGGAGGGCGGCCGGGGGGCGACACGCTGGTCCCAGATGTGCACGTCGTGGCCACCGCCCTGCAGGACCGAGGCGGCGAGCAGGGCGTCGAGGGGGTGTTGCAGGAAGTCGCGCGAGAACTCGTCCTCCACGATGACGAACAGGATGCAAGCCATGTCAGTCCCTTTCTTCGATGCGGTGCTGAAGCGAACGGATCGTCGCGATCGTCGCGATCGCGCTGTCGTCGAGGGCCGGCAGAGGGCCCTCGTCGAGGGAGGCCAGGAACCAGGCCACCTGCCGCCGGTAGGGTTCCAGCCAGTCGCCCGACGAAGCGCTCGAGCGGTCGGGGTGCAGGTACAGCCCGGAGTCTGCGACCGTCTCGCGCGGAGGACGGGCGTCGAGGACCAGTCGGTCTCCTTCGAGGACGAGGCTTCCGCACACCCCGTCGAAGGTGATCCGCGGCGTACGGCCCGGAAAGGCCGCCGACGAGAACGAGAGCGTGGTGAGACAACCCGACCGATGGACGAGACCGGCCGAGAGCACCAACCGGGAGGCATCCGGGCGAACGTGCTCGCAGAAGGCCACGCGATCGACGGGGCCGAGACACCACACCGCCAGGTCCACCTCGTGGTAGGCGAGGTTCCCGAGCTGGGCGTCGGCGCGGGTCGGGTCGCTCGCGAAGTAGGCGTCCGAGCGCCACAGCGGTATCTCGACGCTGGCCGAGACGACGCGTCCCAGCGCGCCGTCCTGGATCAGGTCGTGCACACGTCGCCAGTCGGGGGCGTACCGGTGCTGGCTCACGACCGCGAACGCGCGTCCCCCGTGGCGCGCCGCCTCGCGAAGCCGCTCTGCGCCCGACGGCGTCGACGATGCCGGCTTCTCGACCAGCACGTGCTTCCCGTTCCGCAGCGCCTCGAGAGCGATGGCCTCATGGGTGTCGGACGGGGTCGTGACGACCACGACGTCGATCGAGGGATCATCCAGCACCTGCGGCACCGTCGCGGTCCGGACACCGGGTGCGCCGACCGCGGACGGGCGGCTGGTGCCGACGGTCACCGTCCGCACCAGCGGCGCCAACGCGGCATCGGTCGTCAGCATGTGCGCGACGTGACGCCCCATCGATCCGTGACCGACCACGGCGACGTCTTTACGGCGCGGCATGGCTCACCTCCCGTGCCCCCGCCCGCGTCCGGAGCCCGAGCAGCATCTCGGTGTGCGCGATGACGTCGAGATCGCCCTCGACGTCCCGTGGTGCTCCCGAGACCAGTCGGCGGATGCTCTGCTCCATCGACGTACGCAGCGGATCGTCGAGCATCTTCGTGACCCTCCGCCGCCCCGTGGGGGCCTCGGTCACGAGCAGGCACTCCCCCGCCGACGGCGGCGCGGCGTCGGACGCGCGCGACGGGGTGAGCCAGAGGGAGTGCTGCACGTTCGACGCGCCGACCGCGCGCACCAGCCGGTAGTTGCTCGGATCGGCGCCGACCACCGCGTGGAGCCGCGACGAGTCGCCGGTGATGCCGCTGTGCAGGACCAGGCGTCGTCCGTCGCGGCAGATCGTGTCGAACCGCGCCTCGACCAGGTAGTCGCCCTCTTCGACGAAGCGGAACCGTGATCGATCGGAATCGAAGGTCAGCAGGTCCGCACGCGGGATGCCGAGGGTCCGCGCGATGGCATGGAGGTGCGGCCACTCGTACCCGAGCACACCGGCGACGGGATCCCGGAACCTGCCGCGCGCCTCGTCGGGTCGCCGATCCTTCACGAAGCTGATCACGAGATCGGCATCCGGCCCCGCCGCCCGGGCCAGGGTGTGCACGGCCGAGCTGTCCTGGTACTGCGAGGCGACCTCCACCGCCGCTCGGGGATGCCTCGCGAGAAGCTCGCGCAGGGTGGACAGCTGGCCCGGGGGGCACGCGGGTTTCTCGACGAGGACCGCCGCGCCGGGGTCGCGTTCCAGGATGGCCGCGAGCGCGGCCACGTGGGCCGCGGTCGGCGTGGCCACGATCCACACGTCCGGCGACGGGCACACGTCGCGGACGTCGCGGAACACGGGCGCGACCGCCGTCGGCGCGCGCAGAGGGTCGATCATCAGCGTGCGGTGTCCGAGGCGCCCGAGGATGCGGGCGCGGAGGGCACCGATCCGGCCGCCCCCGACGACGGCGATGGTCAGGGTCATCGCGCTGCCGAGAAGTAGAGGTCGTAGTAGCGGGTGTAGACCCCCGAGTCGCGGATCCAGTCGTTCACCGTCTGGAGGTCGACCGACGCCTCGCCGTGGGCGTTCTCGAGCAGCTCGGTGATCTGACGGAGCACGATGTACGTCGCCGCACGGTACAGGTCGTAGCCGCCGTTCGGGATGCCCTCGAACCGGTAGAGGTTGAAAGAACGACCGTCGCCGAGCAGCGTCGACGGCCCGAAGCCTTCGACGCCCGTCACCGCCGAGAGGTCGGCGGTCGCGAACGCGGTGAGGTAGCAGTCGGCCGGGAGCCGCTCGAGCGTCGCGCGCTCGGCGATCCGCTCGCCGGTGCTCGACACGAGGAGCTTCGGTCGCGTCTCGATGGCGGTCTCGAGATCGGGTGTCGTCTCGAAGCCCTCTTCGGCGGCGGCGATGAGCTGCAGATGGTCGGTATCGACGACGATGACGCGGCACCCGAGCGACCGGAGGGAGCGCGCCAGACGAGCCCCGAGGCTTCCGTACCCGACGCTGATGACGCGCATCCCGATCAGCTTCTCGCCCCGCAGCGCTTCGCGGAGCCGCCGCATGCAGGAGTCGGCGATCTCGTTGTAGCCGATCCGCTGCTTGACGTCGGAGCGGGCCATGTTCGCGATGGGGAGACCCTCGGTGAGAGGGCTCTTCGCCAGTCGCTTCAGCCCGCTCACCGTGAGCTCGATCGCGGCGTCCGGCCGCTCGCGCAGAACGGGGCGCCCCTCGAGGTCGGTCAGGGCCAGCAGGCCGCCGTCGTCGATCAGGATGACGCGCTGCCGCCGCGCATGGCCGCCGGCGATGAATCGATCGACGTATCGCGCGGTCTCTTCTGCGCGCGCTTTCTCTGCCGCGTCGTCCGTCGGCCCGACGGCCGCGTTGTCGAGACGCCGCACCTCGACACCGAGCGACCCCAGCGTGGCGGCGACACGGTCGCGGTTCAGGGTCGCGTCGCCCTTGTCGAGCACGATGACGTCGCTCGGAGAGACTCCGGCGTCGAGGAGCGCGGAGATGAACCCCAAGGAGTTCTCGACGAGGTGATCGCGGAAGACCACTCGCAGACGGTCCGATCGCAGCGGGAAGGACGCCGCAGCCCACCCGAGCACCGGCATGGCCTGCAGCACCTGTTGCTGCTCCTCGGCGGCGAAGCAGGCGTCGAGACGTTCGAGCGTCGCTGCCACGCCCGTGGCTGCCTGGTGGTCGTCCGACCTGATGATCGCGGTGAACGCCCGGCCCGTCGGGACCGCCGGACGCAGGGCGCGCGGGGCGACGAGACCGAACACGACGATGACGTCGACGAGGCGACCGCTCGCGCTTCGCCACGTTCGTCGGATCGCGTCGACCTCGTTATCGAATACCACATGATCCCGCGTGTTATCGAGGGCCGCGTCGATGGCATGTCGATCGATGGCCGCCTGAAGTTGCACACAAGATGCCACCCCTGTCACCGTCAGGAAATCGACGGCGGCGGGGTCGCTTTCGAACAGGCCCACGGAGATGTCTTGGGGAGAGATCGTCACGCGCAGAACGATAAGAAGAAATCGACGCGAGGTGAATAGAACGCAATGTGCACTCAGCGTTCTCCCAGTTTATGCACTCGGTCTACGATCCCGAAGCGGACCGCGCAGGCGAGAGCCCACAGCACCCCACATCGCCGTCAGCATGCGGATCGGAGCACTCCAAGACGAGCACGAGGCACCGATCCGCAGGCAGGGGACGACCGAGTCGAAATTGGGAAACTCAGCAAAAACATAGGAAAGGGGCCTTTATGATGACGCACGTCCACACCTTGCGCCGAAACCCACTGATCGGGAATCAGTGTTTTTGGCGGACAACGGGATCCCCCCACCGACCGGCCGACAAAAAGCACCCCACGCCTGGGGAGTAATGAGGCCCATAAACTCACTGATCGTGCACGCAGCACGAGATCCGCTTCAGAATTTCAGAATGCCCACGGAATGCCCAACGAGAAGACGAACGCCATGACTCCTACACGCAGCTACAAGGCCAACCGCGAAGACTGGGGCACGATCCGCGAGCGCAGCAGTGGCCGGTTCCAAGCCTCGTACCCCCACGAGGGCACGCGTCACTATGCACCGATGACGTTCTCGACACGCGCCGACGCCCGTGCCTGGCTCTCGTCGCAGAGACTCGACATCGAGCGCGGCACGTGGAAGAGCCCGAAGTCGACCAAGATCGAGACGTTCGGCGAGTACGCCCAGAGGTGGCTGACGCAGCGCCTGTCGTCCAAAGGCGAACCCCTCCGCCCGAAGACCCGCCAGGAGTACGAGCGCCAGCTCGCCAAGGGGCTCGCGATCTTCGCGGGCGACCGACTGACCGACATCACGACGACCCGCGTGCTCTCTTGGCACACCGACAGGATGAAGGCGGGGAAGACCGCCGCGGCCGCCGAGGCCAGGCTCCTGCGCGCGATCCTGAACACCGCCGTCGCGGACGGGATCATCGCCACGGCGCCGGTCCCCTCGACGCTCACCCACACGAGCGCCGGCAAGAGATACCGTCCGCCGACGGTCGACGAGCTGGCCGTCCTCTACGAGCACGTCGACGACCGCTTCAAGCTCGCCGTCCTCATCGCCGCCTACGGCGGTCTACGACTCTCCGAGTGGCGCGCGCTGCGCCGCTCCGATCTGACGCGCGCCCACGACCGGTACACCGTGAGCGTCACCCGGCAGGCCGAGCACGTCACGGGCCACGGCTGGGAGGTGGGACCGCCCAAGAGCGCCTCCGGCACACGCGTGGCCGCCCTTCCCACCTGGATGACACCCATCGTCGACGCCCATCTCGCGGAGCGGGTCGGCGCGTGTCCGGGATCGCTCCTGTTCACCCCGAAGGGCAGCAGCCGGTTCGTGCACAACAGCGACTTCTACGAGAGTTGGACGCCCGCCCAGGAGGCGGCAGGGGTCAAGGGCCAGGTGCGCGAGCACGACCTCCGCGACTTCGCGGGCTCGCACCTCCTCGCCCTCGGCGCGGACGTGGTCGACGTGCGTGGGTTCTTGGGCCATGCCGACGTGCAGACCACGAAGAAGCGCTACCTGCACGTGGTGAACAACCGTGCCGCCGAGCTGATCGACGACGCGCCCACCCTCCCGACGGTGGAGCAGCCGAAGACCCTCACGCTCGTGCGGCCTCGAAGCTCGGTCGACGCCTCTGAAGCCCGAGCGACGCCCCCCACGTCGCCCTAGCGAGCGGTCTGCGACGCACGTTCTCACGTCGACGCCGCGTCGGGGTACGGATGGGCCCCGACCCGGCTCGGCGCGCAGGGGCGCGGTGCATCGGTGCGTTCCGTATGCGCTGGTGCATCGCGCCCGCGCGCGACATCGTCGACACGGCGGGGCAAGATGTTCGCCTGCGGCACACAGCAAGAAGCTCCCCTCCTCGCGAGCGAGGACGGGAGCTTCTTGGGATGGTGCACCCCCTGGGACTCGAACCCAGAACCCACTGATTAAGAGTCAGTTGCTCTGCCGATTGAGCTAGAGGTGCAGGCAGATCCGGCGCGTTTTCGCTTGCCGAACCGAGGAACGACATTACCAGCCGTGGCGGGCGACGCCAAATCGGTGCGAGCGCGGCGGGTATCCTGGGGGTGTGCCGACCCTCGACGACACCGCCCCCTCCCTCATCGACGATCTCGCCCTGGCCCTGCGCCTGGCAGACGCGGCCGACGCCGTCGCGATGGAGCGGTTCGACGCCGCCGACCTGAGCGTGCGCACCAAGGCCGACGCGACGCACGTCACCGAGGCCGACCTGGCGACCGAGCGCGCCATCCGCGCGATCCTCGACATCGAGCGGCCCGACGACGCCGTGCTGGGCGAGGAGTTCGGCACCTCGGGCGAGACCGCCCGGCGGTGGGTGATCGACCCGATCGACGGCACGCACAACTACATGCGCGGCATCCCGGTCTGGGCGACGCTCATCGCGCTCACCGTCGACGGCGTCGCGCACGTGGGTGTGGTGAGCCAGCCCGCGATCGGGCGGCGCTGGTGGGCCGCGTCCGGCCGCGGTGCGTGGACGAACACGCCCGGCGGCGGCGAGAAGCGCATCCATGTGTCCGACGTCGACGACGTCGCCCGGTCGAGCATCAGCTTCCAGAGCATCGAGCAGTGGGACGACGTCGACCTGGTGCCGACCCTCGAACGGCTCGCCCGAGCCGTATGGCGCGATCGTGCGTACGGCGACGCCCTCCCCTACATGTGGCTGGCCGAGGGGCGCCTCGAGCTCGTCGCCGAGTTCGGCGTCAAAGAGTACGACGTCGCCGCGATCGCGCCCATCGTGCACGAGGCGGGCGGCCGCTTCACGGCCTTCGACGGCACCGACCGCCTCGACGCCGGCTCGTCGCTCGCGACGAACGGCGTGCTGCACGACGCGTTCCTGCACCTGCTGCACGACGGAGGCCAGCGCTGATGCGGCGCCGCGCCGCGCTGGGCCTGCTCGTCGTGGCGACCGCGGTCGGTCTCGCCGCATGCACGCCGCCCGCCGCCCCGCAGGGCCAGCCGTCGATCGCGCCGACCGACGTGCCGTCGTCGCCCGCACCCGAGCTGAGCCCCACGCCCGAGGCGACCTCGGGCCCGCCCACGTGCAACGCGATCATCCCGGCATCGACGGTCGCCGACTTCACCAGCCTCGGCTGGACGGTGCAGATCGAGCCCTTCCGCATCGCGTCGATGGAGATCTCGGGCGGCGTGCAGTGCAAGTGGGGTGACCAGAAGGTCACCACCGACCGTGTGCAGCTGTTCGGGTGGGCCCCGATCAGCGCGGCCGACGCCGCCGAGGCGCAGCGCGAGCTCGTGGCATCCGGCTGGAAGAGCGAGCAGGCCGCCGACGGCGTGTACGTGACCGAGAACCCCGACTGGGCGATCGCGAAGGACGCGAACGGATACGGCATGACCTATCTGTTCGGCGACGGGTGGGTCAAGCTCGCCGACACGCGCCAGAGCCTGGTGCTCGTCGACTGGCCTCCGGCCTGACCCGCCTCAGCGATACGGATTGACCGCCGCCGGGTCGCCCGCGGCGGCATGGCCCTGGTCCCACGCGTCTCCGCGGGCCTCGATCTCGCGCCACATCGCGTCGACCTGCAGCACCCGGTGGGCGAAGGCGACCCACTCGCTCCACGCGCCCTCGGCGTCGGGGGCGCCCCGATCCGAGACGGCGCGCCACCGCCCGGCGTCGGGCGCCGGCTCGAGGTGGAACGGACCGATGTCGATGCGCGGGGCTCGCGGGTCGGGCATTCCTCGACGCTAGCGGCTCGCGAGCCCCGCGGGACGCGACCCGACCGCGTAGGCTCGACCCTCGTGGCTATCGGCGCGACCATTCACACGTTCACCGTCCAGGTGTCCGACGTCGACCGCGGAGTGTACGACGAACTGCAGCTGCGGGTCGCACGGCATCCGTCCGAGACCGACGCCTACATGCTGACCCGCGTACTCGCCTACTGCCTCGAGTACGAAGAGGGCATCGCGTTCAGCGAGGGCGTCTCGGCCACCGACGAGCCGGCCGTGCTCGTGCGCGACCTCACGGGCGCGCTGGTCGCGTGGGTCGAGGTGGGGGCCCCGGATGCCGCCCGCCTGCACACCGGCAGCATGAAGGCCGAGCGGGTCGCCGTGTACACGCACCGCGACCCCGACAAGGTCGCCGCGCCGTGGGCGGGCAAGCGCATCCACCGCGGCGACGAGGTGCTGCTGCACGGCTTCGACGCCGGGTTCGTCGAGCGGATGGCCTCGGCGCTCGAACGGCGCAACACCGCGACCCTCACACGCACCGAGGGCCGTGTGTACCTCGAGTTGAACGACGCCTCGGGCGAGAGCGACGTGCACACCCGCCCGGCGGCCTGAACGTCACAGCGCACGTTTCGGCACGACGAGGGGGCGTCCCGTGTCGGGGTGGCCCACGACGTGGACGGCGACGCCGTAGACCCGCTCGATGAGGGCCGCGGTCAGCGCCGACTCGGGCTCGGCATGCGCCACCAGGCGTCCGTCGTGCAGCACCGCGATCTCGTCGGCATACGCCGCGGCCAGAGAGAGGTCGTGCAGCACCACGACCACCGCGCGGCCCGCCGCCGCCCGGCGACGCGCGATGCGGAGCACGTCTTCTTGGTGCCGCAGGTCGAGGGCGGCCGTCGGCTCGTCCCACAGCATGACCCGCGTGTCCTGCGCGAGCACGCGGGCGAGCGACACCCGCGCCTTCTCACCGCCCGACAGCGCCGCATAGGGGCGGGCGACGAGGTGCGCGACGTCGGTCTCGGCCACGGCCGCGGCCACCGCTCGGGCGTCGTCGTCGAGCCGCTCGGTGCCGATCCACGGCGCACGGCCCATCTCGATCACCTCGCCGGCGGCGAAAGAGAACGCGACCTGGTTGCTCTGCAGCAGCACGGCGCGCGCCCGCGACAGCCGTGCCGGGCCCCACGCCGTCAGCGGCTCGCCGTCGAGGGCCACGCTCCCCGCGTCGGGCGCGACGTCGCCGGCGAGCAGCCCGAGCAGCGTGGACTTGCCCGCACCGTTCGGACCGACCAGCGCCAGCACGCGCCCGTACGCGATGTCGATCGTGACCCCGTCGAGGATCTGCGCGCCCCCGATGCGCCGGCCGACGTCGCGAAGCCGATAGGCGATCATGCCCAGCCTCCCGCGCGGCGCCGGTTGCGCAGAATGAGCCAGAAGAAGAACGGCCCGCCCACCAGCGACGTGAGCAGCCCGATCGGCAGGTCTGCCGATGCCACGACCGTGCGCGCGAGCAGGTCGGCGTAGACCATCAGCGTGGCGCCTCCGAGCAGCGACGCCGAGATCAGCAGGCGATGCGCCGGTCCGAGCACCATGCGCACCAGATGGGGGACGACGAGCCCGACGAACGCGATCACCCCGACGAACGCCACCGCGACACCGGTCAGCAGGGCGACGACGACGACCGACACGATGCGCAGCGCCTCGACGCGCACGCCCAGGTGCGCGGCCGTGCGCTCGCCCAGCGCGAGGAGGTCGTAACGAGGGGCGAGCCGCACGGCGACCGCGGTGGCCGCGGCGCCGACCACGGCGACGATCATCACCTCGTCCCAGCGCGATCCGTTCATCGAGCCGAGCTGCCAGAACACGATCTGCTCGCGGCTGGCCGACGTGCCGGCGAACATGAACAGGGCCAGTCCGGCCCCCGCGAAGGCGTTGACGGCGATGCCCGTGAGCAGCAGCGTCACCACCTCGGTGCGTCCACGGGTGCGCGCGCTGCCGTAGACGATCAGTGTGGCGACGAGTCCGCCGACGAACGCGAACACCGCGGTGGTCCAGCCGCCGAAGGCGGCGATCCCGAGAGTGATGGATGCCGCCGCGCCGAGCGCCGCGCCGCTGGACACGCCGACGACACCGGGCTCGGCCAGCGGGTTTCCGAAGATCGCCTGCATCACGGCCCCGGCGACCGCCAGCAGCCCGCCCACCAGCATCGACATGACGACGCGGGGGAAGCGGATCTGCCAGAGCGTGAGCTCGCGCAACGGGTCGCTCGGAGCCCAGGGCGACGAGACGCCCGCTCCCCGCAGGACGGCGCCCACGACCTCGAGCGGGCCGATGGCGAGCTGCCCGAGGCCGGCCGACAGCACGATCCCGACCAGCAGCACGACACCGCACGTCGCGAGCACCGGCACGGCGCGCGCCCGCCGCGGGGCACGACGTCTCACGGTCACCCGTCGGCTCCCCCGCCCGGGGCGTAGACCGCCCGGGCCAGGGCGTCGAGCACCTGCGCCGAGCGCGGGCCGAACGACAGGATGGTGCCGTCGTCCATGTCGACGAACCGGTGGTGCTGCCCCGCCGCCGTGATGGCGACCGCCGGCTTCTCGCGCAGCAGTCCGTCGATGCCGCCGACCGACTCGATGCCCTTCGTCATGACCAGGATGAGGTCGGGGTCGGCAGCCACCAGCGCCTCGTCGGTCATGGGCCGCATGCCCTGCCAGCCCAGCTCGCCGGCGACGTCGATACCGCCGAGGCCCTCGATGAGACGGTCGGCTCCCGACTCCTCGCCGAACAGGTAGTAGACCCCTGCCGAACCGCGCAGGTAGAGGAACAGCATCCGGAGCTTGTCGCCCGGCGCTCTCGGCGCGATGCCGGCGATCGCCGCGGTCGTGTCGGCCACCTCGGCGCCGATGCGGGTGGCGAGGGCGTCGCCCGCCCCGGGCGCGCCGTACACGGCGGCCACCTGACGGGCGAGGTCCTGCGCCCCCTCGAACGACGGGGTGTTGCGGACGAACACGACGGTGATGCCGACGTCACGCAGCTGCTCCACGACGTCCCGGGGACCCACGGTGCCGTCGGTGATCACCAGGGTGGGATGCAGCGCGATGACCGCCTCGGCGTTGACGGTGTGCCCGCCCGAGGTCACGACGGGCAGGTCGTGGGTGCCCGGGAACGTCGTCGACTGATCGCGTCCGACCAGGGTCGAGCCGAAGCCTAGCCCCCACGCCGTCGCGGCCAGCGAGCCGGCGAGGTCGATCGCGACGACGCGCGAGGTGTCGCTCACTTCGACCGCGGTGTCGCCCGCGTGGTCGTGCGACGTCACCGTCGCCGGCAGCTGCTGCACCGGGGCGTCGGACACCGGCACGATCGCGGCGTCCGGCACCACCGCCGTCGACGGGCCGACGTAGGCGCGGGGATCGGCGAGCGGTGTCAGCCGGCTCAACGGAGGGGCCGCGGATGCCGTCGGCCCGGCCGATGCCGTGGGGTCGCCTCCCCCGCACCCCGCGAGCACCACCGCCACGGCCGCGGCGACGAGCACGCCGGTGAGGCGACGGACCCGGCTCATCGCTGCCCCTCGTCGGATCCCCCGGCCGCGGACCCCTCGGGCGCGGCGGTCTTCGGCACGAGACCCGCGCGTCGGCGGCGGACGACCAGCACGAGCCCCAGGGCGATCACGGCGGCGGCCACCGCCCCCGCGCCCAGCCAGACCGGCCACGCGACGCCGTCGGCCGCCGCGGGCGCGAGCCCGGGCCCGGCCGCGATGGCCGCGGTGTCGTCGCCCGCCGTGGGTGCCGCGGCGCAGTCCGCCGACGTGGGGATCGCGAACGACACGGCGTCGAAGGCGGTGCCCGCCTCGTAGTTGGGGAACGCCGTGTACCCCTGGCTCGTAATCGCGCTCGGCGCGTCGGTCACGGTGATCCGCGTGCCGTCGTCCGAGGTCTCGACGGTCGCCGCCGACAGGTCGATGTCGACGAACGGCACCTGAGCGAACGTCAGCACCTTGTCGGTGCGCCCGGCGAGTGCGTCGTCCATCGTGAGCCCCGTCACATCCAGCAGCAGCTGAGCGTGATCGCGACCGGTGAACACGAGCGTCGGGTTCGCCACCGTGGTGTCGAGCAGGCCGTCGTGCCCCGTGAAGCGGACCGTGCCGGGGAACGACACACGGCCGGTGAACGCGGTGCTGTCGAACGTGCCGGTGCCGCCCGACCAGCCGAAGCGCGGCGTGCGGTAGGTGGCGCCATCCGAGACGGTCCACTCGCCGTGCGCGATCGACCCCGAGATGTACGACCGGAACGACTCCTTGAAGCCCCAGTCGAGCGTCGCCCCGTCGACGGTGCACCCCGTGAGCGGCGCGGGCTCGCGCACCGTGATCCGGATGCCGAGGTCCTTCGACCCCTGGAACGTGAGGGTGTGCGCGCCCGGCGGGGTGTCGAGCGGGACGATGCCGGTCCAGGTCGCGGTGCCCGTGGCATCCGCCGACAGGTTCTGCTCGAGCACGACCGGGTCCGAGTAGAGCACGACCTTGATACCGGTCTCGCCGCTGTCGAAGCCGGCACCGACGGCGATGATCTCGCTGCCCGGGCGCAGATCGTCGAGCGTGGCGGGGCTGATGTACAGACCGTTGTCGGCCGGCGGTGCGGCCGGTGGCTTCCAGTCGGTCGACCGGTACGCGGCCACCGCCTGGCTGCGACCGCCCGTGTCGCCGCCGGCACCGGCGGCCGCGCCCACGACGAACGTCACCGGGTCCATCGCGGTGCCGGGCGCGTAGAACCTGCTCGACCCGTACGAGAACACACCGGCCCCCTCGGCGGTGAGGGAGACGGGGACGTTCGCGTAGGCCACTCCTCCGTCGAAGCCGGTGCGATCGCCCGCGCCCAGGTCGAGCGCGCCGATCGCCACCCGCGCGCCGTTCACCGTCACGAACAGGGTGCCCTGACGGGCCGAGTCGATGCGGACCGCCGGGTTCGAGAACGTCAGGTCGAGCACGCCCGCGTGCCCGTAGAACCTCGTCGCGCCGCCGTACGACGCCGTTCCCGTGCCGGATCCCGACGACCAGTCCGTCGATGTCTGCCCGAAGCGGAACACGCCGTTCTGCGTGGACGCGCCGTCGGCGACCGTGATCGACCCCTTCGCGATGCCGCCGGTGATGTACGAGCGGAACGACGACTTCACGCCCCACAGCAGCACGCCTTCGCGCACCGCGCTCACCGCGGTCGACGCGACGGGCTCGATCACCGGCGGGGTGACCACGGGTGTCTCGGGCGTCGCCGGAACCTGGGGCACCCCAGCACTCGTGAACCCGACGCCGATCGCGGCCGGCCGCTTCGCGGCATCCATCGAGCCGCCCGTCGAATAGAAGTACGCGGCGAGGTGCGTCGTCGTGTGGAAGTCGATGAACGACTGCGGCCAGGCGCCCCATCCCGAGCCCGCCGTGACCTGCGCGGTGCCGCCACGCGGGTCGATGCGCACGCCGTCGAAGTCGGGCGTCGCCACGAAGCCGCGCTGCGCGTCGACGACCACGCCCGCGAACGTGGCGACGGTCACCGCCGTACGCGGCTCGACCGGCTCTTTCGGCTTGTCGGGGTTCGCCATGTCGCCCGAGTAGCCCGCGAGGTCGGCGACGAGGGTCCCCCGCCCATCGGTCCCCACCGTCAACGTCGGATCGGTCAGGGTGAACGGCACGAGCCCGTCGTAGAAGTTGACGCTCACCGATCCCGGCCAATGCACTGACGCCGATCCGTCGGCGTTCATGACGGCGGTGCCCCGGGTGAAGCGCATGAGCTGTGCCGCCTGCCCGCCGGCAGTCACGTGCGCACCGCGTGTCTCCCACGTGGCCGGCGTCGACGAGCCGTCAGCCGCCCGCTGGACGATCTCGACGCCGTCGGCGTGCGAACGATACGTCGCCGCGGTGCCGTCCGACACCCCCGCCGAGAAATAGTTCGCCGCGCTGCCGTTGGGCGGGCGGTGCTGCCACTCGGGGCTGCCCGCCCACTCGAGCACGACATCGGTGTAGGTGGTCGTCACGGGCACCGACGGGCGTTCTCTCACCGTGACATGCACCTCGGCGCTGTACACCGTGCCGAGGGTGTTCTGCAGGCGTGCCCGATAGACCGCACCGTCGTCGCTGCGCGGCGCCGACGCGACGACCACCCGGGCCCCGTCGACCCCGTCGGTCACGTCGGCCCACCCGTCGGCCGTGCGACGCTGCCAGGTGATGGTCGGCGCGGGCTTGCCGGCGGCGAGCACCGACAGCTCGTAGGGCTGCCCCTCGTACACCGTGGGCGCGGTCGGCTGAGCCTCGATGAAGGGGGCGGCGGTGACGTGGATCGTCGCGACCGCGCTGACCGTCGTGCCCGCGGCGTTCGAGAACACCGCCCGCACCTGGGTGCCGTCGCTGTTCACGGTCGCGTCGAGCGTGAGCGCCGGCGTCGTCGCTCCGGGCACGTCGGCGAACCGCGTGGCCCCGGCCGACCGGATCTGCCACCGGATGTCACCGGTGCCGGACGCCGCGAACGAGACGGACGCCGACGACGTGCCCGCGGGAAGCTCGATCGTCCGGTCGACGGGGTCGGTCGACACGACCGGGCTCACGCCGGTCAGCGTCCAACGCTGCAGGGCGCGCCGCTTCGTCGCCCCGTCGGCGACCTGCACGACCAGAGACCCGTCGCCGAGCACCGCCAGCACGTCGCGACCCAGCTGGTCCCGGGCGAACCCGGCGAGGGGGACGCTCGTGAGCAGGTGATGGTCACGGAAGACGTCGACCGACGACGACGTCTGACTGAGCACGTAGTCGAGTCCGTGGGCGCGGTCGGCGCCCGCATTGGCGGCATACCCCTCGACGCCCGTCCGCACATCGTTGGCGACCATCGTCGCCGCCCCGTCGACCACGTCGAGGTAGCCGATCACCCCGGTCCAGTTCGCCGAGTACAGCAGCAGACCGCCGTCGCTCGCCGGGGCGGCGAGCTCGTACGCGAAGTACTGGCCCCACTCGGCCGCGAGCGGCTGGACGGTGGGGGCGCTGCCGGGCACGAAGCTCGTCACGACCGATGCGGCGCCGACGACCAACCGGCGCACGGGGATCGGCCTGCCGTCGGCGAGACCTCCCACCGCCGCATAGCTGCCGTCGCGCAGCGCGACGAGGGTTCCGCCCGCCTTGACCGCCCCCTGGCCGAACAGCGTCGCGGCGACCTGGCTCGGGGGCGCATCGGTCGGCAGCGAGATCGGGATCGACGCGGCCGCGCCGGTGCCCCCGGCGAAGCGCGTGAACGTGAACCGATCGGCCGCCGCGCCTCGCGCCTGCGTGATGACGGCGAGCTCCCGCACGACCGGGTTCCACGCCATCGCGTTCAAGGTGAAGGCGATGCCCGACACCACCCCGACGGTGGTCTTCTCGTACCGTTCGCCCGTCCAGGTCACCGCGCTGACGGTGACGTCGCCGCCGCGTACTCCCCCGACCGTGGTGCGCACCTGCGCGGCGACGAACACACGGTCGGACGCCGGGTCGTTCGCGACGAGATAGGACGCATTGGCTGCGACCGGCACGTCGATCGTGGCGCCGGCCGCCAGCGTCGACGGGTCAAGCGCACGGACCGTGATCGCGGTCGCCGTGCTCGTCGCGCGTTCTACCAGGTGCAGCGAGCGCGCCCCCACCAGCACGTCGCGGTTCGCCGGGTCGGTGGCCCCGACCCAAGAGCCCCCCGCCGCGAAAGCGGGAGTGCCGGGGACGCTCCAGTGCTCCCCCAGGTCGGGCGCGCCGCCGGGGCCGTCGTAGCCCACCGTGACGGGGTCCATCGTGGTGCCGGCCGGATACAGGGGAAAGCCGTCGCCCGCGACGGTCGCGAGCGCGGGCCACCGGGTCGTGCCGTTCTCGACGGTCGGTGCGGCGTCGCGTGCGTCGATGCTCGCGAGCACGACGTCGCCGTAGTGCGTGATCGCCCCACCGGGGGTGTCGCGCGAGATCCCGTCGTAGTCGCCGCGGATCTCTTGCACATCGGCCGAGATCGTGAGACGGAGGTTCGAGAACGTCGAGTCGAGCAGGCAGGTCGTCAGGGCGGAGGTGTCGTCGCAGTAGGCGGCGAACCGCACCTTTCCACCCAGAGAAAGGGTGAGCGCCTTCGTCGCATCGTCGAACGATCCACCCGTCACGGGGAAGTCGAAGGCCCCGTCGTCGGCGCGCGTCACGCCTCCCGTCATCTGGACACCCGCACCGATGTACGTGCGCCACGACTCCTTGATCCCCCAGTGCACGGTCCCCGCAGAGATCGAGGTCGACGCCGCGACGGCGGCCGGTGGGGCGAGGGTGGTGAGAAGCCCCACGACCAAGGCGACGACGAGGGAGGCGGCGGGAAGACGGCGGCGGGCAGGCATGGGAAAGACCTCGGTCGGGTGGGAGGACGAAAAAGAGGGGCGGGGGCGCGCAGCGACGGCCCCCGCCCGGATCAACGGACGGAGGCCCGGATCACTCGTCGACGCGGAACGACGAGCTCTGGTCGACGACGCGCTTGTTCGAGCCGTGCGTGGCGACCTTGATCGCGCAGGCGTCGTTCGCCGTGCAGTCGACGGTGCTCGGCTGGCCCGGCGCCGACGCGTGCGTGTTCGCACCGTGCGCGACAACCGTCACGGTCGCGGTGAGCGTTCCCGAGGCGTCGGACGTGACGCTCTGGAAGCCCGCACAGGCGGGGATGCCGAACAGGTATGCCGTGTTCGAGCACTGTCCGACGTAGTACTCGGTGTTCGCCTCGAGACCGGTGACCGTCGCGACGGTGGTGTCGCCGTCGACGTAGAACGCGTGGCCCGAGCCGTCGACGGACGGGGCGGGGTCGAGGCCCGTCGCGGCGAAGGCGGGGCTGCCGACGACGCCGACGAGAGCAAGAGTGAGGCCGACGATCGCGGCGCCCATCGTGCGGGAACGCAGGTTGCTGGGCATGGGGAAGTGCTCCAATCGCTAGGGTTGGAGTGCCTCTCGGCACTCGGTGCTGCGACCGCGTATGCAGTCGCTCGACGAGCCGATGAGGCGCCGGGGCGGCTGCCGCTACCAACAGTCGCCGCCCCGGCCTTCACCTGACTCTTAGGCAAGGCTAACCTAAACACCAGCTCCGGTGGAAGCACACATCACCTGGACGCGACGTAGGCCTCGCCTCCACCGTCATGGACCGACGACGACGACGAGGCCTTCCCGACACCGCGACGAGTCGGAGAGGTACGGCGAGACGACGACGGCGATCGCGGACGATCACCGATCCTTCGGGTCAAGACGGCACGTGGATGCCCCAGGGAGGTCACGAAGCTCGGTGCCCACGCGTGACCTCTCGCGTCACTGGCCTTCCAGCACGGACCTCACGAAGCTCCTGTCGTCGAGGGTCCCCACGATGGTGAGCACGCGCGCGCCACTCGTTTTCAGAGTGGGCGTGACGAACACCTTCTCGTCGATGGCCTCCTGCGGCGACGCCCCGACGTCCACGATCCGGAGCTTCGGACGCGGCTGGATCGTCTCGATGATCGCGTTCACGTTGACGATGGCACGAATCGAGGCGGCGCTCCGCGCGCTCGTGAACAGCGTGAGCGACGTCACGGTCACGACACGCCCGTCATGTTGGCATTGCGCGTCCTCTTCCGTTCCGCGCGCTCCGAGACGTCTCGCGCGAGCTCCTGCTGACGCAGGCTGTCCAGATCGGCCAGCGCGTCGCGACGAGCGGTCAGCTCCCGCTCGAGGCGCCCCAGGTCTGCGACGAGGTCATCGACGTCGTTCTGAGCGGCGGCCCGGCGCTGTTCGAAGGCGACAGCCCGTTCCCACTCCTCCCGGCGCTCCCGTTCCTCGTGCTGCGCTCGCGCCGCCCCGACGAGCACGTCGCCGCCCGACAAGAAGACGGGAAGCAGAGCGACGCCCTCGCTCGATATCACGAGCTCGCGCACCTGGTTCGAGTTCGCGGTGCCTCGCGCTTTGACGACCGTGAGCGCACGGTTCCGCTCCCCTCCGTGCGCCAGATAGGTCACATGCAGCCAGTTGTCCGCGATCGTCGAGATCTGGCTCTTCGTCGCTTCATCGCTCACCGTGCCGCTGACCAGAGACGTGCACACCGTGGTCACGCCCCGCCGATCCAGCTCGTGAAACAGGTGGTGAGTCATCAGGTCGGCGAAGGGGTGGTCGCCGCTGTTGAAGGCCGATATCGGGTCGATCACCACGACGCTCGCCTCGAGCTCGTCGACCGCGGCGAGGATCTCGATCATGTGGCGCTCGGGGCCCGCGGTTCCGCTGCGCAGCGCGAGCAAGCGCAGAACCCCGGATGCCATCGCCTCCGACAGGTCGTATCCGATCGAAGCCATGTGGAAGAGGAGCTCTGTCTCGGACTCGTCGAACGTGACATACACCGCGTTCTCGTGACCGACACTCGCGTGGACGAACGCCGCCGCCAGACTCGACTTGGCCGTCCCCGGCGGACCCGAGATCAAGGTGGCGGAGCCGCGGAGATATCCGCCCTGGAGCATCTCGTCGAGCGTCTTCACGCCCGAGGTGAGACGGTGGTCCGAGCGGGCGACGGCGGTTCGCTGAACCGTCGGAAGGTACGCGACGCGAAGCCCCTCGGCGTCTATCACGAAGGGGGTGACGTCGCCGCGGTGTTCCGTGCCACGCAGCTTCGAGACCCGCAGAGTGCGCGAGACGACGGTTCCCGACTGCATCGCATCGAGCGCGATCACTCCGTCGGACTGGTAGTCGATGATCGCGGCACGTTCGAGCGATCGCGCCCACGTGGCGCTCGACTTGGCCGTGACGATCCCGGTGAGCCCGTTGTCGCGGAGCCACGTGCCGATGCGGAACAGCTCGCGCCGTTCCGCGTCTTCGCCGCCCAGCATCGAGAGCAGCGCATCGACGCCGTCGAGCACCACGATCTCTGCGCCGAGACGCTGGACCGTCGCGTCGAGGATGGTCGTGAGCGCTTCCAGATCGAAGTCGCCGTCGATCACCGCGTGCCGGGGCACACCCGCTTCGATGATCTCGACCCTCGCGTCGCCGAGATGTCTCGCCCACGCGAAGCCCGACAGATCGGCGCGCACGCGCTCGGAGCTCTGCTCGAAGGCGACGAACACCGACGAGACCCCTCTCGCCGCCTGTGCGGCGACCACCTGCGCCGCCAGCACCGTCTTTCCCGAGCCCGCTCCGCCCGTGATCGCCACGACGCGTTGCCGCGGAAACCCGCCGCCCATCATGGCATCCAAGACGTCGCTGCCGGTGGACCAGACGACCTCGGACGTCATCCGCTCACTCCGTTTCTGCGTGGCATGCACCTGCGCGGTCTTGCCGAGCGCAGTCCGCTCGCCCCCAGAACGAACACGACATTATCGTGCTCGCCCCGGCTCTGCGTCATCTTCCGAGACGTCGTCGAGTTCGGGCGACCGTTCGCCGCGAGGGCCGGGCACGGTGTCGCGTCGACCGGCCCGAATCTTCGCCTAACGATCCACGCGCGCGCGGATCCACTCCCCCATCGGCGCGCTGTCATCGAGGATGCTCAGGTGGGTGGCTCCGGGCTCGATGGCCGCGGTGACCTGGGCACCGCCATGAGCCTGTGCGTAATCGACCACGGCCGACGGGGAGAACACCTCGTCGTCCGCACCGACCCATACTCCGATCGGCGCGTGGAGGCCGGCGAGGACGTCGGCACTGTTCTCAGGGTTCTGGGCGATCGCCATCGCCGCGGTGTAGCGAGGGATGAGCCCCTCCTCGATCTGCCCAACGGTGTAGGCGAAGACGACCGCGTCGGTGTGCGCTCCCAGCAGCCCGTTCGTGATCGTCGCCGCCACGAGCGGGCGCTGGCAGATCGTCGCGAAGTTGGACGCATCGTTTTCCCGCTCGGTGCCGGAGTGCAGCCCGAAGTCCGGCGCCAGGAAGACATAACCGGCCGGTGCGCCCGCGAGCAGCTGAGCACTGTTGAGCACCACACCCGCGCCGGCCGAGTGACCGCCGATGAACTCCGGGATGCCGGGCTGTTGTCGCCCGACGAAAGTGAAGGCCGTCTGGGCGTCACGCTCGAGTTGGATCGTGCCGGGAGTGTCACCGCGGGGGCCGCCGGAGGCGCCGTGTCCGCGGATGTCGAAGAGGTACACCGCGATGCCCTGGGCTTGCAGCGTGGTGCCGATCGGGAGATAGCCGGCCGTGCTGTTGGCGCCCGACCCGTGGAAGAAGACGAGGCTCGCCACCGGGTGCGGCGGAACGAAGGCATAGTAGGCCAGCGGCGTCCCGTCGGTTGCGGGGATCGTCCCCGTCGGCGTCGCGGACGCCGCGGCCGTCCCGTCGGAGGTGATCAGTCCACTCGTCATGGCAGGTGCCGGCAGCGAGCAGGGCAGCACCGCCGCAACCACACCCGACGCACCGACCGCCACGAGGAGCCCCGCGACGAGCCCCACCGCACCGATCGCTCCCCCCATCCGGTTCAGGGGGGTCCTCCGCCGACGCGCAGCCCGATACTCGCTCACCCGCGCACGCCAGCGCGCGGCAGGCGTCCCCGCCCAAGCGCGTCCCTCTCGTCGAAGAACCGCCCACGCGGCGAGGAGTGGGAGCACGCAGAAGGCCATCATCGCGGGCGCTCCGAGCACGGTTGCCTGCACGACAAGCGAGGCGATCATCAACGCCGAGACGACCGCGGCCGCGACCGGAAGGCGTCGGCGCGGCGCCCGGAGCGCGACGACGAGCACGAGCGTGGCGAGCCCCGCCACGATCAGAGGCGACCCGATCGCCTGAACCGCGGGGCGAGCATCGGGCCCCAGCTCGATCACGCCGCCGACCACGTTGATCGTGCCGCCCAGGAGATACAGGATGCGGGCAGTGGTGATATGCCGGGGACGCAACGGCTCCCGGCGCGTCATGCGCCCACCACCGGGACACCCAGAACAGCGTCGACTCGATCGCACCAGTCGAGGTATCCCAGGATCGTGTGCGAGGTCGGCGACGGCGTCATGGTCACATGATATACCTCTCCCAGAGGTATATCATGCCAACGTCCACGACGAGCATCAGCCCCGAGGACCGGGCGCACTGTCGAGGCCCATCCGGTCACGACAACCGCTCAGCGGCGAACGACGCCGCGGTCCACGGCATGCCGCACGACGACGATATGCGCTCCTTCAGGTCCGCCCGCTGGCTGCACCGGCGCGCGGCTGCCGAACGGCTGACAGTGAGCACACGACCACGATCACCGACGACGAAGCCGTCGAAACCGCGTCCCGGCGCGCGCACCTCGAACACGCCGGCACAAAGCAGAAGACCGCCCCGAAGGGCGGTCTTCTCCATGACGACAGTGTGACAACGGCGTGGGCTCGTCTCTTCACCGACCATGCTTCGGACGGTGTCTCTCACGAGCCACACATGGTGGAGCTGGGGGGAATCGAACCCCCGTCCAACGCTGGGTCTCCGCGTTTTCTCCGGGCGCAGTCTGTGCAGACGTTCTACTCGGCTCCGACCTTTGTCACAGACACCTAAGTCGACGAGCCCAGTCCGGAAGAAGTCCCGCGTGACGTCCGGACGCCGTCACGCAGCAAGACCCCTAGATGACGCCAGGATCCGTGGCGGGGTCACACACGGTCTGACGGACTATCGGGCTCGCTTAGGCAGCGAGGGCGAAGTCAGTGCGCTTAGCATTGGCACTTATTGTTTTGCAGGGAGCGTTTACGAGATAACCCCACATCCTCGGCCCGCTTCTCGCGGGTTCGCAGGCGCTGTCGAAACCGATCAGCCCCGGGAACTCCGTAATGGAGCGGCCGCTATCACACTGTGTAGTTGCCAATCGGATGCCGCGCACCCGACGTAGTTGCCAATCGGATGCCATGCACCCGAGCATCACAGCTTACAACGGATCACCGGGCGTGACCATTCCCGCTCGCCGCTCCCCCGACGCCTCGTCTAGGCTCGCGCCATGAGCGAGGTCGTGATCACCGTGCGGGGCGAGAGCGAGCGCCGCGTCGCCGCCGAGCGGGCCGTCGTGCGCGTGACCGTGCGGGCGGACGGCTCCGATCGAGGACCGGTGGTCGAGCGGGCACAGGACCGGGCCCGCACCGTCCAGGACGGCCTGGTCGCCCATCAACGATCCGGCGAGGTGTCGGACTGGTCGAGCGGCCGGGTGTCGGTGTGGTCGGAACGCCCCTGGAACGAGCACGGCGCTCAGCTGCCGCTCGTGCACCACGCCAACGTCGAGCTGACCGCCACATTCGTCGACGCCGGCGCGCTCTCGTGGTGGCTGGGCGACGTCGCCGAGTCCGACGAGGTGCAGATCGCCGACATCTCGTGGCGGCTCTCGCCCGAGACCCGCATGCAGGTCGAGCGTGATGTGGCGTCGGCCGCCGTCCATGTCGCCGTGGAGCGCGCCGAGGCCTATGCCGACGCACTGGGGCTGGCATCCGTCGTGCCGCTCGAGATCGCCGACGCCGGTCTGCTCGCGACACGGCCCGAGCCGCCGACGCCCCGTCTGATGGCCGCGGCCGGCGGCGCGGGGCCCGCGTTCAGCGTGCAGCCGACCGACATCGTCGTGTCGTCGACCGTCGAGGGGCGCTTTCGCGCCGTCTGAGCGTCAGTCGCCCAGGCGGTTCTTCGTGCGCATCGCGCGCTCGGCCTCGCGCTTGTCTTCGCGCTCGCGGATCGTCTGCCGCTTCTCGAACTCCCGCTTGCCCCTCGCCACGGCGATCTCGACCTTGGCGCGCCCGTCGAGGAAGTACAGCCGCAACGGCACCAGCGTGTAGCCGCCGGCGGCCACTGCGTGCGACAGCTTGATGATCTCGTCTTTGTGCAGCAGCAGCTTGCGCGTGCGCTTGGCCGAGTGGTTCGTCCAGTGCCCCTGAGAATACTCGGGGATGTGGACCGCATCGAGATAGGCCTGGCCGCCGTCGATGTACGCGTAGCCGTCGGTCAGGTTCGCCCGCCCCTGCCGGAGCGACTTCACCTCGGTGCCCGTCAGCACGAGACCGGCCTCATAGGTCTTCTCGATGGCGTAGTCGTGGCGCGCCTTCTTGTTCGACGCGATGAGCTTCTCACCCTGCTCACGAGGCATGGTGCCACCTCCTCATGATCGCGGGCACACAGAGCCCTACAGCTTACCCCACGGACACCGGCCCCGCGGAACGCCGATCAGGTACGCAGCCAGCGGCGGATGGCGAACCCGGCGCTGAGCGCCGAGAGCACCACGCCGATCACGACGATCACCGGCACGACGATCGCGACGTCTCCCGTGCCCACCCACGAGGTGATGAACCCGACACGATCGCGCAGGTAGCGCTCGACGCCCACGTTGACCATCGCCCAGACGGCGACGCTCGCGAGGGCCGAGCCGATGAGGGCCGCGAGCACCCCCTCGAGGATGAAGGGCGTCTGGATGAATCTGTTCGACGCCCCGACGAGACGCATGATCCCCAGCTCGCGCCGTCGCGCGAAGGCCGAGAGCCGGATGGTCGTCGCGATCAGCAGCACCGCGGCGATCAGCATCAGGCCGGCGATGCCGACCGCGACGTAGGTGGCGACGGTGAGCGCCTGGAACAAGGGCTCGAGGTACTGCATCTGGTCGGTGACCTCTTCGACGCCCTGCATGCCGCTGAACGCCTCGGAGATGACGTCGGACTTGCTCTGGTCGTTCAGGTTGATGCTGAACGTCGCGGGGAACTGATCGGCGGTGACGATGCCCGCGATGTCCTGCGGAAGCTGTCCTTGCGCCCGCTGGAACGCCTCTTCGCTCGTCGAGAACGTGTAGCTGCGGATCAGCGGCTTGAGGGCGTCGCCGTCGAGCTTGCTGCGCACCTCGTCGATCTGGTCCTGCGTCGCCGCCTGCCCGGGCTCACAGGTCTTGGCATCCGAGACCGTCGCGCACATGAACACGGCCACCTGGGCACGGTCGACCCAGTACGACTGCATCTTGCCGATCTGCATCTGCATGAGCATCGCCGCACCCACGAACGTGAGCGAGACGAAGGTGACCAGGATCACCGAGATGACCATCGAGGCATTGCGGCGAAGGCCGGTGAAGGCCTCCGAGAGGATGAGCCCGAATCTCATGAGGTGGGCCCCACTTCGTCGTCGTCACGGTCTTTCTTCTCGCCCAGCCCCAGCCGGTCGGCCAGGCCGAGCGCGTCGACGTCGGGCGTCGTCACGGGGATCGAGCGCGTGTGCGTGCCCGGCTCGTGCTGCTCGGCGGGCGGTGCGGCGTCGGTCGTCTGCGGCGCCGGAAGGGGCTCGACGGCGCCGGTGACCTGCGCGACCTCGCGCTGCACCTCGAGCACCGCGGTCAGGGCGGCGACGGCCGCGGCTCCGCGCTCGACCTCGGGGGCGAGGCGGGGCAGGCCCGACGTGTCGCCGTAGCCGCCGTGGCGCTCGTCGCGCACCATCTCGCCGCCGCGCAGCTCGATGACGCGGCGCTGCATCTGGTCGACGAAGCCGGCCTCGTGGGTGGCCATGACCACCGTGGTGCCGCTGGCGTTGATGCGGGCGAGCAGCTGCATGATGTCGATCGAGGTGCCGGGGTCGAGGTTTCCGGTGGGCTCGTCGGCCAGCAGCACCTGCGGGCGGTTCACCAGGGCGCGCGCGATCGCGACACGTTGCTGCTCGCCGCCCGACAGCTCGTGCGGCAGACGCTTCTCTTTGCCGTCGAGCCCGACGAGCGCCAGCACCTCGGGCACCGCCTGCTGGATGAAGCCGCGCGACGCCCCCGTGACCTGCAGCGTGAACGCCACGTTCTGGAACACGGTCTTGTTCGGCAGCAGTCGGAAGTCCTGGAACACCGACCCGATGTGCCGGCGGAAGTACGGCACCTTGCGGTTCGACAGCGTGCGCAGGTCGCGACCCAGCACGACGACGCGCCCCTCGCTCGGCGTCTCGGCCCGCAGGATCAGCTGCAGGCACGACGACTTGCCCGAGCCGGAGGCCCCGACGAGGAAGACGAATTCTCCTCGCTGCACCTCGAAGTCGACGGCGTGGAGGGCCGGCTTCGTGGTGCCGCGATACCGTTTGGTGACGTTCTCGAACCGGATCATGGCTCGACGAGCCTAAGCGCCCGATCCGATGCCGCTCGAAGGACGCGCCGTGCGCGAAGCCGGGAGAGTCCTATGGATGCCACGGCCCGGACGCCGCGCCATCGGATCAGTCGTCGTCTTTGCGCTTGCGCCAGCGGATGCCCGCCGCGATGAGGCCGTCGAGGTCGCCGTCGAAGACGACCGCGGGGTTTCCGACCTCGTAGCCGGTGCGGAGGTCTTTGACGAGCTGCTGGCCGTAGAGGAAGTACGAGCGCATCTGGTCGCCCCAGCTCGCCGTGATCGTGCCGGCGAGCTCTTTCTTCTTCGCGGCCTCTTCTTCGCGCTTGAGCAGGAGGAGGCGGGTCTGCAGCACGCGCATGGCGGCGGCGCGGTTCTGGATCTGCGACTTCTCGTTCTGCATCGAGACGACCAGGCCCGTGGGGATGTGCGTGATGCGCACGGCCGAGTCGGTCGTGTTGACCGACTGACCGCCGGGACCCGACGAACGGAACACGTCGACGCGGATGTCGCCCTCGGGCACCTCGACCTCGACGGCCTCTTCCATGACCGGGATGACCTCGACGGCCGCGAAGCTGGTCTGACGCTTGTCGGCGCCGCCGAACGGGCTGATGCGGGCGAGACGGTGCGTGCCGGCCTCGACCGACAGCGTGCCGTAGGCGTAGGGCACGTCGATCTCGAACGTCGCCGACTTGATGCCCGCGCCCTCGGCGTACGAGGTGTCCATGACCTTGACGGGGTACTTGTGGCGCTCTGCCCAGCGCAGGTACATGCGCAACAGCATCTCGGCGAAGTCGGTGGCGTCGTCTCCGCCCGCGCCCGAGCGGATGGTCACGACCGCGGCACGCGAGTCGTACTCGCCGTCGAGGAGCGTCTGCACCTCGAGCTGGCCGATCACGTCTTTGAGGGACGCGAGCTCTTTGCGCGCCTCTTCGGCCGACTCCTCGTCGTCCATCTCGTTGGCGAGCTCGACGAGCACCTCGAGGTCGTCGAGGCGCTGCTCGATCTCGGTGATGCGCTTGAGCTCGGCCTGACGGTGGCTGAGGCGGCTGGTCACCTTCTGCGCGTTGTCGACGTCGTCCCACAGATCGGGGGCACCCGCCTCTTCGCTGAGGCGTTCGATGTCGGCGGTGAGTGCGTCGACGTCGACCACGGCCTGGATGTCGGCGAAGGTCGAGCGCAGCGCCTGGATGTCGGCGGACAGATCGAGTTCGAGCATTTGATCCAGCGTACCGTGGAGACGATGACCGGCGACTCCACCCAGAACGTCCTCGTGCGCTTCGCGCCGATGATCTACGGCCCCACCCTGCTTTTCGCGGTGGGCGAGGGCGCCGTCATCCCGCTCATCCCGGTCATCGCCTCGCGTCTCGGCGCCGACGTCGCGCTGGCGGCGCTCGTGGCATCCGCCCTGGTCGTCGGACAGCTGTGCGGCAACATCCCCGCCGGCTGGGCGGTCGCGCGGTTCGGCGAGCGGATCACCATGGGCATCGCGGGCATCGTCATCCTGGGCGGCCTCTTGGGCGTCGTCTTCGCGGGGTCGCTCGCCCTCTTCGCGGCGGCGGTGTTCCTGATCGGATTCTGCGCCGCCGCGTTCGCGCTGGCGCGGCACTCGTTCATGACCACGCGCGTGCCCCTGTACTTCCGTGCGCGGGCGCTGTCGCTGCTGGGCGGCACGTTCCGCCTCGGCACGTTCGTCGGCCCGTTCATCTCGGCCGGGCTCTTGGCCGTCTTCGGCGACGAGAGCGCGTCGATCCTGTTCTTCGCCGTGTGCCAGGTGGCGACGATCCTGCTGGTCTTCCTCGGCCCCGACCCCGAGAAGGCCGTCGCGGCACCGCGCAGCGCAGCGGGCGGCACCGAAGACACCGGCGAGCCCGTGACCGGGGCGATCCCGACGGGCGAGCGCGTCGGCGTCTTCGGCACCATGTGGCAGAACCGCGGGGTCTTGTCGCGACTCGGGCTGGCGGCCGCGTCGCTGTCGGCGGTGCGATCGGCACGCCAGGTGGTGCTGCCGCTGTGGGGCGTGTCGCTCGGATTCGACGCCTCGACCATCGCGGTCGTCGTCGGCGTCTCGGGCGCCATCGACTTCGCGCTGTTCTACGCCAGCGGACAGGTGATGGACCGCTTCGGGCGGCTGTGGGCGGCGCTGCCCGCCATGCTGCTCATGGGCGCGGGCTTCCTCGCGCTCGCCTTCACCCACGACCTCGACACCGCCCCGATGTGGTTCGCGATGTTCGCCGCGGTGCTGGGGGTCGGCAACGGCCTGTCGAGCGGCATCCTGCTCACGCTCGGCGCCGACATCGCTCCCCCGAGCGATCCCGCGGCGTTCCTGGGCTCGTGGCGCACGCTCACCGACGGCGGGGGCGCCGCCGCGCCGCTGGTCGTCTCGGCGATCACCGCGCTGCTGTCGTTGTCACCCGCGGTGGGGGTCATGGGGGTCGTGGCGCTGCTGGGCGCGGCGGGGTTCGTCCGGTGGGTGCCGCGATACGTGCCGCGCTCGCGATAGACGGGTGGCACGCGGCGGCCCCCGTCGACTTGCGCTCCCCCGCCGCTCCCCCGACGATGGCACCGACGACAGGAGTGCGATGAAAGACGTCGACCGGCGCGGGCTGGCGCTCTCCGCCGTCCTCTCCGGCGTGGCGGGGTTCGTCGACGCCGTCGGCTTCCTCGACACCGGAGGCCTGTTCGTCTCGTTCATGAGCGGCAACTCCACCCAGGCGGCCGTCGGTGTGCTCGCCCCGGGCGGCGCCGTGTCGCTGGCATCCGCGGGCATCATCGTCGCCTTCGTGGCGGGCGTGTCGATCGGCGCCGTCGTGGACTCGCGTGTGCGGCGGCCGCGGACATGGATCGTCGCCTCGGCCGCCGTCGCGGTCGCCGCCGTCGCGGCGCTGAGCCTGGCGGGTCCCCCGACGCTGTGGCGCGTGGGGATCCTCGCCGCCGCGATGGGCGCCCTCAACACCCTCTTCCTCGCCGACGGACGCGCGCGCATCGCCATCACCTACTCGACGGGCACGCTCGTCAGCCTGGGTCTGGCGATCGGCGCGCTGGTCACCGGGGGCTCGCGGATCGCCTGGCGTCGCCCGCTGCTGCTGTGGTCGTCGCTCGTCGGGGGCGCCGTCGTCGGAGCCGCCGCCCATCGACTGGGCAGCCCTCTCGCGCTCGCCCTGGCCGCGGGCGTGCTCGGCGCGATCGCCGCCACACGGCCGCTCTCGCGTCGAGTCGGCTGAGGCTACAGCGTGTCGTCGACGCGGATGAGCACCTTGCCGGTGGCTCCGGCCGCGACCGCGTCGTGCGCCGAGGCCGTCGCGGCGAGCGGGAACCACACGAGCGGCAGACCCGCCTCGTCGCCCACGGGCAGCGCACCGTCGGCCACCGCGGCGGCGATGTCTTCGGCCGCGGCGGCCAGCGCCGCCTCGCCCACCGTGTAGAGCAGCAGCCCCTGCCACCGGGCGTTCTTGGAGAAGCTGTCGCGCACCGCGGCCGTGAAGGCGTTGCCGCCGTTGTCGGCGTAGTAGCCGATGCTGCCATGGTTGGCGAGCACCTCGACGTCGAGCCCCGCGTTGTCGGCGATCGCGACCTCGACCACATGGTCGACGCCGTTCGGAGCGATATCACGGATGCCACCCGCCAGGCCCTCGTCGGGATACTGCAGCACGTGGTGCGCACCGGCCGCACGCGCGAGACGCGCCTTGCTGTCGCTGCTGACCGTCGCGATCACGGTCGCCCCCGCCCACACCGCGAGCTGGATCGCCGCGTGCCCGACGGCACCCGCACCGCCCTGCACGAGCACGACACGTCCGTCGAGGGAGCCCGGCGACAGACGCGCCGGCCCGAACTCGTGCACCGTCAGCGCCCGGTGCGCCGTCATCGCGGGCACACCGAGACTTGCCCCCAGCTCGAACGGCGCGTCGCCGAGGGGAACCGCCCGGGCGGCGGGCACGACGGTGTACTCGGCGGCCGTGCCGGTGGGACGCTCGTGCTGCGCGAGATGGATCCACACCCGGTCGCCGACGGCGAGCGCGGTCACGTCGTCGGCGACGGCATCCACGACGCCGGCGCCGTCTTGGTTGGGCGTGACCTCGTCGAACGCCATCTCGCGCGTCGTGGCGCTGCGGGCCTTCCAGTCGGTGGGGTTGACCCCCGACACGGCGATGCGCACGCGCACCTCGCCCGGCCCGGGCTGCGGGAGGTCGCGCTCGACGAGCGCGAGGACGGAGGAGTCACCGGTCTGCGTGTATGTGATCGCCTGCATGACGAGGACAAGCCGGCGACGGGCACAGGAATTCCCCACGGGGTGGCACCGCGTCGTACGCCGTCAGGCGACGCTCAGCACCACCGACCGGCTCTCGCCTAGACTGAGCGCACCCGCGGGAGTGGTGAAATCGGCAGACACGCAGGATTTAGGTTCCTGTGCCTTCGGGCGTGTGGGTTCAAGTCCCACCTTCCGCACGGCCCCTGCCATTCCCGGCACAGCAACCTCGACCCGACGGGACCGACGTGATCCATTCCACAGGCCTCATCCCCTGGCTCGACCCGGCGACGATCATCACCAACTCGCAGCCGTGGGCGCTTCTGGTGGTCTGCTTCATCATCTTCGCCGAGACCGGCCTGCTCATCGGCTTCCTGCTGCCGGGCGACACGCTGTTGATCATGGCCGGCCTGCTGTCGCACTCGACCGATCAGGCCCCGAACGGCGTGTTCGGCATCAACGCGTGGTTCGTGGCCCTGGCCATCGGCATCGCCGCCTTCATCGGCGGCGAGGTGGGCTATCTCATCGGGCACAAGGCGGGACCGTCGATCTTCGAGCGCAAAGAGTCGGGACTCTTCAGCCGCAAGAACGTCGAACGCACGAACGCCTTCTTCGAGCGGTTCGGCGGGATCACCGTCATCCTCGCGCGCTTCGTGCCCATCGTGCGCACCTTCGCCCCCATCGCGGCCGGCGTCGGCCACATGCCCTGGCGGCGCTACACGATATACAACCTCATCGGCGCGATCCTCTGGGGCATCGGTCTGACCATGCTCGGCTACGCCGTCGGCTACATCCCGTTCGTCCGCGATATCGTCACGCAGTACATCGACGTGATCCTGCTCGCCGCGGTCGTCGGAACGGCCGCATTCATCGGCATCCACTACTTCCGCGAGCGCGCCGCGGCGAAGCGCGAGGCGCCGATCACCCCGGCCGACGCCGAGTCGCTCGCCCTCGACCCGAAGACCCTCGACGACGGCGACCGCCCCACCCGCTGAGCCCGGCGGCGCTCACGACGCCGTCTTCTTGGCATCCTTCTTCTTCGTCGTCGACGACGTCTCGGTGCCCGACCGTGCGGCGCGGCTGCGCTCGACGCTGGCGCGCAACGCCTCCATCAGGTCGATGACCTCGCCGCCGTCGTCGTCTTCCGGCGTCCCGAACGTGGCATCGGTGTCGATCGCGTCGCCCTGCTCGAGCTTCGCGTCGATGAGGGTGCGCAGCTCGTCCTGATACTCGTCGGTGAACTCACCGGGGTCGAAGTCCTTCGAGAAGCTCTCGACGAGCGACGCCGACATCTCGAGCTCTTTCGCCGAGATGCGCACGCTCTCGTCGAGGGCGGGGAACGCCGCCTGGCGCACTTCGTCGGCCCACAGCAGCGTCTGCAGCACCAGCACGTCACCACGCACGCGGAGCGCCGCGAGCCGCGTCTTCTGCCGCAGCGAGAACCGCACGATCGCGGTGCGGTCGGTCTGCTCGAGGGTCTTGCGCAGCAGCACGTAGGCCTTGGGCGACGAAGAGTCGGGCTCGAGATAGTAGGCCTTGTCGAGCGTCAGCAGGTCGACCTGATCGCTCGGGACGAACTCGACCACCTCGATCTCGCGACTGCGCTCGCTGGGCAGCGCGGCCAGGTCGTCTTTGGTGAGCACGACGGTCTGCTCTCCGTCGTCGTAGGCACGGTCGATGTCCTGATACGGCACGACCTCGCCGTCGAGCTCGCACACGCGCTGGTAACGGATACGGCCGCCGTCCTTGCTGTGTACCTGGTGCAGTGAGACGTCGTGGTCCTCGGTGGCCGAGTACACCTTCACGGGGACGTTGACGAGGCCGAACGTCAGAGCGCCCTTCCAGATCGATCGCATGGGAACAGTGAACACCGAAGGGGCCTCGCCTGCCGAGGGCCTTGCGCCGCACCCCGCCGCCGTTCTTCCTCTGGTGCTCATGACCCCCGGCGCCGTTGCGCGGCGCCTCTGCTTCGCGCCGCCCTCGCCCCCCCCTTACGCCGCCTCTCCCTTGCGCCGTATCTCCCCACCCTCCGCCCCGCTCTCGCGCCGACGCCTCTCCCCTGCGCCGCCGCCCCGCCCTCGCGCCGACGCCTCTCCCCTGCGCCGCCGCCCCGCCCTCGCGTCGACGCCTCTCCCCCGCGTCGCAGCCCCGCCCTCGCCCCGCCCCTCGCCCCGCACAACTCCTGCACGACGGCCCGTTTCCGCCCGGTCCCGGCCCCCTGCCGCACATTCGCCGGAGTCCTGCCGGCTCGCGTGCCCCGCGCTCTACGCTGGGGCGATGGCAGAGCAGACGGTGCGCGTCGCAGACCGACGCGTGCGACTGTCGAACCTCGACAAGGTGCTGTATCCCGAGACGGGCACCACCAAGGGCGAGGTCATCGACTACTACACGCGCATCGCGCCCGTGCTGCTCCCCCACGTGCGCGACCGGCCGGTGACCCGCAAGCGCTGGCCCGACGGCGTCGGCACCGCGGCCGAACCCGCGGCGCCGTTCTTCGCCAAGGCGCTCGAACCCGGCGCTCCGGCGTGGGTGCGACGCCACCGCATCGACCACTCCTCGGGGGCGAAAGAGTACCCCGTCGTCGACGACGTGGCGACGCTGGTCTTTCTCGCCCAGGCCGCGGGCCTCGAGCTGCACGTGCCACAGTGGCGCTTCGACCGCGACGGCGGGCCGCAGAACCCCGACCGTCTCGTGCTCGATCTCGACCCCGGGCCGGGCGCGGAGCTGGCCGACTGCGCCCACGTGGCGCGGTGGGCGCGCACGATCCTGCGCGACATGGGTCTCGATCCGGCGCCGGTGACGAGCGGGAGCAAGGGCATCCACCTGTACGCCCGCCTCGACGGGGAGCAGTCCAGCGACGCCGTGAGCGCCGTCGCGAGAGAGCTCGCCCGCGCGATCGAGGCCGACCACCCCGACCTCGTGGTCAGCCAGATGTCCAAGGCCCTCCGCCCCGGCAAGGTGTTCATCGACTGGAGCCAGAACAACGGCTCCAAGACGACGATCGCCCCGTACTCGCTGCGCGGTCGCGCGCATCCGACGGTGGCGGCCCCGCGCACGTGGGACGAGCTCGACGACCCCGGACTGCGTCAGCTCTCGTTCGACGAGGTGCTGGCGCGCACCGGCGACCCGATGGCATCCGTCGACGACGACGGCCCGCTGCGGTCGTACATCGCCAAGCGCACGGCCGGACGGACGCCCGAGCCCCTGCCGTCGACGCCGCACGGCGAGGCGGCGGGCGAGGGCCTTCCCCGGTTCGTCATCCAGGAGCACCATGCCACCCGCCTGCACTGGGACCTGCGGTTGGAGCGCGACGGGGTGCTGGTGAGCTGGGCGGTGCCGCGAGGGGTGCCGCCCACCACCGGCAGGAACAGTCTCGCGATCATGACCGAGGACCACCCGCTGCCCTACCTCGACTTCGCCGGCGAGATCCCCCGCGGCGAGTACGGCGCCGGCGCCATGGCCATCTGGGACGCGGGGCGCTACGAGCTCGAGAAGTGGCGCGACGACGAGGTGATCGTCACGCTCCACGGGCGCACCGGCGGTCCGCTGGGCCGGGTGCGCGTGGCCCTCATCCGCACCGAGGGGTCGGGAGAGAAGTCGCAGTGGCTGCTGCACCGGATGAAGACGGATGCCACCGGCCACCCGCAAGGCCCGGCCGCGCCCGTGGTCCCCCGCGATGCGGACGCCACCGCCACACGAGCGACGCCGGTGTCGGACAGGGGGCCGCAGCAGAGCCCGCGGCGGCCGACGGACGACGAGCTGCGTCCGATGCTCGCCGTCGCCTCGACGGCGGGACTCGCGCGCGCGGCCGCAGCGCGATGGGGCCGCGCCTGGGCCGAGATGAAGTGGGACGGCATCCGCGGTCTCGGCGTGTGGGACGGACACCGTCTGCGGCTGCGCTCGCGCAACGGCAACGATCTGTCGGCCGCCTACCCCGAGCTGACCGACGTCGACCTCGCACTCGGCCCCGAGCCCGCCGTGCTCGACGGCGAGATCGTCGCGCTCGACGAGCGGGGGCGCCCGAGCTTCTCGCTGCTGCAGCAGCGCATGAACCTCGCCCAGCCGCGCGACGTCGAGCGCGAGGCGCGTCGCACTCCGGTGCAGCTGTATCTGTTCGATGTGCTGTCGGTGGGCGACCGGGATGTCACCGATCTTCCGCTCGCCGAGCGGCGCGGCATCTTGGAACGCCGGGCGCGGGATGCCACGCCGCCGGTCGTCGTGCCACCGGTGTTCGACGACGTCGACGAGGCCGTCGCCGCGAGCCTGAGGTTCGGGCTCGAGGGGGTCGTCGTGAAGGATCCCCGGTCGCCGTATCGGCGGGGCGAGCGCTCGGACCAGTGGCTCAAGGTCAAGCACTCGCTGACGCAGGAGGTGGTGATCGGCGGGATCCGGCCGGGCAAGGGCAATCGCACGGGCACGATCGGATCGCTGCTCGTCGGCGTGCCGTCGTCGGAGGGACTGCGCTACGCGGGACGCGTGGGCTCGGGGTTCGACGACGAGACCCTCACGCGCCTGCTCTCGATGCTCGCTCCCCTGCGCAGCGACGCCGATCCGTTCGTCGGCGTCCCCGCGGTCGATGCGCGCGACGCGCTGTGGGTGCGCCCTGAGCTGGTGGCCGAGGTGGAGTTCGCGGAGTTCACGCCGGGTGGCATCCTGCGCCAGGCACGGTGGAGGGGGCTGCGACCCGACAAGGATCCGGCGGACGTCGTACGCGAAGTGTGAGCGTCGACGTCAGGCGTGGTGGCTGTCGTGCTCGACGTGTCCGGCGGGCTCGAGCTGGAACGTGGAGTGCTCGACGTCGAAGTGATCGGCGAGGCAGTCTTGCAGCGACGCGAGGATGCCGGGTGCCCGCCCGTCCGACAGAGCGGCGTCGTCGACGATCACGTGGGCGCTGAACACGGGCGCCCCACGGGTGAGCTGCCAGACGTGCACGTCGTGCACATCGACCACGCCGTCGGCCTCGCGCAGGTGCTGCCGGATCTCGGCGACGTGCACGCCGACGGGTGCGGACTCGGTGAGGACCACGATGACCTCGCGCAGCAGCCCGACCGCGCGCGGCACGATCAGGATGGCGATCAGCAGGGACGCGATCGCGTCGGCCTGCGTCCAGCCCGTCGCGACGATCACGATTGCCGCGACGATCACGACCGCCGACCCGACGAGGTCGCCGAGCACCTCGAGGTAGGCCCCGCGCACGTTGATGCTGCGTCTCTGCGCACGGCCCAGCAACCACATCGACACGGCGTTGGTGACGAGGCCGACCGCTGCGACGGTCAGCATGAGCCCGCCCTGCACCGCGGCCTCGGCCGGCGTGAGCAGACGCTGCACGGCCTCGAACCCCACCCCGGCGCAGACGAGGATCAGGATCACGCCGTTCGCCAACGCCCCGAGCACTTCGGCGCGCTGATAGCCGTACGTGCGCCGATCGTCGGCCGGCCGCGCCGCGATCGATGTCGCGACGAGCGCCACGACCAGCCCGGCGGCGTCGGTGAACATGTGCGCCGCGTCGGCCAGGAGCGCCAACGACCCCGACACGATCGCCCCGACGATCTGCACGATCATCACCGACGCCGTAAGGCACAGCGCCACGGTCAGCAGACGCCGGTTGCTGGCGTCGCGAATACCGCCGGAGGGAGCGTGATCGTGCATGTGTTCCAGGCTAGAGCCGCAACGTCGTCTGCCGCGGGGTTCTGCGGCAGACGGGAACGAGAGTGGGAATCGGTCTCGTGTGGAGGAGGCGTGGGTCACAGCTTGCGCGTACTTCACCACCCGCGCGCCTACCGCCGCCGCGCCGCCAGTTGCGCCTGAAGACGCCGGTGCGCGTGCAGAGCGGGATACACACCGAGGAAGACCGCCATCGGCGCCCGCAGACGCACGTCGCGGATGCCGTGCGCCGAGTACGTGTTCTCGAAGCGGTCGACGTAGCGGCGGAAATCGCGCGGACGGTCGTCGAGACGCCGCGCCGACATGCCCGCGACCATCGACGAGCAGTAGCCGATCCGATGCCCGCTGAGGGCGAGATGGATCGCGATGTCGAGGTCTTCGTGCATCACGTCGGCCTCGTCGTCGCAGAGGTCGGCGCGCACGTCGCGCCACGCCCGGGCACGCACCGCCATGTTGCTGCCGAAGAGGAAGACGAAGTCGCCCGCCAGCCGCACCTGGAGCCGTCGCAGACGGTCGTCGATCTGGTGCCCGATCGACCGCAGCGGCAGGTCGTAGTACTCCACGGGCCCCGAGACGGCGTCGAGCCCCTCGTCGCGGAACGCCTGCGACACCTGCGCGACCCAGTCGGGCTTCAACGCCGTGTCGGCGTCGATGCGTCCCAGCACGTCGCCGCGGGCGGCATCCATTCCCGCGTTGCGCGTGGGCACGAGGCCCTGACGTTCGTCCTGCTGCAGCAGCCGGATGCCGGCGCCCGGGTGGGCCTCGATGAACCGTCGCACGACCTCGCGCGTGCCGTCGGTCGAACGGTTGTCGACGACGAGCACCTCGACCGGCCGGACGGTCTGCGCGACGATCGCGTCGAGGCAGCGACCGATCACCGTCTCTTCGTTGAAGGCGGGGACCACGATGGATACCGACGGCATGACGGTCATCTGTGGTGTCTACACCATCAGAGTGACGTCAAGAGGGGTATCAGGTGACGGAACGCCCGCGCACGGTGCGAGGCGGCGTTCTTCTCGTCGGCCGACCACTCCCCCACGGTCCGCTCGGCGCCGGGCTGCTGGCCGTCGGGCACGAACACCGGGTCGTACCCGAACCCGCCCGCCCCCGCCGGAGCCGTCGCGAGACGTCCCGGCCACCGTCCCTCGACCGTGTCCTCGGTGCCGTCCGGGCGGACGAGCGCGATGACCGAGACGAACTGTGCCGTGCGGTGCGGGTCGGCGACGTCGGACAGCTGATCGAGCAACAGCTCGAGGTTCGCCGCCGGGTCTTTCCTGTGCCCGGCCCAGTAGGCCGAGAACACCCCGGGAGCGCCGCCGAGCACGTCGACCGCGATGCCCGAGTCGTCGGCGAGCGCGGCGAGGCCCGTGTGGGCCGCCGCGGCGCGTGCCTTGATGAGCGCGTTCGCCGCGAACGTCACGCCGTCCTCGACGGGCTCGGGACCGTCGTAGCCGACGACCTCGAGGTCGGGACGCACCCGGGCCACGATCGCCTGGAACTCGTCGACCTTATGCGGGTTGTGGGTCGCGAGCACGACACGCGGCACGTCAGCCCCCGAGCGCCGCGGTCTGCAGCTCGCGCAGCCGCCCGCAGCCGTCGACGCCCAGCTCGAGCAGGCGGTCGAGCTCGGACTTGTCGAAGGGCGCCCCCTCGGCGGTGCCCTGCACCTCGACGAACAGCCCCCGCCCGGTGACCACGACGTTCATGTCGGTCTCGGCGCGCACGTCCTCGACGTAGGCGAGGTCGAGCAACGGCGTGCCGTCGACGATGCCGACCGACACCGCGGACACCGAGTCGAGCAGCACCTCGGACCGCTGCGCGATGAACTTCTTCTCACGGCCCCAGGCGATGGCATCCGCGAGAGCCACGTAAGCGCCCGTGATGGCCGCGGTGCGCGTGCCACCATCGGCCTGCAGCACGTCGCAGTCGATGACGACCGTGTTCTCGCCGAGCGCCTTCGTGTCGACCACCGCGCGGAGGGCGCGGCCGATCAGGCGCGAGATCTCGTGCGTGCGACCACCGACCTTGCCCTTGATGCTCTCGCGATCGTTGCGGCTGTTCGTCGCGCGCGGCAGCATCGCGTACTCGGCGGTGACCCACCCCTTGCCCTTGCCCGTCAGCCAGCGCGGCACGCCGTTGGTGAACGACGCCGTGCACAGCACCTTGGTGCCGCCGAACGTGATCAGCGCCGAGCCTTCGGCGTGCGCCGACCAGCCGCGCTCGATCGTGACGGGGCGCAGCTCGTCGACGGCGCGGCCGTCTTTGCGGGTGTCGGTCATGGTCCTCCTCAGGACGGGATGGATGCCGCGGCTCAGCGCGGCAGGTCGATGGCGCCGGTCTGCACCAGTTGCACCTCGCGCACCTCGCGGCCCATGAGCCGGTGAGCCAGGTGCAGGAAGTCATCGGCCGACGACCCGGTGGCCTCATAGCGGTGCGTGGGGGTGGCATCCGCGCTCGCGAGCAGGTCACGGGAGACCAGCTGACGATAGACGTCTTTCGCGGTCTCGCTGTCGCTCGAGACCAGGCTCACGTCGGGACCCATCACGTAACTGATGGCGCCCTCGAGGAACGGGTAGTGCGTGCAGCCGAGCACGAGGGTATCGACGCCGGCGTGCCGCAGCGGCGCCAGGTAGTGCTCGGCGGTCGCGAGCACCTCGGGCGAGTCGGTGACGCCCGCCTCGACGAACTCGACGAACCGGGGACAGGCTTCGGCGAACACCGTCAGCCGCGCGTTGACCTCGAGCATGTCCTGGTAGGCGCGCAAGCCGATCGTTCCCACCGTTCCGATGACGCCGATACGGCCGTTGCGGGTGGTCGACATCGCAGTGCGGACGGCGGGGCCGATGACCTCGACGACGGGCACGTCGTAGCGCTCGCGCGCGTCGCGCAGCATCGCGGCCGAGGCGGTGTTGCACGCGATCACGAGCATCTTCACGCCCTGCTCGACCAGGGTGTCGAGCACCTCGAGCGCGTACTTGCGCACGTCGGCGATGGGCTTGGGACCGTAGGGCGAACGGGCGGTGTCGCCGATGTAGAGGATCGACTCGCGCGGCAGCTGCGCCGACACGGCCCGGGCGACGGTGAGTCCGCCGACCCCCGAGTCGAAGATCCCGATCGGCGCGTCGTCCATAGCTGTTCAGCCTACCCGGCGCGCTCGCCGGGCACCGGATGTCGTGTGGAGCGGGGCGTCGGCGCGGGGAGCGGGGCGCGGTGGCGGGCCGGCGGGACTGGGACCAGGTGCGTCGGCCCGCCCCGGGGCCAGTGCGGGCACGGGCGGAGCACGCCGCACAACTCCGGCAGAACATGCTCCCCCCACCCCCACCGCCACCCGAGCACACGCAGACGCCGGAGCCGTGCGCGACCCGGCACCAAGGCGCGCACCGATCCGATGCCCGGGGGCGGCTCGCGCACCGGAATAGGCTGGCGACATGACCCGCAGCACCGCCCTGCTCACCGACCGATACGAGCTCACGATGCTCGACGCCGCCCTGCGCGACGGCACCGCCGAACGCCGCTGCGTGTTCGAGGTGTTCGGACGGCGGCTGTCGGGCGGACGCCGTTTCGGCGTCGTCGCGGGCACGGGACGCCTGCTCGATGCGATCCGCGACTTCCGGTTCGGCGACGACGAGCTGCGGTTCCTGCGCGACGGCCGCATCGTGGATGCCGCGACCATCGACTTCCTCGCCGACTACCGTTTCACCGGCTCGGTGTCGGGCTACCGGGAGGGCGAGCTGTACTTTCCGGGCTCGCCGCTGCTGACGATCGAGGGGACCTTCGCCGAGGCCGTGGTGCTCGAGACGCTGGCGCTCAGCATCCTCAACGTCGACAGCGCGGTCGCGACCGCGGCGGCGCGCATGAGCATCGCCGCCGGCGACCGGCCGCTCGCCGAGATGGGGTCACGACGCGCGGGCGAGCTGTCGGCGGTCGCCGCCGCCCGCGCCGCCTACATCGCGGGGTTCGCGGCGACGAGCAACCTCGAGGCGGGTCGCACCTGGGGCATCCCGACGATGGGCACCGCCGCCCACGCGTGGACGCTGCTGCACGACAGCGAAGAAGACGCGTTCCGCTCGCAGATCGCGGCGCTGGGCACCGACACCACGCTGCTGATCGACACCTACGACATCGCCGAGGGCGTGCGGACCGCCGTCCGCGTGGCAGGACCCGAGCTCGGGGGCGTGCGCATCGACTCGGGCGACCTGCCGACCGTCGCCGCAGAGGTACGGGCGCTCCTCGACGATCTGGGGGCCGCGCGCACCCGCATCACCGTCACGAGCGACCTCGACGAGTACGCCATCGCCGCTCTCGCCGCGTCGCCCGTCGACAGCTACGGGGTCGGCACCTCGGTCGTGACCGGGTCCGGCACGCCCACCGCCGGCCTGGTCTTCAAGCTCGTCGCCCGCGCTGCCGCAGACGGCTCGTGGGTGCCGGTCGCGAAGGCATCCGCGCAGAAGGCGTCGCACGGCGGACGCAAGGCGGCCTTCCGCACGCTCGACGCCGGAACGGCCACGAGCGAGCTCATCGTCGTGAGCGACGGGTTCGACGAGCTGTCGACGCCCGCCGAGCACCCCGACGCGCGCGCCCTGCAGGTGCCGCTCATGATCGCGGGCGAGCCGGATGCCGCGGCCCTCGGGCCCGAGGGCGTCACGGCCGCCCGAGCCCACCACGCCCGAGCCCGTGCCGAGCTGCCGGTGCGCGCCCTCGCGCTCAGCCGGTCGAACCCGGCGCTGCCGACGGAGTACCGCGAGGCGTGAGCCGCCCGCGGCGGCGGGTCGTCAGGTGGTGAGCGATTCGTAGATCTCTTTGCACTGCGGGCACACGGGGAACTTCTCGGGATCGCGGCCGGGCGTCCACTTCTTGCCGCACAGCGCACGCACCGGCTTGCCCGTGAGCGCCGACTCGAGGATCTTGTCTTTCTTGACGTAGTGCGAGAAGCGCTCGTGGTCGCCGGGCTCGATGTTCTCTTCGCGGATGAGCTCTTCGAGCTCACGATCCAGGGTCGCAAGACCCCCGCTGTCGGGTCGATCGAGTGGCGTGCTCATGGTGAGTCAGTCTAACGGCGCGGCGCGCGCCGCGGCCGGGTCGTGGCGACGAGAAGACGCAGGGGTCAGGACGCCTCGGCGAACTCCATCAGCTGCGTCGTGCGCCGCTCGAACACGCGCGAGCCGATCGCGAGTCCGACCGCCAGCACGACCGCACCCGCCCCGATGCCCCACCAGAAGGCCGCGGCGCTGTCGGGCGTCTCGCTCATCAGGGCCGTCCACGCGAAGAACGACGCCGGCGCCGCGGTCACGACGGCCCCGGCCATGACGAGCCCCTGGGCCATCACCCCCGCCGATCCGGTGCGCTGCGGCTGCTGGAACGGGCTGTCGCCCGGACGCGACACCAGGTAGGGCGCCAGCACCGACGAAATGCTCGACAGGCCCAGCCCACCGAGGAAGAGCGCGGCGCACACGCCGATGAGAGCCGGCAGCAGCGCCCACCGCCCGTGCAGGGCGATCGCGATCGGCACCGACACCGCGAGCACGGGGATGCCCACGAGCAGCACGGGCACCAGCCGACCGACCCGGTCGGAGATGCCGCGCATGCCGCTGGCGATGTGCATCCAGACCGCGCTGGAGTCGTACGCGAGGTCGTTGTGCGGCAGCCAGCCGAAGAACAACGCCATGATCGGGACGGGGACGAGCGCCGCGATCTCGAGCGGCACGCCGGCCACCAGCAACGGCACGGCCGTGAGCACGGCGGCGATGGGCACCACCACGAGGTTGACCAGATAGCGCCGATCGCGCAGCCAATACGCCAGGCTGCGCGCCGCGACCGCACCTCCGGGCGTTCCCGGCACGACGGCGAACCAGCCCAGACCGCCCTGTTCGCGCACGGCGACGGGGCGGGGCGTGGTGGTGAGCAGGACGTTCACGATCACGGTCCAGGCGAGCGCGAGGACGACCACCGTGCCGAACGCGACCGCGGCGCTGGCCCAGGCCGCCGCGGGGCTCGGGGCCACGGCGATGCTCCACGCGGCGCCGAACGGGGTCCACGAGAGCACGTCGGATGCCGTCACCACCTGCGGCGGCACGGTGCCGGCCCACTCGAGCGAGGCGAAGAACACACCCGTGGGAACGAGCACGACCAGCACGGCGACGAGGTACACGCCGGCCAGCTCGCGGGACTGGCGCGGCCGCAGCGTCAGCGCACCGAGGGCCATGCACACGCGCGCGAAGAGCACGCACGTGGTCACGCCGAGCACGACGGATGCCACGACGGCGACGAGCGGCGCCCCGTGGGCGGTCCACGCCGTGGCCGCGCTGATCGCCAGCACGAGCACGACGAGGATCGGCACGCTCACGAACCCGGCGGCGACGAGGGCACCGGCCAGGGGGCGGGGTGCCGCCCCGAGGACCGCGAACCGTCGGGGATCGAGCGGGTCGACCGCCCCCGTGACGAGCGGCGCCACCGCGAAACCGAGCGTGAGCGCCGCCCCGGCCAGCACGGTCACCACACCGGTCGTGAGGCGATGGGCGTCGGCCATGCTCGCCGCACTGAACGCCGCCACCGCGGTGGCGGCGGCGAGGACGAGCAGTCCGATCGACATGCGGACGACCTGCCGCCGATCGCCCCTCAGGGCGCCGACGAGCATCGCGAGCCTCAGTCGGAGAACGTGTGCAGCCATTCCAGGCCCTCCACATCGCCGAGACCGCCCGCGAGCTGCAGGAAGCGCTCCTCGAGGGTCGCCTCGCCCCGCACCTCGTCGACGGTGCCCTCGGCGAGCACCTGGCCCGACACGATCACCGCGACGCGCGTGCACACGCGCTCGACCAGCTCCATGCCGTGGCTCGACAGGATCACCGTTCCACCGTGGGTCACGTAGGTGCGCAGGATGTCGACGATGATGGCGCTCGACACCGGGTCGACGGCCTCGAAGGGCTCGTCGAGCACGAGGAGCCGCGGCGAATGGATCATCGCCCCCGCGAGCATGACCTTCTTGGTCATGCCGGCGGAGTAGTCCGACACGGGACGGGCCAGCGCGTCGACCAGGTCGAAGGCACGAGCGAGGTCGGCCGCCCGGCTCTCGACGAGCGGGGCGGGCAGACCTCGCAACACGCCGTAGTAGTACAGCAGCTGGCGGCCGGTGAGCCGGTCGAACGTGCGGAGCCGGTCGGGCAGCACGCCGAGCATCTTCTTGACCGCGGAGCCGTTGCGTGTCGCGTCGACGCCGTTGACGACGACCGAGCCGCTGTCGGGCCGCAGGAGCCCCGCGATCATCGACAGCGTGGTCGTCTTGCCCGCGCCGTTGGGCCCCACCAACCCGTAGAACGAGCCCGCGGGCACGGTGAGGTCGACGGCGTCGACCGCGCGGACTCCGCCGAACGTCTTCGTGACGCCGCGGAGGACGAGCGCCGGCACATCGGTGTCGGTCCCCTCGGCGGCGACCGCCTCGGCCTCGTCGCGGGGCTGTCCTTCGGCGTCGGCTCGCGCGACGAGCACGGCGGTCGGGGCGTCGTCCCCGGTGAGGGTGACGACGGCGACGCCGTCCGACTCCCCGATGCCGTCGCCACCGTCGCCGTCGGTGCCGTCGGCGGGCGCGGCGGTCTCGTCGGCCCCGTCAGCCGGAGTGACGTCGGCCTCGGGCCCCGGCACGACATCGGCCTCGAGCTCCGGTAGCACATCCGCGTCGGCCTCCGGCGCGACGTCGGGCTCAGCCGCCGGCGCGCCAGCCGCCTCCGAGACCGGAGCGACGTCGGCGTCCGGCGCCGGCACGACATCGGCCTCAGACCCCGCGACGACATCGGCATCGCTCTCGGCCACGCCCGGGTTCTCGCCCTCGGCGGGCCCGCCGTCGGCGGCCGACCCGACGTGAGCAGAGTCGTCGCCCGCGCGTTCGACGGTGACCGGCACGTCGGCGGGAGTCGGATCCTCGTCGGCGGCGACGACCTCGGGCGCCGCGACGTCCGGGGCTGCGCTCGCGTCTCGGACCTCGACGACAGACGCACGGTCATCCGCCTCGTCCGCGACCGACACGTCCGCGGCCGGACCGGCCGGCACGTCGCCATCGGCCGGCACGCCGTCGACCATCGGGGGCTCTTCCACGGCGACGTCGACGGGAGTCGGATCGGCCGGCGACGTCTCCGCCGAACCGGGGATCGTCTCGTCGTCGAGCGGCGTCTTCTCGTCGAGAATCGCAGCATCGTCCGACATCGAGGAATCGCCCGGCTCCGAGCCGCCGGCCGGCACCGGCACATCTTCCGACACCGAGACATCGTCAGACACCGAGACATCGTCCGTGCTCGCCGCCTCGGCGACGCGCGGCGGAAGGGGCGGGCGCGGCGGAAGGGGCGGGCGCGGCGGCACCACGAGGTCGGGGGGAAGCGGCGGCGGCGGGCCCGGGGTCACGATCGTCTCGTCGCTCGCAAGAGCCGGATGCGACGTGGCGGCGCCGCGCGACGCGGCGGGCTTCTTCGTCGCGGACGGGCTCTTCGTCTCGGACGGGCTCTTCGCCGCTGCCGGCTTGCGCGGGGCGGCCGGCTTCCGCGGGGACGACGGGCGGGGGGCCGCCGCGGCCCGGGGCGCGGGCGCACCGGACTCGGACGTCGCGGCAGCCGCCTCCGCCGCCGCGCTCGACGTCGGCGCCTTCGGACGCGGCGTGCGCGGTGCCGAGGCGCGCGGAGCACGCGGCTTCGGGGGACGCGCGGGCCCGTCGTCGCCCGGCGTCGCGGGGGCGGCATCCGAAGACCTCTCGTCGGCGGACGGAGCGCTCTGCGGCACGGGGGGCTTTCGGGGCGCACGCGGAGCCCGCGGCTTCGGCGGAACCGGGACCGATGCGTCGGTACTCGCCAGCGCGCCCTCCGACGAAGAGGAGGAGGGAGTGTGGGGCTGCGGCAGCGACGCTGTCATCGCCCCAAAGTATCAACGCTGTCCGACAATCCCGTGGGGACCCACCGTGCGACGCGGACTGCGTCAAGCCCCCGCCCCGATCAGCCGTCTCGCACCTCGACGGGACAGGATGGATGCCATGGCCGAGAAGGTGCACCGCATCCATTCCCTGCCCGACGACGCGCCCTGGAAAGGGGGTCTTCCGCCCGCCGGGTCGGAGGAGCATCCCCGCACGGTGCGCATGCTCGACCGGGTGTTGGCGATCCAGCGACCCGCCGTGCTGGCCCACCTGCGCAGCATCCGGCTCCGCCATCCGGATGCGACCCCGGCCGACGTCGTCAAGATCCTCGAGCGCCGCTACCTCATGGCGGTGACCACCGGCGGGGCCGCCGTCGGCGCGACGGCCGTGGTGCCGGGCGTGGGCACGGGCGTGACCCTCGCTCTGAGCGGCGTCGAGACCGCCGGGTTCCTCGAGGCCACCGCCCTGTTCGCCCAGTCGATCGCCGAGGTGCACGGCGTCGCCGTCGACGACCCCGACCGGGCGCGGGCGCTCGTGCTGACGCTCCTGATGGGCAAAGAGGGCATCGACCTCGTGCAACAGCTCGCCGCGCAGGCCGGCGGCCGCGGCACGAGCCGGTCGAGCTACTGGGGCGAGATGGTCACCAAGACCCTTCCGCGCGCCGCGGTCGGTCCGCTGGTCGATCGACTCAAGACCACGTTCGCCCGGCAGTTCGCCACGCGTGGCGGTGCGTCGTGGATCGGCAAAGCACTCCCGTTCGGCGTCGGCGCGGTCGTCGGGGGCGCCGGCAACAACATCCTCGGTCGCCGCGTTCTCACCAACTCGCGCCGCGCCTTCGGCGTCGCTCCCCCGACGCTGCCCGCCGAGCTCGAGCCGCGACCGGGCGCCGCACGCCTCGAGCACGCCGCGGTGCACGGCGTGCAGCGCCTCGGCGGAGCCATCGTCGGCGCCGTGGGCGGACTCGGCCGACGCACGGGCTCGGCGGCCCGTAAGGCCCTGCCACGGCGTCGACGCGACGACGACCCCGACGACGCGGCATCCTGAACCCGTCGCATCAACGCCCGTGCGCGCGCAAGACCTGCGCGCACGACATGTGCGGGCGATAGCCTCGCCGCCATGCGAGACCTCGTCGAACTTCTCGGGACGTGGATGCCACGTCAGCGCTGGTACGGCACAAAGGGCCGTGCGCCGGTCCTGCGGATCATCGCCGACTGGCACCTGACCGGGATCGACGCGCATCTGCTGCTCGTGCACGACACCGCCGCGCGTCCGGCGGTGCTGTACCAGGTGCCGCTCGCACGACGCCCCGCCGCCGACGCGCCCGCGACCTCGGTGGTAGGAGACGCCGGCGACGGCCTCGTGTGGACGGATGCCGCCACCGACCCCGCCTTCACGGCCGAGCTGTACCGATGGGTGACCCTCGGCGGGTCGGTCGACTCCCCCTCCGGCACCGTGACGGGCCGCCCCCTCGCCGCGGCCGACGACGCCTCGGCGGCGCCGAGCGCCACGGCCCGGGTGCTGAGCGGCGAGCAGTCGAACACCTCGATCATCTTCCGGCCGGACGGCCACGGCATCCCGGTGATCTGCAAGCTCTTCCGGCAGGTGAACCCGGGCACCAATCCCGACGTCGAGCTGCAGTCCGCCCTCGCGGCGGGAGGGGCCGCCTTCGTCCCCGCGGCGGTCGGCGAGGTGTCGGGCACCTGGACATCGGTCGACGGCCTGCCGACATCGGGCTCGCTCGCCTTCGCGCAGGAGTTCTTCGAGGGGGTCGAGGACGCCTGGCGCGTCGCCCTGCGGGCCGCGGCGCGCCACGACGACTTCGCCGCCCGCGCCCGAGCGCTCGGCGAGAGCGTCGGGCGCATGCATCTGGCGCTCGCCCAGACCTTCGCCACGCGCACCCCCACACCGGACGATCGATCGGCCGTGGCCGCGGCCTGGGAACGACGTCTCGGCATCGCCGTCGCCGAGGTGCCCGCGCTCGCGCCCTACGCCGCGCGCATCCGCGCCGTGTATGCGGCCGCCGTCGACGCGCCCTGGCCCGACCTGCAGCGGGTGCACGGCGACCTGCACCTCGGACAGGTGCTCGACACCGCCGCGAACGGGTGGGTGCTGCTCGACTTCGAGGGCGAGCCCCTGCGCCCCATCTCGGAACGGCTGCAGCCCGATGTGGCCGTGCGCGATGTCGCGGGCATGCTGCGCTCGTTCGACTACGTGTCGGGCGCGGTGACCGACGTCGACCCCGGATCGGTGCGGGAATGGGTCATCGCTGCGCAAGACGCCTTCCTCGCGGGCTACACGGGGGCCGTGGGGGCAGAACGGGCGGGGTCGCCCCACCTGCTCGCGGCCTTCGAGCTCGACAAGGCCGTGTACGAGACCATCTACGAGACGCGCAACCGCCCCGACTGGGTGGGCATCCCCCTCTCCGCCATCCGCCGGCTGGTGGACGCGCCCGAGCAGTGAGGGCCCCGCAGACGACGGAACGCCGCCCCGCAGACGATGCGGGGCGGCGTTCGCGCGTCGGACGGGCGATCAGGACGAGAGCGACCCCAGGGTCACGTCGACCGTGTGCTCCTGACCGTTGCGCACATAGGTGACAGAGGCCTTGGCGCCCGCGGCGAGCGCGCGCACCTGGGCGGTGAGGTCGACCGAGTCCGAGACGGGGATGCCGTTGAACTTGGTGATGATGTCGCCCTTCTGCAGGCCCGCGGCGGCGGCGGGCCCGCCCGCGGTCGTCTCGGCCACGTAGGCGCCGGTGATCGTGTCGCCCTGCACCGAGGTCGCGTCCTGCACGGAGGCTCCGAGCAGGCCGTGGGTGGCCTTGCCGTTGTCGATCAGCTCTTGCGAGACACGCTTGGCGATGTTCGACGGGATGGCGAAGCCGACGCCGATCGAGCCCGACTGGCCGCCCGACGACGAGTTGCCCGCCGAGGCGATGGCCACGTTGATGCCGATGAGACGCCCCTGGCTGTCGACGAGCGCACCGCCCGAGTTGCCGGGGTTGATCGCGGCGTCGGTCTGGATGACGGCGATCTTGATCGTCTCTTTCGTCTGCGTGTTCTGCTGCTGGCCCTGGCCGAAGTCGAAGAAGAACGGGCTGTTCTGACCGCCCTGTCCTCCCTGTCCGCCTTCGCCGCCGCCCTGGCCGTCGTCCTGGCTCTTCGGGGCCGCCGACGAGGCCACCTGGATCGACCGGTTCAGGGCGCTCACGATACCGGTGGTGACGGTGTTCGAGAGGCCGAGCGGCGCGCCGACGGCGACCGTGGTGTCGCCGACGTTGAGGTTCGACGAGTCGCCCCACTGGATGGGGGTGAGACCCGAGGCGTTCTCGAGCTTGATCACGGCGAGGTCGTAGGTGGGGTCGGTGCCGACGACCTTGGCCGCGTACACGTGCCCGTCCGAGGTCGTGACCGACAGTGTGGCGTCGCCCGACTGTCCGTCGAGGGTGACGACGTGGGTGTTCGTCAGCACGTAGCCGTCGGCGCTCAGGATGACGCCCGAGCCGGTGCCGCCGCTCGAACCGCTCGACGCGTTGATCGTGACCACGCTCGGCACCACCTTCGAGGCGATCGCCGTGGTCGCGTTGACGTTGTCGGGGTTGTTGACGGTGATCGTGTGGGGGCCCGAGGCCGACGTGGTCGACGAGCCTCCCCACAGGCTGAGGCCGGCGTAGGTGCCGCCGAGGCCCGCCCCGCCGCCGACGAGCGCGGCCGCGAGCAGCAGCGCGGCGACCTTGGGCGCCGAACTCTTCTTGCGCGGTCCGGCCGAGGTCGCGGGCGTGCCGGGAACGGTCAGCGTCGGGTACGCGGTGGTGGTCGGGTGGGAGCCTGCCGCCGGGCCGAAGGCGTGACCGGTGGGCCCGGTGGCGCCCGGCGCGGCGGGGTATCCGGGATGCTGGTCTCCGTGGGCCGGGGGCGGCCAGGCCGCGGCCGCCGCGGCGGGCGAGCGCGTCGGCAGCGGGGGCACCGGCGCGGCGGGCTGCTGCGACGCGGTGTTCTCTACGGGCGACGACGCGGGGGCCGCGCTCTGCGCGGGGGCGCCGGCATCCCGGCTGGAGTCGGTGGGGTGGGTGGGGTCGAAGCCCTCGGGACGGTCGTCCGTGTTGTCGCTCATGTGCTGCTCCTTGTTCGAGGCGCTTCTACAGTGACGCCGAATGCTGTGCGTCGTCTATGACGGCGGTGAGTCGGCTCTATGCAGGTAGCGTGTGCGGAATGCGAGACGTTCCCGGCGCCTGGCGGCGCACAGCGACCGGCGCCGGCCTGATGACCCCCGACGGCATGGCCGTCCCCACCATCTTCGCCGAGATGAGCGCGCTCGCGGCCGCGACGGACGCCGTCAACCTCGGGCAGGGCTTTCCCGACGAGGACGGCCCCGAGGTCGTGCTCGAGGCTGCACGCCAGGCGATCCGCGACGGCGTGAACCAGTACGCGCCGGGGCGTGGCATCCCCGATCTGCTCTCTGCCGTGGCCGAGCACCAGAAGCGCTTCTACGGCATCGACCTCGATCCCGCGACCGAGGTGCTCGTCACCGTGGGGGCGACCGAGGCGCTGGCCGCCACGCTGCTCGCGCTGGTCGACGGCCCCGACGACGAGATCGTCGTGTTCGAGCCCTACTACGACGCGTATGCCGCCTGCGTCGCGCTCGCCGGTGCACGGCTGGTACCGGTGCCGTTGCGCTGGCCCGGCTTCCAGCCCGACCTGGACGAGCTGGCGGCGGCCGTGTCGGATCGCACCCGCGTCATCCTCGTGAACGATCCGCACAACCCGACGGGCACGGTCTTCTCGCGGGAGGTGCTCGACGAGGTCGTGCGTCTGGCGCACCGGCACGACGCGATCGTCGTGACCGACGAGGTGTACGAGCACCTCGTCTTCGACGGCGCGCACACGCCCGTCGCGACGCTGCCGGGGGCAGCTGAGCGCACGCTGTCGATCTCGTCGGCGGGCAAGACCTTCTCGCTCACCGGCTGGAAGACGGGCTGGGTGACGGGCCCCGCCGAGCTGGTCTCGGCGGTGCTGGCCGTCAAGCAGTTCTTGACCTATGTGGGGGCGTCGCCCTTCCAGCCGGCAATTGCTGCGGGCCTGCGCCTGCCCACGGCCTCCTTCACCTCGTTCGCGGCGACCATGGCCGCGAAGGCCGACCTGCTCGGCACGGGGCTGCGCGCCGCGGGCTTCGACGTGTCGACGCCGCGCGGGTCGTACTTCACGGTGGCGGATGCCGCTCCCCTGGGCGCCGTCGACTCCGACGCGTTCTGCCGCGAGCTGCCCGCCCGCGCCGGAGTGGTCGGCATCCCGATCACGGCGTTCGTGACGCCCGCGCACCGTCGGGACTATGCGACGCTCGTGCGCTTCGCCGCCTGCAAACGCGTCGAGGTGCTCACCGACGCCGTCGAACGGCTGTCGCGCCTCTCACCGGTCTGAGCCCACTCGGCCCGAGCGCACCGCGTGACGACGCCCGCGTGACCCCACGCGGGCCGTGACGTCAGCGCGGGGTCACGCGAAAGCGACGAAGTGCGAGCGCAGGGTTCACGCGGCGCACGCGGGCGATGGCCTGCGCGTCGAGGTGGGCCACCGCGACATCGGTCGACGTGCCCACCGCGGCTGCCACGACCCCCTGCGGGTCGATGACGAGCGAATGGCCGACGCCGAGGGGCGGCGGGTGGTCGGCCGCGGCGACGAAGAAGGTGTTCTCGATGGCCCGGGCGTGCAGCAGCGTGCGCCAGTGGTGCTCTTTCAGCGGCCCCCGCACCCACTCGGCCGGCACGAGAGCGACGTCGACACCGGCGTCGGCCAGCGTGCGCGCCACCTCGGGAAAGCGCACGTCATAACAGGTCATCAGCCCGAAACGCAGGCCGTCGACCTCGAACGTCTCGGGCGGGAGGATCTCACCCGGCTCGACCCAGTCGGACTCGCGCTGCCCGAACGCGTCGTACAGGTGCAGCTTGCGGTAGACCGCCAGGATGCCGTCGCCCGCCACCGCGACGACCGCGTTGCGCACGCGCCGGCCGTCGTCGGCGCGTTCGACGAGGCCGGCGACGAGCACCACGCCGAGGTCGGCGGCGATCGCCCGCAGCGCGGTCACGAAGGGGCCGTCGAGGTCTTCCGCGTTCTCGGCGAGCGACGGGTCGAACGGGTCGACGAAGTAGCTGGAGTACTCGGGGAACACGATCACACGGGCCCCGCGACCCGCCGCGGTCGTCGCGAGCTGACGCACGGCATCGAGGTTGGCCGCCTTCGCCGCGGCGGGGGCGAACTGCGCCACGGCGACGCCGACGGCATCCATCGTCATCTCACACTCCTCTCGCGGGCGTGACGGCTCTCATCGGCGATCCGGTGGAGCAGCTCCCCCCACAGTACGAGGATCGTCGCCTCGCGCACGACCAGGACGGGTCCGCACGGCAGCGAGATCGCCTCCGACGCGGCGCCGATTTGCGGGCCCCTCAGAACCGTGCTAGGTTTATCTCTTGTGCCGCGGGGTGGAGCAGCTCGGTAGCTCGCTGGGCTCATAACCCAGAGGTCGCAGGTTCAAATCCTGTCCCCGCAACAAAAGATGAGGAACGGCGCCGGAGAGATCCGGCGCCGTTCCGCTTTCCCGGGACCGTCACCGGGGCGCCAGATGCCCCGCCGAGCGCGCCCGCGCGACCAGGAACCCGCGCTGGACGAGGATCACCAGGCCGAAGTAGGCCAGCAGCGTCGCCTGCGCGAGGCCGGGAACGCTGATGAACACCTCGCTGAGCAGGTGCTGGCCGAGACCGACGACCCACAGCACCGCGGTCCACGCCGTCCCCTGCTGGATGAGCTGCCCTCCCGACGACCGCAGCCGGATCGTGTAGGCGCGCAGCGCCGCGAGGGCGACGCCGATGAGCGTGCTGCCCACCAGGATCACGATGTCGAGAGCCGTGATCGGCGACGACGGCGAGAAGTGGGCCACGGCGAACACCCCGTAGGCGAGCACGATCCATCCGAGCACCGACTTCTCTTTGACCGGCCGCGGGCTCAACTGACGCACGAGCAGCCAGACGAGCACGGCGAGCGCGATGACAATGTTCATGCCGCCACCTCGTCCACCATCGCGGCGACACGGTCGCACCAGGCCAGGTTGAGGTCGCACTGCTCGATCCCGTACGCGCGGATCGCGTCGGGCACGCCGGCCGCCGCGTCGCGCTCCCCGGGCGACCAGCTCTCGCCCGGGACCAGGCCTTCGAGGTGCCGTCGGAACGAGGAGAAGTGCCGGCGCCGCTCATCGATCAGCCGACGCGCGGCGCCGTGGTCGGCACGGGCGGCGAACATGAGCTTGACGAGGTTCTCGTCGCGTGTGGCGACCGGCGCGGAGTCGCTCAGGAGCCATTCGCGCAGCGCCTCGCGCCCGGCATCCGTGATGCGCCAGGTCTTCTTGCCGCGCGCGTCGTCGGCGCCGTCGTCGGCGACCTCGGTCAGACCGGTCGTCTCGAGGTGCTTCAACTGGGGATAGAGCTGCCCGTCGCTGATCCCCCAGAACGGGGTGCGGTCGGCGGCCCGACGGATGTCGTAGCCGCTGCGCGCGTGCGCGGCGAGGTAGCCCAGGATCGTGTATCCGGTCGGTGTGAGCATGACCACACCATATACCTCTAGAAGATACATGTCACCCACCGTCCCGGCCCGCCGGGCGACACGTGCACGCGTCGCGATCGATCGCCCCACGGCTCCCGGCACACGCGGCGCGTCGAGGGATGGTCGCGTCGTCAACCCTCTGCGCGCCGACCGCGCCCGCCGGGTTTACTCGACGTATGCACACCACGAGCACCACACCGCTCTCGAACGACGGACGCGACGAGGACGCACCGCCGTCGCTGCCCTTCCTGCACATGTGGACGGGCCTCGACGGGCGGACCCGGCTCGACGAGGCGATGCTGCGCGGCTTCGGGCTGCAGAGCGTTGGCGGCGGCGCCGACCCGCAGTGGATGCGCCCGTTCCCGGGAGAGGTGTCGGAGCTGAAGTTCGCCGCGCTCCCCGTGGGATGGGTCGGGCAATGGCATCCGTCGCCCCACCCCCAATGGGTGATCCCGCTGCGTGGACGGTGGTTCCTCGAGACGCAGGACGGCAGCCGTGTCGAGATGGGACCCGGCGACCTGCATTTCGGGCAGGACGTCGACGGGGCCGAGATCGACGGGCGGCGCGGACACCTGTCGGGCACCGTCGGCGACGAGCCGTGCCTGCAGCTGATCGTGCAGTTCGCGGTCTCCCCGGCGGCCCCGACCCCGAGCCCGTTCGCGTGATCGACGGACGCCTCGTGCAACGGCCCCGTCGGCCCGAGCCCGTCGACGTCGCTCCCCCGCGCGTCTACGACCCGCGCCTCGCGGCCGTGCTGCCCGCCGCGGCGCGGCTGCAGTCGCTGTATCGCGACACCACGTGGGCCGAGGGGCCGGCGTGGTGGGACGCCGAACACGCGCTGGTCTTCAGCGACGTGGTCGGCAGACGCACCCTCGCGTGGCTCGACGACGGCCGTGTCGTGACCGTGGTCGACCCGTCGGCCTTCGCCAACGGCAACGCCGTCGACGCCCGGGGCCGGCTGCTCCACTGCGAGCACGGGCGCCGCGCGATCAGCCGGAGCGACGCGACGGGCACCCACGTCGTCGTCGACGCGTTCGAGGGGATGCCGCTGAACGCGCCGAACGATCTCGTCGTCGCCGACGACGGCGCCGTATGGTTCACCGACCCGCGTTACGGGATCTCCGACCCGCGCGAGGGCTATCCGTCGGAGCCCGCGCTCGTCCACGAGGGCGTCTACCGGTGGGTCGAGGGGGCGCCGCTGCAGCTCGCGATCGCCCTCGACGCCCCGAACGGGCTGGGGTTCAGCCCCGACGGCGCGACGCTCTACGTCGCCGAGTCGCGGGTCGACGGCCTCCCCCGCATCGTGGCCTGCGCGTGGGACGGCACGACGGTCGGCCCGCCGCGCACCTTCGCGACGGTGGATGCCGGCATCCCCGACGGGTTCGCCGTCGATCGACGCGGCTGGCTGTGGGTGAGCAGCGGCGCCGGCGTGGTCGTGTTCGACGACGAAGGCCGGCGTCTCGGCGTGATCCCGACGCCCCACGTCGTCAGCAACTGCGCCTTCGACGCCGACGAGACGCGGCTGTTCGTGACGGGCAGCAGCGATCTGTGGATGGTGCCGCTGCGATGAGCGACGTCGAGATGACCGCGATCCCCGGCGGACGGGTGCTGCGCGGCGACCTGCGCGGACAGCAGCGGCGCGAGATCGCCGTCGAGGGGTTCGAGATCGGCACGTACCCCGTGACCGAGGAGCAGCTGGCAGAGGTGCTCGGGGTCGCCGCGCGCTACCCTCGGCGTCCTGCGGTGCACCTCAGCTGGTTCCGCGCCGTGCGGTTCTGCAACGCCCTGTCGGAGTGGGAAGGCCTCGACCCCGTCTACCGCTTCGACGGCGAGGTCGTCGACTGGGATGCCGACGGCGACGGCTTCCGCCTCCCGACCGAGGACGAGTGGGAGTACGCGTGCCGCGCGGGGGCGACCGGGACGACGTACGGCCCCGTCCTCGAGATCGCGTGGACGGCGGCCGACGGCCTGCGCGGACCCACCGAGGTCGGCGGTCGCCTGCCGAACCTGCACGGGCTCTTCGACATGCTGGGCAACGTCGCGCAGTGGTGCTGGGACCCGGTCGACCCCGAGCGGGGCGATGCGCGGGTCTTCCGCGGCGGCTCCTGGAGCGACGCGCCCGCCGTCGTCCGCGCCTCCACCCGGCGGGGCGCCGGTCCGCGCGACGCGTTCGACGACGTCGGGATGCGGGTGGCCCGGGGAGCCGTGCGCCGCTGAAGACGCGCGGGGTGCGCGTCAGTCCCGCTCTGCGAGGGCCTGGCTCATGGCATCCATGAAATCGCTGATGGTGTCGAGCTGGCGGTCGTCGAAGCCGTCGGCGACCTGGCGCATCACGTTCAGATGCTCGCCGAAGTGCTCGAAGAACTCGCGACGCGACTTCTCGGTGAGCACGATGACGCGCCCCCGCCCGTCCGAAGGGTGCGGGCGACGCTCGAGGTGTCCCGAGGCGGCGAGGCGGTCGAGCAGCTTGGTGGTCGAGGCGGTCGAGATGCGCAGGTGCGCGGCCACGTCGTGCGGGCTGACCGTCTCTCCGCGCTGCTCGCGGATGATCATCATCCGCAGCGTGGCGAGGTCGCTCGCGTTCATGTCCATGTCGCCCTTCATGCCGCTGTGCATGCGGTCGAGGGCGTCGCCGAGAGCGCGCACCGCCCCCAGCGCGCGCCGCACGGCGGGCCTACTACCAGACACGGGTTCGGCGTCCGTCACGGTGGACACCCCCCTTTCGCCGTGGGTATAGTCGGGCCCACATCGCTAGCTAAACTAGCAAATGGAGGGCACCATGAGCGAGACGGAACACGTCGTCCTCCTGGACGAACGGGGCGGCGAGATCGGCACGGCCCCCAAGGCGAGCGTGCACGGCATCGACACGCCCCTGCACCTGGCGTTCTCGTGCCACGTGCTCAACGCCGACGGGCAGGTGCTCGTGACCCGCCGCGCCCTCGGAAAGAAGACCTGGCCCGGCGTGTGGACCAACTCGTTCTGCGGCCACCCCGCCCCGGGCGAGCCCGCCGCCGCCGCGGTGCACCGTCGCGCCGCGTTCGAGGTCGGGCTGCGCCTGCACGAGCTCGAGCTGGCCCTGCCGCTGTTCCGCTACCGCGCGGTCGACGCGAGCGGCATCGTCGAGCACGAGATGTGCCCGGTCTACGTGGCCCGCACCGACGACGCGCCCCGCCCGAACCCCGACGAGGTCGCCGAGCACCGCTGGGTCGACCCCCACGATCTCGCTGCCTCGCTCGAGGCCACCCCGTGGGCCTTCAGCCCTTGGCTCGTGCTGCAGGCGCGGCAGCTCCCCCTGTTCGGCGCCACCGCGGCGGTCCGGCGGGCATCGTGATCGCCCTCTCGACCACCCCGTCGACGCGCGCGGGCATCGACGACGCCATCGAGGCCGCCCTCGCCCGCCTCGACCGCCGTCTGACCGACCTCGGCGACGGCGCGCAGGCGCTCGCCTCGGCGATACGGCGCGCCGCGCACGGCGGCAAGCGGTTCCGCCCCCTGCTGGTCGTCGCGGCGTTCGAGACGCTCGGCGGCCCCGAGATGACGCGGTCGGCGCTGTTCGAGGTCGCCGCCGCCTTCGAGCTGCTGCACACGGCCTTCGTCGTGCACGACGACGTCATCGACCACGACACCGAGCGGCGCGGCGTTCCCAACGTCGGTGGCGAGTTCCGCGCCCGCGGGCTGCAGAAGGGGGCGGATGCCACCGGCGCGGCACTGCTCGGCGACGCCGCCGCGATCCTCGCGGGAGACCTGTTGCTGCACGAGGCGGGTCGTCTCGTGGCCCTGGCAGACCTTCGCGCGCCGTTGCGCGCCGAGCTGATGCAGCTGGTCGAGGAGGCCGTGCTCGTGTCGGCCGCCGGTGAGCTGTCGGACGTCGAGAACGCGGTCGTCGCCGGCGACGTCGACGCCGAACGCGTGCTGCGCACGACGCACGACAAGACGGCGGTGTACTCGTTCTCGGCGCCTCTCGAGGCTGGGGCCGTGCTGGCGGGCGCCGACGCTCCCCTGCGTCACGCGCTCCAGCGTTTCGGTCAACGGCTGGGCCTGGCCTATCAGCTCGTCGACGACCTCATCGGGGCGTTCGGATCGAGCGCCGCGGCCGGCAAGGACGCGGGCGGCGACCTGCGCGAGGCGAAGAAGACGCACCTGATCGTGCTGGCCCGTGAGAGCGACACCTGGCCCGAGGTGAGCGAAGCGCTGGCCCTGGCCCACACCGGACCGGTGGCGGTGCACGCCGCGCAGCGTGCGCTGTCGGCGTCGGGGGCGCGAGCACGCCTCGAGTCGCTCGTCGCCGAGACCCTCGACGAGGCCCGCGCCATCGTCGCGGCCTCGACGCTGCCGGCCGAGTGCCGGTCGATGCTGCTCGGCCTGGTCGACGCGGTGCAGGAGAGAGTGCCGTGAGCACCGGGCTCGCGCTGTACTCGCGCACCGCCGACGACGCGGCGGCCGCCGTCATCCGCAGGTACTCCACGTCGTTCGGCCTGGCCGCGCGGCTGCTCGGCCCACGACCCCGGCCGCACGTGCGCAACGTCTACGCGCTCGTGCGCGTCGCCGACGAGATCGTCGACGGCCCCGCCCGTGACGCCGGGCTCACCGCGGCGCAGGAGCGTTCGGCCCTCGACGGCCTCGAGGCCGCGGTGATGGATGCCATCTCGACCGGCTTCAGCGCCAACCTCGTCGTGCACGCCTTCGCCCGCACCGCGCGCGAGTGCGGCATCGGCGCCGACCTGATCGCGCCGTTCTTCGCCTCGATGCGCACCGACCTCGACACATCGGCGCACGACGGCGCCTCGCACGACGCCTATGTCTACGGATCGGCCGAGGTCGTGGGCCTCATGTGCCTGCGGGTGTTCGTCAACGCGGGCATGTCGGCGCCCGCCGAGCCCTCGGCCGATCTCGTCGACGGCGCGCGACGCCTCGGCGCCGCCTTCCAAGACGTGAACTTCTTGCGCGACCTCGCCGACGACGCCGGGCGACTGGGGCGCGACTACCTCTCCGGCGCGGCGGACGACGACCGGCGTACGACGGTGCTCGACCGGATCGACGCCGACCTGGCCGCCGCGGCGGCGGTGATCCCCGTGCTGCCGCCGGACTGTCGCGCAGCGGTCACCGCGGCGCACGACCTGTTCGCCGAGCTCTCGCGGCGTCTGCGACACGCGCCGGCCGACGCGCCGCGCGTGCGCGTGCCCGACCCGGTCAAGGCCGCCCTGGCCGCCCGCGCCCTGTGGGGGCGCCCACCGAAAGGCTCCCAGCCATGACCTCTCAGCGCATCGTGATCGTCGGCGGCGGGATCGCCGGTCTCGCCACGGCCGCGCTCCTCGCCGACCGCGGGCACGATGTGCGGCTCTTCGAGGCCCGAGACCAGCTCGGCGGACGCGCGGGATCGTGGGAGGCCGACGGCTTCCGCTTCGACACCGGGCCCAGCTGGTATCTCATGCCCGAGGTGTTCGACCACTTCTTCCGTCTGCTCGGCACCAGCGCGGACGAGCAGCTCGACCTCGTGCGTCTCGACCCGGCCTACCGGGTCTACGGCCCGCCCGGGCAGGGCGATCCGATCGACGTCGTCTCGGGGCGCGCGGCCGCACGAGACCTGTTCGAACAGCACGAGCCGGGCGCGGGCGCGCGGATCGAGGCCTACCTCGACTCGGCGAAGGACGCCTACGAGCTGTCGACCTCGAAGTTCCTGTACGACCCCTACTCGTCGACGCGGGGGCTGCGCGATCGCGCGCTGCTCACGCGCCTGCCCACGCTCGTGCCGCTGTTGACGCGAACGCTGTGGAAGCGGGTCAGCCGTGACTTCTCGAACCCCCGCCTGCAGCAGATCCTCGCGTACCCCGCGGTGTTCCTCGGCGGGTCGCCGTTCGAGGTGCCGAGCCTCTACCACCTCATGAGCCACCTCGACCTGGGCGACGGCGTGCTGTATCCGCGCGGGGGCTTCACCGAGATCATCACGGCGATCGAGCGGCTCGCCGTCGAACGCGGCGTGCGGATCGAGACGGGGGCCCCGGTCGAGGCCATCCTCACCGAGTCGGGCACGGCCCGCGGCATCCGTCTCGCCGACGGACGCGTGGTCTCGGCCGACGCCGTCGTCTCGGGCGCCGACCTGCACCACACCGAGACCCGTCTGCTCGAACGCGCCGACCGCCAGTACCCCGAGAAGTGGTGGCGCACCCGCGTGCCCAGCCCCGGAGCGCTGCTGCTGCTTCTCGGCGTGCGGGGAGAGCTGCCCCAGCTGGCGCACCACACGCTGTTCTTCACCGACGACTGGGGCGCCAACTTCGACGCGATCTTCGGCGCGCACAAGCGCATCCCCGATCCCGCGTCGGTGTACGTGTGCCGCCCCAGCGCCTCCGACGACAGCGTCGCCCCCGACGGATACGAGAACCTCTTCGTGCTCGTCCCGGTGCCCGCCGACCCGGCCAGTGGACGCGGCGGCGTCGACGGTACGGGCGACGAGCGCATCGAGGCGGCCGCCGACCGTGTCATCGCGCAGATCGGCGCGTGGGCCGGCATCCCCGATCTCGCCGAACGGGTCGAGGTGCGCCGCACGATCGCCCCCGAGGACTTCGCGACCGACCTGCACGCGTGGCACGGCAACTCGCTGGGCCTCGCGCACACGCTCGGCCAGAGCGCGGTGTTCCGCCCGAAGAACCGCTCGCGCAAGGTGCACAACCTGTACTACGCGGGCACCTCGGTGCTGCCGGGGATCGGCCTGCCCATGTGCCTCATCTCGGCTGAGCTCGTGGTCAAGCGCATGACCGACGACCGGACCCCGGGGCCCCTGGCCGAACCGGCCCGCGTGGCGGTGTGACGTGCCCGGGGCCTATCTGGGCGCGATCCTGTGCTCGCTCGCCGGGGTCGTCGCCATCGACCTCAGAGCCGGCCTGGCGCTGCGCACGGCACCGTGGCGGACGGTCGCGGCCGTCGCCGTCGGGACGGCGTTCCTGCTGGTGTGGGATGCCGTCGGCATCGTGACCGGCGTGTTCGTCAAGGGCGACAGTCCGCTGTTCGTCGGCATCGACCTCGCCCCGCACCTCCCCCTCGAAGAGCTGTTCTTCCTCGTGTTCCTCAGCTACCTGGCGATCCTGGTCTGGTCGGTGTTCCAGAAGAGGAACGCCGGCTCCCCCGTCGAGGAGGAGCGGTGACCTATCCGCTGATCGTGCTGCCTTTCGTGGTCGTGACGGTCGTCGTGACCCTCACGACGGCGCGCCGCCCCGGGTTCCGCCGGCGGATGTGGTCGTCGTCCCTGGCCGCCCTGGTGCTCGTCGCGCTGACGGCCGTGTTCGACAACCTCATGATCGCTCTCGACCTGTTCTCGTACCCGAGCGTGCACCTCAGCGGGCTCCGCGTCGGCCTCGCCCCACTCGAGGATTTCGCGTACCCCGTCTGCGCGGCCTTCCTCGTCCCCGCCGTGTTCGCGCTCCTGCCCTCGCGGAAGGACGCCGCATGACCGCCGCGAGGCTCTCGGCCGGGAGCATCGCCCGGGAGCTGTTCGTGTCGTCTCGACCCGTCAGCTGGATCAACACCGCGTTCCCTTTCGCCGCGGCCTATCTGCTCACCGCCCGGCACATCGACCTGACGCTCGTGGTGGGGGTCGTCTTCTTCCTCGTGCCCTACAACCTGACGATGTACGGCGTCAACGACGTCTTCGACTACGAGTCCGACCTGCGCAACCCCCGCAAGGGCGGCACGCACGGCGCCGTGCTCGATCGCCGTATGCACCCCGTCACGCTCTGGGCGTCCGCGTTGTCGTGCCTGCCGTTCGTCGTGTTCCTGGTGATCGTCGGGCGCCCTCTCTCGTGGGCGGTGCTGGCCGTGAGCCTGTTCTTCGTCGTGTTCTACTCCGCGCCGCCGCTGCGGCTGAAAGAACGGCCGTTCGCCGACTCGATCACCAGCAGCATCCACTTCTTCTCGCCCGCCGTGTACGGTCTCGTGCTCGCCGACGCGCGATGGACCTGGCAGCTCGCCGCCGTCGTCGTCGCCTTCGCCATGTGGGGCGTCGCCTCGCACGCCTTCGGCGCCGTGCAAGACGTCGAGGCCGACCGCGCGGCCGGCATCTCGTCGATCGCCACGGCGCGCGGGGCCCGCTGGACCGTGCGCTTCGCCCTCGTCATGTACGTCCTCGCCGGTGTCGTGATGCTCGGCACGGCCTGGCCCGGCCCTCTGGCCGCCGTGCTCGTCGTGCCGTACCTCGTGGTGGTGTGGCCATACCGCGACGTCACGGATGCCACGTCCGACGCCGCGACCCGGGGCTGGAACAGATTCCTGTGGCTCAACCAGATCGCCGGGTTCGGCGCCACGCTGCTGCTGATCTGGTGGTGGCTGCTCACGGCCTGAGCACGCTCGCCCGGGCCGGGGCGGCGCCCATCGGACCGCCCGCGGCGCGTCTCGTCGCGAAGTCCCGAGGCGGTGCGTCCCGGACGCTCGACCCGGGTGCCCGGCTCGGAGCCCGCGCGTCCCGGGCGCGAGGGCACGCCCGTCGATGCTCCGAACGACGACGGCGCCGGCACCCGATGAGGATGCCGGCGCCGTCGAGAGGTCGGATCAGCCCTGGGAGCCGCCGCCCTGACCCTGCTGCTCGAGCTGCAGCAGACGCTGCACCGCGGCGGTGAGGCGGGCGTCGGCCGCCGCGAACGCCGTCAGGTCGCCGCTGGTCAGGGCGGTCTGACGGTCGTTGAGGGCCGACTGCGCGTCCTTCAGGGCCGCCGCGTAGTCGCCCGTCGAGGTCGACGGCGAGGTCGGCTGCCCGTTCTGATCCGTCGGTGTCACCGCCTCGTCGCCCGTCTGGGCGCCGGAGTCACCGCCGAAGAGCTTGTCGAGCGCTTCGCTCAGGGTGTCTTCGAACGCGATCTTGTCGCCGAACGCCACGAGCACGCGGCGCAGCTGCGGCAGCTGGGTTCCGCCCGAGGACTGTACGAAGACCGGCTGCACGTACAGCAGGCCGCCGCCGACCGGGAGCGTGAGCAGGTTGCCCGACAGCACCTGCGACTGTCCCTGCCGGAGCAGGTTGATCTGCGACGAGACGGTCGTGTCGGAGTCGAACGTGTTCTGCACCTGGCCCGGGCCGGGCACGGTCGTCGCGGCGTCGATCACGAGCATGCGGAGCTTTCCGTAGTCCGGACGTCTCTGCCCCTGCTGATCGCCGGCGTCGGAGTCGACGGCCAGGTAGCCCGTCAGCACGTTGCGCGCTTGCGCGCCCTGAGAGGCGGGGATGAAGCTCGTGAACATCGAGTACGTCGGCGACTGCTGCCCCGGCATCTTCATCGTCAGGTAGTACGGCGGCTGCAGCTCATCTTTGTTCTGGGGATCGTTCGGCGTGGTCCACCTGTTGTCCTGCTGGAAGAACGACCGCGCGTCGTCGACGTGGTAGACGCCGAGCATCGAACGCTGCACCTTCATGAGGTCGGTCGGGTAGCGCACGTGGCTCATCAGGTCGGCCGACATGCTGCTCCACGGCTTCAGGGTCGAGGGGTAGATCTTCTGCCAGGCCTGCAGCAGAGGGTCCTGGTCGTCCCAGGCGTACAGCGTGACGCTGCCGTCGTACGCGTCGACCGTGGCCTTCACCGAGTTGCGGATGTAGTTGATGTCGTCGAGCTGGTACGTCGGCTGCGGGTTGCTCGAGTCGGCGATCGCGCGCGACAGGCTGACACCGGTCGAGTAGGGGTAGTTCGCGCTCGTCGTGTACCCGTCGATGACCCACTTGATGCGCCCGTCCACGACCGTGGGATACGGGTCGCTGTCGAGCGTGAGGTAGGGCGCCACCTTCTGGACACGCGTCTGAGGTTTGCGGTCGTAGAGGATCTGCGAGTCGGCGTTGACGTAGTCCGAGAACAGGATCTGCTCGGACTGGAACTTGAGCGAGTAGATCAGCCGGTTGAAGACGTTGCCGACGCTCGGTCCGCCGTTGCCGCGGAAGGTGGTGCGCGTCTCGGTGCCCCCGTCGGCGCCCAGCGGGTAGTCGAGCTCGATGTCCTCGCCGCCCTCGGGGCCGCCGACGATCGAGTACTGGGGCGACTTCATGCCGAAGTACACGCGCGGCTCGTACTTCAGGTCGGTCAGGAAGCCCTTGCCCGGGATCGCCTGCTCGAGGAAGACGGGGTCGCCGTCGTCGGTCCGCTCGTTGCCCGCAGCGACGACCATGCCGTAGCCGTGGGTGTACACGAGCGTCGAGTTCTGCCACGACGGCGCCTCGAGCTGTGCCGTGTCGAGCTCGCGCAGCGCGACGACGGCATCCTGCGACTTGCCGTTGATCTGATACCGGTCGACGTCGAGGGGGCTCGAGAACTGGTAGTACGCGCGGTACTGCTCGAGCTGGCGGACCGTCGGCGCGATGATCGCCGGGTCCATGATGCGCAGCTGGGCGGTGGATGCCGCGTCGTTGCGCAGCTGTCCGGCCTGGGCCTGCGTCGAGGCCTCGAAGTTCTGCTTCTCGACGTTGTCGATGCCGTACGCGGTCTTCGTGCTGTCGAGGTTGCGCTGGTAGTACTGGCTCTCGAGGTTGAGCTCGTTCGGACGCACCTGGAAGGTGTTGACGGCCCACGGCACGGCCGCGCCGACCACGACGGCCGACACGATCAGCAGCGCGGTGGCGATGAGGGGGAAGCGCCAGCGACCGATGAACGCCGTGACGAAGAAGAGCACGGCGACGATGACCGCCGCGATCGCGAGGATCGTCTGTCCGGGGATGACGGCGTTCACGCCGACGTAACCGGGGCCGGTGATGCGCTCGCTGGGCTCGACGAGGGTGCGGAACCGGTCGAGGAAGAGGCTCGCGCCCTGCAGCAGCAGGTAGAGGCCGGCGAGAAGGGCGAGCTGGATGCGCGCGGCCTTCGAGATGCGCAGCTCACGCTGCCCCACGCGCACCGATCCGTACAGGTACGACACGACGGCGGTGAGCAGCAGGCACACCAGCACCACCGCCGAGGCGAACCCGAGCGCGGCGGTGTAGAACGGCATCCCGAACAGGTAGAAACCGGTGTCGAGGCCGAACTGGGCGTCGGTGGTGTTCGTCGACACGCCGTTGAACCACAGCCACGTGGTCTCCCACTGCGCCGAGGCCGCGAAGCCGGCGAAGAAGCCGAAGAAGACGGGGATGCCCCACATGGCCAGACGACGGAGCGGCTCGACGACCTCTTGGTAACGGTCGAGCTGCGAGCTCAGCCGCGCATAGACCGGACGCAGCCGGTAGGCGAGCTGGATCACGCCCCACGCCGGCACCGCCATGGCGAGGAACCCGACGGCGAACATCACGGCCCGGGCGATCCACTGCGTCGTGAGCACCTGCGTGTACCCCAGCTGCGCGAACCACAGCCAGTCGGCGTACAGGTTCGCGAAGACGAAGAACGCCACGACCAGCACGGCGATGACCGCCAGGGTGATCGAGATGATGCGACGAGAGCGGTTCGGGGGCGTGGCCTGGTTCGGCACTGAGGTCGTGGTCACCCCCTCATCCTAGGCGCGCGCCACTGGGCGCGAGCCGTGGATGTCACGATCCCGAGGAGCCTCCGCCGGTGCACGTCGGCAGGGCGTCGAGGTCTCCCCCGTCGCGGATCGTCTTCAGGACCGTGAGCGAGTCCGACAGCTTCGACACCGAGAACACCCGGATGCCGTCGGGCACGTGCCCCACGACCTCGTCGCAGTTCGACGCGGGGGCGAGGAAGTACGTCGCGCCGGCGTCGCGTGCGCCGTACAGCTTCTGCCGGATGCCGCCGATCGGCCCCACGTTGCCCTGGTCGTCGATCGTGCCGGTGCCGGCGATGTGCCGGCCCCCGGTCAGGTCGCCCGGCGAGAGCTTGTCGATGATGCCCAGCGCGAACATCATCCCCGCGCTCGGCCCGCCGACGTCGTTGAGCTGGATCTGCACGTCGATGGGAAAGGTGAACGTCACGCCCAGCTGCACGCCGAGGAGCCACAGCCGCTGCCCGTCCTGGTCGACGGGCCGAGGGGTGATCGTCACGTCGCTGCGCGCTCCGCCGCGTTCGATCGTCAGCGTCACCGGGGCTCCGCCCTTCGCCTGGACGATGTCGCGCACGCTGGCGGCATCGGTGACCGACGCCCCGTCGACCGCCACCACGACGTCGTCCTTCTGCACCACGCCGGCTGCGGCCGAGCCGTCCTGCACGCCGTAGACGACGGTGCGCCGACCGACGTCGTACCCCAGCTCGGTCAGGGCGGCGGCCTTCGCCTCCTGCTGCGAGTCGACCATCATCGCGGTGTTCTCGTCGTTGCGCTGCTCGGTGGTCTGCCCCTCGGGGAAGATCCGGTCGATCGGCACGACCGCCCGCGACGGGTCGAACCAGGCCAGCGCGAGCTCGATCCACGACGGCGTGCGCTCACGGTTCCCGACGACCTGCACCGTCAGCAGGTCGAGCTGACCGTCGGTCGTCGTGCCGCGGGCATCGGGCACCGTGATGAGCGGCACCTCTTTTCCGTCGGCGTCGGTCGAGGTGCCGAGCGTGTTGAAGACCGGCCCCGGCTGCTGGATGACGTACCCGGTGGGCAGGAGCGTCAGCACGAGCAGCACGACGAGCGCCACCGAGAGCGACCACAGACCGACGACCGTCCCCCGGCGGGGGCGGCGTCGAGGGGCGGGCACGACGGAGACGTTCTCGTCGAACAGGGTCACGGGTCCTACTCTCGCGGGGGTCGTTCGCGCGCGGCGTAAGCGGCGAAGAGGCCGGGCCGGGGAAGCGATGGATCGTGCGACTAGCGTAGATCGTGCACCCCATGACCCGGCTGAAAGGCGACTGAAGTGGCAGAAGACGACCGGAGCCCCGAGGAGGAGTTCCAGGAGCTCATGCGACGCCTGCTGTCGGGCGAGGGCGGACAGATCGACCCCGAGCAGCTGTCGCGCCTGTCGGGCATGCAGATCGACCCGGCCATGCTGCAGGCGGTCATGAACCAGTTGCAGGGCGCCTTCACGGGCACCGACGACGGGGTCGACTGGAGCCTGGCCGAGCGGCAGGCGCTGCACATCGCCAACCAAGACGGCCTGGGCGTCTCGACCGGGCAGCGCAGCGACCTCGACCAGGCCTTCTCGCTCGCCGCCCTCTGGCTCGGCGAGGCGACGACGATCGGCGAGCTTCCCACGCCGCCGCGTGCCGTCACCCGCGGCGCGTGGGTCTCGGCCACCCTCCCGGTGTGGCAAGAGCTGGCCGAGCCGGTGGCGACCAGCATCGCCGACGCCCTCACGTCCGCCCTCGGGCAGCAGGCGCCCGACGACATGCAAGACCTCATCGCCGGCGCCGGGCGTCTCATGCGCACCGTGGGCGGCTCGCTGTTCGCGACGCAGCTCGGCCACGTCGTGGGCCGCCTCTCGACCGAGGTCGTGGGCGGCGGCGACGTCGGCATCCCGGTCATGCCCGACGGCGAGGCGGTGATCCTCCCCCAGAACTTCGCCGACTTCGGGCGCGATCTCGAGATCCCCGAAGACCAGCTCGCCCTGTACCTGGCGACGCGCGAGCTGGCCCACGCGCGTCTGTTCCGCCACGCGCGGTGGCTGCGTCTGCACGTCATCTCCCAGGTGCGCGATTTCGCCCGCGGCATCCGGGTCGACACCGACGCCCTCGAAGAGCTCGCGTCGCGTTTCGACCCCTCCCAGCCCGACGAGCTGCGCAGCGCACTCGAGAGCGGTGCACTGCTGCCCACGCGGTCCGAAGAGCAGACGACGGCGCTGACGCGGCTCGAGAACCTCTTGGCGACGATCGAGGGATGGGTCGATGTGGTCACCGCCGACGCGACGTCGCGGCTGCCCTCGGCGGCCCGCATCGCCGAGGCGGTGCGGCGACGCCGCGCGGTGGGCGGCCCCGCCGAGCAGGCGCTCGGGTCGTTGGTCGGTCTCGAGCTGCGGCCGCGACGCATGCGCGAGGCGTCGGCGATGTGGCGCGCCGTCACCGACGCCGTCGGCATCGCGGGCCGCGACGCACTGTGGGACTACCCCGACCTCATGCCCTCGGCCGACGACATCGACGATCCCGCCGGTCTGGTGGCGCGTCTGACGGCGGAGTCGCGCGGTGAGGCCGCGCCGGCGGATGCCATGGACGACGCGCTCGCCCAGCTGATCGCCGAAGAGACCGGCCACCGAGACGACGGCGACTCCGACGACGACGCCCCGGGGGATCAGCGGCCGGTCTGACGGCTCCTCCCCAAGGGCGGCTCCGGCCGTCGAGGGTGTGGACCGGTGCCGTCGGGGCGCGGGGCGCCGCCAGGATCGGAGGATGCTCCGACTCAGCCCCTCCGCTCCCCCGCTCTGGCGCGACGACGATCGCCTGCAGTTCGGCGCCGACGGCGCCGTCGTGATCGACGCCGTGGCCTCCTGGATCGAACCGGCCGTGCAGGCGCTCGAGGACGGCACCTCGCGTCCCGCCCTGCGCGCGCTCGTCCGCCTGCACGGCGGTGCCGACGACGACGCCGACGCCTTCCTCGGCCGGCTGGCGCCGGTGCTCGTGCCCACGGCCTCGAGCGTGCCCACCGTTCTGCAGGTGTCCGACGACCTCGCCCCGCCGACGGTACGGGCCGTGCTGGCGGGCCTGCCGCGAGGCACGGCCGTGCGCCCGTGGGCGGGACGGCGGTCCGAGCCCGTGCGCCCGGGCTCTCGCGTCGTGCTGCTCGGTGCGCACCGCGTCGACCCGCGGCGGACGGTGCGCCTGATCGCCGACGACATCGTGCACGTCCCCCTCGCCGTCGACGGGGCACGCGCGACCGTCGGCCCGGTGGTCGTGCCGGGGCAGACGGCGTGCCTGGTATGCCTCGATGCCTCGGCACGTGCCGCCGACCCGTCGTGGCCGTTGATCGCGGCGCAGCTGCTCGCGCGCGCACGCCCCCGGGTCGACACCGCGTTCGCCGCCGAGGCCGGCCGGGCGGCGGCACATCTGCTCAGCCGGCCGGTCGAGCCCCCGTCGTCGGCGTCGCTGCACCTGCGCGTCGACGCGCTGCGGCGGTCCTGGCGGCGGCATCTGCCGAGCGCAGACTGCCGCTGCCGATCTCTCGAAGGAAGCGCGACGGCGAGCGCTCGGAGCGACCGCGCCCGCGTGACCAGCTGATCGACAGCGACCTCGCCGCGCGCGTGATCCCCACGTAGGCCAGCCGCCGTTCCTCGTCGACCGCCTCGAAGGTCGTGGCGTACGAGATCGGAAGGAACCCCTCGCTCATCCCCACGAGGTGGACGTGATCCCACTCGAGCCCCTTGGCGGCGTGCAGCGTGGCCAGCGTGACGGTGCGGGTCGTCGGCTCGTGCTGATCGCGGGCGCGGGCCTGCAGATCGTCGGTGAACGTGCGCAGGTCGGTTCCCGCGGGCGCCTCCTCGGCGAGCCGCAGCAGCGCCGCGCGGGCCTCCCACGCCTCACGCAACGCGCCCCCCGCCGTCGGCGGGTCTTCGGTGAGCCCCACCCCGCGCAGCACGTCACGGACCGTCGCGAGAAAACCTGTCTCGAGGGGCGCCACCGATGCCGCGCGCAACGCCATCAGCGCTTGACGCACCTCGGGCATGTCGAAGAACCGCCGCCCGCCCATCACCGTCGTCGCCACGCCCGCGGCCGACAGCGCCCCGAGCAGCCCCGCCGACTGGGAGTGCGAGCGATAGAGCACGGCGATGCCGGCCGGGTCCACGCCCCGGCCGATGAGGTCGGCGACCGCCGCGGCGACGCCGCGCGCCTCGTCATCGTCGTCGTCGTAGGCGCGCACCGTGGGCACCGGGGCGTCGTCGTCCTCGCGGGCGGCGACGAGCTCGAGGGCCCCGGCCCGCCCGCGCATGAGACCGTTCGCCACCGCAAGCACGGGCGCCGACGAACGGTAGTTGCGCTCGAGGCGCACCACCCGGGCGTCATCGTGCGCGCGAGCGAAGTCGAGCAGATAGCGCACGTCGGCACCGGTGAACGAATAGATCGTCTGGCTCGCATCACCGACCACGCACAGGTCACGACGGTCGCCCAGCCACAGCTCGAGCAGACGGTTCTGCAACGGAGAGACGTCCTGGAACTCGTCGACCGTGAAATGCCGGTACTGCTCGCGGACCGCTGCCGCGACGCGCGGCTCGGCCTCGATCATGCCCGCGCAGGTCAGCAGCACGTCCTCGAAGTCCATCTGATGCCGCTCGTCCTTGAGCTTCTCGTAGGCACGCTGCAGGTCGACGACGCGGTCGACGCTCAGGCGGCCGACCCCGTCGGGCCGGTCCGCGGCGTAGCGGTCGATCGACCTCATCGTGACCTTGCGCCACTCGATCTCGGATGCCACGTCGCGCAGCGTCGCGGTGTCGGGCGACAGTCCGATGCCGTCGGCGGCGTGCGCCAGCATGCGCACCTTGTTGTCGATGATCGAGGGCGCCTGATCGCCCGCCAGTGTCGGCCAGAAGAAGTTGACCTGGGCGAGGGCCGCCGCGTGGAACGTGCGCGCCGAGACGCCCGACACGCCGAGCGCGCGCAGACGTCCGCGCATCTCGCCCGCGGCCTTGGCCGTGAAGGTGACGGCCATCACCCGCTGCGGCGAGTAGGCGCCGACATCGACGCCGTGGGCGATGCGCCGTGTGATCACGCGCGTCTTTCCGGTGCCCGCACCCGCGAGCACGCACACGGGGCCGCGCAGGGTCCGCACGGCTTCGAGCTGGTGCTCGTCGAGTCCATCGAGGGCGCTCGGAGTCACCGTCCCTCCTCGAACCATTCGTCGATGAGGCGTCGGGCGATCGACGACGCGCCGGGCAGCTGCACGTCGGACTCGCCGCGCAGCGCCGCCCCGATCTCGTCGCGATCGAACCAGCGCACCTCGACGATCTCGTCGCCGTCGGGGCGGGCATCGTCGTCGTCCACGGCCGTGGCACGGAACCCCAGCATGAGCGAACGCGGGTACGGCCAGGGCTGCGAGCCGCGGTACGTCAGGTCGGTGAGCCGCAGACCCGACTCCTCGCCCACCTCGCGTTCTGCCGCGTCCTCGAGCGACTCCCCCGCCTCGGCGAACCCGGCGAAGCACGAGTACCGGCCGCCGCCCCAGGCGGCGTTCGAGCCCAGCAGCACCCGGTCGGGGCGCACGTGCGAGGTGACGAGGACGATGACCGCCGGGTCGGTGCGGGGAAAGTGCTCGCGCCCGCAACGCGGGCAGTGCCGTGACCAGCCGGCATGGCGCAGCTCGGTGCGGCTTCCGCACGCCGGGCAGAACGACGCGTCACGCAGCCAGCCCGCGAGGGCCACGCCGGTGCACAAGGTCTCGGCGTCGGCCTCGGGCAGGTCGCCGCCCACGACGCGGAGCGCGCCCCACGCGACGTCGCCCTCCAGCGGGAGCTCGGCATCGTCGTCGAGCGCGGCCACGAGCACGGCCTCGCCGTCGGGACCACGGCCGAGGAACGCCCAGGCGCGCGCCTCGCCGATCGCGTCGACGGGCAGGTAGGCCAAAGCTCCCCCGGCCACCGGAGCGGCGTCGCGGCGCACAGCCAGCACGCGGGTGCCCGGCGCCGTCCGCACGGCCTCGACGAGCCCGTCGGCGTCGCGTTCGGCGGCGGCCCGATCCACCGGCAGCCCGACGGTGCGCGGCGGGTGCGGGGCTTCACGGGGCGGCATCGAACACCTCTCTCCAAGGGCGTGGCGCGGGGGGACGAGCGCCCGCCCGACCTACCCTGGGGGCATGGCACGCTCGACCCTCACTCTAGCCGCGTCGGTGACGGCGGCCCTGCCGCGCATCGGCGTCACGGGAGTCGGCCCGCTCTCCGAGAACGCCGCCGGCCGTTTCGACTCGGCGCTCGCACGTCTCGAAGACGGGCGCGACGTGGTCGTGCGCATGCCGGCGGACGAGTCCTCTGCAGCGGACCTCGCCGCCGAGGCCCGTGCCCTGCACGCGCTGACGCCGGGCGTGCGCTCGCTGCTGCCGTTCGCGGTGCCCGAGGTCGTCGGCGAGAGCGGATCCGGCGCGCAGCGCGTTCTCGTGGTCGACTACCTCGACGGCTACCGCATCGATCCGGCACACCTGCCGAAGGGCCCCGGCTACGCGCCCGCGATCGGCACCGCCCTCGCGGCGGTGCACGGCCTGCCGGTGTCGATCGTCCGCACCGACGGCCTCCCCGTCCGCACGCCCGAGCAGGTGCGCGACGACGTCGCCCGTCTGCTCGACCGCGCCGACGCCACCGGTCGTGTGCCCGACGGCCTCATGCTCCGCTGGCGCCGCGCGGTCGAGACCGACGAGCTGTGGCGATTCGAGGCGGCGGTCGTCCTCGGCGGCGCAACGAGCTCGGCGTTCCTGCTCTCGGACGACGCCGACGGCGTGCCGCACGTCGTGGGGGTGCTCGACTGGGCCGGCCTCAGCGTCGGCGACCCGGCCGTCGACCTGCGCTGGCTCGCCTCGGCACCGCTGGCCGCCGACGACGTGCACGCCGGTTACGCCGCGGGCGGCGACCGCTCCCCCGATCCCCTGCTGCGCGAGCGCGCGCGTCTCTACGCCGAGCTCGAGTTCGCGCGCTGGCTCGTGCACGGCTACGACGAGGGCGAGTCCGACGTCGTCGCCGACGCGGTGGCCCTGCTCGACGCTCTCGCCGACGGTGTGCGCGGCGACCACATCGTCCCCGACTCCCGCGCCGACATCGACGACGCGATGGCGCTCGTCGAACGCGTTCCCCCCACCGCGGTCACGCCCATCGACACATCGATACAGACCGACGCCTACGACCCCGAGGCGATGTCGCTGTACCTCGCCGCCGAGCGCGACCGCGAAGCGAACGCCGAGGCCCTCGCCGAGGCCCTGGCATCCGACCCGGTGATGGATGCCGACTCCACCGACGCCTTCGACCTCTCGGGGCTGCGAGACCCCGACGAGCCCGGCGCCACGGCGCCCATCGACCTCGACGGATGGACGGGACCCCGCGACGCCCCGAAGGAGCCGGGCGACGACGAGCAGCCCATGGACGACGACGAAGAGGAGGCCGCGCGCGCCAGCCGGGCCGCCCTGCGTCGATGGGGGGTCTCGGACGAGGGCACGCGCGCCGGCACCGACGGCTGACGCCCGCGCCCCCCCCCCCCGCCGGCGGCGGGGGGGGGGGGGGGTCGCCCCCCCCCCCCCCGGCCCGGCGGCCCCCCCCCCCCCCCCCCCCCCCCCGCCATCGGTTCCGCCGCACACCCCACCCTCCGAGCGGTGCCGCAGCCGTCACGGCGTCGGCGGTCATGCCCGGATGACGACGCCGTCTCCCACGTAGAACAGGGTGACGTCGATCCGGTCGAGGGGCACGCCGTGCTTGGCGTGATAGGCCTCGCGATAGAGCTCCAGCTGCAGCAGGCGTGATCGCCTCTCGGCCTCGGACGACGGCGGCCGTCCCGTCTTCCAGTCGACGATCTCGATGCGGTTGCCGCGACGATAGACCGCGTCGAGCTTGCAGATCACGACGTGCTCGCGACCGTCGAGACGTCGCGTGACGAAATCGATCTCGGTCTCGACCTCGACGGGCTGCAGTGCCGCCCATTCCGACGCTTCGAAGGCGTCGCGCAGGCGCTGCAGCTCGGCGGCATCCGCGGCCGACGCGCCCACGTCGTCGACATCGTCGTGCCAGAGGGCGTCGTCGTCGATCCCGACACCCGCGCCCACGACGCCCGACCGCTGCTCCACCCAGGCATGGAAGAGGGTGCCCAGCCTCGTCTGGCGATAGGGCCGCTCGGGCATGGGCCGGCGAAGATCTTCGACCGCCGCACCGTAGTCGGCGACGAAGTCCTTGAACCGCGACGCGGGGATGCGGGTCGGCGCCGGCGCGTGCGAGGGGCGCAGCCTCTCGGCCCGCTCGGCCAGCAAGAGCTCGAGGTCGGGGTCGGGGGGCGCCGCCGGCGCACTCCGCGCCGCCGTGACGGCAGCAGCAGCGGCCGAGACCGCCGTTCGTCGGGCGCCCAAGGGGTCCAGCGGCCAGTGCAGAAGACGACGCTCGCCATCGTAGGGATCGTCGGCGGCCTCGGGAACGACGAGCTCGACGCCCAGCGCGGCCGCCGCCTCATCGAGAAAGACGCTCGGTCGGCGGGGACGCCGCGTTCCCGACCACAGCGAGCCCGTCAGCAGCAGATGGTCGCGGGCGCGGGTGAACGCGACGTACGCGAGCCGTCGGTCCTCGTCGAGCTGACGAGCACGGTTCGCGGCGACGAACTCGTCGATCGCCGCCTTCAGGTCTTGCTGCGTCTCGGCCCCGCGCCATCCGAAGACCGGCAGCCAGGCCGAGTCCCCGCGGAACTCCGACGGCAGCACGCCGAAGCCGAGCCAGCCCTTCGTGTCGCGCGGCAACGAGGGCAGCTCGTCGGTGACGAGCCGCACCACGGCCACGGCATCCCACTCCAGTCCCTTCGAGCCGTGGATCGTGAGCAGTTGCACGACGTCGTCTTCGGGGGGCTCGGTGCGGGGCGCGAACTCGTCGGCCTGCTCGGCGTGGTCGAGCCACGCCAGCAGGCTCGACACCGACCCCGACTCGTCGGCCGCGAGGAATCCGCGGATCTCGTCGACGAAGGCACGCAGCTGGGCCGACGCGATGCGGGCGGGTCCACGCGACTCGTTCGCGGCGAGCTCGATGTCGAGACGCAGCTCGACCTCGATCAGGCGGATCAGCTCGGGGATCGGCGCACCGATGCTGCGGCGAAGGCCCGCGAACACCGCCCCGGCCTCGCGAAGACGCGATCTTCCGACCGGCGTGATGTCGGCGAGCCAGCTGTGCCCGTCGTCCTGCCGGGCGACGAAGTCGAGGGCGTCGACGAGAGAGGCACGGTCGGCACCGGGGGTGGTCCGCAGGCGGTCGACCACCTCGGGGCCGAGCGGTCGCAGCGCCACGTCGTGGGTCGCCAGTCGGCGGGCCAGCTGAGACAGAGCGCGCAGGTCTGCGAGACCGAGCGACCAGCGGGGCCCGGCGAGCAGCCGGATCAGCGCAGAACCCGCCTCGGGATCGCTGATCACCCTCAGAGCCGAGACGACGTCGACCACCTCGGGGGTCATGAGCAGGCCGCCGAGACCCAGGATGCGGTGCGGGATGCCACGCGCCCCCAACGCGTCGCCGAACCGCACCATGTGCTTCTTGCTGCGGAACAGGACGGCACCCGTCGTCCCGCGTCCCTCGGCGGCGCGCGCGGCGCGGACGCCCGCGAACCACGCGGCCACCCGGTCGGCCTCGGCGTCGAGGTCGGGGGCGACGTCGATCTCGACGCGGCCGTCGGGCGCCGCCGGACGCGCCCGCAGCGCCTCGACCGCGATCGGCGAGCGATCGGCGAGCGGCGCGAGCACCGCGTTCGCCGCGTCGAGCACCCGCGCGCTGTTGCGCCAGCTCGTGAGCAGCGAGAAGTGCTGGCATCCGCCCGCCGGCGAGAAGGCGTCGGCGAACCCGCCGAGGTTGCCCGCGCTCGCCCCCCGCCACGCATAGATCGCCTGATGCGGATCGCCCACCGCCATGACGCCCGTCCCGGCGAACAGCGTCGCGAGCAGGTCGGTCTGGACGACCGAGGTGTCCTGGTACTCGTCGAGCAGCACCACGCGGTAGCGTGCCCGCAGCTCGTCGACCACGGCGGGGTGTTCCCGCACGATACGCAGTGCACCCGCGACCTGGTCGGCGAAGTCCATCACCCCCAGGCGCGCCTTCTCGCGGTCGTAGGCGGCGGCCAGTCCCGCCAGCATCCCCAACGCCCCCACCCGTGCGGCCGCGTCGCCGACGTCTTTGTAGACCGTGACGCGCGCCGACGTCGAGGGGCGCTCGACGATGCGGCAGAACTCGTCGGGGAACGCGGCGAGGCGATCGAGGTCGACGAGGTTGTCGACGCCGTCTCGAGCGATCCGCAGCGCGGCGTCGATGATCGTGCGCGGCGACTCCTGCCGCTCTTCGAGCCGCGGGTCGTCGGAGGCGAACACCACTCGGCGCATCAGCAGCCACGCGGCGGACTCCGAGAGCACCGCCGACTCGGAGTCCCGGCCGATGCGCAGCCCGTGCTCGCGCACGAGCGCGTCGGCGAAGCTGTTGTAGGTAGACACGGTCGGACGATGCAGCAGCTGGTCGGCCCCATCGCCCGCGGGCGGCTGCGCACCGGTCTCGCGGACGAGGGCGTCGAGCGCGGCACGCCGGGCCGCGTCGCCCCGCGCGCCGTCGACGGGCGCCAGCTCGGCGAACGGCGCCAGACGGCCCGCGGCGTGCAGTTCGGGCAGCCGGTCGAGCAGCCCGCGCTCCTCGAACTCCGACAGACGCTGCAGGCGACGCTGGATGCGTTCCGCGAGCTCGCCCGCGGCCTTGCGCGTGAACGTGAGGCCGAGCACCTCGTCGCGACGCACGAGCCCGTTGGCCACGAGCCAGACCACCCGGCCGGCCATCGTCTCGGTCTTGCCGCTGCCCGCTCCGGCCACGACGAGGGCGGGCGAGAGCGGCGCCTCGATCACCGCCGTCTGCTCGGCGGTGGGGGCGAACTGGCCGAGGGCGGCGGCGATCGTCGCCGCCGGCAGCACGGGCCTCACGAGGCGCTCACCGCCGACACGGTGTGGATGCGGCACAGCCCGAACGAGAACTCGTCGCGGCAGTGCACCTCGTAGGGTGCGGCGAAGCGGGTGCCGCGCATGACGTCGACGGCGTCGCGCACCCGATCGACGAAGGCATCGTGCGCGTCGTCGTCGAACGGCTTCTGCGTCGGCTCGGCGTAGTCCTTCGTCGTCGCGCTCGGACGCAGCACGAGCAGCTTCGCCCCGCCCGACGGCATCCCGTCGACCTGATCGATGGCTCCGTGCCGGAAGGCGAGCTGGTACGCCGCCAGCTGCGGGTTGTCTGCGACCTTCGCGTCGGTCTGCGGCTCGTTCTTGCCGGTCTTGAGATCGACGATGACCACCTCGCCCGTCGGGGTCACCTCGACGCGGTCGATGTCGCCGCTCAGCACGGCACCGTGCTCGCCGTCGTGACCGATGGGGATGGGCACCTCGAAGTGGCGCTCGGCGGCGACCAGCCGCCCCCCCGCGTCGTCGAACCGCCGCAGATACGCCGCGAGACGGCGCACGAGGTCGCGGGCGCGAGTCCGCTCGGCCCGCTCGCGCCACACGGCGTCGAAGGCGAGCTCGCCCCAGCGCGACTCGACGACGGCCCAGAGGTCGTCTTCGGACGTCGTGGCGGCGGTCTCGAGCGCGGCGTGGATGATCGTCCCGATGCCGGCCGTCGTGCCGCTGCGGTCGCCGCCCAGATCGGCGATGACCCAGTCGAGGGCGCATTGCTCGAGCGCGTGCAGGCGCGACGGAGAGACCCGCACGTCTTCGCGTGCCAGGTCGCGCAGAGGGGCGATCGAGCTCGGCGCGGCCACGCCGTACCACTGGTCGGGGGACGCGCCGGCCACTCCCGCCGTCGCCAGCACTGCCAGCTGCCCCGCCGCGTGGCGCCGTTCGGCGGCGGGCGCCCGGTCAGCGGTCAGGGTGCGACGGTGGCGGGCGACGAGGCCCCGGAGCGACAGCGGATGCTCGGGGATCGCCGACGCGGGCTCGGGCGTCGGGAGCATCTCGAACAGCACGCTCGGTCCCGTGTCGTCGTCGTCGACGGCGGTGACCACGAGACGGGCCGCCGCCCGCGAGATCGAGCGCACGAACAGTCGCAGCTCGTCGTGCATGGCTTCTCGGCGCCGGTCGAGCATGCACGCGGACGGGAGCCCGGGATGCAGCACCGCGTCGGCGAGCCGCCACGTCTCGAGCAGCCCCCCGCGCAGGCGCGTGTTCGGCCAGACCCCCTCTTGCACACCCGCGACCACGACGGTGTCGAACGCCGTGCCCGCCGCCGCGGCCGGGGTGAGCACGCGAACGGTGTCGACGACGGCCGGCTGCTCGATGCGGTCTTCGGCGACGTCGCTGTCGAGTACCGCGCGCAGGAAGACGGATGCCTCGCCGTCGGGCTCGCGCTCGGTGAAGCGCTTCGCCGCCTGGAAGAGCGCCACGACGGCGTCGAGGTCGCGATCCGCCTGCTCGGCGAGCGGACCGCTGCCGCGGGCGGCCTCGCGCCATGACCGCCCGAGGCCGCTGCGCTCCCACGCGGTCCACAACAGCTCGTGCGCCGTCGCGCGATTCCGCGCCTGCGCGCCGACGGCGGCGAGCGTCGCGCCGAGACGCGCGGCCCGCCGCGCCTCGCGCGAGTCGACCGCCTCGAGCTCGAGCGGATGCCGCACGCCCGAGACGAGCAGCTCGCCCGACGTCTGCGACCCGCCTCCGGCCGCCTCACGATGACGCAGAGCGGTACGAAGCCTGCGCAGCTCGATCGGGTCGAGTCCGCCGAAGGTGCCGAGCAGCGCGTCGCCGACCGTGTCGGAGGTCCACTCGTCGGGGTCACGCATTCCGAGCTCGACGAGGCCGACCAGATCGCGCACGGGCCGTTGCACGCCGAGCGCCAGGCCGGGGCCGCTCGCCCGGGCGGGCACCTCGCGGGCCGACAGCTCGGCCTCGAGGGTCGCCACCTGCCGCGAGTCGTGGGCGATCACGGCGCACGCGCCCCAGGGCACGCCGTCGAGCACGTGGCGTTCGCGGAGCAGTCGCGCGATCGCATCGGCCTCTTCTGCCGGCGAGCGCAGCAGGTAGGTGCGGACCGACCCGCTGGGTGCCGCGCCCGCCGGCGGCCGGCGATGCGCGACCACGCCCGCCGCGCCGATGCGCGCGGCGACCGAGCGGACGAGGTCGATCTGCTCGGGGGTGCCCCGGTGGACCGTCCCCAGCACGGCGGTGGTGCCGAGCATCGTGGCGAGGCGGGCGAGGTTCTCGGGACGCGCTCCGCGGAAGGCCCCCGATCCCACGTCGGGGTCGCCGAACGCGACCACGCCGATCCCTCGGTCTCGACAGGCCTGCAACAGGTCGACGGCGCCCGAGGTCAGCTCTTGCGCGTCGTCGACGAGGATGCACCTCAGCGTCGCGAACCTCCCGAGCAGGGCACGGTCGTACGCGGCCTCGTGGACGACGGCGACCGCCTCGCGCGCGAGGTCGGCGGCATCCCGGTGCGCCCCCCGCATCGCGGCGCGCACCGCCCGGTACTCGGCCGCGAACGAGGCGAGCGACGCCCACACCGGCACGGCGTGGCGATCGGCCAGTGCGGCCAAATCGCGCGGCCCGATGCCCAGGTTCGTGCACTCGGCGAGGAAGGCGCGCAGGTCGCCCCGGAACCCGCGCGTGGCACGGATGGCCGGGCCGAGCCACTCGGGCCATCGCGAACGGCCGTCGCGCTCGTCGTCGGCGTCGCCGTCGAGCAGGTCGCGAACGATCTGGTCTTCGTCGCCGCCCGTGAGCAGCTGGGGCGGCTCGGCGCCGCGGCGCACCTCGGCTCCCCGCACGATCTGGAAGGCGAACGACGCGAGCGACCGTGCGACGGCGCCCGACGTGGCCCGCCCCAGCGCGAGCGCGAGCGGGTCGCGCAGCGCCGTGGCGGCCGGACGTGTCGGCGTCAGCACGAGAACGTGGTCGGGATCGACCCCCGACGACACGAGCGCGCGCACCCGCGCCACGAGGGTCGAGGTCTTCCCCGACCCCGGCGCGCCCACGACCGCGCCGCTCGTCTCGACGGGCCAGTCGACGACCGCGCGCTGGTCGGGGTCGAGGGGCTCGCCCGCGGATGCCGCGACATCGTCCGCCGTCACGGCGGCGGTCGTGGCATCCGGATCCTGCATACCGACCACGCTAGCCGCGACCACCGACACGACCGACCCGTGCCGGAGCGCGGCGGGCCACCTCCCACGCGCCCGACGTTCGCCGTGCGCGAAGCCGGCCCGACGACGCGGATGCGTGTCGGACGGCTGCCGTAGAGTCGAGGGACGCGCCGGGAGAGACGAAGCCCGGCCGGAAAGGGACGCATCGTGGAGATCCGCATCGGCATCACGAACACCGGCCGCGAACTGAACTTCGAGACCACCGAGGCCTCCGACGCGGTGAAGGCATCGGTCGCCGCCGCCCTCGACAGCGCTGCCAGCCACCTCACCTTCACCGACGTCAAGGGCAACTCCTACATCGTCCCGACGGCGAACCTCGCGTTCATCGAGCTCGGCACCGAAGAGTCCCGCCGCGTCGGCTTCGTCGCCTGACCGGAGCGATCGTGCAGATCCTGCTCGGTCTCATCGTCGGCGCCGTGATCGGCCTGATCGTCCACTTCTCGCTCCCCCATCGCGAGACGCGCGGCGTCGCGCTCGCCCCCGTCGCAGGCGCGGCGGCCTCGGGCGTCATGTGGGCGGCCCTCACGTGGCAGGGCATGGGGATCCAAGACCCCGTCATCTGGCTCATCGCCGTCATCGCCCCGGCGGTCACGACGCTCGTGCTCGCCCTCGTCCTCACGCGGGTCCGCCGGGCGCACGACGCCAAAGAACGGGCGCGACTCGGCGTCTGACGACCGAGAGCATCCCGACCGGGTCCCGACCCGACGTATCGGCGACGATCGCTACGCCGCGAGCCCCATGGCATCCATCCGCCGTGCGTGCGCGCCCATCAGCTCGGTGAAGACGGGCTCGACCTTGGCCTCTTCGGCCCGATCGAGCCGCGGATGCCGCAGGGCCGCGCGCGCGACGAGCAGCGTGTCGCCCACCAGGCGTCGTCCCCAGAGCGCGAGCAACCAGCGCCACTCCTCGTCGCTGTCGATCGCGGCCCCGAGGATGTCGACGATGGCCTGGCGGTCGTCGTCGGCCTGCAGGATGCGCGCGACGCGGCGCCCCGTGTCGCCGTAGCTCGACGACAGCGCGAGATAGAAGTCGTCGAGCATGCCCGCCGTGATGTGCACCGAGAGCATGGTCTCTTGCGGCCGCACGCCGTGCGTGTGGCGGCGGAAGGCGTCGAGCGACTCACGGAACGGCAGCATGAGCTGCGTCGGGTCGGCGCCCCGGTCGCGGATGAGCGCGACGATCTCTTGGTGCTTGATCAGTGCGGCCCCGGCGGCGCGCGACAGCGACTCCTTCTGCGACAGCTCAGGCGTCGAGGCGATGAGCTCGCTCAGCGTCTCGAAGAACCCCAGCTGCAGGTATGCCGCCTGGCCGAGGAACGTCTCGACGTCGGGCGCGAGCTCGGCGAAGTCGACGCGCATGGCTTCGCCGAGATCCCCGCGGGAGCGCAGCTGCAACGTGCGGCCGACCGGACGGCGACGGCGACGGAACCAGGCGAACACGGACTACAGCCTAGGGCGGCCCGCCGCCGACACGCGCAGCCGGGACATGCCCTCACGACCCCCGAAACCTCACCCGGGTAGAGTGGTGTCGCCCCGGCGCTGGATCGGGGCCCCGCGCCTGTGGACGAGTGGAGGGCGTGGATTCGACTCCCCAGGCGGTCTCTCACCGCCGGAACAGGCACGCTCATGACGACTTTCGCCGAACTCGGCGTCGATCAGGACATCGTCGATGCCCTGGCATCCAAGGGCATCGTCGATGCCTTCCCGATCCAGGAGCAGACCATCCCCCTCGGCCTGCCCGGCCAGGACATCATCGGCCAGGCCAAGACCGGAACCGGCAAGACCTTCGGCTTCGGCATCCCCGTGGTGCAGCGCCTCGGGCAGAACCCCGAGCCGGGTGTGAAGGCGCTCATCGTGGTGCCCACGCGCGAGCTCGCCGTGCAGGTCTACGAAGACATGGACATGCTGACGCAGAACCGTGCGACGAGCGTCGTGGCGATCTACGGCGGCAAGGCCTACGAGGGGCAGATCGACCAGCTGAAGGCCGGCGCCCAGATCGTCGTCGGCACGCCGGGTCGCCTCATCGACCTCGCCAACCAGCGACTGCTCGACCTGTCGCACGCGACCGAGGTCGTGCTCGACGAGGCCGACAAGATGCTCGACCTCGGCTTCCTCGCCGACATCGAGAAGATCTTCTCGAAGGTCCCCCCGGTGCGCCACACCCAGCTGTTCTCGGCGACGATGCCCGGACCGATCGTCGCGCTCGCGCGCCGGTTCATGTCGAACCCCATCCACATGCGCGCCAACGACCCCGACGAGGGTCTGACGCAGGCCAACATCAAGCACCTCGTCTACCGGGCGCACTCGCTCGACAAAGACGAGGTCATCGCCCGCATCCTGCAGGCCGAGGGCCGCGGCAAGACCGTGATCTTCACCCGCACGAAGCGCGCCGCGCAGAAGCTCGTCGACGAGCTGAGCGACCGCGGCTTCAACGCCGCCGCGGTGCACGGCGACATGAGCCAGGAGTCGCGCGAGCGCTCGATGGCGGCGTTCAAGGCCGGCAAGCGCGACGTGCTGATCGCCACCGACGTCGCCGCACGCGGCATCGACGTCAACGACGTCACCCACGTGATCAACCACACGATCCCCGACGACGAGAAGACCTACCTGCACCGGGCCGGCCGCACGGGCCGGGCGGGCAAGACCGGCATCGCGGTGACCTTCGTCGACTGGGACGACCTGCACAAGTGGGCGCTCATCAACCGCGCCCTCGAGTTCGGCCAGCCCGAGCCGATCGAGACCTACTCGTCGAGCCCGCACCTGTACACCGACCTCGACATCCCCGAGGGCACCAAGGGGCGCCTCGTCACGGCTCCCAAGGCCGTCGCCGCCCCGCAGCCCGAGAAGAGCGAGAGCCCGGATGCCTCCGGCGACGGCACCCCGCGTCGTCGCCGCCGTCGCCGCGGCGGGTCGTCGGGCTCGCCGTCGTCCGACTCGGGCAGCGACAGCGCGTCGCGCCCGGACGGCGCCGGCACGCACGACGGCAGCGGCAAGGAGCACCACGACGGCAATGCGGCCCCGCGTCGCCGGCGCCGTCGCCGCAGCGGCGGCGGCAGCTCGGGCGCACCGACGGCCCCGGTGGCCTGACCCGCCGTCTCGGCGCCGGTCCCCTCACGGGACCGGCGCCGAGCCATATCCGGCGCCGCCCGCGCGACTCCGGGAACACGGGTGCGCCCGGGCACCGGCACCACCCGCTCCGGCAACACCGCACCGCCACCGGACCGCACCGCCGCCACCACCGGACGTGCGGCGCGCGCTACGGCGGGGTCGTCGACACAACTCCTGCAATACCGGTCGATCCCCGGCCTCAGACCCCGCCGACGGCCGTTCCGCAGGAGAACGGCGCGGCAGACGAGACCCGCACACGGGATCCGATCCGCCGTCGAGCGCCCCGGGCCCCGGCCCGCGGCGTCACCGACCTACGGCGTGACCGGTGCCGAGCCGTGCCCGGCGGCGAAGATACGCGCGACCATCTCGTCGTCGGTCGTGTTCTCGCCGGGGACGTTGGGCTTGCCCAAGCCGTGGTAGTCGCTCGATCCGGTCACGATGAGGTCCCGCGCGTCGGCGAGCGCGGCGAGCGCGCGCGTCGGCTCGGGGAGGTTCTCGCGGTGCCCGAGCTCGAAGCCCGCGAGACCCGCGTCGAGCATCGCCGTCAGCACGCTGTCGGGGAGCAGCGCCCGACCGGCCGGGTGGGCGATGATCGGCACTCCCCCGGCGGCGACCACCAGCTCGACGGCGGCCACGGGGTCGGGAGCGAACAGGGCGACGTAGTAGTCGTTCGAGGGATGCAGGATGCCGGCGAACGCCTCGGTGCGGTTGGCGACGATGCCCCGCGCGACGAGGGCGTCGGCGATGTGCGGTCGGCCGACGGTCGCCCCGTCGGTGGTCTGGGCGACGATGTCGTCCCACGCGATGTCGTAGTCGCGCGAGATGCGGTCGGCCATGATCTGCGCGCGGTCCAGACGCGACGATCGGATGCGATCGGTCATCGCCCGCAGGTCGCCGTGATCGGGGTCGACGAGATAGGCGAGCACGTGGACGCTCCGCCACCGATGCCGGGCCGACAGCTCCATACCGGGCACGAACGTCATGCCGAGCGACGTGGCCGCCTCGGCGGCCTCGGCCCACCCCGACGTCGTGTCGTGGTCGGTGAGCGCCGCCGTGCGCAGCCCGTGCCGGTGAGCGGCGGCCATGACCAGGGCCGGGGTCTCGGTGCCGTCCGAGTGAGTGGAGTGGAGGTGCAGGTCGCTCGGCCCCTCGAACTGTCGGTGTCGCTCCACCCGTCGAGCGTATCGCGCGCCGCCGGGCCGGGCCGGGCGGGCTGCGGCGCGGGGCCGTGGCTTCCGTCGATCTCACAGGCGTCTCGCCTATCGTCGAGCCCGTGCGTCGCCTGTTCGGATCCGTGTTCGTGCTCTTGTGCGCGGCGGTCGCGGCGGTGCTCACCGCGCCGTCGTGGTTCGGGCTCGAACGGGCGTATCCACTCGCGCAGGTCGTGTCGTTCCGCGCCCCGGTGACCGCCGCCTTGGCGGCGCTGGCCGTGGTGTGCCTGCTGCTCGCACTGGTACGGCCGATCCGCGTCGTGGCCCTGGCCCTCGTGCTCGTGTTCGGCGTCGCGACCGCGGCGAACGGCGTGGTGCTGGCTCAGCGCGGCCTGGGCACCGACGCGCTTCCGGCCAAGACGGCGACGAGCATACGGGTCATGACGTGGAACACGGCCGGGCAGGCGACATCGGCCGAAGAGATCGCACAGCTCGCCGTCGACATGGAGGCCGACGTCGTCACCCTTCCCGAGACGACGCTCGACACCGGCGCCCAGGTGGCCGTGCGCATGCGCGAGATGGGGCGTCCGATGTGGGCGCACCACGCGCAGTACGGCGACACCGGCTGGGGTGCGACGTCGACGACCGTGCTCATCCGCCCGGAGCTGGGCGACTACTCGGTCATCGAGTCGTCGCGCGATGGCTCGAGCAACACCTCGACGGTGCCGAGCGCGGTGGCCATGCCGGTCTCGGGAGACGGGCCGACGATCGTCGCCGCGCACGCGGTCGCTCCCCGCCAGGACTACATGACCCGCTGGCGGTCCGACCTGCAGTGGCTCGCCGATCAGTGCGCGAGCGACAACGTCATCCTCGCGGGCGACTTCAACGCCACGCTCGACCACATGACGGGATTGGGCACCGACGGCGGCACGCTGGGCCGCTGCCATGACACGGCGTCCGAGAGCGGCAACGGCGGGGTCGGCACGTGGCCGACCGACGCGCCCGCCCTGCTGGGCGCACCGATCGACCACGTCATGGCCACCCCCGACTGGACCGTGTCGGGATCGGTCGTCGTGCGCACGCTCGACGGCTCGGGCAGCGACCACCGCCCGCTGGTCGTGCAGCTCGAGCGCCGCTCGGGCTGACCCGGGCCGCCGTCCCGCCGCGCGTCCCCTCCCCCGCGCACCTCGGCGAACCGCCCACCCTGTGCACATCCCGCCGTCGCACCCCGGCGCGCCGCACGCCTCGGCGAACCGCCCACCGCACGCCGCGATTCACCGCACCGCGCGCCTCCCCCGCCACCGCGCCCCACCGCGCCCCGCCTCGCCCCGCGCGCCCCGTGCGCCGCGGGCACGACGGTGCGAAAATGGCCAGATGGACTCCTCCGCTTCGAGCGACACGATCGCCACCGCCCCGCAGAAGGCCGCCGAGACCACGACGAACCGCAAGGCGCCGTTCCCCCGTGGCTTCCTCGACACCATCTCGACCGGCTGGGCCGAGCGACCCGAGAGCCTGCCGACGATGCGCGAGCAGGCGGTGTGGGCCGCGCGGCGCCGCGAACGGGTGTCGCTGGCCTTCCCCGGCCAGCGGCTCGTGGTCCCCGCGGGATCGCTCAAGCAGCGCAGCAACGACACCGACTACCCGTTCCGGGCGCACTCGGCCTTCGCGCATCTCACGGGCTGGGCATCCGACTCCGAGCCCGACTCGGTGCTCGTGCTCGAACCGCGCGAGAACGGCCACGAGGCGGTGCTCTACTTCCGTGAGCGCGCCGACCGCACCACCGCCGAGTTCTATTCGGATGCCACGATCGGCGAGTTCTGGATCGGTCCGCGCCCGGCGCTGGCCGGTGTCGCCGCCGACCTGGGTCTGGCGACGGCGCACATCGACGACTTCGCCGCGACGGACGACGACCGGGTCGTCGGGGCCGACGACGAGCTCACCCGGTTCGTGTCGGAGCTGCGGCTGGTGAAAGACGAGTACGAGCTCGCCGAGCTGGCGCTCGCCGTCGAGGTCACGGGACGCGGTTTCGACGACATCGTCGCCGAGCTGCCCCGCATCGTCGAGCACCCGCGCGGGGAGCGCGTCGTCGAGGGCGTGTTCCACCGCCGTGCACGTGCCGACGGCAACGCGGTCGGCTACGACACCATCGCGGCATCCGGACCCCACGCGTGCTACCTGCACTGGACGCGCAACGACGGCGCGGTGGTGCCGGGCGACCTGATCCTCATCGACGCCGGCGTCGAGGTCGACAGCCTCTACACCGCCGACGTCACCCGCACGCTGCCCGTGTCGGGCCGGTTCACCGACGTGCAGCGCCGGGTGTACGAGACGGTCCGCGAGGCGGCCGACGCGGCCTTCGCCGCGGCACGACCCGGTGTGCCGTTCCGCACCGTGCACGAGGCGGCGATGCGCGTGATCGCCGAGCGGGTCGCCGAGTGGGGCCTGCTGCCGGTCACGGCCGAAGAGGCCCTCGACGCCGACGCGGGCGGTCAGCACCGGCGGTACATGGTGCACGGCACGAGCCATCACCTGGGCATCGACGTGCACGACTGCGCGCAGGCGCGCCGCGAGATGTACTACGACGGCCTGCTCGAGCCGGGCATGGTGTTCACGATCGAGCCGGGGCTGTACTTCCAGATCGACGATCTCACCGTCCCCGAGGAGTACCGCGGCATCGGCGTGCGCATCGAAGACGACATCGTCATGACCGCGGATGGTCCCGTCAACCTGTCGGCCGGCATCCCCCGCACCGCCGACGAGGTCGAGGAGTGGATCGCGCGGCTGTCCCGATGACGTTCACGCCGGCGCCGGCCTTCACGACCCGGCCGACGCTGCGCGGGACGTTCGGCATGTCGGCGTCGACGCACTGGACCGCGACGGCGACCGCGCAGGCCGTGCTCGAGCGCGGCGGCACGGCGTTCGACGCGGCGGTCGCGGCCGCGTTCGTGCTGCACGTCGTCGAGCCACACCTGAACGGTCCCGGCGGCGACCTGGTGGGTCTCGTGCGCCCGGCGGGGGCCGCGGCGCCGCGTGTCCTGATGGGGCAGGGACCGGCGCCCGCAGGAGCGACGATCGACGTCTTCCGCGCACAGGGCCTCGATCTGGTGCCGGGCGCGGGCGGTCTCGCCGCGGCCGTGCCCGGAGCCGTCGACGCCTGGCTCGTGCTGCTGCGCGACCACGGCACCTGGCAGCTCGCCGACGTGCTGCAGTACGCGATCGGGTACGCGCGCGACGGGCACCCGCTGGTGGCGGGCGCCGCGGCGACGATCGGGCGTGTGGCCGGCCTCTTCCGAGACGACTGGCCGTCATCGGCAGAGCTGTGGATGCCGTCCGGCACCGCTCCCGCGCCGGGCACCGTCCTGCGCAATCCGGCGTATGCCGACGTCCTCGAGGCCCTGGCCGCCGCCGACGGCCCCGACCGGGCCGCGCGCATCGACGCAGCCCGTCGCGTGTGGTCGCGCGAGGTGCTCCCCGCGGCCGCCGCCTTCGTGCGGGTCCCCCACCGCCATTCCGACGGCGAGGTGCGCGGCGGTGTGCTCGACGCGGCCGATCTGACCGCATTCTCGGCGGGTTTCGAACCGGCCGTGTCGACGCGCTTCCGGGGGTGGGACGTGTTCAAGGCCGGTGTCTGGACGCAGGGCCCCGCCCTGCTGCAGACGCTGCGGCTGCTCGAGCCGTTCGACGACGACCTGCTCGACCCCGCGACGCCCGACGGCGCGCACACCCTGCTCGAGGCGCAGAAGCTCGCCTACGCGGACCGCGACGCGTGGTTCGGCGACGGCGATGCCGCCGCGTCGGCAGACGACCTGCTGGACGACGGTTATCTCGACGCACGCCGCGCGCTGCTAAGCGAGATGGCGTCGGCCGAGCTGCGCCCCGGATCGCCCGACGGTCGGACGCCCGTGCTCCCTCCCCTGCGCATCGAGGCCGGCGTGGTCGCCGCGGGGTCGACCGGCGAGCCGACCGTCGATCGTTCGGGACAGACGCGGGGCGACACGTGCCACCTCGACGTCATCGACCGGTGGGGAAACGTCGTCTCGGCGACGCCGTCGGGCGGATGGCTGCAGTCGTCGCCCGCGGTCCCGGGCCTGGGCTTCTGCCTGGGCACGCGACTGCAGGCGACATGGCTGATCGACGGTCACCCCGCCGCGCTCACGCCGGGCCGCCGCCCGCGCACGACGCTGACGCCCACGATCGTCGGCCGTGGCGACGAGGTCATCGCCCTCGGGTCGCCCGGCGGCGACCAGCAGGACCAGTGGCAGCTCCCCGTGCTGCTGCGCATGATCGTCGGTGGCTACGAGCCGCAGCAGGCGATCGACGCCCCGACGGTGCACACGACCGCCGTGGTCGACTCGTTCTGGCCGCGCACCTGGTCGCCCGCGGGCGCCGTGGTCGAGGATCGTATCGGCGCCGAGGTGGTCGACGGGCTCGAACGGCGAGGGCACCGCGTGCGCCGAGCCGGGGACTGGGCGCTCGGTCGCGTCAGCGCCGTCGGGCGTGACGCCGACGGCGTGCTCTGGGCCGCCGCGAACCCGCGCGGCATGCAGGGCTACGCGGCGGGGCGCTGAGAGTCAGAGCCCGCGCACGAACTCCGCGACGACGGGGGCGAGAGCCGCGCCGATCTCGTCGGCCGGGCGCCGCGCGCCCTTCACCTCGAACGAGTGGTTGCCGCCCGAGACCCAGTGCACCCGCGCGTCGGGGCACGACGCCACCGCCGCGGTCAGCTGGGCACGGGGGTCGATGAACGGGTCGTTCTCTCCCTCGACGAACAGCTGCGGCGCGGCGATCTCTGGCAGGTGCGCGGCGCGCAGCCGATCGGGGCGCCCCGGCGGATGCAACGGGTACCCCAGGTACACGAGACCCGCGGGGGTCAGCACCCCCTCCGCGGCGGCGACGGATGCCATCCGCCCGCCGTACGACTTGCCCGCGGCGACGAACGCCCCCGGAGCCCCGGCCGCCGTCGCCCACGCCTGGACCGCCGCCCACGTCGCGGTCGCGTGCCCGGCGGGTCCCGGCATCCGTCTGCCCGCCTCGCGATAGGGGAACACGAAACGCAGCACCGCGACACGCGTGGATGCCAGGGCGCCGGCGAGTCCCTCGAGGAAGGGGTGGGTCATCCCGGCTCCGGCGCCGTGGGCCAGCGCGACCGTCGCCGTCGCCCCCTCGGGGAGCGACCAGAGGCCCGAGACCTCGACGTCGCCCGTCGGAAGAGGGACGGGGATGCGGACGGGCGCCGCCGTCACCGGTCGTCGCGCGGGGCGTCCGGCTCGGCGGGTGTCGCGGGGTCGGCGGGTGCGGCGGGTTCTCCGTCGGCGGCCGGCGGGGCGATGCGTTCGCCGTAGCGGGGCGGCTCGGCGTCGGCGGGAGCGGGAGCGGCCGGCGGAACGGGGGGACGCGGCGGCGCCACGGGCGCGGTCGCCCCCGGCGACACCCGCTCGCCGTAACGCGGCGGCGCGGACGGGTCGGAAGCCGGCCGCGCGACGACGGTGCGGGCGCCCTCGGTGCCGAGCACGCCCCGGGCCTTGTGGATGCTCGTGGCGGCGACGCAGACGTCGTAGTGGTCGGCGGCGACCTGCATGACCGAGGCGAAGTCGCGGCGGCGGCGCACGATCGAGTAGGTGCCGAGGCTCAGCAGCATGCCCAGCGCCATGCCCACCAGCAGCACGCCCACGAAGGCCGAGATCTGCACCGTCGGCGTTCCCAGCACGAAGATGAACGCGAACAGCAGACCGAGCATGAGGCCGTTCAGCGCGCCCGACCGTGCGGCGGCGGCATAGCCGAGACGGCCGGTGATGCGCTCGATCGACCGCAGGCCCGAGCCGACGATCGCGATGTCGCGCGCCGGCACCTCTTTGGCGATCAGCGACGACACGGCCTTCTGGGCGCCCTCGTAGGTGGGGAAGGACGCGACCTTCTCGCCGACGTCATCGCGCCCCGCTGGCGAGGGACCACCGAACATGCTCATTTCACCATCTTGTCACGTGGGCCCGCCCGTCCCACCGGGCCGACGCGGGAGCGGCGGACTACGCTAGGACGGTGAGCACGCAAAGGGTTTTCGTCGCCCGACTGGCGGGCTGCACGGTCTTCGATCCCGCCGGCGACCGGCTGGGCAAGGTGCGCGACGTCGTCGTCATCTATCGACCGACCGCAGCGCCGCGAGTCGTCGGTCTGGTCGTCGAGATCCCCGGCCGCCGACATGTGTTCGTGTCGATCGGCCGCGTGACCTCGATCCAGGCCGGCCAGGTCATCACGACGGGGCTCATCAACGTGCGCCGCTTCCACCAGCGCGGCGGCGAGGTGCGCGTCATGGCCGAGATGCTCGGTCGCCGGGTGCACCTCGTCGACGGCTCGGGCGACGCCGTCATCGAAGACGTCGCGATCGAGCGCAACCGCCTCGGCGAGTGGGACGTGGGGCAGCTCTTCCTCCGCCGCCCCCGCACGAGCGCGTCCCCCTTCGCCAAGGGCGCGACGACGTTCGCCGCGTGGAGCGAGGTGCGCGAGCAGCAGACGCCGGGCGAGGCGCAGTCGGCCGAGCAGCTGGTCGCCACCTACTCCGATCTGAAAGCCGCCGACCTGGCCAACACCCTCCTCGACCTGCCCGAGGAGCGCCTCCTCGAGGTCGCCGAGGAGCTCAGCGACGACCGTCTCGCCGACGCCCTCGAAGAGATGCCCGAAGACGAGCAGGTGCACATCCTCGAGCAGCTGGGCGACGAGCGTGCCGCCGACATCCTGGATGCCATGGAGCCCGACGACGCGGCCGACCTGCTCGGTCAGCTGCCCGAGTCGCGCTCCGAGCAGCTGCTCGAGCTGATGGAGCCCGAAGAGGCCGACGACGTCCGGGCCCTGCTGCAGTACGGCCCCGACACCGCCGGCGGTCTCATGACGCCCGAGCCGATCGTGCTGTCGGCCGATGCGACGGTGGCCGAGGCCCTGGCCCTCATCCGCCGTCATGAGCTGCACCCTGCGCTCGCGGCATCCGTCTTCATCACCCTGCCGCCCTACGAGACGCCCACGGGGCGGCTGCTGGGCACCGTGCACTTCCAGCGCATGCTGCGCTACCCGCCGCACGAGCGCCTGGGCGCCATCATCGACGACACCGTCGAGCCGGTGCCCGCGGATGCCACGGCCGCCGAGGTCGCGCGCATGCTCGCGTCGTACAACCTCGTGTCGCTGCCCGTGGTCGACTCGGCGCACCGTCTCGTGGGGTGCGTGAGCGTCGACGACGTGCTCGACTACCTGCTGCCCGACGACTGGCGCACGCACGACGGCGACGATCCGACGCCCAAGACGACCCTCAGACCGCTCGCGACCGCGAGCATCCCCACCCAGATCCCGCACCAGACCCCGAGGAGGCGCTGATGGCTCGGACGCACCGACAGGCCACCCTCGATGCGCCGCGCGGGCGCACCGGCATGCTCGCCCCGCGCGCACCGCAGCCGTCGCGCGACCGGTTCGGGCGCTTCACCGAGTGGGTGGCCCGGGCCATGGGCACGCCGACCTTCCTGCTGTCGCTGACGCTCTTCTGCGTGATCTGGATGGGCTGGAACTCGATCGCCCCCGACGACTGGCGCTTCGACTCGGCCGCCATCGGCTTCACGGCGCTGACGCTCGTGCTCTCGCTGCAGGCGTCGTACGCCGCTCCCCTGATCCTGCTCGCGCAGAACCGTCAGGACGACCGCGACCGCGTGCAGATCGAGCAGGACCGCCAGCGCGCCGAGCGCAACCTCGCCGACACCGAGTACCTGGCGCGCGAGATCGTCGCGCTGCGCATGGCCGTGCGCGACCTCACCGACGAGGTGATCACGCGCGACACGCTGCGCGCCGAGCTGAAGGCGGCGCTGGATCGGCTCGACGAACAGGACGCGCCCGACAGCGGGGCCACCCGACCGTGACGGACGCACTCGTCGAGAGCGTGCGTGCGGCGGTCGCGGCGGTCACCGACCCCGAGCTGCGGCGCCCGCTCGGCGAGCTCGACATGCTGCGCGACATCGACGTGGTCGACGGGACGGCGCACGTCGGCATCGCCCTGACGATCGTCGGCTGCCCCGCGGCGGACCGCATCGAGCGTGACGTGCGGGCGGCCGCGGCGGGGGTCGACGGGATCGGCGACGTCGAGGTCGCGGTCGGTGTGATGTCGCCCGACGAGCGCCGCGCGCTGACCGACAAGCTGCGCGGCGGACGCGCGAAACGGCAGATGCCCTTCGGCCCCGACTCGCTCACCCGGGTCATCGCCGTCACGAGCGGCAAGGGCGGCGTGGGCAAGTCGACCTTGACGGCCAACCTCGCCGTGTCCCTCGCCGCGCGCGGATTGCGCGTGGGCCTGGTCGACGCCGACGTGCACGGGTTCTCGATCCCGGGGCTGCTGGGCCTGGTCGACGACGACGGGCTGCCGCCCGCGCCGACCCGGCTCGACGACCTGATACTGCCGCCCGTGGCCTACGGCGTGAAGGTCATCTCGATCGGCATGTTCCTGCGTCGGCCCGGCGAAGAGGCCGCCGGAGCGGTCGCCTGGCGCGGACCGATGCTGCACCGCACGGTGCAGCAGTTCCTCACCGACGTGTACTTCGGCGATCTCGACGTGCTGCTGCTCGACATGCCGCCCGGCACCGGCGACATCGCGATCTCGGTCGGCCAGCTGCTCCCCCACGCCGACGTGCTCGTCGTCACGACACCGCAGCCGGCCGCCGCCGACGTGGCCGTCCGATCGGGCGTGGTCGCCCGTCAGACCGGACAGCGCATCGTGGGCGTGATCGAGAACATGGCGGCGATGACGCTGCCCGACGGCACGACGCTCGACCTGTTCGGCGCGGGCGGCGGCGAGGTCGTGGCACGCGCCCTGTCGACCGAGGTCGACGTGCCGCTGCTGGCATCCGTGCCCCTCAGCGGCGCGCTGCGCTCGGGCGGCGACGACGGCCGGCCGGTCGTGCTCTCGCATCCCGACGATCCCGCCGCTCGAGCGATCGACGCCGCGGCCGCAGCGCTGGCGATGCGCCCCCGGACCCTGGCGGGACGGCCGCTCCCCCTCCGTCTCGGCTGAGTCTGCACATGGCTCGCGCCGTGCACCTCGACGAAGGCGCAGGCGGCAGCCGAGCCACCGGGCGCGGGTTCTGCATGCGGTCTCGGCCCGGGCAGGGACGTGATCCCGGCGCAGGCGCCGTGGACCGCTTGCGTCCGCCTCGAGCCCCGGTCCCGCCCGCCATGCCTGCGGTGGTTCCGCGCGCCGGTTTCACCCGCCGCCTCGCCCGTTGGTCTCGTGTCGCTCGCCGGCGAGGGTCGGGTCAGGTGGCCTCGTCGTCGAACGGCGGCACCTCACCGGGCGCGAACATCGGAACGGTCGTGTTCGGCTTGGATGCCAGCGCCGCCGCGCCGGCAGCCCTCATCGTCGCCGTCGGGGTGTCGTCGAGCAGCGCCTCTCTGATGATGCGGCGCGGGTCGTACTGACGGGGGTCGAGCTTGCGCCAGTCGACGTCGTCGAAGTCGGGGCCCATCTCGTCGCGCATGCGCGTCTTGGCGCCTTGGAGCGTCTCTTTCGCCCGCTTGGTGAATCGTGCGAGCGCCTCGGCGTACCGCGGCAGACGCTCGGGTCCGATCAGCAACGCAGCGATCACACCGATCAGCAGGAGCTTCTCGATGGTGATCCCGAAGAACATGGATTCAGGTTACCCGTCGCGCCTCGGACTCCTGTGCTCGACCGCCGTCTACCCTGAGCGTGGAGGTCCACGTGAGCGGTTATGAAGCGAACGAGCGGTTCGTGCAGGAGTCGACGATCGAGCCCGAGCACATCGCCCGCGCCCGCGCCCACGCGCTCGAGCTCGGCGCGGCCCCCATCAGCCCCGCGATCGGGGCCCAGACGGCGGTCATCGCCGCCGCTTCGCGTGCGCTCAACATCGTCGAGGTGGGCACGGGCGGCGGCGTCTCGGGCCTCTGGCTGCTGCACGGCTCGCCCCGGGCGACCCTCACGACGATCGACAGCGAGCCCGAGCACCTCGGTGCCGCCCGTCAGGCCTTCGTCGACGCGCGCGTGCCGGCGGCGCGCGCACGCTTCATCACGGGCCGAGCCGCCGACGTGCTCCCCCGCATGAACGAGGCGTCGTACGACATCGTCTTCATCGACGCCGACCCCGACGGCGTGATCGAGTACGTCGAGCACGGGCTGCGCCTGGTGCGCGCGGGGGGCACGGTGCTGGTGCCGCGCGTGCTCGCGGGGGGCGCCGTCGCCGACCCCGTGCGGCGCGACGCGGTCACGACCGCCTACCGCTCGCTCATCCAAGAGGTGCAGGCATCGCCCGCCGTCGTCGGCGCCCTGTCGATCACCGGCGAAGGCCTCCTGCAGCTGACCACGGTGGCCGACGCCCACTGACGCCGCGGCGGCCGCCGCGTGCCCCTCCCCGGGTCCACCCGCCTAGACCCGACCGCACCCCCGCACCCCCTGCCCGGCCGGGGGCCGCACCGCACGTCACACCCGCACAACTCAGGCAGAACGGCACCCACGTAGCCCTGACCCCGCACCGGCCCGCGACTTTCCTGAGTCGTGCGCGCCCGCCCCGGCTGACCCCGATGCCCCGCGCCGCCCAACCCGGCGCTGCACCCCGCGCACGCCGAACCGAAACCTCACGCCGCGCCTCGGCGCGCACGACCCCGAGCGAAGCCCGCACCACGCCGCCGCACACCCGTACCACCGCCGCACAAACGACGAAGGCCGGCCCCGAGGGACCGGCCTTCGCGCGAAGAAATGCGTCAGGCTACGCCGACGACGCCGCCGAGGACGTCGTAGAGCTCCTTGGCTTCGGCGTCGTTCACCGAGACGACGAGTCGCCCGCCGCCCTCGAGCGGCACGCGCACGATGATCAGCCGGCCCTCCTTCACGGCCTCCATCGGCCCGTCTCCGGTTCTCGGCTTCATGGCTGCCATCGCGGCCCCCTTTTCATGAGTGGTCTGCCGATCAGTTTATCGGGTGCGCGCACCCATCGTCGTCCGCGCCCGCCACGGAGCGTCACGGCCCCGGTCAGGGGATCTGCCAGTAGGTGTTCGCGAGGGCGTACATGTTGTAGATCCACCACCACTGGCCCAGCAGCGCCACGGCCAGCACGCCGAGGCGCCACCCCGTCGACTTCGGCACCGCGAACGCCCCCCACAGCGGCGAGATCGGGACGAGCAGGCGGAAGACGCTGGACTGCGGGAAGAACACCAGCAACAGATAGATCAGGTAGCTCGCCGACCACAGCCGCACCTCGACGCCGAGGCGCTTCACCTGCGGCACGAACAGCAGCACCGCGGCGATGCCCACGATCAGCACCGCCAGAGCCACCGGACCGGTCGACGCCCCCAGGCCCCAGCGACCGAACCAGAAGCTCGCGGCCTCGACCGACCCCTGCCCCGGGGAGAAGTGCATGCCCGCGTCGCCGAGGAAGTTGCGCCGCCACGCGAGCTCGGTGGCGAGGTACGCGCCCGGGTCTCCGGTGACGACGGCGGCGATCTGCTGCCACGCGAATCCGACGATGGTCGACAGCAGTCCGAGCGCCACGATGTGCACGATGTCGCGCACCGGGAGCGGGTCGACGCGTCGACGCCAGAACCGATGGATGCCGTAGAGCGCGAGGAACAGCGCGAAGGCCAGGACGCCCGGACGCGTGAACCCCATCACCGGGACGACGAGGTAGAGCCAGGTCCATCGACGCCGCTGCACGCACCACAGCGCGAGGAACAGCAGCAGCAGGAACAGCGACTCGGCGTATCCGACCTGGAACAGCGCGGCGAGCGGGCCGCACGAGAAGAAGACGACGGCCCACACCGCCGCAGCCGATCCGATGCGCGGGCGGAGCATCGCGAACAGCACGAGGCACGCGCCGTAGCCGGCGAGCAGCGCGACCGTGAGCGCGCCAGCGGGCCACGAGCCGAGGAACAGCCCGATCCCCTGCGACACGTACGGGTACACCGGCATGAACGCCCACGTGTTCTCGCCCACGTAGCCCTCCGGCGTCAACGGGAGGACGCTCGGGTATCCCGAGAAGGCGGCGAGCCAGTACCACTGCGCGTCCCAGCCCAGCGCCAGCTTCTCGAGCGACGGCGCGACGCCGTACCGCGAGGCCGGGCCCGACATCGACGACGCGAGCAGGAAGAACCCCGTGGTGATGAGACGGGCGGCGACGTAGACGACCGCGATCTGCACGGCGACGGGCAGACGGCGCCAGCCGCGGGGCGGCGCCTCGACGGTCACGGCGGCGGTCACGATGCGCTGAGCCAGGCGCGCAGGCCGCGCTCGACCGCGTCGATCTGAGCAACGGGCACCCGCTCCTCGTCGTGGTGCGCCAGGTGGGGGTCTCCCGGTCCATAGTTGACGGCCGGGATGCCGAGTGCCGAGAACCGTGCCACATCGGTCCAGCCGTACTTGGGGCGGGGCTCGGCGCCGACGGCCGCGACGAAGTCCTGCGCGAGCGGTGCGTCGAGCCCGGGACGGGCGCCGACGGCGACGTCGACGATCTCGACGGCGAAGCCGGTGAACACGTCTCGCACGACGCGCTCGGCCTCGGCCGCGTCGCGGCTGGGCGCGAAGCGGTAGTTGACCTCGACCTCGCACGCGTCGGGGATGACGTTGCCCGCGACGCCGCCCGTGATGCGCACGGCGTTCAGGCCCTCGCGGTAGACGAGGCCGTCGACGGCGATCTCGCGCGCCCGGTACTCGGCGAGGCGGGCGAGGATCGGCGCCGCCTTGTGGATGGCGTTCTCACCGATCCACGATCGGGCGCTGTGGGCGCGCACGCCCTCGGTGCGGACGATCGCGCGCAGCGTGCCGTTGCATCCGCCCTCGACCTCGCCGTTGCTGGGCTCGCCGAGGATCGCGAAGTCGCCCGAGAAGAGGTCGGGACGGTTGCGCGACAGACGACCCAGGCCGTTGAGCGACGAGTCCACCTCTTCGTGGTCGTACCACATCCAGGTGATGTCGACGGCGGGGTCGGCGAGCTCGGCGGCGAGCTTCAGCTGCACCGCCACGCCGGCCTTCATGTCGACCGTGCCGCGCCCCCAGATGACGGCCGCCCCGTCGATCTCGACGTCGCGGACGGGGAGGTTCGCGTTGATCGGGACGGTGTCGATGTGCCCGGCGATCACGACCCGGCGCTCGCGCCCCAGGTTCGTGCGGGCCACGACGGTGTCTCCGTCTCGGATCACCTCGAGGTGGGGGTACGCCGAGACGGCGGCGGCGATGGCATCCGCGAGCGTCGTCTCGTCGTCGGAGACGCTCGGGATGTCGCAGATCGCCCGCGTCAGGTCGGCGGAGGACGAGGTGAGGTCGAGCGTCGGCATGACCCCGATCCTATCCACCGGCGACGCGCCACTACCCTGAGAGGGTGAGCAACGAACGTCGTATCAGCGGTATCGGACTGTCCACTCTCGCAGCCGACGGGACCGTGCTCGACGCGTGGTTCCCCGAGCCGCGCCTCGGCGCCGATCCCGGCACGCTCGCCCCCGAGGCGGCGGCCCTCGCCGGCCCGGACGACCGGCGCGCCGTGACCGTCGAGACGGTGACGCTGACCATCGACGCCGACGCCGCCCCCGCCTCGACGGCCGACGCCTACCTGCGGCTGCACGCCCTGTCGCACCTGCTCGTGCGCCCCAACGAGATCAACCTCGACGGGGTCTTCGGGCACCTCCCCAACGTGGCGTGGACCACCGCCGGCCCGATGCACCCCGACGACGCGGCACGCCTGCGGCCGGCGCTGCAGCGTCATGGCATCCAGCTCCAGGGGCTCGACAAGTTCCCGCGTCTCACCGACTACGTGCTGCCCACCGGCGTGCGGATCGCCGATGCCTCGCGCGTCCGCCTCGGGGCGCACCTCTCGCCCGGCACCACGGTCATGCATGAGGGCTTCGTCAACTTCAACGCCGGCACGCTCGGCTCGTCGATGATCGAGGGACGCGTCTCGCAGGGCGTCGTGATCGGCGACGGCACCGACATCGGCGGCGGCGCGTCGATCATGGGCACCCTGTCGGGCGGGGGCACGCATCGCGTCTCGATCGGCGCGCGCACCCTCCTCGGCGCCAATGCCGGCATCGGCATCTCGCTCGGCGACGACTGCGTGGTCGAGGCGGGCCTCTACGTCACGGCGGGCACGAAGGTGCGCGTGGGCGACGAGACGCTCAAGGCGGGCGAGCTGTCGGGGCGCGACGGCATCCTGTTCCGCCGCAACTCTCTCACCGGCGCCGTCGAGGCTTCGGCCCGTGCGGGCGTGGGTGTGACGCTCAACGAGGCGCTGCACGCCTGAGGCCCTGCGCCGCCGCGATCGCGTGTGCGGTGCAGACGAAGGCTCTCACCCGGGGCAGACCGTGTCTCGGCCCTCCACCACGATCTCAGCGGGCGTCAATCGCGCACCCTCACCGAGAGACAGGTGACGCAGCCCTCGAGTTTCTCGAACTCGCTCACGTCGACCGTCAGCACCTCGAGACCGCGAGAGCGGTGTTGCGCGGCGGTGGCGGGCGCGTCGGACGACATCAGCACCGTGCGGTCGTCGAGCACGACCACGGCGGTGCCGTGCTCTTCGGGGACGCCCGAGAAGACGGGGAACAGCGCCGGATCGTCGACGAGCGGCTCGTAGCCCACGACGGTTCCGTCGGGCAAAGCGGTGATGCCCGACTTCAGGTGCAGCACCTTGGTCACCGGGATCCGGCGCACCTCCCAGCCCCGCGGCTCGAGCAGCGCGCGCAGCTGCGCGATGCCGTCAGCGTTGGTGCGCGACGACGCGCCGACGTACACGGTGCGGCCGACCTTGAGCACGTCGCCGCCGTCGAGCGTGCCCGGCTCGCCGATCTCGGCGACAGGAACCCCGGATGCCACGAGCGCGGCGCGCACGGTCTCTGCCTCGCCGCGGCGCGAGGGGGCACCCGCCCGGCACAGCACCGCAAGGTCGCCGAACACGACGACGGCGTCCTCGACGAACACCCCGTCGGGCTGGGCGTCGGCGGGCTCGACCTCGACGACGTCCCACCCGCGGGACCGGAAGACGTCGACGTAGGCGCGCCATTGGGCCAGAGCCAGGTCGGGATCGACGGGAACGCGATCGAGGTGCGTCAGCTCTCCCTCGGAGAGCGACGGCGAGGGGCGACGGACGAGCAGGCGCGGCATGCCCCGACCCTACCCCTCGCCCGGCGGCGGGCCCACGGCATCCGTCGCTCGTCGCTCGGCGTGGCCGGATAAACGCTCTCCGCCGGAGCAAACGGTCCGACGTGGCGTCTCTCTCGGCGCGAAGCGTCTCCAGGGCCCTGGACGAGACCGGACGCGCCCCAGCCGTGCCGAAACCGCGGAACGCCCCGCCGTGCCGGACATCCGGGCGAACGCCGCCGTCCCGCCCCTCGCGAAGAAGAGCGGGGCGGCGGCCGTGGGCGTCAGACGCCGGGGTAGTCGCGCTGCGCGGCGCCCGTGTACAGCTGCTGCGGGCGGCCGATCTTGGTCTGCGGGTCGGTGATCGCCTCGCGCCACTGGGCGAGCCAGCCGGGCAGACGACCGATGGCGAAGAGCACGGTGAACATGCGGGTGGGGAAGCCCATCGCCTTGTAGATCACGCCGGTGTAGAAATCGACGTTCGGGTAGAGACGGCGCTCCTTGAAGTAGTCGTCCTCCAGGGCGATCTGCTCGAGCTCCTTCGCGAGGTCGAGCAGCGGATCGCTGACGCCCAGGGCCTCGAGCACCTCGTCGGCGGCCTCTTTGACGAGCTTCGCGCGGGGATCGTAGTTCTTGTAGACCCTGTGGCCGAAGCCCATGAGCTTGACGCCCTGCTCTTTGTTCTTGACGCGCTCGACGAAACGCTCGACGCTCTCGCCCGAGTCGCGGATACGGCCGAGCATCTGCAGCACGGCCTCGTTCGCGCCACCGTGAAGCGGACCGGAGAGGGCCTGGATGCCGGCCGAGATCGACGCGAACTGGTTGGCACCGGTGGAGCCGACGAGACGGACGGTCGAGGTGGAGGCGTTCTGCTCGTGATCCGCGTGCAGCATGAGCAGCAGGTCGAGGGCCTTGGTCATGACCGGGTTGACCTCGTAGATCTCGCTCAGCACACCGAAGTTGAGCTTGAGGAAGTTGTCGACGAAGCTCAGCGAGTTGTCGGGGTACAGGAACGCCTGTCCGATGCTCTTCTTGTGCGCGTACGCCGCGATCACGGGGAGCTTGGCGAGCATGCGCACCGTGTTGAGCTCGACGTGCTCGGGGTTGTGCGGGTCGGACTCCGACTCGTAGTAGGTCGACAGCGCGGCCGTCGCGGCCGAGAGCACCGACATGGGATGCGCGGTCGGCGGCAGCGACGAGAAGAACCGCTTGAGGTCTTCGTGCAACAGCGTGTGACGACGGATGCGCTCGTCGAACTCGGCCAGCTCCGACGCCGACGGCAGCTCACCGTAGATCAGCAGCCAGGCGACCTCGAGGTAGGTGCTGTTCCTCGCCAGCTGCTCGATCGGGTAGCCGCGGTAGCGCAGGATCCCCTGATCGCCGTCGATGTACGTGATGTCGGACTTGGTGGATGCCGTGTTCACGAAGCCGTAGTCGAGCGTGGTGTGACCGGTCTGCTTCGTCAGCGACGCGATGTCGATGCTCGGGGTTCCGTCGGTACCTCGCAGGACCGGGAATTCGGCGGTGGTGCCCCCCACCGTGAGGGTGGCCTTGTCCTGCTGCGTGCCCGCGTCGCTCACCGCGCCTCCTTGCGATTTCTGGTCGCCCTTTGGGATGGACCGGTGGGAGCGGAGGCACCCGTGGTCCGTTCGGTCGTGCCCCGACGGTGCGGAGCCTTTCCGGCATACGCACACGGAGGGATGCCCGCGACGCGATGCCTTTACAGCCTAGTAGGCGTCGGCACGTACCTCTGCCACCCACAAGGTTGGCTCCCTCCGAATGGAGGGAACCTCCTGTTCAGGGGCTCAAGCGCTCTGCCGCCGCCGCGATGCGCTCGTCGGTCGCGGTCAGCGAGAACCGCACGTGGTGCGGGAAGTGCGCGCCGTAGAAGTGGCCCGGTCCGACCAGGATGCCCAGGTCGGCGAGCCGTCCCACGCTCTCCCAGGCGTCGCGTCCCTCGGTGGCCCACAGATACAGGCCGCCCTCGCTGCGGTCGATGCGGAAGCCGGCGGCCTCGACGGCGGGCTTCAGCAGCGCCCGTCGTCGCGCGTAGCGTTCGCGCTGCGCGGCGACGTGCGCGTCGTCGGCCAGGGCGACCGTCATCGCCCGCTGCACCGGCGCCGGGGGCATGAGTCCCAGGTGCTTGCGCCCCGTCAGCAGCCGCGCGACCAGGGCCGGGTCGCCTGCGAGGAAGGCGGCCCGATACCCCGCGAGGTTCGACTGCTTGCTCAACGAGTACACCGACAGCACGCCGGCGAGGTCGTCTCCGACAACGGCCGGATCGAGCACGCTCGGCACGCGCTCGGCGTCCCACGGAGCCTCCCACCCGAGCTCGGCGTAGCACTCGTCCGAGGCCAGCACGGCGCCGATCTCGCGCGCCCGGGCCACGGCATCCCGCAGCTCGTCGGTCGAGAGCACCCGCCCGTCGGGATTGCCGGGCGAGTTGATCCACACCAGGCGCGTATGCGCGGGCCACTCGGAGGGGTCGTCGGATGCCACCGGCTCGGCGCCGACGAGACGCGCACCGACCTCGTACGTCGGGTAGGCCGCCCGCGGATGCACGACCGCATCGCCCGGGCCGAGCCCCAGCAGGAGTGGCAGCAAGGCGACGAGCTCTTTCGAGCCGACCGTCGGCAGCACGTGCGCCGGGGTGAGCCCCGGAACGCCCCGACGACGGGCGTACCACTCGACGATCGCCTCTCTCAGCGCGGGAGTCCCGGCGGTCTGCGGGTAGGCGTGTGCATCGGTCGCGTCAGCGAGCGCTGCCGCGACGACATCGGGCGTCGGGTCGACGGGCGAGCCGATCGACAGGTCGACGATCCCGGCGGGGTGCCGACGGGCGCGTTCGGCGTAGGGGGCGACCGCGTCCCACGGGTAGTCGGCGAGGTCGGCGACTCCCACGGCTCAGTGGCCTTGCGGGGGCAGCGCCGAGACGAGGGGGTGATCCTTGGCGATCACGCCGACCTTGGCGGCACCGCCGGGCGACCCGATGTCGTCGAAGAACTCGACGTTGGCCTTGTAATAATCGGACCACTCTTCGGGCAGGTCGTCTTCGTAGTAGATCGCCTCGACCGGGCAGACCGGCTCGCACGCACCGCAGTCGACGCATTCGTCGGGGTGGATGTAGAGAGAGCGCTCACCCTCGTAGATGCAGTCGACGGGACACTCGTCGATGCAGGCGCGGTCCTTGACATCGACGCACGGGAGAGCGATCACGTAAGTCACTCCCTCAGTCTAGACGCGCACGGCATCGCGGCCCCGACATGACGTCACACGGCTACGGTGCGCGGGGCGGGACGACCCGGGGCGCCGACACGTCGGGCCATGCCACCACCAGCGCAGCGAGCACGGGGCCGGCGAACGTCCAGGCGATCGCGATCCAGGCGGTGTCGGGAGTGGGCGCCGCGACGATCGCCGACCCGCCCGGTCCGACCTGCGAGAACAGCGCCGTGGCGCCGATCAGCCCGAGCGACGCCGCGAGGGCGTTCCATCGATCCGCGGTCAGGGCACGCATCGCGATGAGGAGCCCCGCCGATCCGACGACGGCGAGCACCAGCCCGAGCGGAAACCCACCGAGCCGGTACGCCTGCCCCACCGTGGCGGCGACACCATAGAAGAGTCCGACCACGGCCGACACGACCCACCCCACCGCGCGCGATATCGCCGACCTCACCGCGTCAGTCTAAGCGTCGCGCGTATGCGTCCCCTGTCAGCCCGGAGCCTCCGGATGCCGCACCCCACCGGCCGGAACACCCCGACCGTCGTCGGCGTCGGTATCACGGCCTCGTCGTGGTGAAGAATCCGAGTCGCCGGGTGACGCACCGTCGAGCTCACGGCGGGAAGGGCGACGGCTTACGCGCGCCACTCCGACGAGACGACCGAGCGTGGACGCCAGCGGCAGTGGTCAACTCGGAGACGGGACCACGACGCAGAGCTCGACGCCCGCGAAGGTCTCACACCTCTCGACCGGCGGCGCTGCGACCTACGCGCTCCTCTCCGGCGGCTCCGTCCGCGCCTCGGGGAGCAACGGGCACGGGCCGCTCGGCGACGGCACCACCACGCAGCACAACTCCCCCGTGGCCGTTCAGGGAGTCGCGAGCGTCACAGACCTGGGGCGCGGCAACACATCCACATCGATGTTCCCCTCGCGTTGATCCAGGCAGCCCCCTCATCGCCTCTGCGCGCAGGATCCCGCCCCGCCGTCGTCACGCGGCCCAGCCGATCGCCCGGAGGAACGCCGCAGCCGCCGCCGCGCACGCAACCACCGCGAGAAACGGTGCACGCATCCACAGCAGCACGGCCGCGACGCCGACCGCGGGGAGCCGCGCATCGACCACGATCGTCGGCCCCGCCGCGATCGCCTGCACGACGACGAGCGCCGAGAGCAGCGCCACCGTCAGCAGGTCGGCGATCCGCGCCGGGCGAGGCGCATCGAGCACGCGCGCGGGAACGAGGTATCCCACCGCTTTCAGCGCGAGGCAGAGAACCGATGCCGCCAGGACCGCGGTCCACAGGGTCATCGCATCCCTCGCTCTTCCTCAACGGGCGCCGACACCGCTGCTGCAGGTCGCGGGTCGAACAGGCCGACCGCGACGGCGACGCCGGCTGCGGCGACGACCGGGATGCCGGGCATCAGCACCGGAGTGAGCGCGGCCGCGACGATGGCGGCACCCAGAGCGACCGCCATCGGCTGGCCGCCGCGCAGACGTGGCCACAGCAGGGCGAGAAAGGCGGCGGCGGCCGCGGCATCCAGACCGTAGACACGGGGGTCGCCGAGAACGTCGCCCACGAGAGCGCCGAGCAGGGTCGAGAGGTTCCACCCCGCCCAGATCGCCACACCGGTCACCCAGAAACCCGCCTGCCGAGCGCGCGGCGTGTCTTGCGCGAGGGCAACGGCCACCGACTCGTCGATCGTGAACGGCGCGGCGGCGGCCTTGCGCCAGAGACCGCCCGCGACGACCGGCGCCATCCGCATCGCGTAAGCGGCGTTGCGCACGCCCAGCAGCACGGCCGAGGCGATCGCGGCGGGCGCGGCAGCGAGTCCCCCGGCCGCGACGACGCCCACGAACGCGAACTGCGACCCGCCCGTGAACATCAGCAGGCTCAACACGCACGTCTGCCAGACGTCGAGCCCGGATGCCACCGACAGCGCTCCGAACGAGATGCCATAGGCGCTGGTCGCGAGGGCGACGGCGAGGGCCTGTCGCGTCGCCGCTCTTTCGGGTGTTCGATCTAGCGAACGCATGATCAGATCATCGAACATCGATGTTCGTCCGTCAACTCGAACGATCGACCGCCATAATGAACGCATGACGGATCTCGGTGACCGCATCGCCTCGACACTCCGCCGCGAGCGAGAACGACGCGACCTGAGCGTTTCGGAGCTCGCCCGACGGGCCGGTGTCGCGAAGGCCACCGTGTCGCAGCTCGAGAACGGCGGGGGCAACCCCAGCGTCGAGACGCTGTGGGCGCTGGCATCCGCCCTCGACGTGCCCTTCGCCGTGCTCGTCGACGAAGGCGTCCGATCCCCCACGCTCATCCGGGCGGGCACCGCGGCGACGGCAGTCTCCGCGTCGAACGCCGAGTACCTGGCCGTGCTGCTGTCGGCGAGCCCCCCGCACGCCCGACGCGACATCTACCTGCTCAGCGCAGAGCCCGGCGCACCCCGACGGTCGGAACCCCACCACCGGGGAACCGTCGAGCACGTCGTGCTGGTGAGCGGTCGCGGTCGGGTCGGGCCCGCCGACGAGCCGTACGAGCTCTCGCCCGGCGACTATCTGTCATACCCCGGTGACGCGCCCCACGTATTCGAGGCCCTCGCTCCGGGCACGAGCGCAGTCTGCATCGTCGAGTCGCGCTGAGCGCGCCCGTCGCCCGTCGTGTAGGAGACGCCGCGTGCGTTCCATACGGCGCATCCTGGACGCTCGCCACGCAGTCCACCCCGCACGACGGAACGGCCCCGCGCAGCGTGTGCTGCGCGAGGCCGTTCCGTCAAGAGAACGCTCAGGCGTTGGCATCCTGACGCTTCAGGCGCGAAGCGGCGCGACCGCGCTCGGTCGCGTCGAGCACGACCTTGCGGATGCGCACCTTCTCGGGCGTGACCTCGACGCATTCGTCGTCGCGGGCGAACTCGAGAGACTCCTCCAGCGTGAGCACGCGCGGGGGCGTCATCGACTCGAAGGAGTCGGACGTCGACGAACGCATGTTCGTGAGCTTCTTCTCTTTGGTGATGTTGACGTCCATGTCGTCGGCGCGCGAGTTCTCGCCGATGACCATGCCCTCGTAGACCTCTTCGGTGGGCTGCACGAAGAAGCTCATGCGCTCCTGCAGGGCGATCATGGCGAAGGGGGTGACGACGCCCGAGCGGTCGGCGACGATCGAGCCGTTCTGGCGGGTCGTGATCGAGCCCGCCCAGTCGTCGTAGCCGTGCGAGATCGCGTTGGCGATGCCCGTGCCGCGGGTGATGGTGAGGAACTCGCTGCGGAAGCCGATCAGACCGCGCGACGGCACGACGAACTCCATGCGCACCCAGCCGGTGCCGTGGTTGGTCATGCTGTCCATGCGGCCCTTGCGCGCCGCCATGAGCTGCGTGATGGCGCCGAGGTGCTCTTCGGGCGCGTCGATGGTGAGGTGCTCGAAGGGCTCCTTGAGCTTGCCGTCTTCGCCGCGCTTGGTGACCACCTGCGGCTTGCCGACGGTGAGCTCGAAGCCCTCGCGGCGCATGTTCTCGACGAGGATCGCGAGAGCCAGCTCGCCGCGGCCCTGGACCTCCCAGGCATCCGGACGCCCGATGTCGACGACCTTGAGCGAGACGTTGCCGATGAGCTCGCGGTCGAGGCGGTCCTTCACCATACGCGCGGTGAGCTTGTGGCCCTTCACCTTGCCCATGAGGGGCGAGGTGTTGGTGCCGATCGTCATCGAGATCGCGGGGTCGTCGACCGTGATGGCCGGGAGCGGACGCACGTCTTCGGGATCGGCGATGGTCTCACCGATCGTGATGTCGGGGAATCCGGCGATGGCGACGATGTCGCCGGGACCGGCCGACTCGGCCGGGAAGCGATCCAGGGCCTTGGTGATGAGCAACTCGGTGACGCGCGCGTTCGAGTGCGAGCCGTCATGCCGCACCCAGGCCACCGTCTGGCCCTTCTTGAGCGTGCCGTTGAACACGCGCAGCAGCGCGAGGCGACCGAGGAACGGGCTGGAGTCGAGGTTGGTGACCCACGCCTGCAGCGGGGCCTCGTCGTCGTAGGCGGGGGCCGGCACGTGCTCGAGGATCGCCTCGAACAGGGGCTCGAGGTCGTCGTTGTCGGGCAGCTCACCGTTGGCGGGACGGTTGCGGCTCGCGGCACCGGCGCGACCCGAGGCGTAGACGACCGGGACGTCGAGCAGGGCGTCGACGTCGAGGTCGGGCACATCGTCGGCGAGGTCGCCCGCCAGACCCAGCAGCAGGTCGTGCGCCTCTTCTTCGACCTCGGCGATGCGGGCGTCGGGGCGGTCGGTCTTGTTGACGAGCAGGATGACCGGGAGCTTGGCCTCGAGCGCCTTGCGCAGCACGAAGCGGGTCTGCGGCAGCGGGCCCTCGGACGCATCGACCAGCAGCACGACGCCATCGACCATCGACAGGCCGCGCTCGACCTCACCGCCGAAGTCGGCGTGACCCGGGGTGTCGATGACGTTGATCGTCACGGGAACCTCGGTGTGCGCACCGTTGTAGGTGATCGCCGTGTTCTTGGCGAGGATCGTGATGCCCTTCTCGCGTTCGAGGTCGTTCGAGTCCATCGCGCGCTCTTCGACGTGCGCGTGCTCGCCGAACGAGCCGGTCTGGCGCAGCATGGCATCGACGAGAGTCGTCTTGCCGTGGTCGACGTGCGCGACGATCGCGACGTTACGGAGGTCAGGACGAAGGGCGTGCGCCATGGAGGGTCTCCAGGAAAATTCGGGGTGGAGCCCGGAATCGGGCGTGGACAGTCTACCGGGAGTCGGCTGAGAGGCGGTCCGGAGCGTGAAACGGGGACTCCGGCAGACATCCGATGGCCGAGGATCACGCCGTGAAGGCGTTGGCGGCAGTTCGTCGTCAGCGGGCGGGTGAGAAACTGGCAACGTGGCGAGCACCGATCCGACCTTCGCTCCAGCGATCAGCGGGACGTTCTACCGCGCGATCGATCCGGCCTTCCGCGCGTTCGCGATCACAGGATCGCGTTCAGAGGGACGCTACTCGAGAGCGAACGAGCCAACGCTCTATCTGAGCTCCTCCATCGACGGAGTCGAGGCCGCCATGATCGCCCACACCAATGCGCGATCGGTGGAGCGCGAGATCGTCGACGTCCACGTCGAGGCCTCGCGCATCGTCGACCTACGCGACGCACGTGCGCGGGAGGCGGCGGGGATCGACCTCGCTGACGCGATGGCCCCCTGGCAGGACATCGCCGCGGACGGAGGCACACCACCCTCTTGGGCCGTGCGCGACCGTGTCGTCGAGATCGGCGCGAACGGTCTGATCGACCCTTCACGAAAACGCCCAGGGTGCTGGCATCTGGTGCTCTTCCGCTGGAATGAGCCCGACGCTCCTCTCGTCCGACTGATCGAACGCTGACTCCCGCCCCGCTTTCGTGATAGTCGGCACCACACGGCAGTTGCACGCGAAGCTGTCGGCGCACGCCGAAGGGCGATCCGACTCGACGGGTCACCCACCATCACGCTGCCCTCACCGATCGCGTCGGCGAAGCACCTTCGCCGAGCCTGCTGAACTCCGGCCATGGGAAGGTCGGCGAGCTGCTGTTGTGCCGGTGTGCGACGCCCGGAACCTCGCTTCGCTCGAAGCTGCACGGAGACGACGCGCTTATGCGGCGAGCATCCGCCGGATCTCATCGACGATGACCTCGGGGTCGCTGACCGGCACGTAGTGGCCGGACCGTTCGGCGATGACATGCCGTCCACGGGCGCTGGCGGCGGCGCGGGTGGCGTGGGCCGCATTGGCCTGGGCGCGGACTGCGCGGCTCATGCCATGGCCGGGCACTGCGCCGGAGACGACCGTGACCGGGATCTCGCCGAGGTCGGGCGGTCTCCGCTGCCAGGCACGCAGTTCGTCGAGAAAAGTCCGCGCTTGCTCGCGCTGGGTACGGATCACGCCAGGGGTGAAGGCTTCCCGCTGCAGGTCAGCGCGCACGCCCTCGGGAGCCGCGCGCAGCAACCAGCCGAACGAATGACGAAGCAGCCCGAGGCGGGAGAGCGCTGCGGCTGCGGCCAGGGCCGTCCGCTCTCCGGCGCGGAAGCGCCGGGTGAACAGCACCGGTGCGGCCTCGTCGGTCGGGTCGACGAGCACCAAGCCTGCGATCCGTTCCGGGTGGCGGGCGGCCGCCAGTCGGACGATGGGTCCGCCTGCGGAGTGGCCCACAAGGATGAACGGGCCGGGCGTGAAGTGGTCGAGCAGGTCGTTCAGGTCGTCGGCCATCCGCTCGAGGGTGCGGCCGCCCGGGTCGGGCTGGGAGCGGCCGAGCCCTGCCCGGTCGTACACGACTGCACGCGCGAACCTGGATACTCCGGGCTGGACGGCCGCCCACGACGACCTGTCCGCGCCTGATCCCGCCTCGAACACCACGCTCGGCCCGGAGCCCGGCCCGGGCAGCACTTGGGCGTGCAGCATGCGGCCATCGCGCATCTGCACCCACTCCTGCGCGCCGAGGAGCGCCGCAGGAGTCACTTCGTTGCTCACCATCTCTCTGCCTCGCTTCCTGCCGCGAATCGATCTGCGGCTCATCACTCTGCCGGGAAGATCTGTCCGATCGGCTCGTGTTTCTCCGCCTGAAAGCGATCCTCGGTGCGGCCCCGCGCCCAGTACCCCGACAGCGACACCTGCCGACGCGTCAGACCGCGCTCCTCGACGAGCACGTGACGCCATTCTCGCGTTCGAGGTCGTTCGAGTCCATCGCACGCTCTTCGACGTGCGCGTGCTCGCCGAACGAGCCGGTCTGGCGCAGCATGGCATCGACGAGAGTCGTCTTGCCGTGGTCGACGTGCGCGACGATCGCGACGTTACGGAGGTCAGGACGAAGGGCGTGCGCCATGGAGGGTCTCCAGGAAAATTCGGGGTGGAGCCCGGAATCAGGCGTGGACAGTCTACCGGGAGTCGGCTGAGAAGAGGTCCGGAGGTGAAACGGGGCGGGTGCCCGATGTACACCCGCCCCGTTCGACTGTTCCGGCTCGGTCGTCGACCACACGACGACGTATCACCGGAAAATGCACCTAGCGGTAGTACGCCGCCACTGTCTCAAGCTTGGCCGTCGTGCCAGTGATCCGGCTAACGATCCGAACGACATCGTCGGAACCGGCGGAGTAATACTTGCCTACCGTGTAGTCGATGCAGGGAGCGGGGGCGTTCGCGCCTTTCGTCAGCTGACGCCCCGCACCGCTGTCCCAGATGTTCCCTTCTGCATTCCGGGCATAGGGGGAAACCCATATGCTGGACCATGCAGGTCCGGAATAGCAAAGCCGGAAGCTATCCAGCCTGGCGCCGGATGAGGTGTGACCGCTGAACCTGGCCGTCACAGTGAGAACATATGTCTCTCCGTTGACATCGGACCACGTATTAGCAATAGTGACAGCCGACGACGAGCCGATGTTGGCTCTTGCGAGTTCACCCGCCGCGTAGGCCGGAGCTGCGACGAACACGGCAGAAATAATAGCCACCAAGGCAACCGATGCAGCAGATTTCCAAGACCTTATCTTCATTGCCCACCCTCCATTCATATGCTGATTATCGACAACAATGAACTCATAACACAATATGCATGAGAGACATTTCATATCCATCTCATCCGCTTATGAACATCAGTGAGGGTGAAGAGAGGACTATCTTCGCCGATGAGAACAGTGCAGAGAATACGGCGCAGGGTGGGACCCGTTAAGGTCTCACCCTGCGCCGTATGCTCTTTGAATCAGTTGTCCGCGCCGCGACGAAGCAGCTCGTGACGCAGCTCACGACGGGCTGCCTGCACCTCGACGTCGGGCACGGGGATCGCCGCGATGAGGCGCTGCGTGTAGGCCTCTTTGGGGTTTCGCAAGATCTCATCACGCGTGCCCTGCTCGGCGATCTTGCCGTGGTGGAGCACGACGATGCGGTCGGCCATGGCATCCACCACGGCGAGGTCGTGGCTGATGAAGAGGCAAGCGAATCGGTGCTCTTGCTGCAGCTCGCTCAACAGCTCGAGCACGCGGGCCTGCACGGAGACGTCGAGGGCGCTCGTCGGCTCGTCGGCCACGAGCAGTCGCGGCTGCAACGAGAGAGCGCGAGCGATGCCGACACGCTGCTTCTGGCCGCCCGACAGCTCGTGCGGGTAACGATTGCGGTAGCTGCGCGGCAGGCGCACCTCGTCGAGGAGCTTCTCGACGCGCGCGTCGAGGGCCGCACCCTTGGCCTCGCCCGCCAGCAGCAGCGGCTCACCGATCGACTCACCGATGGGCAGGCGCGGGTTCAGCGACGACGACGGATCCTGGAAGACGATGCCTACCTTGCGTCGCAGCGTCTTGATGACGTTGCGTCCGCCCTTCGAGATGTCGATCCCGTCGACGACGAGACGCCCGTCGGCGATCGGCTGCAAGCCGATCGACGCACGACCGATCGTCGACTTGCCGGAGCCCGACTCGCCGACGAGCCCCACGATCTCGCCCTCGGCGATGCGGATCGTGACATCGTCGACGGCTCGGAAAGCCGCGACACGACCACGCTTGCCGTACTCGATCGAGACGTTCTCGAGCTCAAGCACGGGCTTGGCGACCTCGGGCGCCTTGGCTGCCTCGGCGACGACGGCCGCCGGAACCTCTTCGGCGATCGCGTGCGCCAGCGCCTCGACGACATCGACTGACCCCTCCCCATCGAGCTTCTCGCCCAGACGGGGAACGGCGGCGAGCAGCTCTTTGGTGTAGTCCTGCTGCGGATCGCCCAGCACCTTGGTGGCAGGGCCCTGCTCGACGATGTCGCCGTTCTTCATCACGACGATCCAGTCCGCGAGGTCGGCGACCACGCCCATGTCGTGCGTGATGAGCAGCACGGCCGAGTCGAGCCGGTCGCGCAGGTCGCGGATGAGGTCGAGGATCTCGGCCTGCACCGTCACGTCGAGGGCCGTCGTCGGCTCGTCGGCGATGAGCAGCGCCGGCTCGAGGCTGATCGACTGCGCGATCATGGCGCGCTGACGCTGACCACCCGACAACTGGTGCGGGTACGACGCGAAGGCTTTGGCCGGGTCGGGAAGACCGACCATGTCGAGCAGCTCCAGAGCCCGTGCCTTCGCCTCGGACGGACGCTGCGCCGTGTGAGCACGCAGCGCCTCCATGATCTGGAAGCCGATCGTCAGCACGGGGTTCAGTGCCGTCATCGGCTCCTGGAAGATGGCCGCGACCTCGGGGCCACGCAGGTGACGCATCTGCGTGGACGACATCGACGTGATCTCACGGCCGTTCACCTTGATGCTGCCACGCACGCGGCTGTTGCGCGGGAGAAGATCGAGGATCGCCATAGAGCTGACGCTCTTGCCCGAGCCCGACTCGCCCACGACGGCGACGACCTGGCCGCGTTGGATCGAGTAGTTCAGGTGCTTCGCCGCGGGGACCCACACGTCATCGACGGCGAAGTCGACGCTGAGGTCGGTCATCTCGAGGGCGGGAACGGCCTCGGTGGCAGAGGTGGTCATGCGGCTGTCCTCTCGGTCCCGCCCAGCGGGAGTGAGTGATGGGGAAATGAAAGAATCGGGGAATGACACGACAGACGTTCCGTTCGACGTTCACGCGCATCATGTGCGTCCTCGCGTGGGGCATCTGCGCCGCCGTGGCCGTGGGGACCCTGCTGGTCCCGGGCTCGTTCAGCGCCGCTCCGGCGATGGTGTTGGGCGCTGCCGGAGCAGCCTCCCTGATCGGTGCCCTCCTGTGGGCTCCGGCTCTGCACGTCGATGACGACGGCATCGACGTCGACAACATCGTGAGGCGCTTCCACGTGCCGTGGGCCGCACTGATCCACGTCGACACCCGTTACGCGCTGCAGCTGCACACGCCGGGTCGCCTCATCGCCGTCACGGCGGCGCCCGCGCCTGGGGCGGGCGCTTCGTTGCGTGCAGCGCGGATCCAGCGACGCCACGGCGGAGTCGCCGAGGTCGACCTCCGACCCGGCGACCTGCCCACAACCGATTCGGGGCGTGCCGCCGCCCTCGTACGCGGACGCTGGCGGCAGCTGCGCGACGCGGGCCTCATCGAGGCCGGCGTCGCGGACGCCACTCCTGTCGGCGTGCGACCGTATACCCGCAACCTCGCCCTGATGGCGATCGGTGCAGCCGCCCTCGTGGCCAGCGTGCTGCTCGTCTGAGCGCACCGCGATCGTCGCCGTCATGACGCCGGCGTTTCGGGGTGCACCCGCCCCTGCACGCTTGCGGGGGCGCTGGCGGATGTGTCGGCCGGTTGCTCTTTCGTACGGCGCAGCGAGAAGCGCTTCTGCCGCGGGTCGAAGGCGTCGCGCAGGCCGTCGCCGACGAAGTTGACCAGCACGGCCAGCGCCACGATGAACGACGCCGGCCACCAGAACAGCCACGGTCGCGTCGAGAACGCCGACTGGTTGTCCGAGATGATGTAGCCGAGCGACACGTCCGGCGGGCGCACGCCGAGCTGCAGGTAGCTCAACGCCGTCTCGAGCAGGATCGCCGAAGCCGCCAGAAGGGTGGCTGCGACGATGACGACGCCGATCGCGTTGGGCAGGATGTGCTTGAAGATGATCCGCGCGTCACTCGCGCCGGCCACCCGGGCAGCCTCGACGAACTCGCGCTCGCGCAGCGACAGGAACTCGGCACGCACCAGACGGGCGATCGTCGTCCACGAGATCATCGCGAGGAAGAACGCCAGCGGCAGGACGCCCAGGCCACCTGTCGCCCGACCGACGACCGCGCCGATCACGATGATCGGGATGACGATGAACACGTCGGTGATCCGCATGAGAACGGCATCCACCCAGCCGCGGTAGTACCCGGCAAGCGCTCCGATGACGGTACCGACGGCGGTGCCCACGACCGCGATGACGACCATCACCAGAATCGAGTTCTGGATGCCGCGCATCGTCATCGCGAAGTAGTCGATGCCGATGCGGTCTTGACCGAAGGGGTGGTCGCCGACGGTGAATCCCGGTCCGCCCAGCCACTCGGGCAGGAGCGACAGTGACGGGGCCCCGCCGTTCTGCTGCGGGTTGAGGCTGGTGTAGTCGTACTTCCACCAACCGGGGATCGGGCCGATGCCCGTCGCGGTGATCGCGAAGAGCCCGAGGGCGAGGAAGAGGATCCCCGACACCACGGCGACCTTGTTGGCGAAGAAGCGGCGGGCGATCAACCGGCCTTGGCTGACTCCCACTGACGACCTCTCGTCGGCGGGAACGGGGGCATCGACGTGAGCCGGTTCCGGCATCATCTGCGTCATCTTGTGTGCTCCAGAGAGTCGGCGATCAGGCGACCACGCGCACGCGGGGGTCGAGCGCGGCGTAGGCGAGATCGGCGAGGAAGTTGAAGAGGATGGCGGTGACGGCGATCACCAAGAAGTAGCCCATGACGGGGTTCACGTCGACCCGGCGAATCGAGTCGACGAACAACGAGCCCATGCCCGGGATGGCGAACACCTTCTCGGTGATCACCGCGCCGCCGAGAAGCGCTCCGACATCGGTCGCGATCAGGGTGACGATCGGGATGAGCACGTTGCGCAGTCCGTGTCGCATGACCACGGTGCGCTCGGTCAGCCCTTTGGCGCGAGCCGTGCGGATGTAGTCCTGACTCATGACTTCGAGCATTCCCGCGCGGGCGTAGCGGGTGTAGCTCGCGAAAGAGATCAGCAGGAGCGAGATCGTGGGCAGCAACAGGTGGGTGAACGTGTCGATGCCGCTCACCCACACGTCCGCGGTGAATCCGGGCGTGCTCGATCCGACCGTCGCGATGGGGCGGCCGGCGATGCGGGGGTTGGACACGTACTGCGGCCACGACTGCATGTAGCGGTCGAGCACGACCAGCGCTGCCGAGAGCACCGCCACGATCCCGCCGATGCGGGCGACGAGTCCGCGGTCGGGAGCACCGAACGCGTAACCGGTGACGATGCCGACCACCAGCGCGATGACGCCGAGGATGATCAACGTCGGGAAGGTCGAGATGTTGAACAGACCCTGCAAGGCGAAATAGCAGATGTACGCGATCGCACCGTTCACGGCCGCAACGATCAGCGCTCGACGGTTCTCGAGACCGGCGATGAGCGCCGTCGTGACGATGACGATTCCGCCGATGAGAAGCAGCAGCCCCACGGGACCGAGGCCCGGCTGGCGGAACCAGTCGACGATGTTGAAGTAGACGAGCAGAGCGACAGTCGCGGCGACGACGATGCCGGACACGATCAGGCGTCGGCGCGCAGGGCCTCCGATCACCGCTTGCCAGATCACCGCGAGGACGATCGCAACGATGGCGATCACCCACCACGGGATGGCGGTCTGCGATTCGAGGAAGGTGTTGAAGTCGATGGCGAGGAACTCCTTGAGGAGCACCGCGACCAGGAACGACGGCAGCGAGTAGAGGAAGAAGCTCAGCAGGGTGATACCGAAGTCGAAGCCGCTGTACTGGCGGAGGGCGGAGACCACACCCACCGTGACGCCGAGCACGATCGCGAGCAGGAACGACACCGTCACCAGCTGGAGAGTGGCCGACATGGCCATCGGCAGAACGTCCGTCACCGGGGCGTTGGAGATCGTCAGACCCAGGTTGCACGAGTTGGCGAAGGGAACCACGCACTGGGCCGCACCGCCCAGCCAGAGGAAGTAGCGCAGCGGCGGCGGGACGTCGAGCTGCAGTGCGGCGACACGGTCGGCGATGAGCTGGTCGCGGTTGGGCGAGCTGTTGCCCAGCAGATCCTCGAGAGGGTTGCCCGAGTTGGCGGCGAGCACATACATGATGAACGAGGCTGCCAGGAGCACCAGGATCGAGACGCCGATGCGCCTCAGAATGAATCCGACCATCGCGGGGGGACTTCTTTCAATCGGGTCGAGGACGCATCGTGAGCGTCCTGCACAGGATAGTCGCGCGGCAGGCGATCAGCCGCACCGCGCACACGAAGTGAGGCGCCGGAGCCGAGCGACTCCGGCGCCTCACCGATGTTCAGCGGGGATCAGCCCGCGAGGGTCCACTCCTGTGCGTTCCAGACGATGCCCGTCTGGCCGCCGAAGTAGTCGATGCCCTTGACCGAGCCATTGTCGGCGAAGATGCCGGGCAGCTGGAAGAGCGGCAGACCATAATAGTCCTTCTCGGTCTGCGCGTCGATCTGCATCTTGATGTCGTCCAGCTTCGACTGGTCGAGCGTGACCTGGCTCTCGTCGACGAGCTTGTCGACGGTCGCGTTGCTGTAGCCGTTGTAGTTTCCGCCACCGCCGGTCTTGAAGATCTGCGGCAGAGCGGCGTTACCGGCACCCGGCGACACCCATCCGAAGATCGATGCGTCGTAGCTGCCGCTACCGAGGAGCTTGCCCCAGTCGGGCGAACCGGCGTCCTGGATCACGAAACCGGCCTGCTGCGCCGACTGCTGGATGGCGCGGAAGCTGTCGACACGGTTGGGGTTGTTGGTGTTGTACAGGATGCGAATCGTCGGGGTCGCTCCGTTGAGCAGCGCCTTGGCGCCGGCGATGTCGGGGTCGCCGTACTGGCCGTAGCCGCTGGCGTCCACGGACTTGGTGTACAGGTCACCATCGGTAGGCAGGAAGATCTGCGAGTTGAGCACCTGGGCCTGAGGGTTCACGGGCGTGATGATCGAGTCGAGGATCTGCTTGCGCGGGATGGTCTTCAGGAAGGCCTCACGCACCTTGGGGTCGGCGAACACACCCGAGAAGTTCAGGTCGAGGTGGTCGTACGACAGCTGGTCGCCCGCGTGCACGGTGGCGTTGGCGTTCTTCAGCGCCGTCAGCGTGTCGGCCGAGGGCTGGGGGTAGATCGCGTTGACCTCGCCGTTCTGCAGAGCGGTGACCTGCGCGTTGGCGTCACCGATGAAACGGATGATCAGCTGATCGTACGAGGGCGACATCTTGCCCTTGTAGTCGGGGTTCTTGCCGAGCGTGATGCTCGATCCGGCCGTGAAATCGGTCACGATGAACGGACCGCTGCCGACGAGCAGGCTCTTGTCGGTCGGCATCGAGGTGACGTCGTACCCGCTGTTCCAGAAATCGGCTGCCGCCTTCAGCGTCGCGTTCGGAGCGACGGGGGCGTCGGGGTTCCCCTTCGGGAGCGTCTTGAGCGTCTTGACGAAGTCGTCGAGCGAGACGCCGGCCTTCTGAGCGAGCACGTGCGCGGGCTTGCCGATCGGGTTGACCAGCTTGTAGTCGACGTACGGCGTGCCGTACGTCAGGGTCATCGACAGGTTGTCGTCGCCGATCTCGGGGAACGACGTCGTGTCGAGGCCCGCCGTGCTGCCCGCGAGGTTGAAGTACTGGGTGCCGCCGTTGGTCACCTTGCCCGAGTCGTCGACCTTCGCGTCGTCGTAGTAACCCGAGTTGATCGCCCAGTTCGCAAGCATGTCATCGGCCGTGATGGGCTCGCCGTCCGACCAGGTCAGACCGGGGTTGATCGTGTACTTGACCTTGAGCGGGTCGGTCGAGAGCGTCTCGATCTTGCCGAAGTCGTCGTTGTCGAGGATCGAGTAGTCCTTGTCGAGGCGCACGAAGCCGCCCAGGCCGAGACCGCCGCTGACACCGGTCAGATAACCGACCATGCCATTGGTGTCGAGGTTGCCCTTGGGCGTGTCACCGTTGAACGAGGTGAACGCGTTCGTGGTGGCGATCGTGATGGTGCCGCCCGAGGACGACTGGTTCGGCGTCGTAGCCGTGGTGGTGCAGCCCGCGAGCGCCAGTGCCGCAACCGCGACACCTGCTCCGACTGCCAGGGCGCGAGTGCGCCGTGTCTTCTCAGACAATGTTCCTCCTGTGCAAGGGGTTCGACGGGCACACCCCCATACGTCGGGCAGGGGGGAGCCTCGGATACCGAAACGATAGGTACATGCGACGCGTTGGTCAAAACTCTCGGCGAAACCGTTACATACCTTTAACGGGAACACGGTCCGATGTGGCAATCTGACAACATGCCAGTGCGGGACGCGCGAGACACCTTCCCCACCGCCCTCCTCCCCGATGATCCCCGCCGGCGTCGGCTGCCGTGGGAGGTCGTGCTGGTCCTGCTGATCAGCGTGGGGCAGTCGGCCGTCTACTCGGTGCTGGCGTTCGTGCACGCGACGTTGCGGGCCCCCATCTCGCAGCAGCAGACGCAGCTCAATCCGTCGCGCAGCGCGGAGCCGGTGTGGGACGCGATCTACCAGTTCCTCGACATCTTCTTCTCGCTGGCCATCGTCGCGCTCGTCGTCTATCTGCTGTGGGAGCCCGCCGACAACGCCCTCCGTCGGATCGGCCTCGACTTCCGGCGCTTCGGGGGCGACGTGCTGCGCGGGCTGCTGCTCGTGGTGCTGATCGGCGCGCCGGGGATCGGCGTGTACGCGGTCGGCCGCCTGATCGGTCAGAGCATCACGGTGGTACCGGCACCTCTCGACTCGTCGTGGTGGGTGATCGCCTTGCTGGTGCTCGCGGCCCTGCGCGCCGGCCTGACCGAGGAGGTGATCTTCCTCGGCTTCCTCTACGACCGTCTGCGTCGGCTCGGCTGGTCGTGGACCTGGATCATCGTGTCGGCCGCCCTGCTGCGCGGCAGCTACCACCTCTACCAGGGCTGGCCCTCGGCGCTCGGCAACGTGGTCATGGGCCTCGTGTTCGGCTGGTGCTACCGCCGGTGGGGGCGCGTGATGCCCCTCGTCGTCGCCCACACCGTCATCGACGTCGTCGCCTTCGTGGGCTACCCGCTGGCCGCCGCCTGGTGGCCCGCGATCTTCGCTCCCCCGGCCTCCTGATCCGGCCGGGATCGGACGCCGGCGATCACGAGACCGTCCAGTTCCAGAATGCGGGCGGGATGCCATCCGGGTCGGACGTGTAGGTGACGCCGCCCACGGCGCTCGACGTCGCGATCGCCCCGGTGCGCTCGAGAAGGGGCACACCGGCGTACGACGCGAACAGCGCCTTGTCGATCTCTTTCGCCTGGGCGAGGACGTCGACCGGGTCGGTGCTCTTCTTCAACGTCGCGAAGGCCTTCGTGGCGTCGGCGGTGTCGATGCCCTCGGTCAGGCGGTCTCGCGCCGACCGGTAGAGGCTCTCGTCTTCGCCGACCCAGGCGAGGGTGGCATCCGGGGTCTCGTTCGTCTCGGCGGCGCGGACGGCGATGCCGGCCTCGGCGCCATTGGCCACGAGGCGCGCGAACACCTCCGACGAGATGACGTCGGAGGGGTCGTGCGCGACGCGCAGGACCGCGGGGGCGCCTTGCAGCGCGGATCGGGCACCGTCGACGTCGGCACCGGTGGAGGGCGCCCCGTTGCCCGAGGTGAGGTCGGTGTAGAGCTTGCCGGTGGCGGGTGACGTCAAGAACGACTGGAGGGGCTTGGCGTCGGGTCGCACGTCTTCCAGTGCCGCCGACACGATGGCGTCGCGGTCGAGCGAGCGGGTGACGGCCTGCCGGAGAGGGACCGGCGTGCCGCGCGTGAATCGCAGCTGCAGCGTCTGGGTCGTGGGTCCGGTCTGCACCTTGACGCCCGCGTCGGTCAGGGTCTTCAGCTCGTCGGCGTCGACGGCGCCCACGTCGGCCACGTCGACCTCGCCCGCGGCGACCGCGGCGAGCTGCGACGCACGATCGGCGAAGAAGCGCACGGTCAGCCCCGTGAGCCCCGGGTTGTGCTGACCCTGGTAGCCGTCGCGTCGGACCAGGGTCAGCGAGTCGACGGTCGCTTCGGCCACCTTCCACGGACCCGACACGACGGCGGCCGCAGGGTCGGGGGCGCTTCCGGCGGCGACATCGAAGCCGGTGTTCCACACGGCTGCGGCCTTGGCCAGCACCGGGTTGGGCGCGACCGGCGCGGTCGGGTCGCCCTCGGGCACGGTCTGGATCGCGGTCATGAGCTCTTGCACGGTGACACCGGCGCGCTCGGCGATGACGTGGACCGGCTGATCGAGCAGCCACTGCCGGTTCCAGTCGGCGAACGGCTGGTCGTAGGTGAGCGTCAGGGTGTCTTTGGTGCGGTCGAGCACGGGGCGCTGCGTGCGGGCTGCGGGATCGGGCGCCATGGCCGTGTCGAAGTAACGCGTGCCCGACACGACCTGCCCGTTGGCGTCGTAGGTGGCGTCGTCGAAGAAGTGCGACGACACCGCCCAGCCGAACATGAGGTCGTCGAGCGTCACGGGGCTGCCGTCCGACCAGATACGACCGGCGTTCAGCTCGTACGAGACGCGGAGCGGGTTGCCGTCCACCCGCGTGATGCGCCCGAGACCGTCGTTCGGTACGACCTGCAGGTCACCGTCGAGAGAGCCCATGCGCTCGTCGAGCAGAGACGCGACCGCGCGGTTCGCGGCCGTGTCTCCCTTGGCCGTCGCGGCGTTGAAGCTCGTGAAGCTCCCGACGACGCCGAGGGTCAGGCTCGTCCGCACGGGCTTCTGCGGGTCGGGGGCCGGGGCGGGCTCGCTGCAGCCCGCGAGGGCGACAGCGGCGACAGCCAGCAGAGCGGTCAGGTGTCGGAGGCCGCGGGATCGCCGCGTCGAACGAGAACCGTGGTGCACAGGGGAACCTTACCCAATGCCTCCTGTGGGCTTCCGGGGCATCCCGGCGGGTCGGGCGTCGCGAGGCGTCATGGTGACCGAGATCGCGAGTGCACGCCTGTCAGCAGCGTGGGGCACAGCTAGGCGCGCGCTCCTCGACGAGGAGGACGCGGGGGTCCTTCACCGAAGACGGGAAGAGCCCGGCTCCATCGATGGTCCTGCGGAGAACGGGAGTCCGGGCATCCCGCTGACGTCCCGGCTGCACGGCAACCGGGACGTCAGCGGGATGGGTTCTCACGCCGCGACGCCCGGGAGGGGGCTCAGGCGAACGCCTCCGGCGGCGGGCACGAGCACACGAGGTTGCGGTCGCCGTACGCCTGGTCGATGCGGCGCACCGGGGGCCAGTACTTGCCGCGGATGAGCGAGCGCACGGGGTAGACGGCGGTCTCGCGCGAGTACGGGTGCTCCCACTCCCCCACGACGACCGTCTCGGCCGTGTGCGGCGCGTTCACGAGCGGGTTGTCGTCGGCGGGCCACTCCCCAGCGGCGACGGCGAGTGCCTCGTTCTTGATCGCGATCATCGCCTCGACGAACCGGTCGAGCTCGGCGAGGTCTTCGCTCTCGGTCGGCTCGACCATGAGCGTGCCCGCGACCGGGAACGACATCGTCGGCGCGTGGAAGCCGTAGTCGATGAGGCGCTTCGCCACGTCATCCACGGTCACGCCCGTCTGCTCCTTGAGCGGCCGCAGGTCGAGGATGCACTCGTGCGCGACGAGTCCGCCCTCACCCGCGTAGAGCACCGGGTAGTGCTCGCGCAGGCGCGTGGCGATGTAGTTGGCCGAGAGCACGGCCGCGGCCGTGGCCTGACGCAGCCCCTCGGCGCCCATCATGCGCACGTACGCCCACGAGATGGGCAGGATGCCGGCAGAGCCGTGGGGCGCTGCCGACACGGGGCCGCCGTCGAACACGCCGCCGGCATGATCGGCCCGCTGCGAGAACGGGTGCGACGGGAGGTACGGCGCGAGATGCGCCTTGGCCGCCACCGGGCCCACACCGGGTCCGCCGCCGCCGTGCGGGATGGCGAACGTCTTGTGCAGGTTGAGGTGCGACACGTCGCCGCCCAGGTCACCGAAGCGGGCGAAGCCGAGCAGGGCGTTGAGGTTCGCGCCGTCGACGTACACCTGCCCGCCGGCGTCGTGCACGGCCTGGGTGATCTCGAGCACGTCGTGCTCGTACACGCCGTGCGTCGAGGGGTACGTGATCATCAGCGCCGAGAGCGCCTCGGCGTGCTGCGCGATCTTGGCGCGCAGGTCGTCGAGGTCGACGTTCCCCGCCTCGTCGCACGCGACGACGACGACCTTCATGCCCGCGAGCACCGCCGACGCGGCGTTCGTGCCGTGCGCCGACGACGGGATGAGGCACACCGTGCGCTCGGTGTCGCCGTTCGCGAGGTGGTAGCCGCGGATGGCGAGCAGACCCGCCAGTTCGCCCTGCGAGCCGGCGTTCGGCTGCAGCGACACCGCGTCGTACCCGGTGACCTCGGCGAGCCAGCGCTCGAGCTGCTCGATCATCGCGAGGTAGCCGAGCACGTCGGTCTCGGGCGCGAACGGGTGTACGCGCGAGAACTCCGGCCATGACACCGCGGCCATCTCGGTCGCCGCGTTGAGCTTCATCGTGCACGAGCCGAGCGGGATCATGCCGCGGTCGAGCGCGTAGTCGCGATCGGCGAGCGACTTGAGGTACCGCATCATCGCCGTCTCACTGCGGTGCGCGTGGAAGACGGGGTGCGTCAGGAACTCGTCGTCACGGTGCAGCGCCTCGTCGACGCCCCGCAGAGCCTGGCCGACGGGCAGGTCCTCGGCGGGCAGCCCGAAGGCCGCGAGCACGGCGGCGATGTCGGCATCCGTCGTCGTCTCGTCGACCGAGACGCCGACCGTCGCGTCGTCGACCCACAGCACCTGGTACCCGCGCTCGCGGGCGCGATCGACCACGTCTTGCGCGCGCCCCGGCACGTGCACGCGCACGGTGTCGAAGAACGCGTCGCTCACGAGGTGCAGGTCGTAGGAACGCAGAGCGGATGCCAGGGCGTCGGCCTTCTGCGCAACGCGCGTCGCGATGCCCTTGAGCCCCTGGGGGCCGTGGTAGACCGCGTACATGGCGGCCATGACGGCCAGCAGCACCTGGGCGGTGCAGATGTTCGAGGTCGCCTTCTCGCGGCGGATGTGCTGTTCACGCGTCTGCAGCGAGAGGCGGTAGGCCGGGTGGCCGACGGCATCCTGCGACACGCCGACCAGGCGACCCGGGAGCTGGCGCTCCAGCCCCGCGCGCACGGCCATGTAGCCCGCGTGCGGACCACCGAAGCCGAGCGGTACGCCGAAGCGCTGGGTGGTGCCCACCGCGACGTCGGCGCCGAGCGCGCCCGGGGAGCGCAGGAGCGTCAGGGCGAGCAGGTCGGCCGCGGCGACGACGAGGCCGCCGGTGGCGTGAACCGCCTCGGCCACGGCCGAGAAGTCCCACACGCGGCCGGTCGCACCCGGGTACTGCACGAACGCGCCGAACGCCTCGGGCAGGTCGCCGTCGAACGAGGTCTCTGCGATTCGGATCCCGACGGCCGCGGCGCGGTGATGCAGCAGGGCCTTCGTCTGCGGCAGGGCGTCGACGTCGACGAGGAAGACGTCGGTCTTGGCCTTCGACGCGCGGCGGGCGACGAGCATGCCCTCGACGACGGCGGTGGACTCGTCGAGCATCGAGGCGTTCGCGGTCGCGAGGCCGGTCAGGTCGGTGACCATCGTCTGGAAATTGATGAGCGCCTCGAGACGCCCCTGCGAGATCTCGGGCTGATACGGCGTGTAGGCCGTGTACCACGACGGGTTCTCGAGCACGTTCCGCGCGATGACCGACGGCGTGAACGTGTCGTAGTAGCCCAGGCCGATGAGGGGGCGCGCCGAGCGGTTGGCGGAGGCGAGCTCGCGCAGCTCGGCGAGCGCTTCGGCCTCGGTCGCGGCGGGCGGGATGTCGCTCGTCGGGCGGGGCTGGACGTGGATGGATGCCGGCACGGCGGTCTCGACGAGCGCCTCGACGCTGTCGTACCCGACGACCTCGAGCATGCGGGCTTGCGCTGCGGCATCGACGCCGATGTGGCGGTCCGTGAAGACGGCCGGGACTGCGGAATCCGTGCGAGGAGGCAGGAGCGTGCTCATGCGGTGAGGTCCTCGTAGGCGGCACGGTCGAGCAGGTCGCCCGGCAGGTCGCCATCGACGCGGATCTTGATGAGCCACCCGCCGGCGAAGGGCTCGGCGTTGACCAGGGAGGGGTCGTCGACGACCGCGTCGTTCACCTCGACGACGGTGCCACTCAGGGGCGCGTAGAGCTCGCCGACCGACTTGGTCGACTCGATCTCGCCGCAGACGTCGCCCGCGCTCACGGCGGAGTCGGCGCCGGGGAGTTCGACGAAGACGACGTCGCCGAGCTTGTCGGCGGCGAAGTCGGTGATGCCGACCGTCGCGATGTCGCCGTCGAGGGCGATCCACTCGTGCTCGGACGTGTAGCGGAGGGAGGTGAGGTCGGTCATGCGTTTCTCCGGTAGAAGGGAAGGGCGGTGACGGTCGCGGGGATGCGGGTTCCGCGCACGTCGATGGTCAGTTCGGTTCCGAGGGCGGATGCCGCGGGGGCGACGAACGCCATCGCGACGGGGTGGCCGAGGGTGGGGCTGAGCGCCCCACTGGTGATCTCGCCGACGGTGTCGTCGCCGTGGAGCACGGAGTATCCGGCGCGGCCCGCGCGGCGGCCCTCCGAGACGAGACCGACGAGCACGGGCGCGTCGGCGGGCACCGACGAGAGGCCGCCCTTGCCGACGAACGCCTCTTTGTCGACGGCGACGGCGCGGCCGAGACCGGCCTGGGCGGGAACGATGTCGCGCGAGAGCTCGTGGCCGTACAACGGCATGCCGGCCTCGAGGCGGAGGGTGTCGCGGGCGGCGAGACCGCACGGCACGAGGCCGTCGGGCTTCCCCGCGGCGAGCACGGCGTCCCACAGCGCGGCGGCCTGCGCGAGCGGGATCAGCAGCTCGTACCCGTCTTCGCCGGTGTACCCGGTGCGCGCGACGAACAGCGGCGCCCCGTCGAACGTGCCGTCGGTCCAGGCGTAGTAGCCGAGCGCGTCGAGAGCGGTGCCGGTGATCTCGACCCCCGGCGTCGAGCTCAGGATGCCGCAGGCCTCGGGGCCCTGGAGGGCGATGAGCGCGTAGTCGTCGGTGACGTCGTCGACGCGCAGAGCCGCGGGATCGACGACGGCCGAGCTTGTCGACGCGTCCGGTCGCCATGCGTCGCGGGCGGCCGCGAACGCCTCGTTCACGGCATCCCGGTTCCCCGCGTTCGCGATGACGAGGAAGTCCTGCTCCCCCGTGCGGTAGACGATGACGTCGTCGACGATGCCGCCGTTCTCGGCGAGGACGAGCGAGTACTTGGCCTTGCCCACCTTCATCGCCGAGATACGGCCGGCGAGCACGTAGTCGAGGAAGGCGGCCGCGGCGGGGCCGTCGACGACGATCTCGGCCATGTGCGAGATGTCGAAGAGGCCCGCGGACTGCCGGACGGCGTGGTGCTCGGCGAGGTCGGACGTGTAGCGCACGGGCATGTTCCAGCCGCCGAAGTCGGTGAACGAGGCACCGAGGGCCTCGTGCCGGTCGTTCAGCGGCGACGTGCGCGGTGGAGCGGGGGTGTCGGTCATGAGTTCTGCCGTTCGCGATGACGGACAGACGCCGGGCGGCGCCTGAGAACTCCCCCTCTGTCATGGGCCTGAGAGTTTCGTCGCGCCTGATGCGCGACTTTCACCGTCGGCGGATTCGGCCCGGAGCTCCCGAATCGCTTTCCAGAGTGGCCCGATCGACGCGGTACGCGTACCTGAGAGATTGGCGGGGAGGCTTGCTCCTTCGGTGCTCGGCTGCGTGCGCCGAGGCTCTCCCGCATCGATCATGGGGCCGGGTGTGGACTTGTGCGGCCAGCCTAGCGGAGCCGCCGCCCCGCCACAGCCGTCTGTCGTCCCCTCACCGCGCAGATGGGGCGCCGCCGACCCCGCATCGGCGGGCGGCATGTCCAGGGCCGGCCGCCGATGCGGTCACTCCTTCGCGCAGGACCCCGAGGCCACCCGCGTCGACAGCGACCCGAGCTGCGACAGCACCGGCGACAGCTCGGCCGTCGTCATGGCGTAACCGATGTCGTCGTCGGTCTCGGATCGGGCGAACACGATGCCGGCCACGTCTCCGCTGGGCGTGAGCAGCGGCCCGCCCGAGTTGCCGGGCCGTACGACGGCCTTCAACGCATAGATGTCACGCGGCTGCGAACCGCTGTTGTAGATGTTCGGCACGGGGACCGTGCCCTCCGAGATCACCTGGGCCGTGCCCGAGGTGAAGGGACCCCCGTAGGGGTAGCCCTGCACGACGGCGGCCGCTCCGACGCCGAGGGGCGACACGACCGGCAGGGTCCTGGCATCCAGCCCGTCGACGGCGATGACGGCGAGGTCGTCGTTCGGGTCGAAGTAGACGACGCGTCCCTCACGAGCGGGCTGTCCGGGCAGCTCGACGAGCGGGGCATCGACGCCGGCGACGACGTGGGCGTTCGTGATCACGCGGTCGGCGCCCGCGACGAAGCCGCTGCCGCTGGCGGTGATGCCGCAGGCATAGGCGGTGCCGGTGATGCGCGCGACCGACTGGGCGGCTCGCGTGAGGGCGGGGTCGTCGAGCGCGATCTGCGGCGCGGTCGGCACCTGGCCGATGTCGATGAGCTGTCCGAGGCGAGGGATGCCGTCGCCGAGCACCGTCCCGCGGATCTCGGCGAGCGCGGCACGCACGGGGGCGGGGGTCAGCTGGTCGATCGTCCGGACGACGTTCGACGACGCCAGGGCCGTCGAGACGACCGGGATGCCGGTCTGCGTGACCGCCCCGGCCACGAGCGAGAGCGCGAGCGCCGCGGCGATCAGGTTCACGGCGCCGCCGAGGATGCGCTCGGGCACGCGCAGCTTGATGCGATCGGCGCCGCGGCGGACCGCGTTGCCGATGCCGCTGCCGATGGCCGACCCCGCGATCAGCAGCAGGACTCCCCCGCCGATGATGGCGGCGCCGCGCCAGGCCGGGTCGGTGACGAGCTCGCCGATGAACGGGGTGAGCCAGTAAGCGGCCGCCCCTCCCGCCGCGAGGCCGACGAAGAACCCGACGGTCGCGAAGAAACCGCGGGCGATCCCGGTCAGCAGCGCGATCGCGAGAAGAACGATCAGCGCGATGTCGACGATCGTCATGGCACCTCCAGAGTCCTCGTCAGGGTACGGCCCGACTCTATGAGGACTCTGCCGCCGCGCCCGGTTTTGATGTTCGAGTCGAGGCGACACTAAGATCGGACCCGGAGATATGGTCAACATGACACGAACCAATGGCCCCGAGTCCCGCGACGCCGACGTGCGCGTCGCGGTGTCGACCGTGATCTTCAGCGTGCGCCGGGGCCCATCCGGCGACCCGGTGCTGTCGCTCCCCCTAGTCCGACGCACCCGCGACCCGTTCGACGGCCGATGGGCGCTCCCCGGCGGCTGGCTCGACGCGGCCGAGGGACTCGACGCGGCGGCGTCGCGCACCCTCGCCGAGACCACCGGCCTCGCCCCCAGCTACCTCGAGCAGCTCTACGCCTTCGGCGCGGTCGACCGTTCGCCGAGTCGCGTGGTGTCGATCGTGTACTGGGCCCTGCTGCGCTCCGACGAGGTCGACGCGCAGGTCGCAGCCCACGCGCGCGAGGGCGACGCCCCCGAGAACGTCGAGTGGTTCGACGCGAACGCTCTGCCCGAGCTGGCGTTCGATCACAACGACATCGTCGAGTACACGCTGTGGCGCCTGCGCAACAAGGTCGGCTACAGCCGCATCGCGCACGGCCTGCTGCCCGACGAGTTCACGCTCGCCGACCTGCGCGAGGTGAACGAGACGATCCTCGGCCGCCGCCTCGACCCGGCGAACTTCCGTCGCCAGGTCGACACCTCGAACACGCTCATCCCGACCGAGCGCTTCCGCACCGGAAGCCACCGCCCCGCCCGTCTGTACCGCTACAACCGCGATGTCGAGCTGGCCGATCGCGGCCCGCTCACCTCCCGTCACTGATCGGAACACCCATGTCCGCCACCCTCATCACCCTGCAGCCGCGACCGGCGATCGACCCCTCGGTCGACCACGCGATCCAGGCCATCGTCTCGGGCGCCTCCACCGAGGCCACGTGCACGACCGACCTCGCCGTCGGACCCTGGGACTTCGACACGCGGCCGGGCTATGGTCCCGGCTCATCGATGGGCGATGTGATCCCCACCGGCGCACCGCGGCAGGGAGAGCTCCCGATCGCGTACCGCGAGGCATCCGACGACGAGCTCGACGAGCGCATCCGCACCGCGAAGGCGGTGCTCGGCGATCGCGTGGTCGTGCTGGGCCATTTCTACCAGCGCGAAGAGGTCGTGCGTCACGCGGACTACGTCGGCGACTCGTTCCAGCTGGCGGGCGCCGCCAAGGCGCACCCCGAGGCCGAGGCGATCGTCTTCTGCGGGGTGCACTTCATGGCCGAGACGGCCGACCTGCTCTCGCGGCCCGAGCAGGCCGTGATCCTGCCGAACCTCGCCGCCGGCTGCTCGATGGCCGACATGGCCGACATCGACCAGGTCGAGGAGTGCTGGGAGCAGCTCGCCGAGGTGCTCGGCGACCTCGACACCCCGGATGCCGAGGGCCTGCTGCCGGTGATCCCGGTGACGTACATGAACTCCAGCGCCGCCATCAAGGGCTTCGTCGGTCGCCACGGCGGCATCGTGTGCACCTCGTCGAACGCGCGGACCGTGCTGGAGTGGGCGTTCGCGCGCGGGCGCCGGGTGCTGTTCTTCCCCGACCAGCACCTCGGACGCAACACCGCCAAGGCGATGGGCGTGCCGCTCGAGCGCATGCCGATGTGGAACCCGCGCAAGCCGCTCGGGGGGTCGACGCCCGATCAGCTCGACGACAGCCGCGTCATCCTGTGGCACGGCTTCTGCTCGGTGCACCGGCGCTTCACCGTCGACCAGATCGACAAGGCCCGCGCCGAGCACCCCGGCGTGCGCGTCATCGTGCACCCCGAGTGCCCGATGGACGTCGTCGACGCGGCCGACGAGGCCGGGTCGACCGACCTGATCCGCAAGGCCATCGCCGCGGCGACCGAGCCGACGACGTTCGCGATCGGCACCGAGATCAACCTGGTGCAGCGCCTGGCCGCGCAGTACCCGCAGCACGAGATCTTCTGCCTCGACCCCGTCGTCTGCCCGTGCTCGACGATGTACCGCATCCACCCCGGCTACCTGGCGTGGGTGCTCGAGTCGCTCGTCGCGGGCGAGGTCGTCAACCGCATCACCGTGCCATCGTCGGTGGCCGAGCCGGCCACCGTCGCCCTGGAGCGCATGCTCGCGGCCCAGCCCAGCGGTGCCGTGAAATGACCGCCGTCGTCGTGGTCGGCAGCGGCATCGCCGGTCTCACGGCCGCTCTGCACGCGTTCGAGAACGGATGCCAGGTCACCGTCGTGACCAAGGGCGCCCTGTCCGACACCAACACACGGTGGGCGCAGGGCGGGATCGCGGCGGTCACCTCGCACGACGACGACATCGCCTCGCACGCCGCCGACACCCTCGCGGCCGGAGCCGGCCTCGCCGATGCCGACGCCGTGCACGTGCTGGTGAGCGAGGCGCCGGCCCGCATCGCCGAGCTGATCGCCCGCGGCGTCGGCTTCGACCGCGCCGCCGACGGCGACTTCGCCCGTGGACTCGAGGCGGCCCACGCCGTTCCCCGTGTGCTGCACGCGGGCGGCGACGCCACGGGCGCGGCGATCCAGGCCGCGCTCGCGGCCGCCGTCCGGGCGGCGGGCATCGCCGTGCACGAGGACACGGCGCTGCGCGACCTCGTGGTGACCGACGGGAGGGTGACCGGTGTCGAGGTCGTCGCCGACGGCACGCCCCGCCGGATCGGCGCCGACGCGGTCGTGCTCGCCACCGGCGGCGCGGGGCAGCTGTACTCGCACACGACCAACCCCGCCGGCGCCACCGGCGACGGTGTCGCGGCGGCGCTGCGCGCGGGAGCCGCGGTCGCCGACCTCGAGTTCGTGCAGTTCCACCCCACGGCTCTGGCCGTGGGCACGCCGTTCCTCGTCTCGGAGGCCGTGCGCGGCGAAGGCGCGACCCTGGTCGACGACGCCGGCCGCCGCTTCGCGTTCGACGCCCACCCCGACGGCGAGCTCGCCCCGCGCGACGTCGTCGCCCGCGCCAACGCCCGCGCGATGGCGACGCAGGGCGGGCGCCCCGTGCGCCTCGACGCCACCGCGATCGGACGCGCGCGCCTCGCTGCCCGGTTCCCCACCATCGACGCCGCCGTGCGGGAACGCGGACTCGACTGGTCACGCGATCCCGTGCCCGTCACCCCCGCCGCCCACTACCTCATGGGCGGTGTCGTGACCGATCTCGACGGACGGACGACGCTGCCCGGGCTGTATGCGGTGGGCGAGACCGCCCGCACCGGCGTGCACGGGGCCAACCGTCTGGCATCCAACTCGCTGCTCGAAGGCGCGGTGTTCGGCGCGCGCGCGGGCGCGGCCATCGCACGTGACGGAGCGTGGCCCGTCGTGCACGTGCCGTCCGCGCCCTCGGCCGCGCCCGTGGCGCCCGCGACCGACGCGCCACCGTTCTCGCGCGCCGCTCTGCAGCGTCTGATGTGGGAGCACGCCGGACTCGTGCGCGACGCCGAAGGTCTCGAGCGCGCCGCCGCCGTTCTCGCCGCGTGGAGCGGCGCTCCCGTGACCGCTCTCGACGACGCCGCCCTGCTGCTCGTCGCGACGCACGTCGTCGATGCCGCGCGGGCGCGCACCGCCTCGGTCGGGGCCCACTTCCGCTCCGACGACGCCGCACACGCGGCATCCGTTCCCGCCCAGGAGGCCCTCGCATGCTGACCCGTGCCGCCATCGAGCGCGTCGTCTCGGCCGCTCTCGACGAGGACGCGCCCTGGGGCGACGTCACCAGCGACACCCTCATCCCGGTCACGGCGAGGGCCCGCGCCGAGCTCGTCGCGCGCGAGCGCGGCGTGTTCAGCGGGTCGGCGGTGTTCGCTGCGGCGTTCGCGCTCACCGACCCCGCGATCGCCGTCGAGCAGCGCGTCGGCGACGGGGCCGGGTTCGGGCCCGGCGACGTCGTGGCGGTCGTCGAGGGCCCCGCGCGCGGGGTGCTGACCGCCGAGCGCATCGGCCTGAACTTCGTGCAGCGCATGTCGGGCATCGCCACCCTCACCAGCCGCTACGTCGCCGAGGTCGCGCACACCGGTGCGCGCATCGTCGACACCCGCAAGACCACGCCCGGCCTGCGCGCGATCGAACGCCAGGCCGTGCGCGACGGCGGCGGGCACAACCACCGCTTCTCGCTGTCGGACGCGGTCATGGCCAAAGACAACCACCTCGCGGTGCTCGCCGACAGCGGGATGCCGTTGACCCAGGCCCTCGAGAGCGCCATCGCGCGCCTGCCGCACACCACGCACGTCGAGGTCGAGATCGACCGGCTCGACCAGCTCGACGGCGTGCTCGCCGCCGGGGTCGACACGATCATGCTCGACAACTTCTCGCTCGACGACCTGCGCGCGGGCGTCGAGCGCATCGCCGGGCGCGCCCAGGTCGAGGCGTCGGGCGGGGTGTCGTTGGCGACGGTGCGCGCGATCGCCGAGACGGGCGTCGACGTCATCTCGGTCGGCGCGCTGACCCACTCGGCGCCGGCGCTCGACCTCGGCCTCGACATCCGCATCGAGGCGGCGTGACGCTGTACCTCGACAACGCCGCGACGACCCCGGTGCGCCCCGAGGTCGTCGAGGCGATGGCGCCGTTCCTCACGCGGTGGTTCGGCAACCCGTCGAGCCATCACGAGATCGGCGAGACGGCGGCGACGGCCCTCGACGACGCCCGCGCCCGCGTGGCGGCCGCGGTCGGCATGCGCCCGGGCGACATCGTGTTCACCTCGGGCGGCACCGAGTCGAACAACACCGCCGTCAAGGGTCTCGTGCTCGGCGCCCACGCGCGCGGAAAGAGGCATCTCGTCACGACGGCGATCGAGCACGAGTCGGTGCGCGCGTCGGCCGACTATCTCGCACGGTGGCACGGCGTCGACGTCACGCTCGCCCCTGTCGACGCCACCGGACTGCTGACGCCCGAGACACTCGCGGAAGCCCTGCGCGACGACACCGCGCTCGTCAGCATCGGCTACGCGAACAACGAGGTCGGCACCGTGCAAGACGTCACGGCCCTGGCCGCCGTCGCCCGCGCGCACGGCGTGCCCCTGCACCTCGACGCCGTGCAGGCGGCGGGCTGGCTTCCGCTGGCGGGGCTCGGCGCGGATGCCATCACGATCGCCGGGCACAAGATCGGCGCCCCGAAGGGCACCGGTGTGCTCGCCGTGCGGGGGCGCCTGCCGCTGGAGCCGCTGCTGCACGGCGGCGGTCAGGAACGGGGTCGCCGCTCGGGTACCCCCGACGTGGCCGGTGCCGTCGCGATCGCCCGTGCGCTCGAGCTCGCCGAGGCCGAGCGCGCCGACGACGCCGACCGCGTCTCGGGCCTGCGCGACGCGTTCGTGGCACGGGTGCGCGCGCTCGTGCCGACCGCGCGGGTCACGGGCCACCCCACCCGGCGCCTGCCCGGCACCGCGAGCTTCGTCTTTCCGGGGATCAACGGCGAGACGGTCCTGCTCGAGCTCGAACGCCGCGGGGTCGTGTCGTCGAGCGGATCGGCGTGCGCCGCCGACAGCGACGAGGCCTCGCACGTGCTGGTCGCGCTCGGCGTCGACGTCGACGAGGCCCGTACCGCGGTGCGCTTCACCCTGCCGCACGGGCTGCGCACCGACCTCGGTCCCGTGGCCGCGGCCGTCGCCGAGGCCGTGGGCACCGTAGGATCGCGCGGGTGACCTCCCCCACGATCACCGTGATCGTCCCCGGCTTCGACGTCGCGGGCTTCGCCGCCGAGGCGCTCGACTCGCTCCGCTCTCAGACCCGCGACGACTGGACCGCCGTCCTCGTCGACGACGGATCCACCGACAAGACGACGACCCTGTTCGCCGACGCCGCAGCGGCCGACCCCCGCTTCCGCTTCGTGCGGCACGACACGCAGCGGGGGCTCGGCGCGGCGCGCAACAGCGGACTCGCCCTGGTCGACACACCGTACGTCGGGTTTCTCGACGCCGACGACCGGCTGCGCCCCGAGGCGCTGGCCCGCCTGGCCGGCGCGCTCGACCGCTCCCGCAGCGACTTCGTCGTGGGCGCCTACGTGCGTCTGCGCCCGGATGCCACCGGCCCCCGCTACACCGCCGGCGACGTGCAGCCGTGGGTCGCGGCCGCCACCGACCCGGCGCGGCACGAGACGTCGCTCGACCGGCACCCGATGGCATCCGGCAACATCGTCGCGTGGTCGAAGCTCAGCCGCACCGCGTTCTGGCGCACGCACGACCTGCGCTTCCCGGAGGGGCGGTACTACGAGGACCAGGTCGTCGCGCAGCGCATGTACACCCTCGCCGAGGCCTTCGACGTGATCCCCGACGTCGTCGTCGAGTGGCGCGAGCGCCGCGACGGCAGCTCGATCACCCAGCGCCTCAGCGAGCTCACGGTGCTGCGCGACTACCTCGAGGCGTTGGGCGAAGGGATCGCCGTGCTGCGCGCCGCAGGCGCCCACGACGCCGTGGCCGAGCGCGGACGGCTGATCCGCACCCTCGACCTGCCGCCGCTGCTGCGCATCGCCGAGACGCACCCCGACCCGGGGTACGGGATCGCGCTCCGAGCCTTCGTCGAGTCCCTCCCCGCAGAGGCCGGCGGGATGTCGCCGCGCTGACGCCTCGCCGAACCGAGCAGGTTGCACACGTCGCTGACGCGGCGGCGCACGAGCCCACGAGGTTCGGAGCCCGCCGTCCTTCGGGGCGTCGGGCCGGGGTTCGACCGGCCCGGGGCAGTCAGGCGGGGGGCTGGTCGGCCCGGGGCAGTCAGGCCGGGGGCTGGTCGGCCCGCCGCGACGCGAGGGCGGGGCGGGGGTGCCCGGCCGCGTCGTGCGCCTCGCCGGCCAGCACCGCCGAGGCGGCGAGCTGCTCGGCGGCGAGGCTCGTGTACAAGCCGCCCGCGGCGAGCAACTCGGCATGGGTCCCCGACTCCACGATGCGGCCGGCGTCGACCACGTGGATGCGGTCGGCGGTGATCACCGTCGACAGCCGATGCGCGATCGACAGGGTCGTACGCCCGTGCGCGGCCGTCTCGAGCGCCTCTTGCACGATGCGCTCCGACACGGTGTCGAGCGCGCTCGTGGCCTCGTCGAGAAGCAGCACCGGAGGGTCTTTCAACAGCACGCGGGCGATCGCGATGCGCTGCTTCTCTCCCCCCGACAAGCGGTAGCCGCGCTCTCCCACGATCGTGTCGTAGCCGGCCTCGAACCCCGCGATGACGTGGTGGATGTTCGCGGCGCGGCAGGCTCGTTCGATCTCTTCGTCGGTGGCATCCGGCTTGGCGTAACGCAGATTGTCGCGCACGCTCGCGTGGAACAGATAGGTCTCTTGCGACACGATGCCGATCTCGTCGATGATCGACGCCCGTTCGAGCGAGCGGACATCGGCTCCCGAGAACAGCACCCCTCCTCCGCTCACCTCGTACATGCGCGGCGTCAGGTAGAGGATCGTCGTCTTGCCGGCGCCCGAGGGGCCGACGAAGGCGACGTGCTCGCCGGGCTCGACCGTGAACGAGACCCCGTCGAGCGTCGGGCGCGCCTGCGCCGGGGCATCGGGGTAGCGGAACGACACGTCGCGGAACTCGATGCGCCCGAGCGGACCCGGGGCGGCCGAGACCGGTCGCGCGTCGGGTGCGTCGGTGATGGCCGGACGCAGGTCGAGGTACTCGAAGATGCGGGCGAACACCGCCGACGACGTCTGCACGTCGAGCGCCACGCGCATCAGGCCCATGAGCGGCATGAGAAGCCGCGCCTGCACGGTGGTGAACGCGACGATGGTGCCGGCGGTCAACGCGCCCGCGCCGCCGCCCAGCAGAAAGCCGGAGACGAGGTAGATGATCGCCGGGACGCTCGACATGATCACCTGGACGACGGCGAAGAACCCCTGACCGCTCATGGCGCGGCGCACCTGCAGCCGCACCTGGTTGTCGTTCTCGCCGTCGAAGCGCGCCGACTCGGCGCGCTGGCGGTTGAACGACTTCGACAGCAGGATGCCCGACACGCTCAGGGTCTCTTGAGTGATCGCCGACAGCTCCGACAGCGACTCCTGGGTCTCGCCGGCGATACGGGCCCGCACCTGCCCGACCCGACGCTGCACGAACAGCAGGAAGGGCATCATCACGACGGCGATGACGGTCAGCCGCACGTCGATGAGCAGCATGGCGACGAGCGAGGCCATCACGGTGACCGCGTTGCCGAGGATGCTCGTGACGGTGTTGGTCAGCACGGCCGACACACCCCCCACGTCGTTCTGCAGACGCGACTGGATGACCCCCGTCTTCGTACGTGTGAAGAAGCCGAGCTCCATCTCTTGCAGGTGACTGAACAGTCGCACCCGCAGGTCGCCCGTGACGCGGTTGCCCACCGTCGCGGTGAACCACGTCTGGGCGACGTTCAGCACGGCCGAGAACAGGAACAGACCGATCATCGCGCCGACGAGCGCGCCGAGAAGGGAGAGGTCGGGGGCTCCCCCGCCGACGGGGAACAGGGCGTCGTCGAAGATCCGCTGCACGAGGAGCGGCGGGACGACGCCCACTCCCGCGCCGACGATCACCAGCACGACGGTGACGAGGATCTGCCAACGATACGGGCGGAAGAGCGCGATCACCCGGCGGCCCAGCTGCGGCACCTCGGGCGCGGCCGCGTTGCGTCGGCGCTGCGACTGCGCGTCGACGCCGCGGAACATGCTGCCCCCGCCCATACCGCCCATACTCATGGTCGTCAGCCTACGTCCGGCCTCGGACACCCGGCTCCACGCCTCTCCTCCCGCTCATGTCGGAGGCCCGGTGCAGACTTGTGCCCGGCGTCATCGGGAATAGGCCCGCCGGCCGCGAGGTTGCCCTCCTCGGCCCTTCGGCCCACGACGCCCCCGTTCGAGAGGACCTCGCCATGGCCGCAGCCCCCCAGTCCACGGCACCGCCGACGACCGCGTCGGGTGTGACCCCCGAGCAGAGCCGCATCATCTGGCTGCTGCTCACGGCGGCGTTCGTCGCGATCCTCAACGAGACCACGATGAACGTGGCGATCCCTTTCCTGATCCACGATCTCGGCATCACCGCCGTCGCCGCCCAGTGGCTGACCACGGCGTTCATGCTCACGATGGCCGTCGTGATCCCCGTCACGGGCTTCCTGCTGCAGCGTTACACCACCCGCCAGGTGTTCATCGCCGCGACGACGCTCTTCTCGCTCGGCACGCTCCTGGCGTTCCTGTCGCCGGGGTTCGCGATGCTCGTCGTCGCGCGCGTGGTGCAGGCGTCGGGCACCGCCATGATGCTGCCGCTGCTCATGACGACGCTCATGAAGATCGTGCCGCCGCAGCACCGCGGCCGCATGATGGGACGCGTCAGCATCGTCATGGCGCTGGCGCCCGCCATCGGCCCCACGATGTCCGGCGCCGTCCTGGCCTCGCTGGGCTGGCACTGGATCTTCGGCATCGTGCTGCCGATCGCGCTGGTGGCGCTGTTCGTCGGCGCCCGGTGGATCCGCAACCTCGGCGAGACCCGCGACGCCCCGATCGACGTCGCGTCGGTCGTGCTGTCGGCCCTCGGCTTCGGCGGTCTCGTGTTCGGCCTCAGCCAGATCGGCGGCGGGGGCCATGGCGGGTCACCGGATGCCGCTGCCGCCGAGACCGCGTCGCTGGTCACCTTGATCGTCTCGCTGTCGGTGGGAGCGGTCGGTCTGGTGCTGTTCGGCTGGCGTCAGGTGCGGCTGCAGCGCGGCGGCACGCCCCTGCTCGACCTGCGGGTGTTCCGGTCGAGCAACTTCACGCTGTCGGTGATCCAGCTCGGCGTCATGTCGCTGGCGTTCTTCGGCGCGATCACGCTGCTCCCGTTGTATCTGCAGAACGTGCTCGAGAAGACCCCGCTCGAGACGGGGCTCGCGGTGCTGCCCGGGTCGCTCGCGATGGGGCTCGCGGGCCCGCTGATCGGCCGGATCTACGACCGTTTCGGCACGCAGGTGCTGCTGGTGCCCGGCGCGCTCATCACGAGCGCGGTGCTGTGGTACTACACGACCGTGGGCACCGACACGTCGTTCGTGGTGCTCATCGTCGCTCAGACCGTGCTGTCGATCGGCCTCGCCCTGTCGTTCACACCGCTGTTCACGGCATCCCTGGGATCGCTGGAGCCCGCGTTCTACTCCTACGGCTCGGCCGTGGTCGGCACCGTGCAGCAGGTGGCCGGAGCCGCCGGCATCGCCCTGCTCATCACGATCATGTCGTCGGTGGCAGCCGGCACCGGCGACGGCCTCGAGGCGGCCGCAGCGGGAACGCGCAGCGCTTTCCTCGTGGCGGCCGTCGTGTCACTGCCGCTGATCGTGGGGGCGTTCGTCATCCGCAAACCCGCGGATCAGCTCGACGGCACGACGCCGATAGCGCACTGACGCGGCGATCAGCACGGGCATCGGGGAACATTCCTCCCGGTGTCCGCCGATCAGCTCCGCTCGCCGGGGCGGGTCAGAGCGCGCACGAACCGCCGCCGCAGCACTGCGACGCGGCGGGGACGTCGAGCTCGACGTCGGGGGCGGAGGTGAGCAGCGGCAGCAGCGGCTTTGCAGGGGCCTCGGTGTCGACGACGTTGTTCGCGGGCATGCGCTCCATGCTACGCCCGCGCGCCCGCGTCGGGGCCGTTCCGCCCGCAGCTCCCGAACCCGGCCTGCGACACGCTCGGACGGGCGACGGGCGGCACGCTGCGGGGCACCGGCCGGGCCGGCGAAGCGCCCCACGCCACGGGGCGCCGGCCGGTGCACGGACCCGACGAACGGCATCCGGCGCGGTACCCCGGCTCGGTGGCATCCGCAACCCCCGCGTACGCCTCCGTCACGGTTCCTAGCGTGGTTCAGGTCCTGCACGATCGACGAAAGAAGAGGTGTCGACCATGACCGACCTCAGCGGAAAGCGCATCGCGTTCCTTCTCACCGACGGCTTCGAAGACAGCGAGCTGACCAGCCCCTGGTCGGCTGTCACCGACGCCGGCGCCGAGGCGGTGCTCGTGTCGCCGGCCGACGGCAGCGTCACGGGCGAGCACGGCCATGAGCAGGGCGTCGACCTGGCCGTTTCCCGTGCCTCGGCCGACGACTTCGACGCGCTCGTCCTGCCCGGGGGCGTGCAGAACGCCGACGACATCCGCATCGTCGACGATGCGGTGACGTTCACCCGTGCGTTCTTCGACCAGCACAAGCCCGTCGCCGTGATCTGCCATGGCGGATGGATCCTCACCGAGGCCGACGTGCTCCGGGGCCGGACCGTGACGAGCTTCCCGACGCTGCGCACCGATCTGCGCAACGCGGGTGCCACGTGGGTCGACGAAGAGGTGCACGTCGACCAGGGCCTGGTGTCGAGCCGCACCCCCGACGACCTGCCCGCGTTCAACGCCAAGCTCGTCGAAGAGGTCGCCGAGGGCGCGCACCGCGGCCAGACCGCCTGAGCGCGCACCGACGGCAGCCCCGGGCCATGGCTCGGGGCTGCCGTCGTCTGCGGCGCGGGCGCACGGTCGAGCGGCGTCTGCCACCTGCACCACGGCCGACGACCTGCCCAGCCCTCCCCCGAGTCCCGCGCGGCCCCGCACGGGCCGACGTCAGCCCGGCAGCGGCACTCCCCCGGTCTGCCGGCTCGGGCAGTACTGGCCCGCGCCCTTCGTGCCGGGAATGTCGGCGATCGTCCCGACACCGTCGGGGCATGCCTCGCCGGTGCGACCGTGCACGCGCATCGCCGCGACCTTCGCCGCCTTCTGCTCGGCGATCGGCACGCCGAGCCTGTCGCGCGTCGCGGTGCCGAGAACGTCGCGTATCGCCGTGAACAGACGCGTGATCTCGTCGTCGCCCAGAGACGCGGCGTGTGCGACGGGCGACAGCCCCGCGGCGTACAGGATCTCGTCCGAATAGGCGTTGCCGATCCCGGCGAGCGACTCCTGCTCCTGCAGCAGGGCTTTCAGCTGCTTCCTGCGACCGCCGAGCGCGCGTACGAGGTCGTCGCGCGAGAACCCGGATGCCAGCACGTCCGGCCCCAGCTTGGCGACGGCGCCCACGTCGTCGGGGGCGTCGACGATGTGCAACTGCACCGACAGCCACGCGCCCGCGTCCGTGATCCCGAGGGTGCCGTCGTCGAACGCGAGGCGGGCGACCTGCGCGGCCGTTCCGTTCTGGTGCGGCGTCTCGCCGGCCGGGGTCCAGGTGGCCCACCCCGCGCGGCCGAACCCGAGGGAGAGATGCGTCCCGTCGAGGTCGAGGTCGATGTGCTTCCCGAACCGGGTCACCTGCGTCACGGCCCGCCCGACGAGCTCGTCGAGAGGGCGGGCGCGCGTCTTGAGCGCGCGGAACTCGGCGAGCTCGACCTCTCGAACGACGTGACCGGTCAGGCGCTCGCGCAGGAAGTGCGCGAGCGCCTCGACCTCGGGGGCCTCGGGCACGAGAGATCAGGCCTCGGGGTCGGACGGCGACGGGGCGGGGTCGGACGGCGACGGGGCGGGGTCGGACGGCGACGGGGCGGGGTCGACCACCGGTTCGTGCGACGCCGCCTGGTCGGAGGGGTCCGATGCCGTGGGGCGGCGCGCCGTGTCCGCGAACGCGTCGGCGATGGCACGCCCCTGGATGATCGCCGTCAGGTCGATGCCCGTGGCGGCGCGCACCGCCTCGAACGACGAGCGGAGTCCCGTGGCCGACTCGGTCGCGAGATGACCACTCGCCCCCTCGCCGCCGAGCACCGTGACCGAGCCCACGCGGTCGTAGCCCTTGGCGAACTCGGCCATCATCGGCACGAGCGCCTCGAGCGCGCGCTGGGCGAGCAGGGCCTGCTGGTTCTGCGAGAGGGCGTCGGCCTCGGCCCGGATCGCGGCGGCGCGGGCCTCACCGTTCAGTCGGACGGCCTCGGCGTCGGCCTCGGCCCGCAGACGCACCGCCGTCGCCTCTTGCTGCGCGATCTGGGCGCGGGCCTCGGCCGCCTTGATCTGGGCGTAGGCCTCGGCGTCGGCGTTCTTCTGACGCTGGTAGAGGTCGGCGTCGGCGACACGGGCGACCTCGGACTCGAGGCGGGCCTGCGTGTTCTGCGCCTCCTGCTCGAGCACCGCCTGGCGCCGTTCGGCGCGGGCGAGCGCCTCGGCCTGCTCGGCCTCGGCGTTGGCTCGGCCGACCTCGGCCTTCGCGGCGGCGCTGTTCTTGTCGAGGGCGGTCTGCTCGATGAGGTTGGCCTCGTCGGTGGCGATCTGGCGCGCGCGGATCTCACGCACGGCGTTGATGCGCGCCACCTCCGCCTCGCGCTTCACCCGCTCGACCTCGGTCGCGCCGAGAGCGGCGATGTAGCCGTTGCCGTCGGTGATCCCCTGGATCTGGAACGAGTCGAGAATGAGGCCCTGCGACGACAGGTCGGCCTTGATCCCCTCGGCGATCTGGTCCGACAGCCGCTGGCGGTCGCGCATGAGCTCTTCGACCGTGAGGGTGGCGACGACGCCGCGAAGGGCGCCTTCGAGCTGCTCGGTGGTGAACTGCTCGATCGCCTTGTCCTGCGAGGCGAAACGCTCGGCCGCGCGGCGCACCGATTCGGGGTCCGATCCGATCTTCACGAGAGCGACACCGCTCACGTTCACCGTCACACCGTTCGACGACTGGGCGGTCGGCTCCATCTTGATCTGACGGGCGCGCAGCGAGATCATCTCGCCGCGCTGCGTGAGGGGGTTGACGATCGCGCCGCCGCCCGTGATCACGGTGATGCGCGACGAGTTGCCGTCGGCGGCCTTCTGCCGTTTGCCGACGATCACCAGGGCCTCGTCGGCCTTGGCGACGCGGTACCAGCCCCGGATGAGACCGGCGACGATCAGGATCACGACGATGGCGACGACGAGCGCGATCACGGCGATGAGCCCGATCGCCCCGAGAGCGGCGAATTCCATGCTTCTCCTTCGATCGGCACCGCGAGGCGGCGCGGGGAATCCGTTCCAACCTATCCGGGGGCTGTGCGGGCGTGTCCAGCCCTGGATGCGGGAAATGTCCAGCCGCCGACGCGCGAAACGGTCGCCCCGGGGCTGCGGAGGAGCGTACCGTTGAAGATGAGGCGGCCCGAACCGCCGAAGGAAGGTCCCCCCATGAAGATCGTCTCGTCGTCGGATTGGCGGGATGCCATCGGCTTCGACGCCCCCGTCATCGTCGCCGATGTCGTCCCCGGTGAGCCCACGCGCTGCGTCGCCTGCGGCACGGACGGCGCCCTGTTCGACCGCACCGAGCTGTGGGCGGTCAAGCACCGTCATCCGAAGCATCACGGCGGTTTCGTGCGCTTCTATTGCGCGTCGCACAAGCCCGTCGCCGCGCCGGCCCCGTCCATCCCGCTGGCGGCGGCCAAGGCGCCGCGCACGCCGCGTGCCGAGCGGCGCACCGCTGCTCCTCGGCCGACGGCCGTCACCGACCGTCCGACGCGCGCAATGTGCCCCGACTGCTTCGTCGAGGTGTCGGCGGGCGGCGACTGCGGCATGTGCGGGACGCAGGTCGTCTGACCCACGCGAGCGGACGGCCCCGGTGCAGGTGCGCCGGGGCCGTCCGCTCGTTCCGGGCTCAGCGCGCCGCGATCGTCCAACCCGCCTCGTGCGAAGCACCGGTCTCGAGCACCACGAGCCCGGTGTCGAAGGGGTACGCGTCGTCGTTGAAGGCATCCGGCGCGCACGTCATGGGCTCGACGGCGAGACCCGCGCGATGCCCGGGCGTGCCCGGCCCGGTCGGCAGGTCGGCGGTGTGGATCTGCACCCACGCGCAGGCGGTGTCCCAGTGCAGCGCGACGCCGGTGCCCGAAGGGTCGGTGACGGTGACGGTGGCGCGGCCCGTGGCATCCCGGTGCAGGTCGGTGTAGGCGTGGTCGATCTCGACGGCGCCCAGGGCGCGCGGCGAACGGAAGTCGAAGCGGTCGGCGTCGACGTCGACGGATGCCAGCGCCACGGGCGCCAGCCGATCGGGCGTCACCTCGAGCACGGTGTCGGCCGGCAGCTCGAGGATCCAGTCGTCGAGCGCCCCGGGGCCGGCCACGAGGTACGGGTGCGGACCCGTTCCCCACGGCGCGGGGCTCGCCGAGCGATTGGTCGCGCGGACGGTCTGCGTCACGCCGTCGGCCGAGAGGCGATACGTCGTCGACACCTCGAGCCACCACGGGTAGCCGCTCTGCGCGGGCACGGTGGCGACGAGCGTCACCGCGTCGTCCGACGTCTCGACGACCCGCCAGTCGGCCCACGACAGCAGCCCGTGCAGCGCGTGTCCCCGATCGGGCTCGGTGAGAGCGAGCCGGTGCTCCTCTCCTCCGAAACGGTGGATGCCGTCCACCACCCGGTTCGGCCAGGGGGCGAGGGTCGTCCCACGGTACGCGGGGCGCAGCTGGTCGGCCGCGAAGGGCACGACGAGGTCACGCCCCTCGAACGTCAGTGAACGCAGCGAGGCGCCGACGCTGGCGATCGCGGCCTCGTAGCCGTGGGCGCTCAGGACGACGGAGGTGCCGGAGAGCACGCGGGCCTCCGGGAGAACGGCATCGGTCATGCCGCCCATTATCCCGGTCCCCCGAACGCCGCCCGACCACACGGCGAACGCCCCGGGTCGCGAGCGAGCCGGGGCGTTCGGAAGATGGCTTACTTGAAGGCGTCCTTGACGTTCTCGCCGGCCTTCTTGACGTCGGCCTTGGTCTGGTCGGCCTTGCCCTCGGCCTCGACGTCCTTGTCGTCGGTGGCCTTGCCCCAGGCTTCCTTCGCCTTGCCGGCGATGTCCTCTGCGGCGTTCTTGATCTTGTCGTCGAGTCCCATGTCGACTCCTTCCGCTTGGTCCCGGGTAATTCCCGATCACTTCACGGTAGGTCGGCGTCGTGCACGCGCGAGGGGGGCTTGAAATTCACCGCCCCATGAGCAACGCCGACCAGATATGTTCGGATCGTGCGCCTGCATTCCACCCTCGCAAGTATCGCTGCATCGTCCCCCGCCCCTGCGATCTCCCTCCGGGCGACGGCGACGCCCGCCTGAGCCGTCGAGACCCATGACGACACCGCCCACCACCCCTTCGCCCTTCGGCGACCTGCTCGACGCAGAGTGGACGCCGCGCCACGATCCGCAACGCCGGTCACGCGGCTGGCGCACCGCCGGGATCGTCTTCCTGCTCGTCGTGCTGCTGCTGGGCGGCGGGGCCGGCGGATACGTCTGGTGGGCGGCATCGGCTCCGCTCCCCGCCCCCACGATGACCTCGAGCGCGCCGAACGTGACCCCCGGCCCGGCGGCGTCGATCACGATGCCGTCCGAGGGCTCCGCCCTGCTCAGCGTGTCGGGCGGCGAGGCGTTCTTCGGATCCGACGCCCAGGCCATGGAAAAGGCCTCCGGCGGCAACGACGAGAGGCCGATCGCCAGCATCTCCAAGCTCATCACGGCACTGGTCGTGCTCGACGCGCATCCCCTGGCATCCGCCGACGATCGCGGACCGACGGTCACCTTCTCGAAGGCCGACGCCGACCTCTACGACAAGTACTACGTGCAGGGCGCGACCATCGCCACGATGCCCGCCGGCACGACGATGTCGCTGCACGACGCCCTCGCGACCATGCTGCTGCCGTCGGCGAGCAACTACGCCGAGGCCCTCGCCCGGTGGGCGTACGGATCGACGGGGGCGTTCGTGAGCGCCACGCGGTCGTGGCTGGCGAAGAACGGGTTGAACGACACGACCATCGTCGAGCCGACGGGTCTCGACGCGCGCAACACCAGCACGCCCAGCGATCTGGTCGCGCTCGGCAAGATCGCTGCGGCCAACCCGGCGCTGGCGGCGATCGCCGCGACTCGCTCGCTCAGCCTCAACGGGCCCGGAGACATCACGAACACCAACGATCTGCTCGGCACTCTCGGCATCGACGGCCTGAAGACGGGAAACCTCGGCGAGGGCACCTTCAACCTGTTGTTCACCTCCGCGCTCGACGTCACCGGCGTCCCGCCTCTCCGCGTCGTCGGCGTCGTGCTGGGCGGACAGTCGCACGAGAGCACCGACAGCGACGTGACGACGATGCTGCAGAGCATCCGCGACGGCTTCCACCAGGTGCCGGTCAGCACCCGGGGCCAGAAGATCGGCACGATCACGACACCGTGGGGAGCCTCTGCATCGGTCGTCGTGGCGCGCGACGCCTCGATCCTCACGTGGTCCGACACCCCGATCGCCGTGACGCTCGATACGGCGGCGCCGTCGTCGTACACCGACGGCCAGGTGACCGGCCACGCGACATGGACGGCGGGCACTCAGTCGGCGACGGTCGACATCACGATCTCGGGCTCGATCGAGCAGCCCACGCTGCTGTGGCGGCTCACCCACCCGACGGCGCTGGGCTGAACCGGCGGGCCCGCTCGGCTTCAGCAGCCCCGTCGGTACGGGTGCGGCTCACCGACCCGTCACAGGGCCGGATAGGGCGGGAAGGCGCACGGGGGCACGTCGCCCGTCGCAGCCGTCTCGGTCACGGTCACGCCCGACCCGCCGCTCACGAGCGGCGCGCCGCCGAACGTCGCACCCGAGACCGCGATGTTCGCGAACGCCGCATCGACCCGGCTCGCGTCGACCGACGTGTTCACGATCGACAGGCTCAACGGGTGGGCGGCGTCGGTGCCCTTCAGCGTCGACGTCGCACCCGCCGGCGAGCTCGACGACCGGAACCCGTCGATCGAGATGTCCGAGAACCACGGCGTGGTCGAGCCCTTGCCGTTGGCGTAGTCGGGGTCGATGTCGATCGGCGCCTTCACGGCGTCGGCGCAGACGTCGCGGTAGGTGACGTCCTGCACCAGGCCTCCCGCGTGCGGCGAGCTCTTGATGCGGATGGCGGCCGACGACGCACTCGCCGTGCCCAGGGCGTCGGTGCCGCTGACGGTGTCGTCCGCGACCAGCACGTCGCTGACGCCGGCCGTCGTCTCGCTGCCGATCGAGATGCCGTGCGTGCCGAAGAAGTGGTCGTTCACGATCGAGATGTGCGCCGAGGCGCCGGTGCCGGCCTTGATGGCGATGCCGTCGTCGCCGTCCATGATCCATGAGCTCGCGACCGTGACGTCGGTCGCGCCCGCCGGGTCGATGCCGTCGGTGTTGCGCGCGGTCGCGGGCGTGTGGATGCGGACGCCCCATACCGTCAGCCCGTCGCCGTCCTGGAACGACACGTGGAACCCGGCCGAATCGACCAGGTCGATGTCGTGCAGCGTGATGTCGTCGACGTGGCGTGCCTGCACGAGGCGCGGGACGTTCTGCGCCCCGCCGTCCTTGGCCGCGACCGACAGCTGCCACCAGCTCTGCGACGACCCGAGCATCTGCGCCCCGCCCCGCCCGTCGATCCGCCCCTGCGACCCGTCGGCGCCGGGGGCCGAGGCCACACCCGCGTGCGAGCCGCCCAGCGTCAAGAAGGCGACGCACCCGTCGCCGGAGCCGCCGATCGTGCCGCAGGTCGCACGCCCCGACACCTGATAGTCGGCGGGGTTGCGCGACGCATACAGCGTGACGCCGGGGTCGAGCACGAGCACCTCGCCCTGCCCCACCGTGAGCGGTCCGCTCAAGAAGTCCGACGAGGTCCCGGATGCCACCAGCCGCACCGCCACGACCGACCCGCTCTTCTGCACGCACGCGTCGAGCGCCTGCTGCAGGCGCGAGGTGTCGGGCGGCGCGGCCTCCTGCGCGGCGGTCCCGGCCCCGTCGGTCAGGGTGAGCTGCGCCGGCACGGTCGCGCACGTCGTCGACGGGTTCGTCGGCTCCGACACCGAGCGGCGATCGCCCGTCGCGGGCGCAGACGCCGAGGGCGTGGCATCCGGGTGCGAGACGGCGGAGCACCCCGCGAGCACGAGCACGGTCGATGCGGCGAGGGCGAGCACGGCGAGGCGAAGGCGCACGAGAAGATCGTCTCGGTGCGGGCTATGCGTGCGCCGTACGGGGTGGGGCGTCAGGGGTACGAGAGCGAGATCGTCGCGAGCACGGGACGGTGGCGCGAGCCGCTCCGGTCCTGATCGGTGAGCACGGCGAAGGCGGCGACGTCCACGCCGTCGCCCGCGGTGAAGACGTGGTCGATCGGCATCCCCAGCGCGGTCGGCAACGCCGTCGGCCACGTGCCGACGCGTTGCGCCCCGACGAGCGTCGCCGCGTCGGCGCACGCCGTGGTGACGGGGGTGCCCGCGAGGTTGTCGACCGTGGCGTTGAAGTCGCCCACCACCAGGGCGGGCTGCCGAGCGGCGCAGAGCGCGCTCACCCACGCGACCTCGCGATTCCACGCGTCGCTCCCCGACGGAGAGAAGGGGATGCGCAGGTGCACGGCGTACAGCGAGGGCAGCCCGCCGCCGTCGCTGACGGCGACAAGCTCGCGAGAGGGGTCCGATCCGTGACGACCGGCATCAGCCGCCCGGTAGCCGACCGTCGAGAACACGACGACGTTCGATCCCGCGACCCGCACGAGCCGGTAGCCGTGCGGAGACAACTGCGCGGTGGCCTCATCGACCTCTACGGGATTGACCTCGGGCAGCACGACGACGTCGGCGTGATGCGCGAGCGCCTCGCCCGCGATCGTCGCTCCCGAGACGAGCGATCCGTTCACGTTCCACGACAGCACCGTGAGCGAGCGACCGGATGCCGCCCCCGCCGCCGGAGTCGCCGGCACGACGACGTGGGCGACCGAGGCGACGACGGCGAGGGCCGCCGCGGGGATCAGCAGACTGCGCGCCACGGTCTTCACGCGAGCGCGGAGCACGACGACCGCGAGCACGACGAGCAGCAGCCACGAGGCGACAAGGGCTCCCGACCGTGCCGCGACCAGCCCGGCGACGAAGGGGACGCGACCCGAGCCGATGCCCGCCAGCGTCCACGGCAGGGTGAGCACGACGGCGACGAGCATCCCGGATGCCAGCACCGGCACGCTGACGAACCGGGTCGGATGACTCGCCCGTCGGGGCGAGCGTCGCGATCGCCGTGGCGCCATCCGCTCTCCCGTCCTTCCGTACCGTCCCCCGGGTCGTGGTGATCCTCGGCAGCATATCCACGGCACAGCTCCGTCGGCACCAGGCGGACGGGGCGATGTCGATCGACTCCGAACGGCGTTTCGCGTCGAGCCCGCTGCGTCTCGGTCCGCAGATCTGCGCGGGTGCAGACCGTGCGACCAGTCGTGCGGATCAGACCGACTGTCGCACCGCGCCGGACGAACGCCGGACGCGGAATCCACCGTCGCCCGAAGGCAGTCCATGGGGTGAACCTTGACCACATAGCGGGTGAGGTTCGAAACCGAGATGGAATCGGAGCGACCTCATCATTACGTTTTGATCATGAACTTCGCCAGTCTGGATTGGGGTACTGCCGCCGATTGGGTCGCCGCCCTTGCTGCCGTGTTGGGCGCGTGGCTCAGCGCTCTCGCGCTACGTCATGCCCTCGCCGCAAACAGAACCGCAGAGCGAGCCCGCCTCGACGCGAAGAGCGCCTCAGAGGCATCCGATGCCCGCGAACGCGCCCGCGACGAGATCGACCGCGACCGGGAGCGCCGCGCTCTTGCCAGCAATGTCGCCGCCTGGTGGGCCGCTGATCGCGAAGAAGAGGGCCGCCGGTACGGCGTCGTGATCTCGAATCAGAGCTCGACGTCGGCGGTGTTCTACAACGTCGATGTCGACGTCGTCGGACGAGGAGGGGCAAGACATGTCATCCACATGAACCTGCTGCCGCCAGGCCAGTTCTTCGTGGAGCAGACATTCGATAACGGTCAGGCGCGGTGGGAGCGTATCCCCCGTCTCGTCAACCACGACGATGTGCTCGACCCTTTCACCGTGGCCGGCGACCGCTCGATCGCTCGGATCGATTATGCGGATGGCGTGGGCACTCGCTGGACGTGGAACCCGACGACAGGCCTCTCCGAGGCTCCCACAGTTCGGCAATAGCGCGAAAGACGCGTAACCGATGCGGGCGGGCCTCGGTCCACCGTGGAAAACGTCCGAAAATGTTCCGCCGAGGTCGGATTCGCCGACCTCACCGGCCGGGCACCCACCCGGTCCACTCACAATCTCCTATACACGACGTCTTGACGCGGGCGGATCACACGGGGGCCGGTCTCAGACCCCGACGCATTAATGGAAAGACGATGGAGCTCAGCGATAGTGTTCGTACACAATCGCTGTCATCCAGGGGGCAAGACAGATGAGCTTTTATGCACGTGCGACAGTCAGAGCGGGGCCATTCCGATTCACGATGAGCCGATCGGGCATGACTGCGAGCGTCGGCGTCCCGGGCTTTCGCGTAGGCACGGGCCCACGCGGAAACTACGTCCGGACCGGAGCCTCCGGAGTCTTGTACCGAACGACAAGCAGTAGCGGGGCTTCCCCGCGACCCGTCGAATCCACCCCCAACGCATTCGACTCCCTGGACGTGCACATGTCGGACGTCACAGGCGCATCGGCACTGGATCTCGTCCCGACGGGCGGCGACGACATCGTCGAGCAGCTGAACCGGGCGGCACGACGCATCCGATGGGCGTGGCTCGCTACCCTCCTCCTCGGCGTCATCGGACTGGCCAGCCTCCCGTGGGGGATCATCGCGTGGGCGCTCGCGGTGCCCTGCTGTACATGGCTCTTTCTGCGGGATTCGTCGAGGCGGAAGGTCGTACTCCTCTACGAGGTGAGCGACGAGTCTGCGACATGGTTCGAAGAATTGGTCCAGAGATGGTCGTGGCTCATGAACTCCCAGAAGCTGTGGCGCACGGTCGCGTCCGGAGAGGTGAACACGCCCTACCAGCACAAGAGAAACGCCGGTGCGAGCGCGCTGGTGCAGCGGGTAGACGCTCATGCGTCCTTGCAAGGGCCGCCACATCTCGCGACCAACGTGTCCGTGCCGTCCATCACCGCAGGAGACTCGAGTATCCATTTCCTTCCCGATAGGTTGCTGGTTCGGAACGGCAAGAACTACACGGATGTCAGCTATCGACATCTCGGGGTGCAGTCATCGCGCCGCAACTTCATCGAGACATCCGGACAGGTACCGCCCGATGCGATCGTCGTGGGCACCACATGGCAGTACGTCAACAAAGATGGCGGACCGGACCGACGGTTCTCGAACAACCGCCAGCTACCGGTCGTCGTCTACAGCGACCTCTCCCTGACCACGGGGCAAGGGCTGCAATGGCTGCTTCAGTGTTCGCGCGCGAGCATCACGCAGGAAATCTCCCGCTCCATCTCGAACGTGCCCATCAATGAGGTGAGCTGAACCGAGAACGAACTTTTGCCTCAGTTGTTGAACCGGAACTCCACGACGTCGCCATCCTGCATGACGTAGTCCTTGCCCTCCAGGCGGGCCTTGCCCGCGGCGCGGGCGGCGGCCACCGAGCCGGTCTCGACGAGGTCGTCGAACGAGATGACCTCGGCCTTGATGAAGCCCTTCTCGAAGTCGGTGTGGATCACACCGGCCGCCTGCGGGGCCTTCCAGCCCTTGCCGATCGTCCAGGCGCGCGACTCCTTCGGGCCCGCGGTCAGGTAGGTCTGCAGCCCGAGGGTGTCGAACCCGATGCGGGCCAGCTGGTCGAGACCCGACTCGTCCTGACCGGTGGATGCCAGCAGCTCGGCGGCATCGGCGGGGTCGAGGTCGATCAGCTCCGACTCGATCTTGGCATCCAGGAACACCGCCTTGGCGGGCGCGACGAGAGCTTCGAGCTCGGCCTTGCGGGCCTGGTCGGTCAGCACCGCCTCGTCGACGTTGAAGACGAAGATGAAGGGCTTGGCCGTCAGGAGTCCCAGCTCACGGATGGGCGCCAGATCGAGGCCGGCGCCCGACAGCAGCTGACCGCGCTGCAGCGCGTCCTGCGCGGCTTTGGCCGTCTCGAGCACCGAGGGGTCGAGCTTCTTGCCCTTCACCTCTTTCTCGTAGCGGGTGATCGCCTTCTCGAGCGTCTGCAGGTCGGCGAGCTGCAGCTCGGCGTTGATGGTCTCCATGTCGCTGGCGGGGTTGACCCGGCCGTCGACGTGGACCACGTCGTCGTCGGCGAACCCGCGCACGACCTGGGCGATGGCATCCGCCTCACGGATGTTCGCGAGGAACTGGTTGCCGAGGCCCTCGCCCTCGCTCGCGCCGCGCACGATGCCGGCGATGTCGACGAACGACACCGCGGCGGGCAGGATGCGTTCGCTGCCGAAGATCTCGGCGAGCTTCTCGAGCCGCGCATCGGGAAGGTTCACGACCCCGACGTTGGGCTCGATCGTCGCGAACGGGTAGTTCGCCGCGAGCACCTGGTTCTTGGTCAGGGCGTTGAAGAGGGTCGACTTTCCGACGTTGGGAAGGCCGACGATTCCGATGGTAAGAGCCACGGGAGTCCAGGTTACCCGGCCGCCGACGCTCCCGACGGCGTGCGGGCCCGGAACGCGTGCGTCACGTACGGCATCGCGACGGTCTTGCCGTCGGCCAGTCCCGGAACGGATGCCACGACCTCGTCGACGGCGGCGTCGATGCGGGCGCGCCTCTCGGCGTCGGCGGTGATCACGTCGCTGCGCGACGCGACGAGGTCACGCAGCTGGGGAAGGGTGACGAGCCACTGCCACTCCCACGCGCGGTGCTCGAGCGCGCCGAACGGCTCGGCCAGCTCGGGTCCCCCGTCGGCGATGAACCGCTCGGCGTTGGCCATGCCCATCGCGTCGGTGAGCCGACGCACCCACTCCACACGGTCGTCGCGGATGTTCCAGACGAGCCCGAGCACACCGCCGGGCCGCAGCACGCGGGCCACCTCGCGCGAGCCGAGCACGGGATCGACCCAGTGCCACGCCTGCCCCATCACGACCGCGTCGAGGGCGGCGTCCGGCAGCGGAAGGGTCTCTGCCGTTCCCACGAAGGTCGGCACCCCGACCACGTTCTCTCGCAACGACGCGAGCATGTCGGCGTCGGGGTCGACGGCCACGACGTCGGCGCCCAGCTCGACGACCGCGCGGGTGAGCTTGCCGGTCCCCGCACCGACGTCGGCCACCCGCGGGACGCGGCCCGACTCACGTGCGTGCTCGAGCATCCACGAGACCGCCTCGGCCGAGTAGCCCGGACGCCCCGACTCGTAGGCCGACGCGGCGCGCCCGAACGACGTCGACTTCTTCTGTGCGCTCATGGCGCCGACCCTACGCCCGCCGGCTATCGATGGGCTCTGGGTACCGACGACATGCGGACCACGCGGCCGTGGCGGCCCGTCGGGCGAAGCACGGCGCGCCTCGGCCGCCCCGGGGCGATCACGGGCGAGGGTGAAGACGTGGCCCTGGACTTCACCGCGATCGACTTCGAGACGGCGAACTCCAGCGGCGCCTCGGCCTGTGCCGTCGGACTCGCCCGGGTGCGCGACGGCCGCGTCGTCGCGACCGACGCGTGGCTCATCAAGCCCCCGGCCGGGCATGACCATTTCGCTCCCGTCAACGTGGGCATCCACGGCATCCGTCCGTCCGACGTGAGCGACGCCCCGGGATGGAGCGCGCAGCTCGACCGGCTGACGGCCTTCGCCGGCGCCGACGTGCTGGTGGCCCACAACGCCGGCTTCGACATGTCGGTGCTGCGTCGCGCGTGCGCCGCGACCGGCGACGAGTGCCCGCCCTACCGCTATCTGTGCAGCGTGCAGATGTCGCGCAAGACCTACGTGCTCGACTCGTACCGCCTGCCGCTCGTCGCGGCCGAGGCCGGGTGCTCGCCGTTCGCCCACCACGACGCCCTGGCCGACGCCGTCGCCTGCGCCGAGATCACGATCGACTGCGCCCGGCGCGCCGGCGCCGCCGACGTGCACGCGCTCGCTGCGCACCTGGGCGTGCGGGTCTCGCAGATCGCCGTCGAGCCCGCCCGGGCCGTGGCCTGATCGCGGCATCCCGACGCGTCGATCGGGCGATGTCGGAACCCTCCGGCATGCTGACCACATGGATGCCATCCTCACCGCGCTCCTCGTCCTGATCGCCCTCGCACTCGGTGCGGCGGGCGGATGGTACGTGGCCTCCGCCCAGTCGACCGCGCGGACCTCCGACGAGCGGCGCGCCCTCGAGTCACGCCTCGCCGCGGCCGACGCCGCCCGCGCCGGGGTCCAGGCGCAGCTCGACCACCAAGTCGGCCTCTACCGCGACCTCATCTCGCAGACACGCGCCGACCAGGCCGCGCGCGAAGAACGCGAGCGGCGCGAACAGACGGTGCTGCGCGCCCTCGATCCCGTGCGAGAGACGCTCGAGACCATGCAGCGCAAGGTCGACGGTCTCGAACGCGACCGCGTCGAGCAGTACGCCGCCCTGGGCGAGCAGCTGCGGCTGTCACGCGAGGCCGACGAAGCCCTGCGCGCGACCACCGAGTCGCTCGCCTCGGCGATGCGCTCGGGGTCTACCCGTGGCGTCTGGGGCGAGACGCAGCTCCGGCGCGTCGTCGAGGCGGCCGGCCTCACCCGCTACGTCGACTTCGACCTGCAGACCGCGATCAGCTCCGACGCCGGAGCCGGGCGACCCGACATGGTCGTGCGCCTTCCCGGGGGCAAAGCGCTCGCGGTGGATGCCAAGGTCCCCCTCGACGCCTACCTTCAGGCCAGCGCGATCCCGGTGACGGCCCAGGGCGACGAGGGCGCCCGGCGCGCCGCCCTCCTCAGCCGGCACGCGAAGGCCGTCCGCGCCCACGTCGATGCCCTGGCCCGCAAGACGTATTGGGCGGGCCTGCCGACCAGCCCCGAGTTCGTCGTCTGCTTCATCCCCAGCGAGTCGCTGCTCTCGGCCGCGCTCGACGAAGACGCCACGCTGCTCGACTACGCCTTCACCCGTCGTGTCGCGCTCGCCTCACCGGTCAACCTCTGGGCCGTGCTGAAGACCGTCGCGTTCACGTGGACCCAGCAAGACGTCTCCGACGAGGCGCGCGCGCTCTTCGCCCTGGGCACCGAGCTGTACGACCGCGTCGGGGTGCTCGCCTCGCACGCGAGCGAGCTCCGGCGCGCGATCGAACGCACGGTCGACAGCTACAACAAGTTCGCCGGTTCGCTCGAGAACCGGGTGCTGGTGACGGCCCGCAAGTTCCCGGGCATCGACGAGACGAGACTCGACGCCGTCACTCCGCCCGCGCCGCTCAAGGCGTCCGCCCGGCGATGGTCAGCCGCCGAGCTCGTCGAGACAGAGGGTGAAGAGACTGCCCCCGTGATCGCCTCGGCCGACCTGGGAGAGGTGCGCTCGCGGGTCGACGGCGGTCTCTGAGCGGTCGGGCCCGACGGAGCGGTCGCGCGCCACCGCAAGGCGACACACGACAGAACAGGGGCGGTCAGGCCGACGCGCCGCGTGCAGTCGCCACGCACGGCGCGGTGACGATCGAACCGCTCAGGCGCCGCCCGGCACCCAGCTGAGCAGGCTCACGACGGCGGCAGAGACGACGACGAAGGCTCCGACCATCCACCAAGCGCTGATCTCGTACCCCTCGTCGCGGCGGACACGCAACAACACGTCGGGGCGACGCGCGGGGTCAACCGCGTCGGCGACCACCGCGTGGGCACCCGTCTGGGGCGCTGTCGAGTTCGTCGTAGCTGCCATGGAACGATCCCCCTTCGGGTCTCGGAAGAACACAGCGTCGCCGTTGACACTGCACACGATTCTGCCAGAGCGGGTCACCGATGGCGGTCACGCTTGCGCAACGACACGCCCGGCTGTATCTGCATGCCGCACGCGCAACGCACCCGTCCGCCCCGTCGACGAACAGCAGAACAGAGCCCGATGTCTCGGTTGGCGACGGCGCCCGAGACAACGGGGGCGGCGTCAGACGAGGCGATTCCGCTCCGCGGTCACCCGGCTCAGCGGCCGTCTCCGGGCGTCAGAGCCACTTCGACGTGAGGTGCTCCGACGAGATGCGCCGCAGCGTTCCCGACGCGCTACGCAGCACGACGCTCTCGGTGTAGATGTGGTCGCGTTCACGCCGCACGCCCTGCACCAGCTGGCCGTCGGTGACGCCCGTGGCCACGAAGATCGTGTTGTGCCCCCGCACGAGGTCATCGGCCTCGTACACGGTGCCGTCGAGCTTGAGACCCGCGTCGATGCCGCGCTGCTTCTCGTGGTCGTCGCGGGGAGCGAGCACGCCCTGGATATGGCCGCCAAGCGCCTTGATCGCGCATGCGGTCACGATGCCCTCGGGGCTGCCGCCGACGCCGACACACATGTCGGTGCGGGCGTTGTGGCGCGCGGCGTTGATGCCCCCGGCCACGTCGCCGTCGCTCATCAGCCGGGTCCCGGCGCCGGCCTCGCGGATCTGCCGGATGAGGTCTTCGTGCCGGGGACGGTTGAGCACCGAGACGACGATCTCGTCGACGGGCTTGCCCAGCGCCTTGGCCAGCAGGCGGATGTTCTCGCCGATCGGGAGGCGGATGTCGACGACGCCGACACCCGCGGGGCCGGTGACGAGCTTGTCCATGTAGAAGACGGTCGAGGCGTCGAGCATCGTGCCGTGGTCGGAGACCGCGATCACCGACAGCGCGTTCTGTCGGCCCGCGGCCGTCAACGAGGTGCCGTCGATCGGGTCCACCGCCACATCGCACCGGGGGCCCCGGCCGCTGCCGACCCGCTCGCCGTTGTAGAGCATCGGGGCGTTGTCTTTCTCGCCCTCGCCGATGACGATCGTGCCGTCGAAGTCCACCGTGCTGAAGAAGGCGCGCATCGCGTCGACGGCCGCACCGTCGGCCGCTTCCTTGTCACCGCGCCCGATGAACGGGACGGCGCGGATGGCCGCGGCCTCGGTCGCACGCACCAGCTCGAGAGCCAGGTTCCGGTCGGGGTGCAAAGGACTCATGTCGGAGTTCAGGCTCGCCATGAGCCCCACCCTAGTCAGGCGCACGCCGACATTCCCTGGATTTAGCCCGCGACAGCCCGAAGGAATTCCGATTCTTATCAAAGATGAAGGGATGCCGCCCTCCCCCGCTCGCGCCGCCGTCGAGAACGCGCGGTTTCGCTAGAGTGACCGTGTCCCCACATCGACCAAGGAGCACCTCCATGCCCGTCGCTTCCCCTGAGCAGTACGCCGACATGCTGGACCGCGCGAAGGCCGGCGGCTTCGCGTATCCCGCGATCAACGTCTCGAGCTCGCAGACCATCAACTCGGTGCTCCAGGGCCTGACCGAAGCCGGCTCCGACGGCATCCTGCAGGTCACCACGGGCGGCGCCGACTACTTCGCCGGCCACACCGTCAAGGCCCGCGCCACCGGCGCGCTCGCCTTCGCGAAGTACGTCACCGAGGTCGCGAAGAACTACCCCATCACGGTCGCCCTGCACACCGACCACTGCCCGAAGGACGCCCTGCCCGGCTTCGTGCTGCCGCTGCTCGAGGCCTCCGAGGAAGAGGTCAAGGCCGGTCGCAACCCGATCTTCCAGTCGCACATGTGGGACGGCTCGGCCGTGCCCCTCGACGAGAACATCGACATCGCCGCCGAGCTGCTCCCCCGCATGAAGAACATCAACGCGATCCTCGAGATCGAGGTCGGCGTCGTCGGCGGCGAAGAGGACGGCGTGCAGCACGAGGGCTCGAACGAGGCTCTCTACACGACCGTCGCCGACGTCACCAAGGCCGTCGAGCGCCTGGGCCTCGGCGAGAACGGCCGCTACATCTCGGCCCTCACCTTCGGCAACGTGCACGGCGTGTACAAGCCCGGCGGCGTCAAGCTGCGCCCCGAGCTGCTCGGCGAGATCCAGGAGGGCATCGCCGCGAGGTTCGGCACCGGCCCCAAGCCCCTCGACCTCGTCTTCCACGGCGGCAGCGGCTCGACCGACGAAGAGATCGCCCTCGCGGTCGCCAACGGCGTCGTCAAGATGAACATCGACACCGACACCCAGTACGCCTTCACCCGCTCGATCGCCGGCTACATGTTCTCGAACTACGACGGCGTGCTGAAGGTCGACGGCGAGGTCGGCAACAAGAAGCAGTACGACCCTCGTGCGTGGGGCAAGGTCGCCGAGTCGGCGATGGCCGTCCGCGTCGTCGAGGCCACGAAGCAGCTCGGCTCGTACGGCCAGTCGCAGAGCTGACCCTCGGCCCCACCCGTTCAGCGAGACGGCATCTCGCCGACGCACCGGTCGCGCCCAGCGACGCGGGGGTCGGCCGGATGCCGTCTCGCTGTCGTCGGGGCCGACGACATCAGGAGCGGTAGAGCTCGCGCACGGTCGGTGCGGTCGACGGCGACGACAGCACCTCGATGGCATCCCCGGCCTGCACCTCGCCCGCACGACGCACACGCAGATAGGCGCCCACGCGGCCCTCGTCCGAGAAGCGCTTGACCCAGCCGCGCGCCGCGCTGCCGCCGACCCACCGCGCGAACGTCGCGCACGGCGTGCGGGGCATGGTCACCTCGACCTCGACCCGGTCGCCGATGCGCCAGACCTCGCCGATCCGCGCGCCGTTGACGTCGAGGCCGACCACGCGCAGGTTCTCGCCGAACCACCCCGGTGCGAGGTCGCGACCGAGCTCTGCCGCCCAGAAGTCGGCGTCGTCCTGCGCGTAGGCATAGAGGGCCTTGTCGGGGCCCCCGTGATGCTTGCGACTGGCCTGGACGTCGCCACGCAGCCCGAGCGACCCCACTTTGACGGGGCCCGCGACAGCGCGCTTGTCGATCGCGGTCACCCCGATCGAACCGGCGTCGGGACGAAGGGCGTGGACGGCGCAGACGGCGACGAGACTCGGCATCCGACGATGCTAAGGCGTGCCCAGGTCTCGGCGCATCACGACCCGGTCGCCGTCGGTGCTGCGGATCTCGATGGTGTCGATGCTCGACGCCCCCAGATCTGTGCCGGCGCTCAGCTCGGTGGTCGTACCCGGGTCGGCCCGCCAGGTCGACAGCACACTCGTGTGCCCCGACGCGTCGGTCACCGCGAGCGCGTACGGCCAGCCGCCGGGGGGCGCGTCGAGCACGTGCCCGGTGTACTTGCAGACGAGGTCGATCCGCGTGCCCCAGGCCGTCTCGGTGAGCTTGACCGAGGCCTCGAGGGGTGCTCCCCCGACGTCGTCGAGGGCGTAGACGGTGCCCTGCGGATCGGGGGCCGACAGGTTCGCGGCGATCAGACCGGGCACGGCGATCACGAGCACTGCGGCGGCGGACGCGGCGGCCCACACGACGATCGACCGCCTCCGCCGCCGTCGCGCGGTGCGCACGACACGTCCGCGCAGCTCGGGGGCGGGCGTGGGCGGCGACCCCGACTCGATGGCCCGCGCGCGCTCGGGCGTCAGACGCGAGAGCAGCCCCGCCGTGGGGGCGACCTCGCCCACCGCCTCGCGGCAGGCCGCGCACCGCGCGAGGTGCGCCTCGAACTCCGCACGCTCCGACGACGAGAGGGCGCCCAGCACGTAGGCGCCGTCCCAGGTCGCATAGCGGTCGTGGTCGGCGGTCATCGGGTCACTCCTCTCTCTTGCAGGGCCAGTCTCAGGGCGCGCACGGCGTAGTGCAGTCTCGACTTGACGGTTCCGGCCGGGATGCCGAGCTCGTCGGCGGTCTGCGCGACGCTGCGCCCGCCGTAGTACGCGTGGATGATGACGGCACGGTGATCGGGCGTCAAGGTCGCGAGCGCCTCTTCGACGAGCAGCGCGTCGAACATGGCATCCGTGTCGTCGTCGCGCGCCTTCTCGGGGACCTCGTCGACGGGATGCTCGTGACGGCGTCGCGCGCTGCGCGCCTCGTCGATGACGATGTTGCGGGCGACGGTGAGCATCCACGACCGCAACGACCCCGCGTCGTCCCGCATCACACGAGGCGTGCGCCACGCGCGCAGCAGCGTCTCTTGCACCACGTCGTCGGCGCCGGCGTGATCGCCCGTCAGGCTCACGACATAGCGCCAGACCGGAGCGGCGTGGGCGTCATACAGCGCCGTCAGCTGTGCATGATCGTCTCGCACCGCGGCCCGCTCCCCTCTGTCGTCCTCAAGAGAACACGGGATGCCGAGCCCGTCGGTTCAGTTGCCCAGACGGTCGAGCACGGCCGAGGTGAAGCCCGGGTCGCCCGACAGCGGCACGATGAGGCACAGCGACCCCAGCATCGTGACGACCACGAAGCCGACAAGGGGCACCCAGAACGAGATACGGCCCCTGCGCAGCCGACGCACGGTCGCGACGGCGGTGACGAGCCAGCCGATGCCGAAGACGGCCGCGGCCACGGCGCCCCACACATATCCGGCGGTGAGGTTCGTGAACGACGCCTCGACCCCGAGCGGGCGGAACGCATCCTCGACGAAACGAGGGAAGTCCAGCAGCTGCACGATCGTCGCGACGACGTTCACGAGACCGTAGATGAGCAGGCCGAACGTCGCCACGCGGTCGGCGAACGGCCCGCGCCTGACCGGCTGAGGGGCGGCGGGCACGGGGGAAGCGGCGGGAACCGGCTTCTCGCCGGCCTCGAGCGCCTCGGTCACCTCGGGGCGCCGGATGCGGGCGCGCTGTTCCTCGGGAGTGGCGTACTCGCCGTACTGGGGGCGCGGACGCGGCTCGGCGTCGCTCACGCTCTGCCCCGACCGCCCAGGGCGCGCTGGTCGCGCTTGCCCGAGGCATCCTGTCGCAGCTCTTTCGGGAGGGAGAACATGAGGTCTTCTTCGGCCGTGCGCACCTCTTCGACGTCGCGGTAGCCGGCTCCCGCGAGCTCTTCGAGCACCTCGGTGACGAGCACCTCGGGCACCGACGCGCCGCTGGTCACGCCGACGGTCTCGACGCCGTCGAGCCACTCCTGCTGCACCTCGTCGACGTAGTCCACGCGGTACGCCGCCTTCGCCCCGTGCTCGAGGGCCACCTCGACCAGGCGCACGCTGTTCGACGAGTTGGCCGAGCCGACGACGATCACGAGGTCGGCGCCGACGGCGACCTTCTTGATCGCGACCTGGCGGTTCTGGGTGGCGTAGCAGATGTCGTCGGACGGCGGATCCTGCAGCTGCGGAAAACGCTCGCGCAGACGACGCACGGTCTCCATGGTCTCGTCGACCGACAACGTGGTCTGCGAGAGCCACACGACCTTCGACGGGTCGCGCACCTCGACGGTGTCGGCGTGGTCGGGCGAGTTCACCACGGTGACGTGCTCGGGGGCCTCGCCGGCCGTGCCCTCGACCTCTTCGTGCCCCTCGTGGCCGATCAGCAGGATCTCGAAGTCGTCGCGCGCGAAGCGCACGGCCTCGCGGTGCACCTTGGTCACGAGCGGGCAGGTGGCGTCGATCGCCTGCAGCCCCCGATCGGATGCCGCCGACACGACCGCGGGCGACACCCCGTGCGCGCTGAAGACGACGTGGGCGCCGGCGGGGACCTCGTCGACCTCGTCGACGAAGATCGCGCCCTTCTTCTCGAGCTCGGTGACGACGTGGATGTTGTGGACGATCTGCTTGCGCACGTAGACCGGGGCGCCGTAGCGCTCGAGAGCCTTCTCGACGGCGATCACCGCACGATCCACTCCGGCGCAGTATCCACGCGGCGCCGCGAGCAGCACCTTCTTCTGCCCCTCGACGGGGATATCCTGGAGCCGCCCGCGTCGACCCGGTATCCGGGGAACGGGCAGTTGGACGACAGGTGAGCTCACCCCTCGATTCTACGGGGACGCCCCTGGACGACGGCCGAATCGACCTCTCACGAAAGCCCCATGACCTCGTTCCAGCCCGAGACCGTGCCCGGCGAGGCGCCGCCCGCCGACGCGGTGCACCCGCGCGACTCGCGCACCGACGCGCCGACGTCGGTGTCACGCCTGAACGAGACCATCCGCGGGTTCATCGAACGATGGGGCTCGGTGTGGGTCGAGGGCGAGATCACGTCGTTCAACCGCCGCGGGGGCAACGTCTTCGGACGCCTGAAAGACCTCGGCACCGAGTCGACCGTGGCGTTCCGCATCTGGTCGAGCACGCTCGCCCGGCTTCCGCAAGACCTCAAGGTCGGCGACCACGTCGTCGCCTGCGTCAAGGCCGACTACTTCCCCCGCACCGGCGACTTCTCGTTCGCCGTCTCGGCCATGCGGCACGTCGGGCTCGGCGAGCAGCTCGAGCGCCTCGAACGCCTCCGCGCGCAGCTGCGATCAGAGGGGCTGTTCGACCCGGCCCGCAAGAAGGGACTGCCGTTCCTCCCCCACTGCATCGGCCTGATCACCGGAGAGAACTCCGACGCCGAGAAGGACGTGCATCGCAACGCCGAGCTGCGCTGGCCCCGAGTGCGCTTCCGCACGGTGCACGCCGCCGTGCAGGGCGACCGCTGCGTGCCCGAGACGCTCGCGGCGCTGAAGACGCTCGACGCCGACCCCGAGGTCGACGTCATCGTCATCGCCCGCGGCGGCGGCGACCCGCAGACGCTGCTGGGCTTCAGCGACGAGCGGCTCGTGCGCGCCGTCGCCGCGGCATCCACTCCGATCGTCAGCGCGATCGGCCACGAGAACGACCACCCGCTGCTCGACGACGTCGCCGACGTGCGCGCGTCGACCCCCACCGACGCGGCCAAACGGGTCGTGCCCGACGTCAGCGAGCAGCGCGCGATCGTGGCGCAGCTGCGGGCGCGGCTGACCGGCCGGCTCACGCAGCGCGTGCTGCACGACATCGCGCAGCTCGAGCAGATCCGCACGCGGCCGGCCCTACGCACGCCCCACGCGATGCTCACGTCGCGGGCGCAGGAGCTGTGGATGCTGTCGAACCGCGGTCGCGACGTCGTCGACCGCCGTCTCGAGAGCGAGCGACGGCGCGCCCGCGAGCTCAGCGCCTCGCTGCGGGCGCTCTCGCCGCTCGCGACGCTGTCGCGCGGCTACGCCATCGCGCACCTCGACGACGGCACCATCGTGCGCGACGCCGACCAGACCCCCGCGGGCACCGCCCTGACCGTGACCGTCGCACGGGGGTCACTGGCCGCCCGGTCCGAGGGCGAGACCGCAGAGACCCCGTCGCGCGAGACCGAGGAGCCGCGGAACCGGGTGTCGGAGGGTCCCGCCTAAGATGGATGCCATGACCGCGACGACCCCCGGCCCCGCCGCCGACGTCGCCACCCTGTCGTTCGAGCAGGCCCGCGACGAGCTCGTGCGCGTGGTCGCCGCGCTCGAACAGGGCGCCCCCACGCTCGAGCAGTCGCTGGCGCTGTGGGAGCGCGGCGAGCAGCTCTATGCGCGCTGCGAGGAGTGGCTGCTCGGAGCCAAGCGCCGGCTCGACGCCGCCCGCGGCGAAGGCGACGCCGAGTGATGGCACGCGTCGTCGCCGAGCTCGGCCGCCCCGAGACGCCCGAAGAGACCGCCGCCCGCAAGGCCGAGTCGTCTCGTCGTTATCGGTCGAGCAAGACGTTCCGCAACCTCATCGCCGCGCTGCTCGCGACGGTGGCCGTCGTCCTGGTCATCGTGGCCGCCGTCCCGCGCGGCGAGCCGGTCGCCCAGCCGCAGCCCGACGTCGCCGCGCTGTCGGCCGAGCTCTCGAGCGACCGGGGCCGCCCCGTGCTGTCGCCCACGCTCGGCGACGACTGGCGCGTGAACCAGGCCGAGGTCGAGGGCCAAGGGGGCACCGAGGCGTGGACCATGGTCTACGTCCGCTCCGGCGAGCCCGGCTTCGTACGGATCGCCCAGGGGTTCGACACCGACGAGGCCTGGGTCGCGCAGGTGCTCGACGGCGCGCGCAGCACCGGGACGGTCGACGTCGATGGCGTCACGTGGAGCGTCTATCGTCCCAGCGACCCCGGCCGCGCGGGTAACGTCTCGTACGCCCTGGCCACCCCGGCGGGCCCCGACTACGTGATGGTCTACGGCTCGGCGTCGCCCGACACCGCCGCCGCGGCGGCGGCATCCGTCACGACCCAGGTCCGTCAACTGAGAGAAGTCCGTTGAGCGCTCGTATGAGTCCCCGCCAGGTGTGGTCGCAGATGGTCGAGGGAAACCGCCGGTTCATCACGGGCGAGCCGCGTCATCCGCGTCAAGACGTCGAGCGCCGCCACGAGCTGGCCAGCTACCAGCGGCCCAACGCCGCGCTGTTCGGCTGCTCCGACTCGCGCCTCGCCGCCGAGATCATCTTCGACGAGGGGCTCGGCGACCTGTTCGTCGTGCGCAACGCGGGCCAGGTCATCTCCGACTCGGTCATCGGCAGCCTCGAGTACGCCGTCGCGGTGCTCGAGGTGCCGCTGATCGTGGTGCTCGCCCACGACGCATGCGGCGCCGTCGGCGCAGCCATCGACAGCACCGCCGCCGACGCGCCGACGCTCCCCGCCTACATCTGGCGCCAGATCGCCCCGATCGTGCCCGCCGTCCGTCGCGTGCAGCGGTCCGAAGAGGCGGCCGGGCGCACGCCCGAGCGCCCCGACCCCGAGCTGGTCGGTCGCGAGCACCTGCGCTACACCGTGGGCGAGCTGCTGCGCGCGTCCGAGCTGATCAGCGCGGCCGTGGCCGACGGGCGCCTCGCCGTGGTGGGCGCCAACTACCGACTCGACGAAGGGGAAGCCGTCCCCGTCGTCACCGTGGGCGACGTGGACGACCCCCGCGCCTGAGACAACAACGCACGATCTGGAGGAACGACGACGTGACCGACACCGAGTACCGCATCGAGCACGACACCATGGGCGAGGTGCGGGTGCCGAAAGACGCCCTCTACGCCGCGCAGACCCAGCGCGCCGTCGAGAACTTCCCCATCTCGGGAAGCGGCCTGGAGTCCACGCAGATCGCCGCGCTGGCCCGCATCAAGAAGGCGGCGGCGCTGGCCAACAAAGAGCTCGGCACGCTCGACGGGTCGATCGCGGATGCCATCGCCCAGGCGGCCGACGAGGTCATCACCGGCGCGTACGACGCGCACTTCCCGGTCGACACCTACCAGACCGGCAGCGGCACCTCGTCGAACATGAACATGAACGAGGTGCTCGCGACCCTCGCCACGCGCATCCTCGGCTCGACCGTGCACCCCAACGACCACGTCAACGCCTCGCAGTCGTCGAACGACGTCTTCCCCACCTCGGTGCACATCGCGGTGACGCAGGCCCTGATCGACAACCTGATCCCCGCGCTCGACCACCTGTCGGTCGCGCTCGAGGCCAAGGCCGAGGCCTGGAAGGGCATCGTCAAGTCGGGCCGTACGCACCTCATGGACGCCACCCCGGTGACCCTCGGCCAGGAGTTCGGCGGCTACGCCCGCCAGATGCGTCTCGGCATCGAGCGCGTGCGGGCCGTCCTGCCCCGCGTCGGCGAGGTCCCCCTCGGCGGCACCGCCGTCGGAACGGGGATCAACACCCCCCTGGGCTTCCCGCAGAAGGTCATCGAGCTGCTCGCGGCCGAGACCGAGCTGCCCATCACCGAGGCGAAGGACCACTTCGAGGCCCAGGCCAACCGCGACGGCCTCGTCGAGGCATCCGGGGCCCTCCGCACCATCGCCGTCTCGCTGACGAAGATCAACAACGACATCCGCTGGATGGGCTCGGGCCCCAACACCGGTCTCGGCGAGCTGCACATCCCCGACCTGCAGCCCGGGTCGTCGATCATGCCCGGCAAGGTCAACCCGGTCGTGCCCGAGGCGACGCTCATGGTGTGCGCGCGGGTCATCGGCAACGACGCGACCGTCGCCTGGGCCGGCGCCTCGGGTTCGTTCGAGCTCAACGTCGCGATCCCGGTCATGGGCACCGCGCTGCTGGAGTCGATCCGCCTGCTCTCGAACGCCATGCGTGTGCTCGCCGACAAGACCATCGACGGTCTCGAGGCCAACGTCGCCCGCGCCGAGGCGTTCGCCGGCATGTCGCCGTCGATCGTGACGCCGCTCAACAAGGTCATCGGCTACGAGGCCGCGGCGAAGATCGCGAAGCACGCGGTCGCCAAGGGCATCACGGTGCGCGAAGCGGTCATCGACCTCGGCTACGTCGAACGGGGCGAGATCACCGAAGAGGTGCTCGACGCCAAGCTCGACCTGCTCTCGATGACGCACCCCGGGTAAGCACCCGCCGGCGTGCCCGCAGCACGTCATAATCAAAGGATGAGCCGCATCCCGAGACCCGTCTCGGCGCGCGTCCGCATCCTCGCGGCCGTCTTGGGCGTGGCTCTGCTCGGTCTGATCATCGCGGGCGGGGCCACGTTCGCCGTGCAGAGCGAACGCGTCCTGACGAACGCGCATCGACAGCTCGACGGCTTCGCGGATGCCGCGCGGTCGAACGCGACGGATGCCGTCACCCTCGTCCGCGCGGCGATCCCCGGGCGCACCGACGGGATCATCGCCCTGCGGGGGTCGACGGTGCTCGCCTCGACGCCCGCGCCGCCCGGGCTTGCGCTCGCGACCGACCCGCTGTTCCTGCGGGGTCTCGTCGAAGACCTCGCCGACGGCCGCTCGTCGGGTCAGCTCGACAGCGCGAGCGGCCCCCTGCTGTACACGGCCGTCGACTCGGGCGACACCACGATCGTCCAGGCCATCTCGATCGATCAGCGGATGGAGCTCGTCTCGCTGTCGACGGTGACCTACGCCGTGTCGGGCGCGCTCGTGCTGGCGGCGATCGGGATCGTCGGGTGGTTCGTCACCGGACGCCTGTTCTCTCCCCTGCGCGAGCTGCGCGATGCGACGGATGCCATCACGATCGCCGATCTCGGCACCCGCCTCCGGGCCGAGGGGAACGACGAGATCTCCGACGTGACGGCGTCGGTGAACTCGATGCTCGACCGGCTCGAGATGTCGGTCGCGCAGCAGCAGCAGCTGCTCGACGACGTGCGACACGAGCTGAAGACCCCGATCACGATCGTGCGCGGGCACCTCGAGATGATGGACCCCGCCGACCCGCACGACGTCGCCGAGACGCGCGACCTGGGGATCGCCGAGCTCGACCGGCTGTCGCGTCTCGTCGACGACATCGACGCCCTCGCGGCGGTCGAGGCGGGCTCGCTGTCGACCGAGGTGGTCGAGGTGGGGGCGCTCACCGATCGCGTCGGCGAGCTGGTCTCGGCGATCCCTCGCCACACGTGGGTGGTCGAGGCGCGCGGCGCGGGGCGTCTGCACGGCGACCACGATCGCCTCGTGCAGGCGTGGCTGCAGCTCGCCGACAATGCGGCGAAGTACACGCCCGAGGGCTCTCCCATCGAGATCGGCAGCAGCGTCGACGACACGACGGCCAGCCTGTGGGTGCGCGACCACGGGCCCGGCATCCCGCCCGCGGCCCGTCACCGCGTCTTCCGCCGCTTCGACCGGGTCTCGGGTCGACGAGGGGTCGAGGGGTCGGGACTCGGCCTGTCGATCGTGGACGCCATCGTCAAGGCGCACGACGGACACTGCACGGTCGGCGACACCCCGGGCGGTGGCGCGACGATGACGATCCGTCTTCCGCTCGGCCGCGGGCACGCGCCCGCCGAGCTTCCCACGCCGGTGCGCGCCGGCGACGTTGTCATGCAAAGAGAGGCAAGCGGATGACACGCATCCTCATCGCGGAGGACGAGGAACGCATCTCGGCCTTCGTCGCCAAGGGCCTGGAGGCGGCCGGGTACCAGACCATCGTCGTCGACGACGGAGCCGAAGCCCTCGACGTGGCGCTGTCGGGGGACGTCGACCTCGTGCTGCTCGATGTCGGGCTGCCCACGATCGACGGCTTCGAGGTGCTGCGGGCCCTGCGCGGCCAGGGCGCGTCGCTCCCCGTCATCATGCTCACCGCCCGCACGAGCACGCGCGACACGGTCGACGGGCTCGACGCCGGGGCGAACGACTACATGGCGAAGCCCTTCAAGTTCGACGAGCTGCTGGCCCGCGTGCGCTCACGCCTTCGCGAGAACGTCTCGACCGGCACGTTCAACGTGTCGCACGCCGACGTCAGCCTCGATGTGCTGTCGCGCCGCGCGACGGTCGGCGGCCGGGAGATCGACCTGAGCGCGCGCGAGTTCGCCCTGGCCGAGCAGTTCGTGCGGCACGCGGGTCAGGTGCTCAGCCGCGAGCAGCTCCTGAGCCGGGTGTGGGGGATGGACTTCGACCCCGGCTCGAACGTCGTCGATGTGTACGTGCGATATCTGCGGGCGAAGTTCGGGCCCCGCCGGATCGTCACGGTGCGCGGTGCGGGCTATCGCTGGGAATAACGGGCCGTACAACCCAGAAGCCCCCGGTTGGGGGGAACCGGGGGCTGGGGAGACCCGTGTGCTCGGGGTGGTCTTCCGACTTACCCGAAAAATCGGTGACCTGCCTGTCGAGCGGATCTCTTTTCTTCCTTGGGGGGAACCGCCGAGGCGGTAACGAGGTCTCCCTCGTCTGACACCTACTTTGACGGCGATACGTGAGAACCACGGGAGCTGAGCGTGAGAACCTTCTCATCTTCGGCACCACCACGTCGAAGGGCCCGGATGCCGTGGCATCCGGGCCCTTCGACGGCCGCTGTCAGGACAGCTCGCCGGCCTCCAGCAGCTCGGTGACGAGGGCCGCGATGGCGGAGCGCTCGGAGCGGGTCAGGGTGACGTGGGCGAAGAGGCCGTGGCCCTTGAGGGTCTCGATGACCGACGCGACGCCGTCGTGGCGGCCCACCCGCAGGTTGTCGCGCTGCCCCACGTCGTGCGTGAGAACCACGCGCGAGTTCTGCCCGATACGGCTCAGCACCGTGAGCAGCACGTTGCGCTCGAGCGACTGCGCCTCGTCGACGATCACGAACGCGTCGTGCAAGGAGCGTCCGCGGATGTGGGTCAGCGGCAGCACCTCGAGCAGGCCCCGGGCGAGCACCTCTTCGAAGACATTGCCCGAAACGACCGAGCCGAGGGTGTCGAAGACGGCCTGCCCCCACGGCCCCATCTTCTCGGCCTGGTCGCCGGGCAGGTAGCCGAGCTCTTGGCCGCCGACCGCGAACAGGGGGCGGAAGACGATGATCTTCTTCTGCTGCTGACGCTCGAGCACCGCCTCGAGGGCGGCGCAGAGGGCGAGCGCTGACTTGCCGGTTCCGGCGCGACCGCCGAGCGAGACGATGCCCACCTCGGGGTCGAGCAGCAGGTCGAGGGCGATGCGCTGCTCGGCCGAGCGTCCGTGCAGGCCGAACGCGTCGCGGTCGCCGCGCACGAGACGGAACTCGCCGGGTGCGGTCACCCGTCCCAGCGCCGAGCCGCGCTCGGAGTGGATGATCAGCCCCGTGTTCACCGGCAGACCGGCGACGGCGTCGCTCACGCCGACCTCGCTCTCGTACAGGTCGCTGAGCTCGTCGCCCGACACGTCGAGAGAGGCGATGCCCGTCCATCCGGAGTCCATGGCCTGCTCGGCGAGGTACTCCTCGGCGCTCAGGCCCAGCGACGCGGCCTTGACGCGCATCGGCAGGTCTTTCGAGACGACGGTGACCTCGACGCCGTCCCCGGCGATGTTCATCGCGACCGCGAGGATGCGGCTGTCGTTGTCGCCGAGCCGCATGCCCGACGGCAGCACCGACGGGTCGGTGTTGTTCAGCTCGACGCGCAGGGTGCCGCCGGTGCCCACCGGCACGGGGAAGTCGAGACGGCCGTGCTCGATACGCAGCTCGTCGAGGTGACGCAGGGCCTGGCGCGCGAAGTAGCCGATCTCGGGATCGTGGCGCTTGCCTTCCAGCTCGGTGATCACGACGACGGGGATCACGACGGAATGCTCGGCGAACCGGAAGAACGCCCGCGGATCGCTCAGCAGGACGGACGTGTCCAAGACGTAGGTGCGCAGGGCCTGATCGACCCCGGCATCCGGTTCTGCGGTGCTGTTCTCGACGACGTGACGCTGGTCGTACGGTGCTCGTGCAGTCACAACCCACTCCCGACCCGGGTGTCTCACCCGGTTGTCACGAGTCGACCTGTGGCTCACGAGTCGCGATCCGAAGGCCGACTCGATCGGGCTCCGTGCCCGATGTGATCACCGTACGACCTCTGTCGACCGGCGAGGGTCGTTAACACGCCGCGAAAAATGACGAGCACGTTAACACTGGCTACTGTCCGAAACGGCGGTCGCGATCGGCGAAATCGCGGATCGCCCGCAAGAAGTCGACCTCGCGCAGATCGGGGCCGAGCGCTTCGACGAAGTAGAACTCGGAGTGCGCCGACTGCCACAGCAGGAAGTCGCTGAGCCGCTGCTCCCCCGACGTACGGATCACGAGGTCGGGATCGGCCTGTCCCCCGGTGTAGAGGTGCTCGCCGATCTGCTCGGGCGTGAGGCTCGCGGCCAGCTCCTCGAGCGAGCCGCCCCGTTCGTCGTGTTTGGCGATGATGCTGCGCACGGCGTCGACGATCTCGCTGCGTCCGCCGTAGCCCACCGCGAGGTTCACGTGCAGCCCGGTGTGCGATCGCGTGCGCTCGGTCACCTCGTTCAGCACCTCGCTGAGCGGCTCGGGGAGCCCTTCAGCGCGCCCGACGTGCTGCACCCGCCAGTCGGGCTCGTGCGAGAGCTCGCGGGCGAGCTCGGCGATGATGTCGAGCAGGTCGTCGAGCTCGCGCGAGTCGCGCTTGCGCAGGTTGTCGTGCGACAGCAGATAGAGCGACACGACCTTGATGCCCAGGTCGTCGCACCAGCGCAAGAACTCGTGCATCTTGGCGGCGCCGGCGCGGTGCCCGTGCGCCGCGCTGTCGTACCCCAGCTGACGAGCCCAGCGGCGGTTGCCGTCGATCATCATGGCGACGTGATGCGGCACCGTGGCCGGCATCCGACGCCGCAGCCGCGAGATGTACAGCCGGTACAGGGGACCCCGCCCCTCGTTCCTCCGCACGCGCGCCACCCGCCTACGCTACCGCGACCGCGCGTGCGCCGAGCCCGCGTGACGGAGTGGGTCACCTGAGTGAACGGTGAGGATCGTCCCGTGTGTTCCCGTTGCGGAATGGGCTGCCGCGTAGGGTCGAGACGTGAACCGTACTCCCCCCACCGACGGCCCCGAGATGCCGCAGCTGCCCCTTCTCGACGCTGCGGCCGTGGGAGCCCAGGCCGATCTGAAGCCCACCTGGCGCGGATGGATCCACGCCGGCATCTTCCCCGTGTCGATCGCCGCCGGCATCGTGCTGATCGCGCTCGCGCACGGCGGCCCGGCGAAGTGGGCTTCGGCGGTGTTCACGCTCACCTCGATGCTGCTGTTCGGCAACTCGGCGCTGTACCACCGCTTCGACTGGAAGCCCCGCACACGGGCCGTGCTCAAGCGCATCGACCACGCCAACATCCTGCTGCTCATCGCCGGCACCTACACACCCCTCGCCGTGCTGGCGCTGCCCACGCCGCAGACCGTGCTGCTGCTGTCGATCGTGTGGGGCGGCGCCATCCTCGGGATCTTCTTCCGCGTCTTCTGGATCCACGCGCCGCGATGGCTCTACGTCGCCCTGTACCTGGCGCTCGGCTGGGCCGCGGTGATGTACATCGGCGACCTGCTCACAGCCAACGTCGCGATGATGGTGCTCGTCGTGGTGGGCGGCCTGCTGTACACGGTCGGCGCGATCGTCTACGCGCTCAAGCGCCCCAACCCGTGGCCCGGCCATTTCGGCTTCCACGAGATCTTCCACGTCTGCACGGTCCTGGCGTTCCTGTGCCACTGGACGGCGTGCCTGCTGATCGCCCTCGCCCCCGCCTACCACGGCGGGTGACGGTCCCGGATGCCACGCCCGTGGCATCCGGCCATGGTCAGGGCCGCGGCTCGCCGCCGTCGGTCTCTGAGACGGCGCGTGCGCGCTCTTCGGCGTCGAGCTCCTCGTTGACCTCTTCGCGATAGCGACCGCGGCGGATACGGCGCAGCATGTCCCAGATGAGCAGCACGACGGCGACACCGATGAAGGCCACGGCCGCGAAGCCGAGCGGGCCGGGCGTGACGACGTCGGCATCGGGGGTCACGGCGGGGGCGGGAGTGGCCGCGAGCATCGCGATCGACGAGAGCATGGAGTCCTTCGTTCCGGGCGGGAGAGCGTAGCCTGGGACTCCAGCCTAAAGCCCGGGGAGACCATGACGACGCAGCAGATGCTCGACGAGCGCTACGGTCGTGTCCGGTCGCCTCGACGGCGCTTCGCGACATGGGGGATCACGACGCTGCTGGTGGTCGCCGTCGTCGGCTACTTCGGCTGGACCACGGTCTCGAGCAGCATGACGTCGGTCACCGCCACCGACACCGGCTACACCGTGTCGGACTCCTCGTCGGTGACGATCGAGTTCCAGATCAGCGCCCCCGCGGGGCAGCCGGTCGCCTGCGCTCTCGAGGCACAGGACGTCGACCACGGCACCGTCGGCTGGCACGTCGTCGAGTACCCGGCATCCGACGACCACACCCGGGCGTTCAGCGAGAAGATCCCCACGCTCGCCCTGGCGACCACGGGTTTTGTCAACAGCTGCTGGGTGCCGTAGGCTTTTCGTTCGAGACGTACGCCCTGGCCCCGAGCCGGGGCGTTCGACATATACGCCCTCGGTGGCCTGCTTCGACGTCGTCGGCGGCCGCCGCCCGATCGACGAAGGAGACCCACCGTGTCCAACGACGCTCAGGTGACGTTCCTCACCCAGGATGCCTACGACCGCCTCGCCAACGAGCTCGAGCATCTCTCGACCACGGGCCGCGAAGAGATCGCGAAGCGCATCGAGGCCGCACGCGAAGAGGGCGACCTCAAAGAGAACGGCGGCTACCACGCCGCGAAAGACGAGCAGGGCAAGCAGGAGGCCCGCATCCGCACGCTGCAGCAGCTGCTGAAGGACGCGAAGGTCGGCGAGGCGCCCGAGAGCCACGGCGTCGTCGAGTCGGGCACCGTCGTCACCGCCCTCATCGCCGGGGGCGAAGAGGTCTTCCTGCTCGGCAACCGCGAGATCGCGGCCGACTCCGAGCTCGACGTCTACAGCGAGGCCTCGCCGCTCGGCGCGGCCATCCTCGGCATGAAAGAAGGCGAGAAGGGCGCGTACACCGCCCCGAACGGCAAGCAGATCTCGGTCGAGATCGTGAAGGTCGAGACCTACACCGGACAGTGACGACCACGTCGTCGGCGAGCCGCTCCCCCGTGCGGGTGGGCGGCTCGCGGCGTCTGCGGGCCCGCGCGCGAGACCGGTGCGCGTCTCGCGCGCGGCCGCACGACGCGCGCGCCCGAGGCACCCACCGAACGCGGTGTCAGTCGGGAACGACGGTGGCGACGAAACCGGCCTCGGCGAGGGTGTGCATGACGAGGGCGCGGTGCTCGGCCCCCCGCGTCTCGACGCTGAGCTGCAGCACGACCTCGCTGATCTGGAGCCCCTGCCCGTGGCGGGTGTGCAGCACCTCGATGACGTTCGCCCCGACCTGCGCCAACAGCTCCGACACGCGCGCGAGCTGACCGGGGCGGTCGGGCAGCGGGATGCGCAGCGACATGTAGCGTCCCGAGGCCGAGAGGCCGTGGGCGACGACGCGCTGCAGCAGCAGCGGGTCGATGTTGCCGCCCGACAGGATCGACACCGTGGAGCCGGTGGCGCGCACCTTGCCTGCCAGGATGGCCGCGACGCCCACCGCGCCGGCCGGCTCGACGACCTGCTTCGCGCGCTCGAGCAGCACGAGGAGCGCGCGGGCGATGTCGTCCTCCGACACCGTCACGACCTCGTCGACGTACTCGCGGATGAGCTCGAACGGCAGGTCGCCGGGGCGCGCCACGGCGATGCCGTCGGCGATCGTCGGGGTGGTCGGCACCTGCACGGGGCGGCCCGCCTCGAGCGAGGACGGGTACGCCGCCGAGTTCTCGGCCTGCACGCCGATGACACGCACGGTGCGCCCTTCGGCGGCGGCGCGCGTCTTGATCGCGGCGGCGACGCCCGCGGCCAGCCCTCCCCCGCCGATGCCGACGATCACCGTCTCGAGGTCGGGCAGGTCTTCGACCAGCTCGAGCCCCAGCGTGCCCTGGCCGACGACGATGTCGCGGTGGTCGAACGGGTGGATGAGCACCGCCCCCGTGCGCTCGGCGAACTCCGCCGCGAGCCGCAGCGGCGTCTCGACCGTGGCGCCTTCGAGCACGACGTCTGCACCGTAGCCGCGGGTGGCGAGCAGCTTCGGCACCGGGACGCCCAACGGCATGAAGATCGTCGCGGCGATGCCGAGCTGCTGGGCGGCGAGGGCGACGCCCTGCGCGTGGTTGCCGGCCGAGGCCGCCACCACCCCGCGCGCCCGCTCCTCGGCCGTGAGGCGCGAGAGGCGGTAGGTCGCGCCGCGGATCTTGAAAGACCCGGTGCGCTGCAGGTTCTCGAGCTTGAGGTGCACGGGCACGCCGAGCAGGTCGGTCAGATGCAGTGACTCGTCGAGGGGCGTGCGCGTGATGATGCCGCGCAGAGTCTGCGCGGCATCCTCGAACTCGGCGAGAGTGGGAGCGTCGATCATGTTCTCCTTCCACGAGGGCGCGGCACGGTCTGCCAGATCAGGTTCTCGGATGCCAGGCTGCCGCCGTTCTTCTCCCAGGCACGGGTGCTGAGGTACACCGCCACGACGTTGACGAACGCCGCCATCGGCACGGCGAACAGCGCACCGGCGATGCCCCCGACCATCGCACCGCCCGCGACGACGAGGACGACGCCCAGGGGGTGCACCTTGACCGCCGACCCCATCAGGATGGGGTGCAGCACGTGGCTCTCGAACTGCTGGACGCCGAGGACGACGATCAGCATGAACAGGGCGACCAGGGGCCCGTTGTAGACGAGGGCGATGAAGACCGCGAGGGTCCCGGTCACGACGGCGCCCACGAAGGGGATGAACGCGCCGAGGAACACGAGCACCGCGATCGGCACCGCCAACGGCACGCCCAGCAGAAAGGCTCCCAGACCGATGCCGATCGCGTCGATCGTGGCGACGAGCAGCTGGGTGCGGGCGTACGACACGAGGGTGCGCCAGCCCGCGCGGCCCGCGCCGTCGACCGCCGGACGCGCGACGCGGGGGAACAGCCGTGTGGTCCAGCGCCAGATGCCCCCGCCGTCGGCGAGCAGGCACAGCAGGATGAAGAACGTCAGCAGCAGCCCGGTGGCGACGTGTCCGACCGTGCTGCCGATCGCGAGCGCACCGGTCCAGAGCACCTCGCTCTGCTTCTCGAGGAAGGTGCCCGCTTGCCGCAGCCCTTCGTCGATCTGCGCGGTGCTCAGCTGCAGCGGGCCGTCGATGAGGTATCGGCGCAGCTGCATCACCGACTCGATCGTGCGGTGCCGCACCTCGCCGAACTGCAACGAGATCTGCCACCCGGCGAGCCAGAGCAGACCGCCGATCACCGCCAGCAGGCCGATCACCGTCGCGACGATCGCCACCCAGCGCGGCCACCGGTGCCGCAGCAGGAACGAGAAGGCGGGCCACACCAGCGCCGTCAGCAGGATCGCGACGAGCAGCGGGATCACCAGCAGCTTCAGCTGGATGACGAGCCACACCAGCACCCCCAGAGCGGCGGCGACCACGAGCAGCCGCCACGCGTACGCGGTCACCTGGCGCAGCGCGGGAGGCACGGCGGGACTCAGGTCGGTCGTCACGGTGCGGCGACGGAGGGCGTCGAACAGCGATCCGCGGGGTTCGGGATCGGGTCCGGATCCGGTCATCCCGTCAGCCTACCGCCGCTGCCGAGCCGCCGACGCCGGGCGATGTCGGATGCCGCGGCTACGCTGACGCGCATGACCACGACGCTCCGACGCGCAGAGGCGCGGCGCATCGCCCTGGCCGCGCAGGGGTTCGCGCGCCCCCGCCCCGACTCCCCCGGCACACGGCAGATCACGACGGCGCTGACGCGGATGCGGGTGCTGCAGATCGACTCGGTCAACGTGTTCGCGCGCTCGCACTACATGCCCCTGTTCTCGCGGCTCGGGGCCTACGACACCGCGCTGCTCGATCGCCTGCTGTTCGAGAGGCGTCCGCGCTGGGTCGAGACCTGGGCGCACGTGGCATCCTTCGTGCCGTCCGACGACTGGGGGCTGCTGCAGTTCCGTCGCGACGACATGCGCGCAAAGCACGGCGACGACGACTGGGCGCGTGCGCACGGCGACCTGCTGCGCTGGCTGCGCGACGAGCTGGCCTCGCGCGGACCGCTCCGCCCCGCCGAGATCGAGCACGACGCGCGCAGCGGACCGCGCGGGCCGTGGTGGGGCTGGGACGACGTCAAGCTGGGGCTCGAGCGCCTGTGGCTGTTCGGCGACGTCGCCATCGCCGGGCGACGGGGTTTCGAACGGCGTTACGCCCTCGCCGCCGACGTGATCCCGGCCCACGTCCTCGACACCCCCGTCGACCGCGCCGATGCCGTGCGCGAGCTGATCCGGCGGGCCGCCGCCGCGTACGGCGTCGCGACGGCCGGCGATCTGGCCGATTACTGGCGCGTCCGCGATCGACGCGCCGTACGCGGGGCCATCGACGACCTGGTGTCGACCGGCGAGCTCGAGCCCGTGCACGTCGAGGGGTGGACGTCGGCCGGGCGCCCGCTGACGGCATGGCTGCATCGCGATGCGGCGCGTCCCCGGCGCGTCGACACGACCGCGATCCTGACCCCGTTCGACCCCATGGTGTGGTTCCGCGATCGCGCCGAACGGCTGTTCGACTTCTCTTATCGCATCGAGATCTACACGCCCGCGCCGCAGCGGCGGTTCGGCTACTACTCGCTCCCCGTCCTCGTCGGAGACGACGTGGTCGGACGAGTCGACCTCAAGGCCGACCGCGCCGCGGGCGCGCTCCGCGTCCAGTCCGCGTGGTGGGAGCCCGGCGCGCCCTCCGGGGCCGCCGAACGCCTCGCCCACGAGCTCGTCACCGCGGCGGGCTGGCAGCGGCTCGACCGCATCACGGTCTCACGCTGGGGCGATGCGACCGATGAGCTGGCCGCCGTCCTCGGCGCGCCCCGTCACGACGATCCGTGACGCCGGCGCGAGCTGTGACGCGGGCGCGAGGGGCCTCAGAACTGCACCCGCGGGGGCTCCGAGATGGCGGCGCCGTCGACGACCTCGAAGAACTCCCGCGCCTGGAACCCCAGCTGACGGGCGAACAGGTTGTTCGGGAAGACCTTGATCTTGGTGTTCAGCTCCCGCACGCCACCGTTGTAGAACCGCCGCGAGGCCTGGACCTTGTCTTCGGTGTCGACGATCGAGTGCTGCAGCTGCAAGAAGTTCTGGCTCGCCTGCAGCTGCGGGTACGCCTCGGCGACCGCGAAGAGCGACTTCAGCGCCTGCTGCATGTGCCCCTCGGCGACTCCCGCCTCGGCGGGGCTCGTCGCAGAGAGGGTCTCGGCGCGAGCGCGCGTGACGTTCTCGAACACGGCCTTCTCGTGCGCCGCGTATCCCTTGACGGTCTCGATCAGGTTCGGCAGCAGGTCGGCGCGTCTCTTCAGCTGCACCGTGATGTCGCTCCACGCCTCGTCGACGCGCACGTTCAGCGCGACGAGCGCGTTGTACGTCGCCCACAGGTAGACGCCGGCGATCGCGAGGATCCCCACGATCACGATGACAGGGACAAGCCATTCCCACATAAACCGGCACTCCGTTCGACGACTGCGGCACAATCCTAACGGCGTGTCGCGCGCCGTCACGGGGAGCGCGGAGTTCTCTCAGAACATCCGCACGTGAGCGCGACGGTGCCCCCGCTGGGACTCGAACCCAGACTGAAGCGATTTTAAGTCGCCTGCCTCTGCCATTGGGCTACGGGGGCCGGAGCCGTCTCCACCGTAGCGCGCGTACGCGGGGCGTGGCATCCGGAGACGACGAGACCCCCGCACCGACGGCGCGGGGGTCTCGAAGGCGATCACTTGGCGGCGACCACCGCGGGCTTCTTGTCTGCCGGGGCGGGCTCGACGGCCGGCTGCGCCGGACGGGGCCGCGCGGCGAACTCCTCGAACGCGGCGCGCGGGTGCTGCACGGCCTCGAGGCTGACCGTCTCGCGGCCGTGGACGAAGTTCTGCACCCAGTCTCCGATGACGCGGAGCTTGCGCTCCCACGTCGGCATCGCCAAGCCGTGGTAGCCGCGGTGCATGAACCACGCGAGCAGGCCCTTGACGGCCAGGTTGCCCGACTGGAACGCACCGTTGTACAGGCCGAGGCCGGCGACGGCGCCGAGGTTCTTGTGGAAGTACTGGCGGGGCTCCTCGCCGCGCAGGACGGCGGCGATGTTCTTGGCCATGAGCTTGCCCTGGCGCACCGCGTGCTGGGCGTTGGGCACGCAGAAGCCGCCCACGCCGCCGCCCGACAGGTCGGGAACGGCCGAGACGTCGCCGGCCGCCCAGGCGCCCTCGACGATCTCTTCGTCGGTGCCGACGCGCAGGTCGGGGCGCGTGCGGATGCGACCGCGCTCCTCGACGGGCAGGTCGCCGCCGCGCACGACGGTCGGGTTGGCCATGACACCGGCCGTCCAGATGATCAGGTCGGTGGGGATCGTCTCACCCGTCGACAGCTCGACGTTGCCGTCGACCGCGCCCTTGACCTGCGTGTCGAGGTGCACGAACGCACCGCGCTTGGCGAGGTCGGCGAGAACCCACTCGCTCGTCTTCTGCGACACCTCGGGCATGATGCGGCCCATCGCCTCGATGAGGTGGAAGTGCGTGTCGTCGAACGAGATCGACGGGTAGAGCTTGACCAGCGACGAGGCGTAGGCCCGCAGCTCGGCGAAGATCTCGATGCCCGCGAAACCGCCGCCGACGACGACGACCGTGAGCAGGCGGTCGCGCTCGGGACCGGCCGGCAGCACCGACGCCCTGTCGAAGTTCGAGGTGAGGCGGTCGCGGATCGCGACGGCCTCTTCGATGGTCTTGAGTCCGATCGCGTTGTCGGCGATGCCGGGGATCGGGAAGGTGCGCGAGACGGCACCGGCGGTGACGACGATCTGGTCGTACTCCTGCTGCCACGCCTCGCCGTCGCCGACGGGGGTGATGGTCGCGGTCTTGGTCGCGTGGCTGATGCCGGTGACCTTGCCCGCGACGACGGTCGTGCGCGACAGGTGGCGACGGAGTCCGACCACGACGTGGCGGGGCTCGATCTCACCGGCGGCGACCTCGGGCAGGAAGGGCTGGTAGGTCATGTACGGCAGCGGGTCGACGATGGTGACCTCGGCCTCGCCGCGACGGAGGAGCTTCTCGAGTTTCCACGCGGTGTAGAAACCCGCGTAGCCCCCGCCGACGATAAGGATTCTGGGCACGGTGCTGGTCACGATGGGAGGGACTCCTCGTTGATGGTGCGGCTCGGCTCGCGAGTGTCGCGCGCCTGTCGGATTCGCCGGGCAGCAGCACTGACGCCGAGCGCAATCATTATAGCCGCGAGAGTGGCACCCGCGAGCGGCAGTGACCCGTAGAGAACGGTATCGCGTGTGGGCAGCAGAGGCGAACCGGCGGGCGGCCCCGCCTCGACCTGCGGCAGCGGGGGGATCTCGACCGGCGAGACGGTCGGCTCGGGGACGGGCTGGGCGTCGGCGCGACGATAGAGGCGGATCCACTCCGCGAGGCTGCCCAGCGGGTTCTCGGACACCGAGGGCACCGAGGCCGAGACCGCTCCGGCCGCGTCGACGAGTCCGTATCCGTACAGCGGATCGCGTCCGGACGCGGCACCGGCCGGGGGCCTCGCGGTGGCGATGATGCGGTTGAGCACGTTGTCGGCATCCATGTCGGGGTGGGCCGCGCGCACGAGGGCCGCGATCCCGGCCACGATGGGAGCTGCGCCGCTGGTGCCGCTCCACTGCACCATGCTGCCGTCGGCCGACACCCCCAGGAGCTTCTCGCTCGGTGCCGACACCCCGATGGTGATGCCCTGCGTCGACGCGTCGTTGCTCGCCTTGCCCGACGGGTCGACGCCGCCGACCGCCAGCACGCCGGGGATCGTCGCCGGCGCACCGACGCGCGACGTGCCGCTCCCCCGGTTGCCCGCCGCGACCACCACGACGACATCGTGCTGGAACGCGTACATGAACGCGTCGTCCCAACTGCGGTCCCAGTCGAGGGTGTTCGTGGTCAGCGACAGGTTGATGACCGTCGCGCCGTGGTCGACGGCCCACTTCATCGCCTCGGCGATCTGCTCGGTGAAGGGCTTCGAGGTGGTCGCGCCGAAACCGACCGAGATCGAGAGCAGCTGAGCCTCGGGGGCCACACCGATCATGCCCCGGCCGTTGCCGGTGCCGCGCGCGGCGGCGAGCGACCCGACCCAGCTGCCGTGGTTGGCGTCGACCGCGCCGACGGGGGTGCGCCCGTCCGACGCACCGACGCCCGACACGTCGGTGCCGCCGGCGACCGCGCCCGAGAACTCGACCGGCCCGCGGCCGACGCCCGTGTCGATGATCGCGATCTTCTGTCCCGCGCCGCGGGTGGTCTTCCACGCCTCGCGCACACCGTACTGGTCGAGCCAGTACTCGGCCGAACGCACCGGATCGGTGGGATCGTCGGCGATGGGCGCCGGAGCGACCGTCGCGCCCGAGAGCACCGCCGTCAGCAGCACGGATGCCACGGCGACGACGACGCGTCTCATCCCCCCGCCCCCGGAGCGTCGCACGCGCAGCGCTCGGGCGACCATGTGCCGCGGGCCAGGGCACGATCGCCGATGGGGTTCACCCCGGGCCCCGCCGCGAGCGCGTGACCGGCCAGGGCGTGCAGGCACTTCACGCGCGTCGGCATGCCGCCGGCCGAGATGCCGGCGATCTCTTCGGGCTCGCCGAACACCGCACGATCGCGTAGATAAGCCTCGTGGGCGCTCTGGTAGGCCGCACGCAGATCGTCGTCGTCGGCCAGGGCGTCTTGGAACTCCTTCATCACGTGACCCGCCTCGAGAACCGACATCGCTGCCGTCGCCGCGGGATGGGTGAGGTAGTAGAACGTGGGGAACGGGCTGCCGTCGTCGAGGCGCGGCGACGTGGCGACGACCGTGGGGTTGCCGCACACGCAGCGGGCGGCGATGCCGACGACGCCGCGCGGCAGTCGACCCAACTGTGCGCGGAGCACGTCGAGGTCGGCGGCGGTGGCAGGGGCGAGGGACGTCGTGCTCATCGCCACCAGGGTACCCGGGCACCCCGTGAGGGCGCGGTGAGCGTCAGGGAGTCGGCGACGAGTCCGGCGCGGGCGTCGGGTCGGGCACCCCCACCGACGGCACGGCCGACTGGGCGGCGCCCGCCGCCGTGACCGAGCGCACCAGCTGCGACATCCAGTCGGTACGGGTCTGGCCGACGTCGCCGCTGACGTCCTGCTGCTCCTGCGGCTGCTCGGAGGCCGGCAGGTCGTTGTCGATCAGGTACACGACCTCGCCGGGCATCGTGTAGTACAGCCGCTCCCGCGCCTGTGTCGTGATGTAGGCGGGGTCCGACCAGCGGTCCCGCTGCGACTGCAGGTCGGCCACCTCGGACTGGCTGACCGCGACCGCGTTCTGCAGCGCATGGATCTGCTGGCGCTGGTCCATGTAGGTGCCCACCGTGGGGACGAGAACGAACGTGCCGAGGACGACGAGCCCCAGCATGATCACGACGAAGCCCGACACCCGGACCCCGCCCAGCCAGCCGCGCACGTCGACGCGCCGCTGGGCGCGCGGCGATCGCGCCGACGCGGGCGAGGGAGTGGATGCCGTCGGGCGGCGGCGCGGAGCGGGAGGCTGCGGTCGTTTCATGTCGTCTCCCCTCGTGGTCGGGCGGGCGGTCGGTGGTCGTGACCGCAGGCGAGTCTACGTCGCGGGCCGTGCGGTCACCCGGGACGCGCCGGGCGCTCAGCGTCCCCCGAGCAAGGCCGGAGCCGTCCCTCGGGGAACGGGTCGACCGCGGGAACGGCGGAGGGGGGAGCCGACCGGCTCCCCCCTCCGTGATGCGACGGCGCTCAGCCCTTGAAACGGGGGAACGCCGAGCGGCCCGCGAAGACCGCGGCGTCGCCGAGGTCTTCCTCGATGCGGAGCAGCTGGTTGTACTTCGCGACGCGCTCGCTGCGCGCGGGGGCACCGGTCTTGATCTGGCCGGCGTTCACCGCGACGGCGAGGTCGGCGATCGTGGTGTCCTCGGTCTCGCCCGAACGGTGCGACAGCATCGAGGTGTAGCCGGAGCGGGTGGCCAGGGCGATGGCATCCAGGGTCTCGGACAGGGTGCCGATCTGGTTGACCTTCACGAGCAGCGAGTTGGCGACGCCGAGGTCGATGCCCTGCTGCAGACGCTTGGGGTTCGTGACGAACAGGTCGTCGCCGACGAGCTGGACCTGGGAGCCGATGGCATCCGTCAGCTTCTTCCAGCCGTCCCAGTCGTCTTCGGCGAGCGCGTCTTCGATGGTGACGATCGGGAAGTTCGCGACGAGGTCGGCGAAGTAGTCGACGAGCGTGTCGACGCTCCACTCCTTGCCCTCGACCGTGTAGACGCCGTCTTTGTAGAACTCGGTGGCGGCGACGTCGAGGCCGACCGCGATCTCTTTGCCGGGGGTGAAGCCGGCCTTCTCGATCGCGCGGATGAGGAAGTCGAGGCCCTCGCGGTTGCTGGGCAGGTCGGGGGCGAAGCCGCCCTCGTCGCCGAGACCGGTGTTGTAGCCGGCGGACTTCAGCTCGCCCTTGAGGACGTGGTAGACCTCGGTGCCCCAGCGCAGCGACTCGCCGTAGGTTTCTGCGCCGATGGGCGCGAGGAAGAACTCCTGGAAGTCGATGCCGTTGTCGGCGTGCTCGCCACCGTTGATGACGTTGAACAGCGGCACGGGCAGCAGGTGCGCGTTGGGGCCGCCCAGGTAGCGGAACAGCGGCAGGTCGGCGCTGTCGGCGGCGGCCTTGGCGACCGCGAGCGAGACGCCCAGGATGGCGTTGGCGCCGGTGCGCGACTTGTTCTCGGTGCCGTCGGTCTCGATGAGGATCTCGTCGATGATGCGCTGCTCGCTGGCCTCGACGCCCTCGATGGCGGGGCCCAGCTCGTCGACGACCGCGGCGACGGCCTTGAGGACGCCCTTGCCGCCGTAGCGGCTCTTGTCGCCGTCGCGCAGCTCGTAGGCCTCGAAGGCGCCGGTGGACGCGCCCGAGGGGACGGCCGCCCGCTGGACGATGCCGTCGTCGAGGAGCACCTCCACCTCGACGGTCGGGTTACCGCGCGAATCCAGGATCTCGCGCGCGTTGACAGCCTCGATAAGTGCCACGAAGGACTCCTCGTTGGTTCTGAGTGAAGAAGGGCGGAGCGTCGTCGGTCCGCGTCGATTCTACTGACCGCGTGCGACCGACGTGGCGCCGGAGGCCGTGGCATCCACCACGATCGCCAGGGCCACGCCGTCCCAGCCCTTGCGGTCGAGGGTCTGCAGGGCGGTGGCGTCGAAGCGCGGGTCGCCGCCCAGCATCTCGAGGCCGCGGCGTGCGCCCTGCACCTTGGTGTCGGACGTGCCGGCGTTCGCGACCTCGCCGGCGCGCACGACGTTGTCGAGCACGACCACCGTGCCGGGGCGGCCCAGGCGCGCGGCCCACTCGAGATAGACCGTGTTCGACTCCTTGTCGGCGTCGATGAACACCAGGTCGAACGGCGCCGTCCCTTCGAGCGCGGGCAGCACGTCGGCGCCCCGGCCGACGACGACGTCGACGCGGTCGGCGACCCCGGCGCGCTCCAGATTGCGACGGGCCAGCGCGGCGTTGGCGGGCTCGGACTCGACGGTGACGACGCGGCCGCCCTCGCCGACGGCCCGGGCGAGCCATGTCGTGGAGTAGCCCCCGAGCGTGCCGATCTCGAGCACGCGCCGGGCTCCCGCGATGCGGGCGAGCAGGTGGAGGAGCTTGGCGCTCACCGGCGCGACCTCGATCGACGGAAGGCCCGCGTCGTGCTGCGCCTGCAGCGCCGCATCCAGGATCGGGTCGGCACCGACGAGGGTGCGGGTCAGGAAACCGTCGACGTCTTCGTGGGTGGGCACTCCCCCAGACTGTCGGGCCGCGGTGCGCGGGTCAACGCTCCCCGCGCAAGTGCGCGCGGGCGAGCGCGTCGTACTCGTCGTCTGACAGGTCGTCGTAGCTCTGCGCCTCGGCACGGTCGGTGCGCATCCATCGCACGAGCAGGATGACGAGGATCGGCACGTCGGCGAACTCGGCGATGAACCAGAGCATGTCGCCGGCGAGGTGCTGGTCGTGCAGCGCCGACGGCCACCAGTCGAACCCGCGGCTGATCGTCGGTGCGAGGTCGACGACGTTGTCGTTCAGGCGCAGCAGCAGTCCCGGGACCGAGTCGATCAGCAGCTCGACGAACGCCAGGAGGAACTCGATCGTGATGAACATGCTCGTGTGCACGACCCCGAGCGCCGACATCGGCAGCACCATCGCGAGCCCCACCACGGGGACGACCACGCCCAGAGCGCCCTCGATGACCGGATCGACGCGCATCACCCCCGCCAGCGGCGTGAGGAACAGGCAGAACACCGCGGCGATCACCACGGTCGCGACCATCGCGTTGCCCGAGATGCGGGCGGCACGGGACTCGATCGCCCGTCGCAGCCGGGCTGCCCCGGCGTCGCTGCTCGCCTGCATCCACAGGTCGAGGGGCCGACCGGCCGCGACGCCCGCGGGGACGGCGAAGATCAGCAGCGCCACCCGGGTCGTGAAGGCCCACCGCAGATCGGCCGACTCGACCCCGAGGAAGCCGAGCTCGATCACGGCATACGGGGCCAGCCCGAGGGCGAAGAACCCCGCCGTGCGACGCAACGGCCAGACTCCTCCGCGGCGACGCACACGCGCGACGCCGAAGAGGTAGGCGGCGGATGCCACGACGAGCACGCCGATCGTCACGGGATCGGCGTGCCAGGTGCTGAGGAAGACGTCGAGAGGAGGCGTGCACGGAACGGTACGCGCGGGAGCTATGCCTCGGCAGTGAACCCCGCCGGGACGTCGCCGACGGCGGCGAGCACGGCGGGCAGAAGGGCATCGGCGGTGCGCCGGTATCCCAGCGCGCTGGGGTGGAACCGGTCGATGCTGAACATCTCGTCGGGGCGCGCGGCGAAGATCGGGCCGACAGCGCGCGCCAGCCCCACCACGCGCGCGCCGGCGCGACGCGCGGCGCGCGCCTGGGCCGCCGCCAGCTGCCTCGACGCGCGCGAGGCGAGCGTACGCAGGGGCTGCGGCACGGCACGGAGCGTGCCCAGGTCGGGGCAGGTGCCGACCACGACCGGCGTGCCGACGACGCGCAGGGCGTCGATGGCCTCTTCGAGCTGCGCCGCCGCGCGCGCGACGGGCACCCGATGCGTGACGTCGTTGCCGCCCACGACGATCACCGCGACATCGGCGCGGTACCCCTCCGGCAGCGCAGACAGCTGTCCGGCGAGGGCCGAGCTCTCCGACCCCACGACGGCGGCGGTGCGCAGCCGCACCGGCCGCCCCGCCTCGCGCGCCACACCCTTCGCCAGGCGCGCGCCCAGCGTGTCGCGACGGTGCCCGGCTCCGAGACCGGCGGCGATCGAGTCGCCCAGCAGCAGCAGGTCGACCGGGTCGCCGGGGTGCTTCTTGCGCCGCCAGACGCGGTCGGCGTCGAGCGCCTGCTCGCCGAGGGGCTTGCCGATGCGCCGCCGGGCGATCGCCGCCTGGCGGGCGATGAGCGAGCGGGCCCCTACCGCCGCGGCGCCGAGCACCGCGGCCGAGGACGCCGCGGTGAGAGCGACGGAACGGCGCATGTCTCGATGACACCTGCTCGCGGTGAACGCCGCATGGCCGTCACATGACGCTCATGAGACGACGACCGCGCGGCGCCCCCGGGCCCGCAGCACGAGCGACAGCGCCAGGACGCCGAGCGCGAGCACGATGTCGAGCACGAGCCCCGCGATCAGCTCGGCACGGTCGGCGACCCCGGTCACCGAGACGACGCCGCCGATCACGATCACCCCGAACGACAGGGCGAGCTGCTGGGCCGTGCTGAACATCCCGCCCGACAGGCCCGCCGCTTCGACGGGCACCTCGCGCACGACCAGCTGCGTGAGCGGCGAGAAGATGAGCGCCTGGCCCGCGCCGAGCAGCACGAGCGACGGCTGCAGCCACAGCCCGATGGCCGGTCCCCATGCCATCCACAGCGTCACCGCCATGCCGAGGAGCGCGACGATCTGCAGCGACACGCCCAGCACCAGCGTCGCATCGCCCAGCCGCGCCTGCACGCGGGCGACCGAGAGCGAGACGCCCGCGAACACGACCGCGAAGGGCAACAGGGCCATGCCGGCCTCGAGCGACGTCAATCCCCCGCCCTCGACCGCGCGCGGAAAGACGTAGAGCAGGGCCGAGTAGCCTGCGAAGAACAGCGCCGCGGCGAGCAGCCCGAGCTGCAGGGGCCGCAGACGCAGCACGCTCGGCGGCAGCAGGGGAACGCGGCCCGAACGCTCGATGGCATCCTGATGCCGCCACATGGCGACGAGCGCGACCGCCGCGACGGCCAGAGCGACCAGCACCGGCCACGACCAGCTCCACGCGGGACCGAACGTCAGGGCGACGGAGGCGGCCAGGATGCCGAGCGCCAGGGCCGCGGTGCCGACCAGGTCGATCGCGACCACCTCGTGCACGCGGCTGCGCGGGGCCAGGGGTGCCAGGGAGATGGCGGCGACGGCGACCAGGGCCACCACGACGAACACGGCACGCCACCCCTCGACCGCGCCGAACGACGTCGCCGCCAGCGCACCGCCGAGCACCTGTCCGACGGCCGCCCCGATGCCGCCGCTCGCCCCGAACGCCGCGATGGCACGGGTGCGGGCCGCGCCCTGCGACGTCGCCTGGATCGTGCCGAGCACCTGCGGCGTGCACAGCGCCGCGCCGATGCCCTGCACCAGCCGAGCCGCCACCAGCGCCGCCATCGAGGGGGCGAGCGCACAGGCGACCGCCGACACGAGGAAGAGGACCATGCCGAGCACGAACATCCGGTGGCGGCCGAACCGGTCGCCGAGTCGGCCGCCCAGGATCAGCAGCACGGCGAACGGGATGCCGTAGGCGGCGATCACCAGCTCGAGCGACACGTCGTCGGCGCCGAACTGCGTCCGCAGCGTCGGCAGGATCACGGTCACGGCGTTGAAGGCGAACGTCCCGACGCCCGGCCCGAGCAGGAATCCGATGTAGCGCCAGGTCGGCACCGCGCTCTGCGTCGCCGAGGGAAGCGGCACGGGCATCGCGCCGGTGGCGGGGTGGGAAGAGGTGGTCATGGTGCCAGAATGGACAGCCCGGCATCCTGGTACCAGGAGTGCTCTTATCCTGGTACTGCGAGCACTCCCCACGCGGGCGTGCGCGGCGGACGCCCGGCCTAGGATCGGGCACAGGAGGTCGAGATGGGTCGTTCCGACGAGGCGCGCGCCGAGTTCGCCGCTTTTCTGCGCAGCCGCCGCGCGCGACTGCAGCCCGCCGACGTCGGTCTGCCCGACGGCACGCGACGGCGGGTCGCCGGGCTGCGCCGCGAAGAGGTCGCACAGCTCGCGGGGGTGGGGCTCACCTGGTACACGTGGCTCGAGCAGGGCAGGCCGATCGCCGCGTCGACGCAGGTCGTGACCGCCATCGCGCGGGCCCTGCGCCTCACCGACGACGAGCGCGACCACCTGTTCGCGCTGGCCGACCTGCCCGTCCCCGACCGCGAGGCCCGCCTCTGCGTGGGCGCGGCCCACCTCGATCTGCTCGAACGGCTGCTGCCCTATCCGGCGGCGGTGCAGACCTCGCGTTTCGACATCCGCGCCTACAACCGCTCATACCGCTTCCTGTTCGACGACCTCGACCAGATACCCGTCGAGCAGCGCAACTGCGCCACGCTGCTCTTCGCCGACGACGGATGGCAGCGCGCCCACTACGACCTCGACCACGCGCAGCGCCGCATCGCCGCGCGCTTGAGATCGGCTTACGGGCGCCACTACGAAGACGCGTCGTGGCAGCGCTTCATCGCCGACCTCGAAGCCGCCTCGCCCCGATTCGGCGAGCTGTGGCGCCTGGGCGACGTCGGCGGCGAGCGCAATGCGCGCAAGCACCTGCGGAACACCCATGTGGGCGAACTGCATCTCGAGATGTCGAGCCTGTGGATCGACGAGAGCCTCGGGTCTCGCGTCGTATGGTTCTGGCCCGCGGATGCCGCGAGCGCCACGCGCCTCGAACGCCTCGCCGCCGTGCAGGCCGACGACGCGCCCATCAGCGCGGTCGCCTGAGGGGCGGCCCCGCCCCTCTGCGGCGCCCCGCCGCCGGGCGGGACGGTCGGGGCGAGGCCGGCCACGGCTCAGGCCGCCCGCGCGTCCAGAACGCGGACCGCTGCGCTCAGGCGAGGGGCTTGATCTCGAGCGTCTGGACCGTCGCCCCGCGGGCGACGGTCGCGAACGCCGCGTAGCCGTCGGACGCCGCGCGCTCCAACAGCGCCTTGAGGTTCTTCGTCCGCTGCTCCAGCCGCACCCGCGCCCCGTCGGCCACGAGCGCGGCCTTCAGGCTCACCAGCTCGGCGAGGGGCACATCGCGATCGTGCACGAGCACGATCGCACGATCGCCGGGGTCGTCCGCATCCTGCAACAGGTCGACGAGACGCTCGAAGCCGATCGAGAACCCGACGGCGGGCACGTCCTGCCCGAGGAACCTGCCGATCATCCCGTCGTAGCGCCCCCCGCCCCCGAGCGAGTAGTCGACGCTCGGGTGCGCCAGCTCGAAGATCGTGCCGGTGTAGTACCCCATGCCACGGACGAGGAACGGGTCGAACCGCAGCGGGACGTCGCCGCCACGCGCGGCGGCCACCGTGTCGCCGAGACCGACCAGGTGGCCGACGATCTCGTCGGGCACGCCGTCGGGCAGCGCGACGCGGATCTGCGCCTCGCCGAACGCGGCGTCGTCGTTGCGCGGACGGTCGAGGAACTCCGCGAGCGCGTCGACGGCCGCCGGATCGACCGCGCGGTCGCGCAACTCGGCGACCACGCCCGTCGGGCCGACCTTGTCGAGCTTGTCGATCGTGATGAGCACGCCGGGCCGCTCCGCGGCGGCGAAGCCGAACACGTCGAGCATCGCGTCGAGCGCGCGGCGGTCGTTGACACGCACCGTGCCGCCCTCGAGGCCGAGCGCGTCGAGCACGTCGAGGCTGGCGATCATGAGCTCGGCCTCGGCGCGGGCGGTGGCGTCGCCGATGATGTCGATGTCGCACTGCACGAACTGGCGGTATCGGCCCTTCTGCGGCCGTTCGGCGCGCCACACCGGCGCGATCTGGATCGAGCGGAACACGCTCGGCAGGTGGGCGCGGTGGGTGGCATAGAACCGGGCCAGCGGCACCGTGAGGTCGTAGCGCAGGCCCAGGTCGGCGAGCGCCGCGGGGTCGTCGGCCGCCGCGCGCACGGCATCCGCGTCGAGACCGCGCTTGAGCACGCTGAACGACAGCTTCTCGTTGTCGCCGCCGATGCCCGCGTGCAGGCGGGCGTACTCCTCGACCACGGGGGTCTCGATCTCGTCGAAGCCGTGCGCGCGGTATCGCTCGCGGATCACGGCGAGCACGCGCTCGCGGCGGGCCTTGTCAGCGGGAAGGAAGTCGCGCATGCCGCGCGGCGGGTTCACGGATGCCACGGGCCCATTCTTCCAGGGTCGGCGGGTGCTCCCGCGCGGCGAGCACGCGCCCGGGGCGCGAGATCACACGACGCGGGGACGTGGAGGCGTGCCCGATCGCCCCGATCTTGGGCTCGCGGCAGCGGCCGACGGCGCCCTCGTCACTCGCGCGAGGTCTGGGCGCGCGCCTCCGCCGCCCGCACGTCGGTGCAAAGAGCGCGCAGGCGCTCGCGCAGGGCGCGCTCAACATCCCATCCCCGCGTGCGTCCGAGCTGCACCAGGGCGAGCAGGGCGTCGCCGAGCTCGGCCTCGGTCGTCGGGTCGGAAAGACGGTGCACGGGAGCGGCGACCTCGACCTGCGCCGCCTTGCCCAGCAGCTTCTGCGCCAGCGCGAGCGCCGGCATGTGGCCGCTGACCCCGTCGAGCACGCTCGTGCGCTCGCTCTTCTCGGCCGCCTTCGCCGCGTTCCAGTGCACCAGTACCTCTTCGGGAGTGGATGCCACGGCATCCCCGAACACGTGCGGATGCCGGCGCACCATCTTGTCGGTGAGCCCGCGCGCGACGTCGTCGATGTCGAACGGGTCGTCGGGGTCGCCGGCGGCGATCTCGGCGTGGAAGAGCACCTGCCAGAGCAAGTCGCCGAGCTCCTCGCGCAGGTCGGCCCGTGTGCCCGACTCGACGGCGTCGATGACCTCGGCGCTCTCCTCGACGAGGTAGGGCACGAGGTCGCGGTGATCGATCGTCCGCGTCCAGGCGCAGCGCTCGCGTACCACGCGCATCGTCTCGGCGGCCTGTCGCAGCGCGTCGTCGGTCACGGCTCCCCCTTCCCGGGCTGTCGCGCCCGGCGTCTGCCACGGGCCCGGCGGCGCCGCTGTCCCGAGTATGCCCCGCGGCGGGCGCCGCGGCCGCTCCGCGCGCCGCGTCACCGAGGCCCCGTGCCGGGGCTGTGTGCCGAGGCCGCGTGCCGGGGCTGTGTGCCGAGGCCGCGTGACCCGGGCCGCGTGCCGAAGCCGTGCCACCGGGGCCGCGTGCCGAACTCCGGATTTTTCGAGCACGAGCATCCCGACATCCGCGAAATCCTGCGAACACCGCAGGCGTCAGCGGGAGAAACTCCGGAGTCCAGCACGGCGTCGGTGCCCGACACCAATGCGAAAACGCGTCATACGCCGTCCACGTGATCCGCACGCGACGCGACGCCGATACTCTGGGCCGTGTGCGTGAACTGACCCCGACCGAGGCCATCGACCTCGTGGGCCGCTTCGAAGCTGGCCAGGAGCTCCCCGAGCAGATGCGCGCCGACGTGCGCCTGCTCGGGTCATTGCTGGGCCGTGTGCTGCAAGAAAGCGGCTCCCCCGGCCTGTACGACGACGTCGAACGGCTGCGGACCGCGACGATCCAGGCCTACACCGACGAGACGCCCGAGGCGTTCGAGCGTGCCGCGGCCATCGCCGACGGCTTCTCGATCGAGCGCGCCGACGAGGTGGCCCGCGCCTTCACGGCGTACTTCCACCTGGTGAACCTGGTCGAAGAGCACCAGCGGGTGCGTGTGCTGCGCGAGCGCGGCGACCGCCCCTCGCGCGGAGGCACCCCCGACACCATCGCGGCCGCCTTCGCCCGGCTCTCGAGCGAGGTCGGCGAAGAGACCGCTCTCGCCCGTCTGCAGGCGCTGCGGTTCCACCCCGTCTTCACCGCGCACCCCACCGAGGCCCGCCGCCGCGCGATCTCGACGAGCATCCGCCGACTGTCGGAGCTGCTCGGCGAGCGCGACACGGCCGGAGAGAACGACACCGAGACCCGCCGCACCGAACGCCGCATGCTGGAGGAGATCGACACGCTGTGGCGCACCGCTCCCCTGCGGCGCGAGAAGCCGTCACCGGTCGACGAGGTGCGCTCGGTCATGGCCGTGTTCGACGAGACGCTCTACACCGCCGTCCCGCGCGTGTATCGCCGCATCGACGACATCCTCCAGGGCGAGCACGCCGGCTCGCGCGCCCCGATCGTGAAGCCGTTCGTTCGCGTCGGCTCGTGGGTCGGCGGCGACCGTGATGGCAACCCTTTCGTCACGGCATCCGTCACGCGCAAGGCCGCGGCGATCGCGAGCGAGCACGTGCTGCTCGGCCTCGAGCGCACCACGCAGCGCGTCGGTCGAGGACTGACCCTGGATGCCGAGACCACCCCGCCGAGCGACGCGCTCATCGCGCTGTGGCACCGTCTGCGCGCCGCCGACGAAGACGCCGGGAAAGAGATCGCCGAGCGCTCCCCCGAGGAGCCGCACCGCCGCATCCTGTTGCTGCTCGCGCGCAAGATCGCCGCGACCCGCACGCGCAACGCCGACCTGGCCTACCGCGACCCCGAGCACCTGCTCGCCGACCTCCGTGTCGTGCAGGACTCGCTGGTGGCCGCGGGGGCCGCGCGTCAGGCCTACGGCGCGTTGCAGCGTCTGGTCTGGCAGGTCGAGACCTACGGCTTCCACCTGACCGAGCTCGAGGTACGACAGCACTCGGCCGTGCACCGCAAGGTGCTCGACGAGCTCCGCGCGGGCGGCGAGCGCAGCGAGCTCACCGACGAGGTGCTCGAGGTCTTCCGCTCGATCGCGTACGTGCAGGAGCGCTTCGGCCCCCGCGCCGCCGGCCGCTACATCGTGTCGTTCACGCAGTCGGCCGAAGACCTCGCCAACGTGCACGCGCTCGCCTCGTACGCGATGGGTCCGGGCGAGACCGCCCCCGTGCTCGACGTCATCCCGCTGTTCGAGACGTTCGCCGACCTGCAGGCCGCGCCCGGCATCCTCGCCGAGATCGTCACGCACCCCTCGTTCGTCACCCGCCTGGATGCCACGGGCCGCCGCCTCGAGGTCATGCTCGGCTACTCCGACTCGTCGAAGGACGTCGGACCCGTCGCCGCCAACCTCGCGCTCTACGAGGCGCAGGCGAAGATCTCGACGTGGGCCGAGGCCGAGGGCATCGAACTGACGCTGTTCCACGGTCGCGGCGGCGCGCTCGGCCGCGGCGGTGGCCCGGCCAACTCCGCGATCCTCGCCCAGCCGCCGCACTCGGTCGACGGCCGGTTCAAGCTCACCGAGCAGGGTGAGGTCATCTTCGCCCGCTACGGCGACGCCGACATCGCGATGCGCCACATCGATCAGGTCGCGGCGGCCGTGCTCACGGCATCGTCCCCCTCGATCGAGCGCCGCAACCGCGGAGCCGCGGAGGCGTTCGCCGACGTCGCCGAGACGATGGACGTCGCCTCGCGCGAGCGCTTCTTCGCCCTGGTGAAGGCGCCGGGCTTCGCACCGTGGTTCGCCACGGTCACGCCGATGGAAGAGCTCGGCCACCTCGCGCTCGGCTCGCGTCCGGCACGCCGCGGGCTGTCGGTGGAGTCGCTGGAAGACCTCCGCGCGATCCCGTGGGTGTTCTCGTGGACGCAGGCCCGCATCAACCTCGCCGGCTGGTTCGGCCTGGGCACGGCCCTCGACGCGGTCGGCGACGAGCAGCGCCTGCGCGACGCGTACGAGCAGTGGCCGCTGTTCCGCACGATGATCGACAACGTCGCCATGAGCCTGGCCAAGGCCGACGAGCGCATCGCCCGCCGCTACCTCGCCCTCGGCGACCGCGACGACCTCGCCCAGCTCGTGATGGACGAGATGCTCCTCACCCGCTCGTGGGTCGAACGCATCACCGGCGGCGAATTGCTCGGCAACAAGCCGGTGCTGCAGCGCGCGGTGAAGATGCGCAGCCCGTACGTCGATGCCCTCTCGCTGCTACAGTTGCGCGCCCTCCGGGCGCTGCGCGACGCCGACGCCTCGAACCCGACTCCGGATGCCGAGCACCAGCGTCTGCTGCTGCTGTCGGTGAGCGGTGTGGCGGCGGGTCTGCAGAACACCGGCTGAGCGGTCTCCCGTTCCCTTCGGCGCGCCGACTCCCCTCGCGGAGTCGGCGCGCCTGTTCGTGGCGGGCCGTGCGGGCGGCGGTGCGTCCGGGGCACGCCAGCCTCGTGCCGCCTGCGGCCGCCGACGCGAAGCCTCTCCCGACTCGCACCGCCCGCCACCGGGAAGCCCTGCTCCCTCGCGCCGCCGCCGGGAAACCTCTCCCGCCACGCGCGGCGGCGGAGCGACGGCGAGGCTCGCGTCGTGCTCAGTCCAGCCGCCGGTCGGCGGCATGCCGTGCCAGGCTGCGACCGTACCTCTCGGTGAGCTGCACCATCAGGTCGGGGGTCTCGCGGTCGAGACCGAAGACATAGCCGGGAAAGTCGAGCTCCTTCTGCGCGGCCCAGATCTCGTCGTGACGGTCTGGTGGCAGCACGCGGAGAGGGTCTCCGACGGCGACCCACCCGATCGGCACGACGGTCTCGGGCGGCAGCACCGTGCGCAGATGCACGACGGCGTTGATGCGCACCTCGCTGCGGTCGCCGATCTCGGCGCCGTTGAACACGCGCGTCCCCGTCGCGAGGAACACCTCGTCGCCGACATCGGCTCCCGCGACGCTCGCCATGGGGCCGACGAGCGTGTGGGCGCCGATATGCACGGCGTGGGCCGAGCTCGCGCGGACGAGCGCGTTCTCCATGACGATGCTGCTCTCGCCCAGCACCACACGGCTGCCCTCGGCGGTGATGACGGCACCGTGGAGCACCTGGCATCCGGGGCCGATCGTCACGTCGCCGCTGATCACGGCCGTGGGCGCGACGACCGCGTCGGGGTGGATGCGGGGCTCGGCCCCGAGGTGAGTGAAGCGCATCGCGGCGTCCTTCCCGTCGGTGCCGTCAGCGTAGCGCCGCGCACCGCCGGCCGTCAGGGCGCGGTGGTCGCGTCGGTCTTCGCGGGCTGCGGCAACGGCCACAGCGCATCCAGCAGCTGACGCACCCAGGCGATGAGGTTCGCGTCGTCGGCGTCCTGCGGGAGCGGCACGACCATGGCATCCCCGCCGGCGACGAGCTTGGCCTTCGGGTACAGGCGCTGCAGGCGTACGCGCATCGAGTCCGGCAGGTTCGCGGGCGCGACGCGCAGGTTCGGCCCCATCGCCACGACGTCGGCCAGTCCCGCCTGCGCGGCGCGGCGGCGCAGCCGCGCCACGGCGATGAGGCCTTCGACCTCCACCGGGGGCTCGCCGTACCGGTCGCGCAGTTCGTCGACGACAAGGTCGATCGCGTCGTCCTTGGCGGTGGCGGATGCCGCGGCCGAGAGCTTCTGGTAGGCCTCGAGGCGCAGGCGCTCGCTGTCGATGTAGAACTCGGGCAAGCGCGCGTCGACCGGCAGCTCGAGGCGCAGCTCGGTCGGACCCTCGACCTCGTCGCCCCGGAAGGTGGCGACGGCCTCGCCGATCATGCGCAGGTACAGGTCGAACCCGACGCCCGCGATGTGACCGGCCTGCTCCGCACCGAGGAGGTTTCCCGCACCGCGCAGCTCGAGGTCTTTCAATGCGACCTGCATGCCCGAGCCGAGGTCGTTGTTGACGGCGATGGTCTCGAGGCGGTCTGCCGCGGTCTCGGACAGCGGCTTCATCTCGTCGTACAGGAAGTACGCGTACGCCCGCTCGCGACCGCGACCGACCCGTCCGCGCAGCTGGTGCAGCTGCGACAGGCCGTACTTGTCGGCGCGGTCGATGATGATCGTGTTGGCGTTGGCGATGTCGAGGCCGGTCTCGATGATCGTCGTCGAGACGAGCACGTCGGCTCGACGCTCCCAGAAGTCGTCGACGACCTGTTCGAGAGCGTGCTCGCCCATCTGTCCGTGCGCGACGACGATGCGCGCCTCGGGCACGAGCTCGGCGAGGTGCGCGGCGACCCGCTGGATCGACGACACCCGGTTGTGCACGTAGAACACCTGGCCCTCGCGCAGCAGCTCGCGACGGATCGCGGCGGCGATCTGCTTGTCGTTGCGGGGGCCGACGTACGACAGGATCGGATGCCGGTCCTCGGGCGGGGTGGCCAGCGTCGACATCTCACGGATGCCGGTGACCGCCATCTCGAGCGTGCGCGGGATGGGTGTCGCGCTCATGGCGAGGATGTCGACGTTGGTCTTGAGCTTCTTCAGCGCGTCTTTGTGCTCGACGCCGAAGCGCTGCTCCTCGTCGATGATCATCAGCCCGAGGTCTTTGAAGATGACCTTCTCGGTGAGGATGCGATGCGTGCCGATGACCATGTCGACGGTGCCGTCGGTGAGGCCCGCGAGCGTCGCCTTCGCCTCTTTGTCGCTCTGGAAGCGCGAGAGCGGCCGCACGGTCACCGGGAATCCGGCGAACCGCTCGGCGAACGTCTCGAGGTGCTGCTTGACGAGCAGCGTCGTCGGCACGAGCATCGCGACCTGCTTGCCGTCCTGGATGGCCTTGAACGCCGCGCGCACGGCGACCTCGGTCTTGCCGAAGCCGACGTCGCCCGACAGCAGCCGGTCCATTGGGATCGGCTTCTCCATGTCGGCCTTGATCTCGTCGATCGTCTGCAGCTGGTCCTGCGTCTCGGCGAACGGGAAGGCCTCTTCGAGCTCGCGCTGCCACGGGGTGTCGGGGCCGAAGGCGTAGCCCTTGGATGCCATGCGCGCCGAGTACAGCTTCACCAGCTCGACCGCGATGTCGCGGACGGCCTTGCGCGCCCGTCCCTTGGCGGCGGCCCAGTCGCTGCCGCCCATCTTCGACAGCGTGGGCATCTCGCCGCCGACGTACTTCGAGAGCAGATCGAGCTGGTCGGTGGGCACGAACAGCTTGTCGCCCGGGTATCCGCGCTTGGCCGGCGCGTACTCGAGGACGAGGTACTCCTTCGTCGTCTTGACGGCGTTGCGCCCGCCGCTGGACACCTCGCGCTGCGTCAGCTCGAGGAACTTGCCGATGCCGTGGGTGGCGTGCACGACGACGTCGCCGGGCTTGAGCTGCAGCGGATCGACGACGTTGCGGCGCCGCGAGGCGAGCTTCTTCGCCCCGCGGTTGTCGCTGCCGACCGACCGCCCGTAGAACTCCGTCTCGGTGATGACCGCGAACTTCGCCTCGGTCAGCTCGAAGCCGCGCTCGAGCGAGGCGCACACGACGTGGGCGACCCCCGGCTCGGGGCGCGACAGGACGGCGTCCACGCGCCGCGCGGCGATCTCGCGCTCCGCGAGCACGTCCCGCGCGCGATCGACCATGCCCGGACCGGATGCCGTGACGACGACCGACCAGCCGTCGGCCAGGAGCGCGCCGACATGCGCGGTCGCGCCCTCGACGTTGCCCTGGAACGACGGGACGGGATCGGCTTTGATGCGGTGCGCCGCGTCGTCGCCGACGATAAGCCCCTCGTCCTCGGCATCCGCCGCGCCGGAATCGAATGAGCTGAGCTGCCACCACACGCCACCGCGGCCGCTGGCGATCTCGCGCAGGTCGGCGAGCGTGACGAAGTCCCCCGCACCCAGATCGACCGGGGTGTCGGCGCCGGCGGTGGCCGCCGACCACGCGGCCTCGAGGAACTCCCGGTTGGTGTCGCCGAGCGTCGTCGCCCGCGCGAGCGAGCGCTCGGGGTCGACGAGCGCCACGGCGCTGCCCCCGGGCAGGTAGTCGACGAGGGTGACGAGCCGGTCGACGAGCACCGGGATGAGGGACTCCATGCCCTCGGCGGGGATGCCCTCGGACATCTTCTCGAGCAGCTGGCGCAGACCCGGATAGCCGTCGCGCAGCTCGGCGGCGCGGGCGCGCACAGCCGGCGTGAGCAGCAGCTCGCGGCTCGGCACGAGCGACACCGACGTCACCTCGCCCGGCAGCGAGCGTTGATCCGCGACCGAGAACGCGCGGATCTGATCGACCTCGTCACCGAAGAACTCGACGCGGTAGGGGTGGTCGGCGACGGGCGGGAACACGTCCAGGATGCCGCCGCGCACGGCGAACTCGCCGCGCCGCGAGACCATGTCGACGCGGTGGTACGCCAGCTCGACCAGCCGGGCGGCGACGTCGTCGAGCTCGTGGCCGCGTCCGCCGACGCGGAGCTCGACCGGCTCGACATCGCCCAGCCCGTCGGCCAGGGGCTGCAGCGCGCTGCGGACGGATGCCGTCACGACCAGGGGCGCCTGGCCGTCCCACGCGGCGACGCGGCGCAAGACGTCGAGACGGCGTCCGACCGTCTCGGGGCTCGGGCTCAGCCGCTCGTGCGGCAGGGTCTCCCACGCCGGGAAGTGCAGCACCTGCGCGCCGGGCAGCACCGCCTCGAGGGCGGGCCCCAGCGACTCGGCGCGGCGACCCGTCGGCGCGACGACCAGCACGGCACCCGGCGCCCCCGTCGCACGGCGGCGCTCGATCAACCCCGCGATGACGGGCGCATCGAGGCCGTCGACGAGCGAGAGCGACAGGTCTGCGGATGCCGCCGCGGCGGCGTCCCGGTACGACTCAGCCTGCTCGAGGGCGCGAACTATCCCGGGAACTGTCACTCGCAGAAGTCTACGCGGGGCCTCCGACACGGTGCCCGCCGTGCACATCCGTCTCATAGAGTGACCGCATGTCTGCACCGACCCCGCCGGACGGCCCCGTCTTCGCCGCACCGTACGCCGCTCCCCCGGTCGGAACGCTCGCGGCGCCGCCGGAGCAGCGGCCCCGGCGCCCCCTGGGGGCTCTCGCGCTCGCCCTCGCGATCGTCGCCGCCTTCGTGGCATCCGGCGTGGGCGGCTTCGCCGCCTTCCGCATCGCACGCGGTGCAGGAGCCGAGATGATGGCGCGCAGCGGCTCAGGGTTCGACTTGCGAGTGCTCTCGCCCGTGCGCGACATCGTGCTGCTGGGCGAGGCGGCGTTCTGGAGCGGAACGGTCGTCGGCGTCACGGCGCTCGTGCTCGGCATCGTCGCCACCGTGCGCAATCGGGGCCGCGGGGCGGCGATCGCCGCCATCGTCGTCTCGGTGGTGGGGCCGATCGTGTTCGTCGGCCTCGTGCTCATCGCCCTCGCCGCGGGGGCCGCGACCGTCTCAGCCACCGGCGGCATGCCGGTCTGACGTCCGCGAGGAGGGCTCAGCGGGGGGCGTGGAACCGCTGCTGCGCCGCGACGAGGCCCTCGTCGATGAGCTGCTCGACGGCATCGGCCGCATCGGACACGAGGATCGGAAGGGTCTGGCGCTCGGTCGCGCCGAAGGGGTCGAGCACCCAGTCCGCCGGGTCCTGGCGCCCCATCGGGCGGCCGATGCCCACGCGCACCCGCGGGAAGTCGGCGGTGCCGAGGGCCTTGGCCACGTCGCGAACGCCGTTGTGCCCCCCGTGGCCGCCCCCGGTCTTGAGCTTGATCGTGTCGTAGGGGATGTCGAGCTCGTCGTGCACCACGACGACATGGTCGGGCTCGACGGCATAGAAGCGGGCGAGCCCGGCAGCCGGGCCGCCGGACACGTTCATGAAGCTGTTGGGCTTGGCCAGCACCATCTTCGGCCCGCCCGGACGCAGCCACGTCTCGACGACGCGGGCGTTGGCCTTGTGGGCGCGGAACGCCTCGCGCCGACGCGCGGCCAACTCGTCGACGACCATCTGGCCGATGTTGTGCCGGGTCGCCTCGTAGCGCGGGCCCGGGTTGCCCAGTCCCACGATCAGCCAGGTGTCAGCCATGGCATCCATCCTTCCGGATCCGGCAGCGGACCACGCGACAGAGAAAACGAGGGGGCGCCATGGGCGCCCCCTCGGGGTGACGGGTCGCCGACGACGACCGGTCGGATGTCACTCGGCGTCGGAGTCGGACTGCTCCTCGGCGACCTCGGCGTCGGCCTCGGCGATCTCTTCGTCGGCGGCGATGGTGGCCAGCGGCACCGAGACGGCGACGATCAGCAGCTCGGGGTCGCCGGTCAGCGCGGCGCCACGGGGCAGCTCGAGGTCACCGGCAGTGATCTGCGTGCCGTCCTCGGCGCCCTCGACCGAGACCTCGATGTGCTGCGGGATGTGAGTGGCCTCGACCTCGAGCGCGACGGTCGTGTTCTCGAGGGTCGCGATGGTGCCAGAGAAGGGCTCGCCCACGACGACGACGGGGACGTCGACGGCGACCTTCTCGCCCTGCTTCACGACGAGCAGGTCGATGTGCTCGATGATCTGGTGCACCGGGTCCTTCTGCACGTCCTTGACGAGCGCGAGCTGGCTCTTGCCCGCGATGTCGAGGTCGAGCAGCGCGTTGGCGCGACGGACGAGCAGCGACACCTGGTGACCCGGCAGGGCCACGTGCTGCGGCTCGGTGCCGTGGCCGTAGATGACGGCGGGGATCTTGCCCGCGGCGCGCAGACGGCGGGCGAAGCCCTTGCCGAAGTTCTCGCGCACCTCGGCGACGACCTTGTTGTCTTCCGACATGATGTTCTCCTCGCGGGGCGGCCCCCGCAGATCGTGAGCGGGCGATGCCCGCACCTGTGTGGTCTGGTATTCGACTCGAACGCGAGCGCGTGAGGAAAGCCGGGAGCCTGCATCACCGCGTCGATCACGGATGGTGCCGGCACTCTCGGAGTGCACGGCGCGACATCCCTCGCCGAAGTTCGGACAGAGTCTACCAGCGACGCCGCGGGCGTTCGACCCGCGGCGTCATCGGATCGCGTCGCACGACGGTAGGATCGAACGGCTCACTCGACCCGGAGGATTTCCATGGACAGCGACTTCTTCTCGCACATCGTGCTCTGGGTCATCGGCGGCATCGCGAGCCTCGGTGCCATCGGTGCGTTCGGAGCCCTGTTCTCACTCGGCCGCAACGCCGACTACAAGAAGCACTGACGCCCCTCGGCGTCACTCCCCCGCGGCGGCCGCCCGCATCGCGGCATCGGCCTCGCTGACGATGCGCGACATCGCGGCGGCCGCGTCGTCCGCCCGCCCCGCGGCCACGGCGAACGCGACATCCTGGTGCCACGCCACGGCGTGGGGGTTCGCGTCGTGCGGCATCAGATCGTGCAGCGTACGCCCCGCCAGCACCGCTTCGACGACCGACCCCAGCGCGGCGAACATCGAGTTGCCCGATGCGGTCAAGAGCGTGCGATGGAATCGGACGTCGGCGGCGAGGTAGACCGCCCCGTCGGCGTCGTGCTCGCTGCGCGCCATCTCGAGCACGGATGCCACCAGCTCGCCGCGCTGCCCGTCGTCGGCGTTCGTCGCGGCGGCGCGTGCGGCCAGCGGCTCGATCGCCCCGCGCAGGGCGCTGAGCTCGCGGAGCTGCCGGTCGCGGTCGGGACCGGCGAGCCGCCACGCGATGATCTCGGGCGCGTAGACGTTCCATTCCGCGGCGGCGCGCACCTCGATGCCCGTGCGCCGGCGCACGCGCACGAGGCCGAGCGACTGGAGCACGCGGACGGCCTCGCGGGCCGCGCCACGCGAAGACCCGTCGACGAGATCGCTCGTCGTGAGCCGTGAACCGGCGCGGAGCCGGCCGTGCACGATCGCCGCGCCGACACGTTCGACGAGGGCGTCGTGCCGGCTGCCGGCGGGCGGGGGCTGCGTCACGCTTCGATCATGACAGACACATGACGCACGATCAGCGGCATTCGTCGTGCGTGATGGCATCCGATGTGCTTTTATGTACGACAAATAACCCACGGCATCGCTGCCGTCCGCCGGACCAAGGACGCTCATGGCCCTCTCCCCCCACCCTGCCTTGCTCGTGCACGCCGCCGGTGCGGCCACCGAGCCGACGGCCCCCGCACCCCAGCTCATCGGCGCGGCCCTGATCGGCATCGCGCTGATCATCGCCCTGATCTCGTGGGGAAGGCTGCACCCCTTCCTCGCGCTGACGATCGGCGCGCTGACCACGGGCGTCATCGGCGGCATGGCCGTCCCCACCGCGGTGTCGAGCTTCACGGGCGGTTTCGGCTCCACCATGGGCGGCGTCGGCATCCTCGTGGCGCTCGGCGCGATCTACGGCAAGCTGCTCGCCGACTCGGGCGGCGCCGATCGGATCGTCGACACCCTGGTCGCCCGCGCGACGCCTCGGAGCCTGCCGTGGGTGATGGGCCTGATCGGGGCCATCATCGGTCTGCCCATGTTCTTCGAGGTGGGCCTGGTGCTGCTCGTGCCGGTGATCATCCTCGTCGCCCGACGCTCGGGCGTCGCGCTGATGAAGATCGCCATCCCGACACTCGCGGGGCTCTCGGCGATGCACGGCCTCGTGCCTCCCCACCCCGGCCCGCTCGCCGCCATCGACGCCCTCGGAGCCAACCTCGGCCTCACGCTCGCGTTCGGCGTCATCATCGCCATCCCGGCCGTGATCATCGCGGGGCCGCTGTTCGCGCCGCTCGCCGCACGTTGGGCACCCGTCCCCGTCCCCGACCTCTTCGTCTCGGCCGAAGAGAAGGGCGACACCCCCGCACGCCGGCCGTCGTTCGGCGCCACCCTGGCGAGCATCCTGCTTCCGGTCGCGCTCATGCTGCTCAAGGCCGTCGCCGACATCGTCGCGCCCGGCTCGTCCGACGTCTGGAAGGTCGTCGTCGACTTCGTGGGCATGCCCGTCATCGCGCTGCTCATCGCGGTGCTGGTCGGGTTCGTCGTGCTCGGTCGCGGCGCCGGCTTCGACCGTGCGCGCCTGACGACGGTCGTCGGTTCGTCGCTCGGCCCGATCGCGGGCATCCTGCTCATCGTGGGCGCCGGCGGCGGGTTCAAGCAGGTGCTCGTCGACACGGGGATCGGCAAGGTCATCGCCGACCTGGTCGCCGGCTCCAGCGTCTCGGTGCTGCTGCTGGCGTGGCTCGTGGCCGTCGTGATCCGTGTGGCGACCGGCTCGGCGACCGTCGCGACCATCACCGCCGCCGGCATCCTGCAGCCGCTCACCGAGACCCTCGACGCGCCGATGACCGCGCTGCTCGTGCTGGCGATCGGTTCGGGGTCGGTGTTCCTCAGCCACGTCAACGACGCCGGCTTCTGGCTCATCAAGGAGTACTTCGGCCTCGACATCCCCCGCACCCTGAAGACGTGGACGGTGCTCGAGTGCGCGATCTCGATCACCGGTCTCGTCGGCGTGCTGATCATCAGCGTCTTCGTCTGATCGAGCGGAAAGATGGACTCCATGGCATCCACGCCCCCCGTCCTCGTGTTCATGGGCCCGTCCGGCACGGGCAAGTCCACCGTCGCAGCGATGCTCGCCGGTCGCCTCGGCTGGGCGTTCGAAGAGGGCGACGACCTGCACCCGGCGGCGAACGTCGCCAAGATGGCCGCGGGCCACGCCCTCGACGACGCCGACCGCGCCCCGTGGCTCGACCGTGTCGCGGCATGGATCGACGACTGCATCGCCGCGGGCATCCCCGGCGTCATCACCTGCTCGGCGCTCAAGCACGCCTATCGCGACGTGCTGCGTCGCCCCGAGGTGACGTTCGTGCTGCTCTACGGCGACCCCGCGATCGTGCGCGAACGTCTGATGCGCCGGCAGGGGCACTTCATGCCGCCGGCGCTGCTCGACTCGCAGTTCGCGACGCTCGAGATGCCGGATGCCACCGAACAGGCGATCGTCGTCGACCTGGCGCTCAGCCCCCAGGCGCAGGTCGACGACGTCATCGGCCGACTTCATCTGGCCCCGCCCGCCTGAGCGGTCCCGGGCCAGCCGATACAGTGATCGATGGCAGACGAGTCACGCCCGCCCCCTTCCCTTCGCACGCGAATCCGGAGCAACGAATGACGTCCACCCCTTCCCCCACCGGTCCCTCGATCGACCAGGACCAGGCCCCGCACGCGGCCGCTCAGGTGCACGAGGGCGCGCCGGGCCCCGAAGAGGTCGACCGCCCGATCGCCGAGGCCGCCTCGGCGTCGAAGGGCACGGGAGAGGGTCGCGCCAACATCGGCGTGGTGGGTCTGGCCGTCATGGGCTCGAACCTCGCCCGCAACCTCGCCAGCCGCGAGGGCAACACGGTCGCCGTGTTCAACCGGTCGCGCTCGAAGACCGACGAGCTCGTCGAGGCGCACCCCGAGGCGAACTTCGTCCCGGCGTTCTCGTACGAGGACTTCGCCGCCTCGCTGTCGGTGCCGCGCACCGCGATCATCATGGTCAAGGCGGGCCGCCCCACCGACTTCGTCATCGACGAGCTCGTGAAGGTGTTCGAGCCGGGCGACATCATCGTCGACGGCGGCAACGCGCTGTTCACCGACACCATCCGCCGCGAGAAGGCCGTGCGCGACACGGGCATCAACTACGTCGGCATGGGCGTCTCGGGCGGCGAGGAGGGCGCACTGCTCGGCCCCTCGCTCATGCCCGGAGGCTCGGACGAGTCGTGGGTCACGCTCGGCCCCATCCTCAAGGGCATCGCGGCGGTCGCCGAGGGCGAGGCGTGCGTGACGCACGTCGGCCACGACGGCGCCGGCCACTTCGTGAAGATGGTGCACAACGGCATCGAGTACGCCGACATGCAGCTCATCGCCGAGGCGTACGACCTCATCCGCCGCGCGACCGGCAAGACCCCCGCCGAGATCGCCGACGTGTTCGCCGAGTGGAACCGCGGTGAACTGGAGTCGTACCTCATCGAGATCACCGCCGAGGTGCTGCGTCAGACGGATGCCGAGACCGGCAAGCCCCTCGTCGACGTGATCCTCGATCAGGCCGGAGCGAAGGGCACCGGCGCGTGGACCGTGCAGACCGCGCTCGACCTGGGCGTTCCCGTCTCGGGCATCGCCGAGGCGACGTTCGCCCGGTCGCTGTCGAGCCACCCCGAGCAGCGCGAGGTCTCGCGCGAGCTCCCCGGCCCCTCCGGCACCGACCTGCTGGCGGGCGAAGACGCCGACGCGTTCATCGAGCAGGTGCGCTTGGCGCTGTACGCCTCGAAGATCGTCGCGTACTCGCAGGGCTTCGACGAGATCCGTGCGGGTGCCGCCCAGTACGACTGGAACATCGACCTCGGTGCGGTGTCGAAGATCTGGCGCGGCGGGTGCATCATCCGCGCGCAGTTCCTCAACCGCATCGCGGAGGCCTACGACGCCGAGGCGACCCTGCCCGTGCTGCTCACCGCCCCGTACTTCGTCGAGGCCCTCGGTCGCGCCCAGGACGCGTGGCGCCACATCGTGTCGCTGTCGGCGGCGAGCGGCATCCCCGCCCCCGCCTTCAGCTCGTCGCTCGCCTACTACGACGGCCTGCGCGCCGAGCGTCTGCCCGCCGCCCTCATCCAGGGCCAGCGCGACTTCTTCGGCGCGCACACCTACCGCCGCATCGACAAGGAGGGCACGTTCCACACCCTCTGGTCGGGCGACCGCACCGAGATCGAGGCCGAGGACACGCACTGACGACCCCGATGACGAGGCGGCGACGGGCACTGCTCGTCGCCGCCTCGGCGTCGTACGCCGTCGGGGTGTGGTGGATGACGCTGCGCCCCGCGCCGTACGACCCCGAGATCGGGGGCGTCGTCGCGGCGATCCTCGAGGCCGCGGCATCCTGGCGCCCGACGTCGTGGATCACCTTCGACGTCGTCGAGTCCGCCTCGAACGTCGTGCTCTTCGTGCCGCTGGGGATGCTCGTCGTGCTGTGGGGCGGCCGGTGGTGGCAGGGCGTGCTGATCGGACTGGCCGTGAGCGGCGTGATAGAGACCGCTCAGCTGCTCTTTCTTCCCACCCGCGTGGCCGACGTGCGCGACCTCGTGGCGAACACGGGTGGAGCCGCGATCGGCGCGATCGTGACGGCCGCGGGCCTGCACCGCAATCGCCTGCGACAGTTCACAGCCAACACATAGTGCACGCCATAGAAAGCTCATAGGCACACGCAGAAAATGGACCCATGACCGCGCCTATCACCTCTCCCGCCATCACCCGCGCCGATGGCTCCGCCCTGCGGGTGCTCGTCGTCGACGACGAGCAGATGCTCACCGATCTGCTGTCGATGGCGCTGCGTATGGAAGGCTGGGAGGTGCACACCGCCGGCTCGGGGTTCGACGCCCTGCAGGCCGCCCGCGACTTCGACCCGGATGCCATGATCCTCGACATCATGATGCCCGACCTCGACGGCATGGCCGTGCTGCAGCGCCTGCGGCACTCCGGCAACGACGTGCCCGTGCTGTTCCTCACCGCGAAGGACGCCGTCGCCGACCGTGTCGCCGGGCTGACGGCGGGCGGAGACGACTACGTCACCAAACCCTTCAGCCTCGAAGAGGTGGTGGCACGCCTGCGCGGTCTCATGCGGCGCGCCGGCACCGCCTTGACCCGCGACGCCGAGCCGATCCTGCGCGTCGGAGACCTGTCGCTCAACGAGGACAGCCACGAGGTCATCCGCGGGAGCCGCGAGATCGAGCTGACGGCGACCGAGTTCGAGCTCTTGCGCTTCCTCATGCGCAACCAGCGCCGGGTGGTGTCGAAGGCGCAGATCCTCGACCGGGTGTGGAACTACGACTTCGGCGGCCGCTCCAGCGTCGTCGAGCTGTACATCTCGTACCTGCGCAAGAAGATCGACGCCGGTAACGAACCGCTCATCCACACCGTGCGCGGCGTCGGCTACATGATCAAAGCCCCCCAGTGAGCATCCCTCCCCGCCCGGCGCCGCCGCTGCCGCCGGAGGCGTCCGACGAGCCGGAGGCATCAGAGACGTCGGACACGTCTGAGACGCCGCAGACCCCGCCCGCTCCGAGGCGGTCGAAGCGCCCCCGGCACCACTGGACGCTGCAGGCGCGGCTGATGACGGCCGTCATCGGGATGGTCGCGTTCATCCTCGTGATGATCGCCGTCTCGACGAGCGCGCTGATCAGCTCGGTGCTGCTGCGCAACCTCGAGGCGTCGGTCAGCGAGACGGCATCCGCGGCACAGGCCCGCACGAACATCACCAGCACCGCGAGCGACGTGCTCGAGGGAGGCACCTTTCCCAGCGGCACGCTCCTCGTGATGCGCACGCCCGTCGGCGGCGCGACCGGCGCGGTCGTCAACAACCAGACGGCACAGGCGCTGTCGTCGGGCGAGCTCATGCAGATCGTCGATCGCATCCGCTCAACCGACCCCAGTGCGAGCATCGTCGACCTGCCCGACCTCGGCGACTACCAGGTGCACATCTACACCGTGCCCGGCAGCGACAACTTCCTGCTGCTCGGGCTTCCCCTCTCGCAGGTGACGGGCACCATCGGGGCGATCCTCACCACCGTGGGGCTCGTCACGGCAGGCGGGCTGCTGCTTCTCGCCGTCATCATCGCGCTGGTGATCCGTATCGGTCTGCGCCCGCTGCGCAGCGTCGCCGAGACGGCGACGCGGGTGGCGTCCCTGCGCATGGACCAGGGCGACGTCTCGATCACCGAGCGCGTGCCGACCGACCAGGTCGACGACCACACCGAGATCGGCCAGGTGGGAACGGCGCTGAACACCCTGCTCGACCGCGTCGACGCGTCGCTCGCCGCCCGTCAGCGCAACGAAGAGCTGATGCGCCGGTTCGTCGCCGACGCGAGCCACGAGCTGCGCACGCCGCTGGCATCCATCCGGGGCTTCTCAGAGCTGTCGCTGCGCGCCATGCGTCAGGCGCAGGACGACGAGAGCCGCGCGCGGATCGCCGCCGCGGTCGAGACGACCGAGCAGTCGCTCGAGCGCATCCAGGCGCAGTCGCTGCGCATGACGACCCTCGTCGAAGACCTGCTGCTGCTCGCCCGCCTCGACGAGGGGCAGGAGCTCGTCTACAGCACGGTCGACCTGACCCGCATGGCGGTCGAGGCCGTCGGCGATGCGCGGCCCGCCGGGCCCGACCACTCGTGGAACATCGAGGTCGACGACGAGCCCGTCGAGCTGGCGGGAGACGCCGCGCGGCTGCAGCAGGTGGTTGCGAACCTGCTCGCGAACGCGCGCACCCACACCCCCGCCGGCAGCGAGGTCACCGTCTCGGTGCGGCACGAGGGCGACGACGCGGTGCTGCGCGTGCACGACAACGGACCCGGGATCAGCCCCTCGATCGCATCGCAGCTGTTCGAACGCTTCGCCCGCGCCGATCGCTCGCGCGACCGGAAGACCGGAGGGACCGGGCTCGGGCTCTCGATCGCCCGCGCGATCGTCGAGGCCCACCGCGGCACGATCACGGTCGAGAGCGTGCCCGGAGACACGACGTTCGAGGTGCGTCTTCCGGGCAAGCCCGCCATGCCCGCATCGAAGGGCTCCGCAGAACCCGCCGCCGACGACTCGCCGCCCGCTTCGACGTGAGCGTCCGCGCTCAGTAGCCGGCGAAGGCGTCGGTCGTCAGCGACTTCGCGCGTGACAGCGCCGGAGTGAGGGCGGCGATCAGCGCCGGCGGGCCCGACACGTACGCGGCCCGCTCGGCGATGTCGGGCACAGCGCGCAGCAGGCCGTCGGCATCGACTCGGTCGGGTCCCGCCCAGGTCCAGCCGGTGGGCAGCTCGCGCGGCTCGTCGCGCGAGAACACCACGACCCGGATGCCACTGGCCACGATGTCGTCGCGGAAGGCCAGCTCGCTCGGATCCGACACCACATACACGAGCACGGCGTCGCGCCGCTGACCGGTGGCGACCAGGTGCCGGAGCTGCGAGATGAACGGGGTCACCCCGATGCCCGCGGCGACCATCAACACCGGCGAGGTCGGACGCGAGGGCAGCACGAAGTCGCCCCACACGCCCGTCACCGCGAGCGTCGATCCCCGCTCGACGGCCGTGAGCGCGCGCTTGTACGTCGACGCCGACCCGTCCTTGAACGCGATCCGCACCTCGGGCAGGTCTTCGGGGGCCGACACGATCGAGAACTCTCGGCGCGTGCCGCGGGCGTCGGGACGCCGATGGGGAACGTCGAGCTCGAGGTACTGGCCCGGCGAGAACGCGAACGGACGGTGCGCGGTGAACGTCAGCTCTCGCACGGTCGGCGTCGCGTCGCGTCGGCCCTGCACCCGCAACCGCACGGCCGCCCGCAAGCAGAAGAAGAACGCCAGCAGATTGCCCACGAGCAGCGCCCGCTCCTGCCCCAGCGTGATGTCGCCGAGCGGCAGCGGCCACCCCGCCAGCACACCCACGAGCGCGGCGACGGCGTACTGCTGAGCGCGACGGGGCGGCAGGGTCAAGGGCTCCGACAGCATGAACGCGCCGAGAAAGAGGAACGGCGAGGCGAGTACGACCTGCGTGAGCACCGCGGGAACGTTGACGGGAAAGCCCGCGGCGACGAACTGCGTCGACGTGCGGGTGAACGCCACCACGATCGCCACGACCCAGAACAGCGCGACGACGCCGAGCTTCTCGGTGCGCCACAGCACCGCGACGCCCAGCACGATGACCGGCACGGCCAGCACCGGAGACCCGACCCACCAGGCCGACGACCCCAGATCGGGCAGCCAGATGCTCACGATCGTCAGCACCGCGGCCCCGGTCGCCGCCGGGTTGAACACGTGACGTCCGCGCCAGACCAGCACGTACTTCGACAGGGATGCCACGATCCCGGCGACGGCGAGACCCGCGAGACCGGCCGGATCCAGCGTCGGACGCAGCACGAAGAAGAGGATCGCGGCGGTGATCGTCGACGATTCGAGACGGCGCGGCATCCGGAGCACGCTCTGGGCGCCCAGATCGGCCGCCGCGCACGCGACGACGAGCACGACGGCGCTCGCCGCCATCTCGAGGGGCTGCGGGCCGACGAGTCCGGCGAACGACAGCACGAGCGAGATGACGGCCAGCAGACCGAGCGACGACGCCACCAGGCGGTACATCGACACCCGGCCGAGAAGGCCCAGGACGCGGGTGGATCCCGCGGTGATCGTGGCACTCATGAGGGACTCTCTCTCGTCAGAAGATCTCGAAGACGTGCGGTGCGCCCGGCGACCACTCGACGCGGCCGTCGGTGCGCAGTCGCACCCAGTGCGCGCCCCAGGCGTCTGCCAGCTCGGGGCCGCCGTCGAAGAACAGCGCCGTCGCCAGGGCGTCCGCGCGCATCGCGGTGTCGGCGACCGCCCAGGTCGCGGCGTACGCGCGCACGGGCACGCCGGTGCGCGCGTCGAGCACGTGGTGCAGGCCATCGCCCCAGGCCCGACGGTTGGTCGCCGAGGCACAGAGGGCGGCGTCGCGCACGGTGGCGACGCCGATGGCACGCTGCGCGTCGTACGGGTGCTCGAGCCCGATGCGCTGCGGCTCCCCGTGAAGGCGCAGGTCGCCCGAGCCGTCGACGACGATGTCGCCCGTGACGTGCCGCGACACCTCCGCCTGCACGAGGTCGACGAGGCGGCCCTTGCCGAGCGCGCCGACGTCGATCGTCACCGGACGCGCCGCCGAGAGCACGCCGCTCCCCCACGACACCAGGTCTCGCCACGCCGGCGCAGCCACCGCATCGCCCGACGGCGTGAGCGACACGCGCGCGTCGTAGCCCAGTCGTGCGAGCGAGTCGCCCACCAAGGGGTTCACGGCGCCGCCCGTAGCCGCGTCGAGCTCGACGTACAGCGACAGCATGGCGTCGGCGTCGTCCGGTTCGGGGACGGATGCCACGGCGCCCGAGGCCAGGGCCGCCACAGCCGAGTCGGCACGGAACCGCGACCACTCGCGGTCGAAGCGCTCGACGATGGCCGTGACGGCGTCGCGGGCGGTCGGCGGCAACGGCTCGGCCGTCTCGACCGCCCACGACGTGCCGATCGCGTCGAAGGCCCAGATCGAGCCCGTCGCCGCGGGAGCGCTCATGAGCGTCAGGCCTTCGCCTCGGTCTTGATGGTGGCGACGGCCTCGTTGAACCCTCCGCTCGTGAGCGACGAGCCCGCGACGCGGCTGACCGAGATGTCGTCGATCTTCTTGCCGACCACTTCGTCCTTGATGCCGCCGATGAAGCGGCCCTGGTACTCCTTCGACTCCCGCGCCTTCGGGTCGCCGGTGACCGTCACATCGGTGATGGTGTCGTCTGCGAGGGTCAGTGAGACCTCGATCGTCTCGACGCTCTCGGGCGTGGCATACTGCCCGCTCGCGCTGTAGGTGCCGTCTTTGTAGGTGGCGGCCGAGCCGGCGGATCCCGCCTGCGTGGCTGCCGCCGTCGACGAGGCGGCGGGCGCGGCGGCGTCGGCGTCGTTCGAGCCGCCCGAGCAGCCGGCGAGGGTGACGATGCCGGCGACACCGACCAGGGCGGCCCCGACACGGACGGGGCGGGGTACGGCTGTGGTGCGGATCATGAGGGTCCTCCTTCGGTCGTGCCTCGCGGCGCGGTGATGGTCACGTTAGGGACACGACCTCAGAGCCGTCGAGGTTCAGACTTTCTGGACCCGATGTATCCGGATGCCGCCGATCCGGCGCCGACGCACACGAGCCCGGCTCCTCTCGGGCCGGGCTCGTGTCATGCCGAAGGTGTTACGCGTCGCCGCCGAACATGCTCGTGACCGAGCCGTCCTCGAAGACCTCGTGGATCGCGCGGGCGAGCAGCGGCGCGATCGGCAGGACCGTCAGCCCGGGGAACCGGCGCTCGGGCGGCAGGGGCACCGTGTCGGTCACCACGACCTCGTCGATCGCGGCATCCTGCAGTCTCTCGCTCGCGGGGTCGCTGAAGATCGCGTGCGTCGCGGCGACGATGACCTTGCGCGCCCCGTTGGCCTTGAGCGCCTGGGCGGCCTTGACGATCGTGCCCCCGGTGTCGATCATGTCGTCGACCAGAAGACAGGTGCGGCCGTCGACCTCGCCGACGATCTCGTGCACAGAGACCTGGTTGGCCACCTTGGGGTCGCGGCGCTTGTGGATGATCGCCAGGGGCGCGCCGAGGCTGTCCGACCACGTGTCGGCCACGCGCACGCGGCCCATGTCGGGCGAGACGACCGTGAGCGTCTCGCGGTCCTCGCCGGTGAGCCCCTTCTCGAAATGCTCGAAGAGCACGGGTTTGGCGAAGAGGTGGTCGACGGGGCCGTCGAAGAAGCCCTGGATCTGCGCGGCGTGCAGGTCGACGCTCATGATCCGGTCGGCGCCGGCCGTCTTGAGCAGGTCGGCGACGAGACGGGCGCTGATCGGCTCGCGGCCGCGGCCCTTCTTGTCTTGACGGGAGTACGGGAAGTAGGGCGCGACGACCGTGATGCGCTTCGCCGAGGCGCGCTTGAGGGCGTCGAGCATGATCAGCAGCTCCATGAGCCACTCGTTCACCGGCGGGCCGAACGACTGCACGACGAAGACGTCGCAGCCGCGGATCGACACCTCGAAGCGGGTGTAGATCTCGCCCGAGGCGAAGGTGCGGTGCTCGGTCGGGGCGAGCTCGGTGCCCAGGTGCTGCGCGACCTGCGCGGCCAGCTCGGGGTGCGAGCGACCCGAGGCGACGACCAGGCGCTTCTTCGTCTTGGCGACCAGCCCGGGGGCGATGCCGTTGACGCGATCGAGGTCTACCGTGTTCTTCTTACGAGCCATCAGCCGCTTCCTGTGTGGAACGGGCCCGTGCGGCGACGTCGGCCGCTCCGGTGCCCGGTCGGTTCTTCTCGACCCACCCCTCGATGTTGCGCTGGGGGGCGACGCTGAGTGCCAACGCACCGGCGGGGACGTCCTTGCGGATGACGGCGCCGGCACCGGTCTTGGCGCCGTCACCAATCGTAACCGGCGCGACGAAGACGTTGTGCGAGCCGGTGTGCACCTCGTCGCCGATGACCGTGCGGTGCTTGGCGATGTCGTCGTAGTTGGCGGTGATGGCCCCGGCTCCGAGGTTCACACGCTCGCCGATCTCGGTGTCGCCGATGTACGACAGGTGCGGTACCTTGCTGCCGGCGCCGATCGAGGAGTTCTTCACCTCGACGAACGTGCCGACCTTGCCGCCCTCACCCACGCGCGCGTTGGGGCGCAGGTACGAGAACGGCCCGACCGTCGCGTCGGCACCGATGACGGCGAGCGTGGCGTCGGTGCGCGTGATCGTCGCGCGCTCGCCGACCTCGCAGTCGACGAGGCTCGTGTCGGGGCCGACGATGGCCCCCTCGGCGATCGTGGTCGCGCCCCGCACGTGCGTGTTCGGCAGGATCGTGACGTCGGGCGCGAGCGTCGCGGTGACGTCGATCCAGGTGGTGGCCGGGTCGACCACGGTCACACCGGCCAGCTGCCACCGGCGGACGGTGCGGGCGTTCAGGGTGCGGCCGGCCTCCGAGAGCTGGACCCGGTCGTTCACGCCGAGCGCGGCCGCCGCGTCGGCGGTGACGGATGCCGCGACCCCGAGGCCGGCGTCGTGCAGCAGTCCCACGACGTCGGTGAGGTACTTCTCGCCTTGGGCGTTGGCCGTCCCGACGCGGGCCAGGTGGGCTCGCAGCGGCTCCGCGCGGAACACGTAGACGCCGACGTTGATCTCACCGACCGCGGCCTCGTCGGCGGTGGCATCCTTCTGCTCGACGATGCGGGCGACGGCGCCGGTCTCGTCGCGGATGACACGGCCGTATCCGAACGGCTCGTCGACGCGGGCGCTGAGGAGCGTCACCGCGGTCGCCTCGGCGCGATGCGCCGCCACGAGGTCGCTCAGCGTGGCGGACTCCAGCAGCGGAACATCGGCGCTCAGCACCAGCACGTCGCCCGCGAAGCCGTCGAGGGCGTCGAGGGCCGCCTCGACGGCACGGCCCGTGCCCGGGACCTCGTCTTGGTCGACGATCACGACGCCGGGGGCGAGGTCGGCGACCGTGGCCGCGACGAGCTCGCGTTCGTGCCGCACGACGACGACGATCCGCGTGGGCTCCAGCGCTGCCGCCGTGTCGAGCACGTGGCCGACGAGCGGCCGACCGCCGACCGCGTGCAGCACCTTCGGGGTGCGGGAACGTATGCGGGTCCCCTGACCCGCAGCGAGAACGACGACAGCGAGCTCGGTCGTGGATGTCATGCTCCGCCGCCAGGATTCGAACCTAGACCTCACAGCTCCAAAGGCTGTCGTGCTGCCGTTACACCACGGCGGACCGTGCCCGGGGGCACCGGTCAAGTCTGCCAGACCTCGGTCGCCGCCGTTCGCCGGGGTCCCCGGCGGGAGCCGTCGTTGTCGCCATAATGAGACCGTGACCAGGGACAGCGACGAAGTCGACCGCATCGTCGATGCGTGGATGCGGCAGCGTCCCGACCTCGACTTCTCTCCGCTCGAGGTGCTGTCTCGCGTGGCGCGGCTCTCGCGCCATCTGGACTTCGCCCGCCGCGAGGCCTTCCGACGGAGCGACATCGAGTCGTGGGAGTGGGACGTGCTGTCCGCCCTGCGCCGCGCGGGCGAGCCGTATCAGCTGAGCCCGAAGCAGCTGCTGCAGCAGACGCTGGTCTCGAGCGGAACCATGACGAACCGTATCGATCGGCTGGTGGCCCGCCGTTTCGTGCGTAGAGAGGCCGATCCCGACGACGGTCGGAGCATCCTGGTGACGTTGACCGACGACGGGCGTGTGCGGGTGGATGCCGCGATCACGCGTCTCGTCGATGCCGAGGCCCTGCTGCTGGACGGTCTCTCGAAGAGCGACCGGGAACGCCTGGCGAGCCTTCTGCGCAAGCTCAGCCTGGGGTTCGACGCATGAGCGAGCCGGTGTCGCCGCAGGGCAGGTGGGCGCGCCTGGGCGCGTGGTTCGATGAGCGGTTCCGCTCCCCTGCCGCGATCTACGGGTTGATCGTGTTCTCGACGTTCGTGGCGATCTCCGAAGACGACGAACCGGTGTGGGACGTTCTGATCCGTTCGGTCATGACGCTCGTGGTGTTCTTCATCGCGCACGTCTTCGCGCACACCCTGACCGAGCATGCACGTCACGGCCTACGCGCGGCGACGCGCGACGCGATGCGACACGCCGGAGGGATGCTGTACGCGTCGCTTCCGAGTGCGCTGGTGCTCATCGTCTGCGGACTGGTGGGGATCGAGACGTCTGACGCCACCGACCTCTGCGCCCTGTCGACGGTGATCGTTCTCGCGCTGCTCGGCTACAACGCCTACCGTCATCGCGGGGCGCGTCTGTGGGGCCGACTGGCCGGCGCCTTTGCGACGGCCGCGCTCGGCGTGTTCATCGTGCTGCTCGAGGTCGCCTTCCACTGAACAGGCTCCTGCCGGGCGCGTCGACCCGTGAGCCGTCGTTCGGGGTCAGGTGTCGTCGCGGGATCCGGCGGCGGCGTTGTGCGACCGGGGCCTGATCTCTTCGTCGTCGTCCATCCGCGGGGCGATCGGCCCGCCCAGGCCCCGTCCCTGGCCCTTCCGGTCCGAATGAGATCCCGCACCACCGGCGCCCGCGGTCGCACCCCGACCACCGGCCGCGCCCCCACCGGGCGCGCCGCTGCCTCCAGCGCCTGTGCCGACGCCGGCACCGCCGGTCGCGCCCGCACGCATGCCCGCACCGCGACCCGAGCCCGGACCGCCGGTGCCGCCACCGCCCACGGTCCCGGCGCCGCCGCGAACGCCCAGACCCGAACCGGCCCCACCGGCGCCGGCCGCGCCGGTCTTGCCCAGAAGACCGCCCGACGCGGATACGCCACGACCCCCGGCGCCGCTCTCGCCGACGCCCACACCACGACTCAGCCGGTTCACCGCCGCCGCACCCCCGGCACCGGCCACCAGGCCCGCAGCCAAGCCCGAGCCCAGGCCCCCGGCCGAGCCCGCACCGCCCCACCCGGCGCCGGGCACCTGCCCCGTGCCCGGCATCGTGCCGATCCCCCCGATGGACCCATCCGCCGTCGGCGCTCGCCCACCCGGATTCCCCAGATCGATGACCCCGCCTCCACCAGACCCGTGAGAACCGGAACCCCCGTCCCACGACCCCGAGCCCGCGTTCGGATCCGCGTACGCCACACCCGCAGGAAGCGCGCTCACGGGAGAGATGTGATGGTCGGCAAAAGCTTCGTAGCTCCTCCCCCGCCCGATGGACGTCGACATCGATTCGCCCGTATGATGTCCGCCCCCATCTGTCGGAGGCGTGGCGTCCTGTTGGAACGTCGAGCCCACGCGCGTCGAGGGCGGTGGAGTGACGGGGACCGCGTCCAAATCGTCGGAGATGGCTTCGACAGCGCGTTGAGCAGCTTCCTCACGATGCGCGGCAAGTCCGTTGTTCATGAGCGCCAGGGCACCCTCGCCGGCCACAACAGCTAGAGGGCCGAACACCACCATGCTCCCCACGGCAGCAGTGCGCACCATGGACTCCTGATCAGCAGACAGGGCCCCTGTTGGCAGCTTCGCCAATGCCTCGCCGGCACGCTCCCGTTGTCGATTCGCAGCATCGATTCCCGATTGGAGGGCTCCTTCGACGTAATCGACCTGGGCGGATACGGCGGCACTCGTGGTCGAAACCGATTCCTTGGCTGCATCACCGCTGGCACCAGCGAGGCCAGGGTCACTCGCGACACGGTCGAGAACCGTCTTCAGCACGTTGAGACGAGCGACGAGGTCCCGCGAGATCGGGAGATCCCACGGCAGCCCTCCCTCTGCAAGCAACCTCAAGCGCGTCTCCCACGGTCCGCTCATCTCTGACTTCCCTTCTTCCGGTGTCTGCCGACGAGGATGGCGAGAACGACAAGCCCGGCGATGAGGAGCAGCCCGGCGAACACCGATACCCCGACAACGGCGATGTGGAGGAGATCCACGCCTCCGGCTGACGGACCGGATCCACGAGCCTCGGAGCTCGGATCTTGCGTACCCGCCCCAGAAGAAGTCGTGCCACGCGCGGCCGCGATCTGTTCCGCCGTCGGGCCCATCTGAGGGTTCTTCGCCAGTAGCGGATTTTCATCTGGGTACGTTGTCGGGTCGACGCTCAGCATGGTCGCGGGCCACGCGGCACCGAAACCAAGACCGTCGGCGACGAACGTAGGTTCTTTGACGCGCCCGTCGGTCGTCCGTATCAGTGCTTGGATCAGCTGATTACCCGTTGCAGCGGGGTATTTCTGTGCCTCGAGAGCGAGCATCCCCGCGACAAGCGGAGCGGCTAGCGACGAGCCTGTAGCCGTACCGGACGTATCCCAAGAACCATCACTGCCCACCGTGGGAAGATCGACGCCCGCAGCGACGACCGTCGTGAACGGGACGACGAACGGCTTTCCGTCATCCTGGCGCTGGAGCGTCGCATCCCGATCCACCCCGGTGGCTGCGACGACACCGTTCAGCCCAGAGAGCACTTTCGTCGTGTTTCCCCCCAGGGTCTCGGGGTTCGATGTCGCCGCGACCACGATGACACCCCGGGAGAGTGCATACGCGACCGCGTCGACATCATCGGAGTTCACGGTGTAGGCCACAGAGGTCGTGACGATCTCCGCTCCTTCGTCGACAGCTTTTCTCAATGCCGTCGAGAAAGGTGTGCCGCCGCCCGATGAGAGAGCACAGGAAGAGCCAGCGGATTGATCACCGTACCCATAGAAACGCACGGAGGCATCGGGAGCTATTCCGTTGATGCCCCCAGCTCCGGTGCCATTACCGATGAGCATCGCAGCCATCGTGGATCCGTGAACAGCTCCGTCGTCGGCGGAATTGGATACCGGGGACTTTCCCTCGCACACGGAAGGTTGGACGACGTCGAGCGTTCGGCCGCTAAACACAGGAAGAGAAGGATCGATCTGATCGTCGATGACGGCGATGGTGACACCGCTACCGGTAGCGCCTTGAGAGTGCAGAGCGTCAATGCCGTACGTCTTCCACCACCACGAGTCGGTGGCGGCGAACGCTGGCGTCGCTATCGATGTGCACGCGACGAGCAGGACGCCCAGCCAGGCGACGACGGGTTTGTTGCCAGCGCGGCGCTCTGCGAGTGTCACTCGCCGCTCGTTCGAAACGCCGCAGTGGAATCTCCCCGCGACCCCGTGGCCGCAGGCGACCCCGCAACGGACCCCGGTGTCGCGGCCTCCGAGACGTCGATGAGCGCTGCCATGGCATCCGCGTCGGCTGCGCTGAGTTCGTCTACGGAACGGAGCGACTCGACCGCATGCCGCAGCGCTGCGGCATGCGAGCCGACGTACTCACGGATGAGCTCGATCTGATCGGCAAGCTCCTCCGCCCGAGTTCGTAGACGATCGGTGAAGTTGATCGCCGGTGGAACCGACGTGTTCCCCGAGACGACTGCGACCGCCGCAGACGACGGAAGGTCGCCTGCTACCTCATACAGAACCCTTGCGTTGTGCCCAGCCAACTCGCCATCGAAGCTGATGGTGTCCGACATGACGCGCGTCCTCTCTCGCGGTTGGGACCCTTCACCCGTCGAGCGTGGGGCCGGTGACCGTCTTGGTCACCGGCCCCACGCCCACACCCACACCAGGTCACACGAAACGACCCGCCGCGGACTTGTC